>Ga0209064_1000081_pt1 | contig 204925 bp, 140 predicted proteins | sample Inofromicrocosms_FD_187498 | JGI IMG/M metagenome (GOLD analysis project Ga0209064, IMG submission 187498) | Mouse cecum microbial communities from Vienna, Austria - Inoculum for glucosamine and mucus D2O microcosms (SPAdes) (version 2) | ecosystem: Host-associated > Mammals > Digestive system...
ACGTCAACAAACTCATCCGACAATACATCCCCAAAAAGTCGAATTTCAACGATTTCTCCGACAATTACATTCGGAATGTCGGAAAGAAACTGAATCTCCGTCCACGCAAAAAACTCAATTTCTCAACTCCAAAAGAAGAATTCTTCAAACAAATCGCTATTTTTGCACTTGCCAGTTGAACCTGCGTATACTTTAATTTTGTCCTCCAAAGCGTTTTTCATAAAAAAATCGCTATATTTGTACACAACTTAAAGAATCTAAGACTATACAAACAGACATTACACGTTTGGTCATAAAGGCATAAAAAATATTGCCTGAATCGAAATCGGGCATAAAACATGTGCCGCCGGTAGCGTACATTACAAATCTTTGTCCGTCTATCATATATAGGAAAAACAACAATAAATAATATAGCATGAAAAGAACAACCCTCGGCATGGTTCTTGCCATTTTGTCCGCCGTACCTTCAATGGCACAGCAGAACGGAATAACCGACACGGGTAAGAGCCGTTTTGCCGTATTGACATCAACGCCCATAAACGCCGTAAAATGGACAGACGGCTTCTGGGGTGAGCGTTTTAATGTGTTCAGCGGCACATCCGTACAGAGCATGTGGGAAACATGGCAGTCGGACAAGTCACATGGTTTCCATAACTTCCTCGTAGCAGCAGGAGAAAAGCGCGGGCGCCGCCACGGTCCTCCTTTCCACGACGGCGACATGTACAAATGGCTCGAGGCGGTAGCTTCGGTATATGCGATAAACAAAGACCCTGAGCTGGAAAAGATAATGAACCGTTTCATCGGCTGCATAGTCAAGTCACAGCGTGAAGACGGGTATATCCATACACCGGTGATTGTGGCAGAACTGAACAAGCGTCTTGCCGAACTGGAAAAGAACACAGGCAAGGAAGCCACACAGGAAGAAATAGACAACACGGTGGTAGGAACGAAAGTCGGTACCGCCAAAGACGGAGCATTCGGCAACAGTCTCAACTTCGAGACATACAACCTGGGACATCTTATAACCGCCGGACTGGTACACAAGCGTGCAACAGGACAGACTACATTATACAACTGTGCCGTAAAGGCCGCCGACTTCCTATGCTCTTTCTATGAGAACAACGCCGAGGCACTGGCACGCAACGCCGTGTGCCCGTCGCACTACATGGCAATAGCCGAGATGTACCGCGAAACGGGCAATCCACGCTATCTGAAGACCGCAAAGGGAATGATAGACATACGCGGCATGGTGGAAAACGGCACGGACGACAATCAGGACCGTGTTCCGTTCCGCGAACAATACAACGCCATGGGACACTCCGTAAGGGCAAACTATCTGTATGCAGGCGTGGCAGACCTTTACCTGGAAAGCGGTGAGGAACAGTTGATGAAGAACCTCACATCGATATGGAACGACATTGTTACGCGCAAGATGTACATAACGGGAGCATGCGGCGCGCTGTACGACGGCACATCGCCCGACGGAACGGATTACAAGCCGGACAACGTGCAGAAAGTACACCAGAGCTACGGACGCCCCTATCAGCTGCCCCACTCCACCGCACACAACGAGACGTGTGCAAACATTGGCAACATGCTTTTCAACTGGAGAATGTTCTCTGCCACAGGCGATGCAAAATATGTAGACATCGTAGAGAACTGTTTCTACAACAGCATTCTGCCCGGAATAAGCCTTGACGGTAAGAAATACTTCTATACCAACCCCATGCGCATGTCGGACGAGCTGCCATACAAACTGCGCTGGCCCAAGGAACGTACCGAATATATCAGCTGCTTCTGCTGCCCGCCGAACACACTGCGCACGCTATGTCAGGCACAGGACTACGCATACTCCGTAGGCAACAGGGAGCTATATATAAATATGTATGGTGCAAACACGCTCAGCACAAAGATTGATAATGTGGGAGACATCGAAATAAAGCAGGAGACTGACTATCCGTGGGACGGAAAGATAAAGCTCACCATTACGAAACTTAAAGGCAAGAAGAACTTCAGTTTCAAGATGAGGGTACCGGACTGGGCAAAGAAAGCCGTTGCCACAACAGCCGACGGAAGGATGAAAGTAGAGACAGACAGCAAGTCGTCTTACATGGAACTGACCGGCGAATGGAAGAAAGGAGATGTGATAAATATAGACATACCTATGGAGACACGGCTCATCGAGGCAAATCCTCTTGTTGAAGAAAGCCGCGGACAGATAGCCGTACAACGTGGTCCTATTGTATATTGCATCGAAAGCAACGACCTCAACGGTACGGACATAGACAACATTGCCATTCCGCTCGACGCCAAGTTCACTCCGGTTGAAACAAAAATAGACGGAAGTCGTATTATGGCACTTGAAACGGAAGCAATAAACCGTGCAGAAAAGCCATGGACCGGAACACTGTACAGGGAAGTGAAGACAGATAAAGAAAAAGTAAAAATACGCCTTATTCCTTACTACGCATGGGGAAACAGAGGCAAAAGCGAAATGACAGTATGGATACCCGCAGGACTTTAACAACCGTTCTTTTTGCCGCTTTTGCAGGCACAGTAATCAATGCCACCGACCTTATGGTAAAGCCGGGCGAATATGCAATAGAAAAAGCATTGCAACAGGCTCGCGAGGAACGGAGGCTCAACAATGCCAAAGACATCTGCATCAAACTGACCGAAGGCACATACCGCCTCAACCAGCCTGTAATAATCAGACCGGAAGACAACGGCACACGCATTGTGGCTGAAGGCAACGTCACGATAAGCGGCGGAATAAAAATAGAAGGCTGGCGTAAGGAGGGCAAGATGTATGTTGCCGATGTACCGGAGTTCAACGGACGCCCGTTGGAGTTCAGACAAATGTGGATAAACGGCAAGAAAGCAGTAAGGGCAAGAGATGTCGACGACTTCGAAAATATGTTCCGCATACGCAGTCTTGACAAGCAAAAGGAAGTGATATATGTTCCGGCAGCAGCCGTAAGGAAAATCGTCAATGCAAGGAATGCGGAAATGGTGCTGCACGAAATGTGGTGCGTGGCGAACCTTCGTATAAAGAACATAAAGATAATGGGAGACAGCGCAGCCGTAACTTTCCATAATCCTGAAAGTCACATACACTTCATGCACCCGTGGCCCTCGCCAATGGTAACATCGAACGGACGCAACTCGGCGTTTTATCTGACAAACGCCAAGGAACTGCTTGACACTCCGGGCGAATGGTATCTCGACACAAGGGCAGGCAAGGTTTACTACATGCCGCGCAAAGGCGAGAACATGAAGACCGCCGACGTGGAAGTGCCGGCAATAGAAACACTGGTCAAGGTAGAGGGTACACCGGACAATCCGGTAAAAGACGTTACATTCGAGGGAGTAAGATTCAGCCATTCCACATGGTTGCATCCGTCGATAAGCGGACACGCCCCGTTACAAGCAGGCATGTATATGATAGAAGCATACAAGCTGCGCCCGAAAATGATACGCCCCAACGGCGACCACAAACTTGACAATCAGGGTTGGGTGGGCAGACCTTCGGCTGCGGTGAGTATCAACGGAGCCGAGAACGTCAACTTCAGCAAATGTACTTTCGAGCACATCGCTTCTACTGCCGTTGACTACCATACTTATATAAAAGGTGGAAGTGTGGACAGATGCACATTGAAAGACGTTGGAGGCAACGGCATACTGGCAGGAAGTTTCGGTCCGGAGGCACACGAGGCACATCTGCCTTATGACCCGACCGACAGAAGAATAATCTGCAACGGGCTTAGCATTACCAACAACCTCATTACAAACGTTACAAACGAAGACTGGGGATGTGTGGGTATAGGAGCCGGTTTTGTAAGGAACATCAATATCTGTCACAACGAGATAAGCGAAATATCGTACACAGGCGTCAGCATGGGCTGGGGCTGGAACAGACAGGTATGCTCGATGGCAAACAACCGTGTGTGCCACAACCTTATACATCATTATGCAAAGCACATGTACGACACGGCAGGTATCTACACTCTCGGTTCGCAACCTCACTCATTCATCGAGGAGAATGTAGTACGCGACATTTACTCTCCCGGATATGCCCACGACCCGAACCATTGGTTCTATCTCTATACGGACGAGGGTTCTTCTTACATAACGGTAAGAAACAACTGGACACCTGCGGAAAAATACCTGAAGAACGCAAACGGTCCGGGCAACACTTGGGAAAACAACGGTCCGGCTGTTGCCGACAGCATAAAGAACAATGCAGGTATAAAATAATCAAGTATGGTGTATCAAAATTAAATATTTGTTGCTTTTTGATACCCCTCATAAAAAACATATAATATTAATAATATGAAAAATAACAAAGGAAGTCTGAAAAGCACACTGGCTGTATCGCTGACAAACTATCTTGACGCAGGAGCAATTGTGGCAGGAGCCAGCGGGCTTACTCTATGGAAGGATTATCTTGGACTGACCGAGGGGCATCTCGGCTGGTTGAACGCCATAAGCGCCAACTGTCTCGGTGCGGCAATAGGAGCGATAATAGGCGGCTTTATGGCAGACAAATACGGTCGTAAGGCAATATATACATACAACATGCTGGTATATATGCTTGGTGTTCTTGTCATCATGCTGTCTACGAACTTCCCCACCCTGTTATTGGGATTTCTCATAACAGGCATATCCGTAGGCGTGGGAGTTCCTGCTTCATGGACATACATATCGGAAAGTTCGGAGACCAACAACCGCGGACGTAATATCTGCATATCACAAATGGCATGGGGCATAGGTCCGCTGATTATTCTTATTATAGGAACGTTGCTTGCACCGGGCACCGGACTTAACGGCAACAACGGCGGTCTGTTGTTTCCTGTTGTTGAAGCCATCGCCAATTTCATTACCGGCGGAGAGGCACAGGGAGCGGCACTACGCGTGTTCAGTTCGCGTATAGTATTCGCATCATTGTTCGTTGTGGCATTCATAGCATGGCAGTTGCAGCGTCGGCTTGACGAAAGTGCTGAATGGAAGGCGGCAAAAGAAGCGGAGAAAAATAGCGGAATAAAGAACAAAAGCGTATTCGCATCATTTGGAGAGCTTTTCTCAAACAAAGTATGTGTACGCTCTATGATATTCCTTGCCGGCATGTATCTTACATGGAACCTTGTCTGCTCGGTAATGGGTTTCTTCCAGCCGCACATCTATGAAACAGCCGGCGGACTGTCTAACGAGATGGCAAACATGTTCGCTGCAGGTCAGTGGGTAATAATTATCGCAATAACATTTATATGCTCTCTTATAGTAGACCGCGTAAACCAACGCATGCTGTTTGCCTTTGGTGTAAGCATGGGCGTGATTGCATGGCTCATCATCGTGACAATAGGAATAACAAGCATGACGGGTCTTGTAGTGTTTACACTTCTCTGGGCTATTCAAGCCGGTATATCGGTACAGACATTCTACGCACTCTGGGCATCAGAACTGTTCCCCGCAAAATACAGGGCAGCAGCACAAGGCATAATGTTCTTTGTCGTAAGAGGCGTGTCTGCCGTATGGGGACTCTATTTTGTACATATCTACGGAGAGAACGGCGAAGGATTTACACTTGCAGGTTACATAATGATGGCATTCTTCATCATTTCCTTGATTATCGGTACGATATGGGCACCCAAGACACAGGGCAAGACGTTGGAAGAAATAACACGCGAGAGATATGGCGAAAACATCTAAAGCGACTTGGATATGGTTTCCGGGCGATTTCGAGATATGGCTCGGAAACCGTTTCAACAACAGGCGTACGGAACGAGGGGCAATGTTTCCACCGTTTTGGAAACAGGACAGCCACTGGGTTACGGTTGAGTTCTCAAAAACCGTAACAGCCGAAAAACCTGAGACAATAAATATAAAGGCAGAGGGAGACTTTAACTTCATGCTTGACGGCAAGCTGCAATTCGGCATGCCTTCAAGCTTTGTCATACCAAAGGGTGAGCATAAACTGAACTTCAAAGTGCACAATCAGTCTACACCGCCGGCACTATATGTCGCAGGTGAAACGATAAACACAGACAGCACATGGCTTGCCACATACGAAGACAAAATATGGATTGACGAAAACGGTGTGGCTCATGGTTCGGGTATATACGTACCCGCCGCAAAATGGAAGTTTGACTGTCCCGACACACCGCCGTCAGGCTATAGTCTGGAACGAAAGGAAATAATGCCGGTTGCCGTAGAGAAGTCTGCGGCAGGTGGCATGCTCTATGATTTCGGACGCGAGACTTTCGGATACATCAAACTGAAAGATGTACAGGGCAAAGGCACCTTATATATATATTACGGTGAAAGTCGCGAAGAAGCACAAGACAAGGAATACTGTGAGACACTCGACCGTATAGATGCAGACTGCGACAAAGAGACCATTATCATCAAAAACTCAAAAGCGTTCCGCTTTGTATATATCGAAACCGAAGACGGCATCAGCTTTAAAGAAGTAGCTGCAGACTTTGAATATTCTCCATACAAAGAGAATAAAAGCGGAAGTTTCAGATGCAACGACGAACTTATCAACAAGATATGGGACATCGGCGCATATACAATGGACCTGACGACACGCGAGTTTTTTGTAGACGGAATAAAGCGCGACCGCTGGACATGGTCGGGAGATGCGATACAATCTTATCTCATGAACTATTATCTGAGATTTGACACAGATTGCGTACGGCGCACAATACGCCAGTTAAGAGGAAAGGACCCCGTAACGGCACATATCAATACCATTATGGATTATACATTCTATTGGTTTAAGTCCGTGCACGATTATTACACATATACCGCAGATATTGACTTTGTACGTGAGATTTATCCCCGTATGCAGACAATGATGCAATACGTACTCTGCCGTACCAACAGCGAGGGAATGGCGGAAGGGCAGTCTGATGACTGGATTTTCGTAGACTGGGTAAACTTTCCCATGCACAAACGCGGCACACTCTGCTTTGAGCAAATACTGTTATGCAAGTCGCTTGAGACAATGAAGCTATGTGCTACAATCCTGAAAGACAATCCGCTACAGACACCTCCGCAAGGAAGCATTACAGTAGAAGAATATACTGCAGACGTTGAGAAATACACGGCATTGGAAGTTTCTTTACAGAAAAAGCTGAAAACTACATTCTGGGACGACAAGCACAAGGCGTTCATGCACGCAATAGAAGACGGGGAGATGAACACCCAAATAACAAAATTCCCGAACATGTTTGCCATAATATACGGATATCTCACCGAAGAAGAAAAGCAGACAGTGATGAAATCCGTCATGCTTAACCCCGACATAGAATCGATAACTACACCATACATGCGCTTCTACGAACTGGAAGCACTTTGCCTTATGGGCATGCAACAGCAGGTTCTAAAAGAAATACGCAACTATTGGGGAGGCATGATCAAGGAAGGTGCAACAAGTTTCTGGGAAAAATATAATCCCGAAGAAACAGGCACACAACATCTTGCCATGTACGGACGTCCATATGGCAAAAGCCTGTGCCATGCGTGGGGAGCAAGTCCCATATATCTGTTGGGAAAATACTATCTTGGAGTACAACCGACAAAAGCCGGATATGAAGAGTTTGAAATAAGACCTGTGCTTGGTGACTTGGAATGGATGGAAGGAGACGTGCCCACACCATACGGAAAAATCCATGTAAAAATGGACAAGAACAGAATAAGTATAAACAGCGACGGTGGTAAAGGTACACTCATAATAGGAGGGCATCGATATGAAATTCCTTGCAGGAAAGAAGTAATCATAGAGTTTTAACACACTAAATAAATCCGGGATCTTAACAGAATTCATAAATATTCATTACATAAAATTATAGCAATGAACATTATCAAAAGTTTTATACTTGCAGCCTGCATAGGTGTATCATCTTTTTCATACGCCAAGGCTAAAATAGAAATAAAAACGGTGACACCACAAACCGAGTATGCAGCATCTATGCTTAAAGACATCGATTGGAAATACAACGTAAAAATATGTATAGCCCAAGACGCCAAAGGACTTGCAGCAGAAGGCTTCACAATAACGCGCAAGGGAAAGAACGTGACAATAATCGGTAACGATGCGCCTGGCGCAATATACGGAGTAAACAAGCTGTTGGAGATATACCGTACAGAAGGAAATCTTGAAGGCATTGCAAATATAACGGAAGTTCCGGAAATGAAACTGCGCGGAGCATGTGTAGGACTTCAAAAGACCGTGTACCTGCCGGGACACAGGGTTTACGAATATCCATATACCCCGGAAAATTTTCCATGGTTCTATGACAAACAACTGTGGATAAAATATCTTGACATGCTCGCGGCAAGCAACATGAACACAGTATATCTGTGGAACGGTCATCCATTCGCCTCACTTGTAAAGCTTAAGGACTATCCGTTTGCAACAGAAGTGGACGATGCTACAATGGAGAAGAACCAAGAGATGTTCACATTTCTCACTCAAGAAGCATCACGCCGTGGCATACAGGTGATACAGATGTTCTACAACATCATATTGTCAAAGCCGTTTGCCGACCATTATGGTCTGAAGACACAAGACCGTAATCGTCCAATAACTCCGCTGATAAGCGACTATACACGCAAGAGCATCGCCGCCTTCATACAGAAATATCCCAACGTAGGATTTCTTGTATGTCTCGGAGAAGCAATGTCCGGCATAGACAATGATATTGAATGGATGACAAAGACCATCATCCCGGGAATAAAGGACGGTCTGGCAGCATCCGGACGTACAGACATACCGCCAATCATCCTGCGCTCGCACGACACAGACGGACCAAAAGTGCTTGAAGCGTCACTGCCGCTATATCCCAATATATACACAATGTCAAAATATACGGGAGAAAGCCTTACCACATACGAACCGGGCGGTCCGTGGGCAGAGACACACAGACAACTAAGCAGTGCTGCCCCAATACATATAAGCAACGTACACATTCTGGCGAATCTGGAGCCATGGCGTTGGAGCTCGCCTGCATTTACAAGCAAAGTTGTTCAGGCTATGCACAAAATACACGGCGCCAACGGTCTGCACCTGTATCCTCAGGCAAACTACTGGGACTGGCCCTACACTGCCGACAAAATCGGTGATAACGGAAGACAACTGCAGATTGACCGTGACCGCATGTGGTACGAAGTATGGGGACGCTATGCGTGGAAAGCAAAACGTGGCGAAGACAAAACGTTCTGGGCAAAGAAACTTGCCGACTTTTACGGAACAGATGAAGCGTCTGCACTCGATATACTCGAAGCATACGATGAGAGCGGTGAGATTGCACCCAAACTCATACGACGTTTCGGTATTACAGAGGGTAACAGGCAGACATTGCTGCTCGGCATGAAGATGAGCGAACTGGTAAACCCATACAAGTATACTATCTACCCCGGGTTCTACGAAAGTTGTGGTCCACAGGGAGAAAAACTCATCGAATATGTAGAGAAAGAATGGAACAAAGAGGCTCATATCGGAGAAATGCCTCTCGATATCGTAAACGAATGTGAGATACATGGTGATAAAGCCGTTAAAGCGATAGAAAGAAGTGCTTCTAAAGTAACGAAGAACCGTGACGAATACTTGCGCCTTGCCAACGACATGCGCTGTTACAAGGCATTTGCAGATGCTTTCAAATATAAAGTTCTTGCGGCACAACAGGTTCTGAACTATAAATGGAGCAAGGACATCAACTATCTGCATAAGGCTGTACCGCTGCTCGAAAAAAGCAACTCATATTGGGACGAGCTGGTAAACCTTACAAAAGACACTTACTACTATGCCAACAGTATGCAGACATCACAACGTCGTATTCCGGTTGGCGGAGATAACGGCAACTTCAAGACATGGGAAGAAATGAAGGCAGTATATGACGAGGAACTTGCAAACCTGAAAAGCAACATTGCAGCTTTGGAAAATCCTCAGTCAGGAAGCAATGGCACAAAAAATCCGGTTGCAAGAAATGCCTCTGTAAAACTGATAAGTCCATATAAGACTGTAAGGATTGAAAAAGGCGCACAATTATTCGAGAACCGCCCGGAACTGATTGATTCTGTAGCAGCGGAACTTACAGAGATGAATGCACTTGTACTGAACCGCGACACAACGCGCATCAAAGGTGCTACCGTTGAATTTTCATGTGACAAACCGGTACAGATGCTTGTAGGTTTCTTTATAGATGACCAAAACAAGTTTGCTTCACCTCCGAAACTCGAGACCGATGCCACCGGTAACGAATACGGACAGGCAGAAGCCGTTATAAGCAATGCCATAAGCATGAACGACATGCCAATGGTAAACATACATTCATATCATTTCAAAGCAGGACACCATGTTATAAATCTGCCTAAAGGCATTATCATGGTTGCCGGATTTACAGATACCGACTTAAAGATACGTGATGCCGGACTTAATGGTGGCGGCAACGAGGTTGACTGGCTTTTCATGAAATAACAAACAAACGGATATGACAAGAAACATTCTAACACTGTTCATGCTCATTGTGTGTTACGGCGCACAAGCACAAACCGTGAGCGATGAACAAATGCAGAAAATATACGATGCGGTGAAGACTCCATACAAATATGGCATGGCAATAGCACCGGAGGACAACTATCACAAGATAGACTGCCCCACTGTATACAGGGAAAACGGCAAATGGTACATGACATACGTTGTCTACAACGGCAAGGACGGTCTTGACGGTCGCGGATATGAAACATGGCTGGCAGAAAGCGATGATTTGCTCAACTGGAAAACGTTGGGACGCATATTGTCTTACCGCGACAAAACCTGGGACTGCAACCAACGTGGCGGTTTTCCGTCACTCATAGACTGGACATGGGGCGGCTCGTATGAAATGAAGAAATATAAAGGTCTTCATTGGATGACATATATTGGCGGCAACGGCACAGGATACGAGGCTGTACGTGCACCGCTTAATATCGGTCTGGCATGGACAAAAAACGATATTACAAAAGCACATGAGTGGCGTTCGGCAAGAAAACCTATTCTCGGAATAAAGGATAAAGGCGTACAATGGTGGGAAAAACTGACCCAATATAAAAGTACTATATACGAGGATAACAACAGGACTCTCGGCAAACGTTTCGTTATGTTCTACAACGCAGGAGGCATTAATCCTAAAAACGACATGAAAGCCGAACGTATCGGAATTGCACTTTCCGACAACATGAAGACATGGAAGCGTTATAAAGGCAATCCCGTATTTTACAATGAGGTGAAAGGCATCATCACGGGAGATGCCCAAATCGTGAAGATGGACGATCTCTTTGTAATGTTCTATTTCTCTGCATTCGACCCAAGCCGCAAATACAATGCATTCAACACTTTTGCCGTAAGCCGCGACTTGATAAACTGGCAAAGGTGGAACGGACCCGACCTCATATATCCTACAAAGAAATATGATGAAATGTTCGCCCATAAAAGCTATGTCGTAAAACACAACGGAATTGTATACCATTTCTATTGTGCCGTAAACAACGAAGGACAACGAGGCATTGCCGTAGCGACAAGCACTCCTTTGGGACGTTCGGATGTAAACTTCCCCGCTCCGGAAATTAAAGGACGGAGAGCTATCATAAATCTAAATGAAGGATGGACCACACGCCTTTTGTCTGCATCCGATTCATCGGCGGTCATAAACAAGGATACGATAGTAAACATTCCTCATAATTGGGATGACTATTACGGATATCGGCAGATGCTCCACGGCAACCTGCATGGTTCGGCACTATATACAAAGACTTTTATAAAGAAGAAGCTATCTTCCAAAAGATATTTTCTTCAACTGGAGGGTGTTGGTACATTTGCGACAATAACACTCAACGGGAAAGAATATAAACGTGAACTTGTCGGCAGAACTGTTTATACGGAAGATATTACCGACGACCTCATAAACGGAACAAATGTATTACAAATAAAGGCAGATCATCCGTCAATGATAACATCCGCTCCATGGGTATGTGGTGGATGTTCATCCGAATGGGGCTTCAGCGAAGGTTCGCAACCGTTTGGAATATATCGTCCTGTATCTATTATAGAAACAGACGAAGTACGCATAGAGCCTTTTGGCGTACATATCTGGAATAATGATAAAGCCGACAGCGTTTTCATCGATACGGAAATAAGAAACTATTCAACATCGGTTGCGGAAGTGGAACTTGTTAACAAGTTTACATTTGCAAACGGTAAACAGGTATTCAGGCTAAATGAGAAAGTGACGTTGCAACCCAAGGAAACAAAAGTCATTCGTCAGTCATCGCCTGTCAGCGACCCGATATTATGGAGCCCGGAAAATCCATATTTATATAATCTTGCAAGCATGATAAAGCGCAACGGCAAGACTACGGATGAAATAACAAACACATTCGGAATACGTACAATATCATGGCCCGTAAAGCGTAATGACGGAGACAACCGTTTCTTCATAAACGGAAAGCCGGAGTTTATCAACGGCGTATGCGAATATGAGCATCAGTTCGGACAGAGCCACGCTTTCAGCAAAGAGCAGATACACTCACGCATCAAGCAAATACGCAATGCCGGTTTCAACGCATTCCGTGAAGCTCATCAGCCCCACAATCTCAAATATCAGACATTGCTTGACAAAGAAGGCATCATGTTCTGGAGCCAGTTCTCCGCTCACATCTGGTACGATACACCTGAATTTAAGGATAACTTCAAACAGATGCTGCGACGCTGGATTAAAGAACGCCGCAATTCGCCAAGCGTAATAATGTGGGGATTACAGAACGAAAGTACCATACCGGCAGAATTTGCAAGCGAATGTTGCGCCATTATACGCAACATGGACCCCACTGCAAAGAACATGCGCGTAATCACTACCTGCAACGGAGGTGGAGGAACTGACTGGAATGTCATCCAGAACTGGAGCGGAACATACGGTGGAACCGCCAAGAACTATGACAAGGAATTAAGTCTTCCCAACCAGCTTCTAAACGGAGAGTATGGGGCATGGAGAACGGTAGGACTGCATTCGGAATCAAAAAATCTTTCAAAAGAGAAATCATACAGCGAAGATAAGTTCACGGAACTACTTGAAACGAAAATGCTCCTGGCAGAGAAAGCGAAAGACAATGTATGCGGACACTTCCAGTGGATATTTTCCAGCCATGACAATCCCGGACGTATACAACCCGATGAAGCCCTTAGAGCAATAGACAAGTCTGGTCCTTTCAATTACAAAGGAATAGTAACTCCATGGGAACAGCCTGTCGACGGGTACTACATGTACCGCGCATATAACGTATCACCGGAAAAAGACCCTATGGTCTACATTGTATCGCATACATGGGAAAACAGATTTAATGACGGTCCCAGACGTGCAGACATAAATGTATACAGCAATTGTGACAGCATATTGCTTTACAATGACGCAACCGACAGTCTGTCGTTAGGCAGGAAGAAAGCAGGTCCTCATTTTGTATGGGAGAAGCGCCTAATTAAATATAATGTTCTGCGTGCCGTAGGATATTACAAGGGAAATCCGGTGACAGAAGATGTTATCATCCTCAACGGTCTTGAAAAAGCCCCGCATTTCGAAATGTTATACAAAGGCTCAGAGATTGTACCAACTGCCGCACAGCATAACAAAGACATTCTAAAAGGCGCAGAAGGTTATAACTATGTATACCGTATAAACTGCGGCGGTGACTGCTATACCGATCAATACGGACAGAAATGGCATGCCGACAATGCAAACATCAGTCACTCGTGGGGCGAACGTTTCGGACTGAATCCCTATCAGACAAGTCAAGGCACCATATCGACACCTGTATACGGAACAAAAGACTGGGAACTGTTCCGGTCATTCCGCTTCGGTCGTCACAACCTGAAATATGAAATTCCTGTAAGTGACGGTGAATACAGAATAGAACTATATTTCACCGAGCCATGGCATGGAATGGGAGGAGGTCTTAAAACCGACTGTGAAGGACTTAGGATCTTCGACGTAGACATTAATGGAAATACCGTTATTGACGACATTGACATCTGGGCGGAAAGCGGCAAGCAAGGGGCACTGCGCAAAGTTGTATATGCCAAAGCCGAGAACGGAAAGATATCAATATCGTTCCCCGAAGTTAAAGCCGGTCAAGCTGTTATCAGTGCCATTGCCATTGCATGCAAGGGAGAACAGCAGAAAGAAGACGCCATTGATAAATGCAGCCTTTCATCTTTCTCATGGAAAGCCTTGGATGCAGATGTTATTGAGAAATTACCCAAAGACATGCTTCCTAAAGACCAAAAACAGCGCGAGGCAACATCATACAGTCCTTCAAAGGAAGACAAATGCGAGACACAATGGGATATAACTCCGGGATTAGGACAAGAATATGCCCTTCGGTTCAGTTACAAGAACGAAACACAGGAGCCTATAACTGCCGAAATGAAAATAATAGACAACAAGGGTATCATACTTGTCCAGCGCGAGATTACATTCCCACCAACGCCCAAGAAGTTCAAAATACTCAACACCTCTACAGGTACACAGATAAATGCAGGACATTACAAAGTCATCATTACCGTAATAGAGGGACAGAAACTTGAATTCAAGAGTCTCGATGTACAATAATTATATTTATTATTGCACTGTATAAACACACATAAATAATGAAAAGAATTTATTTATTACTGTCAATAAGTATTCTCTGCCTTGGAACAAAGGCAGAGAATACTCATGATTGGGAGAACCAGCATGTATTGCAGATAAACCGCGAACCGGCAAGAGCATCGTTCACACCCTATTTCCTCACACCCGGCGACATGTCTATGTCACTCGACGGGATGTGGAAATTCAACTGGACAAAAACACCCGAAGAACAGCCATCCGACTTTTATCTCACAGATTTCAACGACAGCAAATGGACATCGTTCCCAGTTCCGGGAGACTGGGAAGTGAACGGTTACGGAACTCCCATATATTGCAGCTCCGGTTACACGTTCAAGATAGACCCTCCGTATGTCATGAAAGAGCCGAAGAAGACTTACACGACATACATCGAGCGCAACCCTACGGGATGCTACCGAAGGACTTTCACCGTTCCAGACAAATGGAACGGGAAAGAGGTGTACATCCACCTCGGTTCAGTGTCAAGTGCATTCTATATCTGGATAAACGGCGTACGCGTGGGCTACTCTCAAGACAGTATGTCACCTGCCGAGTTCCGAATAACTCCATACCTCAAATCCGGAATAAACCATATAGCCCTTCAAGTCTTCAAATATTCCGATGGCAGTTATCTTGAAGATCAGGACACGTGGCGCATTGCCGGCATACACCGCAGCATAAGTATTTATGCCACACCGAAAATAAGAATACGTGATTTCGGAGTACGCACAATCCTCGATGACGACTATCGTGACGCAACATTAATCATAGACCCGCAACTTTCTGTCATATACGGGCAACGTGGTGAGGGCTATTTTGTCGAGGCACGGCTCTTTGATGAAAACGGCAATTCTGTATGTGACAGCGTCATGAGACATGACGCCTCCGAAATTCTGAACCTTGACCACAAGGGTAAAATAATGAACGCTCGCAATCCGCAAAGAGGATATGCAATGTGGGGATGGCTCAAAACAACAGTCAAGAATCCCAAGAAGTGGACAGCCGAGACACCCAACCTGTACACTCTTCGTCTGTCACTTGTCGACAACAACGGAAAGACGATAGAGAACATCGAGACAAAGATTGGTTTCCGTAAGTTGGAAATGAAAGACGGACGTTTTCTTGTCAACGGAAAACAGGTACGCTTCCGCGGAACGAACCGTCAGGAGATGGACGAGAACACCGGACGTGTAATCACAACCGAGCAGATGATAAAGGACATCAAACTGCTGAAACAGTGCAATGTCAATGCCGTGCGCACCGGTCACTACCCCAACGACCCACGATGGTACGAACTTTGCGACCAATACGGTCTATACATAATGGACGAGGCAAACCTGGAAGAGCACGGACTGCGCGGAACACTTGCAAGTGACCCGTCGTGGACTGCAGCATTCATGGACCGCGTGCAGCGTGTGGTGATACGCGACCGCAATCATCCGTGCGTAATGTTCTGGTCGCTCGGCAACGAGTCGGGCTACGGAATAAACTTTGCCGCAGCCGCCACATGGGCTAAAGAGTACGACCCCACACGCTTCATACACTATGAGGGCGCACAAGGAGCAGGAGCAGATGACCCGGCTGTAGTAGATGTAATCAGCCGTTTCTATCCTCGCACAATGGAGGATTATCACAATCCGGGAGTGAAGGATGACAATATGGAACGTCCGGAGAATGCACGCTGGGAACGTCTGCTTGCCATTGCCAACAATGCCCCCGGCACACGCCCCGTACTTACGAGCGAATATGCCCACGCCATGGGAAACGCCATGGGAAACTTCCGCGAATACTGGGATGAGATATACAGCAACCCGCGCATGCTCGGCGGCTTTATATGGACATGGGCTGACGAGGGTATTGCCGTACACCGCAAGGACGGTAAGACAATGATTGCATACGGAGGAGATTTCGGAGACAAGCCCAACCTGAAAGCATTCTGCCTCAATGGGGTAATTATGTCCGACCGTAACCTAACACCTAAGTATTATGAGGTAAAGGCGGTATATGCTCCGCTGCGAATGAACATAGACGGCAAGAGTCTTAAGATCACAATGCTTGACGAACATGCTTCGATAGACAACTACAGCTTTATGTGGTCGCTCGCCGTAAACGGCAAGATAAAGAAAAGAGGAGAGGTAAAGGACTTCACACTCCCTGCATTCAGCTATCCCAAAGATGCCGATGTGCGTCTTGACATCAAAGCCGTGTTAAAGAACGAGACTCCATGGGCAAAAGCAGGTCACGAGGTGGCATCGGCACAGTTTGCCATAAACGATGCCATGATAACAGCTTTCAAGGCAAAGACTCTTAAACACGGTAAGAATGCGGATATGGAAAAGGCCAAACAGTGGTTAGACATTGTTTCTCCGCACTTCTTCCGTGCTCCGACAGACAACGACAAAGGTTTCGGCAACTGGCTCGCAAAGGAATGGACGACAAACAGGCTCGACTCACCGTCTGTTACCGTATTGAAGCCTTTGGAGACAAAGAAAAACAACGACGGTACCGTAACGGTGACAAAGACCGAACGATACGGATACACGGAGGGAAGCATTACAGTTGCCTATGATTACACCATGGATGCCGATGGCGCCGTAGACCTAAGCGTGACATATACTCCCGAAGGGACACTGCCCACACTGCCATGCCTTGGCAACACCTTCACCATGTCAAAGGAATTGCGCAACATATCATGGTACGGACGTGGACCGCTCGATACATACCCCGACCGCAAGGAAGCATCGTCAATAGCTTTGTGGAACAGTACAATAGACAACCAATATGTGCATTATCCGCGTCCGCAATACAACGGCAATCACGAAGATGTGGCATACGTAAGTCTTACCGACAACAAAGGAAAAGGCTGGGTTATAACAACAGAGGGCACACCATTCTCATTCACCGCCCTGCCCTACTCCACACAACAACTGTGCAACACTTCACACGACTGCGACTTGAAAGAAGAGAACCATATATACCTTAGCATAGATGCCGCCGTGCTCGGTCTCGGCAACAGCAGTTGCGGACCGGGTGTATTGAAAAAATACACAATACCGGTAAAACCGCATACACTAAAACTAAGGTTCACTCCTATCAAATAGAGTTATACATGATAATATATAAATCGGCATGCTTTGGTTTGTGTATCCAAAGCATGCCGATTTTTTATATTCAATAGCAATATATTACTTACGAATATGCTTATGTCCCTTAACAACGATGACACCTCTGTGCGAATCGTTTACCCGGGTGCCGTCAATGGCATAGGCAACGGCGTTGGCGGATGTGTCGCCAACGTTGGCGTGGATGCGGTCGATAGCTGTGGCGGCGCTCTGGTCGATAAGTTCTATTTCCTGACCTGCCACGGTGGGGATGTCGTAGAGATATGTTGTGGGAAGATGCGTATCGGGTATCTTCGAGCTGTTCACAACTATAGGATCGGGCATGGTGTAGGGCTGCATGAGTGGGTTGGTGTTGTTGCCGGAAGCAACGGTGAGGGCTGTGCCGTCCGACATCTTCAGCTGCGTGTTGCTGCGCAGTCGCAGGTTGCCGCCAACGGTCGACTTTACCTTCAACGAAACGACCTTTCCCATTTTCCACTTTAGTTCAGTCACTACAAAACCGCCACGCGAGCACAGTCCTTTAACCTCACCCTCAGACCATGCGGCAGGCAGGGCTGGAAGAAGGTGCATGAAACCTGCATGCGACTGCAACAGCATCTCGGCAATTCCGGCACAGCAACCGAAGTTTCCGTCTATCTGGAACGGTGCATGAGCATCGAACATGTTGGCGTATGTACCTCCGTCGGCATCGTTCATCGTGGCGTTCGGATCCATCAGGCGCAGCTGGTTCTTGATTATCGCAAGGGCATGGTCGCCGTCGAGCATACGCGCCCACTCGCATACTTTCCAACCCATGGACCATCCGCGTGCAGCATCGCCACGACCTACGAGCGACTTGTGCACGCCCTGAAATACCGTGGGATTGGTATAGGGAGAAACCTGATTGCCGGGATATGCTCCCCAGAGATGAGACAAGTGACGGTGAGAGTTGTTCTCCTTGTCCCAGTCTTCCTGCCACTCCTGTATCTGACCGTACTTTCCTATCTTGTAAGGTGTGAGCTTTGCCTTGAGTTCATCGAGCTGACCGGCAAAATCTCCGTCAACCCCCAAGGTGCGTGCCGCCTCGGCGGTGTTTTTCAGCACGTCGTACACCATTTGATTGTCCATTGCCACTCCGCCGAAGAGAGCACAGTTCATTTTCTTTCCCTCTGCAGTAGTATACGAGTCCTTTCCGGGATGATTCTCGGGAGAGTTTGACGGACAGACAACCATGTAACCCGTATTCGGGTCCTTGACAAGGAAGTCCTGGAAGAACTGCGCACAACCCTTAAGCACGGGATACACTTCGGCAAGATAAGTCTTGTCGCCCGTGAACAGGTACTTCTCCCAAAGATGAGAGCAGAACCAGGCGTTGCAAGTGGGCCACACTCCCACCGAACCGTTGTCCACAGCTCCCGTGGTGCGCCAGATGTCCGTGTTGTGATGCAGCGCCCAACCGCGTGCGCCGTACATCTTCTCCGCCGTCTCGGCACCTGTCACGGAAACGTCCTTCACCATATCGATGAACGGATTGTGACACTCCGAAAGGTTTGTCACCTCGGCGGGCCAGTAGTTCATCTCCACGTTGATGTTAGACGTGTACTTGGAGTCCCATGCCGGATACTGACGTGCATTGGGGTTCCAGATGCCCTGCAGGTTCGCCGGCTGCGTGCCGGGTTGCGATGAGGAGATGAGCAAATAACGACCGAACTGGAAGTAGTTCGACACAAGTCCCGGGTCCAAACTTGTAGAGCGGAACTCCTTAATTCGCGTCTCAGTGTCCTTCACTTCCTGTGCCTGATTTGCACCGAGGTCGAGGCTTACGCGGTTGAACTGCTCCCCGTACTTCTCCACGTGAGAAGCGAGAGTAGCTTCGTAGCTCTTGTTCTTGCCCATATAATCGGTGATGTACGCCAAAGCCTTCGCCTCGGCATCGCCGCTGATGTCGTCATAGTTCACGAAGTTTGTGGCAGACGATATTATGATTGTCGCCGCCGTGGCACCACTGACCTCTATAGACGGTGCGACGGGATTGCCCGCCACGAGTCCGCCCTGCATGACGTTCTGCGTTGCTGCGGATGTCTGCGTGCCGCCTTCGTTAAGCACCTTTATGAACGTGTAGCAGTTAAGTTTGTTGTCCACGTTCTCCGTCTGTGTCTTTGCCGGCACGAGCGAAGCCTCTATCATTCCGTCGGCTGTTATCCTGTTGATGCCGAGTTTCTCCATATTCGTCTTTACCGGAGCGGCATAGCATACGTTGAAGTTCAGTTTGCCTGCCTCCGAAGCCTCGAGGCGCATCACCGTGACGTTGTCTTCGAGCGACGTGAACACGGTGCGCGTGTATGTAACACCGTCGTGAACGTATGTAGTCGTGGCGGTAGCCGTAGAGAGGTCGAGCGAGCGCACATAGCCCTGCACGTCGCGCGCTCCCTGCGTCTGCGCCGCGTCCTCGTCGTCATAACGCTGTCCCGGGAAGCCTACGAGTACGCATCCTGCCGCCTGATACTGCGCTCCGTGCGAGCCTTCGGACATCCAGTTGGGTATGGCGAGCTTCTGTGCGGACACATAGTCCTTGTTGAAGATATACTGCTGCACTTGAGAAAGCACGGACTTAGCCTTCGCGTTATGACTCCTGTTGGGCGACTGTCCCCAGAAGGTATCCTCGTTAAGTTGCAGCGTATCCATAGCCACGCTTCCGCTGACCATGGCGCCGAGGCGACCGTTGCCGAGCGGCAGCGCCTCTTCCCAGTATGATGCCGGGCGGTTATACCACAGACGGTTCTTGCTTTCGAGCACGGGCGGAGGCACGGGGCGTGTGTCCGACGTGGTGAACGTTATGCTTACGGCAGATGCAAGCACATTGCCGGCAAGATCTGAAACCGAACCGGCAGGCAGCGTGAGCGTGTACGACGTCGTAAGGTCGAGGTCGGCGTATGTAAACGACACCTTATTTATATTTACAACGGGAGCGATGTCCGTTGTCTCGCGCGTGGCGTTGTTGGTGAGCGTGGCGACAGTCCCGTCCTTAACTTTCACACCCTCGTTGAAAAGCATTATCACCTTGCCGGTGGGCACAACGTCGGTCGAGCCATCGGCAGGCACGATGCTTGCAAGTTTGGGGGCCTGCGTGTCGTCGGCAAGGATATTCACGTACTTCAGGTTGTAGTTGCTCGTTTTCGTCGCCGACTGTATGAGCATGCGTATAATAAGGCGCTCTTTGTTATCGGCGTTCAGGGCGTAGTTGGCGTCAACGTATGTGTTCCAGTGGGCGCCCGAGGTATAGTCGTCGAGCACGTTCCATGTGTTTCCGCCGTCCACCGAGTACACCACACCAAACTTCGTGGCAGAACTGGAGCCGTCGCCTATGGCGAAGTTCAGCCTTACGTTGGTGAGCGACGTCGTCGGCATTGAAATCTCGAAGAACTGGTCGTGCTTGGAGCCGTCGGCATAGTCTGCCTTTGCCGTGAATTTGTTTGTGGACGCGGTGTTGAGACGCAGCAGATAGCTGGGGTTCGAGCCGCTCGTCGTCACCTGCCACTTGCCGTCGGTGGTGTGCACCGTCACGCGGCAGTCTTCGGGCACGAGGGCGCACTCGTTGGGCAGGAAGGCGGGTCGCGTCGTCGCCCATGAGGTGTTGGCAATAGCCGACCAGCCGAGCGTGTTCGGCGTGTAGACCGCCGTGTTGCCGGTCTTCTCCACATCGTAGCCCGTAGAGAACACCCACCTTGCCACCGTCGTCTGCGCGGCGGCGGTCTTCAGCGTACACGCAAGCGCCACGACGAGCGTTGCCGCATACAGCATGATTTTCTTTGTCTTGTTCATTGTCGTTGTTTTTTTAATAATAGTTTGTAGATAATTGTCCGCAAAGCTATCACAATGCGCGCTGACGTGTGTGGAAAATAGGCGCAGATATGGCGAAAAAGGCGGCAGAAGGCAAAAAACGGCGCAAAAGTCTGTCGGATTGTATTTTTTTACTACCTTTGCCGCATCTGATACACATCTGTCTGATACACATTATTATATTAAACACATACCGCCATGCCGCGCCATATCCTTAAATCGTTATTTCTTGCATACATCTTCACGCTTGCCGCAACGGCACAGCGGTCCGTGACATACGACAACCGCTCGGGTCTGTCGCACTGGATAGTTTCAGACGTGCTACAGGACAGACAGGGCTTCATCTGGCTGTCCACGTGGAACGGGCTGAACCGGTTCGACGGCTACGAGTTCCGGCAGATAAAGACACGCCCCGGCGACGGAACGGACATCAAGTCAGAGGTGATACGCAGAATCATGCAAGACGGCAAGGGCAACATAGTGTGCCGCACCGAGAGCGGTTTCTTCAGGTTCGACACCCACAACTACCGGTTAGAAGACGTGGCGGACACCACAATGTACGACATGCCGCCGATAGGCAAGCCCGCGCCCTTCCGCGACAGCGAGGGCAACGTGTGGACGGTGGAGCGATACGGCGTGACGAAGACCTGCACGGCGCATCATCCGGCGAAAATCGTAACAGGCACGGAGAACGTGCAGGCAAGGGCGTTCATGCGCGACAGGAAGAACCGCTGGTGGCTGGCGACGAAGGAGGACGAGTGCATACGGATATACGACGGCAGGAACGTGCTCGCGGGCTTTTTGGGTAGCGACGGGCGGCTGCACGGGGAGAAGACGCCGTTCGGACACCGCGCCTACACTATTGTGCAGACGCGCGGCGGCGACATCTGGGCGGGATGCAAGCCCGGGGCGCTGATACGCATGAGGGAGAGGGCGGACGGCACTTTCGAGATAAGGAGGATAAGGGGCGCGGAATTGGCGTGCGACATCATCTACCACATCATAGAGGACGGCGCGGGACGGCTGTGGCTTGCCACCTTCGGGGGCGGCGTGGTGTGCATTCCCAATCCCGAAGCCGACAACCCCATGTTCATAAGTTTCAAAATAAACGGCGCAGAGAGCAAGGGGTGCAAGGTTAGGCGCCTGCTGCTCACCCGGCGTGGCAACATCGTGTGCGCCACGACAAACGGGATTGTCACGGGTCGAATAAACCGCAGCGACGTGCGCAAGAGCGTGTTCCGCCGGCTGGGGCGCGACGGCAAACGCAGCGGAAGCCTGTGCAACAACGCCACAATGGACGTGGTGCAGGACGGTCGAGGGCGCATATTCATCGCCACGGAGAACAGCGGAATAGACATGACAGACGAGGAAGAGCTGTTCGGCGACGAACCGTCATTCGCGCACTTCAACACCGCCAACTCGTCGCTCACGTCCGACGCCTGCCTTGCCATGACGGTGAAAGGCGGCGGGCACATACTGGTGGTGTGCACGGACAGGGTAATGGACTTCATGCCCTACGGCGACAGCACCGTCACCTACTCGAGGCGCTTCTGGAGCGCGGCGTGCCACTTCTCGGAAGAGCGCCCGCTGCGGCTGCCCGACGGCTCGTGGCTCTTCGGACAGGAGCAGGGCGCCTATATCGCCACGCCGCACAACATGGACACGCGCGGATACAAGCCGCCGCTGCTGTTCACAGAACTTATGGTAAGCGGCAAACAGCCCGTGACGGGCATCTGTACGACGGACACCGTGGTGCTGGGCACGGACGAGAGGAACTTCTCCATATCGTTCGCCGCGCTTGACTATACCGACAACACGGACATCTGCTACAGAAGCCGGTTGGACGGCTCGCCGTGGAGCCGCGCGGGCAACGACCGCACGCTGACGTTCTACGACATGGCGCCCGGGACGCACACGCTGACGGTGCAGTCGACCGACCGCTACGGGCGCTGGGTGGACAACGCGCGCCGGCTGACAATCATCGTGACGCCGCACTGGCACGAGACGCTGTGGGCGCGCATGGCAGAATGGCTGCTGTTCGCCGGGATGATAACGGGCGTCGTATACACGGTGTTCTACATCCGCAACATGAACCGTCAGCGGCGCGAACTGCTCGTCAAATACATGGCGCTGCTCGACCGCGCGGACGGCGGACAGAGCCCGGCGGAAAAGGCAGAGGCACCGGCACTGCCGGCGGAACTGCCTGAAAGCGACCGCAGGTTTCTCGGGCTGGTGATGAGATACATCGAGGAGAACATCGGCAACAGCGACGCGAACATAGACGACATGGCTGCCTTTGCCGCCACGAGCCGCAGCAACCTCAACCGCAAGCTGCGCTCGCTTGTGGGCATCACCGCCGCGCAACTGCTCATAGACGCAAGGATGCAGAGGGCGGCGCAGATGCTGGGAGCAGCCGCGGCGGAGGACGGGAAGCCTCGCATAGCGGAGATTGCGTATGCCTGCGGATACTCAGACCCACGGTATTTCTCGCGCTGCTTCAGACAGAAATACGGCGTGACGCCTTCGGAATATCATGGCGTAAGCGGTACCGGGCGGTGACGGTGCGCCGCAAAAAAGAAACGTTCTAACGGACAGTCAATCCTCACGAACGTTTCTTTTTTATTGTCCCAATCACCCCCCCCAATGATAATAATGAGCAATATTTACAAAGTATTCCTTACTGCAATCTTTAATGAATCACATTAAACGGATGAAGTTAACTCTGCCAATGTCATATCTGTATAAGTGTGCCAAATTTCAAGTACCGGTTGTTTGTATTCCGAAAACAATGATTTGATGTATTCTATTTCAAATACCAGTCTGTAATCAGCAGGATTGTTATCTATCTGCCCTTCTTTCCTTGTACCGACACGAACAACTTTAATCTTGTAAATGTCACGTATACCTTGACCGCTTATATAAGGAACGAAGTAACACAATTTGTCCAATGCAACAGTAGACGGAAATCTCTTACCAGTATAATAAACAGTTGCTTTCTTTTCAATATATTCACCGATATTATCCTTCTTGACATAGCAAATCAATACATTCTTGTCCATGTCTATCTTAGATGATATTCCGTATTCTTTTGGCAGTGTTTCCTTTACCATATTTGAAACAATGCCATCCGGATAATCAGCAAACATGTCAAAGAAGTTTAACTGCCTTACCGTAGTTTTCTTTTTCAATCTGTCGTTTTTTACATCAGATACATTCTCTGCATCACGTTCTTTTAGTTGTTCAAGAATCTTTTCAACAGCCTCTGAGGTATCAGGTGTTTCTGTCGATTCTAGGATCTGTATGTCGTTGAATAGTCTGATCAACGAACGTCCTATTGCCCATGCAAGATTTACAGGTACGGCGTTACCTATCTGTTTGTATTTATTGCTTATCGTTCCTGCAAATAGCCAATTATCCGGAAAAGTCTGAACTCTAGCATATTCCCTTACTGTCAACGGGCGTGTTTCAACAGGGTGACAACGTTCGGTTTGTTTCTGACAAGGAGAACACGTCAGTGTTAATGAAGGTTCGTCAAGGGACAGCCGACGCGCCATTCCAGTCTTACCTCCACCCAAGAGCCAACTTCCTCCCATATATTCTTTGGCAATATCTTCTGGGAGATTACGCCAATCACCACCTTGCGGCACCATATCAAATATTTTCTGTTTTTTTGACGGATATCTTACACCTTCTGATTCAGGTACATCCGTATCGTATATTACACTTTTATAAAGCGCGTCTTTCAATGTAAGCACCTGTGTATATGGTGAGGGCCAATGGAAATATACTTTTTCTGCTAAATCATTTCGAATCGCAATCATGATAAGTCGTTCGCGCTTTTGCGGAACCTGATACATGACGGCTTTCAATACACGCGGTTCTATAAGGGTATATCCCAATTCTGCAATAGCATTCTTTATGGTATTGAATGTTCGTCCGTTGTCATGAGATATCAATCCCTTGACATTTTCACCCATAAATACTTTCGGGCGAATTTCTTTTACCGCTCTTGCCAATTCAAAAAACAGTGTGCCACGCGTATCATTAAATCCTCCTTGTTTTCCTGCATAAGAGAATGCCTGACAAGGGAAACCTCCGGACAGAAAATCAACCTTATTACAAAGTGGAGTAAAATCAATATTACGTACATCCGCTTCTATCACATTCCAATCAGGTCTGTTTATACGAAGAGTGTTACAGGCAGAGTTATCAAATTCGTTAAGCAGTACATGACTGAAACCGGCTAAAGACAAGCCAAGAGCAAGCCCGCCACCGCCGGCAAAAAGCTCTACGGATGTGTACTCACGAAACGGATACACATTCTTTTCTTCATCCCAATGGCTACCCAACATTTCTTTAACCTCGGGAATTTTTGCGATTTCTTCAAGATAAAAACCTTTCATTCCGTTTTCCACACGCGAAGGATAAACGCCATTTTCCGTCCATTTCCGGACAGTTGCATTGGATGTTCCTATCAAAGCCGCCAGATTGTTTTCTGATATGAACTGCATATTTATAAACCGCCTTTTTCTGTAATTTCCATTGCAATATCCTCCACTTTCTGTAGTATTAGAGAACTTCCGTTTATTCCATCTTCTTCAACCACTTCACCGAATGCCTTGGCAAGTTGATAGTAGAAAGTTTTGTCACCGGTGATATGTTCCCAAAACTCAGCACCGCAATAAACAGGATAGGTAGTTGCTATTGTCTTGTAATTTGCCGATATTCTCTCGCCATACAGCACTCCGACAATCATATCATCCATTTGCAATGGTATTCTATCCAAACGTGCTTTGCCAATAAGGCGTTTAAAGTGTCCTAATATAGTATCAACATCATCTTTGTTGATTGTCTGTGATCCGGCTTTACACTGGCAATATTTCTTTCTGCCATCAAGTGCATCAATAAATTCTATGTCAATCCCATCTATCCCGGAAGCGCATCCTGCAACCTGTGCAAGCTGGGATATGAATATTTGGATGTTCTGCCCAAAACTGGTATTTACGCTTGTTCCGAGAATACGTGGATAGACAAGAGCTTTTGCCATAGATTGCGGTGCGGTGTCACCGCAAAGGAAAGCTGCAAGATAGTTGATAAGGAAGGGATTTACATCAAAATCTTTCAATCTCAGTTTCTGGAGATTTTTTATATGATTGGGGATTATTGAAGTACGAAAATAATTTTTCCCACTTTCAATGATTACTCTTTTTTGTTCTTCTGTCATAGCGGTATTCACTGTATTTTAAAGTTTTCTGCAAAGTTACATTTTTTATACAAGACTTTGATGTTTTTTTAATTATGCTTTTGCAGAGAAAATGTTCTTTTTAAAAAAAAGCAGCTTCATATAGATATTATTCCAAACAATAACCCGGTGACGAAATATTCAGGATCTACGTATTATTCATATTTCATAATATCACAATGTCGCATATTTTATCTTTTACCTTACACTTTGCTTTTTTGCATACCCTTTATTTTTGCCGTCCTTGTAAAATAAAAGCAAGGAGGGCGCAAATATCGCAAAGAAACGTGTGCAGGCGTAACGCACACAAAGACAGTACGTTACGACATACAGCGCATATCTGTGCAGCGAAAAGCAGCGGAGGGGGGGCAAAAATGGGCTTTTCAGCCCCAAAACACGGCTTTTCGGGATGTAAAACGTGCCTTTCGGGGTTGTAAAAGCATGCTTTTCTGAATTTTGGAATGTACTTTACGAAAATTTGGAACGTGCTTCACGAAATTTTGGAACGTCCAAATTATATTTTGGATCGATCCAAAATAGGAAATGGCACGTCCGTGGCTGCACCACGACGCTGGTTTAAGAAAAATCCCGTATGTTTTCAAAAAGCAAAGTGTCGCCGATTGGGAGTGAAAGCGGACAATGTGTAAAACGAAGATATGTGAAGATAGTCTAAGGAGATAAGGGAAGATACTCTAAGGAGATAAGGGGAGATAGGAGGAGATATGTGGCTTATGCCACGGGAGATAAAGGACAAATGTCTTGTGGCATGCAACGAAACATACGTCTCTTATCTTCCTTTATCTCCTCAAATCATCGCTTTACTTCTTAGGCTATCGTCCTTTATCTCCTGTGGCATAAGCCACATATCTCCTCCTATCTCCCCTTATCTCCTTTTAAGAGCTTCCCTCGCAGAGGGCAAGCGTCGTTTGAACATATTTCATATATAAAATAATAAATAGTCCTCTGTCAACGGCTAAATAATCACTATATTTGCACGTAATTGCGACATATCTGCGGACAGGAACCGCATTGTCGGACTTATTTAATACGAATGGAAATGAAAAAAATCATCAGTATCATCGCGCTCCTGCTCACACTGACGGCAGCCGGCGCACAGGCACAGGGAAATAATGACGGCAACGGGAGCGGCAACATGCCGTTCGACATGCCGGAAATCAGCGCCCCGGCATTCCCCGAAAGGTCGGTGTCGGTAACAGACTTCGGAGCCGTTGGCAACGGCACGACATTATGCACGCAGGCATTCGCCCGGGCAATGGAAAGGCTTGCCGCAGAGGGCGGCGGGCACCTCATAGTGCCACGAGGAATATGGCTGACGGGGCCGATAGTGATGAGAAGCAACACAGACCTTCATCTCGAACGCGGCGCCGTAATACTTTTCTCACCCGACATCAGTCTCTATCCGCCCGTGGGCACGGTGTTCGAGGGACTGAATGCAAGGCGCTGCCAGTCGCCCGTGTCCGGAATGAACCTTAAGAACGTCGCCATAACCGGCGAGGGCGTAATCGACGGCAACGGACAGCGCTGGCGACCGCTGAAGCGAATGAAGACAACCGCGGGACAGTGGCAGGAACTGACGGCGGTGAGCGGGGTGACGGTCGACGGCGGCAACTACTGGTTTCCAGACGCGGGAGTGACGGACGCCGACGAGGCGGCACGCCTGAAAGAGGCATTCGGCATATCAACCGACGACGAGTGGAGGAACATACGCCACCACATGCGCCCCGTGATGGTGAGCCTCGTGTCGTGCCGCAACGTATGGCTGCAGGGCGTGACGTTCCGCAACTCGCCGTCGTGGAACATCCATCCGCTGATGTGCGAGAACGTGCTCATAGACAACATCACGGTGCAGAACCCGGAATATGCGCAGAACGGCGACGGGCTTGACCTTGAGTCGTGCCGCAACGCGGTGGTGAGAAACTCCACGTTCGACGTGGGCGACGACGGCATCTGCATAAAGAGCGGCAAGGACGCCGACGGCAGGAGGCGCGGACGCCCGTGCGAGAACGTCGTCATCGAAGGCTGCACCGTATTCAAGGGGCACGGCGGATTTGTGATAGGAAGCGAGATGAGCGGTGGCGTGAGAAACATACTTGCAAGAAACTGCACGTTCATGGGCACAGACACCGGACTGCGCTTCAAGAGCACCAGGGGGCGCGGCGGCACTGTGGAACGGATATTCATAGACGGCATAGCGATGACCGGAATAAAAGGAGACGCCGTGGTGTTCGACCTTTACTACGGCAACAAGGCGCGCACAACGGTGAACAGCCGTGGCGAGACAGTGCCGGCACCCGTAGCCCCCGCGCCCGTAGACGAGACAACACCGGCGTTCAGGGACATACACATAAGCAACACGACATGTACGGGTGCGAAACGCGCGCTGTTCTTCAACGGAATACCCGAGATGCCCGTAAGGAACATTACGCTGGAGAACGTCGGCATCACGGCGGAACAGGGCGCACGGCTGGTATACAGCGAGGACATCACGCTCAAGAACGTGTCGATACGGCAAAGTCGCGGCAAGCGCCTCGAAACATTCTTCTGCAAGGACATCACCGAAAAGCCGTGATAAAAAGTAAGTAAAAAACGGAGAATAAAAGAACGGGAACGGCGTGTGATATAAAGCGGATATCTTCTCGACACTCAATGTGAAGGAAGCACGCCGTCACACAAAACAACGAAAGACAATCTCTCGGATCGGCGCACAGCCAACAACCATGGCAATGATGTGCGCCGACCGGGACGTCTGAAACAAGGCTATATCTTTTTCATTGATAATTTCTACTACAGGTCTTCACCGTTAGCTTTGTTGTATTCATTATCGTAATACATCAAAATTTGGAATTTACCATATTGTCGTCCTTCACTAATCATAAACCAGACTGAACGCCTCCAATCACTCAATGAGCTTTCTGCATCTGCACTCTCTTTCTGTAGAAAGCCAGCTTCATATCTTTTATTATGAAGACGTATTCCATAACCTATTTCTTCATCGTCTGACAATGATTGATTAGGAGATAACGTCCTATACTTCCTATTACGTTCAAACTGACTACACAAATCATTAAATCTTATTTTTATATCAGCCTCGCCTAATTCATTGACATCAGATACCATTATACGCCAGACTTTATTATTATTTGTTACAACGTTTATATATACATCTCTTCCATTAAACTCCCCCTTCAACATGTCCGAATCATAAGCAATACTTTTAAACCCTTTGGCTTTCAGCTTACTTATCATCGCAGCCTTTGTCCCGTCTACGGGAATACCGAGAAATCTTGTAACTGTGACATCTTGCGCATATAACGCAATAGAAAGCAGGCACATTGCCGCTATTGATAATAACTTTTTCATTGATTATTTGATTAAGGAAAAAAGGCGAAAACCATTTTGTGACTTGTCTAACATCCGGTTACCGCCAAGTGACCTTATTCCCAACAAGCACAGAATAGTTCACGCCCTATCAGCGCGAACTTTCAGACTGCTTGTCCTCGGGAATGAATATTGGCGGTATTCGACGTTAGAGAACAAGAGCTTAAAAGCTCAATATCATTTTATTTGTTCATTTCAAATCAGAGTGGAAACGCTTTATTCCGGTTTGGTAAACTGCAACAATACGCTGTTGCTTCATATTATTAAAACTCGTTATATAGGCTCTCACACCTTTTGCGTTTCTTTCTTATGTCTGTTGTTTCACCTCCTTTTCTACGTTACACTTGCTTTAAAACTGCTCAATTCTTTATAAATTTCATATCTGCAAAGATAATTAAAAAGATTGACAGAATGTTTCTTTACAACAAATATTGCTTAAAGAACATTTAAATAGGGCATCACAACTGTCCGCCAGATAAAAAAAATGAGCCATTAAAAAGTAAACTATACATCTCTTTTCAACAAAAAAGAGCCATATCAAACTCTAGATTAGTAACAATAAGCCACCTGAAATAACGATGACAAAGCTGTACATAAGCAATAACGGAAAAATGAAACATGAGCATTTAAGAAATGCAGAAGTATTGAAATCCTTACAGTAGCTGTAATGTTTGTCCTGACAGAACACGGAAATCTTCCTTGTTCATTTGTCTTATATCTTTTCGCGCATTGTTAAACAAACGTTAAACATTTTACCGAATATTAAGTTTTATCTACAAAAACAACTCTTTTAACTACATAATATATACCTTTGCAATCTAATAATTTAACAACAATTATCTAAAACATAAGTATTATGAATCTTTTTTTACACTTTCGGGATTTAATTAAATCCCGTTTTTCGGGGGGGGTAATTTGTACACTTCTTCTTTTGTTGGTTAGTGGTACGGTTAGTGCTGAAGATGCTATATATAAAGTTGCTTCTACATCATCCGTAACAACGACTGGAAACGCACCAGAAAATAGCAATGCTACATTCAAACAAACTTACACTACCAAAGGTCAAATAACAAAAAACAATTCTGCGACATTAACTTTAACCGGTTTTACAGGATGCACGGTTACAGGCATTAAACTATCAATGAAATCTAATAAAAGTGACGGCGCAGGAACTTTTACAACTAAGATAGGTACCAACACCATTGCATCCATACCAAACGCTACCACTTTCAACCAATGGTATGACAATACAAGCTATAGCACTAATTACAAAGACATAAATGTCAATATATTAGATGATTATAAAACTTATAAAATAGGTGAAAATGAAAACATCGTAATTGAGATAAAAGCTACAATAAATTCTCTTTACATTGATCAATATACGATAACTTATACAAAGCAAGCATCTGCTTTCAATATCACCGAAACATCCGCTACCATAAACGCCGGAGAAACATGCGATCTCAGTACAAAGATAACAAAGACAGAAGGATATAACGGAACAATTACTTATAGTTCTGACAGTGAAAGTATAGCAACTGTAGATGCTAACGGAATTATCACCGGTATAGGAGAAGGTACAGCTAATATAACTATAACAGCAAGTGCAGACGGAAGTTTCACCGAACAATCAGAAACATTTGCAATAACAGTTGTAAAACCCGACTTAAGGAAAGACCCGACATTCAACTGGAGTTTGTCAAGCTATGAACCGTATTTTGACACAGAAAATAAAACATTCCCCAAACTCAACTATGCTGAAGGTTTTAACGAAATCATAACTTATTCTTCAAATAATGAAGCTGTCGCAACCATAAACAACAATGGTGAAATAAATATACTCTCCGCAGGTGAGACAACAATAACTGCAAGTTTTGCAGGTAATGACAACTGGCAGGAAAGCACTGCATCATACATACTTAATATAAAGAAACACATCACTGAACTTTCATTCGGTGCAGAGACCATATACAATGTAAATCTTGGCGAAGCATTCATCTCGCCAAAGGCAACAGCTGCGCTCAAGAACGGAAAAGACTATGACGGAACAATAACATACAGCAGCAGCGACACAAACATCGCAAACATAAACGCAACAACAGGGGAAGTGGAAATCAAAAGTGCCGGAACTGTAACAATAACTGCAACAGCAGAGGAAACAAACGCGTGGACAGAAGCAACAACAAGCTATACATTGACTGTTATTGATCCTAACAATCAAACAGTAACATTTGACTATACAGACCCTGCAAGTTTGGGACTTACAAAGCCTGCAAATAGTGCAAGTACAGATATTACCCAAGATATCAGCAAAGATATTGTAACAATGTCCTCTACAAATGGAGGTACAAATACGCGAATTTGGAACGCAAAAGGCGAATGTGATCTTCGAGTATATAAAGGCGGTGGTAGTATAACATATACCGTGCCAAATAGCTATGTCATAACTCAAATAAAGTTTACATATAGTAGTAGTGATAAAGGAATAACAACAGGTGGCAATTTCTCTAGCGATAAAACATTATGGACAGGCAACAAAAATTCTGTTGTATTCACAGCGAATGCAACAGCAAGAATAAAGACCGCCACAATAACATATAAAAAGTTGCCAACTGTAACCGTAACTGACAAGAAATACACAACATACGTTACTCCACGTGCTGTAGACTTCGGAAGCGAAGTCAAGGCATATATTGTAAACGACGTTACTGCTGACAAGGTTAAGACAATACAGATAAACAATGCACCTAAAGGCACTCCGGTAATTGTTTACGCCGAGAATGCCGGTACATATACCCTTACAGAAATAGACGAAGCAACAGACGACGTTACATCCAACAAGCTGCTTGCATCCGACGGAACAATAAAAGGCGGGAACAATATATACGCAATGGCAGTAAAGACCCTGGGAGTAGGTTTCTACAAGGTTTCGGAAAATGTGACCATTCCTGCTGGCAAGGCATATCTTGTATGGGAAGAGGCACCGGCAGGCAATGCAAAGGAATTCATCCCCATGGGAGGAGAGACAACAGGCATAACCAACATCTCCGGTGAAAACGGCAACGCCAAAAAAGTTTACTACAACCTAAACGGAATGCGCATAGACAAACCGCAGAAGGGCATATACATAGTGAACGGCAAAAAAGTAATTTTCTAAACAATATTTATATCCGAAACAATGAAAAAGAACATATATATAACACCGGAAACAACGGTATACGAAACAATATCCGAAGGGGAAATACTTGCAGGTTCACTGCCTAAAGGAGATGAAGAAAAAGACATCATCATAGACGAGGAAGAAATTCTTTCAAAGCCTTACACACCCCCGACAATAGACTTATGGGAAGAGGAGGAAGAATAGGAACATAACGATATGTAAATAATAAAAAAGCCCCGTTGGTTCTGCGCTGCGCAGACAACAGGGCTTTTTTAATTTATAATTAAGAATTTATAATTTATAATTCTGCGCAAGCGGGAACGTCGGGTAATTATTTAACATGAGTTCGATGAATTAGACAAATCACCCCTGCTCTACCTCTGTTATCACGTGCCATGACAATTCCCTGTCCATACAAAGCAGGTCTTACACTTTTAAAGCAAAACAGCATTTCAGCTTACTATTTGATTTCTTCAAACCCCGAAATACGGCGATTTTCTGAAACAAAAGCACTGACGGAGCTGAATATCGCCAAAATTCGCGTGCAGAGATAATATGCTTTGTTTCAGATCGTTACGCGTAAAAGCACAAAAGTGTGCACAGAATGGAAAGAGAAAGTTGCCTGATTTATATACGAAAGTAGGCATATTACGGTCCTAAAGGTGGCACTTTTGATGCCTAAAGGTGGCATTTATGGAGCCTAAAGGTATGTGTTTTGCACCTTAAAGCATACCTTTTCATAACAAAAAGGTAACATTCGGGCTGTTTAAAGGTGGTTTTCGCCCGTTCAATCCACGTAGAACGATACTTCAGAGTGGCATTTTTCGATTGACAATTTGTTACATAAAAGCATCGTTTCGCCGACAAATTGAAATCGGGAAGATGTGTCAAAATTCGATATTTGTCCATACAATGCGGAATATATATTCAGATGTTCTTATCTTGAACACACCTTATTTATTTGGCTTTTAAATGATAAAACATTATCTTTGCATAAGATAAGCTGCACCTCAGCAATTTGAAACAAGCTTCATTGCACGCGGTTTGCATTATCTTTGCATAAGATAAGCGGCACCTCAGCAATTTGAAACAGGTTTCATTGCACGCGGTTTGCATTATCTCTGGCAAATATTAATGTAGATAAATCACATTTTTTATCTACAACAAAAGGAAAAACACGTCTTCCATAAGAAAGGAATGAAGACAACAGGTTTTGTAAAATAAAGAAAAACAACCATGAAAAGAATTGGTATATCATTTTTAATGTTTATGTGTATGGTCGCCGCAAAAGCCACGGGCGACTGGTATAAAAATTTCTGCAACCCGTCACAGACGGCACAACCGTGGACTTTCTGGTACTGGATGTACGGATGCGTGAGCGACGAGGGCATACGCCTTGACCTCAATGCCATGCACGATGCGGGCATAGCCGGTTTCTACCTGATGCCGATAAAGGATGTCAGCGACGGAAAACAATACAACGGTACGGCACGCCAGCTGTCGCCGGAGTGGTGGAAACGACTGGATACGGTATTCAACGTGGCGGACAGCCTGAACCTAAAGATGGGAATACACTTTTCCGACGGCTTTGCCCTTGGTGGCGGACCGTGGATAAAGCCCGAGGAATCGATGCAGAAAGTGGTATGGAACGACACCATTGTGTCCGGAGGAAAAGTAAAGACACGACTTGCCGTGCCGTCATCATACAACGGGTATTACGAAGATATCGCCGTATTTGCCTATCCGGCGACAAACGCCGATGACAGGACACCCAAGGCTTCGGTAGAGTTTCCGTTTCGCTCTTCAACGCCGTGCGACATCATAATGTCATACGACGAGCCTTACACGCTGCGCAACGTGAAGATTATAACAGGCGGCAACAACTATCAGGCACACAGATACAAGCTGTACGCATCGGACAACGGCACGGACTATCGCTTTGTACGCGAGATTTATCCGGCGCGTCAGGGCTGGCAGAACACCGACGCATACGCCACATACGCCATACCTGCCACCACGGCAAGATATTTCAAATTCCACTGGACACCGGAGGGAAGCGACCCGGGAGCTGAAGACATGGACGCAGCAAAATGGAAGCCAAACCTGAAAGTGGGCAATATAATACTCGGATCTGAAGCCGTTACCGACGGATATGAGGGTAAGTCGGGCGCCGTGTGGCGCGTGTCAAAGGCTTTCAACATTGCAGATGACGACTGCGTGAGCCGCAAAATGGTGCTGAACATCACCAAAGCGATGAAAGACGGGACTATAGAGACATTCCTGCCGAAAGGTAAATGGCACATACTGCGCATGGGACACACCTCGACAGGACATACCAATGCCACAGGAGGAGGCGGACGCGGACTGGAATGCGACAAGTTTTCCAAGGCAGCTATAAACAAACAGTTTGACAACTGGTTTGCCAACATATACCGTCACGCACCGAAGGACAAGGTGAAAAATGTACTTACAAGGCTGCATGTGGACAGTTGGGAATGCGGAAGCCAGAACTGGAGCAGCAATTTTGCCGACGAGTTCATGCGACGCCGCGGATATGACATCATGGAATGGCTGCCCGTATATGCGGGGGTTCCGGTAGGAACATCGGCTGAAACAGATAAGGTGTTGAGAGACATACGCCTCACAATAGCCGAAATGATAGACGAGATTTTCTTTACCGAAGTGGAAAGACTGGCAAGGGAATACAACTGCGAACTTTCAACAGAATGCGTGGCACCGACAATGGTGAGCGACGGGTTGTTGCACTACCGCCATGCCGACTATCCCATGGGAGAGTTCTGGCTGAACAGTCCGACACACGACAAGCCCAACGACATGCTCGACGCTGTAAGCGGTGCACACATATATAATAAAAAGGTGATACAGGCAGAAGGATTTACCGAAGTGCGCGGCACATGGGACGAACATCCCGGAATGCTCAAGCCGTTGCTTGACCGTAACTATTGCATGGGCATTAACAGCATTGTGTTCCATGTATATACACATAATCCGTTTACGGACCGCAAACCCGGCATGACACTCGACGGTATAGGCACGTTCTTCCAGCGCGACAACACATGGTGGCGCGAAATGCCTGCATTCACCGACTACATCGCACGTTGTCAGTCCCTGCTGCAATACGGCGAACCGGTCATAGACCTTGCCGTATATACAGGCAACGAGGTGCCAAGAAGGTCTATACTTCCGGAACGTCTTGTAAACACTCTTCCGGGACTGTTCGGCACGGAAGCTGTAAAACGCGAGAAGGCACGCATGGAAAACGCGGGACAGCCTTTGGAGGTAAGTCCGGTAGGCGTAACACACACGTTGAACATGACAAAAGCCGACACATGGCTTAATCCTTTGAACGGTTATCAATACGATTCTTTCAACGAGGATGTGTTGAACAGCGCAAAGGTTGAGAATGGTGAGCTGGTAACGGCATACGGCATGAGATACAAGGCTCTCGTCATGCCACAGGCACGACCGATGAATCCTGACAACATTGTCACGTGCAATGCACGCATAGACTCGTTGGAAGCACTCGGACTGACAGTAATAAGAAAGCCATGGACGGAAAAAGACCTGACGGCACTGAACATACAACCGGACATCACGGTGCCCGAAGGCATAGGATATACACACCGCCACGGCAAGGATGCAGACATCTACTTCATCTGCAACCCTACAGAAAAGGAAATGACATTTGCACCGAAGTTCCGTGCGACAGGAAAGAACAAATATATAGCCGACCCGATGGACGGTAAGATATACAACGGCACAGACAACATGACACTTAATCCGGGGGCATCTGCATTCGTCATCTTGACAAACATGACATTGGATGCCGAAGAAAAAGTGAATATCCGGCAGACAATCCCCTTGAAGACAAAGGAATGGACGATTACTTTTGATGAGACGGGAAAGAACGTGACAGCGAAAGAACTGTTCGACTGGAGCAGCTCGACGGACAACAGCATAAAATATTATTCAGGTCACGCCACGTATGAAACGACATTTAAACATAATGGAAAGAATAAAGGAAGGGTAATGCTCGACCTCGGCAAGGTGGAAAACATTGCCACCGTTTATGTAAACGGGAAGAAATGCGGTACGGCATGGCTCGCACCTTACACCGTGGACATAACGGATGCTGTAAAAAAAGGCAAGAACACACTGAGAATAGAAGTTGTAAATACATGGGCAAACGCATTGCTCGGCAACGACAACGGAACTGCTCCGTTCGAAGGAATATGGACAAACGGCAAATACCGCAGGGCTGAAAAGACAACGCTGCCGGCTGGTCTGTTGGGTCCGATAAAAATAATGAAGAATGAAGAATAAAGAATGAAGAATGAGAATTACTAATTACGAATTTGGAATTACGAGTTATTCTCGCTTTGCTGCGATTACGAATTATAAATTATGAATTATAAATTACCTATCATGAATTATAAATTAATTATGGCGTCACTGTTTGTTGCTGCAAACGTCAATGCAAAAGTGACTCTTCCGAAGATGTTTTCGGACGGAATGGTGATGCAACGTGAGACAACAGCCAACGTATGGGGCAACGCCGAGAGGTCGGCAACGGTAAAGGTTTCGCCGTCGTGGACAAAGAAAACATATACGGCAAAAGCCGACAGCAACGGCAAATGGAAAGTTGCGATAGAGACTCCTGAAGCAGGAGGTCCCTACTCCATCACATTCAATGACGGCGAGAAGACCGTGCTGAACAATATATTGATAGGAGAACTATGGGTTTGTTCGGGACAAAGCAACATGGAAATGCAGATGAAAGGTTTCAAGGCACAACCTGTTGAAGGTGCTATAACGGACGGACTTAACAGCCGTGACCCTCAACTGAGACTGTTCACCGTGAAGCGCAACAGCAAGTTTGAACCGGTGGACACGGTGAGCGGACAGTGGTACGAAGCAAACACCGGCAGTGTACGCGAGTTCAGCGCAACGGCATATTATTTCGGGCGGATGCTTAGAAAAGTGCTTGACGTTCCGGTGGGACTGATAACAGTGGCATGGGGTGGTTCGGCATGCGAGGCATGGATGACAGCCGACTGGCTGAAAGCATTTCCTGATGCCCGGATACCAAAGTCTCCACAAGACATCAAATCGAAGAACCGTACTCCGACCGTATTGTACAACGGAATGATGCACCCACTCGTAGGTATGGCGATGCGCGGTGTTATATGGTATCAGGGCGAGGACAACGTAAACCGCTACAAAACATACGGCGACATGCTGGCAACAATGATACGTGGATGGCGCGGAGAATGGAACATCGGAGACTTCCCGTTCTACTACTGTCAGATAGCGCCATACGACTACAGTCTTATAAATTGGGACTATAACAGTGCATTGTTGCGCGAACAGCAGGCACGTGTGGAGACAATTGTGCCCAACACCGGCATGGCGGTACTGATGGATGCCGGACTGGAATACGGTATACATCCGCGCAAGAAACGTCAGGCAGGCGAGCGTCTTGCACTGCTTGCACTGCGGAATACTTACAACATTGCCGGACTGCCGGAATTTGCACGCTATAAAGATGTTGAATTCAAGGGCGATACTGCCGTGATAAGTTTCGACAAGAGCAAAGAGTGGGTTTACTTCAACAACGGAACTACAAGCAATCTGTTTGAGATTGCAGGTGAAAACAAGGTGTTCCACCCTGCAAAGGCATGGACTGAAAGAAACCGCGTATATTTGAAGAGTGAAAAGGTGAGTAAGCCTGTAGCCGTGAGATATGCTTTCAAGAACTGGGCTGACGGAGACCTGTTCTGCGACGGGCTGCCTGTAAGTTCATTCCGCTCGGATGACTGGGAGGAATAATAGGGGCGATAGAGGTTATAGAACCTATAGATACTATAGAGGCTATAGGCTCTATTAAACTAACAATAAAAAACAAACCATGAAGAACAGAATACTGCTTATCCTACTGTGCATATCGGCATATTCTTTTGCCGGAAACTATATTACGGAAGACTATATATGGACATCACCAAGCAAGAACTCGTCGGAGTCCATGCCGTGCGGCGGCAACAGCATAGGTATGAACGTATGGGTGGAAAACGGAGATGTGATGTTCTACACATCGCGCAGTGGCATGTTTGATGAAAACAACACACTGCTAAAAGCAGGACGGTTCCGTCTTCATCTTTCAACAAATCCGTTTGCAGACGGAAGAAAAGACTTCAGACAGATACTGAAGCTTGACGACGGGGCTGTATACATAAAATCATCGGACACGGAGATACGGCTTTGGGCGGATGTTTTCTCACCCGTGATATTCATGGAAATAAACTCTTCGCAAAAGACCGATGCAACGCTGAGCTATGAAAGCTGGAGATACAAAGACCGCCCGGTGACAAAGGCAGAATGCCAGCAATGCTCATACAAATGGGTATTGCCGAAAGACTGCAAGACATACAAGGATACCATAGAGCCGCAAAAGAACATGCTGACATTCTTCCACAAGAACAAGGAGGAAACGGTTTTCGACTTCACGGTAAGCCGTGAAAGGCTCGACAGCATAAAAGACAGACTGTATAATCCGATAGGAGGACTGAAATTCGGAGGCATAATGTATGCCCCGGGATTTCAATATACCGATACCAGCGACGGCATATATGCCTCGACAGACTATCGTGCATGGAACTACAGGGCAACGGGAATAAAGAAAAGCACTGTGACGATAGACCTCGATATCGACAGAAAAGACAAAATACCCACGGCAAAGGAGTCGCGCCGGCGCAGCGGGAAATGGTGGCATGAATACTGGCAACGCAGTTATATAAAGGCTGAAGGCGAGGCAAAGAACATCGTAAGAAACTACGAACTGTTCAGATACATGCTCGGATGCAATGCATACGGAGAATGGCCGTCCAAATTCAACGGGGGACTTTTCACTTTCGATCCGGTATATGTTGACAGCAAATGCCCGTTCACACCCGACTACCGCAAATGGGGAGGCGGCACGATGACCGCCCAGAACCAGCGCCTTGTGTACTGGCCCATGTTGAAAAGCGGCGACACGGACATGATGAAGGCACAGTTCGACACATATCTGCGCCTGCTGCCTACAGCCGTGGAGCGCACGAAATACTATTGGGGACATGACGGTGCTTCATTCTGCGAACAGCTCGAGAACTTCGGGCTGCCCAATCCTGCCGAATACGGAAAGCATAAGGACGGTGACGACTACGGCATGGAGCGCAACGCATGGTTGGAATATCAATGGGATACGGCACTGGAATTCTGCTCAATGATACTACAGGCACATTCTTATACGGGCATGGATATATGCAGATATGAACCGCTGATAGAACAATGCCTTAAATTCTTTGACGAACACTACCGTTATCTTGCAAAGAAACGCGGAGTGAAAGAAGTGGACGGAGACGGAAAACTGATATTATTCCCGTCGTCCGGATGCGAGACATACAAGCAGGCATATAATCCCTCGAGTGTTATTGCCGCCTTACAGACGGTAAACCGTCAGGCAGGTGAATACTTTAGCAAGAAATATGCAACGGTATCCCCCACTGACTCGTCATCTGTTTCTGCACCAAATACTTCATCCACAACCCCTAATCCTTCATCGGCAAACCATAATTCTTCATTCTTCATTCTTCATTCTTCATTAAAAACCTCCCTTCCCGATATTCCCCTGAGAACAATCGGCAACGACACGTGCATTGCTCCTGCCGTTGTATGGGCAAGAATTCAGAACGTGGAGTCACCGCAGCTGTACCCGGTTTTCCCATGGCGCATATATGGAATGGGACGTCCGGGGTTGGAAACAGCAAGGAACACTTATTTAAAAGACCCGCACGTAATAAAGATGCGCTCTGCAACCGGGTGGAAACAGGATAATATATGGGCGGCATGTCTCGGACTGACGGACGAGGCGAAACACCTTATCGAAGAGAAGTTGGCAGACGGTCCGTACCGTTTCCCTGCATTCTGGGATCCGGGCTATGACTGGGCGCCCGACTGCAATAAGGGCGGTGCGTCAATGATAGGCTTGCAGGAAATGCTGTTACAGGAAACAGAGGACGGAAACATAATGCTCTTTCCGGCATGGCCCAAGGAGTGGAATGCAAGTTTCCGCCTGCATGCAACGGGAGGAAGAACCGTCGAGGCTGAAATAAAAAACGGGAAAATAACGAGAAAACAATAATTCGTCATAATGAAAAAGATTAACAAGAACCGGCACATGCACCGTACATGGTGCATTGCTGCATTATCATTTATTGCAATACCGATATGTGCAAAACTTACAGTCACCAAGCTGACATGCAACTATCAGGCAGGTATGGCTGTCACAAAAGGCGGCGCAAGGCTCGGCTGGCAAATGACATCGGACAGGAACAATGACCGGCAGACGGCGTATCAGATACTTGTCAAAGAGAATGTTACAAACAAAAAGGTATTTGACAGCGGACGGACAAAGTCGGACAACAGCCAGCTGGTTGATATCCCAGATTTGCACTATAATAAACATGGATACAAGTGGCAGGTGCGTGTATGGGATGCTGACGGGAAAGCATCGGAATGGAGCACGGTGCAATACATACGTGTCGTACCTGAGAAGATTGATGCGAAATGGATTGGAGCCATAACAAAAAAGGATGCAAATATTCCTGAAGGAAGATATTCAAACACAGTATTCAAGAAAGAAGACTTCAAGAAGAAATGGGCGGACGTGGATACATTGTCCACGAAAAGCATCATAATGCGTAAGGAGTTCTCGACAGGAAAGAAAAGCATTGCCGATGCTGTTGTATACATAAGCGGACTGGGACACTACGAAATGACCATTAATGGCAAGAAGGTGGGCGACAGCGAGTTTGCACCGCTATGGAGCGAATATGACAAAACTGTATATTATAATGTATACGACGTAACAGATTATCTGAATAAAGGCGGAAATGCCATAAACGTACTGCTCGGCAACGGTTTCTTCAATGTCCAGCGCATGAACCGCTACAGTAAGTTGCAGACAAGTTTCGGTGCGCCGCAGCTGATAATGCAGATGGAAATAAACTACAGCGACGGCAGCAGGCAGACGATAACAAGCGACACGGACTGGAAATACAGTCTGAGTCCGATAACATTCAACAGCATGTACGGGGGCGAGTCATACGACGCAACGCTGGAACAGGCAGGATGCGACATGCCGGGATTTAACGACCGGAACTGGAAAAGCGCAGTACAGGTGGAAGGTCCGAAAGGGACATTATGCCCGCAGACGGCACCGCCCGTAAAGATTATGGAATATTACGGCATAAAAGAATGGAACAAGATAAACGCAGACTCGCTCGATGCGGCGTCGAAACAGACCAAGCGCACTGTCGACCCGTCGGTGTTCGTAGCCGACATGGGGCAGAACCTTGCAGGCTTTCCGCAAATAACGGTTACGGGAAAACGCGGTCAGAAAGTGACACTCCTCGTTGCCGAGAAACTTACAAAGCAGGGTGTATGCGACCAACGGCAGACAGGGCGCCAGCACTATTATGAATATACGCTGAAAGGAAACGGCACGGAGACATGGCATCCACGTTTCTCTTATTACGGTTTCCGTTACATACAGGTAGAAGGTGCCGTTCTTAAAGGCGAAGGCGAGCCAAATCCCGAAGGGCTGCCTGTAATAGAAGATCTTAAGAGCTGTTTCATATACAACTCTGCCGAGGAAGTATCATCATTCGAGTGTTCCAATCCGTTGTTCACACAGACACACCGTCTTATAGAAAGGGCTGAAAGAAGCAACATGCAAAGCGTGCTGACCGACTGTCCGCACCGCGAGAAGCTGGGTTGGCTGGAGCAAGACCATCTTTGCGGTCCCAGTCTGCTTTACAACTACGACATGACGACATACGTGCCGAAGATAATAAAAGACATCACCGACACGCAGAAGGCAGACGGAATGGTGCCGACGACAGCTCCGCAATATATATCGTTCGGCAACCTGTTCGACGACTCGCCCGAATGGGGAAGCACACTTGTCATCCTGCCGTTCATGTATTATGACATGTATGGCGACAACACGCTGATAAAAGAAAACTATCAGGCAATGCGCGGATATGTGGACTATCTCACATCGAGAGCCGAAGACGGCATTGTGAGCCACGGTCTCGGCGATTGGTATGACTACGGTCCGTGGCGCGCAGGATTTTCAAAGAACACTCCCATACCTCTTGTTGCTACCGCCCATTACATCTTCGACCTGAAACTTCTGACCGAAGCAGCAAGAATGACAGGCAAAGACGACGACGCAAGGAAATACGGAGCCTTGACAGACGAAGTAATAGAAAAGTTCAACAAGCACTTCTATAAAGCCGACTCCTGCAAATACGGCACAGGAAGCCAGACATCAAATGCCCTGCCGTTGTATCTTAACCTTACGGGTAGTAACAAGAAGACCGTTCTGAACAGCCTCATCGAAGATATCAAGGCACACGGCAACCGCCTCACAACCGGCGACGTGGGCAACAGATACCTGTTCCGTACACTTGCGGAGAACGGATACAACGAACTGTTATACACCATGCTCAACCATTATGAAACACCGGGATACGGTTTCCAGTTGAAACACGGCGCAACGACACTGACGGAGCAATGGGATCCGAGACAAGGCTCGTCGTGGAACCATTTCATGATGGGACAGATAGACGAATGGCTGTTCAAGACACTCGGCGGCATAGACAACAAACCGAGCACGCACGGCATGCGCCACCTGCTCATATCCCCCACCCTCGTCGGCGACCTGCAATACGTCAAGGCAAGCACCGCATCGCTCTACGGTCGCATATCCGTTGACTGCAACCGCACGGCGACAACCGTTGAAATCCCGGTAGGATGCGACGCGACGGTGGTTCTGCCAAACGGCGACAAGCACGATGTCGGCAGCGGAACGCATACATTCAAGTATTAAATCACGGGGGCGCGTCATAAGTTGACGCCCCAAAAAGCAATATAAATATACATTGCTAAAGCCGGGGAAGATAAAAGACGATAGTCGCATATGAAGCGACAAAACATACGTCTTTTATCTTCCTTTCTTTTCAGCCCCATTATCAATCGTCAATTATCAATTGTCAACCAAAAGCCCTCTTTTTCCTTTCTTTTTGACTTTTCAAAACCCCGAAATACTGCGATATTCATAAAAAAGAAGCTATGGGGCGTAAAATAACGCCAAAATTTGCATGCAGACATAACACGCTTTATATCAACAGGTTACGTCTGAAAGCAAGAAAATGTGCATCGTTTGGTATGCAAAGTTGCCTTATTATCATGCTAAAGAGCCTCGTTACATCCCCTAAAGACGCCCTTTTACCCTGCTAAAGATGCCCTTTAGCATGCCAAGACACGTGCGTTTCATTTTTTTCGATCGATCCAAAATTTCAAAACGCACGTTCTTTTGATTCCTAAAGCACATCTTTTCGCCTGCCGCGACCGTTCCTAACATCTTTTAACACGTAGAACAAGACTTTCGGACGACAGTTTTGAAATGACTAAATGCCATGTAAAACAGAATATAAGTGACAAAACGTAAATAAAAGATTGTCACACCGGACAATCTCCGTTACTTACATAGAAAGCGTTGATTATCAATTACCATGTTTCAACGTCACAACAACCACCTCGCCCGTTGCCCCGAAGCGGAAAGGTATGAAGCCCCCAAGACCAACGGATACGTTCAGTGCCCGGTCTCCTTCGCTGTACATTCCGCCCCACTCGTTATAAACAAGCGATGCAGGAGACCAGCCGAAGACGGAGAACTGCATGGCATGGGTGTGCCCGCTGAGTGTGAGCTGAGCACCCGACTTGGGAAGTATCGTGCGACGCCATGACGTGGGATCGTGTTGGAGCATCACCACAAAGGCACTGTCGCCCACACCGGCAAGCGTCTTTCGTATATCTCCTCTCTGAGGGAAAGGCGGTCTGCCGTCGTTTTCCATTCCGGCAATGACAATAGAGTCGTTGCCACGGCGTATCACACGGTTCTCGTTTATCAGCAACTGCCAGCCCATCCGCCGCTCACATGCCATGGTGGCATGCTCGTTGGCACGCTTCTCCTCGGCACTGCAATCTACATAGTCGGCATAGTCGTGATTGCCAAGCACGGAGAAAACACCGTCCTTTGCCTTGAGACGTCCCAGTATCTCTGCCACAGGGTATATCTCCCGTGGGTGCATGTTCTGCAAGTCGCCCGTAAAGACTATAGCATCGACGTCAAGCCCGTTCATACGCTGCACCGCCTTCTCAAGTATCTTCATATACTCGCCCGTATACGAGCCGACATGAGCATCGCTGAAGTGCAATATGCGATAACCGTCGAAAGCAGGCGGCACGTCCTTAGAACGATATTCAACATTACGCACCTCAAGCTTCATGAATCCTATCGTACTGCCGTAAACCGTTATAGAGATAGCGGCGGCGGCAAGAAACAGCCCTGCGAGATTTCCCCAGTTAAGACGCGTATGGAATAGGCGACAGCCGACAAGCCCTATACACGAGAACAGGGCGAACAAAGCCTTGGGCACCACTATTATGCCAAGAAAGAAAAGATACCGGTTAAGAACCGAGATATCGGCAGGAGCAAAACTGTCCGGAAGAGTCATCGCCACCGTATATACTACCATTGCAACCGACGGCACCCACCACAGCACGCGGCGAAAAAGTGCAAGACCGCGACGCAGATAGTGCATGTATATATATAAATCGGGCAGCAGTATAAGAAGCAGTACGGGTATTAATATTCTTGAAATCATCTGTATTTATTTTATTGCAGAATGAAAGACAATAGATATATCGGTATTATTTATTTTATCGGTATTACAAAACAAAACTGTACTCACCGTCTTAAAAACTCAATAGCCTCTCCACGGCTGTTTTCGTCGAATATTCCGGCATTCAATATATGCGAACCGTTGCAGAACGTATGCTCCACACGCCAGTTGAAAGTATTGCCCAGCAAGGGACTCCACCCGCACTTGCTCCGGATATCGTCTGCCGTCACCGTCCACGGAGCATCCGGACGTACTATCACGACATCCGCCTTATATCCCTTACGGAGAAATCCGCGGTCACGCACACCGAACAACAATGCAGGGTTATGACACATAAGTCGCACAAGTCTCTCTATCGTCAGCACGCCCTCGTCCACAAGTCCCAACATAGACACCAACGAGAACTGCACCATAGGCATGCCCGACATGGCACGGCAACATCCGCCCTGCTTTTCGTCAAGCCTGTGCGGCGCATGGTCTGTACCCACCACGGCTATACGTCCGTCGGAAATGGCGGCCCTCAAAGCATCCCTGTCTGCCGTTGACTTTACGGCAGGATTACACTTTATCAGCGCCCCCAGCCGTTCATAGTCGCAATCGGAGAACAGCAGATGTGCCAAAACAGCCTCTGCCGTTATCTGCGGAAGAGTGTCTTCGACAGCTTCGAACAGTTCCAGTTCCTCAGTCGTGGTGACATGTGCCACGTGCAGACGTGTCCCGTATTTCCTCGCAAGGCGAACGGCAAGCGACGTGGACTTGATACAAGCCTCCCTGCTCCTTATCATCGGATGATGACACACGGCAGGGTCATCTCCATATTTTGCCTTGGCTGCAGCCATGTTGGCATTTATCACATCCGTATCTTCACAATGCACCATTACGGGCATGTCGGCACGGCGGAATATGTCTTCAAGCGCCTCTTCCCTGTCTACAAGCATGTTTCCGGTAGACGAACCCATAAACAACTTTATACCGGGAATGCGGCTTTTGTCAAGTCTGTCTGCAAGGCGCATGTTGTCGTTTGTCGCACCGAAGAAGAATGAATAGTTCACATGACTATGTGACGCCGCAATACGGAACTTCTCTTCGAGAGCCGCAAGCGTTGTTGTCTGCGGCACCGTGTTGGGCATGTCAAAGTATGACGTCACACCTCCAAAAGCCGCGGCGCGGCTTTCACTCTCTATATCCGCCTTTGATGTAAGTCCCGGCTCACGGAAATGCACATGGTCGTCTATAACTCCGGGAAGCACAAAACACCCCGCGGCATCAACCTTACGGTCGTAATGTCCGCGGGGTGTCATATCTCCCTCGTATATTTCCGCTATGCGGTCGTCTTCAATAAGCAATGAGCCGCATAGTTTTCTGTCTTCATTTACAATCGTCGCACCCGAGATAAGTGTTAACATATTATATATAAGCAGATATTAAGAAATTAGACGTATATATCAATCCATAGATGCGGCATCGGCTTTATCATCGCCCTCTTCTTCCGGTCTGTTCTTCAATGCCTCATCAACGGGGACGCGCAAGTTCGTTAGGCGTAGGCGCACCTGATATCGGTTGAGTGATACCGGCATTAGGTGAAGACATACCGTTCATTATATTCTGATTGTGACATGCCTTCTCATAATAATCTTTCACATACGGATCGCTCTTGAACTTGTCCGTGGCCTTGCTCATTATATCCTCTACCCACGGCGACAGTTCAGGATATGTGTTGTCTGCCGTCATCATGAAGAATATACCGGGACCAAGCACATTGTCAAAATTCTCGACAATGAACGAAGTCACCAACTTGTCTTCTTTCTCGGCAATCTTGTCCGCTTCTTTTGCCAGACGCATGTTCACGGTGTCCATGTTGCGACCGTCCATTATGGCACGGCTCTGCTCACGTCCCAACTCGTTTATCCTGTTCGTAAGCTGCACATACTTCTCCATAAAGCCCGTAAGTTTGTCATTAAGCGGTGTTCCGCTTACATTCTGACGCGTCTTGTCTATGTTTATGTTTATCTTTCCATCCTCAAGCACCACTGGCATAAGCCCCTCGTCATCCATAAAAAGCATGGCATATCTCACGGAGTCTACCGTTCCGGTAAACTTGAACTGCCCGTGAACCACATCGCACGAGTCGAGAGTCTTCAATTCGTTGTTGTCGTAAACTTTCAGATACAGCATGCGTCCATCGAGTATGGTTATGTTGGAAGTTCCCTCTATATCATAAGAACTGACGCACGATGTCAACGACATCAACACAATGAAAGCATAAATTATCTTAATCATAACTGTTTTCGTAATATCGATATAAACGTACAAAATAACGATACAAATGTACTATGTATTATCGATACTACGAAAAAAGTTCATTCAATTTAAAATAAAACGCATGGTTTTTAACTGGTTTTTACACTTTCCCCAATTCACGGGATATCCTGTGCGTGGTATACAGCTCTATTATCGACGCCACAAGCAGCGTCACCACCCAGTTGTTGTATATATATTGTATATAGGCATTTGCCCATTCTATGCCGTTTCTGACGAAGTATGGATAAAGCCAGTGGTAGGTGTTTTCTATAATCAGCAGTGCCGAAAGCACGAAAAACACTTCACCCACAAGCATTATGCGGCGCAGACGGCGTATCGTAAGATTGCCACCGTCGTATGTCTGCAACGACTGCATGCTGCAAAACGCCGCCACTCCTGCAGCAAACACCCAGCAGGCTGCATCCGACGTACCGAACACATACATGCCGACACCTGCCACCATAAGGCATGCCCCGATCACAAACAGGACATTCTGCCATTTATTCAGTTTTTTCATTATTTCCGGAAATTGGTCTTTTATCATCGCTCAGAACGAAAATGTCCTCGTCATCGGCTTTCATAAAATAGTTCTCACGCGCAATCTTCGTAATAGCCTTGGGGTTCATGCGCAACTGCCTTAGTCGCGTTTCCGCATATTCATACTGCGAGTTGAAGTCATCAATCTGTGCATTCAGACTGTTTATCTGCATCTCCAGCTCAACACGCTTCATAAAGCTGTTCTCGTCAAGCACGCCAACTATAAGCACACCGACAATCACCACTATCCAGTAGCGGTTGTGTATAAGAAATCTGCCTATCGGATTCAGGTTGCTCATTTGCCTTTATTTTACAGAAGTTCGCATTTGTCCGACTGCCTTGCAGTTAACGGAGTGAAAGAAGGCATAGATCTTTCGATTGTTTAGAAGTCGTGGCAACACTGCACCGAACCCGGTTCAAGACTTGCATCAAACCTCGTAAACCTCTTAAACGCCCTTAACTCCTTAACTTCAGAAAGTCAAGTATTTTAATTGCAAAGGTAATAAAATTCCGGTAAAAGTATTATCTTTGCGAAAAACTTTTAATTTATTATGAAAGAATATATCGTATCGGCACGTAAGTACCGCCCTATGTCTTTCGACTCGGTTGTGGGACAGGCGGCACTGACCACCACACTCAGGAACGCGGTGAAGAGCGGCAAGCTGGCACACGCCTATCTCTTCTGCGGTCCGCGTGGAGTGGGAAAGACTACATGCGCACGCATCTTTGCAAAGGCAATAAACTGCCTTTCTCCCACCGGCGAAGGCGAGGCATGCAACACGTGCGAAAGCTGCATGGCATTCAACGAGCAACGCTCGTACAACATATTCGAGCTTGACGCCGCCAGCAACAATTCCGTAGAGAACATAAAGGCACTGATGGAGCAGACGCGCATACCGCCGCAGGTGGGCAAATACAAGGTGTTCATCATCGACGAGGTGCACATGTTGTCCACTGCAGCATTCAACGCTTTTCTCAAAACACTTGAGGAACCGCCCGCACACGTGATATTCATACTCGCCACAACGGAAAAACACAAGATACTGCCTACCATCATATCGCGTTGCCAGATATACGACTTCGAACGCATGTCAGCGGCAAGCATCGTGTCGCACCTTAAAATGGTGGCAGAGAAAGAGGGCATATCCTGCGAGGAAGAAGCTCTCGGCGTGATTGCCGAAAAGGCAGACGGAGGCATGCGCGACGCACTTTCGATATTCGACCAGGCGGCAAGTTTCTGCCGGGGAAACATAACATACGACAAGGTCATAGAAGACCTCAACGTGCTCGATGCCGAAAACTACTTCAAGGTTACCGACCTCTGTCTTAAAAACGACGTGAGCGGAGTCATGATTTTGCTGAACAGCGTCATAGCAAAGGGCTTCGACGGGGGACACTTCATCAGCGGACTTGCGGCACATCTACGCAACGTGCTCATGGCAAAAGACGAAAGTACCCTGCACCTGCTTGAAGTGAGCGACCGTCAGCGCGACAGGTACAAAGAACAGGCGACGACTTGTCCGGCAAAGTTCTTGTATCGTGCATTAAAGGTGATGAACGAGTGTGACATCAACTACCGCCAGAGCAGCAACAAGCGTCTGTTAGTGGAACTTACCCTGATACAGGTGGCACAGATAACGCAGCCCGACGACGAGGGTGACAGTGCGGGGCGCAGCCCCAAGAGAAGAATAAAATCCCTGTTCAGAAAACTCATTGCGGATGCCCGTCAGACAGCAGCTATACAGGTGGCGGCGACGGAACAGACTGCAACGACCAAAAAGCCCGAGGCGGTATCTGCGTCTTCAGGCACGAAAAGACATGACACCCATGCGGAAACCACGGCAGCGACATCGTCCGCAGGCACCGGTTCCTCGCCCAAGGCTCCTGCCATAAAACTTGGAAGCATAGGAAAGACATTCTCGAACTTAAAGAAAAAGCCCGAAAGGCAAAGCGACACTACAGAAACGGAAATAGCCGACACGGGCGAACGCCAGGAGTTTGACAACGACATGTTGCAGATGCAATGGTATGCCATGTGCAAGCGCATGCCCCAGCAAATGGCAGGACTTGCCGCAAGAATGAAAAACATACAACCGGCAATATCTTCACTTCCCGACATCGATATAGTGGTAGACAACAAAATACTGCTTGAGGAAATATTAAGGATAAAGGGAAGGATACGCAACACGCTTGCCATAGCACTGCACAACACCGGTATAACCCTTAATATAAGACAGGCGAAACCGGAAGAGATAAAGAAGATATTGTCTCCGCGCGAGTTGTTGGAGGAGATGTCTGCCGGCAATAAGGCTATCGAAAGGCTGAGGAAGGAACTGGAGTTAGAAATCGTTTAAAATTACGAATGTGGAGTTAGGATTTACGAATTATTCTCACTGCGCTGCGATGTGGAATTATAAATTAAGAATTATTCCTATATCGGGCATCGTTATACCTGTTATAACTCCACATTCGTAAATTCACAACTCTTCATCGCAACGCAGTGAGAATAATTCGTAAATCCTAACTCCACATTCGTAATTTGTAACTCATATAATCATCATCCCCGCCTCTTCACATTCCTTTTTCATCTCGTCGGGCCATATACTTGCCTGTATCTCTCCAAGGTGCGCTTTATGAAGAAGCACCATGCAAAGACGGCTCTGCCCTATTCCGCCGCCTATGCTCAAAGGAAGCTCGCCGTCAAGAAGTTTCTTGTGGAAATAAAGAGATGCACGTTCGGTCTGTCCCTTCAACTCAAGCTGACACATCAACGCCTCACCGTCCACACGTATACCCATGGAAGAAAGCTCCACCGCCTTGCCCAAAACGGGATACCATATAAGTATGTCGCCGTTAAGACCGTGATGTCCGGGAGTACTCTCCGTTGTCCAATCGTCGTAGTCTGGCGCACGCCCGTCATGAGGCTCACCGCCACCTATCGAACCGCCTATGCCTATGACAAACACCGCACCATACTTCTTGCATATCAGGTTCTCACGTTCTTTTGCATCCTTGTCGGGATACATGGCGAGCAAATCCTCACTATATATAAAGCGAATGTCTTCGGGCAAGAACGGTTTGATCTGCGGATAGCGCTCACAGACAAGAAATTCTGTGCGCAATATGGCAGCATATATGCGCCGCACCGTACTCTTAAGAAAGTCTATGTTGCGCTGTTCGGCAGTGATCACCGCCTCCCAGTCCCACTGGTCCACATAAAGCGAGTGCAGGTTGTCAAGTTCCTCATCGGCACGTATGGCATTCATGTCGGTATATATTCCGTACCCCGGCTCTACCTCATACTCAGCCAGCGTAAGCCTTTTCCACTTAGCAAGAGAGTGCACCACTTCAGCCTCTGCCTCACCAAGGTCTTTTATAGGGAATGTCACGGGACGTTCCACCCCGTTCAAATCGTCGTTTATACCAAGCCCTTTCAAAACGAACAGCGGTGCCGTTACTCTCCGCAAGCGCAACTCAGTGGAAAGATTCTGCTGAAAAAACTCCTTTATCAGCTTTATACCCTGCTCTGTCTGTCTCATTCCGAGCAGTGAGACGTAATCCTCCGGAACAATCAGTTTACTCATACCTTATTATTCTTTATATTCTAAATGAAACCGTATCGGATCCGGCATGCTTATGAAAGCGATGCCAATAACCAACGAACCAATACCTTTTATATTTTCTTCTGCAAAGATAATACAAGCCGAACGCAATCAAGCTTGCTTGGAATTGCTGAGGCGAAACTTATCTTATGCAAAGGTATACTTTTATTATCACATTGACAAGAAACATCTTAATTATTATAGCATAACGACACAATAAAGCAAAATACAACTTCCATTACACATATCAAACACGCCTTTATCATTACAATACGTCATACAAACGTATATTAAAAACAGCCGTTTAAAACCACGTTTGTAAAGTATTGAAAACCAGAATGATACCTTTTACCTTCTAAAAGGTGCCCTTTCAGACTGCAAAAGGTGGCTTTTCGTAACGCTAAAGGGCACCTTTTGCCATCCGAAAGCACTGCTCCCGAAAAACGATACGACAAATAAAATCGTCTTTGTTTTTTGACTTTCACCTCTAAAGAACGTCTAATCACTAAAATAGATGCGCTTTTAATTATAAAATATGATGACAAAACGCTATCTTTGTAGTCAGTTAATAAATATTATTATAATACATAATGAAAAAACATGCTTTGTCACTCATCGTTACCTTTGCGATGACGGTGATGACTTCATCTGCGAAGGACATCTACGTTTCTACATCTTTTCACGAACCTGCCAATGAGGGTCTACGCTTTATCTACAGCCATGACGGAATACATTGGGACAGCATTCAGGGCACATTCCTCAAACCGGAAGTGGGCAACCAAAAGGTCATGCGCGACCCGTCGATAGTAAAAGGTCCCGACGGCACGTTCCATCTCGTGTGGACATCGAGCTGGCGCAAGGACAGAGGCTTCGGATATGCTTCGTCGAAAGATCTTATCCACTGGACGCCGCAACGTTTTATCGAAGTGATGAAAGACACTTCGACCGTTAACGTATGGGCACCTGAACTTTTCTACGATGACGTCAGGAAGCAGTACATGATAATATGGGCGTCGTGCGTGCCGGGCAAATTCCCCGACTATATCGAGGATCACCGCAACAACCACCGCCTGTACTACGTAACAACAAAGGACTTCAAGAAGTTCAGCGAGGCAAAGCTGCTCATAGACCCCGACTTCAGCTGCATCGATGCCACAATGGTGAAGCGCGGCAAGGACGACTATGTGATGGTGCTTAAAGACAACAGCCGCAAGCAGCGCAACATAAAGGTAGCATTCGCCAAGACACCCTACGGTCCGTGGAGCAAGGCATCGGAGCCTTTCACCGAGAGCTTCACCGAGGGACCCAGCACGGCATACGTCAACGGATGGTATTATATCTATTACGACTCATACCGCCACAAGATATACGGCGCGCACCGCACAAAGGACTTCATACACTTCCAGGATCAGACTGGAGCGGTGAAGTTCCCCGTAGGTCACAAGCACGGCACCGTGTTCATGGCAGACGAAAAGCTTGTCGATGCACTGAAAAAGTACAACAGCGAGTCCATGCACTATACAGGCAAGACCGTCGCCACACCGGCACGCCACGACGGCGGACTGTCGCCCGTGGTGGGTGTGCACAGCATACAGACTATGCGCGGCGAGCAGGGATGGCTCTACAACCACCAGCCCATGATGGCATACTGGCAGGGCAAGTTCTGGATGCACTACCTCACCGACCCGCGCAGCGAGCACGAACCGCCGGGAAAGACAATGTTGCAGACATCTGCCGACGGATATACATGGAGCAAGCCCGTGGAACTGTTCCCTCCCTACAACGTGCCCGACGGCTTTACCAAACCGGCATGGCCCGGCGTGGTGGCAAAGAACCTTAAGGCGATAATGCACCAGCGTGTGGGCTTCCACGTGTCTAAGAGCGGAAAGCTGATTGCAATGGGCAACTATGGTGTTGCCGTGACGGCAAAAGACGACCCCAACGACGGTAACGGTATAGGACGCGTGGTACGCGAGATAAAAGCCGACGGAACATTCGGACCGATATATTTCATATACTACAACCACGGTTTCAACGAGAAGAACACCGACTATCCTTACTATAAACGTGCCAAGGACAAGGCTTTCGTAAAGGCATGCGACGAGATACTGGCAGACCCGATGTACCGCATGCAGTGGGCAGAAGAGGCAGACCGCGACGACAAGATACTGCCGCTGAAGACACCCTACAAGGCGTTCTGCGGCTACACGCTGCCCGACGGACGCAAGGTGGGCATGTGGAAACACGCCTTGACAAGCATCAGTGCCGACGGCGGCAACACATGGCGCACACCTGTATTCCGTGCTCCGGGATTTGTAAACTCGAATGCAAAAATATGGGGACAGCGTCTCAGCGACGGCACATACGCCACGGTGTACAACCCGGCGGAATATCGCTGGCCCCTGGCAATATCGCTCAGCAGCGACGGACTGGAATACACCACGCTGAACCTTGTAAACGGTGAGGTAACACCCGAGCGCCATTACGGACTGTACAAGAGCTTCGGTCCGCAATACACACGCGGCATACTCGAAGGCAACGGCACGCCTCCCGACGGCGACCTGTGGGTGACATACAGCAACAACAAGGAGGACATGTGGGTGTCGCGCATACCGGTACCCGTACAACTGGCGGCAACAGAGCACGCACAAGGCGGTTTCGGCATGTACAGGAAACTGTCGGACATGACCGATTGGAACATATATTCTCCGCTGTGGGCACCGGTAGAGCTTGACGGCGAGTGGCTCAGACTGAGCGACAAGGATCCGTATGACTACGCAAAGGTTGAAAAACTGATACCGGCAACAAAAGAGCTGGACGTGGAGTTCGACATAAAGGCTGGACAAAACGACCACGGACAGATGAACATCGAGTTCCTCGACGACAAGGGCAATGTGTGCTCACGCATAGTGATGGACAAGGATGCCATGATGAAAGTAAAAGGCGGAGCACGCTACGGCGGCATGGTGAAGAACTACAAGGCGGGCGAGACATATCACGTAAAGGCTCATCTGTCGGTAAAGGGACACACCGGAACATACTACGTAAATGGGAAAAAGGCGGCGTCACGCATGTTCGACACTCCCGTCGAAGCCATCACGCGCATAGTATTCCGCACAGGTGACCTGTTTGACTATCCGAACATCGAGACTCCGGCAGACCAGACAGAGGACATGCCGCGTGCCGATGAGCAGGACCCGATGGCATCGTTCATGATTGCCAACGTGAAGACATCGTCTTCCGATAACGACGCTGCGGCAGCCGTACTGAAATATGACGACTATGCGCATTATGCGGACTATTTCAACACAATGGAAGACGAGAACATCGTGACGGACATACCCAACAGCGCATCATCTGAATGGATGAGCCGCAACATACCGCTGTTCGACTGTCCTCAGAAAAACATCGAGGAGATGTACTACTACCGCTGGTGGACACTGCGCAAGCACATCAAGCGCACACCCGTAGGTTACGGCATGACGGAATTTCTCGTACAGCGTTCATACGCCGACAGATACAATCTCATTGCGTGTGCAATAGGGCACCACGTAATGGAAAGCCGCTGGCTGAGAGACACCACATACGTAAGCCAGATACTGAACACATGGTATCGCGGAAACGACGGCAAACCCATGCAGAAGATGGAGAAATTCAGCTCATGGAACCCAGCTGCGGTATTCGAAGCTTATAAGGTAATAGGCGACAAGGCTTTCCTGCTGAACCTGCGCACCGACTTGGAAAACGAATATGCACGCTGGAAAGACACCCACTCACTGCCAAACGGACTTTACTGGCAGGAGGATGTACGCGACGGCATGGAGGAAAGTGTGAGCGGAGGACGCAAAAAGAAATATGCGCGACCTACGATAAACAGCTATATGTGGGGCAATGCACGGGCACTGGCTGCAATAAACAGTCTTGCCGGCAACAGTACGAAAGCCGGAGAATACGAAAAAGAGGCTGAAAGCCTGAAAAAACTGATAGAGGAAAAACTGTGGAGCAACGACCGCAAGTTCTTTGAGACATTGAAAGGCGACACATTGGCAAACGCACGCGAGGCAATAGGATACATTCCATGGTACTTCAACATGCCCGATGCAGGAAAATACGACGAAGCATGGAAGCAGGTTACGGACGAAAAAGGCTTCTCCGCACCATACGGACTGACAACGGCAGAGAGAAGGCACCCACTGTTCCGGAGCCACGGCGTGGGTACATGCGAGTGGGACGGCGCAATATGGCCGTTCGCCACCAGCCAGACACTGACCGCCATGGCGAACTACATCAACAACTACCCTGCGCCTGTTGTCAACGACAGCGTGTTCTTCCGCCAGATGGAACTGTATGTCGAGAGTCAGCACCACCGCGGGCGTCCGTACATAGGTGAATATCTTGACGAGACGAACGGGGCATGGCTCATGGGCGACCGCGAGCGCAGCCGCTATTACAACCACTCTACTTTCAACGATCTTATGATTACGGGCATTGCCGGTCTGCGTCCGCAAGCGGACGGCAACATCGTGGTAAACCCGCTCGTGCCCAAAGACAAGTGGAACTACTTCTGTCTTGACAACGTGAACTATCACGGGCATGTTATCACCATTATCTACGACAAGGACGGTCAGCGTTATCACCAGGGTAAGGGACTGATGCTGCTCGTAGACGGCAAGAAGGTTGCACAAAGGGATGATATCGGAAAACTGGAAGTCAAATCCTTAAGGAAATAAAGTCTTTAAGGTCTTTAAAGTCCTTAAAGACCCTAAAGACCTTAAAGACCTTTTAAAAAATACACATGAAAAGATTAATAATACCTGCATTCGTTGCCCTGTGCGGAACGGCATACGGACAGACGTTTGAAAACAAGTTTACCCGTCCGCTGGGCGATGTCCTTAACGACGTGTCAAGGCGGTTTGGCGTAAGACTTAAATATGATGTGGACACAACCGGACTGAAACTTGCATACGCCGACTTCCGCATCCGTCCGTACTCGATAGACGAGACACTGACAAACATTCTGACACCGTTCAACTTCAAACCGGTGAAACAGAACGACAAGTTATATAAGGTGAAGCCTTACGAGTATGCACGTCGCACACCGGAAGACGGAAAAAAGATGATTGCATGGCTCACGTCTCTGTATGCCGACAAGGCGCAGTGGGAAGCGCGCAAGGACAGCGTAAGCCGTGAGGTGCGCGCACGTCTGGGCATAGACCCGTTGCTGGCGGCATGTGCTGACGAGCCGCCCGTGTATACAAAGAAAAGAAAGTTCGACGGATATACCGTGCAGAACTTCTGCATAAAGACAGTCAACGGTCATACGGTGAAAGGCTCTGTATATGCACCGTCGTCAAAAGGCATGCATCCGCTGATAATCTGTCCCAACGGACATTTCTATCAGGGACGCTACGGCAAAGTGCAACAGCAAAGGCTGGCGACACTGGCACGCATGGGAGCAATATGCGTGGACTACGACCTGTGGGGCTGGGGCGAGTCGGAGGATGAGGTCGGTACAAAGGCACACCACACGGCAGAGGCTCATGTCATGCAGGCGCTTAACGGCATAAAGGTGCTCGACTTCATGATACGGCGCAAGGACGTAGACAAGACGAAAGTGGGCGTTAACGGAGGTTCGGGCGGAGGAACGCAGACGGTGCTGCTGTCGGTACTCGACGACAGATACACCGCAGCATGCCCCGTTGTGAGCATGTCGTCGTGGTTCGACGGCGGATGTCCGTGCGAAAGCGGACTGCCCATACAGCTGGCCGGTGGCGGAACATGCAACGCCGAGCTTGCCGCAATGTTCGCCCCGAAACCAATGATGATTGTCAGTGACGGCGGAGATTGGACGTCTACGACACCCGAGACGGAATATCCGTACCTGCAATATATATATAATATGTATGGAGCAAAGGACAAAGTGCGTAACATACACCTGCCGAAAGAGCGGCACGACTTCGGTCCGAACAAGCGCAATGCCGTGTATGAATTTTTCATTGACGTATTCGGACTCGACCGCTCGAAGTGGGATGAAGAAAAAGTGACAATAGAAAAGGAAGACAACCTTAGATTTAAACCTAAAGGACTATGAAGAAACTTATGATATGCGCGGCACTCATAGCATCGGCAATAACGGTGCATGCCGCACCGGGAAACAAAGCAACGGACAATCACGTGCTACGTTACAACCGCCCCGCAGCGATGTGGACGGAAGCTCTGCCCATTGGAAACGGCAGGCTCGGCGCAATGGTCTTCGGTAAGCCTTCGGCAGAACGGTTGCAGCTGAACGAGGAGACGATATGGGCAGGACGTCCCAACAACAACGCCAACCCCGAGGCAAAGGAATATCTGCCCAAGGTAAGACAGCTTGTATGGGAGGGCAGATATAAGGAGGCACAGGACATGGCGACGGCGCATGTCATGGCAAAGACAAACAGCGGAATGCCTTTCCAGGTATTCGGAGACCTGACTATAGACTTCAACGGTCATGGCGACTACACAAACTATTATCGCGAACTGAGCCTTGACTCGGCACGCGCCATAACACGCTACACCGTGGACGGCGTCACTTATCAGCGCGAATACATATCGTCGCTCGCCGACAACGTGATAATGGTCCACCTCACGGCAAGCAAGAAAGGGATGATAACATGCAACGCACAGATGAGTTCGCCGCAGCAGGACGTGACAATAGAGTCGGAAGGCAACGAGATAAAACTGAGCGGCATAGGCGGATGGCATGAAGGACTGAAAGGAAAGATAACCTTCACCGGACGTGCCACTGCCAAGGTAAACGGCGGAAGCATGACAAGCCGCGACGGCATACTGCAGATAAAGGGCGCCGACGAGGCAACGATATTCATAACGATAGCCACAAACTTCAAGCACTACGACGACATAAGCGGCAACGACACGCTGCGCTCGGAACAGATGTTGAACGACGCTCTGAAGAGCGACTTCGGCAAGATAAAGAGCGCGCATCTTGCCAACTACAGGAAATATTACGACCGCGTGAGACTGGACTTCGGCAAAGACGCTTATCCGGAAGTGCCTACGGACGAACGCGTGGCACGTTTCAAGGAAACCAATGACCTGCATCTGGTGGAGACATACTTCCAGTTCGGACGCTATCTGCTCATTTGCTCGTCGCAGCCGGGCACACAGCCGCCGACGCTGCAGGGTATATGGAACGACAAGATGCAGCCCTCGTGGGACAGCAAATACACATGCAACATAAACCTTGAGATGAACTATTGGCCCGCGGAAGTGGCAAACCTGACGGAGCTGAACGGCCCTCTCTTCGACCTCATCGAGGACGTAAGTCAGACGGGAAGGGAGACGGCACGCATCATGTACGGCGCCGACGGTTGGGTGTTGCACCACAACACCGACATCTGGCGCGTGACCGGAGCCATAGACAAGGCGCCGTCGGGACTGTGGCCTACGGGCGGCGCATGGATGTGCCAGCACCTTTGGGAGCATTATCTGTACACGGGGGATGTCGATTTCCTAAGAAAGGTTTATCCGATAATGGAAGGTGCGGCACGCTTCCTCAACCAGATTATGGTGCGCGAGCCAAAGAACAATTGGTGGGTTATATGTCCGAGCCTGTCGCCTGAGAACCAACATCCTTACAAATCAACGACGGCAGCCGGAGTGACAATGGACAACGAACTGGTTCGCGACCTGTTCAGCCACTTCATATCTGCCACGGAAATACTGAAAAAGAATTCCACACTGACAGACAGTCTGAAAGACAAGATTGCCGGACTGCCGCCTATGCAGGCAGGTAAATGGGGACAGTTGCAGGAGTGGATGGACGACTGGGACAATCCGAAAGACATCCACCGCCATGTGTCGCATCTCTACGCAATGTATCCGAGCAACCAGATTTCACCGTTCCGCACACCCGAACTGATGGCTGCAGGACGCAAATCGCTCATTCACCGCGGCGACCCGTCGACGGGATGGAGCATGGGATGGAAGGTTTGTCTGTGGGCGCGGTTGCTCGACGGCAACCATGCGTGGAAGCTCATCGGCGACCAGCTGACACTTGTGCGCAACGAGAAGAAGAAGGGAGGCACGTATGCCAACCTGTTCGATGCACATCCGCCATTCCAGATAGACGGAAACTTCGGATGTGCCGCCGGCATCGCCGAAATGCTGATGCAGAGCCATGACGGATTTGTATATCTGCTCCCTGCCCTGCCCGATGCAGTAAAAGAGGGTTCGGTGAACGGTCTTAAAGCCCGGGGTGGCTTCGAGGTATCGATGGAATGGAAAGATAACGGTCTTACTAAGGCTGTGATAAAATCTGCGAACGGCGGCAACCTCCGCATACGCTCGGCTGTTCCGTTGAAAGGAAAAGGCGTGAAAACAGCAAAAGGAACAAACAGGAACCCTCTTTACAGGCTAGACCCTGCACCTGCACAGCGCATAAACAATCCGGACGCCATAGAGAAACTGCCCGAACTGACACATACATATCTATATGATATCGACACCAAGAAGGGCGGCACATACATACTGACTGCAAAATAAAAAACTACTGATATGAAAAAAAGAACATTGTTAATGGCGGCAGTAACACTGCTGACCGTAGTGACAGCCAATGCGGCAAAGAAAATCTACAAGCCGTGGGAAAACGGACGTCTGGTAGTATCGGAAAACCAACGCTATATAGTACACGAGAACGGAAAGCCGTTTTTCTGGCTCGGCAACACTGCATGGCTTCTGCCTGAAAGACTAAACCGCGATGAAGCGGGATTCTTCTTGAACAAGGAAAGACTTGCCGGATACAACGTGGAACAGATACAGGTGCTTAACGCCATACCGACATTCAACGTATACGGACATCAGGCAAACGATGCCAGCTTCGACTTTTCCAAATTCACGAAACCGGGTGTATACGGATACTGGGAGCACCTCGACTTCATCGTGGACGTGGCTGCCGCCAACGGCATATATATCGCAATGGACTGTATATGGGGCTCTCAGATAAACAACATGGACGTGAAGAAAGCCGCCGCATACGGCAAGTTCCTCGGCGAACGCTACAAGGACAAGCCCAATATAATATGGATGATCGGCGGCGACATCATGGGTGACAAGAAGCCCGAGGTGTGGGACGCACTGGCACGCGCCATACGCAAGGTTGACAACAATCACATCATGACATTTCATCCTCGCGGAAGAACCACATCGGCATGGTGGTACAACGACCGCGAATGGATGGACTTCAACATGTTCCAAAGCGGACACCGCCGCTACGGACAACGCAACGGAGACGGCGACTACACCATAAAGGACAACACCGAGGAGGACAACTGGACATACGTGGACATGAGTTTCGAGAAGAAACCGCTACGTCCGGTCATCGACGGCGAGCCTTCATACGAGGACATACCGCAGGGACTGCACGACTTTTCCGCTCCGCGCTGGATGGACTACGACGTGCGCCGCTATGCCTACTGGGCCGTATTTGCCGGAGCTTTCGGACATACATACGGTCACAACTCCGTGATGCAGTTCATCCGTCCGGGCGTAGGAGCATCGTTCGGTGCGGAGAAACCATGGTGGGAAGCGATGAACGACCCGGGATACAACCAGATGAAATACCTGAAATGGCTTATGCTGGCATTCCCGTTCACAGAAAGAATCGGCGACCAGAGCATCATTGCCGGACAAAACGGCGAACGCTATGACCGCGTAATCGCCACACGCGGCAACGACTATATGCTGGTATACAACTACAGCGGCAAGCCGATGAAGATTGACCTTGCGAAAATAAGCGGTGCGAAAAAGAACGTATGGTGGATGAACCCCACAGACGGCAAGCTGACTTATCTCGGAGAATACGATAGCAAGGTTACCGAGTTCACATACGACGCGGCATATCTTAGAGGCAGCGACCGCGTGCTCATAGCCGTAGATGCAGCCAAGAACTATATAGAAAAAGGTGCAACCGTTATTCCTGAAGCAGAATGATAAGAAATATTTTATTGATTATATGTGCTTTTCTTTGCAGTTCCACTGCCGGAGCTGCAAAGAAAAAGACAGCAAAGAAGAATGTCGCGGCAGTGACCGTAACAGACCTACGCACGGAGCGCATGGAAAACCCGATGAGTGTAGACACCCCCACCCCACGCTTGGGGTGGCGCATAATATCGGACAAGAACGATGTGATGCAGACGTCATATCACATCATCGTTGCCTCGACACCCGAAAAGGCACAAAATCTGGAGGGCGACTTGTGGGACACACAGGTCGACACCGACCGTTCACAGTGGATCGTATACGCCGGCAAGGAATTGCGAAGCAATACAAGATGCTACTGGAGAGTGAGGGTAAACACCACAAAAGGCTCATCCGACTGGAGCGAGACGGCGATGTGGAACATCGGACTGCTGAACGAATCCGACTGGAGCGGAGTGTGGATTGGTTTGGACCATGCCATGCCGTGGGAAAAAGAAGAAATACATAGTCAGCTTGGTGCACGTTACATGCGCTCGGAATTTGAACTTGACAAGGAAGTCAAATGCGCGACATTGTACATCAGCGGACTCGGGATGTACGAGGCTTTCATCAACGGAAAGAAAATAGGCGACGACGTATTGGCACCTGCACCGACGGACTATCGCAAGACAGTGCTTTACAATGCCTTCGACGTAACGAACATGCTTGAAAGCAAGAACGCCATTGCCGTGGCTGTCGGCAACGGGCGTTATTATACCATGCAGCAAAAGAAAAAGCCGTATAAGATAGCCAACTTCGGTTATCCGAAACTGCGGGCAAATCTTATTATAGAGTTCAAGGACGGCAAGAAGAAGACCATATCGACCAACGTAAAATGGAAACTGAATGCCGACGGAGCCATTCGTTCCAACAACGAATATGACGGAGAGATATACGACGCGCGCAAAGAACTGACGGGCTGGAGCGCCGCAGGATATGACGACAAGCAGTGGATGAACGCCGAACGCGTCGCCATTCCTTACGGAACACTGCGCGGAGCGATGAGCCCCAACATGAAAGTGGTGAAAACCGTCAAACCCGTAAGTCTGAAAAAGCGCGGCAATTCCATGATACTTGACATGGGACAGAACATGGCTGGATGGCTTAAGGTGCGCATAAACAGCACAAAAGCCGGAGACTCAATACGCCTTAAGTTCGCGGAGAAGCTCGACAGCGCCGGCGGACTGTACACAGTAAACCTGCGCAATGCCCTCTGCACGGACTATTATGTGACGAACGGCAAGGAACAAGGACGCTGGTGGTCGCCGACATTCGTGTATCACGGTTTCCGCTTTGTAGAGGTTACAGGCATGAACAACGCCCTCAAAGACGATTTCATTGGCGAGGTAATAAGCGACGAAATGGAAGAGACCGGCACATTTGCCTCTTCCGACACTATACTGAACAAGGTATACCGCAATGCCGTATGGGGAATATTGAGCAACTACAAGGGTATGGCTGTTGACTGTCCGCAGCGCGACGAACGCCAGCCGTGGCTCGGCGACCACGCCCGCGGCTGCTTCGGCGAGGCGTATATCTTCAACAACAACGCCTTCTACGACAAATGGGCGCGCGACATAACAGAGGCACAGCGCGAGGACGGATGTATCCCGGACGTGGCTCCGGCATATTGGAACTACTATTCGGACAACATGACATGGCCCGCCGCACTTCCTTTCCTTATGGAAATGATGTACAAGCAGTATAGAGACGCAGCCCCGATACGCAAGTATTACGCAAACGTGAAGCGGTGGCTGGAGCATATGAAATATCAGTATGGCAAAGACGGACTTATGCCACGCGACAAATACGGCGATTGGTGCATGCCTCCCGAGGAACTTACGCTCATACACAGCAAGGACCCCAACCGCGTAACCGACGGCACACTGTTGGGAACAGCCTACTATTATAAGATAAACAAACTTATGGAAGGCTTCGCACGCATACTCTCAAAGAACGACGACGCGGAGGCTTTCGGCAAGGAGGCGGGCATCACAAAAGACGCTTTCAACAAGAAGTTCCTTACCGTGAACCGCAACACAAGTGCCGTTCCCGGGCACATGCTCTATCCCGACAGTACCTTCTACGGCAACAACGCCATTACGGCAAACATGCTGCCCGTGGCTTTCGGCATAATAGACGACGACTATGTACGCGGCGAAGTGCAGAAGAACATAATCAAAAACATCATCACCGACTACAAGGGACACATATCGTGCGGCGTTATCGGCGTGCAGTGGCTCATGCACACACTCACCGACATGGGACGCACGGATGTGGCATGGCTGCTGGCAACCAACAAGTCGTATCCGTCGTGGGGCTACATGGCAGAGAATGGAGCCACCACTATATGGGAACTGTGGAACGGCGACAAAGCTAATCCATGGATGAACAGCGGCAATCACGTGATGCTGCTCGGTGACCTAATATCATGGCTTTACGAAGACGTGGCAGGCATACAGAGCGATGAGGCACAGCCCGGTTTCAAGCATATCATAATGCGCCCGGACTTCTCGGTAGACGAAATGGACGACATCGATGCCTCATACAAGTCTTTATACGGAAAGATAGTAAGCAAGTGGAAAAAGATCAACGGCATGCTCGACTGGCACGTGGAAATACCTGCCAATACAACGGCAACACTCTACATGCCCGACGGCTCGACCAAGAATATTAGCTCGGGAGTATATGATTTCAACATGAAGATGCCTGTAAAGGACAAGGCTGTCGTGGCAGATGAGTTCCTTTACACAAAGACATCATTCCCCGAATGTCACTCCGCCACCATAGCCGAGACGACAAAAGGCGACCTCGTTGCCACATACTTCGGCGGCACAAAGGAACGCAACCCCGACGTGTGTATATGGATAAGCCGCAAGCCCAAGGGCAGCGACAAGTGGCTCGCACCGCAACTGGTTGCCGACGGCGTGTTCAAAACGGGCAGCGAAGAGGCACGTCTTGCCGGGTTGTCCGGAATAGACAGTACGACAACAGCCGCAGACAAAGGTCCGATACTCGACCCGAAAATACGCAAGAACCCTACAGGCTATCAGCGCAAGGCATGTTGGAACCCAGTAGTGTATCAGATGCCGGACGGCGAACTGCATATTTACTTCAAGATAGGCTCGAACGTGGCGGACTGGACCGGATGGATGATACGTTCAAAGGACGGCGGAAAAACGTGGAGCAGGCGCGAACCGTTGAAAGAAGACTATCTCGGACCGGTCAAGAACAAGCCTATAATGAGCAACGGACGCCTCATTGCACCGACAAGCATCGAGAAAGGCGGCTGGCGACTGTACTTTGAATATTCTGACGATATGGGCAAAACATGGAAACGCACCGATTATGTGGAGGCAGACAAAGGCGTGCTTGCCATACAACCTGCAATAATGACACTTAAGGACGGTCGTTTGGCGGCCGTGGCACGCACACGTAGCGAGCACATCGGCATAACATACAGTTCGGACAACAGCGAAACATGGTCCAAGTTGCAGCTCATAGACACGCCCAACAACAATAGCGGTCTTGATGCCGTAACACTGAAAGACGGCACACATGTGCTTATATGCAACGACCGCCCGATACCGAAAGGAATAAAGAACGGCAAGGGACTGCGCACGCCCGTATCGGTAATGAAATCGGATGACGGCAAGAACTGGAAACACTGGATAACGCTTGAGGACTGTCCGATAAGCCAGTATTCATATCCGTCTATAATACAGACATCCGACGGGCATATACATTGTATATATACATGGCGCAGACAGAGAATAAAGCATGTCGAGCTGGTGCCTTGAATATAACTATAGACTCTATAGATTCTATAGTTGCAATAAAGCCTATAGTACCTATAGAACCTACAGCAAACCATAATACCAAGCAACAATGAGAAAGATACTATCAACAATAATAACCCTTCTCTTCACTACCGTCTCTGCCATAGCAGCAGACACTTCTGTTGCAGGACTCTATCCTGTTGCCAACAGCGGTCGCATTATCTACAACTTCAACCAAGGCTGGCGTTTCATGCTCGGTGACAAGACCGGAGCCGAGACCCTCGATTTTGACGACAAGAACTGGAACGTAGTGTCCGTTCCGCACACACTGCGGCTTGAGCCGGCAGAAGCAAGCGGAGGTCGCAACTATCAGGGCATCGCATGGTACCGCAAGCACTTCACCGTGCCGGCAGACATGAAAGGCAAGAACATCACACTGCATTTCGAGGCGATAATGGGCAAGCAGGAGATATATGTCAACGGCAAATTGGCATGCAGCCATCTCGGCGGCTATCAGCCGATAACCGTCGATCTGTCAAAAGAAGGCATAAAGCCCGGCGACAAGTGTGTCATAGCGGTGAAGACAGACAACAGCGATGACAAGACGTTCCCTCCAGGAAAGAAACAGTCGGCGCTCGACTTCTGCTATCACGGCGGAATATACCGCGATGTGTGGCTTATAGGCAAGTCGCCCGTTGCCATAACCGACGCCATAGAGGCGAACAAGGTTGCCGGCGGCGGCGTATTCCTCCACTACGACAACATCACCGACAAGAGCGCACAGGTGTTTGTAAACGTCGAAGTGGGCAACACATCGGCTAAGACAGCCCGTCCCACCGTCATCGCAACGATAAAGGACAAAGACGGAAAAACAGTCGGAACCATGAAGAAAAGCCTGAGCATAGCTGCCGGGAAAGACGCCACGGCAATGCTCGGCACCACTATAAAGCGTCCGCACCTGTGGTCGCCCGAAAGCCCTTATCTGTATAATGTGGAGATAAGCGTTGTCAACAACGGAAAAAACACCGACGGAGGCATGGTGCGCATGGGCATACGCAAGGCGGAGTTCCGCGGCAAGGACGGCTTCTGGCTTAACGGCAAACCCTACCACCAGCTCATCGGCGGCAACCGCCATCAGGACTTCGCATACGTGGGCAACGCACTGCCCAACTCACAGCAGTGGCGCGACGCCAAGCGCCTGCGCGATGCCGGCATGATAATAATCCGTGCGGCACACTATCCGCAGGACCCGTCGTTCATGGATGCCTGCGATGAGCTGGGACTGTTTGTAATCGTGCCCACTCCGGGGTGGCAATACTGGAACAAAGACCCTAAGTTCGGAGAGCTTGTACACAAGAACACGCGTGAGATTATACGCCGCGACCGCAACCATCCGAGCGTGCTCCTTTGGGAACCGATACTCAACGAGACACGCTATCCGAAAGACTTCGCCCTGAAGGCACTGCAGATTACACGCGAAGAGTTTCCTTATCCCGGTCGCCCGGGTGCTGCCGCCGACATGCACTCCGAAGGTGTGAAGGACAACTACGACGTGCTGTATGGCTGGGTGGACGACATAGGCAAGGAGGGGACGCCAGATGACAAGTGCATATTCACACGCGAGTTCGGCGAGATGGTTGACGACTGGTATGCGCACAACAACATAAACCGTGCCTCACGCTCATGGGGCGAGCGCCCGCAGCTCATGCAGGCACTTAGCCTTTGCGACACTTACGGCGAGATGCACCATGCACAGCGCCAGTTCATCGGCGGCTGCCAGTGGCACCCGTTCGACCACCAGCGCGGATATCATCCCGATCCGTACTGGGGCGGCATATACGATGCCTTCCGCCAAAAGAAGTATGCCTTCGAGATGTTCCGCTCGCAGCAGCGCGATATAGAGCCGATGGTGTTCATTGCCAATGAGATGACACAGTGGTCGTCCGATGACGTTACGGTGTTCAGCAACTGCGACAGCGTGCGCCTTACAATGTTCGAAGGTGACAAGGTGCTTACCCTGCCCGTTGTCCACGACGATAACGACAAACCATGTGCCCCGGTTGTGTTTAAGGACTTCTGGAACTTCTGGAAGGCACGCGAATACAGCTACAAGCAGCGCAACTGGCAGCGCGTGTCGCTCGTTGCCGAGGGTATAAAGGACGGCAAGGTGGTGGTTACAGAGAAGAAGATGCCGTCGCGCCGCTCAACGAAGATACGCCTTTATGCCGACAAAATGGGCAAGGAACTTGTTGCCGACGGCAGCGACTTCATAGTTGTTGTAGCCGAGATAACCGACGACAACGGCAACGTGAAGCGTCTTGCAAAGGAAAACATCCTGTTCACAGTAGAGGGAGAAGGACGCATCATAGGCGACGCATCAATCTTTGCCAACCCGCGACAGGTTGAATGGGGAAGCGCACCTGTGCTGATACAGTCGACCGGCAAGCCGGGCAAGATAACGGTTACGGCTCGCGCGGCATTCGGAGGTGTCCACGCTCCTGCCACGGACACCATAACGTTCGAAAGCATACCTGCCGCTATGCCGGCATGCTATACGGACAAGCCCACAGCAAACACACATGTTGCTGCACAGCAACGGCACGACAACAGTCAGCCGGCAGCATCAGCCGAGGAGATAAGGCGCACGCTTGAGGAGGTGAACAAGCAGCAGATGGACTTCGGGGTGCAGTAACCGGAATAAACATACAACATTAAAGCCACTGGTGCGGTAAGCGAAATGTCGCTTACCGCACCAGTGGCTTTAACGTTAGTTCGACATAATACAATCCGAAGTGTCATCCTGTGTGTAGGGACTTTTTCTTGTAAATGTCCGTGCTTTATCCTATTTAAAGCAATTTTTATGTGTTGTTTTTACGGACATTTACAAGAAAAAGTCCCTACAGGTTGAAAGAGTTGAATTTTGGCACTCCCTCACAAGAGAATGACACTTCGGAATATAAATAGCGTAAGTTCGATGAATATTACAAATATGACTTTACTTCATGATGATGCTTAATGGCGTTATTGACAATAATTGAGTATATTTGCACCGTTCTTGTCATGAAACATAACAGGAGAAATGCTGAACATGCCATAAACATAAAGATAAGACAATGAAAATTGCCATAATAGGAGCCGGAGCCGCCGGTTGTTTTGCGGCAATAAACATAAAGCGCATGTCGCCCGATGCCGACATAACGGTGTTCGAGGGTGGCAGGAAACCGCTTGCCAAGGTTGCCATAACCGGAGGAGGACGCTGCAACATAACAAACTCTTTCCGCGGCATAAAGAGCATCGCCGAGGCATACCCGCGCGGCGAACGGCTGATGAAGCGACTCCTGAGGGAGTTCAGCCACGAAGATGCCTGCAAATGGTTTGAGGCAGAGGGCATAAGACTCGTCACGCAGGAAGACGAATGCGTGTTCCCCGCGTCACAGGATGCAATGGAAATTGTAAACACACTGACACGGCTGATGCGCCAAACAGGCATAAAGCTACGGACCGGGCACAGAGTAAGCGGAATAAAGAAAACGGAAGACAACAGTGCAGGGAACCTGTTCCGCATTTCATTCTCAGACGGCAGCATCGCTCCATTCTATGCAGACACCGTACTGGTGGCAACAGGGGGATGTGCCAAAGCAAGCGACTTCAACATGCTGCATGAGATAACATCCGGCAACACGGTATCACCGGTACCGTCCCTCTTCAGCCTATGTATACCCGAGAACAGAATAACAGGGCTGACGGGCACTGTGGTCGAGCATGCCACGGCATGGATAGCAGGCACAAGACACAAGGCAGAAGGGGCACTGCTCATAACCCACTGGGGCATGAGCGGACCGGCAATACTCAAACTGTCATCGTATGCAGCACGCACACTGCATGAAAACGGATACAAGGCGCATCTGCACATAAACTGGCTCGGCTGGATGAACGAGGCGGAAGTGACAGACATGCTTACATCCATCGCCATAAAGAACCCGAAGAAACAGTTGGCAAGCGTCTATCCCGATGCCCTCAACTCCCGCCTGTGGCTCCTGCTGCTGGAGAAAAGCGGGATTAATGCAGAACAGCGATGGACCGAAATGGGACGCAAGACCCTGAACCGGCTTACAAACACACTGACGAACGACACATACACGGTAGACGGGAAAAACCGCTTCAAGGACGAATTTGTAACATGCGGCGGAGTTGCACTGGGAGAAATAAACCCACGGACAATGGAAAGCCGCACCTTACCCGGACTGTTTTTCGCAGGCGAGGCTCTTGACATCGATGCCATAACAGGAGGATTTAACCTGCAGGCTGCATGGACAACGGGATATGTAGCTGCAAAGGCAATGGCACACCGCAAGGCATGACCGCGACAAGCATATCGGCACAATGACAACAACAGTACATAACCCTATGGGTTGTGATCCGTAAAGCTGTGGGTTACAGTGCGCAAAGCATAGGATTATGGCTGCTCCACATTCGTAACAAACAGCTTGTCGATACGTGCACCGTCCATATCGACAACCTCGAAGCGGAACATCTGCCACGTAAAGCTCTCCCCGCACACGGGGATATGCTCCAGCACGTGGAAGCACAGACCAGCCACAGTGTTATAGTCGGTGTTCTCCAACAAGTCCATTTTTCCGAAATAGTCGAGAAAATCATACATGGAGCACTGCCCGTCGACAAACCATTCCTTCCCTTCCACACGCGGAATAATGGAAGGCTCGTCGTCCGAAGCCTCTATGATGCTTCCTACAAGGCACTCAAGAATGTCCTTCAGCGTCACCATGCCCCTGCATGCCCCGAATTCATCGCACACAAGACCGTAACAGCATTGCTCCTTCTTCATTATCTCAAGAACATCGTACACCTCCATGTTCTCATAAAAGAACTGCGGCTTGCGCAGTATGTCAGACAATTTGAAGTCATCCTTGTGCAACGATACAAACAGGTCGCTCATCAGCACCACACCCTTTACATCGTCCAAATCACTGCCTGCAACGGGATAGACGGAGTGCATGTCACGACTGACGGCACTGCGCACCTCCCCGGCATTCATCGTCATTGCAAGCCACGTAATGTCACTGCGGTGGGTCATTATTGAATCTATCTTGAGGTCGCCCACCTGAAACACGCGCTGCACGATATCCTGCTCCACGGGAGCCACCTCCCCCACCTCGGCACCTTCTTTAACAATAGACTTTATCTCGTCTTCCGTAACCTTTGAACCTCTGTCGCGCAGACCGAGAAGGCCGAAGACAAGCGACGTGCTCCTTGACAGCAGCCACACGAAAGGCGCACCCACACGCGAGAGCACATACATGGGAAGAGACAGCGCCCTTGCCGCCTGTTCTGACTTTGCCATGCCGATGCGCTTCGGCAGAAGCTCGCCGAAGATAATGGTTAGATAAGTGACGATGACAACAATCACCGCCTGTGCCACAACCGGAGCATAGCGCACGGGAAAGCCGGCACCGGCAAGGAAACCGGAGAAATCGGCGGCAATCTTATTGCCCGAATAAATACCCGTAAGTATTCCTATGAGTGTTATACCAATCTGTATGGTGGAAAGAAAGCGGTCGGGATCTTTCGTAAGTTTCAGTGCAAGTGCCGACATCCTGTTGCCTTTTTTTGCATCACACGAAAGACTGGACTTGCGCGCTGATATCAGTGCTATCTCTGCCATGGCAAAGACACCGTTCAGCAATATCAGTCCTGCAATAATAAATATCTCGCTCATCTGTATATAAATATGTATGACCGATGCAAAAATAAGTATTTGACAGGCAAACAACATAATGCCGCAACATTTAATATGGAAAATTAAAATGTATTAAGCAGGTTTCAGAAGCCATACTGTCCGCAAACAGCCCCGTTCGTGCGGATTTTTCGTGAAGGTGTATCAAAATTCAGCTATTCCTTTCAGTGGAACAACTTCAGGTTCTGCAACACCCTCGCGCACGCAATGGAGCCAATTCTTATGTGTTATTAATGATGTATAGATGCGGGCGGATTGCAAATCCACCCGAACCGAGGTTGTTGGAAAAATAAAATCAGAACAGACGGCATTGGGATATATCTGTACAAAATAAACCGGGGACGGCATGTTTTGCCGCCCCCGGTTTTGTTATTATAAGTTTTTTTAATTACTTGTTGTTGTTGATGAACTTCTTGCCGTTCTGGATAAGGATACCCTTAGCTTCCTTGCTTACACGCTGACCTGCAAGGTTGTAAACAGGAGCGTTCTCGTTTGCTACGGGAGCCACGTTGATATCGTTGATGCCGGTACTGGTAGTAGTGAACTTGAAACCGAAAAATCCTAATTTAGTACCTGTTGCAAGAACATAATATGTACCATTCGCAGCGACATTAAATGTGACAGTACCATTTGATTTTATGCCACTTGCAGGAATTATGGGTTCTCCTTTTTCGTTTGTTGTAAGGGTCTGAGACTCTGTAGCGTCTTTACTATCTGGGAGATTATATGAACTTAACTCTACGCTGGCAAAATCTTTATCAGCAACAAAGAATCCTTTGTTTGGAGATAATTGTATACCAACGGTGAGAACACCATCTTTAGAAGTTTCAAACTTATAATAGCATCCAGTAGGTGCTGTTCCTGCTGAAAATTTTCCGTTAGCGCTTCCATTTGAATATGCAACAAAATCAGCATCTACCCAATTGGCTACTTTTTTCCCTGCAATAAAAGTACCTCCAGTTTCACTAAATGTCATAGTCACACCTGGCACACTCTCAATTTTTAAACCCGCAGAAATGGAATCTCCTTCTTGGACTGCGTATGTCCCTTGCGCGTTAGCACCTGCAACCATCATGGCTGCTGCAATAAGAGTAAAAAATTTTTTCATACTTTTTGATTTTGATTTAATAAATGATTAATAGTCTTTAAATAAAGTATCGCAAAGGTAACAAATTATGCAAATTAATTACATTTTTGCTGTGTTAAAAAATATAAAACATGTAATGAATAATGCTGCATGTATTTTACGCGCAACAGCAAATCATTACATGCTGTGATTTATATTGTGTTTATCAAATAAAAAAGGTCTATCCGAAATTCGGAGTGATATAAAACTAATTGGTATTTTGCGTGTTATTTTACGGGCTGAAATCCCAATGAGCGCATAGCCCGAGGCAACGCCTCGGGAACAATTGTTATATCACGGTTGCGCCTCGAAGGGGCAAAAGCGTCTTTTCTGTAAGTTTTGATAGCATGCCGTGTATTTGTCAGCCAAAGCACACAATGCCTGTTTTTAACGCTTTTGCCCCTTTAGGGCGCAGCTTCACTTATGCTTCCATTCCCATGGCGTTGCCATGGGCTATGCGATCATTGGGCTTTCAGCCCGCAGGCAATAATGACGGCGTATTACTCCAAAATTCGGATAAACCATAAAAAGATAAAAAATGATGTGAGCTTGAGGTTGTACATGTAGCCTGTCAGATACAGTTCTCTCGACATAATTTTGCCTGTCAGAAGCATAGAACAGATCTATTAGCATGTAATAAACCGTCTTTTACACTGCAATATGCCATCTTTTGGAACATTAAATGCCGCCGTTTAGAGCGTAAAAGGTATTTATTTGATTATCAATTAATTACATGTGTCACGCAATATCCCTAATTTGCATAATTTGTTACCTTTGCGATAATTTATTTAAAGACTATTAATCATTTATTAAATCAAAATCAAAAAGTATGAAAAAATTTTTTACTCTTATTGCAGCAGCCATGATGGTTGCAGGTGCTAACGCGCAAAAAGAATGGAACTTCTCTAATTGGGAACAAAAAAAACATTTACGGCAACTGAAACAATTGAAGGCCTCACTGTATCTGCAAGTGCAGAGGCAAGTGTAGTAATTGATGGAAACAATAAAACTGTTGATGACGTAAAATACACACAGCGATTGAAAACAGGAGGAACTGGTTCTGCTGATGCACGCACACTGTCTTTTGACGTTCCTGGCAATTGTACAATAACAGTCATCGCATGTTCTTCAAACAGTAGCAGCGACAGAACTTTGAACTATGCAGCAGGTACTTTTGATGCTGTATTCACCACATCTATCGCTCCTGCCGGTGCTCCGGTTAAAACAAGCGTAAGCTATGAAGGTCCTGCAACAACACTCTATTTGTCAAGCGCAAGCGGTGGTATCAACTTCTATGACATCGCATTCACTCCAACAGGTGGTACAAACGGCATCAACAATATCAACGTGGCTCCCACAGCAAACGAGAACGCTCCCGTTTACAACCTCGCAGGTCAGCGTGTAAACAAGGAAGCTAAGGGTATCCTTATCCAGAACGGAAGAAAGGTAATCAAATAATAGCATTGAAATATCTCCTACCGGCATTTATATATAGCCGGAGGAACATAATTGTAGGGACATTTTCTTGTAAATGTCCGGTGGACAGCCACTGATTTCAAGGCTGTAAGACGGACGGACATTTACAAGAAAATGTCCCTACGATGTTAAGGGATTTGCATAAAACGTCAAATTCCTGATATTCAACCAATCCGTGCCTTGCACTCCTCATACTCGGCAACAAGTGTATCCATTATTTCACTAACAGGCAGCACATCTTTTATATACGATGCCGCCTGCCCTATCTCCAGTTCTCCGTTGACAATATCACCCTCGAAGATACCGCGTTTGGAAGCCGCACGCCCGAGGATGTCACGCAGCTCATCCGCCGATGCCCCGCGCGCCTCAGCTTCGGCAATACGTTCGTAAAGACTGTTTTTGACAAGACGTGTCGGCGACAGCTTTTTAAGGCACAGCATTGTGCCGCCCTCGTCCATTGCCACACATCTCTGCTTAAACTCACTGCTTGCCGAGCTTTCACGGCTCAGTGCAAACAACGTGCCTATCTGCACACCGTCCGCACCAAGAGCCTCAGCGGCAAGAATGCCACTGCCCGACACTATGCCGCCGGCTGCTATCAGGGGTATGGACACGCTGCGACGCACCTGGGGTATGAGCGTAAACGTGGTGGTCTCTTCACGGCCGTTATGCCCGCCCGCCTCAAATCCTTCGGCAACGACAGCATCCACGCCAGCCTCAAGGCATTTCAAGGCAAAGCGGCTGCCCGACACAACATGTGCAACCTTTATGCCGGCATCGTGAAGCACGGGTGTGTATTTCTTGGGACTACCCGCGGATGTAAAGACAATCTTTACGCCCTCACCGGTGATAATCTGCATAAGGCGGTCTATCTCCGGATACATCAGGGGCACATTGACACCCCACGGCTTGTCCGTTGCCCCCTTCATCTTACGTATATGCTCAACCAGCATCTCCGGGTGCATGGAGCCTGCACCAAGCAGCCCCAACCCTCCGGCATTGCTCACGGCAGAGGCGAGACGCCAGCCGCTGCACCATACCATGCCGCCCTGTATTATGGGATATTTTATTCCGAATAATTGTGTAATCCTGTTGTTCATCGCTTTATTGTTTAATAGGACAAATAGGGCAAATAAGACTTATAAGGCTAATGAGACCTATAAGACATATAAGACTAATAAGACCAATAAGCCCCATAAGGCAGATTAGCCCAATAGCCTAACCCTGCACCCGCCCAATTCTTAATTCTTAATCCTTAATTCTTAATTAATTATTAATTCCGCTTTCCAACATGTTCGCCGCCAGCCCGTCGGCAGCCTGTATCAGGGCAAGAAGAGGATATCCCTCTGCTGCGGCACTGATATTGCACTTATCCTCATAGCTCTGAAAGGCAAGGTTCCACGCAGACATGTGCCAGCGTATCGCCACTATCTCGTCATTGGTAAGCTCCAGTCCGAGACGAAGAAGCATTATGACCGACTTCTCGCCATGCCCTACGGGAAAACGGGAGTAGTCCACTTCGTAGCCTTCATAAGGCTCCCACCGTCCCTGCACGTTCTTACGATACTTGGTCGTCTTGTGGTATATATTGCTTTTACATACATCGTGCAACAGCGAAGCTATTATCACGCTGTCTTCCGGCAGCCTGCCCTCAACACCGGGCTTCAGGACTGTCATTGCCTCGCGCAGCTTCAGTGCCACGCGGCACACGTTGAGCGAATGTTCGAGCAGCCCTCCGTTGCGGCTGAGATGTCTCTGCACGGACGCAGGAGCATCAAAGAAGCCCGACTTTTCAAGATATCCAATCACTGCATCCACACCTGTACGTCCGGTTGAACGCAAAAGCGAAACAAACTCGTCTTTCATATACATCGATATTATTAACGTTCACTACACACCGTTGCAGATATATCTCCACAACGGCGCAGCCATAAGAGCCTGCTTTATTTCATTGCGCTCAAGCATGCCGCGCACCTCGTCCTTCGTAAACAAGAACACGTCGATGTCCTCAGTGTCGTCAAGATGCTGCATGTGCTTTTTCTCCACACCTTCCGCAACGAAACAATGGGTAATGTTGTTGCATGTGCTCGAGTTCTGCGACAATGTCATCAGTTCCGTCCACCTGCCTCCTGCATATCCCGTCTCCTCCTCAAGTTCACGCTTTATGGCATCGACAGGCTGCTCGCCGTCTTCCATCACGCCGGCGCATATCTCAAAAGAAGTCTCGGCTATGCCGTGACGATATTGTCTCACGAAAACAAACATGCCGTCAGCGGTTATTGCTATGACATTTACCCAGTCGGGATATTCAAGCACATAATATTCATCATTAACGGCTCCTGTTGGCAGCCGCACCTTATCGCGGCGCGCCGTGAGCCACGGGCGCCTGATGACATACTCGCTATCCAGCGTCTCCCATCTCATTTCTCTTTCCTTTACCATAACGGCAAAGATATTACTTTTTTCTTACAGGCTGACAGCCAACAGCTTTTAATTAACCTTTTTTGAGAGCTGGATGAGATGTTAATCAAACTAATTGGGCTAATAAGACTAATAGGGCTAATAGGACAAATAAGACTAATTAGCCTAATAGGGCGATTAGACCAATTTGCCCTATCGCCCCAACAAAAAAGGTTAGCCCGACATCACGTCGGGCTAACCCCTCTTACTAATCTAATCTATATTTACAAATTATTTCATGATTTTCGTAGAAACCTGCTTGCCGTCGAGCATTGTGTCGACCTTTATCACAACTCCCTTATAGTCCTTGCTTACGCGTATGCCCTGAAGGTTGTAATATGCCGTGCCCGCAACATTTTCATTGCCCGCACCGTTTATCTCATCGATGCCTGTTGCAACGGTTGCCACTGTTGCCTCGCCAAGACCGCCCATCTCGTTTGCCGCACGTACAGACCATGTTGCCGTTGCGTCGTCTGCCGTATAGGCAGGCTCTGTTGTGAACGCAACAACCTTACCGTCCTTGCATACAGCCCAGCAGAGAACATAGTTGCTGTTGTCCCATGTAAGCTCCGTACCTTTTATCTTGACATTAACAGGAGCTGAAGCCTGCTCTGTTGCTGCTGTCGGATCCCAGTTGTCTGCGCCACCCATTACATTTGCGATGGTAAGTTCTGCCACCTCCTCTTCTGTAAGAGGAATGCGCGTGCCGGGAACAGGCTTTGCCTCTGTTACAATCTGTCCGTCTTTTCTTGTTTCTCCAAACTCTATCTTACGGTTTGCAAGACTTACCGGAGTTCCGCTTGCTGTATGGCTGTTATATTCCTTGAAAACAGCAGGCCATCCTCCGTTCATCTCTTCCCAGCCGGCAGCTGTCGGAAGAATCTCCATTGTTGTGTTTACGTAATACACCTTACATGCACCTGAGCTCCATGGACGACCGAGCGTGAACTGACCGTCAAACTTTTTGTCACCCTTTATAGTACAATCGAGGAACACATATCCATACTTTGCAGGAGCTGCGGCTGCGGTAATCTTTGTACCGTCGCCTTTTATAACAAGGTCACACTGATTATACACAACGTCACCGCCACCACAGAGGAAATCTACACGACCGCCAAGGGTGGATGTCTCAAAATAGAAACGTGAACCGTTCTGATTGCTGTAATAAGTATCTTGGAAACCGTCAAGGTTAACAGTCTTGCATATTGTCTTGTTACCACGGTCCTGAAGCACTGCCGCACGACCATTGTCGCCAAGCGTATTCGTAAGCGTAAGATCCTGTATATAGGTATTTGCAACATTGTTCTGTATGCAGAGGTTTGTTGCCTTGCCAAGACCCTCTATTAGATTTGTAGGTTTGTTAAAGACAACCGTTCCGTTCATGCTCTCACCGATGATAGAGACATTAGATGCCGTCAGGTCGGTTGTAACAGAAGGATATGTCTTATTGTCAGAACCTATAACAGTTCCGCCATTAGTGTTCTTAGCCTCATAGCTACCGTCTTTCACGAAAATGTAGAAACGCTTGTCTTTCGATGCACGGCTGTTGGCTGCCGTTATAGCCTCGTTGAACGTTCCGTCATCAGGCACGATAAAGTCGTACATCGCCTTTTCTACGGCAGGACGTGTCTTTGTTGTGAAATTAATCACAATCTCGTCTGCGAGATAGTTGTCCGTAAGGTCGGCAACCTTGTTTGCAGGCAATGTGAATGTATAGGCTGTAGAGTAGTCAAGACCCTTATACTCGAAGATAACAGTCTTGCCTGAAACAGACGGTGTAAGTGTCTGTGTTCCGAGAGTTGCAACAGCACCGTCTGCCACCTTCACCTTCTCATCAAACGTAAGTACGATCTTTCCGTTTGCAGATGCAGTGGTGTTACCCTCGGCAGGAACAGTAGAGACGAGTTTCGGTGCCGTACCGTCATCAACAATTTGTGCCTTACCCAATATCCATGTTGCTCCAAGACAGATACCGTCATTATTAGACTGTGTTCCCTTCACCTTGGATGTCTTGTCTGCTATCCAGCGAAGATATACAGCTGTCTGGTTGTTGCACTCTGCCGGCAGAGTGAATTCTGCATCCACCCATGTCTTTGCACCGGGAATAGTGATTGCTGCAGCTTGTTTCCACTCTTGTCCGTCAAGAGAATACTCAACATTATATGTAGAATAAGCATTATAATTAAATGTCATGGCAGTCTTTACATTTATATCGGTAAACGCAGCACAGTTGAGCTGTGTCTGCCAGTAGTATTCGCCAAGACCTGTCGTGCGCCAGTTCACCGCGCCAGGACGTCCCTCATATCCTCCGGCTGCCTGATTGCTCTTGTCGAGCCAGCCAGATGTTGCACCGTCGGCTGTACGCAGAACAAGCTGCGCAACATCATTGTCTGCACTGTAAAAGTCGGCTTTACGACCGTCTCCACCGCTCTTCTCAAAGTCCCATGCGGCAACGAAGTCCACAGCGTCATAGTTTGCCGTTACCTCTGTATCTTCAGTCATCGTAACTGCAATCTCAGAGCTTGTCTCTCCCGTGCTCCAGTTTGTGAATGTCAGGATAGGATTGCTCGCTGCCGTCAGTGTAACCTTTGTTCCGTCCTCATACATGTTCTTTCCGTCTATAACGTTTGGTTCCGGCGAGAGTGTCACCATATAATCGTTGGCACCGCCTGCCACATTATAAGAAAGGGCGTATGTGTTCAACTTCTCGTAGTTTGCCGTTATCACAGCATCATCGTTCAGTATATATTTGAAACTTTCTTCTGTAGAAAGCTCCTTGCCTGTTGCATCGGTCCAATTCTTGAACTTATATCCGAAGTTCTTTGTCTGCGACAATGTAATCTCTGTCCCTTCGTCAAATTCGTTGCCTACGGGACTTACCTTTGCCGTACCGGCTCCTTCGGGAGACACCGTAACTGTTACCTTGCACTGACGTACATCTGCAAGCTGACCGTCAAGGATACCCTCTATTACGATATTGGCAAAACCAAGCTCCTTATTTGGATCAAGATTGTAAATATTTATATTCAAGCCACATATACCCTCAGACTGCGGTGCGGAACTAATGCTGTAGCTGTAATCAGTATGGTTCGCTGTACCCTGATTGTTACGCTCAGGCTTCTGACCTGTGGCAAGGCTGATAGTTGTCCCATCCGAGTTCAGCCAGTTTATGTCCATGTTTCCGCTTCCGGTACCATAGCGCGTGCCTGTAAACGAAACTTTTGTAGGTGTAAACTTAATGCCAGTCTTTGTAGTGAAAAGGAAATTCAACTTATTATTATCTGACGGACCGCTTTCTTTTGACGCAGACTTTATCTTTGTCTGGATAATATCACTGTCATTGGGTTTTCCGGTTCCGCTATATGATAGATTACCGCCCAGTTCTATGAAGTTGTTCTTGAAAGCATCTGCTATATTTGCAGGCGAATATGTTCCGGTCTGTCCTTCTGTACCGAGGTCGAACGGCCATGTTATGGTTCCCTGCTCATTATTATAAGAAGGAAGGCTATATTCCTCTGCCATCACAACAAACGACTTGAAACGGCTGTCATATGAGCCACGGTTGCCGTTTGTAACATTAAGGATGCGGAATATTACTTTTTCTTTGTTTGTGGCATTCACTGCGATGTTATCAAACGTCTTTGCCGTACCCCAGTGCTGATCGGTTTCATACTCACCGGCATCCACCCACGACTCACCACCGTTTGCAGAGTATACAAGACGCCATTTTGTTCCTGTATCGGCAGCCATGGCAAACGATACAACAGGTTTCTGATAGCCTGTCGTGGAGAACTCAGCCTGAATATAGTTGTTATGTTTTTCAGGATTTGTCCAGTCTGCATCGGTAAGACCGCTGTTTGAGCCTGCCGTGAACTTTACACATCCGTAAGCACGGTCTTCAGGAACAACAGTGTAATTTCCTGTTGAAAAGAAACTGACCGTACCGCTACCGGTAGTGGCATTGATAATCTGATTGTCCGGAACTTGATTGTTACTTGTATCAAATTCCCACGCAACAAGTTTTGTCTGCTGCGCCGCCCCCCCAAGTGGAATTAATCCTGCAAAGAGGAAGAGCAGTGTTTTTAATAAAGTTTGTTTTGTCATAAAAGATTTATGTTTATTAGAAATTTAAATTATCCGGCTATATATCACACCTGATTTTACTATCGGCAAATATACAAAACATTTACATTTTACAATACATAAAAATAGTTTTAAACTATCTGTATAACAGATATATGGCTATTTGTCCTATTAGTTTTAACAAAAAATCATGTATAAGCCCAGCCTTTATATATGATATAAATATTCATCTGTTTGCATAATGACAAAAAATAAAGGATGCACCTGAACACACCCTTTATTAAATTGAATATGAAACGCTGCAAAGGCATTGACGTTTATTGTCACAATTTATTAACCTCATTTTCCGGCAGCCCTGTTATCTGGCATATCGTTCCGACAGGAATTCCCATTTCTTTCATCTTAAGAGCTGTAGCCTTCTTCTCTTCCAGTATACCTTCGGCACGCCCTTCGGCGCGACCCTCGGCTATTCCTTCTGCACGACCTTCCGCACGACCTTCTGCACGTCCTTCCGCACGACCTTCCATTTTAGCAGTATCCAACACGTCATTTTGCACCATTATGGCATCTATATGTTTGTCGTATGCCACGCGCTCGCTCTTGTTCATCGCAAGATATTGAAGTTTTTTACGGGCTTCTCCAAGTCCCGGTGCCTTGGTGTTATCGTTTATATTACCGGATTTTAGGTAATCCACCCACTCCTCCAAAGGCGTGGTGGCAACCTTGTTGAACTCGTTTACGCGTATGATGAAATATTCGGGGAAGATACCCTCGGGAGCTTTCATCTGTATTATGTCGTTGTCCTTGCTGCTTATGCGCAGTGTGTCCTTGGTATGCACACCGGTAAACACTACCTGCCCGTGATAAAGGAAGTCCGAACCCTGACCGAGGTCAAAGTAAAGAATGCTTATGGAGTATATCTTCTTTACCTTGTCATATTTATCACCAAGATTTATATGCTCGGTTATAGCCTTTGCCACACCGTACAATATACGTTCCAGATAGTACAACTCACGCGTAAGCTGTATCTCCACTATTATTATCTCTCCCTTGCTGTTCTTTGCTTTTATATCTACACGGTTGAACTTGTCGTACTCATAATCCTGATTGCCCTCACTCTCAAGTATCTCTACAATCTTCACCTCTTCGTTAAGGAGTACGGTTATAAGACCTTCGAGCACACCGAAGTTAGCCTTGTCGCGCAACATGCGCTTGGCAGCCCAGTCAAAGCGTATATATTTGTTGTATTCGTTCATATCATCTGATTTATAGTCATTTGCAAATTTAATAATAAAATCCATAATATACAAGACACAACAATATATGTACTAAATAAAAAGGAGAATGCCGTCAAGCATTCTCCTTAATTTATATCGTCAAAACTGTTCTTTACTTGTTGATGAACTTCCTGCCGTTCTGTATAAGGATACCCTTAGCGTCCATGCTTACGCGCTGACCTGCGAGGTTGTAAACCGGAGCGTTCTTGTCAAGAACATTTACAGTAGGATTGTTGATGCCAGTTGTTCCATTCAAAGAATGGATATAATTTCCAGAAGTGAACTCATAAGTTCCATTAAAGTTTACAAGCTTACCGCAAACAATAACTGCATCACCAACCTTTATCTGATCTGCAGAAGTAAACTTCTCTTTGTTAAGATAATATCCACGATATACTACAAGCTGTCCTGTTGCTGTTCCATCATCAGAAATAGCATATTCTGCATTGCCGTATTGCCCTGTATCAACATTCTTTATTTCTGAAATAATACCCTTTACATAAACCTCTGCATCCAAACCAACACCTGCTGCTATAAGTTCATTTGCCTTAGCTACAGTATAAGCTGTTTCCGGAGTGTTTGAAAGATCGGGTATCTCTTCACCTTCTACAAAAACCGTTATCGACTTTATCTGAGTATTGCCACCACAATTAAAGACTATTTCATTAGCACTTCCTTCCCATTTAAGTCCTGTAAGAGTCCCTGTTGTAGTACTAAGATTAAATTTCGGAGTACTTGCGCATGTAAATTCAATAGCCTTTATTGTCTTATCTGCCTTAACAGTCAGAGTTCCACTGTACATACGCAAACGGGGTGAACCGCTCCAAATACGGTTCTCACTGCTTCCGCTTGTCTTAGCCGATACCGTAACTGTTATTCCACTTACAGGAGTTGAAGTTGTAGCTTCTGTGAAATCTCCAGATTTGTCTGTATTAGTAGATGTTCCTTTAAGTGTAGGAAACAATGTAGCATAGTTATTATCAAAATCAATAACTGTCTGTGCAAACGTCGTTCCGCAGAACACCATCAATAAACTAAGTAATGAAATGCGTAAAATTTTGTTCATAATAATAAAGTTTTAAATTAACTAATTGAAATAATTATGTTGCAAATTTATATAATTAATCCGATAAAAACAATCATATTGACATTAAATTATTATTACAGAACTGTCTAAGATCATATTTATTTACACATAACAACATGAAGCTCCGGAGCATCATATTTCACTTTAAAAGGAAAATATTGTGTTTCACGAAACATTCAAACAATATACACTGAAAAACATACTAATATAAAGCAGAGACACCTTTTAAGAATAAGGCACTTATTATATAATTAAGAGATATTTTTATCTCTTTCTGAAAAAGAAAACATATTTAATTACTAAAACACTGCTTTATATAAATATAAGTTTCGGGATAACAACCGGATGTCTTTACCAGATTTCTCCCTACCCATTTTGCCTCACTTATTACACATTAATTAACAATTCTCGTATTTCATTTAACACGACAACGCGCACAACTCACGTCTTTCTCCCGTATAATCAAATCTCAGCAAGCATGTGTTCAATCACAGCATTCTCTCACATAAAAGATATTAAAGACGGCTCTATTTCATTATAAACCAATGATTATCAAAGGATTACCGCTCGAATTTTCACAAATAAGACTTTCCTTACCTTGTAATATAGCCCTCTTTACCTTGTAATTAAGGCTTCATCACTTTGTAAAGAAGGCTATATTGCAAGGTAAAGAGGGCTATATTACAAGGTAAAGCACGCCGTTTTACGACATAACGAAGCGTATATTACACCCTAAAGAATGCTGTTTTACCAAGTAAAACAGCATCTATTACCGCATTTTCACCACTTCATCCGTGCTTTTCGGAGTGTAAAAAACGGTAGAAACAGGCAAACTAAATGTTAAAAACAGTGTTCTGATACATATCTGTTGCACAGAAACCTCTGTTTTGTGCATAAATTTACCCGTTTCAATGCACAAGAACTATAAAAACAACGCACAAAACAGCACATTTTGTGCAATAATATTTCTATTTCAAGGTTTTTCTCTTACAAAGTCCAGTGACAGAATTAACAAAGCGAAATATATTTTAACACCATACGTGTTAGGATTTACTTATTCCAAACTCACGTTAAATATAAGTCATATACATAAAAACGGGCGGTTCGTTATTATTTGAACCGCCCGTTTTTATATATCGACATGACATCAATCCTTCTTTTCTGCCTCTGTCTTCTTTTTTGTCTTTGCTGCCGTTGCCTTCTTAGCGGCAGGCTTTCTGGTTGTCTTCTTTGCCTTTGGAGCCTCTTCCGCAGGCTTCTCTTCAGCCTGCATCTTTGCCACCTTGGCTTTAAGACGGTCTATCTCCTTGTCTTTCATCTCTATTTCATCACCCTGATTCTTGATTGTAGTAAGCAACGAGTTGAGTTCCTCGTTGTCAATCTCTTCAGGATAGAGACTGTTCACACGGTTTATGAAATCGCCGAGGATGTTCATATAGTTGGTGAAAGCATCAAACGGAGATGTATATATGCCACGATCGAGACCTACGTTCGACGGCTTTGTCGTCATGAAGCGGAAGTTGTTGCTTGCCTGCAGATAATCCCAGTCCTGATTTATGCGTGGGTCATTGGCAATGCGCAGACGGTCGGCAACGCTGTACAGCTTATTGAATGCCTCGCGCTGCATCGGGTTTCCAAGCCAGCAGCTTACGTCACGCTCCTCATCGACCCACGACAGTGTGTCGGGAACATCCAGACTGCCGACACTGTTCATCTTCATACAAATCTCAGTAGGAGTAGAGAATGTCATGCCACGTTCCTTGGCACATGCAGGAAGAGCCTTGATAAACTCAAGAATATTGGACGACAACGGTTGGGCAATGCCAAGAGCAGAAAGCTCCATGAAGATGTTTATTACCTGTTCGTCAGCAGGCATCGACGCAATGCGGTTGATATATGTATCTGCAAAAAGCGGATAACCGTCCCAATCACTATTGTTAAAGCGCAAGCTTATGTCATCACTGAGGTCTACATCGCGCAACAACAGCTTGAGGTTCGGAGCCATTGCACAGTTGTATACATAGTGCGGCGACTTCCAACCAAGAGCATGCTTTGCACCTTCAGTCAGCATTCCCTTGAAGCCCATTGCTGCAGCCTGCGCACCAATGTCGTCACTATATATGAGCGAAGAGTTGCGCAGCACTGTGGGCTGTTTGCCGAAGTACTCCTTCATCTTCTTTGCCTGCTTCTTTACATCGGCGGCAAATGTCTCTTCATTGGCAAGTGCCGATAATCCGTGAGAGTAAGGCTCTGCAAGAAACTCCACACAACCTGTCTCATTAAGTTCCTGCAACTTTGCCAATACTTGCGGTGCATGCATCTCAAGCTGTTCTATTCCCACACCCGAGAGCGAGAACGCAAGCTTGAAATACTTGCCGTGCTCCTTTATCATTTCCTGAAAGGCATTGAGCGCCGGCATATACGAGCGCTCTGCGATGTCGCTTATGCTGCGCTCATTTTCAAAATCGTCATAATAATAGTGGTCCGTACCTATATCGAAGAAACGGTATCTCTTGAGATGTATTATCTGGTGTATCTCAAAGTATAAGCATATTGTTTTCATTGTTGTTTTATTTTTTGTTTTATTAGAATTATGGGACTATCAGACTCATCTTATTTGGCGTCTTATCTCATGCCGAGTGTACGCTCATAAAGTTCGCGTATCCACAGTCCTACCTTCTCCCATGTAATCTGATCCACCTCACGTTTACCCTCTTCCTGCAAATAACGGAACAGACTTTCGTTGTGACAAATGGAATATATGGCATCTGCAAGGGCATGTATATCCCAATAGTCCACCTTAATACAGTTGTCCAGAATCTCGGCACATCCGCTCTGTTTCGATATGATTGTCGGAGTACCGCACTGCATTGCCTCAAGAGGTGATATACCGAACGGCTCGCTTACTGAAGGCATAACATACACATCGGAGTCCTTCAGGCACTCATAAACCTGTTTACCGCGCATAAATCCGGGGAAATGGAAACGGTCTGCAATACCTCTCTCAGCAGCAAGATAAATCATGGCATCCATCATGTCGCCGCTTCCTGCCATGCAGAAGCGCACGTTACGTGTGCGGTGAAGCACCATGTTGGCAGCCTCGACAAAATATTCCGGTCCTTTCTGCATGGTGAGACGCCCGAGGAAAGTCACCACCTTTTCCTTGTCCGTATGGTCGGGACGCGGTATATCCTGAAGTTCCTGACGCAAAGGATAAACTGCATTATGTACCGTAAAACACTTGCGCGGATCCTGATGATACTGGTTGATGACCGTCTGGCGTGTAAGTTCGCTCACACACATTATGCAGTCGGCATTGTCCATACCGTCTTTCTCGATTGAATAAACGGTAGGATTAACCTTTCCGCGGCTGCGGTCGAAGTCGGTTGCATGCACATGTATGCACAATGGCTTGCCGCTGACACGCTTTGCATGTATACCAGCCGGATAAGTAAGCCAGTCGTGTGCATGAATGATGTCGAATTCCTGCTGGCGGGCAACCACTCCGGTAATGATGGAATAGTTGTTTATCTCCTCATGTAGGTTGGAAGGATATCCTCCTGCAAAGTCTATTCCGCCAAGGTCGTTAAGGTGCATATAGTTGAAGTCGGCATATATATGGTCGCGCAACTTGTAATAAAGTTCGGGATCCATAACATTGCCCACACGGTTCTTTACATATTCATAGTCTACATCGCGCCATGCAACAGGAACCGCATTCATGGCTATTATGTTTGCCGCCGACCTGTCTTCGTCTCCCCATGGCTTGGGCAGACAAAGCGTAATCTCCATGTCGCCCTGCGCGTGCAGTCCTTCAGTTATACCAAAATTGGCTGTGGCGAGTCCACCGAATACGTGAGGAGGATACTCCCATCCAAACATTAATACTTTCATATCGCTCCTCCTTTATTTAATATATGTGTATTTTTCAAGTAAATCGAGAGTTCGCAATATTTCGGCAACGTTCATTGCAAACGACATTGCACCGCGTGCCCTGAACGGCGGATTGCCGTCAGACAGTTCCGGTATGGTACCGATACAGTTCAGCGTCATCTCGTCTTCATATCCTACCATCTGTCTCTCTATAAAGCTAAGTCTTGTACGCTTATACAACTTCAGGCAAGCCTCCATGTAGAAACCGCCCAGCCATGGCCACGCCGTACCTTGATGATAAGCATAGTCGCGCTGTATCTGCGAACCTACATACATAGGATTGTAGCCTCCGCTCTTAGGAGAAAGCGAGCGCAAGCCCTTGGGTGTGAGCAGCTCGCGCGTACATACATCGAGCACGCCTTTCTTCTGATCCTGCGACAGGGGCGAGTAGTCGAGAGCCACGGCAAATATCATATTGGGGCGAACACTCCAATCCATCATATTGCCGTCGACATAGTCAAACAGATAACCGTAATCATTGAGGAACGTTGACACAAACGAAGACTTGCACAGTTCGGCACGTGTCTCCAGTGCGGTTGCGGTCTCTTCGTTGCCTGCTATTGCCGCAAGTTTTGCTGCAAATTTAAGTGCATTGAACCAAAGAGCATTGAACTCAACGATATATCCGGTGCGTGGAACGACGGGATTGCCGTTTACCGACGAGTTCATCCATGTAACAGCCTTGTGGCGTCCGTCCGAATAAACAAGTCCGTTTTCATCGAGACGCATATTGGGATGTCCTCCCTCTATGACAAAATTCACGATATCGGCAACAAGTCTGCCGTATTTCTCCATACATGCGGCTTCGCCCGCGGTCTTTGCATATTGCTGCACAGCCCATATCGCCCACAGAGGCACATCGGGATGTTCCATTTCGTATATCTTGACAGACAACGGCTTGCCTTCCATAAACTCGCGAAGTCCTTTCTCTGCTGTCTTCATCACCTCTTCAAAGTAGTCCTGCTCGCCTATGGACAGAGTCAGTCCGGGCAATGAGATGAACGTGTCGCGGGCACGGCACTTGAACCATGGATATCCGGCAAGCAGATAATCCTCTCCGTCCCCCTTGCTGTTATGGAACTGATGAGCGGCATTTACAAGACAATGGAAGAAGTTGTCACGCGGAGAACGTGTGTCCACTTCCTTGTCGAACAGTTTCTTCAGTCCCGAAGACTTTATTTCAGATGTCGACGCCGCAAAGACAATGCTCTCGCCTTTCTTTATGTTCATCTCAAAATATCCGGGAACATAAAGGTCCTCGTTTGAAGCATACCCGCGCTCCTGCTCTTTGGGATACTCAACGCCACGATACCAGTCGGGACTGAACACGAACTCGTTCTTCTTGCTGAACTGCATATAAAGTTCGGGATATCCGGCATACATGCGCGTCTTTATGCCATTGTCTACCAAATGGTATTCACGGCTTGCGGTACCGTTCTCATGCGTAAACTGCCGAACGCTGCGGAAAGCGAGGAAAGGTTTGAAGCGTACCGTCGTGGCACTATGCGCATCGACAAGTGTATAGCGTATAAGGAGGCGGTCCTCATGATGCTGGAACACAACCTCTTTCTTCAGCAACACTCCTCCCACACGATATAGTGTTGTGGGAACTTTATCACAATCAAACTCACGAATGTACTTGTGGCCCTTAGGACTGTAGTTGTTCCCTTGGTACTTGTGTAGTCCAAGGTTAAATTCCGCACCGTGCTGTATCACCGTGACATCCATTGATGAAAGCAACACATAGTTCTCGTCGTCCAGTTCCGGAACAGGAACGACAAACAGTCCATGATACTTGCGGGTGTTACAATCAACAATAGTGGAACAGGAATAGGCACCTGAGCGGTTGGTACGCAACAACTCTCTCGAAAGTGATTCTTCCAAGTTTGTCATAAGAGCCTTCTCGAATCGAAGATAACTCATAGTTATTCTATTAAGGTTTAAAATGTTTCTCTGTATCAAATTTATCAAAGTCATACACCGCAGACATACGGCACACAACTATAAGACGTTCAAAAATACTAATTTTATCGTTCAAGGCAAAATAAAAGCTTTCTTTTTTCCCCGACAACCCCCTTTTTTATGCTCTATAACATAAAAGGATAACATCGGTGTGCCTCTTTTACGTGGAAAAGTTGTACTTTTGCACAATACTTTCAAGGTAAAGACATTGTGGATTGAATAAATCGTCATGGAAATTGAAGAGAACAAGGATAAAGCTGCAAAGTTTATATGCGACGTTTGGGAACCGCTGACAGACAACGAGCGGGATGCAATACATCGCGACATTACGATAAAATGCTTTGAGAAAAACGACTTCATATACAGGAAATCAGACAGTCCCCAATACATGATGTGCCTCATCAAGGGCAAGATAAAGATATGCAAGGAGGGCGTATATGGTCGCGAGCAGATAATACGTGTGGTTAAACCGCAGGACATTTTCGGATTCAGACCGTTCTTTGCCGATGAGGATTACATGACAAGTGCAATGGCATTCGAACCGTCGGTAGTGGCTCTAATACATCTCGACACGCTGTTGCAACTGATGAACGAAAACATAAACATCTGCAAGTTTTTCATCAGACAGCTATCCACCGAACTTGGCAACTCGGACACACGCACAATAAACCTTACACAAAAGCACATCCGCGGACGACTTGCCGAGGCGTTGCTCTTCCTTAAAGAGAAATACGGCGTTAAAGAAGACGGTTCGACATTGGGAATAAACCTTAGTCGCGAAGATCTTGCAAACCTTTCCAATATGACTACGAGCAATGCCATACGCACTCTCTCGGCATTTGCCGATGAAAAGATCATAACCATAGACGGAAAGAAAATCAAGATAATACACGACGACGAACTCGTTAGGATATCATCAAAAGGATAAGCCCGTCAGTCAGTCGGGTATGATAAAGTTTATCACCTCCTGCTCCACGCTTACCTTATAGCTTCCCACGGGCTTTCTTATCAGTCTTCCGTCAATGCTCACCAGGGCATGGCGTGCCTTTTCTACAACAACTTCGCGCGTACGGTACGGATGAACGCTCTTATGGTTAAGGAATGCTCCGGACAGAAGATAATAGAAGCCCTCGAACACCTGTGTAATTCCCGGATGATACACCACCGACACGTCAAGCATCCCGTTGTAAGGTACCGCACTTGGCGTCTGCCCATAGCCCGAGGCATTGCCTATGCACACAGTCATAATCTTACGCTTTATCACATCGGAGTTTATTTTAAGGTGCATCTTATATTCAAGGCGCTGGAAGACAAGCAGCAACAAAGAGAAAAGCATGGACAACGTGCGCGAACCGAAAAACCGACGCGTGCGCTCACGAAGGTTCATGACGTTGGCGATAAAGCCTATATTGACACAGTTGAGGAAATAGCGTGAATGCCTTTCGCCCCTGTTGTCCGTATATCTCAGGCATCCAAGGTCTATTTTTCTCACCCTGCGCTTTTTCATCCACGCCACAATATTCTCCACATCGCCCTCCTTTATTCCCCAATAACGGGCAAAGTCGTTCATCACCCCATTGGGTATAACACCCAGGGCAACGGCATCGCGTACGTCTTTTTCCACCGCCATAAGACAGTTTACGGCATCGTTAAGAGCCGAGTCGCCACCCACAATGACAATGGTTCTGTATCCGTTGTTTATCATCATGTTGATGAGACGCACCACACTTCCCTCGCTCTCACTTTGCACAAAGTCGAAGTCTATGCCGTTGTCGCACAGCGTCTTTCTTACTTTCTCCCAATATTTATGTCTGCTGCCCGTGCGGTATTTGGGACAATACAGCACTCCCCATTTGTCCGTTGTCATGTCTTAGCCTAATGTTATATGTCTTATTGCAGATTATCCGCATTGTCCTGCCGTTTACAGATGTCCAATATCATGCCGACCTTGTCCTCCATGGGCATCATCGCATCAATCCAGTTTATATGAAAGCCACGTCGCTCCATGCCGCGGAACCATGTCATCTGCCGCTTTGCGAACTGATGTATCGCCGTTTCGAGCGAACAATACATCTCATTGAACGAAAGCCGTCCCATGATATACTCCGTAACAAACTTATACTCCAACCCGTAATATATAAGGTCTTCCGGTCTTATTCCGCTATCCAGCAACGCCTTGACCTCGTCCACCATGCCTTCATCCAACCTTTGCCTTAAGCGCTGTGTAATCTTCCGTCTACGCTCGTCGCGCGGAATATCCACACCTATTATAATATAAGGGATATCGGGGAAGCTGCGCTCTCCTACAGGAACAGTCTTATAATATGTCTCTATCTCTATTGCACGTATCGCACGCTTCACGGTATCCACATCGGTGGTGTTGTGCATTTTCGAATTGTTTTCTTTCTTCAGTCTTTCAAGAATCACGGCAAGTTCCGCCAGCGTCTTGTCCGAAAGGCTTTCGCGCAACGCCTTGTTCTCGGGAACCGGCATCAGTCTGTAACCGCCGAGCACAGATTCTATGTACAGTCCCGTACCGCCACACAGTATAGGCAATACACCACGTGATGTCAAGTCTTCGTATACCCGTAAGAAATCCTGCTGATATTGAAACAGATTGTATTTGGTTCCCGGTTCTACTATATCGATAAGGTGATATGGTATTTTCCTGCCATCCACGACATAGTCGGCAAGGTCTTTTCCCGTTCCTATATCCATGCGCCTGTATACCTGACGACTGTCTCCGCTTATTATCTCGGCTCCCGTCTCCGCTGCAAACGCGGCGGCAATAGATGTCTTTCCACTTGCCGTTGGTCCGAGTATGGTCACAAGTTTATTCATTTCCCAGCTTCTTCAACGACATTATAATGCAGAAATATCGCTTTCGCTCAATCCTGTAGCTCCCACTATCGTTGCCGTGTCAATACCCAAAACCTTCATTTTACGGGCGATATCTTTCTTCTCCTTGTTACGTCCTTCGGCTTCCCCCTCGACCCTTCCTTCTGCTCTTCCTTCAGCTCTTCCTTCGGCTCTTCCTTCAGCACGTTCTGTCGTTATATTGTCACGCAATATCACTATGTTATCAAGGTGCCTATAATAAGCGGCAAGTTCGTCTTTTGTCATGCGGTCAAGCAGCAACCGCTGCCTTGCCTCTTCAAGTCCGGGAGCATTTGATTCGTCCGGAATATTACCTGTATTCAGATAGTAAATCCATTCATCGAGCGGTGTTTTGGCAAGACGGTTGAAGTCATTGACCTTTAATACATAGTATTCGGGAAAGAGTTTGCAAACCTCTGTCTCCTTGAATTTTTCCATCTGAAATGGTGACAGCTGCAGAATGTCGTTATCATGTATTCCTCTGAACTCGGTAGTGCCATGATATACATAATCAGTTCCATGACCGAGTGAGAAATAAACAATGTTTACACTGTACACTTTCCTTATCTTATCGTATCCCTCTCCGCGACTAATATACTCTGTGATGAGTTTGGATGTTCCGAAAAGCATGCGCTGAAAATAAGCGAACTCATTATTGTTCTGCACCTCTACCAGTATCAGATCACCCTTAGAGTTTTCCGCCAGCATATCCACACGATTGTACTTGTCGTACTCTTCTTCTTGATTGCTTTCACTTTCAAGCATGTGACGGATGGTTATTTTTTCTCTGAGCAACGTTGTCAACAGTCCTTCAAGAACACCGAAATTGGCTTTATTACGAAGCATACGCTTCATCGCCCAATCAAATCGTATATAATTTGCCATAAGTCTTTGCTTCTTTTACGTTGGCTAAGATATGAATTTTACATGAAACAACCAAATACTTCCCGTGTTTTTTATGCCATGTATGGTACACAGCCATACTCATATAAAAGCGACATGAAATGAAACTACAAATATATGATACAATCGTCAGCGGAATTACTAGTATCTCTTCAAGGCAAATGCTTACGATTTGTCAGATACAAAGGGGCATTGCTTACAGTTTTCACCGGTTCCCTACTGCTTTGCAAAAGACGACCTTTTGGCGTGCTAAAGGTAACCTTTTAGAAGGTAAAAGGTCATGTTTTACATGCTGAAAGGACACCTTTTGAAAATGTAATCATCGCTGTCTTACAATCAATAATTCTGCCGACAGATTAAACCCCTATCTGTCATTAGACCGATTGGGGTTTAATCAAAATGAGTTCAACGATTTTTTGAAATTATAGGTTTATAAAAAAGAGTCGTATCATCACTCAAAACAGAGTTTGACACGACCCTTTTAGGTTCTGCAGAGATATCATCTGTAACTTTTCGGAGAGGTCATTTTAGTTTTGACACGCCCCGTCCTCTTTAGACTGCAAGCACTCTCTTATAACTTCATATATCAACCAAATAAAAAGAATGCTTACTTAACCTCAACGAAGAGGAACTTGCCGGTAATATCATTGAAGTAGATATCGTATGTTCCAGCAGCAACATTAAGGTTATCACCACCGGTTTCGGCAGCATATATCATACCTGCAAGAGACTCTGCCTTGCCACCCCAGTTGGTAGAACTCCAATCGTGGTTAGAACGGAACTTCATTTCTGTGCCTGCATTGAACGTATGTCTTACGTACCAGTTGTGTGAAGCAGTCTGCTGCATATCAACATCTCCGCCCCAATTATTGAAACCACCGATAAGACTTACAGTGGTGTAAGCCTGAGGTTCCTGATTGTCGAGTTTTGTCCAGAAATATTTCTTTGCAGCCATATCGATAGTCAGAGTATAGTAAGCCCCTTTCTCCGGACAAACAAAGGCATTGGCACCACTATTGATGAGGTCACCCTCTGCATCAGTTGCACCATCCGTAACGCTACCCCAAGCAACATCCCAGTTGCCGATGTTGTCACGGTTCCAAATCTTCAAGTTTGCATCACCGGTCCACTGAGTGGTTATAGAAGCTTTAGAGCCACTTTCATTGTAGAAGGCAAGTTTTGACGCTGCATCAGCATTCCAACCGTAAACACCGCCTACCATATAATAAGTGTCTACTTTTGTGACTGTATATGTGTAGTCAAGCATATTAAGAGTCACGACATAAGTGCCCGGCTCTGCAAACTTACCTGCCTGCGGGTTCTCTGTCACGAGCGCACCTTCTGTGTCGGTTGAGCCGTCCCTTACGGTGCCTACAACACCCTGTGCCCAAACATTGTTAGCGTCGATATTCTCTTGAGGAATAATCTTCCAGCACTGGTTTGCATTGGTTGTAGTCACAGTATAGGTGAAGATGGGGTCTTCGTAAACATCAACGCCAGAATGTGTGAATTTATACTTCACAAGTTCTGTCACATCCGATGTCCAGCCATTGAAGTCGCCTATGAAATAATAAGCCTTGGATATGAACGGAGCCTTTGGAACTACATTGATATCTATCTCGCCTGCATCAACCAACAGAGCCTGACCGTTTGCCATTACATCAGAATAGATATGAGCCTTGAACGGACGGGCTTCAGGACGCTTGCCATATGCCTTCACAACTGCTGTCTGAAGAGCTGTGCTATCCACTGCTCCGTCGTTGTTAACCTCTATGGTCTGAGGCAAGTTGTAAACAGCCTCGCCTGTAGGTGTTATTATCATGCGAGTCTTATTAAGTTCCGTACCCTCCGGCAAAGCCGCCTCGGAAAGTGTGAACACCTTAACATCCTGACCGGGATTGGCAAGGTCTATGTTACCGGCTACGACAGTAGCACTAAAGCCGGGTAAAGTAATGGCATCCTCCTGCCCCCACCCCTGAGGAGCAGTCCAGTCATCGTAGTCACCGTTGCAGCTTGCGAAGGTCAGACCAACAAAAGCCGCCAAACTATATAATAATGTCTTTTTCATTGTTGTTCTATTTTTTATTCTTTTTAAGAGGGTTACAAGACTTACACATCGATAAGAATTATAGGATATATAAGACTTATAATCCTCTTTCTACACTTCATTTCTTCAATCTTATTTCACCTCACCGGTGTTCTTGTCGAAATTGATATATAGTTTCTGACCCGGCGAGCAGTTTACAGAATATTCTTCGCCCACATTGGAAGCCCAGTTATCAACGATATTATCTTTGCGATAGAACACATTACCTTTGTAGAGAGTGAACTCTGTACGCCACCACTCCAATCCGGGAACGCGGATGTAAGCGCGCAGCTCACCACTGCCGGCGAATGCAGGAGAAACCCACTCTCCAGTCTGGTCGGCAGGAGCCTGTAGTGCCCAAGCCGCATTAGCCTCGTCCCAAGCGCCGCCGGCAGCAGCACCCATGATGTAAGCCTCGGCAGGCTGGATATGCAGAGTATAGCTAATGCTCTTCTTGTCGGCACTCATTGTTCCCTCGAAGTGGAGAGTATACCATCCCCCTTTGGCAATAACAAGATTGTCGTCCGCGTTATCGGAAACACCGGCACCTGCCTTGTCGTCAACGGTGATGCGAGAGTATCCGCGCCAATCACTCTCGTATGTACCCCACTTGAATGAACCGCCGTCCGGCACATAAACCACGGTGTAATACTGTCCGGGCAATCCGTAAACGGCAGACACTTGTTTCCAACTGCTCCATGCGTTCTGGATAGAAGAGCCGACAACGTAAAGACATGCAGGATACTCCACATCAGGAGCCTGATACTCAGCACGTACAGACTGCAGTGTAATAACGTTAGAGTAGGTCTCGCCCAAGTTCTCTATCATAGAACCGTCAATAATGGCTCGCAACCTTACATAAACAGGCATGGAAGAAGGAATATCTGCATCAGGATTAGCAGCCTGATACAAATCCACCAAAGCATCGTTCATCTCACGGGCATTGGCAAGCATCTTTGCCGTAGTGAAAGATGTTGAAAGTTCTGTGAACTTTGCATCCTTGTTGCCCCCGGCAAATGTGGGATCTATAGACACTTGCACGAAATAGCGCACAATGTATGGAACCCCGTCGCCATAGTCTGGTTGGGTACATGTAAGCTGAACGCCGTCTGAATTGGCAAGGTCGTATGTATTGCCTGCATACGCCGGAGTGTTAAGCACGAAGCCCTCTGCCACATGGCTCAAGTCAAGCGTAGGGTTGCTGTCATCGTCTTTGTCGCAAGATGCAAACAAAAACGGCATAACGAGCAACGTAAGCATCATCAATTTATTTATATATTTCATGATACGTATTCTTTAATTATTAAAACATGTTATCAATTCACCGTACTTGGAATTAATATTTAGGATTTTGATGTAAGTTCTTGTTCCCGGCAATCTCATTGGCAGGTATAGGATATACATTATAGTGAGCGTCAACACCCACTCCGTTAGGCTGACCGCCCTTGAAGCTCCACAGATACTGACTGCTTGTATAGAGTCCGAAACGTACGAGGTCGCTGCGGCGACGTCCTTCGAGATAGAACTCGCGGCACCACTCATCGAGGATAAGGTTGAGGTCTACAGACTGTGCCACATTTTTCCTGTGAGCACGCCCCTGCAACTCCTGAATATCCTTCAGCGCACCTTCCTTATCATTAAGACGATAGCGAGCTTCTGCACGGGTAAGATAAATCTCGCCCAAACGGAAGAGAGGAATATCCGTATCGCAGAAATTGTCGCCATGAACGGCAGCACCGTCCGAACGAACATTTGACCACTTCACGATAGACAGTCCGTCGAAGAAGTTCTTGATCATCTTGTCCGGAGACAAGCGGCGCACGCCACCACCAAAGCCACCATAGAGAAGAGCACGGTCGTCGCCCGCCTTGTCTAAAAATTCTTCTGTGCTACCACCGAGCACTTTATCCATCCGAAGGACATCAGCCTCAGTAAGTTTAGAGGCATCGAGATTGTTGTCTTTCAAATACTGCTCGTAAGCTGCCTTGCAGGCATCGTTGTCTGAATTTACAACATCGAGAGACGGCAAGAACTTGGCAACGAGGTCTTTACGTGCGAAGATACACTGCCATGGGTTGACCTGATAATAATAAGGCATACCATCGCAACGAGAACCGTTGATAAGCATAGTCGAACCACCGTGGTTACGGGTCTTTGCACCATCTTGACGGATAGGGAAGATTATCTCTTTCATAGCCTCCGGGTTCTCGTCGTTGTCTGCCATAAAGAGCTGCTGATAACCTGTGTAGCCGTTCTTTGTAACCTTACAAAGGTCGTAAGCATTGCTTTCAAAGATTTTATCGCAATAGTCCTTGGCCTTCTTGTAATCGTTTATCTGCCCGTCGGTATAAACCATGGCGTTCAAAGCGAGACGTGCATGAAGGGCGTATGCTGCACCGCGGTCGGCACGACCAAAATCACTGCTATTACAATAAGTACCCACTTCTTTCATCATAGGTTCGATAGTGGTCAGCTCTTCGTCAATCCATTTATACAGGTCGATACCAGCCTTTTCTCCCGGCAGTTCGCCATTGAACTCAAGTTTGAACGGAGCTCTGTGGAAGAGGTCGAGGAACTGATAATAGTTCAGACAGCGCAAGAAACGAATCTCTGCAATCTGGTCGTCTGAGAGTTTGCCTGTCTGCTCACTGATAAACTGGTTGTGAAGCGTTATATCGTAAGCCAAACGCTGATAGCACCAGTTTACACGTGTAGAAGCCGAGGTCCATGCCATGTTAGTGATAGGTGCCATATCCTCGTTGTCCTGCCATGCCCAGAGTATCTCGTCGGAGTTGAGTTCGTTGAGGTTAAACACTGTGCGGTAGTAACCGCTCTCACCCTCATTACCGCTCATATCGCCGTCGCCGTCAGGACCTTTCTGCCCTGTAAGTCCCAACGTACCATATTGTTTGGCAAGCAGTTCCTCTACATTGTATGTAGGAGAAGTCTTAGGGTCTATTGGAGATATATTCAAGTCATCGGCACAAGACATTGTTCCGAATGTAAGGAAAGCCAATGCCGCACTTTTCAATACTATATGTTTCATAATTATTGTCGTTTTTATTTATTTGACGAATTAATTTCCTTATCCACTTGTATCTTAGAAATTAAAGTTCACACCAAGCTGGAAGCTGATTGGACGCGGATAAGGATCCTTGTCAACACCATTAGCCACTTCCGGGTCAAGACCTTTGTACTTGGTAATGATGAACGGATTCTGCACCGTGAAATAAACACGACCGGAGAAGTAATCCTGTCCGGAATACTTAAGCAGTGCAGGGAAGGTGTAACCCAAAGTAATATTGGAACACTTCAAGAATGAAGCATTGCGGATAAAGTAGTCGCTGATACTGTTCATTGCAGCTGTCTGACCGGTAAATCCGAGAGATACGGCATCGGATATCACATTTGAGAAGGCACCTGCCTGACGGCGCAATCCCTGTTCGCAAACGATAGCACTATTGGCAAGAGCATGGTAGTAAACATAATTGCCGAGAGAAGCTCTGAGCGAGAAGCTGAGATCCCAGTTTTTGTAGAGGAACTTAGATGTAAGACCCATGATAACATCAGCTGCAGGACTCTTATAGTAGTAGCGGTCTCCATCGTCGATAACGCCGTTGCCGTCGCGGTCTACGTAAACACCCTCGATAGGTTTGCCGTTCTCGTCATAAACCTGCTGGTAAACAAAGAAAGAGTTAATAGGCTCACCCACCTTGTTACGCTGTAGCTTGGTATCGTTGCCACGTGCAGCATTAGTGCCGTCTACCCAAACCCAATCGCGATCGCCGGCATTGAGAGCAGTAATCTTGTTCTTGTTCCAGCCCACGTTATATGTGAGGTCCCAAGTGAAGTCTTTTGTAACTATCGGTTTAACATCAAACGAGAGTTCAAGACCGTAGTTGCGCAGCGAACCGACATTCTGTATGAGGTTGTCGCCCAAAGTTACTCCAGCCTCTGTTGCCACTTTAGCCAATAGATCCTTTGTATTGCGAATATATCCGTCGATAGAGAAAGTAAATCTGTTATTGAGGGCAGCGAAGTCCAAACCGACATTCCATGTCTCGGTCTTTTCCCAAGTAAGTTTCTCGTTATACTTGTTGGGACGCATGGTATAGTAATACGTATCACCGAAAGAATACTGTGAATATTGGTCGCCCTTTACGTATACCGGAACATATGAGAAATCATCGATACCATTCTGCTGACCGGTCTTACCCCAGTCAAAGCGAAGTTTCAAGTCGTTGAGCCATTTGGCGTTCTTCATGAACGGCTCGCTGCTAATCTTCCAGGCTACGGCCGCTGACGGGAAATAGCCCCACTTATGACCCTTCTTAAAGCGAGAAGAGCCGTCAGCACGGAACGTTGCAGTAACGAGGTAGCGGTCAAGGAAGTTATAGTTTAATCGTCCGAAATAAGAAACGAGAGAATTATGTGTTGCCCATTCTCTATCCTTTCTTGTTTTCTCATCAAAACGGTCACCTGTCACAGGGTCTATACCATAACCCATGTTATCAATACCGGAACGGTGGTAGTGCGACTGTTCTGCACCTGCCATGATGTCAACGTCATGGTTGCCGAATTCATGCATATACTGAGCGTATGCGCTACCTACGATGTTATACTTATAGTATGTCAATAATTCCTGACGTCCGTAATAGTTGTTGCTATAGGAAGTGCGGCTGATGTCGGTTTCCTGATCGGTCGCGGTGTACTGAGCTCCAAGACTTGCGTGTATATGCAGGTCTTCAAATCCATGAATCTTATAATCTACCTCAGCATTGCCGCTATAGTCATGGGAATTGGCAAGACAATACTTGTTGTTCAACATAGCCACGGGGTTCTGCGGTGTCTGTGAATATGAAGTCTTCTTCCATTCTGGATCACTATAAGAAGCATTTACCAATGTCTGATAGTAGCCGCCCACCACACTGTATTCCGGGTCAGACACACGCACGGGACGTGTAGGATCCATTGCAAGAGCCGCTCCTATGGCACCACTATCGGCATAGCGGTCTTTCTCATACATATACTTGGCTGTGAAGTTGAAGTTCAAGTGCTTGTCGAAGAACGAAGGTGCAAGATTCACGCTCGCATTGAAACGACGCATCCAACTTGTCTTCAAGATACCGTTGCCGATATTATAGCCGGCACTCACGCGGTAAGGCATATTCTTCAGTCCACCCTGCATACTGATGCTGTGATTTGTAGATACCGTTGTGCGCAGAATCTCATCCTGCCAATCGGTATTGGCATCTCCAAGAAGGTCACGACTGAGTCCGAAAGACTCTATGAGGTCTCTATACTCGTTACCACTCAGAACGTCGTATTTCTTGAGAGCCGTAGAAACAGTGATGTCTCCGTTATAAGTAAAAGTAGGCTTCTGCCCGTTACGTCCTTTCTTCGTGGTAATAATGATGACACCGTTGCTGGCACGAGAACCATAGATGGCTGTTGCCGAAGCACTCTTCAACACAGTGAATGTCTCAATATCGTTTGGATTAATATTGGCAAGAATATTACTCATACCCGTTGCTGTGTTGTTGTCAATTACCAGACCATCGATTACATATAGAGGGTCGTTGCTTGCGGAGAGAGATGCACCACCACGGATTCTGATCTGTGCACCGGCTCCAGGAGCTCCACCTGTGGTCTGTACATCAACGCCTGCAATTTTGCCGACGAGCATATCAGATGCGTTATTGGTGATACCCTTACTCATCTCATCCGGTTTCATTGCTGTAACTGAACCTGTAAGGTCATTTTTCTTGGCACGGCCGTAACCGATTACGACAACTTCGTTCAGACTGTTGCCGCCCTGCTCCTGTAGAATGATGTTCATGCTTTGCCCTGCGTTAACAGATGCCGTCTCGTAGCCTATATACGAAACCTTGATTACTGACTTGGCATCAGCCTTGATAGAGAAGTTTCCATCAAAATCCGTTATCGTTCCACCATCTGTGCCATCAACACGAACGGTTGCTCCGATAATGGGTTCGCCAGAAGCGTCTTTCACATGTCCCTTCACGACAAGTTGCTGTCCGAAGGCACTTGCTGTAAGGAATAAGCCGCCTGCCAACGCAACACTCCTTAAAGCATTTTTGAATTTAACTTGCTTCATTACTGTTTGAATTTTTAGTTATGTTATTAAATTGTTAGTTATGCATATATTATAATGTGGAATGCATCTCTACGATGTATTTTTCATCTACCAAGTTTTGTTTCACTATTTAGGCATTGTATTATTATGCTGCAAATATAGAATGTATTACTATACGTTAATACTTGTTCACGTATAAATATCTTATTTATCGAGTGCAAACGTTTGCAAAACCTTTAACAAAAATGAATGGTATGTGTGTAACAACATTAAAAAGTTTGCTATATCTTTGTTCCCGGAAATTACTACGTAACCTATGAACGACAGTCAGACAACAACGATGAAGGATATTGCCGAGAAGTTTGGAGTATCCGTTTCTACTGTATCTCGTGCACTTAGCGGAAACAAACGTGTCAGGGAAGATAAGCGTGATGCCATACAGAAATATGCCACAGAGCATAATTTCTACCCCAACGACATTGCCAAATCACTCCGTTTCTCAAAAAAGAAACCTGTTAAGATTATCGGCGTTATCGTTCCGGAACTTACCCACTATTATTTTTCATCAGTACTCTCCGGTATTGAAGAGAGAGCTTCTGAGCGCGACTACCGTATCATCATAGCAATGAGCAAGGAAAGTTATGAACGTGAAGTGCAATTATGCCAGATGTTCGAAGCTCACCAAGTTTGCGGAGTCATCGTGTCGCAAGCAAAGGCTACTACAGTATACGATCATTTCAAATCACTCATTGCAAAAGGAATGACATTGGTATTTTTCGACAGGATATGCACCGGAGTGAGTGCAAGTCTCGTTGTCGTAGACGATTATATGGGTGCATTCAATGCGGTGACGCATCTCATCAATACCGGTTGCAAAAGAATTGCATTCTATGGCATGAGAGGAAACGCCGTTATCGGCAAAAACAGGTTTAACGGATACAAGGACGCCCTGTTGAAAGCCGGATTGAAACTGGATGAGCAATTGATATTTGAATGTGATAATCGTGCTGACGCTGAGAATATTACCCCTGCCATTTTAAAGAAATTTACCCCCCCGGATGCCTTTTTTTGCGTAAACGACGATACGGCTATCGGCGTAATGTATACGGCAAAGCGTATGGGACTGCGCATTCCCGAAGACATTTCTGTGTGTGGCTTTACCAACGGCGAACGTGCCGTGGCATGCGACCCACAGCTTACCACCGTGGAGCAACGCGGTGTGGAGGTTGGTAGAGAGGCAGCCGACATACTTATTAATAAGGTGGAAGGAATCAGTCCTTTCGACAAAATTGAAAAACGAGTGATAAGAACACGGCTTGTCGTTAGGGGAAGCAGTAGATGAATTAGGAGTTAAGAATGAAGAGTTTGGAGTTTGGAATTAGGAATTATGAATTAACATCTAAATCAAACAACTCCTGATAACAGCGAAACGAAATAACACTGAATTCTAAATAAAAAATAACATAACCTATGAAACAGAAACAAGATTTGAGTTTTTGGAAGCTATGGAACCTTAGCTTCGGTTTCTTTGGCGTACAGATTGCCTATGCCCTGCAAAGCGCCAACATATCAAGAATATTCGCCACTCTTGGGGCTGATCCTCATTCACTGAGTTACTTTTGGATACTGCCGCCACTTATGGGCATTATCGTGCAGCCTATCGTAGGTACACTTAGCGATCGCACATGGTGTCGCTTCGGGCGTCGTATTCCTTACTTGTTTATTGGTTCTGCTGTTTCAGTTGCCGTAATGTGCCTGTTGCCAAATGCCGGTTCCTTTGGCATGGTTGTCAGCACTGCAATGGTGTTCGGACTTATATCATTGATGTTTCTTGATACAAGCATCAACATGGCAATGCAGCCGTTCAAAATGCTTGTCGGCGACATGGTGAACGAGAAACAGAAGTCGCTTGCTTACTCCATCCAAAGTTTCTTGTGCAACAGCGGTTCGCTTATCGGCTACATGTTTCCTTTTTTCTTCACGGCTATAGGAATTGCTAACGAGGCACCCAAAGGTGTCATCCCTGATTCTGTGATTTATTCCTTCTATATCGGCGCCGCCATTCTTATCCTCTGTGTGCTTTACACCACACTCACCGTAAAAGAATGGGATCCGAAAGAATATGCTGAATATAATGAGCGTAAGTCTGAAGTTGAAGAACATAAAGCCAATTGGATAGAGCTTCTCAAGAATGCTCCATCTATGTTCTGGAAAGTAGGACTGGTGCAATTCTTCTGTTGGGCAGCTTTTATGTATATGTGGACTTATACAAACGGTACTATTGCCGACACCGTATGGCACACCACCGACGTTTCTTCTGCCGCCTACCAAGAGGCGGGTAACTGGGTTGGGGTCCTATTTTTCTGGCAAGCTCTCGGCAGCGTTGTCTGGGCTATGGTTCTTCCAAGAATAAAAGGCGAAAAGTTTGCATACGCCTTAAGTCTGTTGCTTGGCGCTGCAGGTTTTGCCATGTTACCTTTCATTGCTGACAAGACTTTGCTTATCATGCCGTTCCTGCTCATAGGTTGTGCTTGGGCTGCAATGCTTGCCATGCCGTTTGCTTTCGTCACCAACGCTCTTGAAGGCTACGGACACAAAGGAGCTTATCTCGGTCTGTTCAACGGAACAATCTGTCTGCCTCAAATTGTAGCGGCTGCTATTGGCGGGACATTACTTTCTCTTGTCGGCTCTCATCAATACAACATGATGCTCGTTGCTGCTATAATGCTTCTATTGGGAACGATAAGCGTTTGTTTTATAAAGGTAAAAAAGTAAAACGACTAAATACATGCAACTATGAAAATACATTTTTTTATAAAATACGATACTGAGTTTGGGCAAGACTTACGTTTGAACATCCTTGCCGATAATGAGTCCGTCTCAACATCTTACGGCATGAACACTGCCGATGGTAAAACATGGCAGTGTGATATAGAACTGGATAAGCATCCGGTGCTTATAAACTATTTTTACAGTCTTGACAATAGTGGCAGAGAACTACGCCATGAATGGCAGACCATTTCTCATCGCCTGGAGTTTAACGCTACCAGCGCCAAGGAATATACGGTGTATAACCGTTGGACTGACATTCCATGCGACTCTTATCTGTATAGTTCTGCCTTTACCGACTGTGTCAACCGCCGTCATCATGAGGATATTCCTGCAACAAAATATAAGAAGGTATTGCGGCTTATCGTGCGTGCGCCACAACTGAGGAAAGGCGAACGGCTGTATGTTACTGGTAAAAGCAACTCTCTTGGCTGTTGGCACGCCAACCGTGCTCTGAAGATGTACAAGCATAACTATAACGAGTGGATAGTTGACATTGATGCTGAAACGTTCAAAGAGAAAGAAACGGAACTGAAATTCATTGCTGTAAACGATAAAGGAGCTGTACTTTGGGAAACCGGTTATAACAGAGAAATACAGATTCCGGATATAAATGACGGCGAGGTGTGTGTATATGAAATGGACCAAGCCTTTTTTGAGATTTGCAACACTAAACTTGCCGGCACTCTTGTTCCCATATTCTCCCTGCGCAGCAAAGACAGTTTTGGTGTGGGGGACTTCGGTGACTTGAAACTGATGATAGACTGGGTGGCGGAAACCGAACAGAAAGTACTGCAAGTGTTGCCTATCAACGACACCACATCCACTCATACTTGGACCGACTCCTACCCTTATTCATGTATCAGCATCTTTGCCTTGCATCCCCAGTATGCCGATTTGCGGCAACTGCCTAAGGTTAAGGACAAGAAAAAGGCGACCGAAATGGAAACTTTGCGCAAAGAGCTAAATGCACTAAGCCGGATTGACTACGAACGTGTAAACAATGCCAAGACGGAATATCTGCGTATCATATTTAATCAAGAAGGCGAGAAGATATTGAAGTCGTCCGACTTTAAGAATTTTCTTAAAGACAATGAACACTGGCTCGTACCATACGCACAATATTGCCACCTGCGCGACACGTTCGGCAATACGGATTTCTCTTCATGGAAGGGACATGAGAGATGGCATGAACAAGACCGCGGCATATTGCTCAATCCGAAATCCAAGGAGTTTGACGATGTGTCATTCTATTATTACGTGCAGTTTGTGCTTGACAGCCAAATGCGTTCTGCCCACGAATACGCCATGGCAAGAGGTGTTATATTAAAAGGTGACATTCCTATTGGCGTGAACCGCAACGGATGTGACGTATGGCACGAACCTCAGTATTTCAACTTGAATTCCCAAGCAGGCGCTCCACCTGATGATTTCTCCATAAACGGACAGAACTGGGGGTTCCCTACATACAACTGGCAACGCATGATAGAGGATGGCTGCAAGTGGTGGATAAGAAGATTTCAGAACATATCAAAATATTTTGACGCCTACCGCATAGACCATGTATTGGGATTCTTCCGTATCTGGGCGATACCTACTACATGCGTGCATGGTCTGCTCGGACAGTTTGCTCCGTCGCTTGCGATGACACGCGAGGAGATCGAAGGTTATGGCTTGCACTTCCAAGAGCATCTGTTCACCACACCGTTTATTGCCCGCTGGGTGGTAAACCGCGTGTTTGGTCCTCATGCTGATGAGGTAACAGAAAAATACCTCAGTCATGAACATGACGACATATTCTCTCTGAAGCCCGAATACGACACCGAGCGCAAGATTGAAGCAGCCTTCAAGGGAAAGGATTCTGCAGACGACATTTGGATCCGCGACGGTTTGTATGCTCTTGCCGCAGACGTGTTGTTTGTGCGTGACAACAATGACCGCAACAAATTCCATCCAAGAATAACGGCTCAACTGAACTTCATGTACGAAGCCCTTATGGACTCTGACAAAGAGAAGTTCAATCGTCTGTACAACGACTATTACTATCGCCGCAACAACAACTTCTGGTATAGCGAGGCAATGAAAAAGCTGCCTGTCCTTGTTCAGGCAACGCGCATGCTTGTATGTGCCGAAGACCTCGGCATGGTGCCAGACTGTGTGGCATGGGTAATGAACGAGCTGCGTATCCTTAGCCTTGAACTGCAGCAGATGCCTAAAGACCCGTGCGTGAGGTTCGGCGAGTTATGGAAGAATCCATACCGCAGCGTTTGCACTCTGTCCACTCACGACATGCCTACTCTACGTCAATGGTGGGATGAAGATTATGACCGAACTCAGGACTACTACCATTCACAGCTTTATCGTTCCGGCGGTGCTCCTCATCCTCTGCCAGGATGGTTGGCAAAAGAGATAATCGTCAACCAACTGAAATGTCCTTCAATGCTCTGTATATTGTCTCTGCAAGACTGGTTTGCCATTGACGAAAAGTTACGCCTTGCTGACGCCGATGCCGAGCGCATAAACATTCCTGCCAATCCTCGCCACTATTGGCGTTACCGTATGCACGTCAATATTGAGGAACTTATTGCCAATAAGGAATATAATGACAATATTAAGGATCTGATTAAGATAAGGTAAAATACAAAGACTATTAATATGAAGAGAATATCATTATTAGCATTTGCATTGCTGCCTCTTTTGGCTATGGCACAAACAGTAACCTCGCCAAACGGAAATGTCACGGTAAAATTCTCGCTCTCTGAGAGCGGGCAGCCTACTTATGAGATGACTTACAAGGGTAAGACGGTATGCAAGCCGTCACACCTCGGATTGAAACTCGCCAAAGACAAACATGCCTCGAAGTTCATGCAGGAAACCGACCTTATGGACGGTTTTAAGGAGACGAGCCACAATATCTCAACATTCGATGAGACATGGAAACCGGTATGGGGCGAAACGGCAACCATACGCAACAATTACAACGAGATGCAAATAGACCTCAACCAACCGTCTACAAGTAGGAACATAACAATCAGGTTTCGTGTTTACGACTATGGCATGGGACTAAGATATGAGTTTCCGCAACAGCAGGAGCTCAACTATTTCGTCATCAAAGAAGAGCACACACAGTTTGCCATGAACGGCAACCACACGGCTTATTGGATACCGGGCGACTACGACACACAGGAGTACGAATATCAGATTACACCTCTCACGGGCATTAAGGACGTTATCAGCCGCGACCGCGAGAAATACAAGAGTAACTCTTCCACCACCGTGTTCTCTGACACCGGAGTACAGACCTCGCTACAGATGAAGACCAACGATGGTCTATACATAAATATCCATGAGGCTGCCTGCATTGACTATCCTACGATGCACCTGAATCTCAACGAGGAGACACTGACTTTTGAATCGTGGCTGACACCTGACGCAGTGGGGAGAAAAGGCTTCATACAGACACCTTTCAACACTCCGTGGCGCACAGTGCTTGTCAGCGATGACGCACGCGACATGCTCTCCTGCAAGCTCACACTAAACCTGAACGAACCTTGCAAGATTGAAGACACATCATGGATTCATCCTACAAAGTATTGCGGTGTATGGTGGAACATGATAGTGGGCACCAAGACATGGAGCTACACCGACGACTACCCGTCGGTTCGCTTGGGCGTGACAGATTATTCGAAATGCAAGCCTAACGGCACACATGGAGCAACGACATCTGAAGTGAAACGATACATTGACTTTGCCGCAAAGAACGGTCTGCAGGAAGTACTCGTAGAGGGTTGGAACACAGGTTGGGAAGACTGGTTCGGACATCAGAAACTCGACGTATTCGACTTCGTTACTCCCTACCCTGACTTCGACATCAAATATCTCAACGAATATGCCCACTCCAAAGGCGTCAAGCTAATGATGCACCACGAGACTTCCGCTTCCGTGCTCAACTACGAGCGTCATCTTGAAAACGCTTTCCGCCTGATGAACAAGTATGGCTATGACGCCGTGAAGACCGGTTACGTGGGAGACATAATTCCACGAGGCGAATACCACTATAGCCAGCTCATGAACAACCACTATCAGCGTGTAGTGGAAGAGGCTGCAAAACACCACATCATGGTGAACGCCCATGAAGCAACCCGACCAACAGGCATCTGCCGCACTTGGCCCAACTTAGTTGGCAACGAGAGCGCACGCGGTACGGAGTACGAGGCATTCGGAGGCAGCGTGCCCTACCACACCGTGATGCTGCCATTCACCCGCCTTCAAGGAGGACCTATGGACTATACCCCGGGCATATTCGAGACAAAACTATCTGATTGGAGCCAGAACCCAAGCTTTGTTCACTCCACGCTCTGCGGACAGTTGTCTCTGTATCTCGTAATGTACAGTCCGTTGCAAATGGCAGCCGATCTGCCTGAACACTATGAGAAATATGACGATGCCTTCCAATTCATACGCGACGTGGCTTGCGATTGGGACGACTCTCGCTATCTTGAAGCAGAACCGGCAAAATACATCACCGTGGCTCGCAAGGCAAAAGGCACCGACAACTGGTTTGTAGGCGGCAAGACAGGAGAAGAAGTTCACACTGCTGTTGTGAAATTCGACTTCCTCGACAAGGGTAAACGTTACGACTGCGCAATCTATCAGGATGCTCCCGATGCCGACTACGAAAAGAACCCCAAGGCATACCGCATATCTCACCGCACTATAAAGAAAGGTGACGTGCTTAAAATAAAAGAAGCCCGCGGCGGTGGATTCGCCATATCGCTAATGGCTAAATAGATTTTGAACAGTAAATAAACGGAAATGAATACGAGAAAAATACTCTTGACAATGATTTTCGGCACATTTGTGGCACATCATCTGATTGCACAGAAAGTGTTCAACGAGATGCAATACGCTAAAGACAAAACGGCATTCACGCTTAATGCGCCACAAACTGTCACACTGCGCATATATGACAAGGCGGATGCCAAGAATGCCGTCAAAATCATCAAGATGAAAAACGCAGGTGGCAACAAATGGCAAGCCACGGTTAAGGGCGACTTGAAAGGCAAGTTCTATACTTTCGATACAGGCAACGGAGAATGTCCGGGACTTTTCGCAAAGGCTGTCGGAGTGAATGGCAACCGTGCGGCAATCATTGACATGAGCAGCACCGATCCGAAAGGATGGACACTCGACAAGCGACCGGACATCGCATCGCCAACAGACCTTGTGATATACGAGTTACATCATCGTGACTTCTCTATAGATCCTTCATCGAGACTGATGAACAGAGGCAAATACCTTGCCCTCACCGAACAACGGGCTATCGACTATCTGAAAAAACTTGGTGTAAACGCCATACATATCCTGCCTTCGTTCGACTATGCGTCTGTCGACGAGACCAGACTCTTTATACCGCAATACAACTGGGGCTACGATCCAAAGAACTATAATGTGCCCGAGGGCAGCTATTCCACAGATCCTTTCAGCCCCGAAGTGCGCATAAAGGAATTCAAGCAAATGGTGCAAGCCCTCCACAAAGCCGGTATAAGAGTTATACTCGATGTGGTCTACAACCATACCTTCGATATCGAAAACAGCAACTTCCAACGTGTCTATCCCGACTATTTCTATCGCAAGACCACTGACGGCAAATATTCCGACGGCTCCGGCTGCGGCAACGAAACGGCATCCGAGAAGCCTCTGATGAGGGAATATATGCTTGAGAGCGTGAAATATTGGATACAAGAGTATCACATCGACGGCTTCCGCTTCGATCTGATGGGCGTGCACGATATCGAAACGATGAACCTCATCCGTCATGAGGTGAACAAGATCGACCCGTCAATATATATATATGGTGAGGGATGGAGCGCAGGCGGATGTGCTCTGCCCACCGAACAACTCGCAATGAAAGCCAACACAAAGCAACTCTATGGCATCGGTGCATTCTGTGACGACATGCGCGACGCTCTGCGTGGTCCGTTCAATGACGACCATAAGGGCGGTTTTCTTGCCGGTGTGCCTGATATGGAGGAAAGCATCAAGTTTGGCATTGCAGGTGCAATAAGTCATCCGCAGATTGACATGAAGAAGGTGAACTATAGTAAGGAACCATGGGCAAACGCTCCCACGCAGATGGTGAGCTACGTGAGCTGCCATGATGACATGTGTCTCACCGACAGACTCAGGGCAAGCATCCCCGGCATCACGGAAGATGAACTTATCAAACTCGACCTTCTTGCACAGACCGCCGTGCTCACATCGCAGGGCGTGCCTTTCATCCTGTCGGGCGAGGAGATGCTACGCAACAAGAAGGGTGTACATAACAGCTACAATTCTCCCGACTCGATAAACCATCTTGACTGGGACAATCTGAACAAATATCCGCAGGTGTTCAACTACTACAGCTCTCTCATACACCTGCGCCTCGACCACCCCGCCTTCCGCATGGGCGATGCCGACGATGTAAGGAAGCATCTCGAGTTTATTGACAGTCCGAAGGGCACCGTGGCATTCCGTCTGAAAGATCATGCCGGCGGCGACCAATGGAAAGACATTATCGTAATCCTCAACTCTTCAAAGACTTCACAGACCATCAACATCCCGAAAGGCAGATACACAATAGTGGCGGAATGTGGAGTGATAAACAGCAGCGGCATAAGGATTTTTGATGACACAACCATAGATGCCGCACCGCAAAGTGCCACAATAATGTATAAATTATAACTCTATAATTATGAATTTCAAATCAGCTATCTCTGTCCTTCTATTGGGCAGCACAATAACAATGAGCGCAGCTACAAAAATTTCACGAATAGAGCCTGCCGACTGGTTCGCAGGCATGAAGAACCCTCAACTGCAACTGATGGTATACGGTAAAGACATACGTGCCGCAGAGGTATCGACCGACTATCCCGGAGCACGCATCGACAGCGTAGTGCGTCTCGACTCGCCTAACTACCTGCTTGTATACATGAACCTCAAGGATGCGCAACCGGGCAGGATGAACCTCAAATTCTCCGCCAAAGGCTTTAAGCAGGCCATTAGCTATAACCTTAAGAAGAGAGCGATGAAGGGCGAAGACCGACAGGGTTTCTCTAATGCCGACGTGCTATACATGCTCATGCCCGACCGCTTTGCCAACAGCGGAACCGACAGGAGCAACATCAAGGACATGCATCCCTACTCCATCAACCGCAAGGAACCAAGTCTGCGACATGGAGGCGACATCGGCGGCATAAGGCAGCATCTCGACTATTTCAACCAACTGGGCGTCACGGCACTGTGGTTCACACCCGTTCTTGAAAACAATTCTCCCGACAACGGCAAACAGAGTACATACCACGGATACGCAACTACCGACTACTACCGTGTGGATCCACGCTTCGGCACCAACGAGGAATACTCGCAGCTCATTGAAGAGGCTCACAAAAAGGGGCTGAAAGTGGTAATGGACATGATATTCAACCACTGCGGCTTTGAACATCCGTGGGTCAAGGACATGCCTTCAAAAGACTGGTTTAACAACCCCGAATGGCTGCTGCCAGAAAACCAAGCCAACAACAAAAAGGCTAAAACCATCGACGGTGCCGCCATGGTGAACGACAAATATGTGCAGACGAGTTATAAGCTTACGCCCGTGCTCGACCCTTACGCCAGCCAGGCGGACCTAAGCGAAACCGTTGACGGATGGTTCGTGCCCACAATGCCCGACCTTAACCAGAGAAATACGCACCTAATGACTTATCTTATACAGAACAGCAAGTGGTGGATTGAGACAGCAGGTATCGACGGCATAAGAATGGACACTTACCCCTATGCCGACCGCAAGGCTATGGCAAAATGGATGGAAGAGCTTAACAAAGAATACCCGAACTTCAACACCGTGGGCGAAACATGGGTAACGGAACCTGCCTACACCGCAGCATGGCAGAAAGACTCGAAGCTATCCAACATGAACTCTAACCTTAAGACGGTTATGGACTTCGCCTTCTTCGACCGTCTTAACCAGGCAAAGCATGAGGAGACGGACACATGGTGGAACGGTTTCAACCGCATATACAACTCTCTCTGCTACGACTATCTGTATAACGATCCGTCGCACGTAATGGCGTTCATAGAGAACCACGACACCGACCGCTTCCTTGCCGACGGTCAAGATACGCTTGCCCTTAAACAGGCTCTTGCTATGCTGCTCACCATAAACCGGATACCGCAGCTATACTACGGTACGGAAGTTCTGATGAACGGCACAAAACAAGTGACCGACGGTAACGTGCGCCGCGACTTCCCCGGCGGTTTCCCCGGAGACTCCGATAATGCCTTTACAGCAGAAGGACGGACAAAGGAGCAACAGCAGATGTTCCTGTGGCTCTCACGGCTGCTTCACTGGCGACAGGGCAACAAACTCATCACCGAAGGCAAGCAGACACAATTCATCCCCAAAGACGGGGTATACGTCATAGCACGCACCCTCGAAGACAAAGCGGTGCTCACCATACTCAACGGCACAAGCCACCGGAAGAAGATGAACACAGCACACTACGCCGAAATAATAAAAGACGCAACAGAGGCTACAAATATCCTCACGGGCAGAAAGATATGTCTAACCAAAGACATCACCCTACAGCCTCGTGCCACGATGATTCTCGAACTATAAAGCACAGCCTCAAAACATTAAACATAAGCAATAAGAAAAATATGAGACACAAGAAATTATCAACACTCCTTGCCACTCTCGCCACCTCAACCATAATGATGGCGCAAGGATGGCCCGCCGCCTACGAAGGCGTGATGCTACAAGGTTTCTACTGGAACAGCTACGATGCCACAAACTGGAAGAACCTCGAAAGCCAAGCCGACGAGCTGTCACAGTACTTCAAACTCATCTGGATACCGCAAAGCGGCAACTGCGGTTCCGAATCAATGGGATACGACCCGCTCTACTGGTTTGATAACTACAAGAGTGCCTTCGGTTCGGAACATGAACTTCGCTCCATGATACAAACTTTCAAACAGAAAGGACTGGGCACGATAGCCGACGTGGTGATTAACCACCGCAAGACGCTCACAAACTGGGTAGACTTCCCCAAGGAGACATACAACGGAACCACTTATCAGCTCCTGCCAACAGACATCTGCAAAGACGACTGCTCCGGCAAAACAGCACAGTGGGCACAACAAAACGGATACCAGTTAAGCCAGAACTATGACACAGGCGATGGTGTTGACTTCGCACGCGACCTCGACCACAAAAGCCTCAACGTACAGAACAACGTAAAGGCTTACCTCAACTTCCTGCTCAATGACCTCGGTTATGCCGGCGTGCGCTATGATATGGTGAAAGGATATTCCGCATCATTCACAGCACTTTACAACGATGCCGCCAAACCGCAATTTTCCATAGGTGAATATTTCGACGGAAACAAACAGCTCGTAATCAACTGGATTAACGGCACAAAGGTGAACAACGCCATACAGAGCGCAGCCTTCGACTTCCCTATGCGCTATGCCATACGCGACGCTGCAAACAACAGCAACTGGAGCAAGCTCGGCAATGGAGGACTTGCCACAGACCAAGCCTACAGTCGATATGCCGTGACTTTCATTGAAAACCACGACACGCAGACACGCTCAGACAATCCGCAAGACCCAATCCGCAAAGACACTCTTGCTGCCAATGCCTATCTGCTCGCCATGCCGGGCACGCCATGTGTATTCCTACAGCATTGGCTAGCCTACAAGCCGGAAATCAAAAACATGATTCTATTGCGCAATCTTACGGGTATAAACAACCAAAGTTCATGGACGCAAAACGAGAACTACGTAGGTCGTTACGTACTCACATCGACAGGCACACGTGGCAAGTTGCTCGCCGCAGTAGGTTCGTCGGCAGCCGACTACACGCCAACTACAGGCAACTGGGCTCTCTCCGCTGAGGGAAAGAACTACAGATACTTCATTGAGAAATCTCAGGAAACGGCATGGCCGTCACTGCCGTCGGGCACATACTACGACGACACACGTGTCACGCTTCGCGCCATAACCGAAACCGAAGGGGCGAAGATTGTGTACACAATCGACAACACCACTCCGACAGCAAGCAGCCTGACGATAGAGAACGGAACAACTTTGTCCCTTCCCGAAGGCAGCTACACAATGAAGACAGCCTTGCTATACAACGGAAGAGTGTGGGGACAGACAGAGCGCCAATACTCGGTGAAGTCGTTCAAGCCATACAGTATATCTGTCAACGTGAACGCAGACCAGGTGGGCTGGCAAAGCATGAACGTATGGTCGTGGGGCGGTGACGGTTCTCACAAGCCCACAGCCACATCATGGCCCGGAGACAACATAACCACAACAACCACACAGGGCGGCAAGCAGTGGTATACGTTAAACTACACGATGAACAGCAACGACGACTACGTGAACTTCGTGTTCAACACCAACAAAGGCAGTCAACAGACAGAAAACGTACAGAACGTCAAGCAGACAAGCTATTTCATCGTAACAACCGAAAAGGACAACAACGGTCACTACAAAGTGCTGGACGTGACATCCGAATACGCAACAGGCATCAATACTGTTGTCGCTGACCGCACATCAACGCCCGTCGCAACGACTGTGACAACCATAGACGGCAGAACATTAAGAAAGTTCAACGGCAAGATAACCGCCAATGAAGCAATACAGGGACTTCCACAAGGTATCTACATCGTCAATGGAAAGAAGATTGTGAAATAAAAAGGAGATAAAAGAAGATAGGGGAAGATATGTGGCTAAAGCCACGGAAGATATAGGACAATAGCCTTGAACCAAGTAACAAGACATACGTATTATATCTTCCTTTATCTTCTCCTATCTTAATTTATCTCCCCTCTGTTTCTTATATTTCCATTTATCTCCCATAATAAAGAGAGCCGCCCGACAGTTTGTCGGGAGGCTCCTTTTTATTATACTAACGTGATAATCGGATTATCCGTTAACCTTCTTCATGTGTGCGATAAGCTCGAGAACCTTGTTAGAGTAACCGATCTCGTTGTCATACCAAGACACAACCTTAACGAATGTGTCTGTCAAAGCGATACCAGCCTTAGCGTCGAAGATAGAAGTACGTGTGTCGCCGAGGAAGTCTGAAGAAACAACTGCGTCCTCAGTGTATCCCAGAACACCCTTCAACTCACCCTCTGAAGCCTCTTTCATAGCCTCGCAGATCTCTGCGTATGTAGCGGGCTTAGCCAGATTTACAGTCAGGTCAACAACAGAAACGTCCAGAGTAGGAACACGCATAGACATACCTGTCAGCTTGCCGTTCAGCTCGGGGATAACCTTACCTACAGCCTTTGCAGCACCTGTAGAAGAAGGAATGATGTTGCCGGAAGCTGCACGACCACCGCGCCAGTCTTTCATAGAAGGACCGTCAACGGTCTTCTGTGTAGCTGTTGTAGAGTGAACGGTTGTCATAAGACCGTCTGTGATACCGAACTTGTCGTTCAGAACCTTTGCGATAGGAGCCAGACAGTTTGTCGTGCATGATGCGTTAGAAACGAACTGTGTACCCTTTTCATATTTATCGAAGTTCACACCGCAAACGAACATAGGAGTAGCGTCCTTTGAAGGTGCAGACATTACAACGTATTTAGCGCCGGCGTCGATGTGAGCCTGAGCCTTCTCCTGTGTCAGGAACAGACCTGTAGACTCTACTACATATTCAGCCTCAACCTCGTTCCACTTCAGATCAGCCGGGTTGCGCTCTGCAGTAACACGGATTTCCTTGCCGTTGACAATCAGCTTGCTGTTCTCTACGTCAGCCTCGATTGTACCCTCGAACTGACCGTGCATGGTGTCATACTTCAGCATGTAAGCCAAGTAGTCTACCGGACAAAGGTCATTGATACCTACAACCTGAATGTCATCGCGAGTCTGAGCTGCGCGGAAAACGAAACGGCCGATACGACCGAAACCGTTAATACCAATCTTAATCATTTTTTTATTATTATTTTTGGGTTAAAAACTTATCCTTAAATATACCTATTTCAGCGCCCGTCAACGGGACATACTAATAACCTTTAAAGACGCCAATCGGCTTTTTTCATTCTTTTCGGCTGCAAAGTTACTATTTTTTTCTATATTTGCACACTATTCTATATTAAATATTATAAAAAACAAAGCGTATGAGTAATTTTATAAACGAGTTCAAACAGTTTGCCGTCAAGGGCAATGCCGTAGACATGGCAGTGGGTGTCATCATCGGAGGGGCGTTCGGAAAGATTGTATCTTCTATAGTAGACGACATCATCATGCCGCCGATAGGGTGGATAATAGGCGGTGTAAACTTCTCCGACCTTAAGTTCACGCTACCGTCGGTAGACGTTGTCGGACTTGAAAAGTTACAGCCGGCAACAATAAACTACGGCAACTTTATCCAGACAACCCTCGACTTTATCATCATCGCTTTCTGCGTATTCATGATGGTGAAGGGCATCAACAGTCTTTCGAAGAAGAAAGAGGAGGAGCCTGCCGCACCGCCGGCACCACCCGCACCGTCGGCAGAAGAGAAGCTGCTTGCCGAAATAAGGGATCTGCTGAAAGAGGAAAGGAAATAAGAAGTGTAAGCGACATGCCGGAAAACAGCAACAATATGTAACTTGAAAAACGTCCGCGAAAAAGGACAAACTACACGCGGCAGACCCCGGAAAAGGTGCTCTGCGGCGTGAATACAGGCGGAAAATATAGCGAAGATACGCACTTTGAGGGTCAAACATACCTGTTTTACACTCCTAAGATGCCTGCTTTGGCACTTGAAAAGGGCATCTTTAGCAGTCAAAAAGGGCACCTTTGGCACCGCAAAATGCCGTCTTTACGAATAGAAAGGACATGTTGTGCTGCACACACACCGAATAAAACGGGATAAAACTCTGTGTATGTTCACGTTAGAGTTGCACACTCATTTTGCCCGTTTTCAGCCTGACGGGAAGAAAAATTCAGAAGAAGCGGCGTATTTCGGGGTTACGGAAATACAGAAAGACAGGAATAACGGGCATATACATTACATTTTGTCAACGTCATGTCGGCATACAGATGACATGCAACGCATTGCCTGTCGTAAACTAACATAAAAGAACAACAATGATACTTACAACAACTCATACAATAGAGGGTCACACAATACGCGAATATAAGGGCGTGGTGACAGGAGAAACGATAATCGGCGCGAACTTTGTAAAGGACTTTTTTGCCGGAATACGCGATATAGTAGGCGGAAGAAGCGCAAGCTATGAGAAAGTGCTCATCGAAGGTAAAGAGACATCGATGCGTGAAATGCAGGAGCGTGCGGCACAGCTTGGCGCCAACGCAATAGTGGGTATAGACATCGATTACGAGACAGTGGGACAGAACGGTTCCATGCTTATGGTGGCGACAAGCGGCACGGCAGTAGTAATAGAATGACACACAACAAGGGAAAATGAAGGTATTACTTATAAACGGAAGCCCGCGCAAGGAAGGCAACACGTCGGTGGCACTGGCGGAAGTGGCACGACAACTTGCGGCACAGGGCATCGACAGCGATACGATATGGATAGGCAGCAAGGCGGTACGCGGGTGCATTGCCTGCGGAAAGTGCAAGGATAATGCCGACAGCCGCTGTGTGTTCAACGACGACATCACAAACACCGTGATAGAAAGAATGGCAGAGTGCGACGCCATCGTCATCGGTACACCGGTATATTGGGGACAGCCGGCGGCGCAGGCTCTCGCCCTGCAGCAGAGAATGCTATATGCCGGAGGGGCGAACTTCATAGGCAAACCGGCGGCAGCGGTATGCGTGTGCCGCCGCGGCGGAGCCACAGCGGCATTCCAGACGTTGCAGATGCCGTTCCAGATGTGCAACATGCCGATAGTGACATCACAGTATTGGAACATCGCCTACGGGCGTGAGGAGGGCGAGACCGCCCGCGACATAGAGGGAATGCAGACCATGCGCACGCTTGCATGCAACATGGCGTGGATGCTTAAGAAGATACACGGAGTGGAGACCGGTGACAAACCGGAGCGCGAACCGTGGACACCGATGAACTTCATCAGAACTAATTAAGAGCTTAAGCTAATTAAGAATTAAGAGTTAAGAATTAAGAATTGGGAAGTAAGAATTGAGCCAATTAACGAGTTCAATGAATTTATATTCCCTATTATATTACAAACCACCCCTGCCCCTCCTTTGAAAAAGGCGGGGACGCGCAGGAAGTATTCTATTGAAACATACGTTGGATGATGTTAACAAGCATATTATTATATGTATATGGCACCATCACAGCGTCCCATCCTTTTTCAAAGGAGGGGCAGGGGTGGTTTGTATAATTCGGCAAACTCGCGTTAATTTAATGCCTAATTCTTACTTCTTAACTCTTAATTAGTTCAGCTCTTAATTAGTTCAAGCACCCAATTCTTAATTCTTAATTTTTAATTCTTAATTATTTTCCCTACCTTTGCAACCTTAAAAATATAAAGTATTGTTTTTAAGGACACACGTCCGTCACTCAAATCAGAAATAAAATGAAAGCTTTTGAGTTTAAGCCGCGCATGTTCACGGCACTTAAACATTATGACAAGAAAACATTTACGGCAGACCTTATGGCAGGCATCATCGTGGGCATCGTGGCACTTCCGCTTGCCATCGCTTTCGGTATAGCCTCTGGAGTATCGCCCGAAAAGGGTATCATCACAGCCATTGTGGCAGGTTTTATAATATCTGTTTTCGGTGGCAGCAGGGTGCAGATAGGCGGTCCTACGGGTGCATTCATCATTATAATATACGGAATAATACAGCAATACGGCATGCAGGGGCTGACCATAGCCACGCTCATGGCGGGCGTGTTCCTGATACTTTTCGGACTGCTCAGGCTCGGCACCATCATCAAATACATACCCTACCCCATCGTGGTGGGCTTTACAAGCGGTATAGCCGTGACGATATTCACCACGCAGATAAAAGACTTGTTCGGACTTACCATTGACAAAATGCCGGGCGACTTCATAGAAAAATGGATTGTATACATACAAAACCTCGGCACAACAGACATCTGGTGCGCCATTGTGGGCATATTGAGTGTAGTGATAATAAGCATCACGCCGCGGTTCAGCAAGAAGATACCCGGTTCGCTGATAGCCATTATCGTAATGACAGTGGCTGCACTGCTGCTGAAAAACTTTGCGGGAGTAGCCACAATTGAGACCATCGGCGACCGTTTCACCATCAACGCGCAGTTGCCGGAGGCGCAATTGCCCGGACTGACATGGGAAACGATAAAGGGACTTGTGTCGCCTGCACTGACAATAGCCATACTCGGAGCCATAGAGTCGCTGCTGTCTGCAACTGTTGCAGACGGTGTAATAGGCGACCGACACGACTCGAACACCGAGCTTATAGGGCAGGGTATCGCCAATCTTGCCACACCGCTGTTCGGCGGAATACCTGCAACCGGAGCGATAGCACGCACGATGACGAACATCAACAACGGCGGTAAGACACCGGTGGCAGGCATCGTACACGCCATAGTGCTCGTACTGATATTCCTGTTCCTAATGCCTCTCGCACGATACATACCCATGGCGTGTCTCGCAGGAGTACTTGTCGTCGTGTCATACAACATGTGCGGCTGGCGCTCGTTCATGGCTCTGATGAAAAATCCGAAGAGCGACGTGACGGTATTGCTCATAACATTCTTCCTCACGATAATATTCGACCTCACCGTAGCCATAGAGGTGGGACTGATAATCGCCTGTCTGCTCTTCATGAAGCGTATGTCCGAGACCACGGACGTGAAAGTAATAATGGACGAGATAGACCCCAACGACGAGTCGGACATCAAGCTGGAGAACAACGAACACCTCATAATACCCGACGGAGTGGAGGTGTACGAGATAAACGGACCGTACTTTTTCGGTGCGGGTAACCGCTTCGAGGAGATCATGGCACGCTTCGGCAACCGTCCGAAAGTGCGCATAATACGCATGAGAAAGGTGCCGTTTGTAGACTCCACCGGTATACACAACCTTACCAACCTGTGTACGATGAGCCAGAAGGAGGGCATACAGATTGTGCTGTCCGGCGTAAATCCCAACGTACACGGCGTGCTTGCCCGCAGCGGCTTTTACGAACTTATAGGCGAAGACAACATCTGCAGCCACATAAACATAGCACTTGCAAAGGCAAAGGAGATTGTAGAACAGTAAAAATATTCGCCGACGTGTAATAAAATCAAGGCAACATACGTTGTTTATATATGAAATAAACATTTATTGCCTATGAAGTATTTTACACATGACGAAATCAATCCGTCTGAAAAGACGCTGAACTTTATCCGACAGATTGCATATACATACCGTGCAATAAAAATGAACGGACGCACGGAGGTGTATTGTTTAAACTAATAAAGGGTGCAAATGGAAACGCTTGTATCACCTTCGCTGCTCGCTGCCGACTTTCTTAACCTGCAACGAGACATAGAAATGATAAACTCCAGCGATGCAGACTGGCTTCATCTGGACGTGATGGACGGTGTGTTCGTGCCGAACATTTCTTTCGGTTTCCCTGTATTGGAAGCTGTATCCAAGGCATGTACCAAGCCTCTTGACGTGCATCTGATGATCGTAAAACCCGAACGCTACATCAAACAGACGGCAAAAACGGGGGCTATGATGATGAACGTGCACTACGAGGCGTGCACACATCTGCACCGCACAGTGGAGGAAATACACAATGAAGGGATGAAAGCGGGCGTGACACTGAACCCGTCTACACCCGTAAACATGCTCGAGGATATAATAAAAGATGTGGACATGGTGCTGTTGATGAGCGTAAACCCCGGCTTCGGGGGACAGAAATTCATACAGAACACCATTGACAAGGTTGCCAGACTGCGCGAACTTATTGCCCGTACCGGCTCAAAGGCACTGATAGAAGTGGACGGAGGGGTACAGGATGAGACGGCACCTCTGCTTGTAAACGCCGGCGTGAACATACTTGTGAGCGGCAGCTATGTGTTTAAAGCCGACAATCCGCACGAGAAAATAAAATGGCTGAAAGGATTGAAGACAAGATAGCTTGTCTTCAGGTATCAGAATTTGAGGTATCAGGTTATTAGGTGATAAATGTCCGGTGACAGGTTTCAGGTTTTTAGGTTTCAGATCATCAGATGATAAATACAATATAACATACCACACCTTATAACCTTAAGACCTCCAACCTTACAACCTCAAATTGCACCTTATAACCTCATAACCCTAAGACCTTAAAACCTTAGCTTCACTCCATCTGTAACACCACATTGTGCTCGCGCGCCATTCTCCTCATGTTCAGTATGGCATAACGCATTCGTCCGAGCGATGTGTTTATGCTTACACCGGTAGTTTCGGCTATCTCCTTGAATGACATTTCCTGATAAAATCTCATGAACACCACCTCGCGCTGCGTTGCCGGAAGCAAGTTCATCATCTTCTTGACATCCTTAAGCACCTGCTCGTTTATAAAATGCTCTTCGATATTAGAGTCCAATATATCGCAGGACTTGATGTTTGAAAGGTCGTTACCTGCCGCAGGTTCCACAATGCTTTGGGTGCGCGTGTCGCGATACCTGTCCATAATGACATTGTGGGCAATGCGCATAATCCATGCAGAGAACTTGCCGGAAGTGGTATACTTTCCCTGATGCAGCTTTGTAATGACCTTCACAAAGGTTTCCTGGAAGATGTCTTCCGCCTTGTCGTGGTCGTGAACTACAAATAAGATATATGAAAACAACTTGGACTGATTGCGGGACAGCAACAAGTCAAAAGCCCCATTGTTTCCATCAATGTATGCCAGAGCCAATTCCTCATCGGTCAGTTCATTGATATTCTTCATTATTTATTTCATTTTGTTTTTTGAAGTAAATGATGTTACAATAGGCTTTCTTTCTTTTTAAATAGTTAGTTATCAGTCTTTAATTACTGCAAATACAGTTTTTATATTTGCTTGAAAAGCAATAGCAAGTGTCAAGTCTTGTCCGACTTGCGGTTACAATGCCAATTCTTTGATGCAAATATACGCATAAATACTTAGCCTGCACATTTTTTTCACATATTTGTTTGATTATAAGCCTAAAAAGTTGTTTTTACATTATAAAAAGAACTTGCAAAAATATGACATATATCATAAAAAGAGGTTGACGCAGGATGCAGCCAACCTCGGAATTGATTTCGTAAAACTATCGAAATCATAAATAAGATATCGCAAATATAAAGTTTTATAATGACAACGACAAACTTTTTATATTAAAAATTAATATCTTTAACATTTAATCGTAACGATATGCAACATCAGTATCTTCATTTCATGCAAATCACTTTGGCTGAATAAGATATTTAATATTGACATGAAAATCCCAATTATTCTAAAAAACGGAGTACCGATGACAATTAATTATAATATAATGTGTATCTTTGTGCAAGTTTGTGAAAACATACAAAATAAATCAAACTACATATCGGAGCAGTCTTTCCGGGCTGCAACAAATTACGATAAATCAAACTTAAACCGAATACATTATAATTTTAAATTTATGAGACATCTAAAGACATTATTATTATGCCTGCTGTTCCCTATGGCGATGACGGCATCCGTATGGGATACAGAGTACAAACAGATTGAGAAAAACATCAAGGCTCCGGTATTTGCCGACCGTATTTTCAAGATTACAAAATACGGAGCATCGGTAAAAGCTACGGCAGCAAAGAATCAGAAAGCAATAAACAAAGCCATAATTGCCTGCAACAAGGCAGGAGGAGGCAAAGTGGTGATACCGGCAGGAAAATGGAACACCGGCGCCATAACACTCAAGAGCAACGTAAATCTGGTTGTGGAAAAAGGTGCGGAAGTGGTATTCGCTTTTGACCGCGACCTGTATCCGCTGGTATATACACGTTGGGAAGGACTTGACATCATGAACTATCAGCCGTGCATATATGCCATAGACTGCGAGAATATCGGACTGACAGGAGAGGGTATCATCAACGGAAACGGAAGCAACGAACGCTGGTGGTACATGAAAGGCAACAAACACCACGGTTATAAGGAAGGCGTAGACGAGTGGCAAGGTACGGCAAAGGTGGGTACACGTGCCGAACTGCTGAAGATGAGCGACAACCAGGTTCCTGTGGCAGAACGTGTATTCGGCAAGGGAAAAGGACTGCGTCCGCAGCTCGTGAACTTTGTACGCTGCAACAATGTCATCATAGAGGGTGTGGAACTGCTGAACTCACCGTTCTGGGTGATGCATCCGCTGTTCTGCAAGAACCTCATAGTAAGAAACGTAAAAGTGTTCAACGAAGGTCCCAACGGTGACGGTTGCGACCCCGAGTCATGCGAGAACGTACTCATAGAAGGCTGCACATTCCACACCGGCGACGACTGCATAGCCCTAAAGAGCGGACGAAATGCTGACGGTCTGCGTGCAAACGTTCCGTGCAAGAACGTGATAATACGCAAATGTGTCATGGAAGACGGACACGGAGGTGTAGTCATCGGCTCGGAAATATCAGGCGGATGTGACAACATCTTTGCAGAAGACTGCAAGATGGACTCGCCCAACCTTGACCGCGTATTGCGCATAAAGACTAACACATGCCGTGGAGGTATCATCCAGAATGTATATATGCGTAACATTGAAGTGGGTCAGTGCAAGGAAGCAGTGATGCGCATAAACCTTGTATATGAACCTAATGAGATTGCAGAGCGCGGACACATACCGACTGTGCGCAACATCTTCATGGAAAACGTGACATGTCAGAAGTCCAAACATGGCGTGCTCATAAACGGACTTGACGATGAAGACAGGGTTTACAACGTACATGTAAAGAACTGTACGTTCAACGGTCTTTCCGCAGATCCTATAAAAGCAACCGGCAAGAGCCACGATATCTACTTTGAGAACCTTACAACAAACTGGAAATAATAATCTCGGAGACCTCTGAGTTCTCAGAACTCTCCGAGAACTCAGAGGTCTCCCATTCCCCCAAAAACAGCAACAAACATGAAAAAGACAAACATAATCCTTGCCCTACTGCTCTTTCCGCTGGCCATAATTGCCGACGGTTGGGATGAAGGTCTATACAAACAAATCGAATCAAGGATAATTGCACCTACATTCAACGAAAGTACATACAACATAACAAAATACGGGGCTTCGACAAAAGCCACGGCTGCAAAGAACCAGAAAGCCATACTCAAGGCTATAGACCTGTGTTCGAAGAAAGGCGGAGGCAAGGTCATTGTTCCGGAAGGCACATTCATGACCGGAGCCATCACACTTAAGAGCAATGTCAACCTTGTATTGGAAAAAGGCGCAGTGCTTAAGTTCGCTTTCCAGCCGGAACTTTATCCGCTTGTATATACAAGATATGAGGGACTTGACCTGTACAACTACTCACCGTGCATATACGCCAACGGAGCAAAGAACATTGCGATAACCGGTGAGGGAACAATCGACGGCAACGGAAACAATGATACTTTCTGGCAGTGGACCGGCGTTCCGTTCTTTGGCTATGACAAGGAAAAGACAAAAGAGAACTGCCGTTATCCGGCACCGGGACAGACACTCGGATACAGAGACCAACTCCAGAAGATGTGCGAGGACAACACACCTCTTGAAAAGCGTGTGTTCGGAATGGGCAAAGGTCTGCGCATGCAGCTTGTAAACCTCGTTAATTCCGAAAACATACTCATAGAGAACGTAACCATGCTGAACTCTCCGTTCTGGGTAATGCATCCGCTATTCTCAAAGAACATCACCGTGCGTGGCGTAAAGGTGCAGAACGAGGGTCCCAACGGCGACGGTTGCGATCCTGAGTCATGCGAAGACGTGCTGATCGAAAACTGTATATTCGACACGGGAGACGACTGCATAGCCATAAAGAGCGGACGCAACGGCGACGGACGACGCGACGGACGTCCCTCAAAGAACATCATTGTGCGCGGCTGTACGATGAAGGACGGTCACGGAGGTGTGGTGATTGGTAGCGAGATTTCAGGCGGTTGCAAGAACGTGTTTGTTGAGAACTGCCGGATGGATTCGCCCAACCTCGACCGCATACTGCGCATAAAGACAAACTCATGCCGCGGAGGCGTGACAGAAAACGTTTACATGAGAAACGTAACGGTGGGCGTATGCAAGGAAGCTGTAATGCGCATAAACCTGCACTACCAGCCGAAAGAGGCGGCAGAACGCGGACACAACCCAACGGTACGCAATGTATGGATGGAGAACGTGACATGCCAGAAATCAAAATACGGCATACTGCTCAACGGTCTTGAGGACGAAAGCAACATATATAATATAAATGTAAAGAACTGTACGTTCAACGGTGTCACGGAAGAACCGGTACGCCGCACAGGCAAGAGCCACGACATAAACTTTGAGAACCTGAAGATAAACGGAAATATAATACTTGCCGAAGCTCCCTACTCCACATACAGCGAGTGGATGGCAATGTCCGAGATACAGCGCAACCCAGACCCTACGCTCATCGATTTTGCAAAAAAGCCGAAATGGGGATACGTGGTAGGCATTGAACTGGAGGCTCTTCTCGACGCATGGCAGGCGAACAAGAACGAGAAGATAATAAATTATCTCAAAGAGTATCCGGCAAAGATGATTGACGCTGAAGGCAACATCACAGGATATAAATATGAGGACTTCAACCTTGACAACACACGTCCGGCACGCTTCATTCTGCGAATGAACAACCTTTTCCCTGAAAAGAAAAACGAAATCGCGTTGCGTACGGTATTCAGACAACTTGAGAAACAGCCCCGCACCACCGACGGTGTGTGGTGGCACAAGGCGATATACGCAAACCAGGTATGGCTGGACGGTGTGTACATGGGACATCCGTTCTACACGATGGCAGCCCCTGTACTGAAAGGCGAGAAGAAAGCAGCAAAATACTATGACGATGCGCACGAGCAGATAGCAAAGACATTCAACCGTACTTTCGACGAGAAAACCGGATTGTGGAAACATGCATGGGACGAGACACGCACCATGTTCTGGGCAGATAAGGAAACAGGACTGTCAAAGCACACATGGGCACGTGCCCAAGGCTGGTATGCCATGGCGATACTTGAGGTGCTCGACGCTCTGCCCAAAGACAACAAACACCGCGACGACTTCATCAGAATGCTTAACAAGGTAATGAAGAACACCGTGAAGTATCAGGACGACAAGACAGGAGTGTGGTACGATGTGATGGATGTCAACGACGAGCGCAACTATCTTGAGGCGACAGCATCTTCAATGTTTGCATACGTCCTGCTGAAAGGCTCACGCCTCGGATACTTTGACAACCAACTGAAAGAGGCAGGCATAAAGGCATACAAGGGAATACTGAAACAGTTTGTACGCGTCAATGCAGACAAGACAATCTCGCTCACACGCTGCTGCGAAGTATCAGGTCTCGGTCCGGGCATAAACAAGTACGTTCTGAAAGCCGCACCGAAGGTAAAGGAGAACAAACGTCGCGACGGTTCATTCGAATACTATATAAGCGAGCCTATCCGCGACAATGACGGCAAGGGTGTAGGTCCCTTTATATGGGCTTCGCTCGAAATGGAACGCATGGGATATGATATAAAAAACTTAATGACTAACATAAACAAATGAAAAGAACTATATCAGCATTTATTACAGCCGTTGTACTCAGTACGACGGCTGTTGCGCAGACTGCGCAAGCTCCGGCATTCCCCGGAGCAGAGGGTTTTGCCCGATATACAACAACAGGCGGACGTGGTGGAAAGGTCATTCATGTTACAAATCTGAATGATAGTGGTACCGGATCACTTCGCGAAGCTTTAAAAGCATCAGGTACAAGAACCATTATATTCGATGTGGCAGGTGATATACATCTAAAATCTAACTTAACCATAAGTAACGGCAACGTGAGTGTACTTGGACAAACATCACCGGGTGGAATTACAATCTGTGACCAGACTTTTGAAAACAAGGCAAACAACGTCATTATACGTTTTGTCCGTTTCCGCCGCGGTGAGCTCGTTTCAACAGACGACGGTGCAGACGCTGCATGGGGACGTAACCGCAGCAACATAATACTTGATCACTGTTCTTTCTCATGGAGTACCGATGAAGTTGCATCATGGTATGACAACAAGAACTTCACCATGCAATGGTGTGTATGCGCAGAAGGGCTTGCTTCAGGTCATACAAAAGGAACCCACAGCTATGGTGGTATATGGGGCGGAAAGAATGCGTCTTTTCATCACACGATGATTGCCCATGTAAACAACCGCGTACCACGAATAAACGGCGCACGTTACGAATGGAGCGGTTATGATAAAACAGACTACTCAAATACAGTCGAAGCAGAGCGAGTTGACATGCGCAACAATGTATATTATAACTGGGGAAACGGCAACGGATGTTACGGAGGTCCCGGAGGCGGTTATTGTAATATTGTAAATTGCTATTACAAAGCAGGTCCTGCCACAAAAAACAAGACACGTGTTCTTCAGGCAAGTGTAGGAGAATCGGGCAACAGTACAAACAGTGCCCTTATAGGAATGGCAAGTCGCTACTATATCAAAGGGAATTATGTATCGGCTGCTTCTTCACCAAAGAACTACGATTGGAAAGGCGTTTTATTTGATAACGGTCATATAACCATCAATGGAGAAAGATATACTGTAGATAATAAGAACTACTATGTGGGAGAACATACGGACTACAACGGTAAATCATGCGTAAAAGTGGCTCTTGATGCTCCTGTTTATGCAGGTGATGTAACTACCCACTCTGCTGAAGTTGCTTTTGAAAAGATGCTTAAATATGGAGGAGCCTGCCTATACAGAGACGGACATGATGTACGCTATATGGAAGAAGCACGCACCGGAACAACGACATACACCGGCTCACTCAACGGATGGAAGGGTATTATAGACAAATGTACAGACGTCATTCCTGACTATGAAGGATCCAATCCATATCCATGGCTTAGCCCGGAAGCAGGGAAAGCACCTGTAGACAGTGATAAAGACGGCATTCCTGACGAATGGGAGACCGCCAACGGACTTAATCCCAACGATGCAAGTGACGGAAATCTGTACACACTTGACCCCAAGGGCTATTACACAAACCTTGAGGTTTATGCAAACTCGTTGGTTGAAGATATTATTAAAGCACAAAATGCCGATGCTGAATCTGCTGTAGATGAGTACTACCCTGTACTGCAAACAACAGGCATAGGAAATGTTATAATGACTTCCGAAGTATCAAAGATAGAATACTATACTCTTGACGGAAGAAAGTTGGAGCAACCGGCACAGGGCATAAGCATACGCAAAATGACACTTGCAAACGGCAAGACAATTACAGATAAGGTTATACGCAAAAGATAAACCGGAATTGAATATAAGTAAAAAGGCTTGAAGCATCACACTTCAAGCCTTTTTATTATATAAACATCACTCCCACTCTATCGTCGATGGCGGTTTTGAAGAAATGTCATAACATACGCGGTTAACGCCACGAACCTTGTTTATTATCTCATTTGAGACCTTTGCAAGGAAGTCGTATGGCAAGTGTGCCCAGTCTGCAGTCATGGCATCGGTGCTTGTTACGGCGCGAAGCGCGACGGGATTCTCGTATGTACGCTCATCACCCATCACTCCGACACTGCGCACTGTGGAGAGCAACACTGCTCCCGCCTGCCATATCTGGTCGTAGAGCGACACCTCTATCTCGCCGTCGGTCATAGCGGCAGGCACTCCTGCTGCAAGCACTTTACGCGCTTCTTCTCCCGACAGACGAACTTTGTAGTTGCGCAATCCGCGGATATAGATATCGTCGGCATCCTGAAGCACACGCACTTTCTCGCGTGTTATGTCACCAAGTATACGCACAGCAAGTCCCGGTCCGGGGAAAGGATGACGTGTAATCAGATGCTCCGGCATCTCAAGCTGGCGTCCCACGCGACGCACCTCGTCCTTGAACAGCCACTTAAGCGGCTCGCAAAGCTGCAAGTGCATCTCCTCCGGAAGTCCTCCAACGTTGTGATGGCTTTTTATAACCTTACCGGTAATGTTAAGACTCTCTATGCGGTCGGGATAGATAGTGCCCTGTGCCAGCCACTTTGCACCCGTGATTTTCTTTGCCTCCGCATTGAACACCTCAACAAAGTCGCGACCAATAATCTTGCGTTTCTGCTCCGGATCGGTAACACCTTCAAGGTCTTTAAAGAACTTTTCGCTTGCATCGACACCGATAACGTTCAGTCCGAGACACTCATAATCGTGCATTACATCGGTAAACTCGTTCTTGCGCAACATGCCGTGGTCTACAAATATACACGTAAGGTTCTTGCCTATGGCACGGTTCAACAGCACGGCAGCAACAGAAGAGTCGACACCTCCGCTAAGTCCCAGTATCACACGGTCATCGCCCAACTGTTCTTTCAGTTCGGCAACCGTCGTATCAACAAACGAAGCCGCACTCCAGTTCTGCTTTGAACCGCATATATCCACAACGAAGTTACGCAGCAACTGAGTACCCTGAACCGTATGGAACACCTCCGGATGGAACTGTACCGCCCACACCGGACGGTCTGTTGCGGCGTATGCAGCATATTTAACGTCGTTGGTAGACGCAATACATTCAAATCCGGCAGGTATCGCCGTGATTGTATCACCATGACTCATCCACACCTGAGAATTGTCTGTAAAGCCCTTGAACAGCGGATTTTCCTTGTCAAACGTCATCAGATTGGCACGCCCGTACTCACGTGAGCCGGCTTTCTCTACACGTCCGCCCAACGTATGCGATATGAACTGCGCGCCATAGCAGATGCCAAGAACCGGAAGCCTGCCCATGAAACGCTCGAGATTAACCTTAAACGCTTCGGGGTCGTGCACGGAATAAGGCGAACCGCTAAGAATCACGCCTATCACATCCGCATCATCCTCCGGATATTTGTTGTAAGGCAAAATCTCACAGAAGGTGTCAAGCTCACGCACACGCCTGCCTATAAGCTGCGTGGTCTGAGAACCGAAGTCGAGAATAATGATTTTTTGTTGCATGTTATTATTTGGTTGTAAATATATTTATGTCAAATATCTCTTGCCACAAAGGCTTCCGCCTCCGCCAAAGTGTCGAGCTTGCCCACATCCATCAGGCGCAGGTCATCCTTCACACAGCCCATAATCACCGACGACGCACAGTTGTCCAGATAAAAATCCATAATCGGGAACTTGCAAGGTAGCGTCTGCATCTTGGCAAACAGGCACGGAGAAAACACATGAATGCCCGAGAAAGCATACATACGGCACTTCTCCGGCTGCAAGTCGGGATAAGGACTCCTAACCTCACCAGTACTTATGTTCGTCCAACCCACAAGACGCATGCCTTCATCAAACAGCAGATAACGGTTTGTCTTGCGCCTGCTCACAAGCAGAACGGCAGCAGGACGGATGCCGGCATCCGCACTACAGTCCGCCGCATACGACTGTCCGCCGTCGGAACCGTATCCCATAAGCCTCTGCGAATAATCATAAAGCCCCGCAATATCCGTATTGCTCAGTATGTCCACATTATGTATAAGTACCGGACAGTCCGGCGACAACAACGAAGAAGCTTTCCTCAATCCTCCGCCGGTGTCGAGAAGCATGTCGCTCTCATCACTGATACGGATGTCAAGTCCGAAGTTATCGTTGCGTTCAAGATAATCCTTTATCTGTCCGGAGAAGTGATGCACGTTTACGACAATACGTTCCATGCCCGCGTCCTTCATCAAGAAGACCACCCGTTTCAGCAGCGGTTCGCCCACCACCTCCACCAGCGCCTTCGGCATTCTGTCCGTAAGCGGTTTAAGACGGGTGCCGAGTCCGGCTGCAAATATCATCGCCTGCTTCATCTTCTTTATATTTATTGATTACCGTTTTGCGTCAAGTATCCGTGAGATGCCTTGCTCCCTATGGCACACATGCACCTCCACGCCATACTTCCCGTTGATATGTTCCGCCAGATGCTGCGCCGAATATACGCTGCGGTGCTGACCTCCCGTACATCCGAAACAGAACATCAGACTTGTAAACCCGCGCTGTATATACCTCTCGACATGGGCATCGGCAAGCTTATACACGCTTTCAAGAAATGTCAGTATCTCGCCGTCGTCTTCAAGAAAACGTATCACCGGCTCGTCCAGTCCCGTAAGTTTCTTGTACGGTTCATACCTTCCGGGGTTGTGCGTGCTGCGACAGTCGAACACATACCCGCCGCCATTGCCCGAGTTGTCTTCCGGTATTCCCTTATGATACGAAAAGCTGTACACCCTCACCACAAGCGGTCCCTTGCCGTCATACTTGGAGAACGTCGCCGGTCCGTCGGCAGGATGCGCCTTGTACACATTGCTGTCTGCCGTGCGGAACCCGTCGGCACGGTTCTGCACCGTGCCCTCTATCATGGAGAACTGCGGCAGGCGCGTCAGCCGTTTCAGCATATCCACCATGTAAGGATAAGGGAACACGTCCAACTCGAGCAGTTCCCGAAGGTTCTGCATTGCGGGGGGAATACTGTCTATGAAATGCTTCTTCCTTTCAAAATAGCCGCGGAAGCCATAGGCTCCGAGCACCTGCATTGTGCGGAAGAGCACAAAGAGGCACAGCCGTTCGACAAAGTGCCGTACGGAAGGCACCTCGGTATAGTTCTTCAACGAGTTGTAATACTCATATACAAGTTCCCTTCGCAACTTATGAGGATACTTTGCAGAAGCCTGCCACAGGAAAGAAGCCACGTCATAATAGTACGGTCCCTTGCGTCCACCCTGAAAGTCTATGAAGAAAGGCCCGCCATCCGCACCGAGCATTATGTTGCGTGCCTGAAAATCACGGTACATAAAACTCTCCGTAGTCTCAGCCGTAAGGTCCTTGGCAAACAAGCGGAAGTTAGCCTCGAGCTTAAGTTCATGGAAGTCAAGCCCCACAGGCTTAAGGAAACAATACTTGAAATAGTTAAGGTCGAACAGCACATTGTCCTCGTCAAACTCCGGTTGCGGATAGCACATCGACCAGTCCAGTCCTCCGGCACCGCGCATCTGTATCTCGGGCAACCTTCGTATTGTCTTTACAAGCAGTTCCTTTTCCCTTTTGTTATACCTGCCGCCGGCATCGCGCCCTCCTCTAAGAGCATCGAAAAGCGATGTCCGTCCGAGGTCTTCCTGTATGTAACAATACCCGTCATCGCTCACTGCCAGCACTTCGGGCACAGGCAATTGCCTGTGTGCAAAATGCCCCGACAGGTATATAAAAGCACGGTTTTCGTCGCGACTTGTTCCCGTAACGCCAATCACACTGCTGCCTTTCCGGTCTGTCAGCCTGTAATATTCGCGGTTACTGCCTGCCCCCGGCAGTTTTTCCACTCCGCAAGGCTCTTCACCATGCCACGATTTATATAAATCAAGAAGTCTCTGCATAGCGCCATAAATGATTTTTACTCCACCGTAATGTCCGTCATTACCGCCGAGGGGCATAACAATGTCATTTATCATCAAGTGATACCCGACTGCAAAGGTAATGGTTATTTTTGTAAAAACGGGGCAACACACATCATTAATAAATAAGAAAGAGGCAATAAATAAAAAAATCGGATGTCATCACGACAACCGATTTTCAAAAAAACAAACTACTTAAAAACTAATCTACTAAAACAAATCAAAAAATCTCTTATTTAATGATTTTAGTTTTATTGTATTATTTCCACTTGCAAAGTTATGCAGTTTATAACTAACCACAAAACATTAAGCACATTTTTTCACCGCAATATATCAAAAAAAACATTAAAGGAGGACAAAAGTAATCACTCTGTCCTCCTTTTGTTATCTGTACTTTACAATATTACATCATTCCGCCCATACCCGGAGCACCCATCGGCATTGCCGGTTTCTCTTCGGGTTTGTCTACGATAAGGCACTCTGTAGTGAGGAACATGCCTGCAATAGACGCCGCGTTCTCAAGAGCCACGCGTGCCACCTTTGCCGGATCTATAACTCCCGCCTTGCGCATATCCTCGTAAGTATCGGTGCGTGCGTTGTATCCGAAGTCGCCTTCACCCTCTCTTACCTTCTGTACAACCACTGCTCCTTCGCCTCCTGCGTTTATGACAATCTGGCGCAACGGCTCTTCTATGGCACGCTCGACGATGTTGATACCTGTCTGTTCGTCGGCGTTGTCACCTTTCAGATCTTTCAGAGAGTCAAGGGCGCGGATGTATGTCGTACCGCCTCCGGCAACGACACCCTCTTCAATGGCAGCGCGTGTTGCGCACAAAGCATCGTCCACACGGTCTTTCTTCTCCTTCATCTCAACCTCGCTGTTGGCGCCTACATAGAGAACGGCAACACCGCCTGCGAGCTTTGCAAGACGCTCCTGCAGCTTCTCCTTGTCGTAAGAGCTTGTAGTGTTTGCTATTTCGTTCTTTATCTGAGCCACGCGGTCTGCGATGAGCTGCTTCTCGCCGGCACCGTTAACGATTGTTGTGTTGTCCTTTGACACAACAACCTTGTCGCACGTACCGAGCATCTCGAGCGTTGCCTGCTCCAGTTTCAGTCCCTTCTCCTCGCTTATCACCAATCCTCCTGTCAGCACGGCGATGTCTTCGAGCATTGCCTTGCGGCGGTCGCCGAAGCCGGGAGCCTTAACCGCGCATATTTTCAGACCGCCACGCAGACGGTTTACAACGAGTGTTGTCAGTGCTTCCGAGTCAACATCCTCTGCTATCACGAGCATCGGGCGTCCGCTTTCGGCTGCCGGCTGCAGCACAGGCAGGAAGTCCTTAAGGCTGCTTATCTTCTTATCGTATATCAGTATGTACGGATTTTCCATCACACACTCCATCTTGTCAGAGTCTGTCACGAAATATCCCGACAGATATCCGCGGTCAAACTGCATGCCTTCCACAACACCGATGTGTGTATCGCGGCTCTTGCTCTCCTCAATGGTGATGACACCGTCCTTGCTAACCTTGCGCATTGCATCGGCAAGCAGCTTACCTATTTCCTTGTCGTTGTTTGCCGACACCGTTGCCACCTGCTCTATCTTGTCATAGTTGTCGTCCACCTTCTCGGCACTCGACTGTATGAAGTCCACAACTGCCTTCACAGCCTTGTCTATACCGCGTTTCAAGTCCATGGGATTGGCGCCTGCCGTAACGTTTTTCAGTCCCTCGCGCACGATAGCCTGTGTCAGTATCGTTGCCGTTGTCGTACCGTCGCCCGCGTCGTCACCCGTCTTGCTTGCCACGCTCTTAACCAGTTGCGCACCGGTATTCTCGAAATGGTCCTCAAGTTCCACTTCCTTTGCAACAGTCACGCCGTCCTTTGTTATCTGCGGAGCGCCGAACTTCTTTTCTATAACCACGTTGCGACCCTTCGGACCGAGCGTAACCTTCACTGCATTAGCCAACTGATCCACGCCTTTCTTAAGAAGGTCGCGTGCATCCATATCGAACTTTATATCCTTTGCCATAAGTTTATTAATTTAATGAAGAATGAAGAATGAAGAATGAAGAATTTATTTCTCCAATGCAACGCCCTTGTCCTTCAAGTGTTTTATTTTGCTTTTTACTGTTATTATTAAACCGAAGAATGCCTGATGAGCATCATCATGATTACCTAAACATGCGTAACCCTACCCTCAGTTCACCATTCTCCGCACCTTGTTTACTTATTTCATAACGGCGAGAACGTCGCTCTGACGCATTATAAGATACTTCTCTCCTTCATATTCAAGCTCGGTTCCTGCATACTTTCCGTACAACACTTCGTCGCCTTCCTTAAGTATCATCTCCTCGTCTTTCGTACCGTTTCCGGCAGCAACGATCTTTCCGCGCAGCGGCTTCTCCTTTGCAGTGTCAGGAATGATGATACCTCCGATTTTCTCTTCTGCCGGTGCAGGTAGAACAAGCACACGGTCTGCCAATGGTTTGATGTTCATAATTCTTATTATATTTAATGTTAATACATCTGATTATACGATGCCGGCGGCATCTGTCATAACGAAAAGCGAAAAGCATGCCAATATAAAAGACATGACAGTTTGGCAGAAATAAATGCAAAATGTGGCATAACGAGCGGTGCGGCATGTCACATGTGCCGCGCCATGCACGTCTACTCGCGTCACAGACACGGTACAAGACAGGCTTAACGGCACACTAAAACATTGCGCCAATCCGAGACAAGCATAAAGTAAAAGGTTTATTATAACACTCAAGAGAAAGGGAATCTTATCTCGAACTGACGCAAATTATCGTGTGTAATACATTCTCGGATGTTACAATACAAAGATATTGATTTTATTGCATACGGCAAAAAACATGTTCATTATTTTGATTTATTTAATACTATGCAACCGTAAATTAATGAAAGGACATAAACTCCGCACATACACAGGGGATTGTCTGTAATAACAATATGACACCTGTAAAGACATAAAGACATGCAAAGTGTCAATTAAAAAGCGTCCTCCATTTTGGCTGAAATAGAAAGCAACGCACCGACCGACGCTCTGAAAAACCGCGAATTTTACCTTTCGGAGGCATAAAGCTATGTGTTTTGCATCGTAAACATACGTGTTTCATGCCGTAAAGTGCCGTGTTTTACAACGCAACATACGGCATTTCTGGGTGCAATATGCCGCGTTTCAGACCGAAAAACGCCGTTTTCCGGCATAAAAAGACATTGTTTTATTGCACAAAAGAAATACACACAGTGTAACTGTTTGTATCATAACGCATTACACCTACACACATTTCCTTGCCGTTTTTGCGCCCTTCCGACTTTTATTTTGCGGCACGGGGCTTATTCAGGGGTTATGAAAAAGCAAAAAGAAAGAGATATAGGAAAAATCAAGACATTGTGTAAAGGATACCATTTCAGCACATACAAGGGTGTGGCAAAACAAGCAAGCACACGTGCATCGGTGGGTATGACAGAATAAGTGGTCGCCTGCTTTGTAGGGACTTTTTTCACTTCGTTCAACAACACGTCATTGTAAAAGTCCGATATGCAAGCCTTTGATTTTAAGATTGCCATCAACGGATATATGTCAAAATTCAATATTTATTGTGTGTGTGTAGGGACATATTCTTGTATTTGTCCGCCCATAACAGTTTAAAAATCAGCGGGTGTATACCGGACAAATACAAGAATATGTCCCTACACGTTGGTGGTTGCTTATTTTGACACACACTCCTACAACTGAACAACAAGTATTGAAATTCGAAACAGTGGCATAAAAAAACGGGAAGAGCAGCTTTTGCCCTTCCCGTTTTGAGCCTCTTGTCGGATTCGAACCAACGACCCCGAGATTACAAATCACGTGCTCTGGCCAACTGAGCTAAAGAGGCGGGTGGGCAAGCTACTTGCATCGCGCCGCTACAACCAACTACCTTTGCTACGTTCCCGTCCTGGAGGATTCGAAGGGAGCTGGCCGTGCAAGACTTACCCGTGTATGTTTGCGGCTGCAAAGGTAATAAAAAAGATTGGTGAAAAGCCACTAAAACATATCGTTTTATCAGTTTTTAACGTTTTAAAGAAGGTGTGGTAACTATTCAGTCATCGTAACATGCACAATGTATTCATCATCAATGTAGGGCTGTACCATGGTGCAGCCGAAGAGCAAATTGCAGGTATGCCATTGAGCGGCAGCACCATGGCACAGCCATACCCTAAGAGTTGGATTGTTACGAGGGTATGATTAAATCATGAAGTTAAAAAAGTCAGGAGGAGTTATGTGGCTAAAGCCACGAAAGATAAAGGACAATAGCTGTATATGAAGCAACGAGACATACGTCTTTTATCTCCCCCTTATCTTCTTCTATATTCCCCTTATCTCCTTTTACCTCAGCCTCCAACGCTCCGTCATACCTTAAAAAACAAAAAAAGAAACGTGCTTATACCTACTATATAATGGAAAATGAGTACTTTTGTCGAATATTAGCAAGGTACGGAGAGCGGCTGCTGCAACGGCGGAGCAAAGATTTGTACCAAAGAAAACATCACACCCGGTACGTAATATCTTTCATACTACAATGGCTACACGCGAGGAATACGAACAGCTAAAGGCTTTTGCCCGAATAGACGGTGCGCTTGTCGGCGCGCTCTGGATTGTCAGTTTTGCCTGCTTCATCGGCGGGTTTGCCGTCCCCGTGCTGGGCGTTATATCCCTCTTCACGGGCGTAGCGTCGGTTGTCTTCGCCACCATGCGGCTACGAAAGTTCCGCGACAACATTCTGGGAGGCATCATTTCCTTCAGGCGTGCGTTCGGTTACGGATGCTTCACATACTTCTACGCCGCACTGCTCATGGCGGTGGCACAGTTCGTTTACTTCCAATTCATAGACGGAGGCTACCTCATAGCCAAGTACACGGATGCCATGAAAAACAAGGATATGGCAGGAATGATGCAGAGCGTATACGGTATATCGCCCGATGACATGAAGCTGGCATTGGACACACTTGCAGCCCTGCGCCCCATAGACGTGGCACTGCAGTTTCTTACCACCGACATAATACTGGGCGTAATGATAAGCCTGCCCATTGCGGCAATAATAAAGTCTGCCGGAAAAAGACGATGACAAAGGTGCCGACGCATCATAAATATATCTGAAAAAACAATATCAAGACATTAAATATGGACATATCTGTCGTTATTCCTCTTTACAACGAGGACGAATCCCTGCCCGAACTATACGCATGGATTGAACGTGTGATGAAACAGAACTCATTCACCTACGAGGTGATATTCATCAACGACGGTTCTACGGACAACTCCTGGAACGTGATAAAAGACCTCAGCAACAGCCACGAGTGCGTGAAAGGCATAAAGTTCCGCCGCAACTACGGCAAGAGTCCCGCATTGTTTTGCGGCTTCAAAGAGGCACAGGGCGACGTGGTGATAACCATGGACGCCGACCTTCAGGACTCTCCCGACGAGATACCGGGACTGTTCCGCATGATAAAGGAAGAGGGTTACGACCTCGTGTCGGGCTACAAACAGAAGAGATACGACCCGCTGTCGAAGACAATCCCCACAAAACTGTTCAACGCAACGGCAAGGAAAATAAGCGGAATAAAGAACCTGCACGACTTCAACTGCGGACTTAAGGCATACCACCGCGACGTGGTAAAGAACATAGAGGTGTACGGAGAGATGCACCGTTACATACCCTATCTTGCCAAGAACGCAGGCTTCAGCCGCATAGGCGAGAAGGTTGTGCACCACCAGTCGCGCAAGTACGGCAAGTCGAAGTTCGGCATAAACCGCTTCTTCAACGGCTATCTCGACCTCATAACACTGTGGTTCCTCAGCGGTTTCGGACGCAAGCCCATGCATGTGTTCGGCTTTCTGGGCACCATAATGTTCATCATCGGCTTCATATCGGCATTCATCATCGGTGCCGACAAGTTGTGGGCGGTGGCACACAACATACCGCAGAGGCTCGTAACCGACTCGCCCTACTTCTACATCGCACTGACAATGATGATGATAGGCACGCAGCTGTTCCTTGCGGGATTTATCGCAGACCTCGTGAGCCGCAACTCCGAGGGGCGCAACGACTATCAGATAGAGGAGGAACTGCGATGCGGAAGATAATCCCGATCATTGCCGCAGCACTTCTTATCGTCAGCGCATGCTCGTCGATAGACTGCCCTCTGAACAATCTTGTGTACACATCTTATGACATATATGGCGCCGACGGGCGGCGTGACACGCTGCGCGACACGCTGACAATATCGACAAACAGAAGCGACGGGAGCGATTCCGTGCTGATAAACCGCGACACGCGCATAACGGGTTTCTCGCTTCCGATGAGCCTTTCGCACCCGCAAGACGTGTTCTTTGTCGAGGTTAAGGGCGAGAACAGCATAACATACGACACGCTTACCGTGTCGAAAGAAGACCTGCCCCACTTCGAGTCGGTAGACTGCGGACCGTCGTTCTTCCACACTATAACGGCAGTGGAGTGCACGGACAACGCCATCGACTCCGTCGTTATCAATAATCCGAATGTAGACTATGACACTTCAAAGAAACATTTCCGAATATATTTCAAGCATCGCGATTAGCCTGCTGATGCTGGCGGCGGCACATCCGGCGGCGGCACAGCGCAAGGACACGGCACTGAAGAACGACAGTGTACCGCTGTTTAACGGCATGGCAGTGGCTGTAGACCTTGTCGGACCGGTGCAAATGGCGATAGGCGACTACGGACAATACGAGGCTTCGCTGCGCGTGAACCTCAAAGACAGATATTTTCCGGTGATTGAACTGGGTGTTGGACGTGCCGACTATACGGATGATGTGACACAGACGTCATACAAAACGAGTGCCCCGTTCGGGCGCATAGGCATCGACTTCAACCTGTTAAAGGACAAGCACGACATCTACAAGCTGTTTGCCGGAGTGAGATATGCTTTCACTTCGTTCAAGTACGACCTCGGACATCCGGGCGTTTCCGACCCCGTTTGGGGCGACACGGCACCATATGAGGCGAAGGATGTGGACTGTTCTTACCACTGGTTGGAGTTCGGTATAGGCGTAGATGCCAAGATATGGGGACCCGTACACATGGGTTGGAGCCTGCGTTATCGCAAAAGGGCGTCGTATGATGACGGCAGACTGGGAAAGTCGTGGTACGTTCCCGGCTACGGAAGGAGCGACGGCTCGGCGTTCGGAGGACTGTTCAACATAGCGATAGAGATATAAAACCGAAGTTATAAGCCCTTAGATATGAAACAAGGAAACAACAAAAGGCTGTCGGCATTCTCGCTTGCCTTCCTCTCAATGCTCGTCATCGGCACCGTGCTGATTGTACGCAAACAGCACACCACGCCGTACATACACAACAGCGGCATGGTGTTCGGAACGGTGTACAGCATAAAATACCAGTACGACAAGGACCTGCAAAAGGAGATAGAGGCGGAACTGAAGAAGGTGGACAACAGCCTGTCCACTTTCAACAAACAGTCTGTGATATCGCGAATAAACCGCAACGAGGATATCAAAGTCGATGACATGTTTGCCGAAGTGTTCGACATTGCCCGCCACATATCAGACGAAACGGGAGGTGCATTCGACATAACGGTGGCGCCGATGGTCAACTTATGGGGGTTCGGATTTAAGAAAGGAGTAACGCCGTCGGCACATGCCATAGACAGTCTGCGCAGCATCGTGGGCTACAAGAAGGTGAAAATGGTGGCAGGAAAGGTTGTAAAGGACGACAAGAGGACGATGCTCGACTGCAGTGCCGTTGCCAAAGGATACGGAACGGACGTTGTAGCGCGCCTGCTAAAGGCGAAGGGTATAGAAAACTTCATGGTCGAAATAGGCGGCGAGGTGGTGACTTCGGGTGTCAGCAAGGCACGCGTGCCATGGCGCATAGGGGTGATAAAGCCCACAGACGACTCGCTGAACGTGAACAACGAGGTGCAGACGGTGCTCAACGTCACCAACAAAGCCATGGCGACAAGCGGCAACTACCGTAATTTCTACTACAAAAACGGCAGGAAATACGCACACACCATAGACCCGAAAACGGGACAGCCCGTACAGCACAACATACTGTCTGCCACCGTGCTGGCAGACAACTGCGCCACGGCAGACGCATATGCCACGGCATTTATGGTGATGGGACTGGAACGTTCGAAGGCGGTTCTTGACCGTCATCCCGAACTTATGGCATATTTAATATACTCGGACAAGGACGGAAAGAACGCCGTATGGCACTCCGCATCCATGAAAGGAAAGTTCATCAAATAGACCTGTCGTATACCTATGCAACCCACATACAACAAACTTCTTGAGCTTCCACTGTTTCAGGGCATGAGCATCAGCGACCTTGAACAGGTTATCATGAGCACACATTTCGGCTTCATGAACACTGCCGGAGGGCGCACCGTGATAAAAGATGGCGACAGTTGCAACCGGCTGTTGTTCCTTATCAAAGGCACACTGTGCACCGAAAGCATACCGGACGACAGGAGATACATCATAGAAGAGGAAATATACGCTCCGAACATACTGCAACCTGAATGTCTTTTCGGGCTGACACAGAGATACACAAAGACATTCAGGGCTATAACAGACTGTGAGTTTATGAGTATAAACAAGCAGGAGGCCATGAAAATATCGGACAATTTCGATATTTTCAGACTCAACCTGCTTAACATTTTATGCACGCAGACACAGAAAGCAACACGTCATCCGTGGCGCATACATCCGCAGGGAATACGCGCAAAGATTGCACGTTTCATGGAGACGCGCTGCACAAAACCGGCAGGAAAGAAGACACTATACATAAAAATGGAACAACTGGGACGCGAGATAAACGAGAGCCGCCTCAACATTTCACGAGAGTTAAATGCCATGAACGATGAAGGCATCATCACGCTGAGACGCAGCGAGATATGTTTCCCGCAACTGGAACGGCTCATCCTGACGGCAGGAGCGGAACAGCAGGACAATCTTTGACACAGCCGAAGGCTGCGACGGCAAAAGAACATATTATATATTAAGGTAAGAAAAACAATCCGACCGACTTTGCAAGTCGGCAAAAGACAATACAGCTATGAGCAATAATACAGCAGAAAACAGGCAACATCGAAATCCGTTTCTGGAACCTTACGGAACACCGCATGACACGGTGCCGTTCGGAGACATACGCATGGAAGACTTCGAAGAGGCTTTCATGGAGGGCATAAGGAGAGATAACGAACAGATAGAGAAGACGATTAACAATCCTGAGAAGCCTACTTTCGACAACACCATAATAGATGCGGACGAGGATAAAGAGGGGTATTACGACCTTCTGTCGCGTGTATCCACCGTGTTTTTCAATCTTCTGAGCGCCGAGACAAACGAAGAAATGGATGCTCTGGCACAGAAAATACAGCCCATACTGACACAACACGCCAACGACGTGCGCTTGAACAAGCGTCTGTTTGAACGTGTAAGAGCCGTACACAGACATCATCGCAGACTGACACCCGAAGAGAAAAGACTGTTGGACAACAGTTATGACGGTTTTGTACGTAGCGGTGCGCTGTTGGATGAAGAGGGTAAGGAAAAGTTGCGCAGCCTTACGGAGGAGGCAAGCATGCTGTCGCTACAGTTCTCGCAGAACCTGCTGAAAGAGAACAAGGCATATTGTCTGCACATAACCGACGAGGAACAGTTGGAAGGACTGCCCGACACGGCACGCGAAGCAGCTGCCCTTGCCGCAAAGGAACAGGACAAGGAGGGTTGGGTGTTCACTCTCGACCATCCGAGTTTCAGCCCTTTCATGACATACTCTGCACGACGCGACCTGCGCAAGGAGATGTACATGGCACGCAATACGGAGTGTACGCACGACAACACGGAGAACAACATTGAGATATGCAAGCGGATAGTGAACCTCAGACGTGAGATTGCCCAGCTGTTAGGATACAGAACATACGCTGAATATGTGCTGAAAAACCGCATGGCAGGCAATGCCCGCAACGTGTACAGACTGCTCGACGACCTGATAACGGCATACAGACCGACGGCTCTCAAAGAGGTTGCCGAGATAGAGAAAACAGCAAAGAGAGCCGAAGGCAAGGACTTCGAGCTGCAACCGTGGGACTTCAGCTACTATTCGCACAAGCTGCAACTGAAGAAATTCAACCTCGACTCGGAGATGTTGCGCCCTTATTTCGAACTGTCAAGGGTCATCGACGGTGTTTTCGGACTGGCAAACCGTCTCTACGGCATAACTTTCAAGGAAAACAAGGACATACAAGTGTATCACAAGGACGTGAAAGCCTACGAGGTGTTCGATGCCGACGGCTCGTTTCTTGCGGTGTTCTATGCCGACTTCCACCCGCGTAATGGCAAGCAGGGCGGTGCATGGATGACCGAATATCAGGGACAATGGATAGACCGCAAGGGCGAGAACGTACGTCCGCATGTAAGCGTTGTGATGAATCTTACAAAGCCTACCGACGGGAAACCGGCACTGCTAACCCTCGGAGAGGTGGAGACTTTCCTGCACGAATTCGGACATTCGTTGCACGGAATGTTTGCCAACACGCGCTTCGAGAGCCTCAGCGGCACCAACGTATGGTGGGATTTCGTAGAGCTTCCGTCGCAGATAATGGAGAACTTTGCAGTAGAAAAGGAGTTTCTGCGCACGTTCGCTTTCCACTATGAGACAGGAGAACCTCTCCCCGATGAACTAATTTCACGCATTGTGAAGAGCCGTAACTTCATGGCTGCATACGCCTGCATGAGGCAAGTGAGCTTCGGTCTGCTCGACATGGCATACTATACGCAGAAAGAAGAGTTCACCGACGACATAATAACGTTTGAAAAGAAAGCGTGGGAAAAGGCTGTCGTCACCCCACAACTGCCCGACACGTGCATGACGGTGCAGTTCAGTCACATCATGGCAGGCGGCTATGCGGCGGGTTACTACAGCTATAAATGGGCGGAAGTGCTGGATGCCGATGCATTCAGCATGTTCAGAAAGAACGGTATATTCGACAGAAAAACAGCACAAAGCTTCCGTGACAACATACTTTCAAAGGGTGGAACAGAGCATCCGATGACGCTATACAAGCATTTCAGGGGCTGTGCCCCGACAGTGGATGCACTGCTTAAAAGAAACGGGATAAGAAAGGAAAGCGGAAAAAAGAAAAAACATTACTCCTGAAAGAAAATGACAACAGACAACAAACAAAGGCTTCTTGACCTGCGATATCTGCGCATGGCACGCATCTGGGCAGAAAACAGCTACTGCCAAAGACGGCAGGTGGGTGCGCTGGTGGTGAAGGACAAGATGATTATAAGCGACGGATATAACGGCACACCGAGCGGTTTCGAAAACGTTTGCGAAGATGATAACAACGTGACAAAGCCATACGTGCTCCATGCCGAAGCCAATGCGATAACGAAACTGGCACGAAGCTCGAACAACAGCGACGGCTCTACGCTGTACGTAACGGCCGCCCCGTGCATAGAATGTGCCAAGCTGATAATACAGTCGGGCATCAAGCGCGTGGTATACGGTGAGAAATACCGGTTCGAAGACGGCATAAACCTGTTGAGAAGAGCCGACATCGAAGTTCTATATCTTAATCCTGAAGAAAATGAGACAGAATAAATCAAACCGATACATGCCGCTGCTAATGGCACTGTGCGTGGTGGTGGGAATATTAATCGGTACATTCTATGCCAACCACTTTTCGGGCAACAGACTCAATATAATAAACTCGGGCAGCAACAGACTGAACAATCTGCTTCACATAATAAACGATCAATATGTGGATGCAGTGAACATAGACTCTCTCGTAGACAAGGCGATACCGCAGATACTGGCGGATCTTGACCCTCATTCCACGTACATAAGTGCAAAGGACGTGCAGCGTGCGACAGACGAACTGAAAGGTTCTTTCTCGGGAGTGGGCATAGAATTTGTAATAAGAAACGACACCATACGTGTGCAAGGGGTGATAAAGAACGGACCGGCAGAGCGTGCCGGCATACTTGCAGGCGACAAGATAGTTAGTCTTGACGGCAAGCCTTTCGTGGGAAAGAGCGTCACCAACGAGGAGGCGATGTACCGGCTGAAGGGTCCCAAAGATACGAAAGTGAAGATAGGAGTGCTGCGTTATCGCGAGAAGAAGCAGCGATATTTTACGGTTACACGCGGAGACATTCCGCAGAAAAGTGTCAACGCGGCATACATGCTTGACGACAAGACCGGATATATACGCATAAAAAGTTTCGGAGACAACACATATCCGGAACTGCTCATCGCACTCGCGCAGCTCTCGCAGGAGGGTTTCGGGAACCTGGTGATAGACCTTCGCGACAATACCGGCGGCTATCTGCAGTCTGCAATACAGATTGCCAACGAGTTTCTGCCGGCAAAACGACTCATAGTATATACCGAGGGGCGCCGCTCTCCGCGCAAAGACTATCCGAGCGACGGGCATGGCAGCTATCAGGACATACCTCTCGTGATACTAATCAACGAGTCTTCGGCTTCCGCTGCTGAAATTCTTGCAGGGGCAATGCAAGACAACGACCGCGCAACGATAGTAGGACGTCGCTCTTTCGGCAAGGGACTGGTACAGCAGCAGATGAGTTTTAACGACGGATCCATGATAAGACTGACCGTGGCACGGTATTACACGCCTTCGGGAAGGTGCATACAGAAACCGTATGTGCCCGGAGCGGAACACGGATATGAGGATGATCTGATGGAAAGATACACACACGGGGAGTTTTTCTCGCAAGACAGTATAAAGCATACCGGTCCTGCCTACCACACGGTTATAGGCAGAACGGTGTACGGAGGGGGCGGTATCACCCCGGACATCTTTGTGCCGGAGGATACGACAAACGTGACTTCGTACTACAAAGAGGCGGCAATGAGCGGAATGATATTGCAGTTTGCATTCACATATACCGACGACAATCGTCTGAAACTTAACAACTTCACGGAAATGATGGAGCTTTCGGACTATCTGGTGAAACAGAACACGGTAGAGAAGTTCGCGTCTTTCGCGGACAAGAACGGACTGCAGCGCCGCAATCTCATGATAAGGAAATCGCACAACCTGCTTGAACGCTACATCAACAGCCGTATAATATACAACATCATGGACGAAGAGGCATGGATAAAGTATATCAACATGGACGACAAGGTTATCGACACGGCGCTTGATGTGTTCCGCCGGAACGCCGCATTCCCCAAGAAATCGGCACCTGCAAACAAAGGTAAAAAGGGAAAGGTGGCGCTTTTACACGGCACGGACCGTATCCCCTCGCCCACCGGAACGGAAATGATAAGGCACGACATATCGCAGAAAGCATGACAAACAAGAATGATCTGCGCAAGATAATGCGTGAGAGAAAGCGACAGTTCACCGGTGAAAAGCTGGGCGAAATGTCGCTTTCGGCTGTCACGGGACTGCTCTCCCATTATATAATAAAGAACGTGCGAACAATATTTATATATTACTCTCTGCCCGATGAGGTGGACACCCATGCCTTGGCAGACGTGCTTGCAGACAGCGGAAAAACGGTGTTGCTGCCTGCCGTGACTGGCGACTGCGACATGGAACTGCACCGTTATGAGGGCAAACAAAGCCTTAAAAGAGGGGCATACGGCATAATGGAACCGACGGGAGAGCTATATACGTGTTACGAAAACATAGATGTGGCAGTTGTTCCGGGCATGGCATTCGATGCCGAGAACAACCGGCTCGGCAGGGGAAAGGGCTATTACGACCGCTTTCTGGCAAAGATGCCCGGTACATACAAGATAGGATTGTGCTTTGATTTTCAAAAGGTCGAGAAACTGCCTGCTGACAAGAATGACATTAAAATGGACGAAGTGATATGCAACGGGCAGTAGTCTGCAACGCATCAATATATCCTTACGTCTGTAATGACCTTACTGCCGACATGTCCGTTGAGCCGTGCCACAAGACGTGTACGCATCATCGACAGGTCCGAACGCAGCGCCGGACTGGTTATTTTTACATAAAGTATCTGATTGCGTATATACTTTTCGGCAGTATAACGTTCCACCATGCTCCCCGTAACCGTACCCCACGCATCTATAAGACGCTTTTGCAGGAGTGGCGTTTCAAGCCCGTTCTGACGAAGGCAGCGGTTTATCACGTCGGCAAGAGACAACACATCACGCTTGAACATCAGTCTTCCTCCCTTTCGGTTATATTGCCTCCGGATACGGAGAATATCCTGTAATCGAGCGAACTGGTGTGCAATATGCGGTCAAGATGGTCGCGGTTGGTGTCGGTAAGGAATATCTGCCCGAAGCCGTCGCCTGCCACTATGCGTACAATCTGTTCCACACGGCGGGCATCAAGTTTGTCGAAAATATCGTCGAGAAGCAGTATCGGCTTGGTATTACCGCACGTGCGCCGGAGAAAATCAAACTGTGCCAGCTTCAGTGCAATGACGAATGTCTTGTTCTGTCCCTGACTTCCTTCACGCTTCATGGGATATCCTCCGAGCTGCATTTCAAGGTCATCGCGGTGAATACCGTGCAATGAATAGCCCACGGCACGGTCTTTCATCCTGTCACGGCGTATGACTTCGAGTAGCGGACCGCGCTGACAATGCGATATATAGTCGAGCGACACGGCCTCCTTTCCATCGGATATTATCTCATAAAAACTCTGAAAAACCGGTATAAGCTGCTGTATGAACTCACGGCGTTTGGCGTATATCAGTTCTCCCGACTCTGCCATTTGCTCCTCCCATATATCCATAAGCGCGGCATCAGGCTCGCTTTCCATTTTGAGAAGCGTGTTGCGCTGACGCAAAGCCTTGTTATAACGGTTGACGGCATCTATGTATGTTCCGTCATACTGCGATATGACAACATCCATAAGTCTGCGTCTCTCCTCACCGCCACCCTCAATAAGAAGAGTGTCGGAGGGCGATACGAATATCAGCGGAATGAGTCCTATATGCTGCGACAGCCTCTTATACTCCTTCTTGTTGCGCTTGAAATGCTTCTTCATGCCGCGCTTCATGCCGCAATACACGTTCTCCTCATCGCCGCCGTCGGTCTCATAAGAACCTTCGAGCACGAAGAAATCCTCATCGTGACACAACACCTGGGAGTCTGAAGATGTGTAGGCACTGTGGCAAAAAGACAGGTAATAGACGGCATCAAGGAGGTTTGTCTTGCCTTCGCCGTTATGACCTATGAAACAGTTTATCTTTGGAGAAAGTTCCAAAGACGCCGCCCTGATATTCTTATAATTGATAATCGAGATTTTCTTAAGTAACATCTGCCGTTACATTCAATGTCCTTGCAAAGTTAGTTCATTTGCCATTCAAAAACGAAAAAAGTCATTGATAAATTTCAATATATGGGATAAAATAAGTAATTTTGCCACACTTTAAACATATATGAAAATAAATAAAATATAAGAATAATGGCAAATCCAATCGAAAAGAACGGCACTCCGAGCGCAGAGGAGTTGCTGACAAAACGCGAAGCGTCTTTCCTTAAGTACAAGAATGTTATCATTTCAGTGGTTGCAGCGATAATAGTAATCATCGCAGGAACCATACTTTACAATAAAAATAAATACGTTGCCGAACCGCGTCAGGAAGAGGCAAGCACCGCGCTGGCAAAGGGACAGGAATACTTTGCAAACCAGCAGTACGACAAGGCGCTGAACGGTGACGGAACAGGCTATACAGGCTTCGTGAAGATCGCTTCGGACTACAGCAGCACGGACGCAGGTAACCTTGCCAACCTCTATGCAGGACTGTGTTATGCCAATCTTAACAAATGGAAAGAGGCAGTACAGTACCTCGAAGACTACTCAACGGCAGGAGATATGATGATAAGCCCGGCTGCCGTATCTGCTCTCGGTGATGCCTACGCACACCTGAACGAACTTGACAAGGCGGTGGATTGCTTCAAGAAAGCAGCGAAAATGGCTGATTCGGAGGCTGACGACAAAACAAACAACAGCCTGTCGCCCACATTCCTCATCAAGGCAGCAGAGATATTGGAAAGCCAGAACAAAAAGGAAGAGGCTCTGGACATATACAACGACATAAAAAAGAAGTATGTGAACTCTGCCGTTTCACAGGAAATAGACAAATATATAGAACGCGCAACAACCAAGTAATGGCAACAGCACAACACAATCTTTCGGCATACGACACCGAGAAGATACCTGATGCAAGCAACATGTGCTTCGGCATAGTGGTGGCGGAGTGGAACTCCGAGATTACGGGAGCACTGCTAAATGGAGCCGTAAGCACGTTGGAGAAACACGGGGCGCTGCCCGAAAACATACATGTAAAGACCGTTCCCGGAAGTTTTGAGCTTGTCTACGGCGCACACCAGATGACACTCAACGGCAGCTACGATGCCATTATAATTCTCGGAAGCGTCATACGGGGCGAGACACCTCACTTCGATTATATCTGTCAGGGTGTGACCTACGGCATAGCAAGACTTAATGCAAAGAGCGAGATACCTGTAATATACGGACTTCTCACAACCAACGACATGCAACAGGCAAAAGACAGAAGCGGCGGAAAATATGGCAACAAAGGTGACGAGTGTGCCATTGACGCTATAAAAATGGCAAAATTCTGATGCCGGAAGGCATAAAACAGATAAAGGCTTGTGCAAAAAGCACAGGCCTTTTATTTTAGACAGAGACAAGAGAAAACGCATGACAAAACAGGAAACATTGTCTGCGAAAAACAAAAAGCATAGGGTTAGCCTTCGTAAAGCTATGCTTTAAGGTATCTAAAGCTATGCTTTTCTTGTCGTAAAGCATAGCTTTATGAACACGATCTGTAACATACTGATTATCAGAATAGTGCAGACAGTAAAAACAAAGCATCGAAATAACATAAAAAAGCAATAAAGAATGAAACTAATATCTTGGAACGTGAACGGACTTAGAGCCTGTGAAGGAAAAGGATTCAGCGAGATTTTCAAGCAGCTGAATGCCGACTTCTTCTGCTTGCAGGAAACAAAGATGCAGGCAGGACAGCTGGATCTGCAATTCGAAGGCTACCAATCGTACTGGAACTATGCCGAAAAGAAAGGCTATTCCGGCACTGCCATATTCACCAGACATCAGCCGTTGAACGTCACTTACGGACTGGGAATAGACGAACATGATCATGAAGGACGCGTGATAACCCTCGAAATGGATACGTTTTACCTTGTAACAGTATATACTCCCAACTCTCAGGACGGACTGAAAAGGCTTGATTATCGTATGAAATGGGAGGACGATTTCCGCCGGTACCTGCTGATGCTTGACGAGAAAAAGCCCGTAATCGTATGTGGAGACCTCAATGTGGCACACAAAGAGATTGATCTTAAAAATCCGAAAACAAACAGAAAGAATGCCGGATTTACCGATGAAGAACGCGGAAAGTTCACCACACTGCTCGAAAGTGGCTTCACAGACTCGTTCAGATATTTCTATCCCGACATGGAGAACATATACTCCTGGTGGTCGTACCGTTTCTCTGCGCGTGCCAAGAACGCCGGCTGGCGCATAGACTACTTTGTGGTTTCAAATCGTCTGACAGACAGTCTTGCCGGTGCAAAGATACATACAGACATCATGGGGTCGGACCATTGTCCGGTAGAACTGGAACTTAAATAACATAATAAATATGCGGATGCAGGGATAAACACATCCGCATATATTTCCCAAAAGGTAGGGACATTTTTCTTGTAAATGTCCGCACGCATCGAAGAGGCGTTAAGAAAAAAAACTAAAGCATTCAATACTCCACATCTTCCGCACTTGCCTGCAAACGGGAAAGAGAACGTTTAAACCCCGTCCTCGTCCTCTGCGTCAGGTGCGGATGTTTCAATGTGCACGTCTTTCTTTACTGTCAGCGCGCCCATGCGCGACAGTACGAGCGACAAAGGCACGTACTCGTCACTGAGAGCATCGGGAGAACCGACACTGACGGAGAACACGAGATTGTCTCCTTCTGCCTTTACGAAGACAAGTCCCAACAGAGTATTGCTGCCGAGATACTTCTCTTCCAAATACTGCGAAAAGCTTTTCTTGGTGAAACTACGTTCAAAAAACGACGTATCGTCATCTCTCAGCACCTGCAGAAGTATCTTGTTGTCATGGTATTTCGTGCCCGTACCGTCATCAAAGACAGGCGAATCACCGTCCACACTGCGCGATATCACCACTTTATATGTCTTTCCCAACCACTCCACATCTTCGCTGTGAGTATAGTCCTGCATTCTTACGGGAGCGGCAGGAGCCTTCTTTACCGGTTTCGGGGCAATGATATCCGTAGTCTCTTTTTTCTCATTGCACGACGTGGCAACTGCCAACAGGGCAATGAGCGACGGCATTATCAGCCGCATCCTGATGCTGTTTTTCATCATAAATATAATTTTATACGACTGCAAAGGTAGTGCAAATCACACTAAACACAAAGCGAAAAACTGTTTTTTAAAGCATTTCAGAACGTTTATAAGTGCTTTTTCGTATCTTTGTATAAGATAGGTGGCGCCTCAGCAATTCGAAGCAAGCTTCATTGCATTCGGTTGGCACTATCTTTGCATAAGATAGAATAAAATATTTAAAACGCATTTATGAAACATATACTGATATACATGGCAATGTGTCTTACGGCACTTTATGCCTGCTCCGGCAAGAGAACAGGAGCGGGAAAGGATATCCCTGCCGACACGATACCTATGATGCTTACCGTTATAAAGAACTGTTCGAAACTGTATACGGCAGAGTATCACATACACAAGATTGTGACACACAACGACACAAGGAAACTTAGCGGCACATTCCTTCAGCAACAGTTTGACATAACGCTGCCTTTAGGCGAGCGGAAGATAGCAATTCCGATGGACGCCACACTGAAAGCGTATGTCGATTTTTCGGACTTCAGCGAGAAAAACATAAGGAGAAAAGGTGACAAGATCGAAATAATACTACCCGATCCCAAAGTGGAGCTTACGTCAAGCCGCATCAATCACAAGGAAATAAAGAAGCAGGTGCCGCTCCTGAGAGGGGCTTTCAGCGATGCTGAAATGGCATCATACGAGCAGCAGGGACGTGCATCGATAATAGCATCGATACCACAGACCGGCATAATAGACATGGCACAGAAAAGTGCAGCACGCATATTGATACCCATGATAGAGCAGATGGGCTTTAAGGAAGAGAACATCACCGTAACATTCCGCAAGAAATTCTCGCTCGAAGACATTCCGCAAATATTGATAAACAACGGCATTGAAAATGGAAAGGAATAGAAACAGGAAATGGAAAGGCATACAGACACTGTTCCTGATGAAAGGTCTGATGTCGCGGGTGGCGTTGACAGCGGGCATCATTACGGTGCTGGCAATAGTCTTTATAACGGTTTGGACTGTACGGTCGTGCTCAAAAGACAGGATCGAAACAGTTGTCAACGACACCATAAACATAACTCAGGCACACATCACGGCAATGAAGGAAATCGGCGAATGGGAGTTTCTGACTGTCACAGACGAGGAAATGGCAGACACAACAAGACGCGGTTTCTTCTCAGACGACCACCTGATACGCATCTATTACGGACGTCTTAGGCTCGGAATAAACATGCACAAGGTAAAGCCGCACTGGATAACAGCGACGGGAGACAGCATAACGATGCACCTTCCCGATGTGGAACTGCTTGACGAAGACTTCATTGACGAGGCTAAGACACAGTCGTTCTTCGAGTCGGGAAAATGGACCGATGCCGACCGCGAAGCTCTCTACATGCGTGCATACACATCGATGCGCAAGCGATGCCTTACAAAAGAAAACATTGAAAATGCCCGTGAAAATGCCGAACAGCAGTTCACAAAGATGATGAAAGCATTGGGTTATAAGAAAGTGGGTATTGTGTTTTCACAGGATCAGACCAATAAGTAGATGTTCAAAATTAAACGTATATATTGAAAGTGTGCCCGTCGCAGCATCAGTGTCAGACGCTTCTTCGGGCACACTTTTATTTTTTCAAATCACCGGTCATCATTTGGCACGCTTCTTCAGCACCATCAGCACCTTATCTGCATCATTTCCGAAAGTCATTGTGCCGTCAGCCTTTATCTTATATCCGGTGATTTCGCCCAGCGCACGCAGCATATTGTCCTCATTTGTCATGTCATGACACATCATACGTGTGCTTCCGAGAGCACCGAAGTTAATCTTTCCGGTCTTGGCATCGGCATTAAGTCCGCCTGTAAGACGGTTGCATCCTGCACTTCCATACACCAGTTTGCCAGCCACATCAAAGCCCATAAACGGTGCATCCTGCCCTTCTACTACTTTCACAGGAGAACCGTCTATCTCCATAACGTCCCACTCTCCGCCGATGGCTGACAGCGCTGCCGCACTCTTTGACGAGCCGCAAGAACCCATGAAAACAGCAAATCCTGACGCCATAATAAATGTCAAAAACTTCTTCATATTACATTATTTATATTAAGTTATTCATATAAACAGGCACAACGGTCGTATGCCGCCATGCCCGTAAGTTTTGCAAAGATAGCATGTTCTTGCAAACAATGCCTAAAAAAATAACATTGTTTGCCTATTATTATAAGCTTTTTGTTTTTTACCGCTATGCCCAAGCTCTATCAACAAACGGCATAGCGGCATGTGCATCATCCCTTTTTGGAACTTTCCCTTATCTTAAGCATCATGGGAACAACCTCTCTGTATATGTGCTTATCACCGCCAATGTTTTTCAAAAGCAACTCACAGGCACGGCACCCCGTCTCATATGATCTGTCTACTATCGCCGAAAGCTTTGGCGTGACAAACACCGCCGTGTCTGTATCCGTAAATCCTATTATCGCCACATCTTGCGGAATTCTCAATCCGATGTTTTTTATTACGTCGAAAGCGGCGTATGTTATAATGTCGTTGAAGGCAAGAATAGCATCGGGACGGTCATCACGGGTGAGCAGACGCATGGTCGCCTCGCGGGCAACCTCAAAGTCTATTTTGTCACAAACCACCAACGTACGGTCTATTTTTATGCCGTTCTCGCGCAGCGCCTCAAGATATCCATGCTTGCGACGGCGCACCATATCAAGATGATTCGGACCTCCTATAAATGCAATACGCCTGCTTCCGGTGTCTATAAGATGACTTGTAGCAAGCCGTGCCGCCTCATCTCCATTTGCAGTAACCGACGAGAACAGGTCGGGAAGACACGTCCGGGCAAAAAAGACAAGCGGTATGCCCATGCGGTGGATATCCTCAAAGTGAGTATAATCTACTGTATCTTGCGCCAGACACGCTATTATCCCCTCCACGTGCATACTGATAAAGTTGTCTATGGCACGCTCCTCACGCTCATGATCTTCATGGCTGTTTATCACCACAACCGAATATCCCTCCTTTGTGGCATAGTCTTCTATGCCGTCCACCACCGCCGCATAATAATGGGAAACAAGGTTGGGCACCACAACACCGATTATTCTCGGTGCTTCTTTTCGCAAACTCTGTGCAAAAGGATTAGGTCTATAGTTCAGTTTCTTTGCAAGTTCCTGCACGCGCCGTTTCATATCGTCACCAACTTCATGACTGTCTCTCAGCGCCCTTGAAACCGTGGCAATGCTTACACCAAGCTGTTTGGCAAGGTCTTTCAAGGAGGTTCTTTGTTGTCTCATATCATAAAGGTTAACGTTTCACGCCACACAATCGGCACAAAACACGCATCCGTACACATTACACAATATCGTAAAAAGACAATGCGCATCATTGTAACAATGACATGGTGTAATGCAAAAGTATCAAAAAATGCCTTAATACGCAAACGTTTACGTATGTTTTTTAAGTAAAAAACATACAAAATCTGTTTTTTAGACTTATCTTTGCAATGCAAATTCAGAATGAGTAATGAATAGTTGATAATAAGTTAGTTAGAAAAAAAGGGTTTAAGACTGTTGTGAAACACTCTTGAACCTTTTTTCTTTTTATACGTCTTTATCTTCTACAGTGGCAGAAGTTCATCACCTTCCAGGTCGCACGATACAAATCCCATGGCATGTGCCTTTTCCTTTTCAAACACATAGTATGTGGCAGTGCCCTCGGTACACACCTCTCCCTTTGCATTTTCCAGCGTCACCTCTACTGTAACGAGACGTCGGTTCTGCCCGGTAATGCGTCCGCGCAACGTTATTTGCGGCTCGGTGGTCATAACCGGCTTCTTATACCGCACGTCAAGACGTGCCGTAACACCGCTTGTCTGCAACTTGCGGAACACCACCCAACCGGCGGTCTCATCAATAAGCGTGGACAATATGCCGCCGTGCATGGTGTTTATCCAGCCTTGATAATCGGGACGAGGCTTCCAGAAACTTATTATCTCATCGCCTTCCTCATAAAATTCCATATGCACTCCAAGCGGATTTTCCGGACTGCAACCAAAGCAATTGTAACCTTCCGCACCGGTCCACGGGTTCTTTATCTTTCTCATAAGTATGTGATTATAGGTTTGTCTTTTACAAAGATGATACAAGCCGGACGCAATCAAGCCTCTTTCTCAGAACGAGAATTCGAGCGTGAAACGCACTCCGTGCTTGCGTGCTGTAGGCAGACTGAGATAGCTAAGTCTTCTTACATACTGCACATGCAGAATTTTAAAAATGTTATGTATGCCTGCCGTAAACTCCATATACGGTCTGCTGCCGTCCATTACGTATGCCCCCTCGGGAAAATACATCAGTCTGCCGTCGCCTGCATTAGCCTCTACAAACGGATTGTTCTTGTCGCTCAGAGACCCCCAAAGGCAGTTGAAACCCACCGACTCGCGCCACTTCAGTTTGCGTATCAGCGGTATGCGGTTGAGTATCTTGCCGTTAAGCTCCCACGAAAGATGCAGACTGGCATATCTGTCATTTAGAAACTCCATGTTGTTTATCATGCTGAACGTCTCATCGTTCACGATATACGACAGGTTTGTGGCAGGCATTATCAACAGTGGGAAAGGTACTTTGTTCCACTGCACCCCGCCTTTGAGACGCGTTTCCAACCTGCCCCAGCTGCCAAGCCACAAACGTTTGTATATGCTCGCTTCAGTAAAGTTGTAGTTATATTCACCGCCCATGAAGCCTTTAACACCGACAGTATGTCCTATCTGAAACACCGGAGCGTCATGATTTGCAGGTATTCGCCGCTGCTTGGTGTTGATAAACGACTCACCGGGAGAATATCTCAGCTCGGCATGTATTTCCGTTGTACGCAGTTTTCCATGCGTTGCAACGTCCCCGCTCCCCGTTTCCGACGACAACGGAACAAAGAAAAGTTCTCCACAAGCCTCGTTCCCTTCGGTCTTTACGCTTGTCATAAACCTCAGTCCCCAGTCGGTCTCATACTCAAATGCAAGCTGTTGGCGGTTGTAGAACATCATCTTGTTCACCTCGCTCCACTTGAACGAAGTGAACACATTGTCCTTATCCGTTGTCACAAACTTGTCCGACGGCGAGTACACATCGTATGCGGAAGTAAACGTCAGCGTACGTTTCGGAAACTCGCGGGGCAGATATTTCTTCTTGTTCAGCGAGTATGTCACCTCTCCCTTGTAATAGTTTTTCTTGCTGTCCCATCCTCTTGCATAGTAGCCGGAGAAGAACCAATGCGGATTAAGGTTAGCTGTTGTCTGTCCGCTGATACGCGTGCGCACTCCGTCAATGAAGTTCTTGCTTATCAACGTGTTTACAGGACCGAGGTCTATCTTGCTGGGATGTTTCTCGTTACCCAGTTCGACAAAGTTCTCTATAAAAGCCTTTGCGGCGAAAAGCACAAATCCAAAGTTCTTGCTTTTCTTCATATTGCTTATAAACTCGTCCATGGACGCCTCGCTTTTCGACAACTCCGCTCTACGGTTACGGTTCCAGAAATCGGTCCCTTGTATCATCGCATCGGGGTCGAAACGCTCCTTTGCCATGCCGCGGAACATCTTGTCGGGCAACGGTTCGAACGAATATCCGCTGTTGCGCGTTGTCCTCATCACTATTGCCTTTGTAAGAAAATTGAGTAGAGACATCTCAACTACCATGTCGTCCGTAGTCAGTGCCCAGTCGCCACCGGGCAACCGGCTGTATTCCTGATTGATTTTCAGTCCCTCGACAAAGTTCACCGCCGTGTTCTGAGGCAGTGTCATGTCACAGCGTTTAACGTGCAACGTAGAGTCGGCAAGCACCCACATCTCGCCTCTGAAACCGAAGTCCTGCGGGTTGTTGGGCAGAAACTGAAGATGAAAACATTTGTCCTTGCCCACATACACCGTGTCTTCTATATAATAGCGATAGAACGAAATGGCATCGCGCCCTATAGGACTTATAAAGCGTTTATGCAGCAGGTTTATCTGGTCGTCATACAAATCCACATCCTTAAAAACGTCCTTCAGCATCGTGTTCAATATCTCTCCTGTCTCTATCAAGCTGTTCACACCTTTTGAACTGCGCCCTTTAACTATCGTTTTCTCGCTCTGCGGATCGCGGCGGTATATGTTCTGCGTCACCGTCTCGTCTACAGAAAGGGGCAAGATGAGCTTTCCGTTATGAGAGCACACCTCCACCTGTTGCTTGTACCATTTAGAGTTACGGAACATGCCCTTCTCCAGCTCGTCCGGCTGTATGTCGTTTACGGCAAGCGTTATTTTCTGGTACTTGTCATAACGATAGTAATCGTGATTTTCGAGATGTGTTTTCTTCTTTGCAGCTATCACCCTCCGCATGAGGGCTATCGCCGGATTGTCCTTTCTTTTGTACTTTCCGCGCTTGCCTTTCACCTTCACCTCCGACAGTCCGCGCGCATCCGGTTTCAGTGTAACACGCATCTCCGAAGGCGTGTTGGCACCTATAAGTATCTTCACCGACTTATATCCAAGCGCACTGAAAGTGATCGACCAGCCGTTGTGGCGCTCTATAGAGAATGTACCCGATGCCTCGCCGACAACAGCAAGCTTATGTCCCTTATACTGTACACTGGCAAACGGTATGCTGTCTCCCGTCACGGCATCGACAACGACACCGGTTATACGCTGCGCCCCCACGGTATGAGAGAGTACGAGAAATAACAATATCAACAGTTTCTTCATTCTTTTCATCTTTCGTTTATAACATTGCCGGTATCTGATACTACACTTCTGACAGAAGCCGGCTGAGATCCTTGATTATAACATCAGGCAACTGCTCGTCGTACACTGCGTCCGTCCAGCCCTCGCCTTTCAGCCATGCCGTGCGGCAACCTGCCGCTGCTGCCGGAATAATGTCATTTGTAAAGCTGTCGCCGACAACCATCACGTCTTCCGGATTTAATCCGAGAGCATCCGTTCCGAGCCTGAAGATACGCGGATCGGGTTTTCTCACGCCTACCACAGCCGACTCTATGACACCGTTGAACAGGCAGTCCAGTCCGAACTCGGCAAGCACGGTGTTGATGTTCCCGTAAAAATTGCTTACCAATACCATGGGGTAACGCTCTTTTATCTTCTCCAGCACACCGCGGCTATAAGCCGTCGCACGCCTTACACCATCGTATACGTCCTCGAGAATATCCTCATGTAACCGGTTTATCTTTTCTTCTCCGGCGGTCCAACTGCCTGTGGAAACAAGCCGGTTCATTTCTATTTCAAGCTTCATCGATAGAGTCTTGCGGAACGTATGACCGGGTTTTACGGTCTCACCCTTTCCCAAAAACCGCTCTGCATATACGTATGCCTCACGGAACCGGTCTTCCGTCACAGGCACACCATGCCTCATATATGCACTCCAAAGCACCTTTCCCCAATGACATCCGCCCGTATCAAGCGTACCGCCGTAGTCGAATATGTATCCTTTAATCATCCAGTTTGTTTGTTAATGTTGCGCAAAGAGTTTCATGACGCTTGTGCATCATGATATACAACACGCTCATTATCGTTATTTCAACAAGGAAATAGACCCACGGAATATTTGCCAGACAAGTCACGTAGATACATATTGCCCTTACATTGAAAGTCAGAATGTTGGTATATTTCATGAGCGGACGGCTACCGGAGAGGAATTCGGAGCGTAGCCATTCGGGCATTTCCGAGGGTTCGGAATAGCGTTCGGAAAGTTTTCTGAAGAACTTCTGAAAACGCGGAGTGCGCTTTTCCTGACTGCGACAGTAGTTGGCATAATTATAATAGAACGCACGCGCGAGGAGCGAACGTCGCGGCAACGACTCATACATGGCGCGCTGTCCGGCGTAGGTATCCAGCTCGCTGCCTTCCTTTCCTTTAAGGAAGAAAAGGTGTATCTGGCGGTAATAGTCGGCAAGCGAACTCTGGCGCGAATGGCACATCACACCCGCCATAAACGCAAGCACCCATATCCACACGCCCCACGAAAGTTCCATGCCCGGTATGGGGGCATTCATCAGCCGCACACATATAGCGGCATATATGCAGAAAAACCACAGATCGCCCGAAAAACCGTCAAGGACACGCCCCACAAGCGTCTTCTTTCCGGTAAGGCGGGCAAGCTGTCCGTCGGTAGAATCACAGAAATTGGCAAACATAAGGAGCACCACGCCAAGAAGATTATGCATCAAATCGGTATGCCGGAACATAAGTCCGGCTCCTACACCGAGGAATATCGACAATACGGTTATGGCGTTGGGATGTACTCCCAGCCGCTTCCACATCAGTGCGAAGACCAGTCCTATGGGGCGTGTGAAGTACACGTCCAGCCATTCTTCGGTATCTTCCGACTTAAACGATGCGTGAAGCATTTCCTTAAAACTACTCATCTTTTTCTTTTATTATATATTTACCGTCCCGAGACATGCACGCCTTGCAACAAGCCTTGCTATCGCATCGGCTGCCTCGTCGCGGCATCTCGAGAAACTGGGGAAATCGTTGAAATCTATTATTGCATAGCTGCCGTCACTTCTGACAATACAGTCACCGCCATACACATCCGTCCCCACGAGCGAGGCAAGCCGCTCCGCATCGTGGCACAGGCTTTCTATCCTGAAATCGTAGTGCCGCGCCTTGCCGTTCATAAGCTCATCGCCGAACTTGTGGCAACCGTCGTCCGTAGGATAAAAGTATCTGAAAAAGCGTGTCCCGAGCACTCCGTAGAACTTCACGAGGTCGCCCTCCACATGTGCTGTAACCACCATCCTGTCCACGCCACGACGTATAAAACCGTCTACAATCATGTCACGCTCTTCCGCACATGCGGCATACCGCACATCGGCGGGGCACTGCGCAGCCTCATCTCCGCGTTTTATCCAGTATCCCAAGTCACCCTCCAATGGTGCTGCCGGTATGCCGGCGGCACGCATCATGCCATCCACCGCATACCGTGCACAACTCCTTATGGCAGCAGGAGTATTTATCACCAACGCCCCACACGCCTCCTTGTAATGAAGAATGTCTGTCGTCGACGTCTCCCGTCCCATTGTAAGAAACACGTCGGCATCCATATCCCGTGTAAGGAAGCGTTCACCTACATAGTCCACATCAAGCCCGAGACGCCGCAACTTCTCGCCGGCGGCATCAAGTACAGCCTTGTCACGTTCCACCGAATTGGGCGAGAAACGCTCGGCTCTGTATATGGCAAGAACACGGGTCATGGCACGGACTTGCGTATAAAGTTCTCTGCTTTTACTATGTCCGAGGCATGGTCTATATCCAGTATCTTATCAAAAGCGTATGCCTTGAGTTTCATTCCGCCGGCGACCATTGCCCTCTGGAAGTCGCGCATGCGCGTTGTTCCGCGCGCCATGCACTGTTCAAGAACATCCACTGCGGCAGGAACAAGTCCGTAAATGCCGCCTGATACAAACCGGCATCCGTTTTCGTCATCGTAAAACCCCGTCACGTCAAGATTGTCATCCACGCCCACGAAAAGCGGTTTTTCATCGTCCACATATCCGGTAACGCCCATAAGACCGTCTGCCAAACCGCCGTCGACGAGCTTGCGGAACTCACTTATATATTTTGAAAAATCGCTTTCGCAGAACACCGTGTCCACCGTGGTGAGACAAAACGGACCGTCTTTCAACCGGCGGCTTATTTCATAGAAACTGTGCATGGAACCGGACGTGTTTTTTACCACAAAGTGTAATGGTACGGGATGTCCGTCCAAACCCTCATTGGAAATATGTTCCAGATGACGACTCACGGGAATTGCCGTACCGTTACATATCACGACAATCTCCGTGGCACCGTTATTCATAAACACACGTATAAGTCTGTCGATGAGACACTCGCCACCAATTCTGACCAAAGGTTTGGGAACTGCTATGCCCTCACCCGCCAGCCGCGAACCCTCACCGGCAGCTATTACAGCATACTTCATCTGCCTTTTACCATTTGAACAATGCGCAAAGGTATGTAATATCGGCGAGATGATGAAACTTTTTATAGTATTTTAGTTTTTTACATTATTATAATAATACTTTATAATATGTGACATTGTTTTACAAACCACTACTGAGTTTGTCGGTATGTACATCGCCGGAACCTTTGATGACATGCTTTTCCGAACGCACTTTACCCTTAAGGGATATGTCGCCGCTGCCATATACCTTGCTCTCGACATCACCGCTACCGTCGAATTTGACACTTATGTCACCACTGCCTTTAACCAAAAGCCCTGTCTTTGCCGACTTGACCTTTTTCAATTCCACATCTCCGCTGCCGTATACCGACACATCGAGCGAGTTGCATATTATGTCGGAAAAAGACACGTCGCCGCTGCCTTTAACCTTTATCTTCATATTGTCCGTGTCGACATGCTTCTTCGAACGGAAATCACCCGAGCCTGTAACGGTCACTTCAACGATATCCGGAGACGTTACATAGACCACGGCACTTTTCGAACCTATATTAATGTGTATACCGTTGCTGTCTTTCTGTTTTACGCGCAGGGTTGTACCATCGGAAGTTATATCGAGCCTTTCCACCATATCCTCCGACCCTCCGGCAACAACCGACATGGTGTCGCCCTGAACATACTTCACATCCACACTGCCTGCCAGCGCTATTTTCTCAAAGCCGGCAACCTTAAACGTCTTCTTTACCTTTGTAACATCGTTTTCATACCACATCCCCGGCGTCTGTCCGTCTGCCGGTTTTCTTGCACACGATGTTGCCACAAGCAACACAAAGGTGCAAAGAACAAACATTGTCTTTTTCATAATTCCAGGTGTTTTATTCGTTATTGTTTCTTTATTGTAAAGGAGATAAGGGAAGATTTGGGGAGATATGTGGCTTGCGCCACAGAAGATAAAGGACAATAGTCTTGTTTCAAGCAACAAAGCATACGTCTTCTATCTTCCTCTATCTTCTCCTATCTCCCTCTATCTTCTTATTTCCAAACTCCATCATAATTATTTACATCCATTAGACGCAAGCAGAGCAAGGAATGTTGCACGACACAGTAAATATTTTAATAAAAACAATTAAAAAAATCAGCCGAATGCATATTTGTTCTTCGCTTGGAACTTGCGCGCCGCACGCAACTGATGACGCATTATGCTAACAAGCTCCTGTGTTTCCTGCAACACATTGAGATAGAGCAGCGACACCTTAAGCCCTGATGTACCGTTGTCGCGATACATACGGTCTATATGACGCTTGCGGAGAGCCGAAAGCCCGTCTTTGCACTCGTCTGCAACGGCAAGCGTCTCACGGTAGCGGTCGTACCTGTTGGTGGAAATCATCTGCTGCGTAAGGTTCATCAGCTCGTTTATGTTACGGCGCACGGGTTCAAATTCGGCAATATATTCCTCTGGAACGGGATTGAAGTTGTTATCCACATGTTCTTTCACCGGCTCCAGCATGCGTTTGAGACAGTATATGAACTGCCTGTCGCTGCTCATACCGAGGTGGAACCACGTGTTACGCTCTATCGCCATGTTGTCCGGCACACGCTTAAGGGCAAGAAGTTCCTGGCGGCGGTATTTCTTCAGTTGCCCGAGTTCTTCATCGAGGGCAGTCTCACAGTCTCGCAGTCGGCGCAGGTTTGCCTGTGCAAACCCTTCGATAACAATGGCATTGAACTGTTCGAGAACAAATCCTGTCACGAAACTCTGCGTGCGCTGCACATGCTTGGACAGCAGATCCCACACTATATCCTTGTCGCGCGTACGCATCATCAGTGCAAATAGGTTTTCTTTCTTGTCCTCCTTGCTTTTGGCAGCATATCTTCGGTTGCTGCGCCATAATATATAGATGTCGAGAACTATAAAAGCCACCATCACAACGATGCCTCCGAAATACATCAGGGCGCACACTATTGCACACAGGGCGAAAGCCACTCCTGCCGTGACAAACCAACCGCCGATGACAGACATGACACCGGTTACACGGAACACCGCGCTCTCGCGTCCCCAGGCGCGGTCGGCAAGAGACGTACCCATGGCAACCATAAAAGTTACGTAAGTGGTCGAAAGGGGCAGCTTATAGTTGGTACCGGCAATTATAAGCATGGCGGCGAGAACAAGATTTACCGCCGCACGCACCTCGTCGAACGCCGCTCCCTGTGCCAGAACAGCCTCACTGCTGTTGAAACGTCTGTCCATGATGTTGTGTACACGGCGCGGCACAATCTTAGAAACAACGTCACCGATGTCTTGAGTGGCACGGACGATGCTGCGCGCCACCTTGGACGAGCCGAACATCTCGTCGCCCTCGTCCTGACGACTGAGGTCTACGCTGGTCTTGACAACGTTCTTTGCTTTCTTTGAGGTGAACATAGCCACTACCATAACCAGACCTGCAATGACAAGATAGGACAGCGGGCTTTTTGCCGATGACATGAGTACGGTCATCTTATACGAATCGAACGCACCGTTGCCGTTGGCAATGAAATCACGAAGGGCATCGAGACCGGCAAGCGGAACACCGATAAAGTTGACGAGGTCATTGCCGGCAAAAGCCATGGCAAGAGCAAAGGTGCCGAGCAGGACAATAACCTTGAAGACATTTACGCGCAACAAATGAAGCACCTGCATAAGCAAGGCGGAGACAACAAACGATACGGCAAGAAGCAACAAGGTGCGGTTGTTTATCCACGCACGCACGCCGTCGGCAACAAAAGGCGAGTCGCCTATACCTTTTATAAATATAAAATAGACAAGCGCAGTAAAAGCTATGCCGCCGAACACAGCCACGGTATATCGAAGACGAGGCTTGTAGTTGAAAGTGAAAACAAGTCGTGAAAGCCACATCACCACCACACCGAAAAAGAATGCCACCGCCACAGACACGAAAATGGCAATGATGACACTCAGCGCCTTGTCGCTGTTCAGCAGATCGGTAACAGCCAATGCGGGATCGGCATTCATCTTAAGAAGTGCAAGAATGAACGTTCCGCCAAGCAGTTCGAACACAAGCGACACAGTGGTGGACGTAGGCATGCCGAGGGTGTTGAACATGTCGAGCACCACAACGTCCGTAACCATTACGGCAAGGAGTATCGTCATGACCTCGTGGAACGTGTAATTGTCGGGGCGCATTATGCCATGACGCGCCACATCCATCATGCCGGCACTCATCACTGCTCCGAGAAGAACTCCTGCAGAAGCAACAATCAGCACCGTACGGTATTTCGCCACACGGGCACCGACTGCCGAGTTCAGAAAGTTTACGGCATCGTTGCTTACACCGACAAAAAGGTCGAACACTGCCAAAATCAGCAGGAACGCCACAATAATAAAGTAAATAGTTATCATAAACTTCGTTGTTTTTATTATCTTTTTACCTCTCTGCAAAGATATACATGCTATGTTACAATTGTGTTACAATAAGGTTAAGAATTGGAAACAATCAGTTAAGTAATCTCAACAAGGATGTTTTGTCTTCCAAAAGACGGCATTTCAGCCTCCAATATGCCGCCTTTTAGAGGCTGAAACGCCACCTTTTTGGAAGGCAAAAGGTATCATTCTGATTTACAGGATGTTACAAAAGGCATCGCGAAACGGTGCAATAATGTTGTAAACAGCGGTTCGACATACACGCCATTTCATACTCCAAGACCTCTTTTACAGTGTTCGTCATCTTACTTTCGCTGACATACAATAACATAAAAGACTACGTGGCGAAAATTGAAAAGAACGGTATGGAAAGCCTATACACTGTTGCTTAAATTCATCGGACGGACATTAATTAATGTATGAATTTATTTGGCGGTTAACCATAAATGAAGTAATTTTGCAGCATAAAGATTGAGACACAAGTAAATGAGCACTGACCACTCTACTGCCATTCTGACTATGACAACGGAAAAGTTGTCACGGGAAGAATCGCTAAAAGGCATCTTCCATCAGCACAGGGACGGCAATCCCTTGCCGTCTGCAAAGGCTCTGCAAGAAATAATAGAACTGTCACGTTCTATTTTGTTTCCGGGATACTACGGAATGTCATCCGTAAACATCAAAACCATCAAATATCACATCGGTGTAAATGTGGAACGGCTGCACAAACTGCTTGCCGACCAGATCATGGCAGGACTGTGTTTTGCCGATGAATGCAGTGAGGAAACGTATGAGAAACTTAACGTCAGGCGATGCGAGTCGGAACAGCTGGCGACACAAATAATAGAAAAATTGCCTGTCATACGCGCTACGCTCGCCACCGACGTGGAAGCTGCATATTGCGGAGATCCGGCAGCCGAAAGTGTAGGAGAGATAATATCTTGCTATCCCGTGATAAAAGCTCTTACAAACTACCGCATCGCCCACGAGCTGACGGTGCTCGGAGTGCCTCTAATACCGCGCATGATGACGGAGATGGCACACTCTGAAACGGGCATAGACATACATCCGGGAGCACAAATAGGACACCACTTCACCATCGACCACGGAACGGGCGTGGTAATAGGGGCTACATGTATCATAGGCAACAACGTGAAACTGTATCAGGGAGTGACGCTCGGGGCAAAGAGTTTTCCACTCGACGAGAACGGTAACCCAATTAAAGGCATAGCCCGACACCCGATAATAGAGGACAACGTGGTTGTATATTCAAACGCGACAATACTCGGACGGATAACCATAGGGCACGACTGTGTGGTTGGGGCAAACATCTGGGTGACGGAAGACATGGAACCTGAGACAAAGAAATACAAGAAGGCATAGATGCCGGGATTTTGTCATACATGGCACCGAGGGACTATATGGAAAGAACAACATCAATATAAATAATGGAACAGGAATTTGAACTCATCGCCAAGACATTCATGGGTCTGGAGCCCATTTTGGCACAGGAGCTGACACAAATGGGAGCTAACAACGTGCAGACAGGACGCCGCATGGTGTCGTTCAGCGGCAATAAGGAGACTATGTACCGTGCAAACTTCCAGTTGCACACGGCAATAAAAATTCTGAAACCAATCAAACACTTCAAGGCGGCAAGTGCCGACGACGTGTACGAGGAGATAAAAAAGATAGACTGGAGCGAGTTTTTGGACAACAACAAGACATTTGCCGTAGACGCAGTGGTGTTCTCCGAGGAATTCCGTCACTCCAAGTTCGTGGCATACAAGGTAAAGGATGCCATTGTGGACCAGTTCCGTGAGAAGACGGGACAGCGTCCCAACATATCCGTAACCAATCCGGACATCAGACTGAACATACATATTGCGGAAGACAAATGTACATTGTCGCTCGACTCGAGCGGCGAAAGCCTTCACCGCAGGGGCTACCGTCAGGAGTCGGTAGAGGCTCCGCTGAATGAGGTTCTGGCTGCCGGCATGATACTGATGAGCGGTTGGAAAGGCGACACGGACTTCATCGACCCGATGTGCGGTTCGGGAACGCTGCTGGTAGAGGCGGCACTCATAGCACAGAACATTGCCCCGGGAGTGTTCAGAAAGGAATATGCGTTTGAGAAATGGAACGACTTTGACCGCGAGTTGTTCGACAGCATATACAACGACGATTCACAGGAGAGGGAGTTCAAGCACCACATCTACGGATACGACATCGACATGAAAGCCGTAAACACGGCACGAATGAACGTGAAAGCTGCGGGAATGTCAAGCATAATAACGGTGGAAAACGCCGATTTCAAAGACTTCAAGCAACCCGAGAACAAATCTATAATAATAACAAACCCACCATACGGCGAACGTATATCCACTCCCAACCTGCTCGGAACGTACAAGATGATAGGCGAAACGCTGAAACATCAGTTCAAGAACAACGAGGCATGGGTGCTCAGCTACCGTCAGGAGTGCTTCGACCAGATAGGACTTCGTCCTTCGATAAAGATACCGCTGTATAACGGTTCGTTGGAATGTGAGTTCAGAAAGTACCAGATGTTCGACGGAAGACTCAAGGATTTCCGCGGCAGCGGCAAAATCCTCAAAACCGAGGAAGAGAAGAAAGCCATGGCTGAAAAGGGACGCTTCAAGAAAAACAGAGAGTTCAAGAGGCGTTTGGAAGAGGAAGCCGAGAACGAAGAGGGTGACATAAGGTCGTTCAAGTTCCATTCACACAAGTTTGATGAGTTTGACCGCAAGGAGCGCAACAGCCGCAAAGCCGAACGCAACCGCGACAGAAACGAGGAGCGCAACGGCAGAGACCGTCGCCGCGATGACAAGGGCAGAGGTTTTGAAAGGGGTGCAAGAAAAGGCGGAAAGGACTTCGGCAAAAAGGGAAAGAGATACAACTATGGAAAAGACTGACGTAATAAAGAGGCTCTTCGGAAAAAGGGCTGCAACACTGGCAATAATGATACTGACAACAGTTGCAGGCATGTCACAGGGTAAAGAGTTCACGCTTGAAGATTTGAACTACGGCGGAACGAACTATTACAACATGTCACCCAAAAACATATATACCGCATGGTGGGGTGACAAACTGGTAAGACGCGGTGCCGAGACATGCTCGTTGATAAACACGGACAACGGCAAGGAAACGGCTTTATTCGGTACGGAAGATATCAACAAATGGGCAGAAACGAACGAAAATACAAAAATACGAAGTCTTTACGGCGCAAGATTTCCTTACGCAGACAAACCTCTCGTATTGGTAAGCAACCGTAAAGAGCGGATGCTCATTGACTTCAAGGCGGGCAAGACGATATGGCGGCAGGTATGCGAAGGCGAGACCAACGCCGACTGGAACAGTGTTTCAAAAGCCGTGGCATTTGTAAAGGGCAACCAACTGTTCGTAACCGATGCCGCAGGAAACACCAATCAACTGTCTACAGACGGCAGCCGGGAGATTGTATACGGACAGGCGGTGCACCGCAATGAGTTCGGTATAATGAGCGGAACGTTTTGGAACAAGGAGGGCGACAGACTGGCTTTTTACCGTATGGATCAGAGCATGGTGACCGACTATCCGCAAGTGAACACATTCACAAGAGCGGCGGAATACGAGCCTGACAAATACCCCATGGCAGGCATGACAAGCCATAAGGTTACCGTAGGGGTATATGACATGGCAACGGGAAATACCGTATATCTTAAGACCGGAGACCCTACCGACCGCTATTTTACCAACATAACGTGGAGTCCGGACTCAAAAATCATATACATACAGGAGCTTAACCGTGACCAGAACCACATGCTACTGACAAGCTACAACGCGGAAACGGGCGACCAAAAGGAGATTATCTACGAGGAGTGGAGCGACAAATATGTGGAGCCGTTGCATCCTCTGACGTTCTTGCCATGGGACAACAACAAGTTCATACTTCAAAGCCAGCGTGACGGTTTCAACCATCTTTATGTGTTCGACACGCGCAAAAGCATCTATCCGGAGAATAGACAGACGGCGGCGGGCGTGTCATACAAGGAGCATCTGCAGTCCGTGCAACTCACAAAGGGCAACTTTGTAATCATGGAACTTGTCGGACTGAACAGCAAGAAGAAGTCTGTCATCGTGGAATCCAACGAGCTGAGCCCGATACAAAGAAACCTTTTCGCCGTCAACACTACCACAGGCAAAAGGACACAGCTTGACAACGGGCGCGGTGTTCACTACGGCACACTGTCGGAAAGCGGCAACCTGCTATGTGACAAGTACTCGGAACCGGACGTACCGCGCAACATCGAGGTTATAAATACAGGCACGGCAAAGCGCAACATGATATTCAGCGCGCCCGACCCGTGGACAGGATACAACGTTCCTGAATACTCGTGCGGAACGATAAAGGCTGCCGACGGCACGACAGACCTTTACTACCGCATGGTGAAACCCATAGGATTTGACCCCAATAAGAAATATCCTACCGTCATATACGTATACGGCGGTCCCCACGCACATAACGTGGATGCAAGCTGGCACTATCTGAGCCGCTCGTGGGAAACGTACATGGCACAGAAGGGATATCTGCTGTTCATACTCGACAACAGAGGAAGCGAGAACCGCGGACTGGCTTTCGAGCAGGCTACATTCCGCCACCTGGGACAGGAGGAGATGAAAGACCAGATGAAAGGTGTGGACTTTCTCAAGACACTTCCTTATGTAGACGCCGACCGCATGGGCGTACACGGATGGAGCTACGGCGGATTTATGACCATATCGCTTATGACAAACTATCCCGATGTGTTTAAAGTAGGAGTGGCAGGAGGTCCTGTAATAGACTGGAAATGGTACGAAGTGATGTACGGCGAACGGTATATGGACACCCCGGAGAGCAATCCCGAGGGCTATGAGCAGGCATCTTTAATAGCAAAAGCAAAGGACTTGAAAGGCAAATTGCAGATAATCATCGGCATGAACGACCCGACCGTCGTTCCGCAACATTCCCTGCAGTTCATCAACGCTTGCACGGAAGCGGGCACGCAGCCTGATTTCTTTGTCTATCCGGGCGAAGGTCACAACATGGCGGGACACAAAAGCGTGCATCTGCACGAACGTATAACGCAGTATTTTGAAGACTATCTCAAATAAAAGCGGCATAGGCTGTAAGGCGAAAAGATGTCATAAACGGTCCGGCAGACGGGCTACATAGCTATAAAAAGGAATATCATAAACTATAAAAACAGTCGGTTTACTGTATGAAAATATTATTGTTAGGAAGCGGCGGACGTGAACATGCACTTGCATGGAAGATTGCGCAGAGCGAGAGAGTGGAAAAGCTGTACATTGCTCCGGGTAATGCCGGAACATCGAACGCGGGCGAAAATGTTGCAATAAAGGCTGACGACTTCGAGAAGTTGAAGGATTTTGTTGTGGAAAAGGGCATCGACATGGTTGTTGTAGGTCCCGAAGACCCGTTGGTAAAAGGCATATACGACAACTTCCGCGACGACCCACGCACTGCCAAGGTGCCGGTGATAGGACCGTCGAAGCAGGGTGCCGTGCTCGAGGGAAGCAAGGACTTTGCCAAAAGTTTCATGGAAAGACACAACATCCCGACAGCAAAATACCGCACCTTCAACGGCATGAACATCGACGAAGGACTGACCTTTCTCGAAACGATGAAGGCTCCATACGTGCTGAAAGCCGACGGGCTTTGTGCCGGCAAGGGAGTTCTGATATTGCCAACGCTCGAAGAAGCGAAGAAAGAGTTCAAGGAAATGCTGGGCGGAATGTTCGGAAATGCCTCGGCAAACGTTGTCATCGAGGAATTCCTCAGCGGCATAGAGTGCTCAGTTTTCGTACTCACAGACGGAAAGAACTACAAGATTTTGCCTGAGGCAAAGGACTACAAGCGCATAGGTGAACACGATACCGGTCTGAACACGGGCGGTATGGGCAGCGTGACACCGGTTCCCTTTGCAACCGAAGAGTGGATGAAAAAAGTGGAGGATCGCATCATCCGCCCGACAGTAGACGGTCTGGCAGAAGAGAAAATAGATTATAAGGGCTTTATATTCTTCGGACTTATAAACGTGGACGGCGAGCCTATGGTGATAGAATACAACTGCCGCATGGGCGATCCGGAAACGGAAAGCGTGATGTTGCGCCTGAAAAGCGACATTGTAGACCTGTTCGAAGGCGTTGCAAAAGGCGATCTTGACAAGCGTGAGATTACGTTTGACGAGCGTGCGGCTGTGTGCGTTATGCTCGTGAGCGGAGGTTATCCTCAGGAATATGTCAAAGGATATCCCATAAGCGGCATCGAGGACGTGGACGGCAGCATTGTTTTTCATAGCGGCACGGCGATGAAAGACGACACGGTTGTAACTGCCGGAGGACGCGTGATAGCAGTAAGTTCATACGGAAAAGACAAGGAAGAAGCGCTGAAGAAGTCCTTCACCGAGGCTCAGAAGATACTGTTCAAGGACAAATATTTCCGTTCGGATATAGGTGCAGACCTCTGATTGCACGCAAACCAAAGAATACAAGATAAGAAAAAACAAGGAGAAAAGACAGAAGGAGTAAGGTTGTGGCAAGGAAAAGACTGCAGAACAAGGTGGCGGAAAGCCGTTTTGCACTGCCCGTAACGGCAGTATACGCAACATTGGTATGGCTTGCCGGAGGACTGACAGACAACGGTATGTACATACAGTTTGCGCTCTTTGCAGCGTCAGCATTCATGATGATGATTCTCAACAACCAAAACTCGCTTATACGTATATACAGCCGCATGGTGTCGTGCACGTTTCTCGTGCTCACAGCCATGACGGCTTTTCTGTTTGAAAAATACGAACCCTTTGCCGTGCAGATGTGCATGACAGCGTTCTATCTGGCTTTTTTCTCATGCTATCAGAATAAGAACACCAGAGGACGGATGTTCTATGCGTTCCTGTTCATAGGACTGGCAAGCATATTCTTCGTACAGATACTGTTTCTTGTGCCGGTGTTGTGGATTATAATGGCAGGCAAGCTGATGGTCTTCAACCCTAAAATGTTTTGGGCATCGGTACTGGGAGTGGTCACACCATACTGGTTTCTTGCAGGCTACTGTCTGCTGACCGGAAGCCATGAAGAACTTATCCGCCACTTTGCCGACATCGCCATATTCAATCCCATGCCGCTTTATGCGTTGCCCGACACGAAAAGACTGGCTGCACTGGCATTGATACTGCTGCTTGCATTCACGGGAATGATACACTATTTACGCAACAGCTACGGCGACAAGATACGCACGAGAACCATATATGAAACATTTATCATAATGAACCTCATAATCATTGCGTTCGTCATGGTGCAGCCGCAGCACACGGACATGCTGCTGCCGTTGCTCATAGTGAACACGGCTCCGCCGGCGGCACACTTCATCGCACTCACGGGGACGCGTCTTACCAATATGGCATTCTGCACTATCACAACGGCAATACTTGCACTCACTGCATATAATATATGGATGTAATAATAGCATTTCTTACAGAATACGGATATGTCGGAATGCTGGCTTCGGCATTCCTTGCAGGAAGTTTCCTACCGTTCAGCAGCGAGGCGGTGATGCTGGGACTGCTTGCCACCGGACTTGACCCGTGGGGATTGATTTTATACGGTACGGCGGGCAACATTCTCGGGGGACTTTTCAACTACGGTGTGGGCAGAATGGGGCGTCTCGACTGGATTGAAAAGTATCTTCATGTAAAGAAGAAAGATCTGGACAAGGCACAGCGTTTCATGGCAGGACACGGGGCATGGATGGGCTTCTTTGCATTCCTGCCCGTGTTGGGCAGCGCCATAACGATACTTTTAGGACTTATGAGAGCAAACATTGTGATATCGACAACAAGCATGGCAATAGGCAAATTCCTGCGCTACGTACTGCTTGTATACGGTGCAAGTATGCTTGCCTCATAGTATTTCATAACATTTTGATTTTCAATATCTTACCTTTTGACTTCTAAAAGGACGTCTTTTAACGTCCAAAAGGGCATCTTTTAGAGCCAGAAAGGGCACCTTTTAGAAGCCAAGAGGTGCCCTTTTACAATACGGCATGTTTTCCCCTATTGTGCAACCGCTCCCCTACCCGCCCGCAAAGTTGCGTTAAAGAATAATAAATAACCCACAAACACAGTCAAACTTTGTATCTTTGTAACCAAAAATTTATAATAATCACATTATCTGTAAATGAAACAATTTAAGTTAGTGGACAATATACTGGGCTGGCTGGCATTCCTTATAGCAGCCTTTGTATATTGTAGCACGGTTGAACCCACAGCCAGTTTCTGGGACTGCCCGGAGTTTATCGTCACAGGATATAAGCTCGAAATAGGTCACCCGCCGGGCGCGCCGTTCTTTATGCTCACGGCAAATCTCTTTTCACAGTTCGCAAGCGACCCTTCGCAGGTTGCCCTCATGGTAAACATGATGAGTGCCCTGCTCAGCGCAACATGCATTTTGTTCCTGTTCTGGAGCATCACTCATCTAACGCGCAAACTGATACTGAAAGACTGGAACGACCTCACTCTGTCGAAGATGATAGCCATAGAGGCAAGCGGAATGGTGGGCGCACTGATATATACGTTCAGCGACACATTCTGGTTCAGCGCGGTCGAGGGTGAAGTTTACGCATACTCATCGGCTTTCACCGCCGTAGTGTTCTGGCTGATACTCAAGTGGGAGGATCATGCCGACGAACCGCACAGCGATCGTTGGCTTGTATTAATAATGTATATGACGGGACTGAGCATCGGAGTACACCTGCTGAACCTGCTGTGTGTACCTGCAATCGTACTGGTATACTATTACCGCAAGTTCCCGAATGCCGACCTCAAAGGCTCGCTCATGGCACTTGCCGTGTCGTTTGCCATCGTTGCCGGCATATTATATGGCGTCGTTCCGGGTATCATCACCGTGGGCGGATGGTTTGAACTGTTCTTCGTCAACACGCTCGGATGCCCGTTCAACACAGGCGAGATTATATACATCATACTGCTCGTCGGCACTGTCATCTGGGCAATATACGAAAGCTATACTAATCGTAGTACAAAACGCAGCAACGTGTCTTTCCTCATTGCCGTGGCAATGCTCGGTGTTCCGTTTGTCGGTCATGGCTGGGCGGCGGTAGTTACAGGCATCGTGGTGCTTGCCGCACTATGGTTCGTACTGAACTTCAAGAAGGACAAGGCGGCTCTCGTCAGTGCCCGTATGAAGAACACCGTGCTGCTGTGCATGCTCATGCTAATGATTGGTTACTCAAGCTATGCACTCATTGTAATACGCTCATCGGCAAATACACCGATGGATCAGAACTCTCCCGAAGATATCTTCACACTGGGAAGCTATCTCAGCCGCGACCAATATGGCGACAGTCCGCTACTATACGGACAGGCATACACATCGCAGGTGCAGCTCGACATCGACGGTAACCGATGCATACCGCGCATGAAAGAGGGCGCACCGGTATACCAGCGAAAAGAAAAGGCATCGACGGATGAGAAAGACTCGTACTTCATTGTAAGGCACAAGAACAAGTATGTATATGCTCAGAACATGCTTTTCCCACGCATGCACTCGAGCGACCACGCACAGGCATACGAGAGTTGGATGGGAGGCGTGAACGGTACGGAGGTGCCATACGACAACTGCGGCGAGACGATAATGGTAAAGATGCCGTCGCAACTGGAGAACATTCGTTTCTTCCTTTCATACCAATGCAACTTCATGTACTGGCGTTATTTCATGTGGAACTTCGCCGGAAGGCAGAACGACATACAAGGCAACGGAGAGCTTGAACACGGCAACTGGATTACGGGAATACCTTTCATAGACAATATGATGTTGGGAGACCAAAGTCTGCTGCCGGACGAACTGAAAGAGAACAAGGGTCACAACGTGTTCTACTGTCTGCCTTTGCTCCTCGGACTGATAGGTCTGTTCTGGCAGGCATACCGCGGACAGCGCGGCATACGACAGTTCTGGGTGGTGTTCTTCCTGTTCTTCATGACAGGACTTGCAATCGTAATATATCTTAACCAGACACCTATGCAACCGCGCGAGCGTGACTATGCATACGCCGGTTCGTTCTACGCATTCGCAATATGGTGCGGAATGGGTGTGGCTGCAACGATTGACCTTATCAAAAAAGGTCTGCTCCGAATGAAATACAAGCAGGCGGGCAATGGCAAAATACCGGCAGACGCACGCCTCGACAAAAAGACAGAAACCGTTCTGGCGGCAATTGTGGGTGTGGCATGTCTACTCGTTCCCATACAAATGGCAAGCCAGACATGGGACGACCACGACCGCAGCGGACGCTATACGTGCCGCGACTTCGGACAGAACTACCTCATGTCGCTACAGGACAAGGGCAACCCCATTGTCTTCACAAACGGCGACAACGACACATTCCCGCTGTGGTACAACCAGGAAGTGGAGGGCGTACGCACTGATGCACGCGTCTGCAACCTCAGTTACCTGCAGACCGACTGGTACATAGACCAGATGTGTCGCCCGGCATACAACTCTCCATCGGTGCCCATAACATGGCCGAGACTTGACTATTGTTCCGGAACCAACGACTACATATCGGTAGAACCGGAAGCCAAGTCACAGGTACTGGAACTATACAAACAACATCCCGAAGAGGCAAAGAAACAGTTCGGCGACTCTCCGTTCGAGCTTAAGAACGTACTGAAATACTGGGTTCGCAGCAAGGACAAGGAAATGCACTTCATCCCAACGGACACTCTCTATCTGACAATAGACAAGGAAGCCGTAAGAAAGAGCGGCATGATGATGGCAGCCGACAGCATTCCCGACCGCATGGTCATATCACTAAAAGGTAAAAGAAACCTTTATAAAGGCGACCTCATGATGCTTGAAATGCTTGCACAATGCAACTGGACACGTCCTATATACGTGGCTTGTACGGTTGGAGCCGACAACTATATGAATCTTGGAGACAACTTCATACAAGAAGGATTGGTAAACCGTATAACACCGTTTACCACCAACACGGGCGACATGAAGAACTTCGACACGGAGAAGGTGTACACAAACATGATGACACGCTTTAAGTACGGCGGTCTTGACAAGAAGGGCATATATCTCGACGAGACAGTAATGCGCATGTGCTACACCCACCGTCGTCTCTTTGCACAGCTCGCCCTGCACCTCATCAGCGAAGGTAAAAACGACAAGGCAGCCAAAGCTTTGGCGTACGCAGACAAAATGATACCGGCATATAACGTGCCCATGACATACATGAGCGGCGGCATCGACATCGCAAAGGCATACGCCCTGATTGGTCAGAAGGCACAGGCAAAGAAAGTTCTTGGCGACATCTTCAACAACGCATGGCAGTACATGCGGTGGTACAACTCACTTAACACAAACCGCTTTGCCATGTCCCAGCAGGAGTGCATGATGCAAATATACATCATGAGGCTGTGTCTGGATATAGCTCCGTTGGTTGATGAGAAATGGGCTGATGCCTTGGAAACGAAGTGGGAAATGTCCGTAAAGACCTATCAGGAAAGAGGCGGACAGCTGCCCATGTAATAGTGAGGACCGTAAACAAATTCGGCATAAGCAACAAACGTAATGATTATAGAACAACCAAGCATCTGGCTCCACTGGCTCTATCCGAGGGCTACGTGGAGAATGGACAAGAATGAAAGGTCTGTTTATCTGACCTTCGACGACGGTCCTATACCGGAAAGTACGCCGTTCATACTCAAGACGCTTGCCGAATTTGACGTAAAAGCCACTTTCTTCATGGTTGGGGAGAACGTACTTAAGTACCACGATCTTTACAACGACATTGTCGAAGCGGGTCATCAGGTTGGAAACCACACTTTCAACCATTGGAGCGGCTTCCGTCATTCTACCCATTCATACAGTGCCAATACGGAAATGGCAAACGAACTGATAAAAAGCCACCTGTTCAGACCGCCTCATGGGTGGATGCGCTGGGAACAGTACTTCTGGTTGGGGCGCAAATATCGCATCGTGATGTGGGATCTGCTGACACGCGACTACAGCAAATGGACAACGGCAGAAGATATCATCGGCAACGTAAAACGCTATACGCGCAACGGCTCGATAATAACTTTCCACGACTCGATAAAAAGCATAGGGAAACTGGAACATGCCTTACCGGAGGTTCTGAGGTGGCTGAAAGAACAAGGATATGAGTTCAAGACTTTCGAGTGAAAGAATAAAAGCCGAGGCAAAAGACCTCGGCTTTTTTACGTGCGGCATAGCCCGGGCAGACCGTGTCGACACCGATACGGAAGAAGAACTGGCTATATGGCTTGGCAACGGGCTGCATGCTGACATGGCATATATGGCAAACCACATGGACAAACGCCTCGACCCACGCCTGCTTATGGACGGATTGAGAAGCATTGTCTGCGTTGCAATGAACTATGCTCCGGCATACCGCATGCCCGAAGATGAACTCCAACTTGCCGCATATGCGCTCGGACAGGACTATCACTTCATTGTAAAGGAGAAATTAAGACTTCTTGCCGAACGTCTCGGGCTGCATTCATACCGCGTGTTCTGCGACAGTGCCCCCGTGCTCGAACGCTATTGGGCGGTCAAAGCCGGCCTCGGCTGGATCGGACGCAACCATCAGCTTATCATTCCACATGCCGGAAGCATGTTCTTCCTCGGCGAACTGTTCATCGACAGGGAAACAGAATACGACAGTCCGATAAAAAACCGGTGCGGCAAATGCCACTCGTGCATCGACGCATGCCCTACGGGAGCACTCTCCGACAGTATATCCGATACTTCAATGAACAACGACAAGCAATATGCCACGGCATTCGACTCAAGGCTTTGTCTGTCATATCAGACCATAGAAAACCGCATGGAAATACCTCAGGGCATTGCCATGAAAATGGGAAACACTATATATGGATGCGACAGATGCCAGCAAGCATGTCCCTGGAACAGGTTTTCCACCCCGTCGGACGAGCCTCGGCTACGCCCCAAAGACGAACTTCTGAACATGACGAGGGACAAATGGAACCGCCTTACGCCAGAAGACTACAAACGACTGTTCAAAGGCAGCGCGGTGAAACGTGTTAAATATGAGGGTCTGATGAGAAACATCAGAGCCGTAAACAATAACTTAAAGGAAAACAACAAGGACAATGGAACAGGTGAATAAGGACAAAGTGCTTGCCATGCTCATAAAGACATTCTTCAGATATTTCACTCTCGGCATAGTTGAAACACAGTCATCGGACAACGATATGGAAAAGTTTGAACCGCAAAACATCAAACGCACCATGCTCAACCACTATGAAAGCATATCGCAATGCTTCAACACCGAGGCGTTCTACGCTATTTCGAGAATGAACTACAAGGCGGAAGAAATAGAACAGGAGATACGCTCTTTCATAAAGGAAGACACCACACAAATGGATCTCATAAGGCTTGCCTGCAAGACAGAGGCGTTCTATGCCACAATGGTAGAAGAGTATAAGCGCAACTTCGGACTGCTTCTGTGCGGTAGACTTGCCACACAAAATGAACACGAAACCGCCTACACACGCTGTCAAATACTCGGTACGATGGACATGCATACTGCCATCGACATAATAAGCAAGATGACGGAAAGTGCCTATGCGGTAGGAAAGAAACTTTTAGGGGAAAGAAGATAAAGGGAGATAAGGGACAACCCGGCAATCTTTAAATAGGAGATAAAGGGAGATAAGAGGAAGATATGTGGCTAAAGCCACGGGAGATAAAGGACAATAGCTTTGAAACAAGCAGTCGGCATTTGTCTTTTATCTTCCTTTATCTTCTCTTATCTCCCTTTATCTTTTTATTATATCATTGCATGTCGAGTACCACCTGCATCAGCTTTTTGCCCAGTGCATCAGCCTCTTCCATGGTCGGAGCCTCACTGTAAACACGTATAATAGGTTCCGTATTTGATGCCCTGAGGTGCACCCAACAGTCACTGAAGTCTATTTTTACACCGTCTATATCGTTTACATCGGCATCTTTGTACATCTCCTTAACCTTACGCAAGATTGCCGGCACATCGGTTGAGGGAGTAAGATCTATACGGTTCTTTGCAATGAAATAGTTCGGATAAGATGCCCGCAACTCGCTCACCTTACACTTCTTATGAGCCAAAGAAGACAGGAACAGGGCAATACCCACAAGGGCATCGCGACCGTAATGACTTTCAGGATAAATCACGCCGCCGTTTCCTTCACCGCCTATCACTGCACCGGTCTCCTTCATCTTGGTCGTTACATTAACCTCTCCCACAGCCGATGCGGCATAGCTTCCGCCACGACCGACGGTCACATCGCGCAACGCACGCGTGGAACTGAGGTTCGAAACAGTATTTCCGGGAGTGTGTTCCAGCACATAATCGGCAACGGAAACAAGCGTATATTCCTCTCCGAACATTGTTCCGTCCTCACAGATGAACGCCAGACGGTCCACATCCGGGTCTACCACGATGCCAAGATCAAATCCGCCGGACTTCATCTTGCCCATTATTCCACCGAGGTTCTTCTCCAACGGCTCCGGATTATGCGCGAAGTCACCGTTCGGCTCACCGTTCAAGATCTCGTATTCAACGCCCAATGCCTCAAAAAGCTGCGGCAATATGATGCCGCCCACACTGTTGATCGTATCCGCACACACCTTGAAACGTGCGTTCCTGACAGCCTCAACGTCTACCAGTTTCAAAGCAAGTACCGAGTCAATATGCTTCTTGTTATATGTATTATCCTCTATATAATGCCCGAGGCTGTCCACATCGGCATATTCAAAATCCTCCTTTTCCGCAATGGCAAGCACCTCATTGCCCTCTTCCTTGTTAAGGAACTCACCGTAACGGTTAAGAAGTTTCAAGGCATTCCACTGTCTCGGATTATGGCTTGCAGTGATTATTATGCCGCCATCGGCACCTGCCATGCTCACGGCAAGCTCCGTCGTAGGAGTTGAGGCAAGCCCGATGTTGACGACATCATAGCCCATACCCATGAGCGTTCCGCACACCACACTATCCACCATCCTGCCCGATATGCGGGCATCGCGACCGACAACAATCCTGCCCGTTGCCCCATTACGGGTGCTGCGACGGATAAATGTGGCATATGCCGTTACAAACTTCACTATATCCAACGGATTGAGCGTGTCGCCCGTGCACCCACCGATAGTTCCGCGAATGCCTGAAATAGACTTTATAAGTGTCATTATCTTCCTCTTTCGTAAGTTAATTCATAAAGACAAGGATATACGCCGGACGACGCATACCGGTGTCCCTGCGTGTGAGGCACTATAATCTTGACCTTGGCAATCTCTTCATCGGGAGATGACTGCCGCCCCACCTTTATGTAGCTCAGCGGAGCCAACCAGCCCGAAGGTACCGAAGTGCTGTTGTAAAAGCTTGCCATAACGCTCTGTCCGCTTAAGAACGACGCCGAGAACGAACCGCTGGTGTTCGTCACATTCATTTTGTCCACCATGTGGGCAAACGACATTACCTCGTTGGTAAGCTGCAGAGAGTCCGTCAACAGGTTCCATTCCTTGAAACGGCAGAGCACCGTAGTGGTCTCTCCCGGCTTGATGCGTTCACCGCATCCCTTGCGTATAATCTGCATGTACACTCCAGAACGGTTAAGCAAGACATATTCGTTGCGCTCCAGATTGGTAGTGGTGTCCTGAGCAAAGAACTGCTCTTCCGATATCACCGTTACCGACGAGTCTCTTATATACTCCTGTATGGCAGCACGCTCCCTGTCTTTCTGTTCTGCATACGTCTCCGTATCATCGCACGCAGCCGCAAGAATCATGGCAAAGAACGCCATGAACACATAAGTTATTTTATTCATATATTATATCTGATAATACAATTATAACGGCAAATTTACAAAAAACATGCCAATTACGACAAACAACACACCATATATTATGCTACTTTAACCCATACGCCACGATACGGACATCAAGGACGGAAGTTGCAAATGGCTTCCCTCACTCTTTTCTCCGCCTCTTCGATGGTGCACGTAAGCCGTCCGCCGGAGGCATTGAGATGCCCTCCGCCGTTGAAATATCTCTCCGCCATGCGGTTGCACGGGAAGTCGTCAACAGAGCGAAGGCTCACCCATACAAGGTTGTCGCGCTCGGTATCCTCGCGCAAAGAGATGCTCAGACGCATGCCCTTTATCTGCAAAGGCATGTTCACCAATCCCTCGGCATCCCCCTTTACATAATGGAATTTTTTGAGATCACGGCGTGTAAGGATAAAGTAAGAGGCATGTTGCTCAGGCATTACCACAAGACGGTTGTACAACACATGCCCCATCAGGCGCATGCGCCACTCGCTGTAATTGTTGTAGACATTGCGGTAAATCTTGTCCTTGTTGATGCCCTTTGTCAGCAACTGACTGATGATGAAGAATATTTCCGGACGCGTGGAGTTGTACGTAAAGCCGCCCGTATCCGTCATCATTCCGCAATAAAGGGGCACGGCACATTTTCTTGTCACGCTCTCGAAGTCGCCTATCTGCCATATCAGCCTGAACACCAGTTCGCATGTGCTGCTTGCCTCCGGCTGCGAAATCTTCATCTCCACATCTATGTCGGGATCGAGATGATGGTCGATGAGTATCTTGCTTGCCGGCGATGCCACAAGAGCATCCGCCATTTTATCCGTGCGCCCGGGTGTATTGAAGTCCAGGCACATCACAAGATCAGCCTCTGCCAAAACCGCGTCCACTCGTTCCTTGTACTTGTCGTAGCGGACAACACGCTCTGTTCCCGGCATCCACTGTAGAAAATCCGGAAAGGCATCCGGCACGACCACGAGCGGTTCCTTGCCCATTGTGCGCAGATATTCAGCCATTCCGAGACTTGAACCGAGGGCGTCGCCGTCTGGATTTTGATGACAGCAGATAACAATCTTGTCGGATGCATCGACGATACGGCAAAACTGTTCCACCTCAAAATCGGTCAGTATATTAATGTTCATCGTTCGTACTATATATTCATCACACACAACAGGGACTTGTAGACACCGGTCCGCAAGCCCCTGCCACATTTATATTGTTCACTTAAAAATACATGCAAAAAACCTTCGTAGGCATCTGCCGTTAAAACAAACGTTCCGGATAAACGCCCTCTGCCACAAGTGCGCTGATACGGTCTACCACGCCCTGACGGTCGGCAGCATACGTAACGCCGAACCATTTGCTTGTAGTGTCAAGCACTTTCACGGTTGCCGTCTTCTCGTTTATCAGTTTGTTTACCATAAGCGGGATAAAGAACTCCGCCTTAAAGTTTGTCTTTGTCTCCGGAGCAGACAAGAATTCCTTGAAATATGCTTCGCTATGTGCAAAGTAATCAGGCGTAAATCCCCATACGTTCATCGACACCGGCGTGTTGTCTTCCACTGCTACCCACTCGCCGTTCTCGTCCTTGTACGACACCTTTCCGTCCACTCTCATTATCTCCGTGCGCTCAACCACGGTGGTAAGGTTTCCGTCCTCGTCCGTAGAACATATACCGCGCGCCACTGTTCCGTTGTCAGAAAGTGTATTACCCACGCGGAAACCCACCATGGCATATCTGTTTGTACTTCCTTCGGGAAGTTCAGCAAGAAACTTACCTATCGCCATAAAGGCGTCGCGGTTGTAGAAGTCATCGCAGTTTATCACACAGAACGGTTCGTTCACCACGTCCTTTGCCATAAGCACTGCATGGTTGGTGCCCCACGGCTTTACACGTCCTTCGGGACAGCTGAAGCCCTCCGGAAGCGCATCAAGGCTTTGGAAACACAGTTCAAGAGGCACATGTCCCTCATATTTGTCAAGCACTTTGATGCGGAAGTCTTCTTCAAAGTCCTTGCGGATAATGAATACAATCTTGCCGAAACCCGCCTTTATGGCATCATAGATGGAATAGTCCATTATCGTCTCACCATTAGGTCCCAGTCCGTCAAGCTGCTTCAAACCGCCGTAACGGCTGCCCATGCCGGCAGCCAGTAATATAAGAGTTGGTTTCATCGTTATATTTTTTAATATTAATCGCCACAAAATTAATTCTTTTTCACGAGATTGCCGAACATTTAATACCTTTATTTATAAGACCGGATATAACCTCTGCCACATCACAACATAACCTTGCTTGAAACCATGAATTATCCCCCGTTTTTCAAGAGGTGCCCTTTTGCGTTCTAAAAGGGCACCTCTTGGACGCTAAAACGCCGTCTTTCAGAATGCAAAAGGGCACCTCTTGGAAAGCAATACGTAACATACGGATAATCAACATGTTACAACTTGGTATATGAACAAGGCTTTTTTACCTGAAAATTATGACAAGAGGCATTGAAAACCGTGGACATCCGGCTGTCGTGATGGTTATTTGTAAGTATTTTTCATTCATGTAATACAAATTTATTTTACCAAATTTTAAGTATTGCAGATGAACTGCCGCACTTATAACTTTGCATCCTGCAATTTACAAACAAACATCAGAACAACAACAAACATTTAAATCATGAAATTGAAAAGTATCTTTATGCTGGCTGTCATGACCCTGTGCATGATGTCATGCAGCAACGATGAAAACAGTGAAGACATGAACTATGGCAAGGAAATAGCAAAGGTCTATAACGGATACACAAAATCCACCGCACAGTATTTCCCCGACGGCATGTATGCAACAGGCGAAAAACTGGAAATCACACGTGAAGGAGACAACAAGGTAAACATCGGCTACGTATCCGAGACATTCGGCACATTTGAAATAAAGAATGCCACCGTGTCCAAGAACGGGGCGACATATAAGGTCGAAGGCACAGGCACAACGATAATGGGCATGAACGGAACCGGAAAGAGTTACGAATGTAGTCTGAGTGCGGAAGTAAGCGCATCGGGAAGCACATTCAGGTTTACAGTACCGGCGGTGATGGGTGGCATGACCGTTGATTTCATCGAAGGCGACGCGCCCGCAAACGTTATGGTGACAGGAAGCTATGAAGGCATGGCAAAAGCCGTGGCACAATACTTTCCGCAAGGCATGACAAGCGAGAACCAGACGGTGACGGTCAAGGTGGCGGACAACGGGAAGGTGAACATATCATACACTTCGGACACATGGGGAACATTCACCATAAATGATGCGACAGTGACCATGAACGGAGACATATATACCATAGAGGGTGCGGGAAGCTGCTTAATGGGCATGTCCGAAGAGAGCAAGAAGGAATATCCATGCACATTGAAAGCAAGTATCGACAGTGAGAAGAACTCACCGGAGTTTGTATTCAGCGTTCCGTCGGTCATGGGCGGTCTCACAATAACGTGGTCTCCTGCAAGTGCGTCGGCATCCAACTAAGCAAGGAAACGGCATGAAACGAAAATCTATATTTACAGCGTTATTGACGGGAGTGGCATTATTGTCACTCTCATCATGCAACGGTATGTTGGACGATATATACGATATTCCTCAAGAAAGCACGCCAGACGGATACGGTTTCCTGCCGTCAGGCGACGCCACGGCATCGGGTAAAGTGTGCATCGACGCCACGGACTACAAGAAGTGGACCTATATCGACTTCCGCAACAAGGTGTGCCACACCACCGAAATAGGAGAAGACAGCACCGACGCAGCGCCCGCGGAATGGGACATTGCCGTGCACCGCTACGACACGAAGACAAACGGAGCGTCGGTATGCGAAACGGATGAAAACGTCTTGGGCAAGCCGCTGCCAGCAGGAGCGGTGTTTGCGGAAGACGTATACACCACCGACCGCATTGCAACGGACATGTCGGGAATGATGGACGGCAACATCCTGTATGCGTCGTCATACTACAACGAGGTGTTGTCGAGGTGGCTTGATGTGGACACAAGCAACATGCCGCCTGCCTACACACTGTCCGGGAGGGTATATATAGTAAAGCTGAAAGACGGCAGGCACATTGGTCTTAAATTGTCGGACTTTATGAATCCGGCAGGCATAAAAGGTCACATGACCATCGATTATTACATATATCCGCAGGCGGAACAAGGCATACTAATAATGAACAATCCATGATAAAAAGCGAAAAGACATGCAGACTATATTAAGAAAGGTATTCATTGCGCTCCTTGTCATGACCGCCTCTGCCGTTTCCGCCCAAAGGACGGTAAACGGAACCGTTACCGACGGGAGAGGAACACCGCTCATCGGCGCGTCGGTTTCGCTGAAACACAGACCGCACACGGGAACAACCACCGACACAAAAGGACATTATACATTAGTGATACCGGCAGGTGAAGACCCCACACTGCAAGTATCGTACATCGGATACATACCACGCACGGGCAAGCCTTCGATAAAGACAAACCGGCTTGACTTGGCGTTAAACGAGGACGAGACAGGACTACAGACCGTCGTAATCACCGGGACAAGGACACCAAAGCTGCTGAAAGACGCGCCGATAGTGACGAAGGTCATTTCCGCCGACCGCATAAAGAAGACCGATGCAACCCACATCGGCGAACTGCTACAGGCAGAAATACCCGGCATAGAGTTCTCATACGCAATGGACCAGCAGGTTACACTAAACATGCAGGGCTTCGGCGGCAACTCGGTATTGTTTCTCCAGGACGGCGAGAGGATAGCGGGCGAGACCCTCGACAACATAGACTACAACCGACTTAACATGGACAATGTAGAAAGGATAGAGATTGTCAAAGGGGCGGCATCGTCACTATACGGTTCGAACGCCGTCGGCGGAGTGGTGAATGTGATAACACGCGATGCCACGGAGCCGTGGACAGCCAACCTGAACGCACGCATAGGGGCGCACAACAATCAGAGATACGGCGGTTCGTTCAGTTTCAAGTCAGGCAAGTTCAACAGCCTTACGAACATACAGCACACACACGCGGACGCCATAGACCTTGGTCGCGACGGCGACTACTCCACCGTTTTCGGAAGCAAGACATGGAATATAAAGGAACGGCTTACGTTCAACGCGACCGACAGACTGAACTTTACGGGACGTGCAGGATATTATTTTCGCGAACGCGACAAGTCTGCCGACACCAGAAACCGTTACCGCAGTTTCAGCGGCGGCATAAAGGGAAGATATTCGTTTGCCGGCGGAAAGGACGACATAGAGGTGGCGTACTCTTTCGACCAGTATGACAAAAGCGACCTTATAACGTCAAGCCGCAACGACATACGCGACTACAGCAACGTGCAGAACAGTCTGCGGGCGCTCTACAATCACAAGACAGGTAGGAAAAACGTGCTTACCGTAGGCGGAGACTACATGCGCGACTATCTCATGTCATACCAGTTTGAGAACAACGGCAGCAAGCGGCAGTACACCTGCGACGCTTTCGCACAGGCGGACTTGCATGTCACCGACAAGCTGAGCGCTATAGCCGGACTGCGCTACGATTACTATTCGGAGGCACGGGCAAACAACTTGTCGTCCAAGCTCGGCATGATGTACAAGGTCGGCAACTGCTCGTTACGGGGTTCATACTCGGGCGGTTTCCGCGCACCTACACTCAAAGAGATGTACATGAGTTTCGACATGGCAAGCATATTCATGATTTACGGCAACGAAAACCTTAAACCGGAAAGAAGCCACAACTTCTCACTCTTGGCAGAATACATAAAGGGACGGTGCAGCGTAACCGTGACAGGATATTATAATAAGGTGGACAACCGCATCACAACGGCATGGAACAAGGCGCTCAACGGCATGCAATACGTAAACATGGCGCCGTTGAAGATATCCGGTTTCGACGTCAACGCACAGGTGAAATATCCTTGCGGATTCGGTGCAAGCGCATCATACGCCTACACACACGAACACATAAAGGCAGGCGAACCGCTTACATCGAGCACCCGTCCGCACACGGCGACGGCACGGATAGAGTACGACCGGCAATGGAAAAGCTACGGCTTCTGCATCACTCTGAGCGGAAGGTTCCTGTCAGGCGTCACCACCGACGAGTATACAAGCGTGTCATCGTATGAGGAAACATCGAGACAGAGGTATCCGGGATATGCAATGTGGAAACTGAGCCTTGCGCAACGGATTGCCAAAGGCGTCAATATCACACTGGCGGCGGACAATCTCTTGAACTACAGACCGTCGTATTATTACAACAACTCACCGTCCACAACCGGCACGACACTCGCCGCCGGTATATCGGTGGATATCGATAAAATATTCAAATAGCTTATGACAAGACTGAAAATAAACAAGAAAAAGGCTGTTGCAGCCGTATCGGCATTAACCGTGCTGCTTGCTCTCGCCGTGGCATGGAGCCAATGGGCGTCAACGACACGCATAGCATTCGTAAACTACCAGATTATCAATCTCGGGCAGATATCAAAGGCAAACACAAACTCATTCATAAAGATAAGCGAGCTTGACACCGATAATCTTGACGAGATAGGCTCTTACGACATGGTCTTCATCAACGGTATGGGACTGCGCATAACCGCCGAACAGAGGGAGCTGATAAAGGATGCCGCCGGAAACGGACTTCCGGTGCTTACCACAGCCGCCACCAATCCGGACAACGACATCACGTCGGTAGACTCCGTACAGGCGGAAGAGATGAAGGAATATCTGCAAAACGGGGGAAGGAAGAACTACCGTAGTCTGTTGAACTATGTACGCAGGTTCGTTGACGGGAAGAGGCTGTTTGCCGACGCGCCCGATGCTGCCATAGAGAAAGCAAGCGGACTGCTTTATCACTACAACATGGAGAACAAGGACGAGGAGGATGTGTTCTTCAACTCGGTATCCGAATATCATGCTTATCTGAAAAAGCACCGTCTTATAAAAGCCGGTGCCCCGCAGATAATAGTAACAGGACAGATGGGTGAGCCTGCAGACCTTGTCAAAAGACTTGAAGAGACAGGCAACATGGTATACTGCGTAAGCTCGATGCGCAAGTTCATAAATGACGGTCATGCAGACTCCATACATACCGCCGCCGTAATCAACATGGCACACGGGCGTATGGGCGACTATATGGTGGATTTTCTTACGGCAAACAACATTCCGCTGTTCTCACCGCTTAACGTGAACAGGCTCACCGAAGAGTGGGAAGCGGACAAGATGGGAATGAGCGGCGGTTTCATGTCGCAGAGCATAGTGACTCCCGAGATAGACGGGGCGATACGCCCGTTTGCATTATTCGGCAATTACAAAGACGGGGAGGGCTTGCAGCATACATACGCAATACCCGAACGCCTTGAGACATTCGTGCAGACGGTCAACAACTATGTGGCATTAAAGCATAAGCCTAACAGCCGGAAGCGTGTGGCGATATACTACTATAAGGGTCCGGGACAGAACGCCCTGACGGCAAGCGGCATGGAGGTCGTGCCGTCGTTGTTCAACCTTCTGAAACGCATGAAGCGTGAGGGCTACAACGTGGACGGGCTTCCGGAAACCGCCGAAGAACTGGGAAAGATGCTCCAAAAGCACGGTCCGGTTTTCAATACTTACGCCGAGGGAGCATCGGGACGCTTTATAAAGAACGGGAAACCGGAACTGATAAGCAAAGAGCAATATGACAAGTGGACGAAAACGGCGCTGCGCCCCGACATGTATAATGAGGTAATAAAAGTCAACGGAGAATTTCCGGGCAAATACATGGTAAGCGAAGACGGCCGTCTCGCCGTATCCGGACTTCGTCTCGGCAACATCGTGCTGTTGCCTCAGCCTGCGGCAGGCAGCGGAGACAACGCGTTCAAGATTGTCCACGGCACCGACGCAGCGCCTCCCCACACATATATCGCATCATACTTGTGGGCACGCTTCGGGTTCAATGCCGATGCCATGATACACTTCGGAACGCACGGAAGCCTTGAATACACACCGCGCAAGCAGGTGGCGCTGAGCAGCAACGACTGGTCGGACAGACTCGTCGGTTCTCTGCCCCACTTCTACATATATACAATCAACAACGTGGGCGAAGCCATGATAGCCAAGAGGCGTTCATACGCAGGCATCCAGTCGCACATAACTCCTCCGTTTATGGAAAGCAACGTGAGGGGAATATACCGCAAACTGACCGAGAGCATAAAGATATACAACAACCTTCTGCCCTCCAACGGCGGCAAAGGAGACAGGCAGGCTATTGCCCGAGCCGCCGTGGCAGTAAAGAAAATAACGCTACAGTTAGGCATACACCGCGACCTCGGGCTTGACAGCATCGCCGGAAAGCCGTATACGGAGGATGAGATACAGCGCATAGAGAACTTCGGGGAGGAGCTTGCGTCCGAGAAAATAACAGGGGCACTATATATAATAGGTGTTCCATACGATGCGGAACGGATTGTATCGAGTGTCTATTCCATGGCAACGGAACCGATCGCGTACGGTCTTCTCGCACTCGACAAGATGCGCGGACGTGCCAACGTGCAGACAGAGAAGCACCGCATGTTGTTCAACCGCACATACATAGAGCCTGCAAAGGCTGTTGTGGGCAGGCTCCTTGCCAATCCGACACTTGCCACGGACGCCTTTATCTGCAAGACGGCAGGCATTACGGAGGCTCAGCTGGCAAAGGCACGGGAAATAGATGCCGAGCGCAACGCTCCGAAAGGCATGGCTGCAATGATGGCAATGGCTGAGGAAATGGAAACGGGAACGGTTCACAAAAAGATGAAAGGCATGAAGCCGACGGGCGGTAAAGGAATGAAGCCGACAGGCGGTAAAGGCATGTCGTCCGACAAGGCGCTCGCCATGGCAAGAATGATGGGAGCAAGCAAAGAGCAGCTGAAGAAGATGGAGGCTGCCATGAAAAGGGGCAAAGGGAACGGCATGCTAAAGAAGAATGCCGGCGGCATGGCGGCAATGATGAAGCCGCGAAAGAAATACAGCAAGGATGAAATAGACATGGCTACGGCAATAATGGAGGTGGAGCGCACGCTGAAAAACGTCGGGAAATACCGCAAAGCGCTCGTGGAAAGTCCCGAACGGGAACTTGCATCGATGATAAATGCGCTGAACGGAGGATACACGCCACCGTCTGCCGGCGGCGATCCGATTGTAAATCCGAACACTTTGCCTACCGGAAGGAACCTTTTTGCTATAAACGCGGAAGAGACTCCCACCGAGGCGGCATGGGAAAAAGGCAGGCAACTTGCCGACAACACAATTGCCATGTACCGCAAAAACCACAACGACTCGCTGCCGCGCAAAGTAAGCTATACACTGTGGAGCAGCGAATTTATAGAGACGGGAGGCGCCACAATAGCACAGGTGCTGTACATGCTCGGCGTGGAACCGGTGCGCGACGCTTTCGGACGTGTGACAGATCTGCGCCTTATCCCGTCGCAACAGCTCGGGCGTCCGCGCATAGACGTTGTAGTGCAAACAAGCGGACAGTTGCGCGACATTGCCGCGTCGAGATTGTTCCTCATCAACCGTGCCGTGGAAATGGCAGCGGCGGCAGGCAATGAGAGATATGACAACCTTGTGGCGCAAAGCGTTACGGAGGCTGAAAAGATTCTTACAGCGAAAGGGCTGACACCGAAAGAAGCACGCGAGATGTCGACATTCCGCGTATTCGGAGGCGTGAACGGTAACTACGGAACGGGGATAACCGGGATGGTTCAGGCGGGCGACCGCTGGGAGAAAGAGAGCGAGATAGCTGATGTATATCTCAACAACATGGGTGCTTTCTACGGTAGTGAAAAGGACTGGGAGGCGACAAGGCAGCATGTTCTTGAGGCGGCACTGACAAATACCGACGCCGTGGTGCAGCCAAGGCAAAGCAACACGTGGGGAGCGCTGAGCCTTGACCATGTATATGAGTTCATGGGAGGGCTGAACCTTGCCGTACGCAACGTTACCGGAAAGGATCCGGACGCATATCTGAGCGACTACAGGAACCGCAACAACGCACGCATGCAGGACGTAAAGGAGGCTATAGGCGTGGAGAGCCGCACAACGATTTTCAATCCGGAGTATATAAAAGAAAGGATGAAAGGCGGGGCAAGCAGCGCCGAGACATTTGCGGAGGTGGTGCGCAACACTTACGGATGGAACGTCATGAAGCCGAAAGCCGTGGACAAACAGATGTGGGACAATATATATAATGTGTATGTAAAGGACAAGTTCGACATAGGAGTACGGAAGTATTTCGAGAGCAACAATCCTGCCGCACTGGAGGAAATCACCGCCGTCATGCTGGAAAGCGCACGCAAGGGACTGTGGAAAGCAAGTGCCGGACAGGTTGCGGACATAGCCAGACTGCACACGGACCTGGTAAACAAGTACAAGCCGTCGTGCTCGGGTTTTGTGTGCGACAATGCCAAACTGCGCCAATACATCGCATCGAAGACAAGCCCTGCCGCTGCCGAACAGTACAACAGGAACATCAGGGAAATACGCGAAGCCGACATGGGCGACGGCAAAAAGGGAACTGTGATGAAGAAAGAGGAAATGAACGATGCAACGGAAAAGAAGACAGGCGCAGTTAACGGTGCAGCCGTTGCCGTGGCAACAGTTGTCGCCATTGCAGGCATACTTATACTGATAGTGCAACGACGCAGAAGAAACAATGGCAAACAGACATGGAAACGGTAGTTATCATACTTATGGTGACAGTCTGCCTGAGCTTCATGCTCAAGCAGGCTGCACGAAAGTTCCGCTCCGTATGTACGACCGCTGTCGTGTGCGGCATATTCACAGGAACGATGTGGCAGTACGCCATAGAGCAGTCGAGGACACAGATTGCGGACTGGCTCGCCGACACCGGACTGATGCTCGACATAGCGGTGGTGCTCAGCATAGAGGTGATCATACAGATGGCATACTGCATGCTGGCAGCCCACATGCTTACGGCAGGCGGCATAAAAAAGCGCACGCTGCGGATGTACCGTGCCCTCCGCTGGTTTCCGGGCATACTTATATTCCCCGTGTTGTTCAGTCTGCTGGTATTCACCATATTCTCATTGCCCGGCGCGGACTTCAAGCTCGTGGCATGGAGCCTCGGCATGATAATAGCAATAACAATACCGGTAGGCTCGCGGGCGATGAGGACATTAATCCCTGAAAAAGAACTGCGGTTGGAGCTGTTGTTCCTCCTGAATGCGTTTACAGCCATACTCGGCGTCATCGCGACAGTAAACGGGAGGACATCCGTCGAGGCTGAAGGGGATGTGGACTGGAGCGCTTTCTGTGGGTTCGCGATACTTCTGGCTATTGGGATAATTGCCGGAATGACCGCAAGGAGACTTAGAATAAAAAGACAATCGATAAACAAACATAAATCAATATTAAAGCTATGAACTATATTTCTGACATTCTTTATTGGATATCGACGGGACTTCTGGTTCCTGTCATCGTGTTGTTGATAATGCTTTTCGGTAGGGCATTGCTGCTGATAGGCAGTTTCTTCGGGCAGTATCTGTCAATTCGCCGTACCGGTGCCATGCTGCACGACCTGCTCGACGGGCTTACACCCGACGAAATAGAGACTTTAGCCGGACGGTTGCCCGAGAACAACACATCACCGGTAGTAAGGCACATACGCATGATATTGGAGAGAAAAGAAAGCCATGCACACGTACAACGCCTGCTTGCCGGCTTTGAAATCACGGCAGACAAGGATCTCGACACGTCGAAGACACTTACAAAGATGGGACCCATGCTGGGGCTTATGGGAACGCTGATCCCTATGGGACCGGCACTGGTGGGACTGGCAAGCGGAGACATCGCTTCAATGGCATACAACATGCAGGTGGCATTTGCCACGACTGTCGTAGGACTGTTCTCCGGCGCGGTGGGCTTCATAACACAGCAAGTTAAAAAGCGCTGGTATCTCCGGGACATGACAAACCTGGACTTTATAGCCGAACTTATAAACGAACAGAAGAGCAAATGAGACGTAATTTACTGAAAACCGAGGAAGACAACGACCCGATGAGCGTTGTCGGCAACCTGTTCGACGTTGCCATGGTCTTTGCCGTAGCCCTTATGGTTGCGCTCGTGACGCGATATAACATGACGGAAATGTTCAGTCAGGACGATTTCACCATGGTGAAAAATCCCGGCAAAGATAACATGGAAATAATAACAAAGGAGGGACAAAAGATAAACCGCTACACGCCGTCAGAAAACCAGGATAAAAAGAATGGGGCAAAGGGCAAGAAAGTAGGCATTGCCTATGAACTGGACAACGGAGAGATAATATACGTGCCGGAATGACCGAGTGACAAACAACGTGTATAAGAGATACAAAGCTATTGCATATGAGATACGAATCTATCGCATATGAGATGCAAATCTATCGCATATGAGATGCAAATCTATCGCATATGAGATACAAATCTATCGCATATGAGATAGAAACGTAACGCATATGAGATACAAATCTATCGCATATGAGATAGAAACGTAACGCATATGAGATACAAATCTATCGCATATGAGATAGAAACCTATCGCATATTTTTAAGGATGCCATGCAATGTCCTTACATATCAGATACAAGTCCGGAGGTAATAAAAACGCCTGAATCACGTTGACTTAGTATCTCGACACGGCTTTTAACCGTTAATAAAAGAAACCGAACGACAGCATAGGAGCGACATTCCACCTGCCGCCGACAAAGATAGCATCGACCGAAGGCGTCAGCGTCCAACGTCCGAAACGTGCGTCAAATCCCACGCCGGCGACAAACGCAAGCCCTTTCCGGTTGTCTTCACATCCGAGAGTGACGGAACCGTCGTCGGCATCGGACGGCATATAATCGTCATACCGGGAAGACCTTACACCATACCCGGCAAGCGCCTTGACATAAAGGGCGTATCGTTTGCCCGCATCCTGAAAGACATCATAGCCGGCACCTGCCGCAGCCAACAAACAGTCGCGCTCGTCATGAACGGCAAACGGTTTGCCTTTCTGCATGACAGTCTTGTCGCCTTCGTGAGTGCCCCAATGCCCCATAAGCTCGCAGAACATTCGCCCGGACGTATAAAATCTCACACTTACGCCCAACGAAAAGCCCTCGGCGGAATAGGCATCCGGCATCCGTTCATATCCCGCACCGATGCTATAAAGCGCGGAACCGTCCTTGGAAAACTCCTGTGCCGAAAGACTTTGCAGGCATGACAGCGCAAGCAGCAGTCCTATAAAGCGTCTTTTCATCTTCGTCCGGGAGTATATTGCTCGGTAATAGACTTGAAGTCGAACGCGTCTATCTCCTTGTCGGCAATCTTCTTACACAACACTGCGTCATCCTCAAGATATGCCTGCCACTGTTTCCGCATGAATGATCGCCCGGAGATACTCCTGCCGATAAGTATCGGGCAGTCGTCGCCACGACGTTGTATGCAGTATTGTATGCCTTCGTCCAAACTGTAGGTGATAACCAGCGCGCCGTCTTTTGAAAGGCTGTACGAATGGCCATAGGCTGTTATAAGCAGGTGGTCGCCCGCATTGTCAAGCACCTGCCATCTCTTGAACGTGCGGTATTTCTGCACGCCTTTCTTCTTGTACGGCATCTTGAAGTCCATATACACCAGCATCTGCTGCTTTTCGGGATGTCCTTTCCGCGCCAGTTTCATATACTCTATCGTCTCGCTCTTTATCTTCATTCTGCCCTCATCGGTCTTTATGCTTATCGTTTTGGAGCCTGAAGGAAGATTTGACGAACGCTGTCCGCCGATACGTCCCGTTATCAACCGGTTGTCATTGGTCTTTATTTCCGTGTCGTAATATGTCGTACCGGCTATCACCGCCTCGGCTATCTGACAAGAACCGAGCATAAACAAGCAGCATACCGCCATGGCGGCAATGGCTGAAAAGAGAAATCTTTGATGTTTCATAGCGTTAAATGTTTGTACAACCGCAAATTTATACCATATAAACAAAACAACCCTCAACAAATGTTGAGAGTTGCACGTACCATCGAATATTATCCGCCAAACGTCAGTTCCCTACGTATTCGGCTAAGGTGCGTCGGCGTTATACACAGATAGGAAGACATCTCCTTCAAGGAAATATGATTCAATATGTCCGGGCAACGTTTCAACAGTGCCATATAACGTTCCTTAGGCGACTTTGTATGAAGGTCGAGATACTGCATATAAGCCTGACGGAACAGTCCTATTGCAAAGGCACGGAATTCATCCGGGTTTTCAATGAACAGGCGTTTTATTGTCTGTAAATCACACGCCATCACATCGGCAGTCGTCGCCGCCGTGATGTCCGCGCCGACACTGTCAGCCCCGACGGTACTCAGGAAATCGCCGACAATGCCGCCGCCGAACACAAAGCCCGTGACATGAGCGTTTCCGTCATTATCCGTAACGGTATATTTAAAGTATCCTTTCACCACAACACCCATGAACTTTATCTTTCCGCCACGGCGTACAACGACTTCGCCTTTGTCGAAATGCCTGATCGTGCCTTCCCTGAGACAGTATTCACGCAGAAACTCCATGTCGGCGTATTGTTCGTATTGATTGAATGACTTCATACTTTTCCGTGTACATTATTATATATAACAAGTTCGATGTACGTCTCCGTCAATCGTCTATCACTTCAGGATCGGGAACTTCCGGCGACATGTCCTGATATGCCTTCGACAGGTCGGCATTGGTTATCGAGAACCAACGGCTCACCGGTCTTCCTTTATCCGTAAGCGAATGGGAGAACAGCCAGTCGTATGTCTTTCTCATGTAGAATATGCGCGCCAATGCTCCGTGCGACGCCCCTTTAAGCCAGTCGAAACGCAGACGCGTGTCAAGTCCCTTGCCCTGAAGATTGGAAACAACCACTTGCGACTGCTTTACGGATATGGCACGGTCGGCGGTACCATGCAGTATCCAAAGAGGAAGTCGCCCCAATCCCTCCTGATTCTTAAGCGTACATCCTCCGCAAAGCGCCATCGCTGCCGCCACTTTCTCGGGATAAGTACCGGCAAAGTCCATAGTACCATAACCGCCAAGGCTCATGCCCAACACGTAAACACGCGTAGAGTCTACCGGATATTTACTCTTTGTCCATTCAAGCACATCGTTTATCTTCTTGGGATTCCACGCTCCTCCCGGATTTTGAGGCACGATGACAAGAGCCGGTATCTGCCTTCCCTTTACAATGGCATCCAACGGACCGTAGCGGCGCACCCTGTTGAGATTTCTGCCGCAAAGGCTCGCACCGTGCAGGAATATCACTACAGGCGTGGACTCCATGGTATAATAATAGTCCTCGGGAGTATAGATCCAGAAGTCATAGCCTCCGGGAATGACATTGCGGTTGGCTATAAGAAAATCATACTGCGCCGACATTCGTACGACAGAGACAACAAGCAGTGCCGCTATAAGTATTATCCGTTTCATCTTACTGTAAATTTATATATTGCCGTTCCACGGGAACCGACAACGATTGAATTGCCCACAACCACCGGCGACGACTCGAAGTTGTTGGCTACGTGTTTCTTGAAAATCACCTCTCCGGTCTTTCCCCTAACAAGATATATGCTGCCCGAGGCATCGCCTGTGAAGATATACATCTCTCCTTTCTCGTTACGGAGCGACACCGGCGACGACCATGCGAAGTAGTCAAGCGGCACGGTGTATATTATCCTACCGTCGGACGTGCTCAACGCCGTCAGTTCTCCGAGCTTCTTTCCTGCCTTGTTACGGCATATATTCGCAAAAACCATGCCTTTGCAGTCGCCGCTGCCAAGTAAAGGAGTGGCATACATTCCGCCGTCGAGCGTCTTGTCGGGAAGAACAAAGCGTGTGCATCGTATCGGTTGCTCCCATACTACGTTGCCGTTAAGGGCATCGAGCTTTATAAAACGGCAGAAACCTTCGTTGCCCTGCTTGTCTACCTCGCAGGCAGTATAAAGGTAAGGGTGCCCGTTCTCTACGCGGCAAACGGGTGTGCCGTCGGAGTCGTCGAGATTCTTGCAGTGCCACACCGGTCTCATCGTATTAAGGTTTATACATATTATATTGCCCCTGTTGTCCGAGAAAAAGCCGTAGTTGCGATATACGCACAGGCTCGACTCTATGCCCGGAGCCATGCCCTCGGCTCTGTAACGTGCCACGGCGGCAAGACTGAGCCGTCCCTGTTCGCGGCGGAACTTATAAACGGAACCGTTCTCTCCCGCCCAGAAAAGATAACCTCCGGCAACTATGGGAGACGAATCGAAGGCATTCCAGCCGCGCCGGGCTTTCGGGTCGCGGGTGAATATCTGCGTGCGCTCGTGTTTAAGAAGGTCGAAGACCAGACTTCCGAACGGTTCGTCGTGCGGCACGCCCTGCCCCACATAAAGGTTCTTGAACTCCGGGTCGAGCGACATAGTACCCTTTATGACGTTGCCCGAAGCATAGTGCCGGCGCGAAGGCTTGCCCGTATTGAAGTCGATGAAATATACATTGCCGCACAACGAGCCTACCATTATCTCCTCTCCCGTAAATCCCCGGGCAAGAGCATGCCCGTTCTTGGCAAACATGGATATGTCGGCGGCACTCCATTTTACATACAGAGGCTGTCCCGTCCAGCCTGTTCCGCCGCCCCATGTTCCGTATTTTGTAGGGCGCGAATCGTATTCCGTATTAAACACCCATGCCGTTTCCACAGTTGTCGGAGTGCCTTTTATCGTTCTTCCGAAGTCGGCATTGCGCATAAGAGTCTTGCGGAACGTGCGTACTCCACCCGCTTTCTCATAAGCATCATCCACATATTGCAGCGTCTGCGAGAGCGAGTCGGCATATTCCGTGCACCATTCAAGACCTTCTGCCGACGCATAGCAGGTGTCGGGAAGGAACAGTTCTTCAAGTGTCGGGGCGCGGTGTGCTGCCGAATCGACAGCTGCGGGTTCTCCCCCACCGCTCTTGCCATTGCCCGTTCTGCCGCAACAAACAGCAAAAAGGGCAAACGACAATACGATAATAATATTTTTCATGGTCATAAAGTTATCATTTCTCTTCTTTCTTTTCCGCCTCTTCACTTACATTGTCAACCGCAGGTTCCGGCTTTTTATGGATTGCATGGTGTGCCACAGTGTCTTTACGCTCATGCGCGGCATGTGTGTGTTCGTCCTTCACCTCGTCCTTGGGAGCCATTGCGCCGTGCCTTTGCGTAAGATAATGAACGTATTTCTTGCATACGGCACCGGAATAGGCGTTGAATATGTTGTTGGCAAACAGTATGTCGGTTATCTTGTTTTCCCTTACATAGTCAACCATATTCTTTGTAAAATAGCGTGCGTCTACAACATGTATCTCTTCAAACGAAAAGAAGAGATAGCCGGGAATGGCATTACCGAAACTGTCTTTCAGTATCATCACGCGCCGTCCGTTCTTTGTGGAAGTACGCACCTGGGTTATCTTTGTGTCACCTCCCATGAACGTACAATACGCACCGCTGTGTCCGTCGCGGTATTTGAAGAAATATATGCTCTTCTGAGGTTTCTGCTCTCCCGTCACCTGATAGTGGCTGTTTATGGTATAGTTGATATACGTGGTGGTGTACTGTACGCCGCGCGGAACGTAATATACAAAATCTTCCGGGGCGTTCTTCAACGACGCATCCTTTGAATATCCGTACATGCTGCCCACATAATTGCGCACCACCTTGCGGTCGTAGTGCTTCAAATCCTTGAAAGGCACACCGGCAACCTTGGCAAACTTGTATGCCGCATAGTATGCGCCGAGGGGTGCCCAATGGTGATCGGTGCGAAGATATATGTCTTCCGCGGCATGCTCTCCCAATATAGTATAGATGTCCACCGCCTTAACGTCGGGACGCAGATGTGCATGTATGTTGTTGATGGTAGCCTGCTGGCTGTTCGTACATTTACGGGCTTTCTCCGGACAATAATATTCCGCCGCCGTAGGGATAACCATACAGTAAACATTCACTTTGTTGCCAAACGTCTCCTTGTATTTGTTGGCTGCCCCGGCATACGACACGCCGCCCTTAGAACCTCCGCCGTATGCCATAAGGGCACGCACCTTATCGCCTGTCCCCACTACGATTATGCCGGCATTGGCAATCTTTGCATTCTCGTTGGCAGTAAGCTCGTTATGGTATTCGTCCACGTTCCTGTTGGCAATGGCATCCTTGTCTGTCTCCGTCTCCTGTACGGCGGCAGGCGCGTCGGCACTTGCATGAAAGGTGACATTGTCTTCGGACATCGTAAGACGTATCATGTCCTTTATCTGCATGCTGCACGACATAAGGTCGTCTCTGAAAGGTTCGCTGTCGCTGAACCATGAAGACACATCGCGTGTGAAACTTCCGTCAAAGAGTTTCTCGAACGAGAATTCCGGAAACGAAGCCAATTCGCGCTTCTCTAATTCAGAGTATGTACTGCGGGGAAACGTATCGAAGACCACAGTGAACGTAATGAATACCGCGGCAATCAATAATATATATATCTTGTTTCTTGTCATAACGTTTTTGTTTAATCAGTGTCTTTTGTAAGATAATGGTTGTACGAGTTGCTTGTACGCAATGAACAGGCATGCCCTATGTTATTGGCAAACAGTATGTCGGTAATACCGTTGGCGCCGATATAATCCTTTATGTTCTTTGTAAAATAGCGGCAGTCCACCACATGTATCTCCTCGAACGAATGGAAGAGATATCCGGGCAGTGCGTTGCCGAAACTATCCTTAAGCACAAGAAGCCGCCTTCCGTTCCGGGTAGATGTCCTTACGACGGTAAGGTTTGTGTCGCCTCCCATAAAGGTGCAATATGCGGCACTGCTCCCGTCGGCGTATGTACGGAAGAAAGGTTTCTCGACAGGGGCTGTCTCAGACACCACACGCCGCCGGCTCCTGTCCAAGGTATAGGCGATGGAAGTGGTGGTATATTCCACATCGCGCGGCGTGTAATAGATGAATTCTTCGGGAGCGTGTTTTACGGAAATGTCTTTTGAAAAGCGGTACATTGTACCGACAAAGTTTCTTATGACGTGACTGTCATAATTTCCGAGTGTACGAAACGGTACGCCGGCAATGCGGGCAAACTCTTCTGCTGCATAATATGCGCCCAACGGCAGCCAATGGTGGTCGGTACGGGCATATATGTTCTCGGCGACATGGTTGCCAAGCGCAGTATACACATCCACAGCACGCACGCGTTGGGACAGATGTTCATAAATTCCGTTTATCACGGGAAGCTCATCTCTTGTCCACGTCCGCGCCGTGTCCGGACAGTAATATTCGACGGCAGTGGGTATCACCATACAATAAATCCGTATGCTGTCTCCGAACGTTTCATCATATCTGTTCACGGCATCGGCATAGTGCATGCATCCTCCCGGCACACCGCAAAAGGGTTCGAGAGCTCTTACACTGTCTCCACGACCAGAAATGATAATACCCGTAGGCGACTTGTGAGCCGGCAGACACGCCGTCACTGTATCCGTATATCTTCTTGCCGTATGCCGCCCCTGTGTACCGGCAAAGGAATTAAGGAGCGATACCGACAGTAGGAAAATAACAACGGGCAGTAATATGTATGTGCGTATATTTCTCATAAGACCGTATTTTCAGAAACGTGTATAGATAAATGCGTTGTTTGTGGCTCCCACCAAGAGCGCTACACTGAGGGAAAGCAAGACCACTGACACAGTCACTCTGGCTGTAAAAACACACATGCCATGGACGTTATCATTCCAACTTGTAATCCGGCATAAAACATTAGAGGCTGCACGTCTTACCGGCATACAGAAAAGAATGGCTGCCGTCCATAGCCAGAAATTGTCCAATATGGCACTTTCAGACACGAAGTCGGTGAATACGGGTGCATTTCCAATATAGGCATTGAAGAACTTCTTCATTTTGTCGAAGTCGTCATAATAGAATATTCCCCAGCCCGTAACAAAAATAACAATGCTGTAAATATGCAGGAACAGTGCAGGAACTTTTTCACGCACACGCAAAATTGTCTTCTTCTCTATCATAAGTATCACGCCGAAGAACACTCCCCAGATAATAAAATTCCAGCTTGCACCATGCCACATACCGGTCAGAAACCACACAGTCATTATGTTGACAGTCTGGTGACGACGGTTGCCGCCCATGGGTATATATACGTAATCGCGGAAGAAACTTCCCAACGACATGTGCCAGCGGCGCCAGAAATCGGTTATTGACTTGCAGCAATAAGGGTGGTTGAAGTTCTCGTTGAAATGAAATCCGAGGCAACGTCCCATGCCGATAGCCATATCCGAATAGCCGGAGAAATCAAAGTATATCTGAAGTGTGAATGCCGCTATACCGATCCATGCGCCTGTAGTGGAGAGCGAGCCAAGACCGTTTACAAGGAACTGGTCGGCTATCTCGGAAAGCTGATTGGCAATAATTACTTTCTTTCCAAGCCCTATAAAGAAACGGTATGAACCGTCGGCAAAGTCGTTTACAGACACACGGCGGTTGTGTATCTCGTCCGCCACCGTGCCATACCTGACGATAGGTCCGGCAATAAGCTGCGGAAACATGGAGATATAAAGCAACAATCCGGTGAAACGGCGCTGTACGGGAGACTCCTTACGGTAAACGTCTATAAGATAGGATATGGACTGGAATGTGTAGAAACTTATGCCTATGGGCAATGATATTTTGGGAACAGAGACTTCAACGCCGACATCTGCCAGCACAGATGCAAAGAAACCGAGATATTTGAACGTTCCGAGTATTGCTATATTGCATATAAGTCCCACGGTCAGAGCCGCCTTACGCCTGCCTCCCTCGCAGCAGTTTATGCTCAGACCGGCAATATAATTGATAAAGACACATGCCAGCATGAGAAACACATACACCGGTTCTCCCCATGCGTAGAATATCAGCGAGAAGATGACAAGCATGGAGTTGCGGGCGTTGTTGCTGCGTTCAGTTTCGGTAGAGAGCAGTTTGTTGTCGACAAAAGCCGCCAACAAATAACAAAGCATGAATGTCGGAATGAATTCAAAGAGAAAGAATAAATCTGAGAAAACCATTATTAATATCCTAAAAGTATGTACTACAATAACCGCGCAAAGGGCATACCTACATCTGAAGCATGGCACTGACGCGGTTGGCTATATAACATCCGTTACGCCTTGCGCCGTCTTCACTCGTGTGAGTGCCGTCGATGGTATATCTTGCCGATTTCTTCTCACGGATATAATAGACGCAACTCTCGCGATCCTGCCTTATCACGCCAAGTCCCATGCGATGCGCACAGCCCTCTATTATGTCGCCTGCACGGCGTATTCCGTCTGTCCCGGCAGCAACAGACTGCATGGGTGTGAGCAGGATGATCTGTGCATCGGGGAAACGTTCCATCAGCATCTCGCAACAATAACGCACCGAACCGGCAAGTGTCCTTATGTCTGAAGCCTTGCGACCGGTTATAAATCCGCCGTCATACTCAAAGGCATTATCTGCCGTCTTTGAGAAGACACCGGGTCGCGAGGTACTGAACCAAGCATCGTTTGTGCCGGCGGCAATAAGTATAAGGTTTGGTTCGACATGCCTTTTGGCGTCACAGTCTTCCTTTAGCCTGTTTACTTGATTATATATCACATTGTTGTCACTCAATTTTTCCGTATACTCTTTTGTGTTGTATGTAGTCCGCACCGTATTGGTCCACGTTGCACCGCTCCTTGCATAGCTGCGGCATGTGGCGGGAGCAAACTTGTCACGGAACCACTTGCTCCAACCTTGGGGACGGTCACATGCGTCACCGCCGATAGAAGTGTTGGAGTCTCCGAGTATCACCACATTCATATTGCTATTTGCCTGCACCGCAGATATGCCGGCATGTTGCGCCCGTATACCCGTATTACAGGTATATAGCAACAGCCACGACAGCATGAAGGTAATCATCCTAACCATAGTTTTGTTTTTGACAATCGTCAACTTGCTTAATGCCACGACACTTATAGACAAGTTTTTGAATGAGAGTGCAAAAATAAGAAACTTTTGTCAAACCGTGCATGTATTGCCGATAGTTTTGTTTGAACCGCCTGTTTTTTAATACTTTCTGTATGTAAAAGGCGATAAAAAGGGTGATTTTTATCAATAAAGACCAATAACCGGCATGCCAAACAGCGGATTTGATATGCCATGGATGCACAAATCAGATTGTAACGATTTTTATCTTTTCTCATTACTTTATGATTTTACGCAACTCTCTGACACTGCAATATTCAGAAACAGAAGCACAATTTGCCGGAAAAACGCGAAAATACATGTGCAGGAACAACTCTCAACATATCAACTTATTATACAAGAAACAGCAAAAGTGTGCATTATACGGAACGAAAAACAACATGTTTTGGGTGCTAAAACAGGCATCTTTAGGATCTAAAGATGGCATATAAATAAGCTGAAAGAGGCATCTTTAATGGCTAAAGTTACGCACTTTGCAGCCAAAAGTGCGTAACTTCAGAATTATAAGCCGCCTTTTCTACGCTCTGAAGGCGCTTTCTATACATCCCAAACATCTAAAACAAGATTTTTGAGTGACATTTTTCGATTGGCAAAATGACAGAACATACACACACAACAGAGCAATGTGTCAAAATCAGAATACGGATATATTAAGAACCAAGACGGTTAAGTGTGTCGAAATACGTAGACATACATGCGCGAGTTCGGGATAAGAAATTCGTTATAAAAGTTGGTAATCATCACTTATTATTATTTGTAAGTTATTGTGTTTCAAATATAAAGTTACAAAATATTTGCGAGATTACCAACTTTTATAACGAATTTCTTATCCCGAACTCACTCTAATTTATTTTCTTTTTTTATGTATTTATAAAATAATTCATTATTTTTGCATCGATTTCCGAAGTCTCATGCTTCGTAAGGCACGACGGACGTGTCCGCCATAGCCCCTCATAAAAGTTTGAGTACTTTCTCACGCCGGGCTTAGGGACGGTTTAAATACCGTACTGACGCGGTAAAGGGTGGGACGGAAGTCGCTATATATAGAAGGCGTTTGCTAAGCGCTTTGTTCTTGACACTCTGAAATTCTCGCAAAATTTCTTGAAATAGTCAGAACATGGCAACGGTAGATGCTCATGGGATGTTTTTATAGGCATCCTTATATCCGTATATCATGCCTTTATTGTATATATTATAATAAGGTGTGCGATGTTAGGAATATAGGGATAATTATATAAACTCATCGGCGTGGGTTTCGCGTTGCTCGTTCAACTATTTCGGGCAATGCGAGAAGCCTCAGAGTGTGGGACGGGCAACAGGCACGGATCTCCACGCTTTTTTGTATAGTTTCATCAATAAATCTTTTATTTACACCGAAACTGGGAGGTCGATAGGTATCTATTCTAATTCTTATGAAAGGGAAGAAAGAAAAGGAGGAACTCCAGTCTCGGAGAGAGTTCTTCAAAAAAGCAGCCAAAGGCGCATTGCCCATTCTTGGCGCTATCGTCCTGGCTGGTACACCTGCTATTGTGAAGGCTGCGGAAGAATCTCCTATGGGATGCCGTTATGGTTGTAGCACAAGTTGCCTCGGGAATTGTAGAGGTTCATGTTACACAACTTGCAATGCTTCTTGCCAAGGCTCATGTCGCGGAACATGTATGACTCATTGCAGCGGAACCTGTACGGGAACGTGCGCGTATGACTGCGGTCATAGTTCTCGTTAAACAAACCGGATATGGGATAGGGTATGATAACCGCTGTCATGCCTTATTCCATCTGTTAATTTACTTTTATGAAGAACTTAAAAACGAAGTCCTCCGAATGGAGCGGAGGGCTTGCGAAGAGCATCACGTTCATCGTGACGAAGGACTGCCAGCTTGCCTGCAAGTACTGTTACCTTGTGGGCAAGAACACGAAAGAGCGCATGTCGTGGGAGGTGGCAAAACAAGCCATCGACTACATTCTGGAACATGAGGACGAGTTCAACGAGGAAAGTGTCATCTGGGACTTCATCGGCGGCGAGCCGTTCCTCGAAATAGATCTTATAGACAAGATATGCGATTATCTGAAGACGGAGATGTACAGACTGAACCACCACTGGTTCAACTCCTACCGCTTCTCCTTCTCCACCAACGGCATCAACTACCACACGGAGAAGGTACAGAATTTCA
>Ga0209064_1000082_pt1 | contig 204399 bp, 197 predicted proteins | sample Inofromicrocosms_FD_187498 | JGI IMG/M metagenome (GOLD analysis project Ga0209064, IMG submission 187498) | Mouse cecum microbial communities from Vienna, Austria - Inoculum for glucosamine and mucus D2O microcosms (SPAdes) (version 2) | ecosystem: Host-associated > Mammals > Digestive system...
TGAGAATATATAAAAAATCCCACACGCAATTGCGTATGGGATTTTTTGATTAACTCTAACTTGCCTTATACGGTGTATTCATATAAAATTTAGTGTTTTTCCAAATTCCCTATGAAATACACCGTTTGCGGCGGTTTTTATGATTGTTTATAATAATTTAAGATACTCAAGCTCACGCGGCGTAAGCTTTCTATAAGCGCCTCTGTCAAGTCCGCTAAGTCCTATTTCGCCTATTTTAATGCGTTTTAAAAGCATAACTTCCCTTCCGATAGCCGCAAACATCTTTCTTATTTCACGGTTTTTACCTTCGGTAACGGTTATATGAATTTTAGTATAAGCCTTATTTGTTTCTACAATATGCGCCTTACATTTTTTAGTAATGTATCCCTCGATTTCGATTCCGCTACGTATAGGATTTAAGTCGTTTTCGGTAACAACGCCTTCAATTTTAACAAGGTAAGTTTTGGAAACCTCGTTTGACGGGTGCATAAGCTTTTGCGCAAGTTCCCCGTCCGTGGTCATAATCAAAAGCCCCTCACTATCGTAATCTAGCCTACCTACAGGGTAAATTCTTCCTACATTCTGCGGCATAAGGTCCATAACGGTTTTTCTGCCCTTGTCGTCAGACACCGAACAAATATACCCTTTGGGCTTATTCAAAATATAATATTCGTTCTTTTTTAATACGACTTTATTGCCGTTTACAAAGACCTCGTCATCGGATTTTATTTCAAGCCCCAAGCCGGCAACTTTTCCGTTTACGGTAACACAGCCGCTTTGAATAAGCTTGTCGCACTCTCTCCTCGACGCGACTCCCGACGCGGCAAGATATTTGTTTATTCTCATAAGATACCTATTTTTAAGTTAATTAAGTATCTATTATACTATACAAATTTTCACAAAAAAGCAAGCCGTTTTCATCAAAAATTTCAAGCTCCCCGATATAATCACCGACTTTTATCTTTTTATTAAAATTTTTTGTCACTACTCTGAAATCAATGTTTTTGTCGCATTTTATAACATATCTTTTAGATTCTTTGATTTTACATGGTACTATGTCAGACATAAATACGTTATTTTCGTCTAAATAAAACAATTTATACTCGTCAAAACTATAATCTAAAAGTTTTGTGCTGCGCTCATACATATCGGGACAATTTAAAACTACGCACACTACGTCCATTCCGTCGCGCTCGGCAGAGCTTACAAGGCATCTGCCTGCTTTCATTGTATAACCCGTTTTTACGCCGTTTGCTCCATCGTATCTACTAAGCATTTTGTTTTTATTTATATATGAACGATATTTGCCTGAATAGCTTTTTGATCCAACAATCTTTTTAAAAGTTTCATTTGCCATAGCGTGACAGGCAATTTTACACAGATCGCGCGCCGTTGTATAGTGGTTATCATCAGGCAAGCCGCTTGGATTGGTAAAATTTGAATTAGTTGCCCCATAGTCTTTAGCGCGTTGACACATTACTTCTGCAAACTTCTCCATACTACCGCTGTGATGAATCGCAAGAGCTGTCGCGCTATCGTTGCCGGAGCGCAACATTAATCCGTACAAAAGGTCAATTATATTTATTTCTTCATCCTTTTTGAGATAAATACTTGACCCTTCCACACCGACAGCTTTATCGTCTACAGTAATTACCTTGTCAAGATTGCAGTCCTCGATGATAATTATCGCAGTCATTATTTTTGTCGTGCTTGCCATTGGAAGCACTTGGTCCGCGTTGCTTTGCGAAAGAACAGTCTGAGTCGACTGTTCCATAACTATTTCGGAAACAGCCGAAGCATTGGCAGTCAACTTTATTGTATTATTGAATAAAGTTAGCATCAACAAGGCAGACGCACAAAATAAAAGTAATTTTTTACTACGCATTGTCTGTAATTTTATGAACCAACTCCCCTGTTTTATCGATAAGCATATCAAGCGGAGTGTCGTCCATTTTAAGAAGTCTGCACCCCTTGCCATCGTCAATTATAAATCCCTTAGGCTTTACGGTAATTACTGTCCCGTTTCCACCGGCAAGCTGAAATCCATCTGCTGCTTTGAATGTTTTTATGTCTCCATACTCTCCGCCGCCGCTTAAATTTACGACGGTTACCGAAGAAAGCGGAATAATTTCTATACCGCTTACAGTTACAATCGATTTTCCGATGACAGTATCCGCGCCGGCAAGCTTTTCAATAGAAAGCGGCGGCGTATCAAATTCTTTTTCCTTGTTTTTCCTAAGCTTTGCGTTCATGTAATTTCTCCATTAAAATTATTAATAAAATTTTTGCTATAACTATGCCGTTAATTATAGTGACGGCTTTAGCGTAGTAACGTATTTCGGAATGTTCTTCATTTAATATTGTGTAATTTCTCAATTTACAGTAATTGCCGTTTATCTGAATAAATTTATAAATCATCGTAGAAAAGGCGTTTTGAGCAAGCGCGACATAGGCGTTATGCTCTTTACCCATTCCGTAATCGGCAAGTTGAACTATTTTATACAGGCATAGACAGTTAAAAATTTTATAAATGACACTTAATTTGAACTTTTTGGCGTCAATTTTTTTATTTTTGCCGTTTACCTGCATTTCGTAAGGCTTATCTTCAACGGTGTTTGCGTTAAAAAAACGTAACTTATATATTCCGGCGTTTACGCTTGCATACCTGTTTTCTGTGTTTAGATAAATGTAATTAAAAACGTGAACGGGAAATATCGAAATTAAAAAACCAACTGCCGCAAGATATACGAGTACGGTACTCATACGCTTATTATTTGTAATGTTAAACAAAATATACAAAAAAAGGACGGCAACCCGTCCTTTTAAAAGTATAATCAATCAATTTTTATAACGTCATCGTCATCGTCCATAAAATCGGGAAGTTCGAAACCGTCCTCGTCAACTTTCGGCGCAGATTTTTCGGTTTTAACCGACTTTTCCTTTGCTTCTCCCTTTTGCTCCTCAACATATTCGTCCTTTTTATAAAGATAATTTGCGTCCTCTTCGTCATCGGTAAGAACGGTGTTGTTAAGCTCGGCAATCTGCTGCATCAAATCATCGTAATCGGGCAGCTCGTCTATTGAATTTAGTTTAAATCTTTTTAAAAACGTGTCGGTTGTCGCATAAAGTATAGGTTTACCCACTGCATCCTTTCTGCCGCAGGCAACTATCATATCGAGGCTCAATAAAGTCTGAACGGCATAATCGCAATTAACCTGCCTGATTTCTTCGAGTTCCGGCTTTGTAATCGGCTGTTTATAGGCAATTATTGCTGCGCACTCCAAAATAGTCCTTGTAAGCTCTTTTTCTTTAATGGGAATAAGTACTTCGGATATTTGTTGTTTATATTTCGGGTTGGAAGCAAACTGTAATTTACCGTTGAAAACAAGCAACTGTATACCGCTTTTATCGTTGAATTTTTCCTTTAATTCATCAATACTTTTATTGACCTGTTTTATAGTTACACCAAGCTTTTCAACAATAAATTTGACGGGAACAGGTTCTCCCGAAGCAAAAGTTATTGCCTCAATTATATTCGTCAAATTGTCCACTTGTCACTTCCTTTAAATCCCAATTGGGGTTAAGCAAAATTTTAATCGAGCCGAATGAGCATTCCTGCTGTACGGTAATAAATTGGTGTTTGAGCATTTCCAAAAGCGCCTGAAAGGTTGTTACAACCTCGTTTATGGAAAAAACTGTAAAAAGTTTTTCAAATAAAACTTCTTTTTCCGCAACAAGCCGTTCTTTTATATATGTAACTTTCTCTTCAACGGTGTAAACGTCCTTTGGAATTTCTCTTATTTTCTCTTTTTCACGTTGCAAGCTCTCGTTTTTTATAAGCATCTTTGCTAACGCTTCCAAAAGAGCGTTTACCGTAAACGAGTCCTCGCTGTAAACAATACGTACGGTATCAAGCGCTTTATCTGGCTCCTTAAAGATATAGCCTATTGTTTCCATATCTTTTAATTTCGGGGTTTCTCCTTTGATAAGCTCGTATTCCCGCTGTTTAAGCTGTTCGATTAGCGCCTTTTTCTCTTCCTCGTCGTCCCCGACAAGTTCTCCGGCAACCTCGACGACAGGCACCATACTTTTTGACTTTATATAAATTATCTGCGCGGCAAGCGCGAGATACTCGCTCTCTTTATCTACATCGCGGTGCGGCTGAGTTTTCATAAACTCGATATATTCCAAAAACTGTTCCGTTACCCTTGAAACAAACACATCCTCGATTTTAATTTTCGCAATGTTTATCAAATGCAACAATAAATCGAGCGGCCCCTCAAAATCGTCTAATACAGTGTTATAGTCTACAACCGATTCAAAATTATCATAATTTTCAGCCATTTAACTTACACCCCGAAAATTAGTCCCCAAAATGCCGTTATCGGAAACCCTATAATATTTTGCGCAAACCAGCCTACCCAACCCAAAATATTGAAATATTGCATTACGTCGAGCCCTGCATTACGCACAAGCATATTGCACAAAAAGCTCTCCAATACAAGTATTAACAGAATATATCTGCCGTAGGTTTCCAAAAACCTGCGCACGGGATTGACTTCACGCGTGAACGCCTCGACAATCCTGAACCCGTCCAATGGAAACAGCGGCAAGAGATTGAAAACAAAAACGCTCATTCCGTACGCATAGATAAAGAAAAACGACAAATACAACACTTCCACAACGCCGCTTAAAAAAGGATTGTTATAAAAAAACGTAAAATTCTGCATATACAGGTATTTAAAAATAACCAAATACATAGGATAAGCAAAAAAAGCGATAATGTAATTTGTTACAACGCCTGCTATAGCAGTAAAAAACATACCCTTGCGGTAGTTTCTGAAATTATAGGGATTAATAGGCACGGGTTTTGCCCAGCCGAAGCCCGTAACTGCACACAAAACAAACCCGACGGGGTCTAAATGCTTTACGGGGTTGAGCGTAAGTCTGCCGTACATCTTCGCTGTGGCGTCTCCGCTCTTATATGCCGCGAACGCATGCGCAAACTCGTGCGGAGCAAAAATAAAAATTACCGCTATAAGTCCCGCTAATATTTCAATTATTTGATCCATTCTTCAACCTTTGGGGAATTACGTCGTTCCTTGTCAAATCCTCATAAGACTGGGGTTTGACTATGTATTCCGCTTGACCGTCTTTTACAAGTACCGAAGGCGGAATAAAATTTCTGTTATAATTGCTTGCCATAGAATAGTTATATGCACCGGTAGTGAATACAGCCAATATATCTCCTGAGTGTGCCTCGGGTAAAGGAACGTCGACAGCTATAATATCTCCGCTTTCGCAACATTTACCGGCAATAGTAACCTTCTCGGTACACTCTTCGTTAGCTCTGTTAGCAAGAATAACGCTGTATTTTGATTGATAGAGCGCGTATCTGGGGTTGTCGAACATACCTCCGTCAACTGCAACATACTTCTTTATTCCCACTATATCTTTAATTGCGCCGACTGTGTAAAGCGTTACGCCGGCTTCTCCTATTATGGAACGCCCCGGCTCGATTATGAGAAAAGGCAAGTCAAGTTTATGCTCTTCCGCCTTTTGTTTTACTGCTTGAATTAGCGCCTTTAAATAATCCGAATAATCGGATAGTTTAAGCCGAGGGTCTTCATCGTTGTACCAAACCCCGAAGCCGCCGCCGATATTTAATTCTTTTGTCAGATAACCAAATTTTTGCCTGATATTTACTATGAAATCCATAACTTTTTGCGCAGCCAGCACAAAAGACTGCTTTTCGAAAATCTGCGACCCGATATGGCAATGAAATCCGCGAAGTTCAAGGTTTTGCTTTGATAAAACGTGCTTTACCATACTCTCCGCAGCACCGTCCGAAGTAGAAAAACCAAACTTACTGTCAGTGCGTGCAGTCTGAACAAACGCGTGTGTGTGAGCCTCGACACCCGGATTAATGCGAATAAGCACCTTTTGCTTTACACCCCTTGTCCCTGCAAGTTCGTCCAATATATCCGCCTCGGCAAAGCTATCGACTACAATATTGCCTACACCGCAGTCGAGCGCAAACTCAAGCTCTCTTTTAAGCTTATTGTTGCCGTGCATATAAACTTTAGACATCGGGAAATGCGCTTTCATAGCAGTATAAAGCTCACCGCCTGATACTACGTCAACGCCTATACCCTCTTGGTTAGCTATTTCATAAATTGCAGTACAGGCAAATGCCTTTGAAGCGTAAAGCACAAGCCCGTTACCTCTATATTCTCTGTCAATTGTATTTTTATATACACGCATCATATTGCGTATATGCGCCTCATCAAATACATAAAGCGGAGTTTGGAATTTTTCAGCCAACTCCAAAGCGTCCGCTCCGCCTATCTCCAAATGCCCTCTATCGTTTATTTTTAATGTTTCACGAAAATTCATTATATATCTCCACGTTTAATTTTAACAGAACAATTACAAATAGTCAAATAAATGAAATAAGGGAATTGGACACTCGATTATAAAAAAATTGACGTATGCTTTAAGCATACGTCAATTTTAAATTTATATTTTAAATAGCCCATTCTTCGGCAGTTCGCTTAAAATAGTCGGCGAAGCTTGCCCTTTCAACACTTTCGGCAGCAACTACATTAACACTGTCAACGAGAACGCCGTCCTTAAAAATTTCAATTTGTCCAACTACGCTGTTCTCCGCAACGGGGGCTTTTACATCGTAAACAATTAGATTATTAGTAATTTCGGGGGTCTTGTCCACACCTGAAAAAACATAGCAATTTCTTTCGGGACGTACTAAAATACTATTCTTCTTGCCGCCGCGAACTTCGATTTCATCGTTGAGTGTAACCGATTTATCTAAAATTATTTTGTTTTTATAATTAGCAAAACCATAATCGAACATTCTGATTGTAGAATTAAATCTGTCATCGCTTGACGAAGCGCCCAAAACGACGCTTACAAGGCGCAAATTGTTCTTTTTAGCGGTAGAGGCGAGGCAGAAACCTGCTTCATTTGTAAACCCTGTCTTGCCGCCGTCACAGAACGAGTACTTGCGTATAAGCTTATTTGTATTAGTCATAGAAGTTGTTCTGTTGTCGGGATGATTGAAGTCTTCAAGCCAAATTTTACTATATCTAAAATACTCTTCATTTTTTATTAAATTTGCAAACATCAAAGCAACGTCTTTTGCGCAAGAATACTGTGTTTCGCGAGGCAAACCCGTGCAATTTGCAAACAAGGTATCTGTACAACCCAAAGATTCGGCTTTCTTGTTCATACGCGCCACAAATTCTTCTTCTCCGCCGGCAACAGTTTCGGACAGAGCTACACAGCTATCGTTAGCCGAGCATACAACTATACTTTTTATCAATTGGTCTACGCTGTATTCACAGCCCTTGTCTAAAAACACTTGTGAGCCGCCCATACTCGACGCACGTTCGCTGACCGTAATTTTATCCTCGAAAGACAGATGTCCGTCGTTTATAGCGTCAAACACAAGCGTCAACGTCATTACTTTGCATACGCTTGCAATCGGCATACGCGCAGTTTCATTTTCCTTATAGACACATTCTCCGGAATCGTAATCCATAAGATACGCCGACTTGCAGTTAGATACAAGCGCTTTATTTGAATTCTCTAATTTAAAACCTGTAAACGCCGTGCAAGACGTCGCTATGCATGACGTTAAAACAATAGCACATAACTTTTTCATAACCATAGTATGAGAAAAAGAAATTAAATTATACTATAATAATTATCACTCTGAACACAACATTTATCAAAAAAATCAGAATAAGTCCATCTATTAGCGCAAGAACTGCCGGAACGAAAAACACTATTTTTTTATCGATACACCGACAAAAATCACTAATAAAAAAACAAACGGCAACAGATATTAGCGTGGACGGAATGAAAACAATTACGGCAACAAGTATTCCGCCTACCGAGCTTACAACAATTAAAATTGAAACGTAAATACCGAAAAACAGACCTCTGATATATAAAAATACAAGAGTTAAGTATTTGAACCGAGTAAAATAGCACAGAAAAAAGAAAATGTAAAAATATAAAATGTCACTTAAAAAGTGAGAAAGAAATATTGACGAGTTATCAAAGTTAAATACATTAAATACATACTCCTCGGCAAAATCAATAAAATAAAAGTTAACAGTAACGGGTTTAAATAGTACTATGCCACATATAATCGAACAGACTAATGTAATTAAAAACGCTATTAAGAACTTTTTATCCCATTTTTCCTTTTTAAACGACAAAATCCTCATATATTAACATATGAGGATTTTATATTTTATATGAACTTGCTGTTTATCAAAATCAATATGCGTTCATCATTTTTTCAATTCCTATTCCATAACCGCGCGTTGGATCATTAATGAACACATGAGTTACCGCGCCAATTAGTTTACCATTTTGAACTATTGGACTTCCGCTCATTCCCTGAACTATTCCGCCCGTTTTATTCAAAAGCTCTTTATCGTCAACTTTTATTACAAAGTTTCTGTTATCTTTGTTGTGCTTATCAACTTTTACGATAGAAATTTTATAAGTTTTAACGTCTTTGCCGTAGACTGTCGAATAAATGTATGCGGTACCTATACTTACTTCTTCCATTGGTGCCGTGGATATTTTTGTAAGCTTTGAACAGTTATAACCGTCGGCAAGCTTTCCGAATACACCGCAGTGACAGTTTACCTCAGCTTTACCTATCTGCGAACTTTCAAATACGCCGCGAAGTTCGCCGGGAGTACCTCTTACTCCGCATTTAATATCATAAATAAGTCCGTTATATACCGTTCCACCGTTGATTTTTATTAAGTTACCGTTATTTTCTGTGACAGGGTGACCAAGCGATGCAAACTTGCCGTTAGTCTTATCAACATAAGTTACCGTTCCTAATCCGCTTATACTGTCCTTGACAAGCACGCCTATTCTATCTCCGCCCGAAGTACGTTCTTTGACGGGATTTACCTCTAAAAGCAGCTCTTCTCCGCCTCTTATAATCGTAAATTCAAATTTTTTGTAATCGCGCGCTATAAACTCGTTTATATCCGCAGATTTTGTTACGTTTTCACCATTTATTTTAGCTATAATATCTCCGGCTTTGATTCCGGCGTCACGCGCAGGGGAACAAGTTCCTTTTGTCGTCAAAACTTCACAAATACCTACAACCTCTACTTTGGTAGTATCGAGCACAAATCCCGCAGGAAATCCGCCGAGATAAAGTCCGTCTCCGCCCTCGGCATATGCGTTGAACGTAGACATACTCAATGCGCAAATAATAGTCGCTAATATTAAAATAAGTGTTCTGAATACTTTCTTTCCGTAAAACATAACAGTATTTTGTGCAACGCATTTTCAAATATACAAAAAAAGACGGTTTGCCCGTCTTATTTTTTAAATTGTTTTATAAGTTCTATTGCGTGCTGCCTTGCGGCATCTGAATCGATGCTGCCCGTAAGTCTTACAATTTCTTCGATTTTACTTTCCTCGGATAACCTTTTGACCCTTGTGATGGTCTTACCATTTTCTTCTTCCTTATAAATAAGAAATTGCGCGTCACTCGCAGCGCATACCTGAGGAAGATGCGACACCGCAAGTATCTGTGTTTCGTTGGATATTTTTATAAACTTTTCCGCAACTGTCTTTGCCGTAAAACCGCTTATTCCTGCATCGATTTCATCAAATATGTAGGTAGAGATGCCGTTTACGTCCTTGAGCCGAGTTTTTACCGCCAACATAAACCTCGACATTTCTCCGCCGCTTATAACTTTATTCAGCGGCTTTAACGGTTCTCCCTTATTTGCCGAAAACTCGAAAGAAATGCTATCCGCACCGTTACTCGTAGCTAAATCAACACAACTCTCGTCATAATCGTTAAAAGCGACAGAGAATTTGGCGTCAGGGATATTTAAGGATTTAAGCTCGGCAATTACAGAACTGCAAAACTTTTGCGCACAATCTTTCCTTATTGCCGTAAGCTCTTTACAAGCCGCAAATATTTTTTTGTTGAATTCGTTGATTTTTTTATTACATTTTTCAATAAAACTTGCACTGTTTATTAGTTGCTCGGCTTTACTTTTAGCTTTCTCGCAAAATTCTATAATTTCGCGTTCGTCTGCACCGTATTTCTTTTTTAAGGATTTAATAAACGTAATGCGCTCGTCAATCTCCTGCGCTTCGTGACCGTCAAAGGAAAGCTCGTCCATTAAATCGGCAATAGTTTCCGATAAGTCCGACGCTTCTACCGACAACGCCTCAATTCTGTCATATAGTTGAGAATAGGCGTCGGAAATCCCCGCAATCGAGCTTAAATTATGTTTTGCCGTTGATATTCCGTCTATACAGCCGCCGTCGTCACTCAAAACCGAACGCGACAAAGACAGTGCTTCAAGAATTTTTTCAGTATTGGAAATTAAATATTGTCTTTCCCTAAGTTCGTCATACTCTCCTATTTTCAAGTTTGCGCCGTCAATTTCATTTATTTGGTAATTGAGTAAATCAAGCTGTCTTTCTCGCTCGGCTTCATTGCCGCCAAGCTCGGAAATTTGACTTTTAAGTTCTCTTTTTTCTGAAATTAACTGTTTTAATTGGCATTTGACGCGTTGTATGCTGTCTGCGGAAATGCTATCAAGAACACGAAGCTGGTTATCCTCGCTCAGCAAGAAAAAATGCTCGCTTTGTCCATGTACATCCACAAGGTGCCTTGTTACGGTTTTAAGCATTGCAGCCGTCACAGTATTTCCGTTAAGCTTAATCGACCCTTTTCCTTCAAGGTTAATTTTTCGCGTAATAATAATGTTGCCGTCTGTTTCGATATCAAGCTCGTCTAAAACTTTTAACGCCTCGCTATTCTCACTTACGACAAATTCGGCGCGCACGGATAACTCCGACTCGCCGTATCTAATCATAGATTTGTCCGCCTTTGAGCCAAGCACAAAGTTGATTGAATCAAGTATTACCGATTTACCGGAACCCGTTTCTCCGGACAAAATATTAAGTTTTTCGTCAAAAACTATATCTGCTTCGGATATAAGCGCAGCGTTTTTTATGTATAGTCTGTGTAACATCAGCTCAAATAGTCTTTAAGTATATCAAGAACTCCCTGTGTGTGCTCGTTACTGTCGACAATTATTAAAAGCGTATCATCTCCCGCAACGCTGCCAAGTATCTCGTCAATATTCAACGAGTCGATAAATACGCCTACGGTAGAACCGTTACCGCGCATTGTCTTTATTAGTATAAGGTTATTTGCCGACCTAATACCTATAACGCAGCCTTTAAACAGGTTTGTCATTCTGTTTGTAACGCTGTCAACATAACTGTCAAAGCTTGCATATTTATATTTTTTTGTCGTGCCGGCAACCTTATACAGCTTTAAATCTTTAACATCGCGCGAAATTGTTGCCTGCGTAACATTGAAATTTGCCTTTATTAACTCGTCACAAAGCTCTTCCTGAGTATCAATTTCCTTTGATGCAATTATTTCCAAAATTTTTTGTTGTCTGAGTGATCTTTGCATTATTTACTCCAAATATTAAGCTTAATTAAAAGTTTCTTAAAAAAGTTTTTATCGTCTTTTGTTATAAAATCTACTGTAAATTGAGATTTATTTACTATTATATTTTGGCTATTTGACATAGTTCCCACTGCTTTGCCGTCTACAATTAGTTCTAACGGCGCGCCTCTATCGATAGGACTTATTAAAAGCGTGGACTTATTTCCGAAAACTATCGGTCGAGAATGCAGCGAATGCGCGCAAATGGGCGTCAATATAAATGCCTCTATATCCGGCGTCAATACCGAACCTCCTGCGGAAAGAGAATATGCCGTAGAGCCCGTCGGCGTACTGACAATAATACCGTCAGAAGAAAAATTATCGACGATAGAGCCGTCTATCTCCGCCCTCAAATTTACCGTATTGCGAAAATTTTCTCCACTTGTACTTCGTTGAACAACCAAATCGTTTAACGCGTAATATGTACTGCCGCCACAGTTAATTTCAAGCATACTACGCTTTTGAACAAGATATTTTCCGCTTTTGACAAGCGCAATAGCTTCGTCGGTCTTTTCCGGTTCAAACTCCGCCAAAAAACCCATATGCCCATAGTTTACACCTATAATTTTAACGCCGCTTTTCGCACATTCGGCAGCTAACCCGAGTATAGTACCGTCCCCACCGAGAACAAACAAAACCTCCAAACCTTGAAGGTCTGACGCGTCAACAACAACCCTGCAAGAACAATCTGAAAATTCTTTGCATATTTTTTCAATTAAACGGTTGTCGTCGGAAAAATATTTATCGTTAAAATATACACCAACCTTCATACTAAATGTATTATATAATAAATTATTCAAAAATGCAATGGTTTTTATGAATATTTTTTAAAAATATACAAAAAACTGTCAATCAAAGCGTGACAGTTTTTAACAGTTTTTCTATATTTTCGGGTTTGGCTCCCTTTTTTAAACAAATCATATATTCTATGTTTTTACCTTTAACTATCGGCGCATCGCATATTTTTTGCGGCGCCAAACCAACCGATAAAGCAAATTCATATATTTTTTTAATTACTTTTTCGTGAATTTTGCGTTCGCGTACTATTCCGTTTTTGCCTACTTTGTGCGTTTCGCATTCAAACTGCGGTTTAATTAATGCGTAAACAACTCTGTCGCTTTCCAAAATTTGCGAAACAACACCTAAAATATACGTCAACGATATAAAACTAACGTCGACAACCACTCCGTCAAGTTTTTCGGAAAACAGCTCCAAAGTCAAATTACGAGCGTTGAAATTGTCTACGACAATAACCTTATCCGACAAAAGACTTTTATCGAGCTGACTTTCGCCCACGTCAATGCAGTAAACTTTTTTCGCACCGTTTTTTAAAAGACAATGCGTAAATCCGCCCGTGCTCGCGCCTATATCCGCAAAAACCATATCCGAAACGCTTGCATTAAAGTCGTTTAAAGCTTTTGCAAGTTTAAACCCGCCTGCGGAAACATAGTTTTCGCGTTGCTCGACTATCTCTATCTCGTCGCTTGCCTTGACTTCATACGAGGGGTCGACAGATTTACCGTTGACAAGAACAATGCCCTTTGAAACCATATTTGCAGCTTTTGTGCGCGAACCAAGTTTTTCTGCAAGATATTTATCTATTCTCATTTGATTTAATAAAATTTACTATTTCTTCGCTCGACACACCGAAGTCGCTCATTAGCTCTCCAACGTCGCCCTGCGGCACAAATTTATCGCTGTAAGCAAAATTCTTTATTTGCTTGTTACCTTGACTAAAATATCCGTCAATCAACGAACCAAGTCCACCAATCAACATATTGTCCTCAATCGTAATGATATGCTTTGCCTTTACACCTTCAAGCATTTGAGTATCAAGCGGCTTTATAAACCGAGCATTAATTACGTCCACGGAAATTCCGCTTGAATTGAGTGAATCCGCTGCATTCATAGCTAAAGTTATTGCCCTTTCTCCGCAAGCGATAATTGCAAAATCACTGTTACCTTCTCTCAAAACTTCCCACTTGCCGAGTACAATGGGCGCCTTAACACCAAAAACTTTTTTACTTTCACGCGGATAACGAATAGCTAACGGCGCATTGAAATTTACGCTCCACTCAAGCATACTTTCAAACTCGTTTATATCTTTTGGCACGGCTAACGTAAGATTAGGTATAAAACTCAAAAACGACAAATCAAATACGCCCTGATGAGTTTCCCCGTCCGAACCCGATATTCCTGCGCGGTCGATACATATTGTTACAGGCAAGTTTTGTCCGCATATATCGATTATTATTTCGTCAAAAGAACGCTGCAAAAACGTCGAATATATCGCGTAATAAGGTTTTAATCCCTCTGTAGCCATAGACGCGCACAAAATAGTTGCGTGCTCTTCGCAAATACCTACGTCAATTGCACGGTTGGGATAGCTCATAAAAAAATTCGACAGCCCAAGGCTTGAAGTCATAGCCGCAGTGACGGCAACAATTCTGTCGTCGTCCTTCGCCAACCGAACGAGGGTTTTACCCAGCATTTCAGAATATTCTCCTACGGGAACAACTGCGGTGTTTGCAGAAATTCCGTGAGTGCTTTCGGGATTCTCCTCGCAGAACTCATAACCTTTACCCTTTTTAGTTAAAACATGCAAAATTACAGACTCGTGCTTTAAACGCTGTTTTACCTCAAACAATTTATTTATCATCTGCTCAAGGTCGTTTCCGTCATAAACGCCGTCGTACGCAAACCCGAATCTTTCAAAAATTTTAGCGTGGCGGTCCATTTTGGATTTTTGCACGTCGTTTTCACTCAACAGCTCAAGATACTCGTGCATACTGCCCACTGTCGGCGCAATAGACATACCGTTATCGTTTAATATTAAAAGAATATTTGTATTCAACAACCTTAAACTGTTAAATGCCTCGTAAATCAAGCCGTTATTGAACGAGCCGTCGCCTATAACAGATATAACGTTAAAATCTTTACCGATTAAGTCGCGCGCTTTGGCAATGCCAAGCGCCGCGGACACGGACGTTCCGGCGTGCCCGACGTTATAGCAGTCGTACTCGCTTTCGTCGCGCTTGGGAAAGCCCGATATCCCACCCTTTTTACGGATTGTATTAAATTGCTGATATCTACCCGAAAGCAGTTTATGAGTATAGCATTGATGCCCAACGTCAAAAACAAGCTTATCATCGGGAAAATCGAACACATAATGAAGCGCAACCGAAAGCTCGACCATTCCGAGATTAGAAGAAAGATGACCGCCGTTTTTAAAAACAGTAGCCGTAATGACTTCACGAATCTCTTCACAAAGAGCCAAAAGCTCTTTTAAGGTCATAGTTTTGAGTTGCGCACTTGTAATATTTTCGAGCATTACCTTTCCTTTTTAAAGAAAGTAGTAAACTTAGCAAAGCCGAATACTATCTGTTTATTAAATGTTACTGCAAAATGTTTAAATAACGCCTTTCCGCCTACCGTCAAAGCGCCGATAGCCGCACTTATTAAAATTGAAGCTACAAGCTCCCAAACAGTGCCCGACTGCGCAAAATGCACTACAAGCGCGGCACCTGCGGCACCGCTGACTATTCCGCATATATCGCCTATTACGTCGGCAAAAATACTGCTTAGCTTACTTGCGTTTCTGCAAAGCGAAACGGAGCGTTTTGCTCCTTTAATCTTCTTCGACGCCATTGCGTGATAAGCCTCGGGGTCGCACGACATAATTGCGTTTGCAAGAATATCGCAGCCTATATTTAGCACCAAAAGTACGAGAAGAACTATAACGCATATAAAAGCTGCGCTGTCCTTTACTGCGACTTCAGTCAAAAAGCTGAATAAAACCGTCAGAGCGAAAGACAGAAAAAATACGCTTATACCCCAGGTAAGCCATGAATACTTGCCGCCGTGTTTCTTTTTTTTCTTTTTTTGAAAGCCGCCTTTACTTTTTGTACTTGGAGGCTCTTCTGTGTGATTTGTGTTAATGTCCTGTATGTCTTCTTCCATAATTTTAAAAAGAATACGCACTGTGCGTGCGCAATAAAAAAATAATATAGTGGTTTATATTAAATAAACTTTGCGGCTTAGGTTCGGTAGGATTTCCCTCGGGGCTTACTCTCCGTCGCCGTAAAAGCAGTTTCCTTTTAAAAGCCCGAACGCTTTAGCATAACCGAATCACCACTTAGTCCACACCGTAATCTCTAATATAAAGACAGTCTAGAAGCTTTCCTTGACAATTTTCAATAATCTAATCCTCTTTTGCAAACGACAATTTCAAATAGCAATAGGTAAATTCCGTCCGGCCGAACGGTATTTGCCGTGGTTCTATTATCCGCTGTCTTCACTCAAGGCAGGCTACTCTATACCAAGCTTTCGCCTGATAGTAGGTTTTTATCCGAGACCGAATATCCCGAACCTCCACGGAAAATGGGGTGGGCTGCGGTATGCCGTTACCTAGCTCCCATATTCCTTTACTCCCAGCAATCACCCACTTTTGGCAAAGCAAGCAAATACCAGAAACTTCATCGATATGCCCTTTAACGGTATTTTACCCCCGTCTTCGTATTATTGTCAACTGACTAGAATACTGCACCACTATATCAATATGATTATTATAGCACAATTTTGTTTCATTGTCAATAATTTTTTATTTCTTTCTGTTTCGGACGTAATTGACAAACATAATCAAAAATTCCCTATCGCCGTCAATTCCCTCGAGAATAGTCTTGCATCGTTCCGCCACAACGTCTGCGCGAAGCTTACTGCCGTCAAGCCCATAAAGTTCTACCGAGGTATATTTACCCTCTTTTATGTCTTTACCTATACTCTTACCCAAGTCGTCAAAACTGCCTTCAACGTCCAAAATATCGTCGGTAACCTGAAATAAATATCCTAAATCCCTGCCAAACGCCTTTAATTCCGAAAAACATCTTCCGCCGCAAATAATGCTTGGAACAACGACGGGAGCGGTAATTAATTTACCCGTTTTATTCTCATATATGAAGTTGAGTGTGTTTTCGTTATGAATGCTGTCATTTTCGTGCAACAAGTCGGCTGATTGCCCGGCAATCATACCGTATATACCTGCGCAATCGCATATAAACTCGGAAGCGGAAACATATTCTGCACCTTTCCTGCATTCTTTAAAAAGAATGGAATACGCGGTATTCAACAATCCGTCGCCGGCTAAAATTGCGTTACCTTCCCCAAAAACTTTATGATTTGAAGCTTTACCGCGCCTATAATCATCATCGTCCATAGACGGTAAATCGTCGTGTATAAGCGAATAAGTGTGAATTAATTCAACAGCAAGCGCAAAATTTATAAGCTTGCTTCTGTCAACGCCGAGTAAATCCCCCACAGCGAGCATCAGAACGGGGCGTATGCGCTTTCCGCCCAAGGCGAGAGAGTATTTCAAACTTTCACAAAGTATTTCGGGTTTACAGTTCAGATTGTCGCAAAACGAGCTTAAAGCTCGATTAAATTCATTGAGATATCCGCTGTATTTCTCGTTAAAATCCAAAATTATCTCCTTGATGCCGCTTTTAACGTGTTATACATAAGCATTGTAATAGTCATAGGCCCCACGCCGCCCGGCACGGGAGTTATATATGCGCATTTTTTATGCACGCCTTCAAAATCCACGTCTCCGCACAACTTACCGTTCTCATCGCGGTTAATACCTACGTCAACCACTACGGCACCACTCTTTACCATATCCGCGCTTATAAATTTAGGTTTGCCTATAGCACACACCAAAATATCCGCGTTTTGGCATTCTTCTTTTAAATTATTGGTTTTGCTGTGGCAAACCGTTACGGTTGCGTCGGCGTTTAAAAGCAACATAGCCATAGGCTTTCCAACTATGTCCGACCTACCTACCACAACGGCACGCTTGCCTTTTATTTCTATGTTATAGGCTTCAAGCAGTCGCATTACACCGTTAGGCGTGCAAGCGACAAGGCAGTCTTCATTCATACACAGTTTGCCAATATTTTCTTCTGAAAAGCCGTCCACATCCTTTTCTGTTGGAATTAATTTTAAAATACGGTTTTCATCGATTTGTTTGGGCAAAGGCAACTGAACAAGTATGCCGTCGACGCTCTTATCATCGACAAGATTTTTAATATTAAGCTCAAGTTCACACTGAGTAACGTCTGCGCCGAGATATATGGCTTTTGAAGAAATTCCGACCTCTTCACACGCTTTTATCTTGTTTCTGACATAAACTTGCGAAGCCGGATTTTCCCCTACAAGAACAACCGCAAGAGTAATTTTTCTGCCTTTCTCCGAAACGAACCGCTCGACTTCGGCTTTTATTTCTTTGCGCAATTCCGCCGCAATAGCTTTTCCGTCAATAATTATACTCATTTTCAGCCCTTTTCAACTTCGGAAAGTATGCCCGATACAAAAGTTGCGCTCTTCTCGGAGGAGAATTTGGAAGCAATATTTGCCGCCTCATTGACGGAAACGGCTTTTGGTATGTCGGGCATATAGAGTATTTCCGCAAGCGCGACATATAAAATACTTCTGTCCGCAGGAAAAAGCCGCGCTTCCGGAAACGCCAAAGAGCGCGAGTCTATCACGGCGGAAAACTCTGCGCCGTGTTCCTCAATAAGTGACAGCACCCTGTCGCAATATGAAATATCGTCCTGCGTCAACTTTTCTTTTTTGCAAAGCGCACTTTTAAGTCCGTTGTCCGCCCCGCCGAATTGCGAAGCAAAAACAAGCTCGAACGCAACCTCTCTTGCCTTAGTTCTCATATGTTACCCAAGTCCTCCCGACTAAATGGTGTATATACAAATATTCCCTTATCGCAATAAGGGAATATCTTTTATGTTATATTGTTGAGTCGCTAAAGTTTACGTCCTGAACGTGAACGTCAACCTTTGTAACTTTGTAGTTAGTCATGGACTCGACGTTGTGTTTTATGGACTGCTGTATTTTGAACGCAAGCGAAGAAACCGCGCTGTTGCTGTCCACCTTAACACTTATATCCGCAGATATGCCTTGCTTTTCAAAGTTGAGTTTAATACCTTTATTCTTGTTTGTCAAAAGGCTTACCCCTTCAACCTCGCTTATTGCAAGCGCAACTATTCCGCTGACTATGCCTGAATTATAAGTTATTTTACCCTTTTGAGTAGAAGTAGGGTCGTGTCTGATATGTGCCATACTTTTCTCCTTGACTAAGACGCAACATAAGCAAAATGTATCTTAGTTTACATTAGTATAACACACTATTAAAAAATTTGCAACTATACTTTATCAAACTTGCGAATAAACAGGCAAAATTATTATATTTCCGGGAGCTACGCTTGCTTCATCCTTCAAAATAGTATAGATTGAAAGAGCGGTGTTGTAATCAAGCTCGTTAGAATTGATAAATACGTTTACGTTTTCAGACTCCATACCAATGGATACAACCGCGTCCGAGAAACCGCGCGACTTGATAAGCGTTTCCAAAAGAAGTTCTCTTTCCATCATTGCAACTATTTTGAGTTTGAGGTCGACAGCTTCCTGATACTTTTCGCTGTCCTCTTCATAGAGCGCGAGCACGCTGTCAAGTTGCAAAAGCTCTTCGCTTCTCGTGGTAGTTCTTTCCGTGCGGAAGGTTGTAAAGTAGTTGGACGTGGTTATAGCGTTTGAATCGCCCGAAGCGATTACGTTTGTCGCAAGAAGCACGTTCAACACGGCGGTAAGCGCAAGTAAAAATACGAGTGAGGACATAATGATGATTTTTTTCTTTTTTGACATAATATTCTCCTTAATTATTCATTGAATATATTGCTATTAATTTTTTGTCGATATTTAAAGCCGTCGACACGGCGTTTAAAATAACATTTCTGGTCATAATATTGTTCGCGCCTTCACAAACGATTATTACGCCCTGTATTCCGTCATTGTTTTCCGTAATCATAACGTCGGTATTCCCCACTCCGTCTATTGAGCTTAAAATACCGGTAAGCTTGATTTCGGTCGCACTTTTATCCTGCACGCTTGAAACACTTTTATCCTTTGCGCCGTAACTATTTATAAAATATATAGTTCCGACAAGTATAATGATAAGTATTACGACTATTATTATTTTTTTGTTGTCGTTCACAAAATTAAGTACTTTGCGCATATACTGTTATATTTATATAGCCGCAATCACTCAAATATGAATAAATTTCTTTAAATAATTTCTCATTATTTTTTTCAAGCCCCACTTCTACGCTTTTTGCCTTAAATTCTCCGTTTTCAAAGAAAATATTTACAACACAGTCTGTTTCGACTTCAAACTCTTTTAAAAGAAGTTTTTCAAGTTGCGCGCTTTGGTTTTCCGAATATGCCGTTTCAACATACCCGTAGTCGATAAAATCGCTTACTGGCTGTTCGTTTTTTATGCCGAAAATTCCCGTAATTGGCTGTATCAGTACTAAAATACAAATAAGCCGCATTATAAAAGTTACCGTTTTATTTAATTTGCCTTCAGGTATTAAAAGCGAAACGATAACCGAAATAAAAATAACCCCGGCGGCAGTCAATAGATAAATTTTCATACAAAGCTGTTAGCCGAGTTAATTATCAACATTATTACCAACGCATACATAAACGCTACGGTCAATAATCCGGCTATAAAATATTCAATATCCTTAGATAGGTCGGAAAGCAGTCCAAACAGAGAATTTTCCCCTATAGGTTGAACAATAGCTCCTACTATTTTCAATATTATCGAGAAAGAAACAAGTAAAATTATCGGCTGTATTATTTCAAAAAGCAGCAATATAATACCGCAGACGCCGACCGAGCTTTTTATGAGCAATCCGGCAGACGACAGCATATCAAAGCCGCTTGAAAGAAAATTTCCGACTATAGGCACGGAATTGCTTACAAAATATTTTGTTGCCTTAAAAATTATTCCGTCAAACAGAGAGGACGCCGAACTTTGCGAAGTAATGAAGATACTGAACACGGTTACGGTTATACCGATAGCCCACTTCATTATGCTTTTTATAAGCGCCGTAACACCCGAAAACGACATCTGGCTATTCAAGTGCGACATAAAATTCATTACGACAACGCCTATTGTGGCAGGAAAAATAAAGTTACTTACTATCTCGACTGCGCCGCCGGACAGAAATATTGCCGAAGGTTGATATATTGCCGCCGAACTTGTGCCGCCCGTAAGCACGGTCAATGTTGCGAGAATGGGCGTAATTATTTCTATCTGGCGCTTGATATTCAGGATACATTCAGTACAGCCGCCGACTATTTTTACAAGCATTGAAGCGACTATAAGAATAATCAATGAATAGCACGCCAAATGCACTATTTTTGAGGTAGATTTACCTATTATACTGCCCTCTGCGGCAGTCATAACGGCGGATAGTAGCCCCAATGCGGTAACGGCGGCAAATGCAGGTATCAAAGCTATTACATTTTTAAATATAATAGAAAAAAGTTCGTTTAAATATCCGTTATAGTCGGTGGTAAGATTGCCCTCTATCAAATATTCGACAATGTCTTTTGCGGTAGATCCGAAATTTAAAAGATAGCTATCCCCGTTTTCGTCTAGATATTTTTGAAGCTCGGATAAATCAAGTCCTTCCAAAAGAGTGGTTATATTATCATATATTTCATCTTTTCCGTCCTTTTCCTCTTCATTTTCGGCAGCGGCGGTTATTCCGCAAAACGCAACCAAAATAACTATTAAAAGCAAAAAGAAAATAATTACAAGTTTTCTTAAACAAGATTTATCAGCGAAACGATTATATTGTAAGTGCTTGAAAGAATGGGAATAGAAACTACGAATAAGATTATTTTTCCGCATAACACCAACTTGTCCGCCACTCCGTCGAACCCTAACTCCTTAACCGAACTTGCCGTAAGCTCTACCATAAACCCTATCCCCATAATTTTAAAAATCGTGCGGATAATTTCATTATCTATGCCCGTACCCTGAGTAAACTTCTTAATAAATTCTACGCTTTGCGTTAAATAGTCAAATACATAGAGAAATATTATTATTCCGCCTGCCGTAAGGCATAGGGGAACGAGTTCGGATTTATGACTTTTTAAAATAAATGCGCTGACCGCAGTTATTATTGCGATACAGCAAAGACGAAAAACATACATCAGAACATATCAAAAAGCTGTCTTATCTGCGAAAATAAGTCGGCAATCATTGTAATTACTACCGTCAAAACTATTATAAGCCCCACCAAACTTACAAGCGTGGCGATATCGTCCCTGTCGGATTTTTTTAAAACCTGACAGATAATCGTGATTATAATGCCTATAGCGGCAATTTTAAATATTATGCTAATATCCATATATCAATAACTCAACTACGCAAGCAGCACCGCCGCCAAAACGCCTATCATAAAAAATATTTTAACGTACAGCGAACTATACCTCTTATAATCGCTTGCGCTCTCGTCCCTGTATTTGGTCAGCGACTGTTTTCTGCCGTTTAAATAGTCAATCTGTGAAAGTGGGTCGCTCTTGCCGATATTGACGGTATATTCCGAGATAAATTCACCGTCTTTTCCATCCAAAACGCATTTGCCGTTCATTATTTCCGCTATATAAGTAAATGGCTCGGCAACCTTTGAAATAGGATTTCTGGCAAATTTAAGGTTTAAAATGAGTTGTTCGTTAAACTCGTAAAGCTCGGCAAAAACTTGCATTCTTTTCTTTTTATTTGCCGACAAAAACACTCCCACAAGCGTTATTAATGCCACTAATGCTATAAGAATTAAAATTTTTATCATATATTTCCATTTGGCCGTTAAGCTTTTTAAGCTCGACAAAGTATTCAAAAGGCATTGCTTTAAGGCGAGTTTTGTCGATTATATGCGAAGATGCAATTACAGTAATACCGCAATCTACCGCATATTTTGCCGCTTTATCGTCGTTTTCTCCGTATAGCTCGTCGGTAATTATTACGTCCGGCTTCATTGCCCGTATCGCACTTTGAATTGCCGAAAGCTTGTTATGCGAACGTATGACGTCTACCGCACCCAAATCAAAGCCGTCACCAAAGCAATCCATTGCCGCAATTTCTCCGCGCTCGTCAAAAATAAGTACGTTTCTTCCGCATTGCTTGGAAAGCGTGCGAGCAATATCTCTCAGTATTGTGGTTTTACCGAATCCCGGCTTTGAAAAAATAAGCGTAGAATACAGTCCGCCGCAAAACAGGGCTTTAAATATGAAATCCGAACAACCGATAATGTCGTGCGGCACCCTTATATTTAGAGAAGTTATATTTTTAACTGTGTTTACCCCGCCGTTTTCGGTAACATATTCCCCTGCAATACCTATCCTTACCCCGTGCTCAACAGTAATAAAACCGCTTTTCATTTGCTCGGTATAGCCATATATGCAGCCGCCCGTCGCAGAATTTAGTACGCTAGCAATATCTTCCGAAAAAACCCTGTCGCTTTCGGTTGAAGCAAGTCCCATATTACCAAGATACTTATATTCCCCTCTGTACTCAATAATTACAGGTTGTCCGCGACGAAGGCGTATTTCAGATAAAAAATTCAAATTCAAATGCGAAAGCGCAAGTTTAACGTTTTCGGGCAAAAAGGACAAACCCATACTTTAATGTATTTGAACACACAAAAAAAAAGAACCCCAGACAAGAGGTTCTTTTTATATATAACAACATAAATTTTATTGCTTATCGGGCTTTTGTCCGTCGTGAGCTTTCCACATGCAGTCTGTAAAGGAAAAATGGCTAAATTTTGCTTTAAACGATGAGTTTTCAGGAGAACACGCATATACGCCGAACTTAATTTTCCCCAAAGCTTTTTGCAAATGACAAATTCGCATTTGTGCAAATTCTTTCCCATCGGACGAACATTCTATACAAAAATCGTCGTTACGTCTGCTAAGCCTATACCACATAGTTTTTATTTCCGGAGAAATTTCAGTGGTAGCCCAATCGGAATATCCTCCGTTTGTTACCACACTGCCCAAATGCTGAAATTTTTCATTTTCGTATTCAACCGAACCCTTAAGCCAATTTTCTGCGTCTAAGTAAACTACGATACCGCATTGGTCAAACCTAACTTTGCTATCCGAAAAATTTGTTTTTACCGTAAAACTAAAAAACTTTTCTTCCGTTTCAATAAGAAACATCGGTGCATTATCATTACAAAACTGATAATAAGTTCTCTGCCATAAATCGGTATTTGGATTTGTAACAACTTCAAGCATACCGTTATCCAATTTAAAACTTTTGGGTTCTCTTAGCCAAAAAAATTCATTAAAATTCATAACTTAATACCTTTATAATTTTATTTTTAAAAAATAAATCCGAACCAATACTTTAAAAGCAATCAGTTCGGATTTAATAAAATGGTGCGCTCGACAGGAGTTGAACCTGCATGGGGTTAACCACAAGATCCTTAGTCTTGCGCGTCTGCCAATTCCGCCACGAGCGCTTATCAAAGCAAGGTAAATTCTATAATATTTTCACATTAATGTCAAGCCAAAATTAAGCACATTTTAAAATTTTTTAATAATTTTATCGATAGTTTCATTAACCATAGCTTCGAGAATTGCCAAATTATCGTTATTATGTATGACATAGTACTTCATAAAATTATCAGAATCGTAATTATACTGTCTATTTATACGCAATTGTGCTTGATTTGCTGAAATTTTATCGCGTTCTACAACTGACTCTATTCTTTTAGCCTTGTCACGCATTATTACTATGACGCTATCAAAAAATTTTTCATAACCGTTCTCAAACAATAAAGGAACTTCTAAAAAGCTTAATTTTTCATCATTCATACGCGCGAAAGCTGCACGCATAATTTCCACGTGAGTCAAATCGTTCAATTTTTTAAGCGCAGACGCATCGTTAAATACAATATCGGCAAGTTTTTTTCTGTCAAGCGTACCGTTAATAATAACGCCGTCAAACTCGCCGCCTATCTTTTCAATAAAACGACTTTTTTTTAAAAGTTCGGCATAAATTTCATCGCAGGAATACACGGCAAACCCCTTACTTTTAATTATTTTAGCAACCGTAGATTTGCCGCTGCCTATTCCGCCTGTTATTGCAATTTTTATATTATTTTGCGTCATACCAATTTTTACCTATATGAACGTCGACCGTTAGCGGCACTATTAAATGCACAGCATGCTCCATACACTCTTTTAAAATTTCCGCTACGCGAGCAGATTCGCACTCAGGTGCTTCAATTACTAACTCGTCATGAACCTGTAAAATTAATTTAGCTTTTAAACCCTCTGCCTTTAAAGCTTTAAAAGTATTGATCATAGCAATTTTAATAATATCCGCACTTGAACCCTGCAACGGCATATTCATTGCCGCACGCTCGCCAAATTGCCTTAAATTATAATTGTTTGAATTTAGCTCGGGAATTACGCGTTTTCTGCCCGTAAGCGTAGAAACATAGCCGTGCTGTTTTGCAAACGCGACATTTGCGCTCATATAATCCTTAACCGAGCTGTAAGTGGCAAAATATTTTTCTATATATTCCTTTGCTTTTGAATTGGAAATATTTAAGTTGCGCGCCAAACCGAAGTCGCTTATACCGTAAATAATGCCGAAATTAACAGCCTTTGCCTCTCTGCGCATTTTGTCCGTGACTTCTTCAAGCGGAACGTCGAAAACCTGTGATGCCGTCACAGAGTGAATATCCGTGCCTGTTTGATACGCTTCGACTAGCTCTTTACACTGCGAAAAATGTGCCAAAAGACGCAACTCAATCTGCGAATAGTCCGCATCGATAAACACATTGCCCTCGCGAGCGATAAATACTTTTCTCAGATCTTTACCTTCAGCATCGCGGATAGGAATATTCTGCAAATTTGGATTCGAACTTGAAAGTCTGCCCGTTGTCGTCGCAGTTTGGTGAAATGTGGTATGAACAAGTCCGCTTTTTTTATCTATCAAGGGTCTAAACCCGTCAAGATAAGTTGAATTGAGTTTTTGATAGAAGCGATATTTTAAAATATAGCCTATTACGGGGCTTTTATCCGTCAATTTTTCAAGTACGTCTGCACTTGTAGTGTATTTATCTGTTTTCTTTTTCTTGACTTCGGTTATACCGAGCTTATTATATAGCACATCCCCGAGCTGCATCGGCGAATTAAGGTTAAATTCACAGCCGCAAAGCTCGTATATCTTAAAGCGCAAATTTTCACTGCGCTCGCGGAACTGCTTTGAAAGTTCGTCAAGCATATTTACGCTTACTTTTACCCCTTCGCGCTCCATACTGTACAGAACAGCAACAAGCGGCTTTTCTATGTCGTAATAGAGCGACGTAAGCTCCTCCGATTGAAGGCGCGAAAAAGACGAAGAAAATAACTTATTTATTGCGTATGCGGAAAATTTGAGGTCATAGTTGTGATAAACAATTAAATCACTCAAATTCATTACAGATAAATCGTAGTCGCAAATATAATTTACGAGCGATAGGTCGTCGAAGTCACAGCAGAAGTCTATTCCCAAATTATCAAGCTCGTGCATCAACTTTTTGCAGTCATAGCACAGTATTTTATTTTCAGGTTTCAAAAAAATTTCTCTAAGAATCTGCGTAAAATCATCGTAATTTATATTGTCGACAGCAAGCAAATCATTTGAAAGCTCTATTAAATATTCTTTTTCTTCAACATAAATTTCAGCGCTGTCAATTTTTAATATTATGGTAAATTCACGGTTTCGCTGTAAAACGTCCTTTACGTCTGAATACGACTTGCAAATAATTTTTTCGGGATAACTCATATCCGAAGATACGGCGTTTGTACCCTCTTCCTCAAAAATATTTAAGCCGATAAAACTTTTAAATTCAAATTCCCCAAATAACTTGCGAACTTCATAGCCATATTTTTTAGGACATACGCAGTTTTCCAAATCAATTTGTATTACACAATCTCTGTCAATCGTTGCAAGCTTATATGAGAGATATGCAAGCTCTTTATTTGCGTTTAGCTTATTTAGTGTTGCGCCTTTTATTTCATCGATATGTTCAAAAATTCCGTCAAGATTGCCATAATTTTCAATGAGAGACAGCGCAGTTTTTTCTCCGATTCCGGGAACACCGGGAATATTGTCGGATTTATCACCCATAAGCGATTTTAAATCTATTATTTGAGAGGGCTCCAAACCAACTTCGCTTTTAAAGTTTTCAATGCTAAGTTTCAACAAATCGGAAACGCCGCGCTTTGTAAAATAAACGTCGGTGTGCTCGTCTACAAGTTGATAACTGTCCCTGTCTCCCGTATAAACATAGCTGTGCACATTATTAAATTTTTTAGAGAGCGTGCCGAGAATATCGTCCGCCTCTATGCCTTCCTTCTGACAAGTTGCAATTTTCATTGCGTGTAACAGATTTTTTAAAGGCTCTACCTGAACAGCAAGCTCGTCGGGCATAGATTTTCGCGTAGCCTTGTAGCCCTCGAACATTTTATGCCTGAAAGTCGGCGCCTTCATATCAAACGCAACCACAAGATACTCAGGTTTTAAATCCGACTGAATTTTAAATAACAGTTTTACAAACCCGAATATTGCGTTTGTTGGCATTCCGCCACTTGTCGTAAACACGGGCGTCGCATAGAACGCTCTGTTCAACAGGCTGTTTCCGTCAATAAGTACAAGCTTTTTCATAAATATTAGTTTATCACTTTTTTTAAATAAAATCAATACATTAAAGTAAAAAACACTTGATTTTTGCTTTACAATATAATATAATATTAAAGTCATCAAGCCGGTGTGGTGGAATTGGCAGACGCGCGGGACTCAAAATCCCGTGGTAGCGATACCGTGTGGGTTCGACCCCCACCACCGGCACCAATTTTAAAAAATCTCCATATTGGGAGATTTTTTTTGATATTACAAACAATTAATTAAAAATTATCATATCATACAGTAAGCTACAATTAAATAATTATTGATTAATAATAAAATAACACACTATACTTCATTTTAGAAGTATAGTGTGTTAAACTTTTTACATACAGTTTTTTCCTAACACTTATATTTTTAATTTATTCTCCGCCTTCGATAAGCTTCAGTTGCAGAGTTTTTTCCGTATCCACTGCAATATATGAAATATCTTCTATTCTGGCCAAAGCGCAACCGTCCGCCATTCCGTAATTGTCAATTACGTTTATATGGAACAAATCGGCGCCCAACGAGGTTAAATAACCGTACAAATAACAGTCGCTGTCGCTCAAAAGTTCGATGTAGCAAATACGGTTGAGCGATTTTACATAGTTCAAAAATGCGTCGATTAGCTTTCCTTCGGGCAATTTCAGCGGTATTCTCGTAAAGTTATTTGCCGTCATCAACTTTTGAATTTTTTGTAAATAGTTTGTTTTGTATTCTATTATTGCTATTGTATCAATTTCAAGACAGTGAAACCCGTCATGTCTGCCATCTGACGAAACACTTTCAAAAATAAAATTTTCTTCGTCAAAATCTACTATATATCCAACATTAAAATTTTCCAACTTGTCTTCAATATCATATATTTCGCACAATATGGACTGTTCTTTTAATACTTTTAATAAGCTTCTCATTCTTTACCTCAAATTTTAAGCATTGTGTACTACTATCTGATTGAACGGTATGTTAATGCCGTTCTCATCAAACATTAATTTCAGCTGTTTGTTCATTGCTCTTTGTACGTCAAAAATATCGTTTTCATTACATTTTGCACTGAATTGAAGCGTTACTGCAGAAGCGCCGAGCTCGCTCACGCCGTCGTAACATAGGGGCTCGACAAGTCCGATTATTTCAATTTTACTTAAATTATCTTTTATAACTTGTTCCACGCGTTCAAGCGATTCACTGTATTCAATGCTTATAAACGCCTTTGCCGTAGAGGGCTCTACCGTTTGATTTAAAACACCCCTTATATCGCTGTTATTGAATATTTTTATATTGCCGACAGCTTTAAGTTTTGTCGTTCTTATACCTATCGAAACGACTTCTCCTCGAAATCCGTCTACCGTAACAATGTCCCCGACGTTGAACTCGTTTTCAAATACTATAAACAGTCCTGCAACTACATCGGCTATAAGGCTTTGCATTCCAAGGCCGACTATTAACGTAACAACTCCGGCTCCGGTAATAAGCGCCGTGGTATCTACGCCCCATACCGCAAGTACAGTTATAATTAATATTATAATTGTTATCCATTTAAGTACGCTGTTTAATAGGTTTGCCACCGTAACTTCGCGCTTGTTTTTGACAAACACCTTGTTTATAATTAACGATAGAATCGTAGCTATTACTAAAATTATAGTAACAGCCTGAATTGCGCGGATAATTTTAGGAATCATCCAAAAAATGTTGTTTACAAAACCAAACTGAGAAATTTCACGGTCAAATACGCTTTTCGAACCGAAAATATAGTCGTACAACACAAACGCGCAAACTGTCGCAACAATCATAATTAACAATATTATTGATTTGACAATGCCAAGCTTTTTAACCTTCATTTTTACCTCTTCCGCCTGTTCTTTAAACTTCTTTTTCATTTTACACCTCTTTATGCAACCTGAGCGCCGCCCTTTTTGCCTTTTTTAAGTTCGCTCTCAATCTCCGCACACGTCTCTTCCAACTCTTCCTGTGCCACGCCTATTTCAATACCGTCCAAAATTTCCTGCAACTTATACTCGCTGTTGAGATAGCTTATCGTCTGATAACCTATTACCGCGGTCAAAACGCCGTTTGTAAGTCCCTGAACGGAAGAGTCGACAAGCACCGAAATAGCAGTACCGAGAATGGGTATTCCCTTAACGGCGTCTCCCATAGTTTTAACTATACTATTGCCTATTTTCATACTTCCTAAGCCGTATGCTACAAGGGAATTTTGCAAAACTCTACCGAAAATTTTTACAAGCTTAGCGTCCGAAGGTCTAAATCCGTATAAAAATACCAGATCTTTTACAAGCTGCAAGTTAATTACAACAACCAATGCAGCGTCAACTTTACTTGTTTGCGAAAGTGCCGAATACATTGCAGACTTCATAGAGCTTTTTAAAATTATTTCTCTTGCATTCTTTTTTACACAACCCGAATATAACTCTCCGAGAGAGTGCATTATCCCCGCATCATTGTTTGTTTTGACTGCTATTGCCAACTCTCCCACTACTTTTGAATCATACCAGCCCACGCCTTCAACCTTGCCCGTAAAATCAATAATTTTATCGGCTATTTCGCGCCTGACTTTTCTATTGTGTTTTTTTGCCTCTCGGGCGGTATATGCGTTTACGTTTACGTTAAAATATTCGAGTTTTGATATCTTTACAAGCGGAACTATGTACAAGATTATAAATAAAATCAAACATAAGCCTCCTGCGCCGTAACCGGCATACTCGTTGATTTCATATACGCGCATTGCAATTGAAAACAGACAAAAAAACAAAAAGACGCCTATGAGCATTGCCAAAAGCCTGACAAGCCATTTTGCACCGCGCACATTTTGGCGCTTTGTGTACTTTTGCTCGTACTCGTAAATAGTCATTTTCGAATCAAGGTCACCGTTTGCCTGCGGTTTTTTTTCAGAATTATTTTTTTTGTCGCTTCTCATAATATCTAATCCTAAATAATTTGATAATATTATTTTAGCATTCTTTATGCAATAAGTCAATACAAATGTGAAAAACGACTTTTTACTTGAAAGATAATTTAAAAATAAAAGAGGGAGAATTACTCTCCCTCTTTTATTTAATTATTGATTTCGTAATGGCAATCGGAATACTGTGTAGGGGGCATCGATTGTCCTTCGCCCACATAAACAGAATTAATTACATTACCCTTTGCATCAACAACTTTATAAGATGCGCTCTTAGGGCAAATATCTCCGCAATTAAGCTTCATATTTTCACCTCCCAAAGATAGTATGAGCGCATTTTACATATTTAATCAATTACAGTGTTTCCAAAATTAGCTTGTCGGCAACAAGAGCGATAAACTCGCTGTTTGTCGGACGTTCAAGCCCTATGTAAACCCTTGCTCCGAAAATAGAACTTATAGCGTCGGTTCTTCCTCTGTTCCAAGCAACTTCGATAGCGTGACGTATAGCACGTTCAACTTTGCTGGGAGAAGTTTGAAACTTTTCCGCAATTTGAGGATACAAGTCCTTTGTTACTCTGTTTATTATAGAAGGGTTGTCAACCGCAAGTTTTATACCTTCTCTGAGATACGAAAAGCCCTTAATATGCGGCGGTATTCCAATTGTTATGAATATATTACTTACCTTTTCATCAATGGACGTAACCTTGCGTTTATCCCTTGAATCGATGGATACTTTATAATTTAAAGCGCGGCTGCTCGAAAGCTCTTTTATTCTGTCAATAACAGTCTGTGTATTCACAGGTTTTGCCAAATAATAAACTGCACCGTGTTCTATTGCACCGTCAACAATTTTGTCGTCGCGGAAACCTCCCACAGCTATTGTCAAACATTCAGGGCAATTCGATTTCAAATAATCGAGTACTCCGAACCCATCAAGCCCGATAAGCACCAAATCAACAACCGCAACATCCAAATTAGAGCGCTTAATAAGCTCGATAGCCGTGTTTCCGTTTGTAGTTGCCGCGCTTACGTCAAAACCTTCAACATCCGACAGACTTTTCGATAACTCGTCCAAAAAATCGTCGCTGTTTACAAAAATGCCTATACTCGTATTTTTCATATACTATTCCTCTAAATTTTATTCTCTGAAAGCAAATCGCAGTTTCCTGCCTTCTTTCGCAATGAGTATGGCTATTATAATACACGAAATTTATCTTGTAAAGCTTTTTTGTACATAATTTACGATTATTTTACAAAATAACACTGAATTTTTTACAATATTTTAGGTTAATTTGTAGTCTTATGTCGAAAGGCAATTTTACTGTGTAATTATGTCTAAATATTCATCATAATTGACGGATTTGTCAAATTTTTTCGTACCGTTGATTTCTATAATCCTATTTGCGACAGTGTTCATAAGCTCTTGGTCGTGAGAAGTAAACAGCATACAGCCCTTAAAGTTTTTCATTCCCGTATTCAACGCGGTTATAGATTCGAGGTCGAGATGGTTTGTAGGTTCGTCAAGAACTATAAAGTTACTGCCCTCAAGCATCATCTTGGCAAGCATACATCTTACCTTTTCTCCGCCCGAAAGCACCTTAGCCTGTTTCAAGGCTTCCTCTCCCGAGAACAGCATTCTGCCCAACCAACCCCTCAGGTACTCCTCGTAATGATCTTTTGAAAATTGGGACAACCACTCGACAAGCGTGTAGTCGCACCCTTGGAAATATTCGTTATTGTTTTCGGGGAAATAGGATACGGTTATAGTTTTACCCCATTTTACCGTACCGCTGTCAGGTTGCACCTTGCCCGTTAAAATATCGTAGAGCATTGAAACGGTCGTACTCTTATCGCTTACTATCCCGATTTTCTCGTCGCGTTGAACGGTAAACGACACATTTTCAAAATATCCCTTTTTAGTTAAGCCTTCAACCATTAAAATATCGTTCCCTATCTCTTTTTCAAACTTAAAATCGATATAGGGGTATTTTCTGAGCGAAGGTTTAAAGTCTGCAATGGTAAGTTTTTCAAGCTCTTTCTTTCTTGAAGTAGCCTGACGCGACTTTGAAGCGTTTGCCGCAAACCTTGCAATAAACTCTTGCAATTCCTTTGCTCTCTGCTCGTTTTTCTTGTTCTGGTCCTTCTGTTGACGCGCCAATAGTTGGCTGGTTTCATACCAGAAATCGTAGTTACCGAGCATCATATTAATCTTGCCGTAGTCCACATCGCAGATGTGCGTACAGACTTTATTTAAAAAGTGTCTGTTGTGTGATACTATAATTATGGTATTCTCAAAATCCATAAGGTAATTTTCCAGCCAGCGCGCCGTCTTTATATCGAGGTTATTGGTAGGCTCGTCCAAAAGCAGAATATCGGGATTGCCGAAAAGCGCCTGAGCAAGAAGCACCTTGACTTTATATTTTGCATCCAATTCAGCCATTGGCGTTTGAAAATATTCTTCAGTAATGTCCAAAGCGCTCAAAAGCGTCTGCGCTTCGTACTCGGCTTCCCATCCGCCCAGCTCGGCAAATTCGCTTTCAAGTTCGCTTGCGCGTATTCCGTCCGCTTCCGTAAAATCCACCTTTGCATAGAGCGCGTCCTTCTCGTCCATTATATCGACAAGGCGCTTGTGTCCAAGCATTACCGCACGAAGAACGGTAACGTTGTCGAAAGCATTCTGGTTCTGCTGTAATACGGACATACGCTCGGTTTTGTCCATAGTTACGTCACCCTTGTTAGGTTCTATTTCTCCGCTTAAAACCTTTAAAAACGTCGATTTCCCTGCGCCGTTAGCGCCTATAATGCCGTAACAGTTACCCTTTGTGAATTTGAGATTGACTTCTTCAAAAAGTTTTTTACTGCCGTACTGCAGTGATACATTATTTACTTGTAACATATCTTCTCCATAAAATTTTTTTATATTGCAAATTGACTGCTATACAATTTCGAGTAAAACCCGCCTGATGAAAGCAATTCATCGTGCGTGCCTTGTTCTATCACATTGCCGTCTTTCATAACGAGTATCAAGTCCGCATCCTTGATTGTTGATAACCTGTGCGCAACTATAAAGCTTGTTCTGCCGTTCATAAGCCTTGCAAATGCTTCCTGTATTTTGAGTTCTGTTCTGGTATCTATCGACGAGGTCGCTTCGTCCAAAATAAGCATAGGAGGCAGACACAGCATAATCCTTGTTATGCATAGCAACTGCTTTTGCCCCTGAGACAAATTGCCACCGTCTTCCGATACGACAGTATCATAGCCGTTGGGAAGCTGCATTATAAAATTATGTGAGTGCGCGGCTTTTGCCGCCTCTTCAATTTCTTGCTGCGTTGCGTTAGGCTTGCCTATTATTATATTGTCGCGTATGGTGCCGCTTTTTAACCAGGTTTCCTGCAAGACCATTCCGTAATTTTGCCGCAACGATTTGCGCGTCACGTCCAAAATATTGTTTCCGTCTACGTTTATTTCCCCTCCGCACGGGTCATAGAAGCGCATAAGTAAATTTATAAGCGTTGTTTTTCCGCAACCGGTAGGCCCGACAATTGCAACCCTTTTACCTGCCTCGGCTTTGATATTTAGATTTTGTATCAGCTTTCTTTCGGGAGTATATGAAAAACTTAAATCTTTAAACTCTATTCTTCCATTTACGTCTTTAAGCTCAAGCGCACTGTCTTTATCGGGAGCTTGCGGCTCTTCATCGATAATCTCGTAAATTCTTGCCGCGCATGCCATAGCGTTTTGAAGCTCGGTAATTACCCCGGAAATTTCATTGAACGGTTTCGTATATTGATTTGCGTAAGAAAGTAAACTTGTCAATAATCCAACCGAAAAAACAACGGGCAGCGGTGTTTGCATTATAAGCATAAGCGCGCCCGAGAGCGCTACCGCAGCATAGACAAACGCGTTTACAAACCTTGTGGAAGGATTGGTAAGCGAAGAATAAAAAATGGATTTTAACGACGCGTCTGTAAGCCTTGAATTTATCTCGTCAAATTTTTCAAGATTTTCGTCCTCGCGATTGAACGCTTTTACAACTTTGAGATTTCCTATCATCTCATCGAAAAACGCCGTCTGTTCTCCGCGGATTTCGGAAGCCTTTTTAAACAAAAAATAGGTTTTTGTTGCAATAAATTTTGCGACAAACAGAGATAAAGGCGTTATTACAAACACTATAAGCGCTATTACCCAATTTATAGCAAGCATTATACCGAGCGTGCCTACTATTGTTAGAACACCTGTAAAAAGTTGTGTAAAGCCCATCAAAAGTCCGTCGGCAAATTGATCGACGTCGGCTATATTTCTGCCTACAATATCCCCGTAAGAGTGTGCGTCTAAAAATTTCAATGGCAATACCTGCAACTTCGAAAACGCCTCTTCACGAATATCTCTTACAACATTATAGGTAATTTTATTGTTTATCGCATTCATTAACCACTGAGAAATGCAGGTTATTGCAATGGTTCCGCCTATGGCAATGAAAAGAGCAAATATTTTATCATAGTCGATTGAATTTACGTCGACAAGCAAATCTATTATCATACCGAAAAGTACGGGGATAATCAAATTTCCAATTACGGACAGCAATGCAAAAAATATTGTAAGCACAAGTAACAGCCTGTAACGTTTTAACTGTTTTAAAATGCGCTTTAATACTCCTTTTTGAGAGGACTTTTTCATACCGCACCCCCCTCTTGATACTGTGAATAATGTATTTCACGATAGACTTCACAACTCTTCAACAATTCGTCGTGCGTACCTAAACCAACTATTTTACCGCCGTCAAGCACAATTATTTTATCTGCGTGCCTTATAGATGAAGTACGCTGCGAAACAATGAATACGGTTGGATTATAAGCTAAATTTTTTAGCGACTTTCTCAAATTTGCGTCGGTTGCATAGTCAAGAGCAGACGCGCTGTCGTCAAGAATCAATATTTCGGGTTTTTTGACAAGTGCGCGAGCGATAGTCAAACGCTGTTTTTGTCCGCCCGAGAAATTCTTGCCGCCCTGCTCGACATGCTCGTCAAGCCCTTTGTCTTTAGCTTTAATTACGTCGAGCGCTTGGGCCGTCTGAATAGCTTGCATAATTTCTTCGTCGGACGCGGCTTCGTTGCCCCATTTCATATTTTCGCGTATTGTGCCCTTAAACAGCACTGCACGCTGGGGCACAAGTCCGCACATATCGCGTAATGCTTCGTCCCCGATATTTTTGACGTTTTTACCGTCAATTAACACTTCCCCTGCCGATACGCAGTAAAAATGCGGAATTACATTTACAAGAGTAGTTTTACCCGAGCCTGTGCCACCTATAATTCCTACGGTTTCTCCCTTTTGAACGGTAAACTGAATATCGTCAAGAGCGTTTTTTTGCGAGTTACCGTAATTAACGCACACATTTTTAAACTCAATAAAACAGTTGCTTTTTTTATAATCTATTTCTATTTCATTAGTCGGCGTAGGCATTTCAAGTATTTCGTTAATTCTGCTTGCACACGCAAAGGATTTAGTGACCGTTATAATTAAATTTGCAAGTTTAATAAGCTCGATTAAAATTTGCGACATATAGTTGTAAAGCGCAACTATTTGCCCCCTGTCGAGTATGCCGGATTCGAAATTTAACACCCCGACGTATAAGAGAACTATTATCGCGACGTTTATAATTGCAAAAGTCAGCGGATTCATTAACGCGGAAATTTTTCCGACAAAAAGCTGCGATTTTGTCAACCGCGCATTTTTTTCGTTATAGTTGGAAATTTCGTCCTCTTCCTTACAAAACGCCCTCAATACCCTTGCTCCCGTCAAGGTTTCACGCGTTGCAACGGTAACGCCGTCCAAATTACCTTGAACTTTTTTATACAGCGGTATGCTTATCAGCATTATTCCGAAGACGACAATACATAAAACAAATATCGCAACGGCAAAAACTCCGCCAACCGTAGCGTTTATGACAAAAGCCATTATCATTGCACCGAAAACTATAAACGGAGAACGCATAAATAAACGCAAAACAAGATTGACGCCCGATTGTATCTGGTTTACGTCGCTGGTCATTCTTGTAATAAGTTTACCTGTGCCGAGGTTATCTATTTGCGAGTAAGACAGCGACTGCATTTTATCAAACAAATCGTGTCTTAATTCCTTTGAAAAACCAACGGCGGCTTTTGCTGCAAAATATTGCGCCGCAACCGCGCTTATTAACCCCACCACACCCAAAGCTACAAGGATTAGACAGGCATAAACAACGTATAAAACACTGCCGTTCCCGCTGTCTATCGAGTTTATAATTGCCGAAACAACAAGCGGAACGGTAAGTTCGAAACTTGCTTCAAGCAATTTAAACAGAGGCGCGAGAACAGACTGCGCTTTATAATTTTTTAAATATTTTAAAAGTTTACGCATACCTATAAATTATACCATTTATATAATTAAAAGGCAAATTTTTATTGCATTTATAATTGTTATTTGGTAGACTGTTTTTATGGCTTACAACATTTATCTCAAAAAAGGTGAAGAAAAGAGAATTATCAACGGGCACAGTTGGGTCTATGCCAACGAGGTTGCCAAAATCGATGGAAAAGATAAAAACGGTGCGCTTGCCAGCGTTTATTCCAACGACGGAAGATTTATAGGCAAAGGTTATATAAATCACTCCTCTAAAATTCTTGTAAGAATATTTTTACGCGGAAACGATGAGGACGACAAGGATTTCTATTTAAAAAGCCTTAAATCAGCGAACGATTACCGAAGAAATTTGGGCTATGACAACTGTTACAGAATTGTGTTTGCGGAGGCGGATAATTTGCCGGCGCTAATTGTCGACAAATACGGAGATTACCTCGTAATTCAATGTCTTTCCTTGGGAATTGATTTGCGCAAAAAATTAATTTGCGACTGTCTTGTAGAGCTATTCGCACCTAAGGGTATTTTTGAGCGCAGCGACGTTGCTGTAAGAAAAAAAGAGGGACTGCCCGAAGTGAAAAATACGCTTTACGGAGAAGTCCCTGACTATGTTGAAATTGTAGAAAACGGTCTTAAAATGCTTGTGGACATAAAAAACGGACAAAAAACAGGGTATTTTCTTGACCAAAAGGAAAACAGATTTGCCGTTAGACGCTATTGTAGAGGTGAAGTTTTGGACTGCTTTTGCAACAGCGGAGGTTTTTCGCTAAACGCAGCCACTACGGCAGAAAAAGTCATCTCCTGCGATATTTCGGCGCTTGCACTTAAAAATGTCAACGACAACGCTAAACTTAATAATATAAAAAACATTCAAACGTTGCAAGGTGACGTTTTTGAAGTTTTAAGAAATTTCAGAAAAGAAAAAAGGCAGTTCGATGCCGTGATACTCGATCCCCCTGCCTTTTGCAAGTCTGCAAGCGAGGTCAAGGACGCTTACAGAGGTTATAAAGACATAAACCTTACCGCAATGAAGATTGTCAAGAGCGGCGGCTTTATAATAACCTGCTCGTGTTCGCATTATATGACTGCAACACTGTTTGAAAAAATGCTTTTCGAAGCCGCACGCGAAAGCGGAAGACGCGTGCGTTTTGTTGAAGTTAAAACTCAAGCTCCCGATCACCCGTCGCTATTGAGCGCTGAAGAAACTAATTACCTAAAATTCTATGTTTTACATCTTAACTAATAGAAAATATAGAGCTTATGTCTGACATAGTACATAATAAATACAAAAAAATGCGGCTTTTGCCGCATTTTTTTATTAAAAACTCCAATTTCCGTTTTTAAATACCTGTACTCTTTTACCTTGCTTGGTTATGCCCACAATAGACATATCCTCGCTTCCTATCATAAAATCAACGTGTATCATCGAACTGTTTACGCCAAGTTTTTCAAGCTCTTCCACACTGTATTTATCATAGCTTTCAATGCAGGCATTAAACCCTCTGCCAAGCGCTAAATGACAGCTTGCGTTCTCGTCAAACAACGTATTATAGAAAAGAACGCGTGTATTATTAATAGGTGAATCATGCGCGATCAAAGCAACTTCACCCAAGTATGCCGCTCCCTCGTCCATCGACACCATTTTTTCCAAAAGCGCCTGATTGCTTTCTGCATATACTTCGACTACCTTTCCGTTTTCAAAACGTATCCAAAAATTTTCAATAAGCTTACCTTGATAAGATAAAGGCTTCGTGGCGACAACTTTACCGTCTGCCCGACCGCGCATAGGTGTTGTAAACACTTCCTCACTTGGTATGTTGGGGTTGTAATATATCTTACTGCCGAGAGTATATTCTCCGCCGCCAAGGAATAATCCTTTTTCGTTTAGACCCACGGTAAATTGAGTTCCGTTCGAACTTTTATATTCAAGCCTGTCAAATTTGTAGTCGTTTAAAAATTTGCAGCGCCTTGCAAGATTTTTGTTATGTTCCTCCCACGCTTTAATAGGGTCGGAATCTACGCGAGAACAATATAATATTTTCTCCCAAAGCTCTTCAACCGCATCCTCTTCGCTGAGGTCGGGGTAAATTTTCTTTGCCCACTCTTTACCCGGAACGGCAGCAATGCACCATTGATATCTTTCATCAAGTTTATCGCGGTAGGGCTTAATAAAAGGATATCTCGCTTGATTTGCCTTTGCGATTTTGTCGCTGTCTGTACCGTTGAGTCCGTCGGGGTCGTCTGAATCAAGCCACAAAAGACAAGTGAGCTTTTCAACCTTTCTCTCCCACTCCGCTTTTTCAATTTCGGTAAATTCAGAAAGTGTTTCAAGGCTTCTGTAATTGTAATTGAGCTTAGTTACAGGCATATACGACCACTCGACTTTCACACGCTCTGCGCCGCTTTTATAACACTCTTCAACGCACATAGCCACAAAATCGGGTTGGTCAAGTCCGCAACGTATAATAACCTCTTGCCCCTTTTGCACATTGAGTCCACACTTAATAATAAGTTCGGCATATTTTTGCAATCTATTTAATTCCATATTAACCTCTAAAAGTTACTTTGGTTAAATTATAGCACAAATTAACCATTTTTGCAATAAAATACTACTCTTCGCGTTCAAAAATCAAATCTATTTCTACCGTCTTTCCGCTTGCGTCTTGGTGTGTTGGCACATAGCCTTTATATTCAAATCCTTTTTTCGCATATTCGTTTATTAGCTCTCTGTGCCCTTCAAGAAACGCACTTCCCTTTTTTCATAAAAAGCTCCTATTTCTTTGTATTTTTAATAATTACTATTCCTACAAATGCAACCGCAAGCAATGCGCAGGTTCCCAGCAAGATACCATACATGGCGCCAAGCGGCATTTCATTGCCGAAAAAGTATAGATTTGCATCAAAACTGTCGCGCATTCCGTTAATAACATTCGAAATTGTTACCTCGTCAACAGTTTGCATATGCATTTCATCTGCAAACGCCTGCATATAGCCGTTCATATAATGATGACGCATTATGCCTACGCCATAAGTTCCGGGTAATAACGAAAGAGTATTCCGAAGCCCCTCGGAAAAAGATGAAATAGGCATATATGCACCGCATATAAAGCCGTACATTGATGAAACCAAGGTTGAAACGGCTGAAAGTCCACCCTGAGTCGAAATAAAACTTTCAACTACCGCCGCAAGTAAAGTTCCAAACAATATTCCGCACACCATATCCACAATAATTAAAAATGCGTCTGAAACGGATATATACCACCCCACACAGGCAAGATATATGTGACCTATTGCCATTACGACCAGCAAAACAATGAAAGTAACAAAAAAGTTTGAAACAAAGTAAGATATCGACAGCGTTGGGCCTTTAACGGGAGAAACCGTAAAATCGGCGCGAGCAATATCAAGCTTAATTTCTGCCAATCCAAATCTTCACTCGGCAGGTTATTGAACATCAGTAATTTAAAAAGTTCTTTTTCCTCTTTGGCAAAACGTATATAGCCCATTCCCACAGCTTTATATTCAGGATACTTTTTTAAAGCTATTTCATCTTCTATACACTTGTCAAACCTTTCTATTAGCTTTTGAAAAATATCTTTTTTAAGCTCGTCTAAACCCTTATACGATAGATATATCGGCTGAGTAGAACATTTGCACCTCTTTGCCAAACTACGCATATTCAAAGCGTCTATGCCATTTTCCTGTACAAGCGCAAACGCCTCATTTAGAATGGTTTGCTTATGAATAACCTTTTTAGCAGGCAAAATCTTACACCCACAACAATAACAATTGTTATTAATAATTAACGTTATATATCACAGCAGAAGTATTTTGTCTAGAGGATATTAAATTAAAAAAGTCCCTTTCGGCGGATTTACGCCGAAAGGGACATATAATTTGAGATTAATCTGTAAGCCGAGTTCTGTCGTGTACGGTCATCTATCTAATCTTGCAGTCGCCTGCAAGCTCAAGCGATATTTACGGCTGTCGGCAGACGGGCAGCCTTTGCATTTAAGCAAGCCGATAGCCCAATCTTGCATCGGGTGGGGTTTAATTGGCTCTACTTGTTACCAAATAGACGGTGAGCTCTTACCTCGCCATTCCAACCTTACAGCATATGCTGCGGTATATTTCTGTTCACTTTCCTTGAAGTCGCCTTCTCCTGCCGTTAACAGGCACCCTTGCCCTTTGATGCTCGGACTTTCCTCACGCTACTTTCATAGCCCGCGACCGTATAATTAACTCAAATCATAAATATTTTAACATTTTTATTTAAAATAAAGCAACTAATTTTACATTTATATTTGCTTTTTAATTAATTTTATTTTACAATATTAATGATAATTTGCGAGGTAAAATTTTATGAAAAAAACAAAAATAATTTGCACCCTTGGTCCTGCCAGCGAAACCGAAGAAATTATTTCAAGCCTTGTTGACGCCGGTATGAACGTAGCCAGGCTAAATTTTTCACACGGTACGCACGATGAGCACGCAAAAAAAATTGCCGTGATTAAGAAAGTCAGGGACGAAAAGAAAGTTCCTTTACCCATAATGCTCGATACAAAGGGTCCGGAACTTAGAATAAAGACGTTTAAGGACGGTAAAATTAAGCTGAATGAAGGTGATATATTTACATTTACTACCGAGGAGATTGTCGGCGATAAGACGCGTGTAGCTGTTTCATTCAAAGGTATATGTAAGCAGATGTATCCCGGCGACAAGATATTGTTAAATAACGGACTTATGGTGTTTGAGGTTGTAAAGGTTGAAAAAACAGACGTCGTTTGCAAAACAATTGTCGGCGGAGAACTTTCAAACAGAAAAAGTATGTTTTTCCCCGATAAGGAACTCAAACTCGACTATCTTTCCGAGCAGGATAAAGCGGACTTGAAGTTTGGTGTTGAACAAGGCGTTGACTTTATCGCAGCTTCGTTTGTATCCAAAGCGCAAGATGTAATAGATATAAGAAATTACCTTAAAGAATGCGGTTCCCCCGAAGGGGAAATTGAAATTATCGCTAAAATCGAAAGCCGCGCAGGCGTAAATAACCTCGACTCGATTTTAAAGGTTTGCGACGGAATTATGGTTGCGCGCGGTGACCTCGGCGTAGAAGTACCCTTTGAGGAGCTTCCCGCAATTCAAAAATCAATAATAAAAGCCTGTCGTATATGCGGTAAACGCAGTATTACGGCAACTGAAATGCTTGAATCAATGATAAAACAGCCCCGTCCCACGCGTGCGGAAATCTCTGACGTGGCAAACGCCGTTTACGACGGCTCGTCGGCAATTATGTTGTCGGGAGAAACTGCTGCCGGAGCGTACCCCGTAGAAGCTGTAATGGCTATGTCGAGAATTGCAGCGCAAGCCGAAGCAAATACCTCTTATATTCAATATATAAAGGATAAAGATTATAATATTTCAAATCTTTCCGAGGCGTTGGCACACTCAGCCTGCACACTTGCACACGATATCGGCGCAAAGGTAATTGTTGTTTGTACGAGAACAGGCGGAACTGCGCGTACCGTTTCGAGATTCCGTCCGCTCATAGACGTAATAGGTATGACTACCGATGAGAGAGCATACAGAAAGCTTGCGTTGAGTTGGGGCGTTATTCCAATTATGAGCGAAGAATTTTACTCGGTTGACGTACTCTTCCACTATGCAAAGCGTGCAGCTATAAATTCAGGTATTGTCAATAAGGGAGACACAATAGTTTTGACGGGCGGCACACCGAACGGCAAAAGCGGAAATTCAAATTTGATTAATGTTGAAACGATACCCTCATCATCTAAGTCAATTTAAATTAAAAAGCGTTTGATTTGGTATTACACAAATCAAACGCTTTTTAATTTAACCTAACCATAAATAGGTAAACAAAACCAAAAGTCCGAAAACCAATATCGCACCGAGAATGTAAGGACCGATTGCAAGAAACGCGCCCCTTACCATTGCCCAATATTCTTTTCTGCTGACATTCATTTTTTCCTTGCGACGCCCGCGTTTTTTTAAAGACGGGTCGTACCACTTAAATCCGTCGATATTCATATCGGCAAAAGTTGTGGTTGTGTCAAGGTCGTCATTCGGCTTTTTCTTCGCCATTGCTCTCCTTTTCGTTCTGTTCTTTTGCTTGAGCTTCCTTTGCCTTTTTTGCACCGCCAATCTTCATATAGCTCTTAGCAAGCGCTGTAATCCTTTCAAGCTCCAAAGTCTTTTGCATATCGATTTTGCACTGCTCGTTCTCTTCGGGAGTGTTATAAAGATGGCACGCACAAAAGTGACCGGGCTCTACTTCCTTATATTTGGGGCGCACAACCGCGCAAATATCCATACAATGCTCGCAACGGGTGTGGAACTTGCAACCCTTGGGTGGATTGACGGGTGAAGGAATATCTCCTTGCAGTAAAATTCTATTCATTTTAACGTGAGGGTTGGGTACGGGAACAGCCGAGAAAAGCGCTTTTGTATAAGGGTGTAACGTGTTTGAGAATATTGCGTTCTTAGAACCATACTCAACAAGGCTACCGAGATACATGACGCCGACTTCGTCGGATATATGCTTTACAACCGATAAATCGTGGGATATAAAGATATAAGTCAACTGCAATGACTGCTGCAATTCTTTAAGCATATTTATAATCTGTGCCTGAATAGAAACGTCAAGTGCGGAAACAGGCTCATCGCAGATTACAAGGTCAGGCTTCAAAGCAAGCGCACGCGCAATACATATACGCTGTCTTTGTCCGCCAGAAAACTCGTGAGGATATCTCTCGAAATAATGAGGTTGAAGTCCGCACATCTTCATTACGCTTAAAATATAGTCATGATACTCCTCTTTGGGCACAATTTTATGCTCGCGAACAGCTTCGCCAATTATCTCTCCAACCGAAAGACGCGGAGACAAGCTTGCATATGGGTCCTGAAATATCATTTGCATATTAGGACGCAGCTTGTTAAATTCTCTGTTGCTTATCTTTGAAACTTCTCTACCCTTGAACAAAATCTCGCCGCCCGTAACATCATACAGACGAAGAATTGTTCTGCCCATAGTGGTTTTTCCGCAACCCGACTCTCCGACTATACCCAACGTTTTGCCTTTTTCAACTTTAAAGGAAACGCCGTCAACAGCCTTTAAAAATTTAGTGGGCTTGCCTAAAAGATTTTTATCAACTACAAAATATTGTTTTAAATCCCTGACTTCGAGCAAAGGCGGTTCGGGGTCGCTGATAACAACGTTCGTCGTTTGATCTTCAGCCATTAGCTTCGTCCTCCTTTTCGGTCGAATTCATAGCTTTGTATAAATAACACGAAACACTGTGCGTATCGGTTACTTTTACAAGCTCGGGATAGTCGCCCTTACATTTCTCAATACATTTGTCGCATCTGTCGCGGAAATAACAATAGTTGGGCATATCTACTGGATTAGGAACAAAACCGGGTATGCAATAGAGCGAGTCAACGTCGCTATCGACGGTGGGCTTGCTTTTTTGAAGTCCTATTGTATAGGGGTGCATAGGACGGTCGAAAATATCCTCCGCAGTGCCCATTTCTATAATTTTGCCTGCGTACATAACAACGACAAAATCAGCCATTTCGGCTACAACGCCCAAGTCGTGGGTAATAAGCATAATGCTACCCTTGATTTTGTGCTTAATATTTCTCAAAAGGTCGAGAATTTGCGCCTGAATTGTAACGTCAAGCGCAGTTGTAGGTTCGTCTGCAATAATTAAACGTGGATTGCAAAGCAATGCCATTGCAATCATAACCCTTTGACGCATACCACCCGACAACTCGTGAGGGAATTTTTTATATATGCTTTCAGGGTCGGCCATACCGACTAAATTGAGCATTTCGAGGCTTCTTTCCTTTGCTTTCTGCTTGGAAATACCCTCAATATGCAAAAATGCAACTTCGTCAAGCTGATTGCCGATTGTAAATACAGGATTGAGCGACGTCATAGGCTCTTGGAAAATCATAGCAATTTCTCTGCCGCGGATACTGCGCATTGCCTCTAAAGGCATTTTAGCTATATCCACAACGCGCTCTTCACGCTTATACATATTGCCGCCCAAAACGTCTTTTTTTATTACTGGCTTACCTTTTTTGTCAAGAACGGGCACTTCTTCCCCGTTTTCATTGATTTGAGTTTCATAAACGGGAATTTTGCGACCTTTTTCGTCTTTTACAAACGAATTGGATTTAAAGCGAATTGCGCCTTCGACAATCTGACCCGTAGGTCCTTGTACAAGCTGCATAGTGGAAAGCGAAGTTACGGACTTGCCGCAACCCGACTCTCCCACAACGCCGACAGTCGACCCCTCGGGAATTGAAAAGGTAACGCCGTTTACCGCCTTTACAACGCCGGCGTCGGTAAAAAAGAAAGTATGCAAGTCGTCAAACTCGATTATATTATTGGGATCCTTCATTTCGGTAATGAATTCTTCCTCTTTTACTTTCCTTTTTTTACGCTTTTCATAATATTTCGTTGCCTTTGCGTTTTCCTTGGCAATACGGCGTGACTCTGCGCCCGAAATATAGTGTGATTTTTTCTCGTTTTTCTCTTCGGACATAGTTACCTCTTCATTTTAGGGTCAAACGCGTCCCTAAGACCGTCGCCCACAAAGTTAAACGCCAAAATTGCAAGTGTAATACAAATGCCGGGGGGTACCCAGAAATTGGGATAGTAGTTGAGATAAACGCTCTTGGAAGCCGTGTTTATCATAGCGCCCCAAGTTGCCGTTCCCAAAGGTGCACCGATACCGAGGAAGCCCAAAGTTGCTTCGGTAAGGATTATACTACCCAAGCCCAAAGTCATAGAAACGATAAGCTGCGGCATAACGTTGGGAATAAGATGCTTGAATATTTTACGCTTTACCGACAATCCCGAACACTTAGCCGCAAGCATAAACTCTTGCTCCCTAAGCGACAAAATCTGTCCGCGAACGAGCCTTGCAACACCGGCCCAACTTATAAGCGTCAAAATACCCATCATTATATACAATCGCCAAATTGTATTGAAAATAGGTACGGCTTCGGCAAGGCTGTCGAATATAGCCGAGAATATAAGCATAATGGGCAACTGCGGAATACAGTAAAGAATATCGGTTATACGCATTATAATTGTATCCGCTATTCCGCCGAAATAACCGGCAAGTCCGCCCAATACAACGCCGATCAACGTCGAAACCAATACTACCAAAAAGCCGATAGTAAGCGAAACTCTTCCGCCGTACATAAGCCTGGTAAACAAATCATAGCCGTGTTCGTCGGTGCCGAGCCAATGCTCCCAGCTTATTTCCGCACGACTGTTAAGGTTGTTTGTGTCTACAGAAATTTCATAGCCTTCGTGAATTTCTCCGTCCTGTTCATAGCGCGTTTCTTCATAGTTGACTATTGTTTTTTCCTTATAGTCGACTTCCATTTCTCCCCAAGGAGAGAAAAGCGGACCGATAAAGGAAATCAAAAACAGCAAAATGATAATGACAAGCCCTACAACCGAAAGCTTTGAACGGAAAAAACGTTTAAGCACGGTCATTCCGGGCGACAGAGTTTTAACTCTATCGCTCAGACTTTCACCGTTTAAATCATTGAATTTAACTTCTTCGGGAGCAACGTTGTGTATATTTTCCTCGGTTTCGGGTACGGAGGGTTTTTTATTTTCTTCTTCCATTGTATCCTCCTACTTACCCAACTTAACTCGAGGGTCGACAACCGCATACATTATATCGGTCAAAAGTATCCCTATAACCGTAAGCACAGCTATAAACATATCGTAACCCATTATGAACGGAATATCTCCCTTTCTTGTAAGTTCATAAGCCGTATTACCGATGCCTGGCAATGAAAACATTTGCTCGACAATCATCGAACCGCCGAAAAGCCCCGGCAAAATACCGGCAAGCGTAGTAACGAGCGGAATGAGCGTATTTCTGAAAACGTGTTTATATACAACCGTATTTTCGGAAAGCCCCTTTGCCCTTGCAGTGCGGATATAGTCGGCATTGAGTACTTCAAGCGTATTTGTTCTAGTATATCTCATCATAGAACCTATGGAGAGAATTGTTAAAACAAACACGGGCAAGACCATATGCCAAGCCATATCGATAAACAGTGCAAAACCTGTTGCCGAACTTGTTGCAGTTGTCAGACCTTGAGTTTCAAACCAACCCAAATCGACAGCAAATATTTTTATTATTATGCTTGCAAAGAAGAACGACGGAAACGATATACCGATCATAGTCAAAACAGTGACGGTATAGTCGAGTTTACCGTATTGATTGCACGCGCACTTTATTCCGAGGGGAATTGCTATAATAAGTTCAAGCAAAAGCGATACAAAAGATACCGCAAAGGAAACCCCCATGTTACGGAAAATAATATCCTGAATAGGCTCGTTATTTATAAGACTGTTGCCGAAATTGCCGCTTAAAAAGCTTGTTATCCAATGCCACCAACCGTAACAGATGCCGCCGAATGAGTTGTCAAGTAAGTTATAACTGGCAAGAATAGCGTTAAGCTCTTCCTCACTTGCCGGGCTCTGTTGGTGCGTTGCATAATATCTGTCTGCAATGACGTTGACGGGCATTATTCTGATAATTATATACAGAATAAGGGAAACGCCGACAAGAATAAACAGCGCAAGCAATAGCCTTTTTACTACGTATTTAAACATTGTGTATAAGTTGCTCCGAATTATTTATTAATTGTAATCAAGTTCCCAAATTCTGTTAAGAACGCCGGCGTTCGCATTAGCGTCCCTATTGAGAGAGTTTCCGTCAATTACTTGACTATTGAAAACGCACAAATCCTTTCTTTGATATGTGGGAAGTTCAACCGCAAGCTCCATAACCTTATTGAGCGCTTCACGATAAATAGATACACGCGAAGATTGGTTATTAGTCCTTCTGCCGTCTTCAATAAGTTTAGCTAAATCATTTATAATCTTCTTTTCTTCAATATACTCAGTTTCACTTGAAGGAACAATTACGTCATAACCCCAGTTTTTAACGCTGGTTGCCTTACTGTCCTTATGATAGACCTGGTACATATCGGGGTCGATACCTGAAGTCCAAGCAGCCGCCCAGATAGCAAGCCTACCCTGCGACAGAAGCGAGAGTGCCTGAATATTGGTCTGTACCGTAATATCAAAGCCGATTTCATTTAATCTTCTTGCAGCTTCGGTAAACATATCGAATGCGGGGTGGTCTTCAGTTTCACCTGCAATAGTAAACGTATATCTTAAAGTATCTCCGTCTTCGTTGGTGCGGACTTGCCTACCGTTAATTGTTGTATATTGCGTATAACCTGCGTCCGTTACCAATTGAATTATCTCGTCAGTATTGCCCGAAGAATACTTGATATTTGGATACTCCGAGAAATAGATAGCTTTTTCCTGGTCAGAACTCATAGTATATACCCAGCTTGTAGTAGAAATAGGTCTGCGAATAACTTCTGCATAGTCGGCAGTATAATAGTTGCTGACTATTGAAGATACGTTCATCGCTTTCATAATTGCACGCCTTACCAAGATGTTGGGTACATATTTAGGGTTAATACCGATATAACCGAAGCCGTTTGCGTCATAACGGATTTGATTCAATCCCGAACCGTCAAGCTGCTTAATATTATCGGGCGTACACTGAGGCGTACCGTAGTCAAGACCTTTTGATTTAAGGGTGTCGACAAGCATATCGTCGTTGGTTTTCTGATAGTTTAGGTACTTTATTTTAGCGTTGGAAAGTTCGCTTCCGACCGTTTCGAAATAGGTATTGCGCTCGTATGCGGCAACGTTACTGAGATAAATTCTGTCGTTGCCTTCTTTAACTTTGTACACACCTGCGCCGACGGGGTACCTTGTCTTTTCCGCTGCATTTAAAACCTTATCGAAGAAATCTTTGTTCATAAAGGGAACGCCGAATCTGTTTGAAACCTTGTCGTTATCGGGAGCGGTTTCATTTGCACGCTTAACGTAATCAACGCCGTCGATTGAACCGGAATAAATATGCATGGGCGCAACGGTAAAGCCGAACTGCCACTTTGCAGCGGGGTCTTCTCCCTTAATCTCGATTTTCAAAACGTCATAAGTCTCATTTTCATTGAGTTCGGAGCCCTTATCTATGCGACCGAAATCACTCTTTGTAGTCTTATATGTCGTGATACCTTCAATACTGTCTACCGCAAGTCCTCCGTCCTGAGTTTTATCGGCAAAGTAGTCGCTCATAGCTTCGTTGAGGAACGTTGTTCTCAAATTGCTACCGGTAGCACGTTGCTGAATAACTGTTCTCAATTTTCCCGTAGAAGCAACAGATACCGAGCCGTTAATCTCCTCAAAAAAGTCATCGTAGACAAGATCAATAGCAGTTTCACGCATTTTTTCCGCTCTTGCATCACCTTCAAGTCCTTCAAGCGCGTTTGCCATATAAGTTCTTAAGCCTTTATCGGGAGCTTGCTCGTCAGAGCCTTCGTCCATAGTTGTAAGGAATTTACCCAAAGGCTTGCCGTTACTGTCATAGCCTTCGGTTGTTTTTCTTCTCGACGAGTTGGTTTCCTCAATAAACTCGTACTGATAGTTGATTATACCTTCGGATAAAAGGAAAGGCTCCCAATCCTCGGTAAAAAGATATTCATCCTGATAAGATTTAACAGTACCTTCGAAGGAAACCCAATCGCTTGCAAGTTCTTTTTTGAACTCGGCAGCAGTAGTCTTAACGTCGGCTTCTATTTCAGGAGTTGCAACTACACCCGAATTGGGAGTATCGAACTGAATAAGATTGTTTATTCTTTTATTTACTTCTCCGACAAACTGTTTTTGCCACGCGTCGTCACTTGCATTGTCGCTCATATTGGGCTGCTGCGACCTGTAAGCCATAAGCCCCTTAATTTTCGTCGAGTAAATTGTCGACGAACCCGAATACTGAGGATCAAGATAGACATAAAGGTTGAAAAGCACGTCCTTTATTGTAAGGTCAACGCCGTCGCTGAATTTAATTCCGTTTTTAATTACATACTCGTAAACTGTATCACCTGCGGAAGTTGTAGTTTCTCTGTACGCATGAGCAACAGTAGCTTCATTTTGACCGCAGGTAAGCTGAGCTTCCTCGTCTGCGGTAATAAGCGAAATTTGTGTAAGCGAAATTACTTCGCCGTCGTTCTGAGAAGTATAGAAAAACGGGTTAAAATTCTCTTCAACTGCACCCAAAGCAAGCGCAACGGGGCGCGATTCGGGATCATATGTGTAATCTTTAGGCTTATTACCATCGTCACATGCAGCCAAAGGCAAAAGCATTGCAAGGCAAGTTGCACCAAGTATGAGTTTTTGCAGAGTTTTTTTCATTAATTATTATCCTCCGAATTTTTATTATAGATAAATGTTTGAGTAGTTCCGTCGAGCGAGGTTATCACACAGCTTGTGCCGTCGACAATTGTTATTCCGCCCGTGTAATCCCTGTCGTTTACAACATGTCCGTACAGCCAGTGCGTTTGGGTAGTACTTGTCACTCGACTGCCGTCGTTGAGATTGATTGCAAGCTCGCCGCCTATCACTACATTTTCGATAGTGGCGCCGTCTGCTATTGACGAAGCAACAAAGTAAATATACGGGTCGGCGTTGTCACGCACGTCAAACTTGACTTTGATATTTTCAAACGTTATATCCGTCATTACGGCTCGCGCCTGAATGTCACCGAATATCGAAGCTTTTGCTCCGTTTGCCAAGTATCCGCCCGTTGCAACAACGTTTAAGTTGCTTACTTTATATCCGTTACCGCGTATAACGCCAGAGAAACGGTTGAACTTAGCAACTACGCCAAGCTCGGAACAATCGACGTCGCTAATGAAGTAATGGTTTGCCGAAGCGCCTGACGATGAGAACAGCGTACCTACGCCGTCGGCATCGGAAATAATATTCCAATAACCTTTAATATACTTTACATAAAGTATTTCGTCCTCTCCCTCGAACCGTGATTTTACGGGCCAATCGGTAAATCTGTTTTTACACTCAATATCGGTATAAAACTCGACAGCCGTATATTCGTTTATATCCAATCCTGGTACGAGATAATTTTTGTTGGGTTCGGGTTGATCGCTCGCAAGCACGAAAGAAGCAACTTCATCTCCAGTCTTATAGGTGGTTTCTCCCACCGTCATGCTTTCGAAATCTTCGCAAACAAGTTTTATTCTAAGTCTTAACAACTCGCTCCAAGCGGCGCAGACATAATAATGGTCGTCTTTTTCCAATGGTTTGCTGAAATCAAACAATTCGTTGGAAAATAGAATGCCGCCACGCTCGGCATCATAGTTGGTACCGTCGTACTCCGTTCCGTCGGCATATAACGGTCTGCCGTTGGGTCCAAGCTGAGCAACGTACCAACCGGTAAACTCGTAGCCGTGCATAATTCCCACCGAAGCGTCACCGCTCAACAGAGAGTCGACGCCTATATTGAAAGGCTTAGCTCCTGCTTTATAGTACATTTCCTTTTTCTGGGACTTATCCTCAAACTGTCCCTTATTGAGAAAGTACGTTACCTGTGTATTAAGTTCATACTTTGCCAGAACATCATCAAGCGAAAGCGAAAACTTGCAACCGGCGGTAATCATACAAACCAATGCTATTACAATGAGCATCGAAATTATTAAGACTTTGTACCTTTTAATCATTTTGACCTCTGTTTTTTCTACGGATAAGCATAACTGCAACTATTCCCATAGCCATTATACCCAAGCTTATACCTGCCGAAGCCGCACTACCGCAACCGCCGCAGCCGGATTCGGGGTTTTTACCTTCATCCCCCGGCTTTGTTTCTTTCTGCGTTACTGTTATACCGATATAAACTATTTTTCCGTAGCCTTCATATGAAACTTCGTTATCATACTTTCCAAGCGGTCCCGTAGGAGATTTCAGCGTCATTTTGCTCATATCGGCCTGTTCTGTAGAATAATCGTCATATTCCACTATAATTACAAGCCCGGTAGGATCGAATGTATCGCCCACAAAGTATTCGGATTTGTACGAGCCCACAACAGGATATAATCTGTTGACTTTTACCACAATTCCAAATATGGGTTTAACTGTACGCAGCGCCGTTTCAACCGCAAGGAATTTTTCCACCCTGTCGTTTCCGACAAGATTTAACTGCGCTTCATCCTTTATAATACCATTATACATAAGATGCGCGGAAATGACAAGCTTTGAAAGGTCTTCTACATATTTTTTATCTTGATTTTGTGTATTCCAATTGGAAATTTCCACCGCGGAAGGGAAACTGTCGACTGCGTCTACAAACTCACGGGTTATGTCGTCCATAACGATATCCGTAATATTGACGTTTTTAAAGTAAGTCGAGTAAACGTAATTGTCATATCCCTTGCCGTTTTCGGGACGGTATATGCTCAAAGCCGCAGGACGATTTGATTCGGAAACAAGCTCTGAATAGAACAAAAGATACTGTTCAAAGTTAGCGTAATAGAAGCCCCTGAAGCTCTGTGCGGCCTGGTCAAGCAATTCATCGATATACTCGTCATGGAAAGTTTCAAGCATAGGTGCCTGAGCACTTTCAAAAGCATATTCGATAATACCACTGTCAAAGAATGCGTAAGCGCCGACAGCTTTAAGCGTATAGGGCATATCTACCCTCTTTAACTTACCGAGCATACCGCTGAAAGCAAACGCTTCGATACGCGAAGTGTTATCTAAAACGGCATAGCTTTGCGCAGGCTTAGCTGAAGGATATGCGACAAGCCCGTAGGTATCGTTGCCTGTCAATAAGTTTTCAATATTTCTGTACAAAACGCCGTCATGTACAAAATAAACGTCGTTTCCGCCCTCGGCCATTGTAAATGCCGTAAGGTTATCGGATGCAGCAAACGCACCATAGCCTATACTCAAAAGAGTTGAGGGGATTTCAACCGTAGTTGCGCCGCCCCCAAAGAACGACATATTGCCGAGCTTCTGAACTTTTGGAATATTGAGCGCGGAATAGCTTGCTCTACCGCTGTTTATTGCAAAAGCATAATCTCCTATTAATGTTGCTTCTGCAAGATTGAGTTCGTTCAACGCGTTACAATTATAGAAAGCGTATGCGCCAATCTCTTTTACAGTGGAAAGCTTGTTAGCGGTTGCAAGTTTAATACAGCCCGAAAAAGCTTCAATGCCTATTTTATCGCAGTTTGTCAAATCAACCGAAGTAATGTTTACACAGTTGAAAAATGCGCCGTCTCCGATTTGAGTAATTGCTTTACCCAAAGTTACGGAGGTCAATGCAGTACGCGTTGCAGGTACGGATAAACCGTAAGGTCTGTATGCAGCAAAGGTGTAATTGCCGGTTGTCGAAGCATTTGCGCCGAAAGTAACAGTAGCAAGTACAGGTGTATTCCAGAACGTATATGCGCCAAGACTGCTTACGGAAGGTAAATTTGCCGACGTAAGCGAAATACAATCTGAAAAAGTTCTATCTCCCAATACGCTTATATTATCATTAAGAGATATTGTACCAAGCTGTTTACAGCCTGCAAAGACATAACTTCCAAAAGTTGCACCGTATGAAGGATTAAACGAGAAAGAAGTTATAGGAGTATTTGCAAACGCATAGTCTCTCACTTCCGTTACCGATGAAGGCAACGTCAAGGAAGTGATTTGAGTATTGTAAAATGCGTATGCCGGAATTTCAGAAAGATTGCAAAGAATATTTATTTCCGCAAGCTCACTATCTCTGAAAGCGCCTTCACCTATCTGCGTAATGGTTGCAGGCAGCGTAAGACTTGTAAGTTTACACTTTGCAAAAGCATTGGGAGCGATTATGGTTACATTTTCCGGAATTGTATAAGATGTAGCATTTCCAAGATAAGATATAAGCGTATTACCGGATATTATAGCTCCGTCCGCAACTGTGTAGCCGTTGTTCGCGCCGTTGTACGTGACTATTTCCGTGCCGTCAAATGCTCCAACACCTATATTTTCAACACCATTAGGTATGGTAATAGTGGTTAAAGCAGTGTTACGGAACGCATATGCGCCTATAATCTTTATGATACCGTTGCCGAAATCGACACTTGAAAGTTTGACACAGTCATCAAACGCCCTTTCTCCGATTCTCACTTCAAGAGTGTTCGTTTTATCCTCAAAAGTTACGCTTTGAAGGTTTTCACAATTTGCAAATGCGCTCTCTCCCACTATAGACGTTCTTATCGTTACCTGTGTAAGATTGTTACAAGCCGGATAATAGCGCTCTTCGGGTTTCCACTCGCCTGTTGTGTAGTCGTATCTCTGATAATTATAATTCAAATCGGAGAACATTCCGCGACCTATCTGAGTGTATTTTTCGGTGGTTATTGATTTAAGCGAAGAACAGCCCGCAAATACGTATTCTCCGGCAACGTGAAGACCGGAAATATCCATTGCTTCCAATTTTTCACAGCCCATAAACGCATAGTTGGCAGCTGTGCCTATCGCGGTAGGCTTTTCTATTTTTTTGAGGTTTACGCAATCTTTAAAAGCCGCTTTGGCAACCGTAATTACTTTGAGGTTGCGCATATCGAAATATTCGAGCGAAGTACAGCCCTCAAATGCGTTTCTATTGATTAACGTTAAGTCAGCGTCCGCAACAAAGCCGTCGGCGGTATAGTCCGCGTCTTCATCGCTTATAAAATATACCTCTTTAAGCGAAGTACAGCCCTTGAACGCATTTCTGCCTATCTGCGTAACAGTCTTTGGCAATATTATTTTGGTAATCTTGGTATTATCTTTGAATGCATCGTCATCGATTACCATTATATTTTTATGGGTGGGAACTATAACAACGCCCGGTTGTCCGTCTATAACTTCACCTTCTCCGTAATAATGCCTCAAAGTTACACCGTTCATATCGTATTCGTCGCGAACGGAAAGCGTAACAGACGGATATGAAGTTATGCCGTTTGCTTCGACAGTAGCGGTAATTGTAGCGATACCCTTCTTTTTGGTATGAACGTTACCGTTTTCATCAACTTCCGCAACCGACGGGTCGTCAGACCTCCATGATATCGAAGTAATGCTGCTGTCGGGAAGATACCAAGGCTCCTTTACCAAATCCAACGTAAAGTCTTTACCTGCCCTTACGGCAACCGTGCCGCTTGCTTGAACAAGCGATTCATAATAATCCTGAATAACGCCGAAAGATATTGATGAATCATATATTCTGTCAACTGTATCAGTAACGGTTACATTGATAGTTTTTGCAACACCCTTTCTATTTGTTACAGTTACGGGAATAGGACGTTTTGTGGCTCTTGCACCGACAATTTCTCCGTTTTTAACGAGAACTGACGACGAAGGGGATTTCCATTCAAAGTTGGAAAGATTTGCATTGCCGTCATAAACGAGAGAAACCTTGTGCATTTGATTGATATTGAGGGTTATATTTTCTTCTCCCTCGGCAAGCTCGAAAGTATCCGGCAAAACATTTTTGTTAAGCTCTGCTTCTGTGCCTAAAGGAATACTGCTTCCGCTTAAATTACCTAAACGATACGTCCTATGATTGAGCGCATAGTCGTCGATTTGCAGAGCAAGACTGTCCTTATATTTGTCCCAGATATCCGTAACTTCGATTGAAACTGTATTCACTCCGTTTTTGACGGCATTCCTAACGGGAACCGCATTGGGTGTAGCAAGCTTCATTTCCATTTCGTCTATATAGCAAAGCATTACCGCTTGAGCATAATGGTTATCGTATATATCCAAGTCAAGATAAATCTTCTGCTTGTCTACATTGTTTTCGTTATAGTCGTAATATCTCAGCCTAGCATCCTGCAATACGGGCGCTTCATAGTCAACGTAGAAGGTAAACGAGAAAGTATTTTCTTCTGTTACCTTTGAATTCTTATCAAATAAAAATTCAAAGTCCATTTGATACTTACCGTTGGAAACTAATCCCATTTCATCGGCAGACAATTCCAAATTGATATATCCGGGAGAAGCGCTGCCGCCGTTTGCATAGGCTTTACTTACCCTATACCTCTCGCCCTGAGTAACTAATTCTCCGCTGCTTGTATCATAGAGCTTGTAATTTACCTGACGGGCATTTCTTAAAAGACCTGCATACAGACATCTCAATTCATAAGATGTAGAATAATTGCCTATTCCGTCCTCGCTGACAATTTCATTGAATCTTGAAATAGCACAGTGTTCCATTTCCGCATACATAGGCTCTTCACTGCTATCAAGCGTATAGCAATATGAACCGATAGGAATAGTAAACTTTTCATTACCGTAAGAAGCGAATGCCTGAGTCGGCCAAACCGTTTCCTGAGGTTTGGCGTCGGGAAGTATGGACGTATCCTTAGCCGCGTCGGCAAGTTCGAATACGGTGTAGTCAAGCATAGGCGCCGACTCCCAATCTCCGTAGAACGAAAGGAAAGGTAAGCTTAGATCGCACTGTGCCTCGTTATCCGAAGAGATAAGCTTAATAAAGCCTTCGACAAACATACCGTTTTTAAAGCTTTTATCGATATATTCTTTCTCTTCGTCGCTAAGCTTCAACTCAACCGATACCATGACGCTTGAGTTTGCCCCTACCTCTACCTTTTCAACGGGAGAACCGCCGACAGAAAATACGGGTGCAATATCATCCAACATATATGCCTTTTCGGCAACGGCAAGACCGAGCGAGTCCAATGTTTCGGTCATAAACAATGCCTGCGGCGTAAATGTAAGCTTATTTTCGCTGATATTTCTTACTTTAAAGCTGAATTTATATACGCCGCTTTTATCTATATCCGCGCCAAGTTCTATTTTCGGACGTCCGTCTTTTGCCGCATAATAGATATCCCCGTCGCTTTCGGCATCGGTATAAAGATATGCGTTTGTTTCAACAATATTTTTAAGGTTTGCAAGTCCGGAGCCCTGTTTACGGGGAGAATATGCAAGACCTGTGTCGTCGTAAACCGTGGAAGCCGTACTCAAAATCAATTGATTTGTGAGCTGAGTTATCTGCGACGGCTCAAAATCTTTAGCTATGGGAAGAGTTCTTACATAATTTCTTACAAGCGCTGCAAGACCAGCCATATTGGGAGAAGCCATCGAAGTTCCGCTTTGCTCGGCATATCCGCCGGGAACGGTGGACGTGATTTCTCCGCCGTGCGCCGTAATTTCAGGCTTGATTTTAAGATCCGGCGTTGAACCCCACGACGAGAACTCGCTCATAAACGGGCCCGCGCTGAGATTCCTGCTTACCTTGATTTTACCTATTACACCGCCTTGCTGTTTTGCAATATTTACAAGCGCGTTGCCTGCGGTCATATTTATCGATACGGCAGGAATACGGTCAACTTCAGCAACGTCACCGAGCGACATTCTTATATTACCCGAAACGTTGTTATAGATGATTATACCGATAGCGCCCCTTCGAGCGGCAATTTCAACCTTTTCCTGAAAAGAATTGATACCGCGCCTTACAAGTACAATTCTACCTTTAACTAAATCTTTTATAGAATTATAGTCGCTAATACGACCCGAACCGGCAACTACATACTCAAATTCACGTTCTTCTTGGTTTTCGTCAAGTAAAGAGCCGATATAATCGTACTCAACCGAGTTGGCGTTTCTTGCATTTTCAAAGAAAATGGGCGTGCCGTCGCTCGCTTGCATATAAGGGGATTTTTGTCCGCTTATACTTGCAACCGAAAGAGATGCATAGTAAGTCGAAGGTGAACCTACAGTGCCGGAATCGGGATTAGATGCAAGGTTTGTACCGTAAATACTGCCAAAACCTGCACTATAGTCGTTGCTTGCAGCAACAATAAGGCTTATGCCTTCCTTTCTTATACTTTCGTATATAGCGTTAAAGTGTTCGCCTTCGTCGTCTCCGTCATCAGTAGTTGTAAAGCCCGAAGTAGTACCAAGGCTCATATTTATAACGTCAACTCCTAAAGTTACGCAATCCTCGAGCGCAGCCATTATGTCAACGCTCTCTGAACCGCCGAGTGCAGAATCCTCCAAATCGTCGGTAAACGTCTTCATTATTACGAGCTGAGCGTCGGGAGCAACCCCTTTAAACGCCTCGTCAATGTGGTTTCCGTCCTTGTCGTCGTAACCGTTTTCATCATAGCCGCCGACAATTCCGGCAACGTGCGTTCCGTGATTCGAATATGAAGGATATACGTCTGCGTCATTGTCAGCATAATCGAATGCATAGGGAACTTTATTGCTTAAAAATACGTCGTCAACGGTCAAAGAACCGCCGTTAGCCATAATTCTTTCATAAGCCCTTGTATTTTCAACTACGCTTTCTATGGAACTTTTAGGCATTCTTATTTCGCCTTCAGGTTGCCTTTGAAATGCGTCGTGAGTATAGTCAAAACCGGAGTCGATAACGGCAACTACGGTGCCTGCACCAGTACCCCAAGGATATTTTTCCGTATCGCTGTATGCCGAAGAATCGTAAATACCGGTCTTGTAAACGTTTGCATCGTTTGAGGGGGCGTCGTAAGAGGAGCTTTCTACCGTTTGAGGCGCCAGATAAGTTTGAGCAATAACCGCGCTTTCGACTCCGCCTAACTCTTTAATTCTCTTTACGTTAGACGTATCCACTTCGATTGCAACGGCGTTTGCTATTGTATTAAAAGTATTTTTAAGCTTATAGCTTATACCGTTGGAAGTAAGCTTGTTGAGGAAGGTTTTTTGTTCTCTGTCGATACTTCTGAGTGTCTTCATTCCGACGTCGGAAGAAATATATTGTGCAACAGTCCAATCGCTGCTTTTAGCTTCAAGCACATTGTCACCCGACAGATAGACGACAACCGTTCTGGTTTCATAGTTTTTAAGGGTGCCTTCAAGTACCGACGAGTTAAAATTACTTTCCATAATAGAACTCGTGTCGACTTTATCGGTTATTTCCTCAAATTGCAGACTTTCGTTTTCGGGTGTCTTTGCAATGGTTTTCCCTTCAAAGTTCATCAAAACCGTGCTTGCCGTCAATGTTGCGCAGAGTACCACAGATAGACCCATTATACCTACGCGTTTTGCCTTATTCTTATCTAAAACCATTTTAACTCCTCTTCAATTACATTCTTAGTGGTTAATTTATCTGATTTTTGTTTGTTTAAATTCTTTCTACAGTCTTTTCTTCGTGGTTTACTGCGATATCGTACTCTTCACCGTCGAGAGTAATTCTAAGCACCGTAACGTTACCTTTAACGTCGACAAGCGAATAGTTTCCGTCACGGTTGCCTATTTCAACACTTCCGTCAATAAAGAAATTATATGAAGTATTGTTTTCGTCGGTTGCAGTTAACACAGACGAGGTTTTAGCGTCAAATTTTACAAATCTGTAAGCCCTGCGCCTACTGTCATTGAACACGTTTTCATCTTTTACAAGATAGGAAACCGACTCAAGGACGTACATAGTATTTTCATCATTGTAAAGCCACATATACAGTTTTCCGAAACGACGCGTATATAAATATGTTTCTTGGTTCAAATAGTCGAACGCAATACCGTTAGTATATTTACTGTCTGCGAGCCCGTCAAACTCTATCCTCTGCGAGTTGTTTACCGAGTTATACCAAACGCCGCACATCTCGTCCTGTATGCTGGCATAATAAATTGTATCGTTAGCCGAAATATAGGGATAACTTGCCACAGCAAGGTTACCTTCTTCAAGGTATAAAATATAAATTGTCGAGGACTGCGTCGAATTACCTGCAATGAATTCAAAACTCAGGTAGTTGCCGTCAACATTCCAATGATAGACGGTCTCCATTTCGTTTCCGGTAAATCTTCCTTTCGAAGTAAACGATAAATCGAAGTTGCCTACAACGAAGTTATAGCCTCTGTTAGAAACAGCCCAAGTACCGGTAAACGGAGAATATATATCCAAATAGACGGGATTTTCGGAATCGATTGCAAGCGCAAACTTATTGCCGCTTATAGTAAGCGTTCCCGTCTTTGTTCCGTTATATTCCGAAAGAATATCTACGTTCAATACCTTGTTGAGTATGTCTGTCTGACCGTTAATTTTATAGCCAAGCTCAACTTCGCTAACAATTCCGTTTTCGGTTGTGCTAACGGTAAGTTTACCGCCGCGGGAAAGGTAGCCTCCGCCGTTAAATGTATAGACGACATTGCTGTTTACACTGTCCACAAGTTTATAGTTACAGAGCTCGTCTTTTCTGACGAGATTTGCGGTATTTTCTGCATAAGAGATAGTAACCGATTGAGCGACGTCGTCATAAGAAAGCGCATACTCAACTCCCTTATACTCGAATCTACCTACAAGTCCGTTTTCAACCGATACCGTATAGGGAACTTTTTCTCCGTTTATTTCAATATAACCGCGGCTTGTTTTCAATCCGTTTTCGTCGCTGACTTCATATATACCGAGACCGTTAAAGTCTGTAAGCGAGAAGTCAACGCCGTTTATTGTAGTTTCTCCTACCCACTCTCCCATATAGTTGTCATTGAGATAGAACACATAGCCGTCTACATAGCCGCCCTGACTCTCGTTTAATAACACGCCCTTTAAAGTTCTATCCTCCACCGAATAAGTGAGATATCCGAACAAGGAGTATCCGTTTAAAAGCGTAAGCGAATTTTCTCCGAAGAATGCGTCCTTTGTATAGGTAAGTTCATATCTGGTTGAGTTGATATATAACAACACCTCACCGGTAAGCCCGCCGCCATAACCGTCGAATCTTACAAAACTTCCGTCAGAATTGCTCCATACACCAAACAAACTGCCCTGTAAACAATAATAGTCGTCGTTTACGATAAGCAAACCGCTCGCGTCAAGCTTTGCTGTTCCGTGTGCCGAACCGCTTGAAGTAACAAGCGTCGCAACGCCGTTATTTACCGTATACGTTCCGCTTACAACTTCCTTACCTTTAAAGCTGTATGTCCAACCGCCTTTGCCGTCGAACGAATAAATTTTATTTATGGTTGCCGACTTTTCCCAAACGCCCTTGAACTCGTCACCGTTTTTAACCGGTTTAGTGCTAGTCAACACGAGAGGATTATCTTTTGTGAAGAATACGCCGTCATAGACGGAAATTGTATTATCACTCAATTCCCCAACAAACTTATATGCATCATAGTTTAAGTTAAATTGGTCGTTATTATTGTCGTCCTTTTGAATAACTTCGGATAATCTCGCAAAAAGTCCGTCGTTAAAGTGAATTTTATTGCCGTCATAATAGAACGAAGAGTTAAAGCGTATTCCGTCGATATAATTGAACACACCCTCGTCTGTAAGTTCTATTGTAAGCGTTCTTCCGCCGTAAGTATAATAGTAAACTCCGGCAACCTTTGAATAATCGGCAAAGCCGGCATACAACGTAATGTCACCCGTAGGAACATAGCCGTAGGGGATTTTTTGAGTTAGCTCGCTGTCGAAATAATATCCGTAGGTAGTTAATCCGTTTTCCGACTTGACTACTTCAGGAATATCTCCAAAGAAGAAATAATCGATAATGGGCGAGTAGTAATTCTGTATTTTACGTTCGAAATCCTTTGAAGAACTACCTTCGACAAGGTTTTCGCCGTAATTGATAGTTACGGTTATAGAAACTTCGTCAGACGTTTCAGAATGATTTATAGTGGGTAAACTGCCGTCGGATATTATCCAATCGACCGTATTCCACTTTAAGGAATTTTTAATAAAATCAGCGCTGGTACCGTTTGCCTGATTTCCTGCATAGCAGTTGTAAACGGACGTTGCATTCATAGTATCGCTACTTTCTACGCCGCGTGCAAGAATTTCACCCGTTACCGCATGATCCTTGCCGATTTCAGATTCAGCATATAAATCGGAAGTAGTAAAACAGTTTGCAATTATTGTGTTATTGCCGGCAAAAGCTACAATACCGCCGGCAAGCGCGTCATAGTCTTCCGAAGGATTAGAACCCGAGAAACCCGCTTCGATTTCTCCCGTAGAATAACAATTTATAACCGAGGAATAATCGCTTATAGTTCCCGCAATTCCGCCCGCACGGATAGCGCCGACTATAGTTCCCTCAGAATAGCTGTTTGATATAAACGCCGGTGCAATTTCATTTTCGGTAATAAGGAAGCCCGTAATACCGCCGGCCGAATATATATATCCCGTAGAACAGAAAATATCCACCGCGGTATTGACGTAGTTAACTATTCCGTAAAAAGGATAGAGTCCGCCGTTTGCGGTATTTGCCACCCCTGACTGCTGAACGCCTATCGCGCCGCCGGCATAAGCAAAGTGATTGTTTGCATATACGTTGATTGTTCCGCCCACGGCGCTACACGCTATAAGCTTTGAAGCCGTGCTGCTACCTGCAAACGCCCCCACGAAAAGAGCGTTACTTTCACTGCCTGTTCCCGAATATGCGTTTATTTCGAAATCTTTTAAGTTGAGATTTAAGATAGTTCCGGAAGTCGTGCTTGTACCGTTAGACTGAACAAAGCCAAACAAACCTACATACTGTATTCCCCTGCTCTCTATCTTATAATTTGAAATTGTATGTCCGTTGCCGTTAAAAAAGCCTGCAAAGAATGAATTTACCGTAGTGCCGTTGCCCATAACTTCGAGATTAGCACCGCCGCAATCAATATCGTTTTGAAGACTGTAATACCCTAAGACAAAATCGGGCGTACCTGCGTTAATCATTGAAGCAACATAGTTTAAATCCCTGACGTCATAAATGAGAAAAGGATCTTCGTCGCTCGCTCCCGTGCCCTCGAGCGTATAATCAAGCTCATTTACTTTTTCAACGGAAATTTCCGTATCTGAGTTTACAACCACCGAATATACGCCGTCGCTCGCAGTAATAGTCGTATCATTAGCCGTAACCTTCGGGGTCTGCGTATAGTGACGTTCTACTTCCACATTAAACGCGACTCGGCTACCGTATTTAACCGTTATCTCTCCCGACGCCACCTTTCCGTCTTCCAAAAGGTCGCACTCATACAAAACATGTTCGGTAGGTAAAAATTTTACCGTATAGTTTTCCGAATCGGGATTATCGTTACAGCTATCGCAGCCAGCAATCGCAAGCGAAAGCGACAACGCAAATATAACGGATAGAATTGCCAAAAAAATCTTCTTTTTCAATTGCGTATAAACTCCTAATGATATTATTATTTTCGTTCCTTTAATAAATTATCGAAGCAAAACAAAAACTGCTTTCATAAATAAACATACGTAATTTTAGGATGAGCAACATCCTCAAAAAATCATACGTTAAAATTATACAATAAATAAAAACAAAAAAGCAACTGATTTTTAATTAAAATTATAGATTAATTATGAAAAAAATCAAAGTTACATATAATTATGAATTATAATATATAAATAATATGGTAATAGTAAATATTTTTAGCATAAATTTATAATTATAAAAAATTTTATTCAAATTATAAAATTGTGAATTTATGCAATTATTCATAAAGTTATTCATTTATAAGGGAAGGGAGCAAGCCAAAATAGCTTGCTCCCCCCTTGAGAGAATATGAAAAAAGTTGAGTGTATGCCTTATCTACAGTTGCAATTATAGAGTATAAATGTGTTAAAAATATGAAAACTGAATGAATTTAATTTATTTTTTAACTTTTTTTATACTTTTCAAAAATCTTTTCGGCTATTTTGAGTCCGTCTGCCGCAGAACTTGTTATTCCGCCCGAATAACCGCTGCCCTCTCCGCAAGGGTATAACCCTTTTACAGAAACGCTTTCCCCCTCTTCATCGCGTACTATGCGCAAGGGAGAAGAAAATCTCGTTTCCACACCCGTAAGAACGGCGTCGGGTAATGCAAAGCCCTTTAAACGCCTGTCCATATCGGGAATTGCCGCCTTTAAAGTATTAACGGCTATCGGGGGCAATATTTCGTTTAACGGAGCAAACGCCGTGCCGCGAGCATAGGTTGGCATAACCTCACCAAATCCGCAAGAAACTTTGTTTGAAAGAAAATCTTTTACAAGCTGTACGGGCGCGCAATAATTTCCACCGCCAAAGTTAAATGCACGTTCTTCAATCGAACGTTGAAAATTCATACCGTCAAATAGATTTTGCCCCCAATCCTCGCTTCTCATCTGCACCATAAGCGCGGAATTTGAATTTTTTCCGTCGCGAGCGTAAATGCTCATACCGTTTGTAACCACGCCACCCTCTTCGCTTGCCGCAGGAATAACCACGCCGCCAGGACACATACAAAACGTAAACACCGTTCTTTCGTGAGCGTGAGATATAAGTTTATAGTCGGCAGTAGGCAAAAGCTTATAACTTTTGCCGTATTGCGACATACCTATACTTTCGGCAAGATGCTCGACGCGCAGACCTATCGCAAAATCGCGCGGTTGCATATACACGCCGTTTGCGTCCAGCATTTTGAATGTGTCTCGCGCAGAATGCCCGAGCGCAAGCACCGCGCAATCGACAACAAGTTCGCTCTCTTCTGCCGACAAAGCATTTTTAAGCTTTAATTTGCAAAGCTTTCCTTGATTTTGCTCAAAACCGGAGAATATTTCGCTAAACAGATACCTTCCGCCGTTATCTTCAATATATTTTCGGATATTTTGCAAAACAAAAAACAGGTTATCACTGCCGACATGCGGCTTACTGAGATACAAAATTTCTTCAGGTGCGCCGAATTTTACAAAAGTTTTGAGTACTTCGGCATTAAAACCGCCGTGAGTTTGGGTGTTGAGCTTGCCGTCGGAGAAAGTACCTGCGCCGCCCTCACCGAACTGAACGTTGGAGTTAAAATTCAAATTGCCGCCGTTAAAGAAATTATCTATGCTTTTTTTGCGCGCTTCCACGCGCTCTCCGCGCTCTATTATAATCGGTTTAAAACCGTGCTCCACCAATCTTACAGCACAAAAAAGCCCGGCGGGTCCGCTACCGATAACGGCAACTTCGGGCGGATTTGCCAGCCTTTCGACAGGCTTTTCAACGGCTTCTTCCTCGTCCGAACAAAGCAGCGAGTACACCCAATAAATATTATTTTTATCGCGAGCATCAAGCGATTTTTTTATTATTTTGAGATTTATAAGCGATTTTTTAAGACGTTTCCTTGCAATGAATAATAGCTTGTCCTCACTTTCCGTTATATTAAGTTTTATATTGTCAAACCTAACAGTCATAGCCTTTTCAAAATATTTTTCGCAACAGTTTTTCCGCTTGTGAACGCCCAATGCAGATTATAACCGCCACAATCCCCGTCGATATCAAGAATTTCTCCGGCAAAAAACAGATTTTTCACCAATTTACTTTCAAGCTCGCAAGTAACTTCGTTCATATTTATGCCGCCCTTTGTTACCTGCGCATAATCGAAACCAAGCGTCCCAACGATGGGCAAAGTAAAGTTTTTGAGCATTTTCGCTATTTTTTGAACGTCGTCACTTCCGACTCTTGAAATAATAGCTCTGCCGATTTGGTTATGAAGCGTTCCCGAAAGCAACTCTCCGGTAGCAGTATTATTTTCCTTTCTCGTTTTTAAGTTGTCAATAATAGTTTTTTTATCTATATCGGGCAAAAATTCAATCGATATTTCAGAATTTTGACTGTCGGAAATATAGGCGGAAACAGTAAACACAGCGTTGCCCGAAACTCCGTATTCTGTAAAAATTACATCCCCTCGCGCACTTTTTACAGGTTTACCGTCTATTAAAGCCGTGACAATACAATCTGCGCGTATCCCTCTCAAAGTTTTAATATGGGTCGTATCAGTTTTCAACTGAACCAACGAGGGGTAAAGCTTTGTAACCGAATGCCCCAGCGCCGTTGCGAGCAAGTACGCCGACCCGTCGGTTTTAAACTGCTTTTGCGCCTTTCCGCCCGTACACAGCACAACGTATTTTGCAAAGAGCATTTTGCCGTTTTCAAGAAAAACATTCAAATCTTTTGTAAGCTTCACTGCTTTTGAATAAACAATTTTTACTCCGCAATTATTTAGTTTTGAAATCAGACAGTCGTTTAAAGCCGAAGCTTGTCTGCCGCTGGGGTAAATTCTGCCTCTGTCGTCCGCAGAAAAAAGACAATCGAATAAGTACGTACCCTCATACGGGTCGTTGCAGGCAATTTTATTTACAAGCTCTAAATTTCCGCCGTGAAAATGCTCGACGCGCATATCGACGTTGGAAACATTGCCCTGACCGTTACCCGTTGCGGCAATTTTTTTACCTAGCCTGTCCCCTGCCTCGACTATTGCAATTTTTAACTTAGAATTTTTTGCAAGACTGACGGCGCAAGCCATACCGGCCGCGCCGCCGCCTATAATTACCGCGTCAAAATTTTCCATAAAATTATTTTATACTAATTTGACGAACATGTCAACTTTTGAAGTCGCACAATATTTTTTCAAGTATTTCAAGGTGCATAATTTCGTCGTCTAGAATGCGTGAAACAATTTTTTTGACGCAGTTGTTTTTAAGGCATGACAGCATTTTTTTATAGCCGCAGATTGCATGCTTTTCTCCCCTTATGTCGTCCTCCAACATATCTTTTAGCGAGCGCGAATACGCTACATATTTAGCCGAATAAAAATTAAAACAATTGGGCGGATACTGGGTGTAAATAGGCGCGCCACCCAACGCTAAAATTGTTTTACCCAATAGCTTTAAATGCATCATTTCGGTAATTGCAATCCCTTCGAGCGTATCGGCAATTTCATTGTAACCTTTGCGCGCAAAAAAATAAGAATGGTAAATGTACTGTAACGTTGCGTTGAGCTCGCTGTCTGACGAGGCGTAAGCAGGGGATATTATTTTCAAGCTGAGTGCGTCGGGCGTAATTTCGTCTGTCGTGGGAAACGGTTGTGACAATGTAATAGGTTTAGGCATAATACCACACTATGAAAAATCGCTTGATTTAGTGCAAAATCAAGCGATTATGTGTAACATAGTACTCTGTAAATTTTTAAAACAATTGGATATAAGCTGTTTTTAACCTAAAATCTTCCTTAAAAATTGTCCTGTATAGCTGTTTGAAACCTTAGCAATTTCTTCGGGAGTACCGCAAGCAACTATGGCACCCCCCTTATCTCCGCCCTCGGGACCGAGGTCGATAAGATAATCGGCACATTTAATTACGTCGAGATTGTGTTCAATTACAAGCACAGTATTACCCCCGCTGCGAAGCCTTGTAATAATATTTACAAGCTTTTCAACGTCGTAACTGTGTAATCCTGTGGTGGGTTCGTCCAAAATGTAAAAGGTTTTTCCCGTGCTTCTTTTTGACAGTTCGGTTGCAAGTTTTACCCTCTGCGCTTCACCGCCCGAGAGCGTAGTGGCACTCTGTCCGAGCCTTATATAGCCAAGTCCGACGTCGCACAATGTTGCAAGCTTATTGTAAATCGAAGATACGGGTTTAAAGAATTCCGCCCCCTCTTCCACCGTCATTTCGAGTACGTCGGAAATACTTTTGCCCTTATATTTTACGTCTAATGTTTCACGGTTGTACCGCTTACCTGCGCACACCTCGCAAGGGACATAAATGTCGGGTAAAAAATGCATTTCGATTTTAATTATTCCGTCACCCTGACAGTGTTCGCACCTCCCGCCCGAAACGTTAAACGAAAATCTCCCGCTTTTAAATCCGCGCTCTTTGGCGTCGGGCGTCGCGGCAAAAAGGTCGCGTATCATAGTGAACACGCCTGTATATGTTGCAGGATTGCTTCTCGGAGTTCTGCCTATAGGCTGTTGATCTATGGCAATTACTTTGTCAAAATAGTCTACGCCTTCAAAACCGTCGCATTTGCCTGTAAGTTGTCTTGCGCCGTTGAGAGTATTTGCAAGGTAGGGATAAATTATCTCGTTTACCAGACTTGACTTTCCGCTGCCCGAAACGCCCGTTACTGCAGTAATCAAACCCACAGGAATTGAAACGTCGATATTTTTAAGATTATTTTGCCTGCAACCCTTGATTTTGAGCCATCTGTCGTCCGCGCTTTGCCGTACGGAGGGAATTTCTATTTTGCGCTTGCCAGAAAGAAAGTCACCCGTAATTGAACGCGGTTCGCGCATTATATCGTCAATAGTGCCGCAAGCCACCACTTCTCCGCCGTGAACACCTGCTTTGGGCCCGATATCCACAATATAGTCGGCAGCACGCATTGTATCCTCGTCGTGCTCTACCACTATCAATGTATTACCTATATCGCGCAAATTCAATAATGAATGTAAAAGCTTTTCGTTATCGCGCTGATGAAGCCCTATACTTGGCTCGTCAAGAATATATAAAACGCCTGTAAGCGCACTACCGATTTGAGTTGCAAGCCTTATACGTTGGCTTTCACCTCCCGAAAGCGTCGACGCATTTCGAGACAATGTGAGATAACCTAAGCCAACGTTGGTTAAAAAGCTTAATCTGCTGTCGATTTCCTTAACTATACTGTCCGCTATGAGATGCTCGGTCGGAGTAAAAAATGAAAAGTCGGTAAAATTTTTCAAATCGTCTATTGCCATATCGCACACTTCGGCAATGTTTTTGTTACCGACCGTAACGGCAAGCGCCTCGCGCTTTAACCTTTTACCTTTGCAAACAGGGCAGTCGGATATGCGCATATATCGCTCTATATCCCACTTTACGCCGTCTGACGAGGTTTGACTGTATCTGCGCTGTAAATTTACGACAAAACCTTCCCATGCGGTTTTATAGCTTCCCGTAAAGCGATAGGCGTTATATGCAAGCTCTATTTTTTCCCCGTTATTGCCGTACATTAATAAATCATACACTTCTTTTGGCAATTCTGAAACAGGCACGTCCAACGAAAAATTATAGACTTTGGCAAGCGAAGTCAGATACATTTGAGTCATTGACGAAGATTCGAGATTCCAACCGCTGATTTTAATTGCACCGTCACGGAGAGATTTGCTCTTGTCGGGACAGATTAAATCGGGATCTACGGTCTGTTTGAAGCCCAAACCGGAACACTCTGGACACGCGCCCCACGGGGTATTGAATGAAAACAGACGCGGTTCTATTTCTTCGATGGATATTCCGCAGTCGGGACACGCATATTTGGAGGAGTAAAGCTCTTCTTTTTCATTGTAATCGATTACAACCAAGCCGTCTGCAAGGCGCAGCGCATTTTCAAGACTGTCCGTCAAACGCTTTAAAATGCCTTCTTTTATTACAAGCCTATCGATTACAACCGAAATGTTGTGCCTTATATTTTTTTCAAGCTTTATTTCCTCTTGAAGGTCGTAAATTATATTGTCGATTTTTACTCTTCCGTAACCGCTCTTTTTAAAGCCTGCAAGCTCCTTGACAAACTCACCCTTCTTGCCGCGAAAAACAGGCGCTTCAACTATTATTTTGCTGCCTTCGGGCAAAAGCATTACTCTGTCGGCTATTTCATCGACAGACTGTCTGCGTATTTCCCGACCGCAGTTCGGGCAGTGCGGAATGCCGACGCGCGCATAAAGCAACCTGAAATAATCGTAAATCTCGGTAACTGTTCCGACCGTTGAACGCGGATTGTGCGAAGTGGTTTTTTGGTCTATGGAAATTGCAGGAGAAAGCCCGTCGATAAACTCGACGTCGGGTTTTTCCATTTGTCCCAAAAACTGCCTTGCATAGGAGGAAAGACTTTCGATATACCGTCTTTGTCCCTCGGCGAATATCGTATCGAATGCAAGCGTAGATTTACCGCTGCCAGAAAGCCCCGTAAATACAGTAAGCGTGTTTCGAGGAATATGCACGTCAATATTTTTAAGGTTATTTTCCTTTGCGCCTTTAACAAAAATTTCTTCTTTCATTGCTTTTTCATCTTTATTAATTTTTTTCTTAACTCGGAAATCGCGTCGCGTATCTCTATGGCGCGTTCAAAATCGAGTTGAGCCGAAGCCACCTTCATAAGCGCCTTCAACTTTTCTATTTCCTGAGGGATATCGGCAGGCTTTATATCGTCGACAGACGATTTTTTGCCCGTGATGCCTATTGAATTTTTTACTTCTTTTATTATTGTTCTCGGTACTATTCCGTGTTTTTCGTTATAGTCGCGTTGAATTTTTCTGCGGCGATTAGTTTCGTCAATGGCTCTTTTCATACTGCCGGTAACGGTATCGGCATACATTATAACTCTGCCCTCGGCATTTCGCGCCGCTCTGCCTATGGTCTGAATAAGTGAGGTTTCGCTTCGTAAAAAGCCCTCTTTATCCGCGTCTAAAATTGCAACAAGCTTTACTTCGGGCAAATCAAGCCCCTCTCTTAAAAGGTTGATACCGCAGAGAATATCAAACTCTCCGCTGCGAAGCCCGTTTACTATTTCGATGCGCTCCAAGGCGTCAATATCGCTGTGCATATACCGCACCCTTAATCCGTGTTCCTTTAAATAGTCGGTTAGGCTCTCCGCCATACGTTTAGTCATTGTTGTTACAAGAATACGACCGCCCGATGATATGACGCCTTTCGCTTCACCCAAAAGGTCGTCAATTTGAGATTTGGTGGGCCTAACTGAAATTTCCGGGTCAATAAGTCCCGTAGGGCGTATTATCTGCTCGACAATATTCCCGGCTTGTCCCAATTCATAGGGCGCAGGCGTAGCCGATACGCAAATAAGCTGTGGTACGCGAGCATCAAACTCCTCAAACGTCAAAGGTCGATTGTCGTATGCCGACTGCAATCTGAAGCCGTATCCTACCAAATTTTCCTTTCTCGACCTGTCCCCGTGATACATTGCGCGTATTTGCGGAATAGTCATATGACTCTCATCTATAAACACTAAAAATTTGCCTGCGGGGAAATAGTCAAGCAATGTAAAAGAAGGTTCCCCCGGGCTTCTGCCGTCGAAATAACGGCTATAGTTTTCAACTCCGCTGCAATATCCGATTTCGCGCATCATTTCCAAATCGAAGGTTGTGCGCTGTTCAAGCCGCTGCGCTTCCAACAGCTTTCCTTCGTCACGGAAAACTTTTACTTCGTCTTTAAGGTCACGTTCAATCAAAGAAAGTGCAGACTTCATTTTTTCGTTTCCCACAGCATATTGACTTGCAGGGAATATCAAAACGTGCTTGAGTTCGGAAACGATATTGCCTGTAAGCGCATCCTCTTCGCAAATTTTGTCTATTTCGTCACCGAAGAACTCGACCCTTATTGCAATTTCCGAATTGCTTGCAGGAAATATTTCGACCGTATCGCCGCGAACTCGAAACGACGAGCGCTGAAAATCGATATCACGCCTAGCATACTGAATTTCCACAAGCTTTTTTATCAAATAGTCGCGCTCAATTTCCATACCGGGGCGCAAACTTATTGCAAGCCTGAAATACTCCTCGGGTGCGCCGAGTCCGTAGATGCAACTTACGGAAGCAACTACAATTACGTCCTCGCGTTCACCGAGCGAACTCGTTGCCGAGTTTCGCAACTTGTCGATTTCGTCGTTTAAACTCATATCCTTTTCGATATAAGTATCCGTCGAGGGTATGTAGCTTTCGGGCTGGTAATAGTCGTAATAGGAAACAAAGTACTCCACGCGGTTGTTTGGAAAAAATTCTTTGAACTCGTTACACAACTGTGCTGCAAGAGTCTTATTGTGCGCTATAACCAAGGTAGGGCGGTTGACATTTTGAATTACGTTTGCCATCGTAAAAGTTTTACCGCTACCCGTAACTCCCACCAACAGCTGCGTTCTTATACCGTCAATAACCCCTTCGGTTAAGCTTTGAATAGCCTGAGGCTGATCTCCGGTAGGTTTAAATTTTGAATGTAATTCAAACTTCATATCATAAGAAATTATACCCTATTTTAAAATTTTTTACAACTGTTTGAATGTGCATTTTTACAAAAAATAAACTTTTGTTCGTGTTTTTGTCAACTAAAAACGCCCTTGCGAAAACAAATCGCAGGGGCGTTTTATTTATTTTAAGATAATTTTTCCAAAAGTTTGAGGTCAATACCCTTATCGCCGATTTTTATAATTTCAACTTTTACGGTATCGCCGATTTTAACGACGTCCTCAACCTTTTCAACACGCTTGTCCGAAAGCTTGGAAATGTGAATCATACCGTCTTTACCGGGAGCAAACTCGACAAATGCGCCGAAGTTGAGAATTCTTACAACTGTTCCGACAAACATATCTCCGATTTCGGGATCGTGAGCAATGTTGAGTATAATCGACTTTGCTTTAAGCGCATTTTCGATAGGCCCTACGCAAGAAACATAACCTCTGCCGCTGTCATCCTCGTTAAATTCGATTTGAGTACTCGTTTCTTCCATAATCTTTTTGATTACGCAGCCCTGCTTGCCGATGACGTCGCCGATTTTTTCGGGATTGATTTCAAAGCTGACAATCTTGGGAGCGTAAACCGAAAGCTCGGAAGCTACTTCGGGAACGCATTCAAGCATTTTAGAGAGAATGAACTGTCTACCCTCGTTAGCTTGATTGATTGCGGTGTGCATAATCTCTTCGGAAATGCCTTTAATTTTGATATCCATCTGAATTGCCGTAATACCCTTAGTAGTTCCGGCAACCTTAAAGTCCATATCTCCCAAAAAGTCCTCTAAGCCCTGAATATCGGTAAGAACCTTGAACTCTCCAGTTTCCTGATTTTTGATAAGACCCATTGCAACGCCTGCTACGGGAGCTTTAATAGGAACGCCCGCATTCATAAGAGCCATTGTCGAGCCGCAAACCGACGCCATTGACGACGAGCCGTTAGAGGACGTAATATCGTTTACTACTCTAATAGCATAGGGGAAGCTTTCCTCGTCGGGAAGCACTGGAATAAGAGCGCGTTCCGCAAGTGCGCCGTGACCTATTTCACGCCTGCCGGGAGAACGGAGAGCTTTTGCCTCACCCGTGCAATAGCCGGGGAAATTGTATTGGTGCATATATCTCTTTGAAGTTTCTTCGTCGAGCCCTTCAAGCTTTTGAGCCTCTCCGAGCATGCCGAGCGTACAGGTCGTAAGCGTTTGGGTTTGTCCTCTTGTAAATATAGCAGATCCGTGTACTCGGGGAAGAATTCCCTTTTCGCACCAAATGGGGCGCACGTCTTTAAGACCTCTGCCGTCGGGACGAATGCCTTTGTCGAATATCTTTGCGCGAACCTTTTCTTTAGTGAGGTAGTAAAGGCTGTCTTTAATTTCGCGCTTGTTGTCGGGATATATTTCAGCGAAATGTTCCAAAATTTCCGCTTCTGCTTTATTTTGTCTTGCTTCTCTCTCCTGTCTGTCAAATGTATCGATAGCCCAATCTATTTTTTCGCTCGCATATTCCCTTACAGTCTTATCAAGCTCTTCGGGAATGTGATAAAGCTCGATTTCAAGCTTAGGTTTGCCGACCTCTGGAACGATTTTTTCTTCGATGAACTTGCAAATTTTCTTTATTTCTTCGTGACCGAACATAATTGCGCCGACCATTTCGTCGTTGGTAACTTCGTCCGCGCCGGCTTCAATCATTAAAATAGCGTCTTTTGTTCCTGCAAGATTGAGATGAATTCTGCTCTTCTCGCGCTGAGCAAGGTCGGGATTGATAACGTACTTGCCGTCAACCATTCCAACTACAACCGAGCCCGTAGGTCCGGCCCAAGGAATATCAGAAATTGCTATTGCAACGGAAGAACCTATCATTGCGAGAGGTTCGGGAGAAATGTCGGGCTCTACCGAGAGAGCCTGCGCCGTAACTACAACGTCGTTGAAAAGCCCCTTGGGGAAAAGCGGCCTTAAAGGTCTGTCGATAAGTCTTGCGGTAAGAATTGCCTTGTCGCTTGCTCTGCCTTCGCGCTTTTTAAATCCGCCTGGGATTTTGCCGATTGAGTACATCTTCTCTTCATAGTCTACCTGCAAAGGGAAGAAATCCATTCCGTCACGGGGTGCAGCCGACATACATACGGAAACCATAACTACGGTTTCTCCGCACCTTACAACGCACGAACCGTTTGTCTGTTCGGCGTACTTACCCGTTTCGATAATTACGTCTTTTCCGCCGACTTTAAGTGTAAATTGTTTGTTGTTCATATATCTGTTCTCCTTGTTCTTGTGTCTGCGACCCGTGCCGCAAACGAAAAATGAGCGTGACTATATCAGCCCCGCTCTTTTTAATTACTTTCTCAAATTCAACGCTGCGACTATTGCACGGTATCTTTCGATATCCTTGCTCTTCAAATAGTCTAAAAGTCCCCTGCGGCGACCGACCATTTTCAAAAGTCCACGGCGTGAATGATTATCGTGAATATGCTCTTTAAGGTGCTCGTTGAGATGATTTATTCTCTCTGTCAAAAGCGCTATCTGCACTTCGGGTGAACCTGTGTCACCTTCCTTTATTGCGTATTTTGCGATAATTTCCTTCTTTTCCATTTAATTTATCCTCCTATGGAATATTTGCGAAAACAAAGCGCAACGTTGAGTATTCGCTTGGCTTTGTAACCGTAACGATATAATTTTAACATACTGTTTTTAAAAATGCAAATATTTTGACGGCATTTTATTTAATCTTTAAACAACTTATTGCGCTCCTCTATAATTTTTTCGCATTTTTCTATATAAGTCGGTATATCTTTGGGGGCGGCGTAACGCTCTATCCTGTCCTCGCTGCCATAAAAACGCTTTGAAATTGCATTTGCTCCTACAGCTATGTTATCGGTAATCTCCTCCATAACGTCTATATTGTAGACACACGCCTTACCTTTTTTTGCCCAACCCACGTTTTCAAGTCCGCCTGCCTGATATTTTTGTCGGTAAAGATAATAAGGCTCATACCCTGCGGAGGTCAGCTTTTCACGGGAAAGCGCAATCATATCCGAAATTCCTGATACGTTTAGCCTTTTTAAGCCTTCTTTAAGTTTAGCCCCCGACTTCAAAGATAGCGTATGAATAGTAATGTTTTCGGGGTCAAGCTCTATTGCCCTGTCTAATGAATACGAAAAGTCGTTTACCGTTTCGTCGGCAAGCCCCGCTATCAAGTCGAGATTTATGTCAAACCCGTATTTTTTTGACGCGGCGTAAGCCTCTAAGGTCTGCGCGCTCGTATGCTTTCTGCCGATTTTTTGAAGAGTCAAATCGTTAAAAGTCTGCGGATTGACGCAAATTCTGTTCACGCCGAAATCCCTTGCCGACTTTAACTTTTCTTCGCAGAAAACGTCCGGTCTGCCAGCCTCCACGGTATATTCCACTTTACCGTCAAAAATGCGATTGACCCCCATATATGCCTTAACTAACAGTGAATTATCAAGCACAAAGGGCGTGCCGCCGCCAATATAAATACTGCGTAAATTATTGATTAGCGGCCTTACACTTTCAAGCTCTTTGATAAGGCAATCAACATATTTTTCGACGTAAATTTTTGTTTTTTCGATTGGCGCGGTAATAAAAGAACAATACTCGCACTTTGTAGGGCAGAAAGGCAAACTTATATATAAATCCTGTCCGCCCTTTTCATAAAGCCCCTTTTGAGCTTGAAGAACACGCTTTACAAGTTGAGTATTGCTTGGCGACACGCACATATCGTCAAACAGCTTCTCAAAGCTACCGCCCGAGGCAATTTCGGTATAGGCAAGTTTTGTTGGGCGTATGCCCGTCAGTGCACCCCAAGGCAAGTTATAGCCTTTTATCTTAGAAAGCACCTTATAAAACGCAAGCTTACACGAGCGCTTAGCCAAACGTTTAAATACAAGCTCGTCTTCTGCTTTGTTTTCTTCTTCGAAATCGAAAAATTCACCGTTATACTCTATTGAATTATAAAATTTTCCGCCCGAACTTGAAAAGTAGTGCGTAAAGTTTTCGTTTTCGCAATCAAACGCACTTAAAACAAGCATTATTTCGGGACGGAGCGCTTCGACATTTGTATCAAGCATCTATAAATTCCTCATATATCCGTTAAATTTACGCTCGTAATCAAGCGTCGTATCTTCCCCGTGACCGCAATAAATTTTAAAATTTCCGTCGAGCGAGCCGAGCTTTGAAAGACTGTTTAAAAGCTTTGAATAATTGCCCGTAGGCAAATCGCACCTACCTATATTGCCGCAAAAAAGCGTATCTCCCGAAAATAAAAAGTTATCGATTAAATAACAAACGCTGCCTTCGGAATGCCCCGAGGTTTCCAAAACTTTGACTCTTAATCCGCTTAAATGCAAAGTATCTCCGTCGCTTACGGTTTTTGCAATTTTAAAGTGCGGAACTGTTACACCCCCGAATATGCCGAGGTATTGGCTACTGAATATAAGATTTTTTTCCTTTTCTCCGCAAATTATCTCTACACCGTTGTCATAAAACTTTTTACAGCCGCCGACATGGTCGAAGTGTCCGTGAGTTAAAAGTACAGCTTCAATTTTTATATTAAGATTTTTACATATATCATATACGCTTTGTTCGGCGCAATCAATCAAAAATCCATTGCAGCCGTTTGATATGAGATAGCTGTTGGAAAACCCGATATCCGAGAGAATTTTTAAAACTTTCATCAATTAGTTGTCCTGAAAACGTCAATAATACGCCTGTTTTTCTTTAAACGATTTACCAGCAAATCTATATCGGAACGCTTATTTAACTTAATTCTGACGTCTACTTCCGCATGTTTATCTTTATTGACTCTGCCGTTAATTTGAGTAAATGAAAGACGCATAGCCGAAATTTCGGCTATAATGAAGGCTGTAAGCCCGTCATAGTTGTCGCCGACAACTTTTATGCCTGCCAAGAATTCCGCATCGACGTCCCCGGTCCACTGCGCAGGTTGAAGCCTGTTTGCATCCAAATCACCGAGATTAGGACAGTCGCATCTGTGCACAATAACGCCTCTGCCGTGCGAAACGAAGCCGACTATGTCGTCACCCGGTACGGGATTGCAGCAGTGCGCAAAGCGCACCAAAAGTCCGCCCATACCCTTCACGGTAACGCTGCCTGCAGGAGTATGCTTCAGCTTGCTTGCATCGACAACTTCTATCGGCTTGGGCATCTCTTTCTTGTAATAGTCGATAAGCTTATAAATGACCTGATTAACACCAACCGCGCCGTAACCGACAGAGGCAAGCATTTCGTTTACCGAACTGAAAACAAGTTTATTTGAAAGCTTTTTAAACGCATTTTCCGTAAGCAAATCGTTTAAGTTATACCCTTTACGCTTTGCCTCCGCTTCAAGCATTGCTCTGCCCGTCTTGATATTTTCCTCTTTCATCTCGCGCTTGAAGAAAGTTCTTATTTTTGCGCGAGCGGAACCAGACTTTACGAATTTAAGCCAATCCCAAGAAGGACCGCGACTGTTGGACTGTGTTAAAATTTCCACCACGTCGCCCGTGTTTAAATGTGAGTCAAGGGCAACTATTTTGCTGTTTACCTTCGCGCCCACGCATTTATTGCCGACCTCCGAGTGTATTGCATAAGCAAAATCGACGGGAGTAGCTTCGCGCGGAAGCGATATTACTTTGCCATGCGGCGTAAAAACAAGTAATTCATTATCGTACAAATCGCTTTTTAAGCTGTCTACGAACTCCTTTGACTCGTTTAAACTGCCCTGCCAATCCATAACGTCGCGTATCCAAGAAAGGCGCGCGTCAAAATTATTTTCATTTATCTTGTTCTCTTTATATTTCCAATGCGCCGCAATACCGTACTCAGCCATCTTGTGCATTTCTACGGTGCGTATCTGAATTTCAAAAATCTGACCGAAATTTGTAACAACCGTCGTATGCAAGGATTGGTACATATTGCGCTTGGGGGTTGCGATATAGTCCTTAATGCGACCGGGAACGGGCTTCCACTCCATATGAATTTTACCGAAAATTTCATAGCACTCTTCAACTGTATCAACTATTACGCGCACAGCCGTCAAGTCGTAAATCTGGTCTAAAGTTTTGCCCTGGTTTTTCATTTTGCGGTAAATTGAATAAAAATGTTTGGGTCTGCCTATTACTTCTCCGCGTATATTGCTATCGTTTAATATTTTTTTTATTTCTTCTACAACGTAACTTACGAAAGATTGGCGTTCCTTCAATTCCTGATGAATATTGGTAACCAAAAATTCGTATGCCTCGGGGTCGGTATATTTAAGACACAAATCCTCCAATTCACATTTAATTTGCGAAATACCAAGCCTGCCGGCAAGCGGAGTGTAAATTTCAAGCGTTTCCTTCGCAATACGCTGTTGGCGTTCCATCGACAAAAAATTGAGCGAACGCATATTATGAAGTCTGTCCGCAAGCTTTATAATAATTACACGAACGTCGTTTGCCATTGCCACAAAAATTTTGCGGAAGTTTTCGGCGTCCTCTTCTTCGTGTGTACGAAACTGAATTTTGTCGAGCTTGGTAACGCCGTCGACGAGAGTCATTATTTCCCTGCCGAACTTGCGTTGAATATCGTCCTCGGTAGCCTGCGTATCCTCAACAACGTCATGCAAAAAAGCAGCCGCTACGGTGGGAGCGTCTAATCCAAGGTCAATCAATATTTCCGCTACTGCGCAAGGATGCGAAAAATAAGGCTCGCCCGAAGCACGCTTTTGCCCGCTGTGCATTGTCTCGGCATACTCGTAAGCCGCCTTTAAAATTATACTGTCCTCTGCACTGTAATTGTTTTTTATTTTGTCAAGAACATTCATTTTAGTTACCGTTTAATAATCGAGTCGACTGCATTGTATAGAGCCGAATTTTCAAGTTTGCTTTTAACTCCGCGCACAATTTCCAATTTTCCGTTTGCATAGGATATTATGCCGAGTTGCTCAAACACTTTAATCGCAAAATATACGAGAGGTTTTTCATAATTCCACGAGTTGATTATTGCCGTTTCGGCAGCGTCGCACCCATTAAAATTACCGCAATTTGCAGAAATACCCATAAAAATATTGACAAGTGCTTGTCTTTCGCACGTCAGCTTATTGATATAATCCGGAACGAGCGCTTCGTCGTAGAGCTTGGAAGCAAAATTTCTGTTTACAAAGCTTTCATTTCCGTCAAGATAAATAATGCGCTTATATCCGCTTAAATCCGCGTCACTGTCGGGAGCAAGCAGTATTTGCGTCAAATTGCTCTTTGCCGAAGGGTTAAAAATGTCAACGTTTAAATTAGAGGCATTTTCAAATTTGTTTATTGTTGAAAACTGCCAGCACACAAAGAGCGTACCAATGCCACCTCGCGCCATTAACTGCTCTATTTCTAATTTAGATATACTTTCTACAGGTTGATTTAGCCCGTTGCTTAAAGCGTTTATGCCGCCGATCGCAATCTCGTCGGAGGCAAGTTGCAATGATGAAGAGTCGTAAATTAAATCGCGCACAAAGCCCTTTATATATTCTTTACCGCGAAAAGTTGAAACGTTATACTCGAAAATAAGCTTTTTGGGTATTCCGCTTTCAAGTATTTTTTTATACTTGGCTCCGCCGAAATACATTAATTCGAGGTTACCGCTCTTCAAAGATAGATGTAGACCTTGCGGTTTTAAAACTCTTGTTGAGATCGAGCGGGCGTCAATCTCAAACATAGGCCGTCTGTTACCAACTCCGAAAGGCTCTAATAGCTCTAACTCCTTTACAAATTTTTCGGAATACGACGCGTCTAAACTGCCGTTTACAAATACGGTGGGAACAAAATCACCCTGCACGTAGTGATTTGATAAAAACTCTTCGAGCGCATTGTTCAGATTGTCAAAATTTTCAAGTTTAACGTTTACTCCTGCCGCCTGAGAGTGACCGCCAAACTCGGCAATATAGCTTTCACAGGCTTTGAGTGCTTCAAATATATTTACGTTTTCAATAGAACGCGCCGAACCTTTGAGAGTATCTCCGTTCTTTACAAACAGTATAGTCGGGCAAGAGAACTCTTCGGCTATTCTTGCGGCAACAATACCGACAAAGCCGGAATTCCAGCTTTCGTTATACAGCATTATAACTCTGCCTGTCCGCCCTGCGTCCTTAATCATTTGCTTTGCGCTTGAATATAGCTCGTCACAGCATTTCTGACGTTCAAGGTTGTAAGCCGTAAGTTTTGCCGACAGGTCAAATATTTTTGTCTTGTCGTGCTCGTTAAAAAGTGTAAGCGCAGCTTTAGCGTCACCCATTCTTCCTGCCGCATTTATTTTGGGAGCAATTGTAAACGCAAGAGTTTGCGAAGTAACGCTATCCTGTTTGTTTAAAAATTGAATATAGCAGTCCGAAGGGGTTTTGTTGATTAAATTAAGTCCCTCGTAAACTATGTCGCGGTTTTCCCCCGTAAGAGGTACGCTGTCAGCAACGGTAGCGATAGCCGCAAAATCAAGATACTTGTAGGCTGCTTCACCGAGAAGCGCACAGCCGACTTTAAAGGCAACTCCGGCTCCGCATAAATTGTCATAAATATATCCGTCGTTGAACTTAGGGTTTATACATATACAATCGGGGATAGTATCCGGAAGTTCGTGGTGGTCGGTTATTATGACCTCGGCGCCCAGTTCCTTGATATATTCCACTTCTTTTGCACAGGAAATTCCGCAGTCAACCGTAATAAACAGTTGAGGGAAAAACTCGTCGAAAATTTCGTCAATTAATGTAACCGACAGACCGTAACCGTTCTGCCTTTCGGGAACACAGATATTGGCTTCAATTCCGAAATCGCGCAAAACATTTGCCATTATAGTAGAAGCGCAAATACCGTCCGCGTCATAATCGCCGTAAACAACAACCTCCCATTCCTCGTCGCGCGCACGTTTTATAAGCTCGACCGCTTCACGCATTCCCTGCATTTTAAACGGAGAAATAAAGTGTGATTTTGAAGGGTGCATAAATTTTTGTATGCTATCCTCGTCACAAATACCTCTGCCATATAGAATACGAACGGTATTCTCGCACAGGTTGCATTCCTTTGCAAGTCGACGGATAATATTCAGTTGTTCATCCGAAAATACAAACTCGGGCAAAATTCTTTTCATAAAATGCAAAAAGCGAGGGTAAACCCTCGCTTTATTCTAAATTATTTACTTAAAATCTTAGCTTTATCGACTGACTTTTTGTGCATTGCGTCGCCGACAAGCTTAATATGCGAATATACCGCAGGTGTAAATATTGCCGTACCGTAAGCACAAGTCACAAACGCAACCAACGAGCAAAGCACGGGTGCGAGAATTGCGAGCGGAGAAAGCGAACTTATCGATAAAAGCACGAACAACACTACCGATAACGCTGCGAGGCAAGCCGGCATAACGGTATTTATCAATAAACTCTCGTTTGCGCTCTTGTCCGTTAATTCAAACACGGAAAGTTTTTTCAAGTTATCGTCCTTGCAGTTTTTGCGCACTCTGTCAAACAGGAAGCAAGTTCCTATAATCGTTATTAAAACGGTTAAAACAGCGAAAGTAGCTATTGTTGAGCCTAACGGTACTCGGCACAGCGCAAGCAAAGCTATATACAATGAAAAGTTATGAACGTCGGCAAGCAAAGCTCCGAGCGCCATATTAAGTCTGAAACGAATAATGAAATATACAAAGTGTAACGCAACGGCGCACGCAATTGTTATTGCAGCCATAGAAATAGCCTTGCCGCCACCCAAAAGTGTTTCGGCTGTGTGTAAGGAAGCGTAGCTGAACTGTATTCCTCCCTCGCTCAATACTTCCTTTTTAATTTCCGCATTTATTGCTTCGACTGCGGCAGCGAGCTTTTCATCGCTTGCAACCGTCGTAAATCTATATTCTATTCTTCCACCCGTAGTTGTATCACCGTTTTCGGTAATATAGCTTGCAACACCGGCATCTTTGAATGCTTTTTCGCATATTTCCGCGATAGGCTCAAGAGGATCCTTGCCGCTACCGCTGAAATCGATATCTTCATAGCTTACGGTTACGCTTTTATAACTCGCAAAGTCGTCAGAATAATTGAAAAATCCGTTAGCTACAAAGTGACAAACTGTGCCGACTGCAAGCCCAAGCGCTATAATTATGCTTGAAATTATTATTAATAAGTGCATTTTTGAAGAGAGTTTCAAATTATTCAGCGTTTGCATTTTCGAATACCTCCCTTGAATAGCCGCAGAAAGCAACTTTATCCTTAGCCAATGACGAAATTACATACCACATAAATCTTGTAAACCAATACAGCGAATATGAGGCAATTGTTGCAATAAACAGTATTAGTCCGCAAGCAGCAAGTTCGCCGACGCAAATCAATGCCATTAAAATCGAAACAACAAGCACAACTATATGCAGGTCGAGTATTGTAAACAACCGGTTTTTATAACCCGTCTTAATCGACGCGGAAATAACTCTGCCAAGCTTTGTTTGCTGTCTTACCGCTTCAAACACATAGAAGTTGGAGAAAGTTAAAAGAGCAAGCCCCAACACCGCAGTAAACGCGCCAGCTATAGTGAGTTGAGTTCCTATCAACATAAGCGAAGTAACAATTACAAGGGCATAAATTACCGTTATAATTGCATTTACCCAACCGAGCGTCTTATATTTTATTACCGACAAAACAATTTGAGCAATTATAATTAAGAGAACTGCAACCAAAAGATATATTGCCGCATAATCTCCAAATGCCGAAGTCGAAGCAATCAATACAGTGCCGGAACCGGCAGAATCCGTATTATAACTGTTAGTAATAACTCCGCCGCCTATTATCGAACTGAGAACGATTGAAAAATCACTTGCAGAACTTGCGCTGGGGGTAAAATACATGGTTTTTGCTTCTAACGCCGTGCCGAGCTCGATTGTAAGTCCCAAGCTCTGCTCTCCGGCAAATATATATGCCGTACCTTCGGACGCCGAAGTTAAAACCTTGTTTATTTTTTCAAAGCCTTCGTCAGTCAAATTCATTTGAACGGCGTGCTGTCCGGCAAATTGATTGTAACTTACAGAAGAGAAGAAGTCAGCAAAATCATCATTTATATTAATGAGCGAGTTGGAGTTATCGTATTCCGTGTTATCCCTGAGGCTCATAATGCCGTTGATAGTCAAAACCTGAACGGTGTTGCTTATTTCGGTCAATTTTGTAGAACGTGAACCCGAGTCATAGTCTTTATAAGCCGCATAAGAGAAATTTGTAGGTACTGCAACACGGATAACAAACTTGCACTCATTTTCAACGCTTACGGAATATTTCGAGTACCCTTTATCCCCAAATCTTTTGGAAATAACTTTTGCGTCTTCCGCAATGCTTGCGACAAACTCGTCTTCGTTTTCAAGCTTGTCCTTTTCAACATAGACGCCTTCACGAAGAACATATTTTTCTATATACTCTTCTCTATCCTCGCTGCCCTCGTCGTTAGCGACAAGGTTATAGTCCGAAACCGATATAACGCCCTCGGGATAGAGCAACGCATAAGCCTCACCCGTAAGGTCGCTGCCGAGGTTGATACTGCTTATAAAAGAGTTATACCTGCTTACATTGTTCGTGCCGGGTACGTCGCACGAAATTGTGGCAAAAAGCGATAATACCAAAATCGCGGCAAGCAATAATGCTGTTATAATCGCCGATTTTACTTTACCCATCTGTACTCCTATTTATCTTCCGAGCCCGCAAGGGAAACGGATATTAAAAACTAACTTATTATATTATAGTAAAAAAAGTTTTAGCCGTCAATAAATTTATGTCGTATGTATTAAAATACTAGACAAAAATTTATCAAATCAACCCTTTTTCAACTCTTTTTTTTCGGCAAGCACATGCATTCCGCATTCTATGCGCTTTTTCATCATAGCGCAGGTGGCTTTATAGGGTTTGTTTATATCACCCTCAAAGTGATAGTTATTTGCCGAACAGCCTCCGCTACATATAAATTTTGCAAAACAATCGCCACACTCTTCACGAGTAAAAAGGCAAGAATTTGCAAATTTTTCTCTGATTTTCGCATCGAGCTTACCGTCAAAAACGTTGCCCATATAAAAATCTTTATCACCTGCAAATTGGTGACAAGGGTAAATATCCCCGTTGGGAACTACGGAAAAATATTCATTACCTGCGCCGCACGCCGAAACCTTTTTCTGCAGACAGACTCCGCCCTCCAAATCGACGTTAAAGTGGAAAAAATTAAACCCTTCGCCGTTTTTATACTTATCGAGATATTTGTCGCAAAGATTTTCGTATTCGTCTAAAACCGTAGGAATATGCTCGTCCTTTATGGCAAGGTCGTCTATATCGGTTACTACCGGCTCCATCGAAATACTGTCAAATCCGTTATCCGCAAGGAATATTACGTCCTTGGAAAAATCGAGATTTTTTGCCGTAAACGTGCCCCTGACGTAGTAACTTTTATCTCCGCGTGATTTTACAAACCTTTTTACGTTTTCTATGACGTAATCAAAACTACCTTTGCCCGATTTTGTCTTTCGGATTGCGTCGTGCACTTCCTTTCTGCCGTCGAGCGACAGTACGACGTTCTCCATTTCCCTGTTAAAAAAGTCGATTGCGTCGTCGTCGAGAAGCAAAGCATTGGTCGTAGTTGTAAATAAAAATTTTTTGCCCGACTTTTCTCCCTGTTCCCTTGCGTATGCAACGACGTTTTTAATCGTTTGCAGACACATCAAAGGTTCTCCGCCGAAAAAATCAACTTCGAGAACTTTTCTTTTTCCGCTGTTTAAAATGAGAAAATCAATTGCCCTTTTAGCCGTTTCCTCGCTCATAAACTCGCGCTCGGAATGATATGCGCCCTCGTCTGCAAAGCAGTATCTGCAACGCAAATTACAGTCATGACAGATATGCAGACACAACGCCTTTATCTCGTTTGACTTTATGGGGTAAGCTTTTATTTCATCGCATAAAAGAAGTCCGTCGCGTTGAAGTGCGGCAATATCGCTCTCTATTTCGGCAATCTTTTCTTCTGAAAAATCAGGTAGTTTACCTTTTGTTTCGTACTTTGCCTTGACAAAATCGCAAGTATCTTTGTCGCATTCGTGCAAGCTTCCGCTGCCTGAATCGTATATATAGTGTTTATCCTTATATGAAAAAACGTGTATCATTGAGTGAGGAAAAGGAGCAGAGAACTTTCTGCTCCTGAAAATTTATTTATTTTAGTTTGCCTTTTCGGGGTTTTGCTCTCTTGTAATTCTTTCACAGCTCTGGTTGCCTACCGTGCAACTCGTTTTGCAAGCCGATTGACAAGTGCTTCTGCATTCGCCGCAACCCGTTACCTTTCTTTCCTGAGGTTTTGCAACTGTCTTTATCATATTTGAAAATCTCCTTAATTTTATGCTTATTTAATTATAAATTAAGGTAAACAAAAAAGCAAGCGATTTAAACACTCTTTTTAATATTGACGGCAATTACGCCCGAAATTCCGCCGGCTATCGCGCCGATAAGTATTTCAAGCAAAAACATCCAACTTATTTGAAGCGAAAAAGAAATAAGCCCGTAGAGCAAAAACGTAATTACAACGGCTATTATGCCGTAAATTACGCCCTTTATTAGACCTCTTTCGCCACGTATAAAAATAATTCCGCCAAGCGCAATGGATATAATTTTAAAAACTTGATTTACGGGTTTTACGGCCTCGATGGGTAAGGTAAAAAGCTGAATTATTATGGTAAAAAGTAAAACGAATACAAGTGAAACAAGTACAGCGGCAAGCACCGCCTTTAAAATTTGAAAAATGTCTTTGCTCATAAAAAACCTCTGCTTTAATCTATGCAGAGGTTTTTGAATTTAGAATTTAACTTATTTATCTTCTTTGGTCTTACCGTTCTTTTTCTTTTTTAACATTTCTGGCTGCTCGCCTCCTGCGGCTTCACCATTTTCGGATAGCGAAACTTGTCCCTCTGTCGAAACGGGTGCTTCAACGGGCACTTCCTCAGTTTCAACGGGCGCGCTTTCGGTAGCTTCGGGAATTACAGGCGCTTCTGAATTTTCCGTAACTTCGTCGGATTCTGCCTTATCTTCCTTATGCTCGACGACTGCGTCGGTCTGGAAAATAGCCTGTTTATCAAACTTTATATAGCTTTTACCGGAATTTTCGGAACCTGTTTCAAGAACAAAGGTATTTTCCTCGTTATCAACTTCAACTACTATACCGCAAATACCGCCGATAGTTTTAACTTTATTGCCGGGACCTACCGCATCGATTAAATCTTTAGCGTCCTGCTCTTGCTTTTTTCTTTTTTTACTACTGATAAAATAGAAAACTACTATAACGACAACAAGCACTGCTATAATTGCAAGCATAGCATAATTCATACCGTTGTCGGTTGCGGCTGTATCAAGTAATGAATGTAACATATTAACTCCGATTTTTTTAATTTATTTAACTATAATATTTTTTATAAATTTTTGCAAGCATTTTTATCGAAAAAATTCAAATGCCACAAAACTTTCACTAAACCATCTGTTTTATATCACTCTTTGCCAAATTCCGAATAAAATTGAGCGGCAAAGTCGTTTAAGCTGTCGGCAAAAATCGCCTCGCGCATATTAGACATAAGCTTGTGAAGAAAGGTAATATTGTGCAGACTTAACAACATTGATGCAAGCATTTCATTTACGTTTATGAGGTGTCTTAAATACGCCTTAGTGTAATTTTTACAACAGTAGCAGCCGCATTTTTCATCGAGCGCAGTAAAATCTTCGGCGTAAACGGCGTTTCTAACGACGGCTTTACCATTAGACGTAAACGCAGTGCCGTTTCGTGCAATTCTTGTAGCAAGCACGCAGTCAAACATATCCACTCCGCGCTTTACTCCCTCGATAAGGCAATCCGGACTGCCTACACCCATTAAATATCTGGGCACGCTTTCAGGAAGCTCGGGACGAATAAGTTCAAGTATTTCATACATGCGCTGTTTGGGTTCTCCCACGGAAAGTCCGCCTATGGCTATACCGTCCGTTGCGTGCGGCTTTGCAAGCTTTAAACTTTGCATTCTTAAATCGTCGTACATATTACCCTGAACTATGGGAAACAGTGCCTGGTCGTCACGCGATTTTGCGTCAAGACAGCGTTTTAGCCAATTATACGTTTTATTCATAGCCGCTTCCGCCTGCTCGTGAGTGTAACCGTATTCACTGCATTGGTCAAACTGCATAATAATATCCGCACCGAGGTTTTCTTCTATTGAAATAACCTTTTCGGGAGTAAACAAATGCTTGGATCCGTCTATATGCGAATTGAAATATACCCCTTCTTCTTTGATTTTATTCAACTTTGTCAAAGAAAAAACCTGAAAACCACCGCTATCCGTCAATATAGGTCGATCCCAATTCATAAATTTATGAAGTCCGCCTGCTTTTTTGACCAGCTCATCGCCGGGGCGCAAATACAGATGATAGGTATTCGATAAAATAATTTGCGAACCTGCCTCTTTTAAATCGCGCGGGTATACTCCCTTGACGGTTGCCTGCGTTCCGACGGGCATGTACACCGGGGTTTTTATATCTCCGTGAGGCGTGTGATAAACGCCTGCTCGTGCGCCCGTATATTTGTCGATATGTTGTAGTTCAAATGAAAAATTTTTACTCATAGTTTATTATTATAATTTATTATACAATCATCATAGTGTCCCGCCTTGTTACGGGAGACAGGATGAGGATTGGAGAAGCAAGCAAGACAAGGCGAACGCGGCTTTGACCGCAGGGAGTGTACATAGACGTACACGACCAAGGCAAAACGCAAGTTCAACGCAGTATTGCGCCGCTTATACAATCATCATAGCGTCACCGAACGAAAAAAACCGATAACCGCTGTCGACCGCCAATTTATATAGACCGAGTATTTCTTCCCTGCCCGTCATTGCCGCAACAAGCATTATCAGCGTACTCTCGGGCAAGTGAAAGTTTGTTATTAGCGCGTCTACACACTTAAATTTATAGGGCGGATAAATAAAAATTTGCGTATTGCCCTTTTGCGGAATTATCAAACCGCTTTCGTCGGTTGCACTTTCGAGAGTACGAACAGAGGTTGTACCTACGGCAATTACGCGCCTGCCTTCACGCTTTGCCGAGTTTATTATTTCAGCCGCCTCCGCACTCACTTCGAAATATTCCGAGTGCATCTTGTGGTCAGTAATAATTTCCTCCTTAACGGGTCTGAACGTTCCAAGACCTACGTGCAACAAAACCTCGGCAATCTGTACACCCTTTGCTTTAATTTTTTGAATAAGTTCAGGCGTAAAATGCAGACCCGCCGTTGGAGCGGCAGCCGAGCCGTCGAACTTTGCGTACACAGTTTGATATCTCGTCTTATCTTCGAGCTTTTCCTTTATGTATGGGGGCAAAGGCATCGAGCCCAGCTTTTCGAGAATTTCTTCGAACACTCCCTCATATTCAAATACGACTATACGTTCTCCAGATGGAGTTATATCCTCGACCGTTAGCGACAGTTCGTCTGAAATAACAAGCTTTTTCCCTGTAGTACATTTTTTACCCGGCTTTACGAGCACTTCCCACCTATTAATGTTAAGCCTTTTTAACAGCAACACTTCAACCGCGCCGCCGTTTTGAGTATGCGCAAAAAGCCTTGCCGGTAAAACTTTTGTGTTATTTACAACGAGAACGTCACCCTCTTTAAGATAATCGGTAATATCCCTGAAAATTTTATGTTCGGTGTGTTTTGTAGTTCTGTCATATACAAGCAAACGAGAGCAATCGCGCGGATTTGCAGGCGTTTGAGCGATTTGCTCCTCGGGCAAGTCATAATAAAAATCTTTTTTTGTAAACTGCATTCTACTCGCCCTCGTTTTTATCAAACAAAGATATCTGTTTGCGCTGACTTTCGGTAATGCTGTAACCAAGATGCTCGTACCCTCCGCGGAGTATCATTCTGCCGCGAGGCGTTCTTGCAATAAATCCCAGTTGCAAGAGATAGGGTTCATAGACGTCCTCTATTGTACCGGCATCCTCGTTTATTGTAGCCGCAAGCGTTTCAAGCCCCACGGGACGTCCGTCGAATTTTTCAATCATTGCCCGAAGCAGCGCGCGGTCGACTTCGTCTAAACCAAGCTCGTCCACCTCCATTTTTGAGAGAGCGTATTTTGCATCGGACTGAGTTACGGTGGGGTTATTGTTGATAGTCGAAAAGTCACGCACGCGCTTTAAAAGTCTGTTTGCTATACGGGGAGTTCCCCTCGAACGGCGCGCCACCTCGCTTGCAGCCGCGTCCTCGATTTTAATACCCAGCATTTCCGCACTGCGAGTAACTATACGTTTAAGCTCGTCGGGCGTGTACATTTCAAGACGGCAGATAATGCCGAACCTGTCGCGTAAAGGGTTTGCAATCATACCGGCACGAGTGGTTGCACCTATGAGCGTAAATCTTTTTAAAGAAAACCTTATGTTGCGAGCGCTGGGCCCCTTGCCGACAATTATGTCTAGCGCATAGTCCTCCATTGCCGAATATAAAATTTCTTCGACGCTGTGGTTGAGCCTGTGAATTTCGTCTATAAACAAGACGTCCCCGTCGTTTAAATTTGTTAAAATAGCCGCTAAGTCCCCGCTGCGCTCGATTGCCGGTGCAGAGGTTAACTTTAAATTACCGCCCATTTCATTTGATATTATATGCGCAAGCGTCGTTTTGCCTAATCCGGGCGCGCCGTATAAAAGGACGTGTTCCAATACCTCGCCCCTCTTTTTTGCCGCGTCCATATAGACTTTTAAATTTTCTTTGACTTTGCCCTGTCCGATATAGCCGTCAAGCGTCTTGGGTCTTAATACGTTTTCTTCAAAATCGTAATCACCCTTTGTGCTTTGAACAAGCCTTTCTTCGTCCGCGCCGAAGTCCTCGTCGTCGAAAAACATCTTTTTACCTTATTTCTTTTAATTACATTCCCTGCAAAGCAAGTCTTATGATATCCTCTATTTGCGTCGCGCCGCTGTCCTTTGCTTTTGATATTGCGCGCATACTCTCGGCACGAGTAAAACCGAGTGTCATCAGCGCGACCACCGCATCCTCGTCGCCGGAGCCTATTTGTACCGTAACAGCTTCTCCTCTTTCGGAAACAGTGATATTTGCGGCAACCTTTTCGCGCAATTCCAAAATAATGCGTTCCGCCGTCTTTTTACCGAGCCCCTTGACTGCCGACAGACGCTTTACGTCGTCAGTTGCTATTGCGGCGGCAAGGTCTCCGACCGTCATTGCCGAAAGCACGGCTATCCCCATTTTAGGCCCCACGCCCGAAACGGAAACCAGCTTTAAAAACATCTCCTTTTCTTCAAGCGACGAAAATCCGTACAGCGCTACGCCGTCCTCTTTGACGTGCATATATGTATAGAGTTCGGCTTCTTTTTTGCCGGAAATCTTTGAAAATGCCGAACCTGTAACCAACACTTCGAAACCTATCCCGGAAGCCGTTTCAATGAGCGCGGTATCGGCGGTCAGAGATAAAATTTTGCCTTTTAAAAATCCTATCATATTTCTCCTATTGAATGCCGAACATCCTGCCGAAACGAGAAGTGTGAGCATGACACAGCGCAACGGCAAGAGCGTCCGCCGCATCGTCCGGACGGGGAATTTTATTGAGGTGCAGAAGCGACGTTACAACGTGCATCATCTGCACCTTATCGGCCTTCCCATAGCCGGTAAGCGATTGTTTTATTTGATTGGGAGTATATTCATATAGCTTGCCGCAATATTTAATGCAAGTCAACAACATAACTCCCCTTGCATGCGCCACGGGTATGCCCGTCGTGATATTTTTTGAAAAAAACAGTTCCTCAACGGCAATTTCGTCGGGTTTGTATTTTAAAAGTATTTTGTTTATTCCCTCTTCGAGCATTGCAAGCCTTACGGGCAGACTTTCAGTCTTGGGAGTGAGAACCACGCCGTAATCTATTGCAACCGTATTATCATTTTTAAGTTTTTCCACAACGCCGTAGCCCATTGTTGCAAGCCCGGGGTCAAGACCTAATATTATCATCAAAATTATTTTAATTTAATTTAAAATTTATGTCAACTATATAAGTTTATAGCTTTCAGACAAAGCCCTGAACGCAGCAGCCGATTTCTCGATTGTTTCGGGCAAAACACAGTATGAAACGCGCGCATAACCCTTGCCGCCGAAGTCATCGCCGGGCACTATCAACAGTTCGTATTTTTTAGCCCTTTCGCAGAACGCCTTGGAATCCTCTTCGGGAGACTTAACAAACATATAAAACGCGCCGTCGGGCTTAACAACCCGGTAACCGCAATCCTTCAAAATGCAATAGAGTCTGTCGCGGTTGCGTTTATAAATTGAAATATCCGAAGTTACGTTATAAACTTTTTTTATAAGCTGCTGAAAAAGATTGGGCGCGCAAACAAAACCCAAAGCCCTTCCCGCGCCGCAGATACTTGCATAAACTTCTTTAAACTCGGGCATTTTATTGTTGACCGCAATATATCCTATTCTTTCTCCCGGAAGCGACAAGCTTTTGGAGTACGAATAGCAGACCAAAGAATGCGCGTAATAGTTCATAACGTAGGGCACTTTTATAGCGTCGTCATACACCAACTCCCGATAAGGTTCGTCCGAAATAAGATAGATAGGATTGCCGAACTTCTTTGAATACTTTTCAAGAATTTCACACAGCAATTTAATATCTTTTTCGGGATAAACTACGCCGCTCGGGTTGTTTGGAGAGTTGATTAGAACGGCTTTTGTGTTGGGTGTAATAAGGCTTTCAAGCTTTTCCAAATCCAACTGAAAAGTTTCGGCAACTCCTTCCACCGCTACAAATTTGCCGCCGGCGTGCTCGATAAATACCCTGTATTCAGGAAAAAACGGTGCAGGAACCAAAACCTCGTCTCCACTGTTTAACAGCGCGTTAAAAGCTATCGTAAGCGAGGCGGCCGCGCCGCAAGTAAGATACAGGCAATCGGCGTCAAGCAAAGTGTCAAACCTTGCGTTTATGTATTCCGCAAGGGTCTTTCTTACACTATAATCCCCCTGTGCAGAAGTGTAGCCGTGTAAAAAAACGGGGTCGTAAGTTTTTATTATTTCTATGAGTGCGTCGCTGACTTCCGTAGGTGCGGAAACACTGGGATTACCGATTGAAAAGTCAAAAACTTTGTCCTCTCCTATTTCGGCTTTTCGTTTTTTTCCATACTCGAACAGTTCCCTTATAGACGAGCGAACCGTTCCGAGTTTAACTGTTTTTTGATTTATCATTCTATTACCGCTCTGCTTTTTATTGATTATAACAAATTTTCTCTTTTATGTAAAGAAATTTGACCAATTTAACATAAATAGCCGACCTTTTTTCATTTAAATCTGTTAAATTTAAACTTTTAGTGAATATATTCATTTTTTGAAAAAAATATATGCATTTGGAGTTATTTTGTGATATAATAAAGTAAAGTTATGAAACAGTTTTGTATCGGAGATAAAATAAAATACGGCTCGTATGGAGAATGTCGAATTACGGATATACGAGAAGAAAATATCGGCGGCAGAGTGCGGGATTTTTATGTGCTCGCACAGTCCAAAAGTTCCTCGACTATACTTGTGCCCGTAGAAAAAGCCAACTGTTTCAAAGAAATTTGTCCGCCGCTGACCTTCGACGAGATAAAAGCGCTTTCCTCGGCTATGACCGAGATTGACTGGACAAAAGACGACAAGTCGCGCGGAGAAGTCTTTAAAGATATTTTCAACCGCGACGACGTTTCTGAAATTGCCGGCACGCTTTTAAGCATTTTATCAAGACAAAAAGCGCTCAAATTACAGAGAAAAAAACTGCGCACAACAGATTTGAACGCGCTTAGAACGTGCGAAAGAATTTTGTTTGAAGAACTTTCGAGAACGCTTGCTTTGCGTGAAGAAGACGTGACGCCGATATTACAGGGTAATTTAGAGCCACAATTAAAATAATACATATAATTAAAGCCGTAGCTTCAAAAACTTGGAAGCTACGGCTTTTAACCTGTAAGTGATTTTCTGAAATTCTCCATTATTCTGTTTTCGATTCTTGACACCTGTACCTGTGATACACCGAGCATTGACGCAACTTCGCTTTGAGTCAAATCGCGAAAATATCGCAATATAATTACTTTTTTATCTCGTTCGGGCAAATTTTCAATGGCTGTTTTTAACTGTAAAGCTTCTATTATATCCTCTTGATTATCTTCGACGGGCAGTTTTTCCAAAAGCTCCTGCCCCTTTTCATCCTTATAATCCCCTTGAGCATATATCGATACGGGCATGCGCGTTGAACCCATAGTAAACACAACTTCGCTTTCCGGCATTCCGAAGTTTTCGGCAATTATCTTTACGGAAGGCTGTGTGCCGTGCTCGACAGAATATTTTTCAATAAATAAATTTATCTGTTTCGCACTGCTTTTTATTGCGCGCGATACCTTTATACTGCCGTCGTCGCGCATAAATCGCTTAATTTCTCCTGCAATCATAGGCACGGCGTAAGTTGAAAACCTTACCCCGAAACTTTCGTCAAACCCGTTAATTGCCTTCAACAACCCCATGCTCGCAAGCTGATAAAGGTCGTCATATTCTACGCCTTTGTTCAAATAACGGCGCACTATACTTTTTATTAAGTTGTTGTTTTCGACGATTAAGGTTTCCTTTGCTGCCGCGTCTCCGTCTTTGGCTCGGCGAATAAGGTCGTTCGTCTTATCGACGTCAAGCATTCTCCACTTCCGCTTTAAAACATTTTGTCATGTAAACAACGGTGCCTTCACCCTGAATGGAATTTACGTTAAACTCGTCCATAAAAGTTTGCATAATCGTAAAACCCATTCCCGAACGCTCGTCAGACGGCGCGGAGGTATAAAAAGGCTGTATTGCCTTTGTCACGTCCGCTATGCCCCTGCCCGTGTCGCTTACCTTGATATGTAGCGAATTATCCTCTATCTCGCACTCTATGGTTACTATGCCCAGATTGCCCTTATACGCGTGTACGGTGCAGTTTGTAACAGCTTCGGACACCGCGGTTTTTACGTCCGAAAGGTCGGCAAGCGTAGGGTTTAGTTCAAGACAGAATGCAGCCACCGCGTCACGCGCGAATGCCTGATTTCGAGGAAGTGAATAGAATTGTAATTTTAAATAATTTGTAGTCATATTTTTATCCTTTACTCCGCTTTTGGTATGAGTGAATATATTCCGCTTAAATTGAGAATTTTGTCCGCCGCAAAATTGGGTTTTGTTATATATAACGGCAAAGCAAGCCGCGACGCTTTTTTATATCTGCCTATCAAAAACCCAATGCCCGTTGAGTCCATAAACGCAACGTCGGCAAGATTAATTATTATTTTACTTACGCTTAAATTGTCCTCTATCAGCTTATCGCATTTTGTCCGCGCTTCCTGCGAGGAACACTCGTCCATCTCGCCGGAAAGAGCTATGTATAACGTCTTGTCTTTTACAAAGCCCGTAACTTTCATTTTACTTCCTCCGTCGTTTTTATAAAATATTACTAAATCTTTTGGGTAATATTTTGACAAAGACTGTCGGTTTTTGCTTGGCTTTGTCGCAAATGATTATATTTTTTCATCATTTTAACCTTTAAAAAATTAAAGTTAAAATTTTGAAAATAGGCTAAAAAAATACTTGACAAAATTTTTTAGGTATATTATTATATGTAAGCATTGTGCGTATGACACAGTCCTTTTAAGGGCCTTTAGCTCAGTTGGTTAGAGCGGTCGGCTCATAACCGATTGGTCCGCGGTTCGAGTCCGTGAAGGCCCACCACTAATTTAATAACTTAATTAATTATTTTATTTGGCCCTATAGCTCAGTTTGGTTAGAGCGCCAGCCTGTCACGCTGGAGGTCGACGGTTCGAGCCCGTTTGGGGTCGCCAAATTTTTTTAAAAGCGCCGTAAGGCGTTTATGCCTTGGTAGCTCAGATGGTAGAGCGGTGGACTGAAAATCCATATGTCGGCGGTTCGATTCCACCCCAAGGCACCACCCGAAACGGGCGGAATTTGCTGGTGTAGCTCAATTGGCAGAGCAGCTGATTTGTAATCAGCAGGTTGTGGGTTCGATTCCAATCACCAGCTCCACTTTTACCCCGTTTATACGGGGTAAAATTTAATATGGGCGGATTGCAGAGTGGCCAAATGCATCAGACTGTAAATCTGACGTCTCCGACTTCGGTGGTTCGAATCCACCTCCTCCCACCAGCAAAAGGAACAGGTTTTTTACCTGTTCCTTTTGCTGTGTAGACATAAGGCAGTAACAGAAGCTTATACCATTCGACTGAGCGAAGCGAAGGTTTGCCGAGGCTCCGCTTGCGGAAACGGCAATACACACCTCCTCCCTCCACTTAAAACCTAAAACAAAACTGTTTTAGGTTTTTTGCCGTTTTATCCTATGATTTGTCTAATGTTTGTTTCGAATTCGCTGTTTATGGGCAATACTATGACGTATTTATGTGCTATAATATTGCTGTCAGGAATAAGGAGATATTCATTATGGATATGCAAAAAATCGGGGCTTTTTTAGCTGAATTGCGGAAAGAAAAAAATCTTACTCAAGAGGAATTGGGAGAACAAATCGGCGTAACAAATAAAACAGTTTCTCGTTGGGAAAACGGTAATTATTTACCGCCTGTGGAAATGCTACAAATTTTAAGCAAATTTTATGATGTTAGCATAAATGAAATATTAAACGGAGAACGGATAAACGATAGCGATTATAAAAGCATTTCGGAAGAAAACGTAAAATCCGCACTGAATAGAAGTAACGTAATTATACGCAAGCACAAAAAAATTATGAATTGGATTATTGCTATAGTCGTGGCTTTATTATATATTGTAATTAGCTTAATATCACAAAAATGGCAGTACACATGGATTGTTTGGGTTGTGTATTGCGCATATCGCACAGTCGAAAATATTGTCAATCATTTTTTGAACATTCATATTAAGTATAAATAAAAATTCGTTTTAGATAACGCTTACTCCACCGTAATAGTGATATCCGCACACTTTTTAAAAGTGTGCGGATATTTTTAATCTGTTAAAAATATAGCGAACTAATCAATTACTTTTGATTAAGTCGCTATGTGGTAAGTTTCGGTTGGACGACCGTTTGCCACAATGTTAGTATGATATTAGGTTTAATTTTTGGCGTTATAATCATATTGCCGTTTTTCTTGTTAAAAAAAGGCAAATATGCACAAACAAATAATTTGCCCGATTTATAAATTGAAAAACGTCGAATTATTTGGTATACTTAAATCATGGTTATTTTAATTTCGGGCACAACGCATACAGGCAAAACTAATTTATCGCAAAGACTTATGGAAAAATACAAAATTCCGTATTTGTCCGTTGACAATTTAAAAATGGGACTTATAAGAAGCGGTAAAACCTCGCTTACTGTATACGATGACGCCCAACTTACCCTCTATCTTTGGTCTATAGTTAAAGAAATTATTAAAACTGTCATTGAAAACAAACAGAACATTATAATCGAAGGTTGTTATATCCCATTTGATTGGCAAAAGGATTTTGACAATAATTATTTGTTCGCTATTAAACATTATTGTCTTGTTATGACCGCCGAGTATATCGAAACACACCTTAACGATATTTTACAGTTTGAAAACGTTATAGAAAAACGTGTTTTAACCGAAATTAAAAAAGAGCAATTAATCGAAGAAAATAAAAATAATTTATTGTTGTGTCAAAAATACGATCTGGAATATATTTTAATCGATAAGAACTATCAAATAAATATTCAATTATAAGCTTACAAAAAGACAGGAAAATGCCTGTCTTTTTTACTGTCATACAAACCTCTGATTTCACAATAAATGCAAACGATTGACATTGCATAATAAAAACAATATAATAAATAAAAAACAGTTACCTATTGTTTTTTTAATTTTTGGAGGTAAAACATGTCAAAGTTGCCCAATTTTAAAGAATTATTTAACAGCATTAAAGATAATGACGATTATCAAAACAAAGCTCGTTTAATGCAATACATAGGAAACGTACTTAAAAATACAAAAAAACCTGTTTCTTTACAGGACTTTAATGTTATAGTCGATTTTACCGTAAGCGAAATAAAAAAACTGATAGAGGCTATACCCAAAGCCGAAAATTACGAGCAAAAAAGCAAGATATTTCTTTACGAGAACAATCTTTTAATGGTTTTAACGCTTAGCGGCGGAAATCCCGACAATTTAAGCGACGATAAAATAGCCGTTATAAACGAAATTCTCGAACTTACGCATAACGAGTGCATAGTCGAAAATGCCGTTGATGAAATGTTTGAGCTTGAAACCATAGAAAAAGTCGACATTGAAAAAGTACTTGAAATAGTAAAACCGTTGACCGACGAATATCAACGCGGAAATCTGTATCAGGGCTTGAACGAGTACAAGGAAAAAATTAAAAATTTAACAAGCGAAGCTAAGACGCAGCTTGCGAAATTTGTTTCAGACGATATTGAAAGGCTGCTAAAGAACTCGAGCTCGCTTGACGATAACCAAATAGACAACTTGGAATTTATTTCCGACGTGTGCAAATATTTTATTGACGAAAGACTGCTTGCGTTGCTTGAAAAAATTATGTCTATAAAAATCAACCGCATAAGGTACTATGCTTTGGAAACTTTGCTCGGTTACGAAAAAGAAGTTTCAACGCAAGTTATAGCCGAATTGGCCGAAGATTTGACATATGCGGAGCTTACATATTGCCTTTTACAAAAATACGGAAAAGAAAATCTTTTCCCGAAAGAGTACTCCACTCCCGAGTATCTTGCCAAAAGCGATTTGGTACATTGGCTGACTTACCCGACCGAACTCAACAAGGAACCCGACGATATTCAACTTTTGGGAACGGTAAACGTAAGAAAAGAGCTGTTCCACATATTCAAATATAAGTCCGACAGCAAAAATCTTTCCGAAGATTTGCAAAACGAATACTTAATAGGTTGGTCGGGTAACGAGGGCGGAACTTTCAGTAATTTTGACAAGCTTTCAGACTTTCAAAAGAAAACAAACGAAAAAACATTAAAATACATTGCTAAAAAATTATTGAAATAACGAGGTATATTATGGCAAAAATTCTTTCCATTTTAAAGGACAACTGTCCTCAAAACCATGCGTGTCCGGCGGTAAAAGTTTGCCCCGTAGGCGCGTTGTCGCAAAACAATTTTGAGGCGCCGACAATAGACCACGAAAAGTGTATTAAATGCGGCAAGTGTTCTAATTTTTGCCCCAAAAAGGCGTTGGTGCTTGAACGGTAATTAAATTCAAGGAGCATAAATATTGTCTTTAATAAGCGTGCAAAACCTGGGACGAGCCTTTGAATTTCCTTGACATATACTCGCGCTTGCAGATACAAAACCTTATAAAAAACTTTCAACCGACTATGATTTTTGTCGAGCACAACAAAGCGTTTCGCGATGAAATAGCTACAAAAATAATAGAGCTTTAATTTAAAAGCCGCCCTGCTTAACACAGGGCGGCATGTTGATTTATTGATTATTTTCGTCGGATTTTATGCTTTGCGCCTTCAATAAGTCGCGTATTTCCGCAAGCAGTTCGTCGGTTGCCGACATTGAAACTTTTACCTCTTCAACTGCGGGCTGAGCAGCTTCTTGAACGGCTTCTTCTATAACTTCCTCTTCCTTTGCTTCCATCTTATTTTTGTGTTCTTCTTTAAGCTTTTCTCCGCGAGCGCGAACAGAATTTACCGTTTTAACAATTAAAAACAGCACAAACGCCGTAATAAGGAAGGTAATAATTGCAGAAATTACCGCTCCGAAATCAATAATTAGTGCCTGCGTAACCACATTTCCCTCTGCGTCGAGCACGGCGTCGCGCAAAACAAGCTGCAACGCGCCTGTTCCGTCCGCACCGGGTATCCAATTTATAAGCGGCGTTAAAATATTGTTTACAAGCGCGGTAATTATTGCCGTAAACGCGCCGCCGATAATTATGCCGACAGTCATATCCAGCACGTTGCCGCGTGTTATAAACTCTTTAAATTCTTTGAAAAACTTTTTCATTTATTCATCTCCCGATTTTTAATTTTATTATAAGTTGAATTTCTCTATTTGTCAAGAAATATATCTGTTTCCCAAAAGCGTTACAATAAGCTTTTTACGAAGCTCCGATTGCGTTGCCGATTTTACTTCGATATCCGCTTTTATTATGCCCTTATCCAATACTATAATTCTGTCGCTAAGCATAATTGCCTCTTCTACGTCGTGCGTTACAAAGATAGCCGTACTGTTAAACTCCGCTTTCATATCTTTAAAAAGCGCAAACATTTCATACTTTATTTTCAAATCGAGCGACGAGAACGGTTCGTCCATAAGTATTACGTCCGCACTGTATAAAAACGCGCGCGCAATCGAAACGCGCCTTGCCTCTCCGCCCGAAAGTTCAACGGGGTACGCGGAAGCTCGGTTCCATAATTTTACTTGCTCCAAAATTTTATCTACTTTTTTCTCGTCCGGACAGACAAGCTTTAAATTTTCATATACGCTCAGATTGGGAACCAACCGCGGTTTTTGGAAAATATAGGCGCATTTTGCATTTGTTATTTGCCCGCCATATTCGGTAAGGTTGGCTATGCAGTTTAAAAGAGTTGTTTTTCCGCAGCCGCTTTCGCCCAAAATGCACAATACTTCACTATCCCTAACTTCGAGATTGAAATTTTTATAAACTTCAACGTTGCCGTAGCTTTTGTTCAGGTCTTTAATTTTAATCATTTGTCCCCCTTTGCCATTGCGCATTAATTTTTGCGACAAGTGAGAAAATCAAATCTATTAATAGACCTATAAATATCACGGTTAACGTAAGCGCGGCAAGGCGCGGCATTTCAAGGTATGCCCGGGCAGTCTGCATAAGTCCGCCGAGGCTGGAATAGGTATTTGACAGCACTTCGGCAGATATCATAACTTTCAGCCCGAGCGACAAATTTGCTCCAATTTGAGGAAGTACGTCGCTCGAAATCAGCGGAACGTACACTTTTATAATGCGCCTGAGGTATGGCACGTTATATGCTTTTAACATATCGCAAAGTTCGCAATCCACCCCGTCTGCCGATGTAAGAATTTGAGTGTGCAAAAGAGGAAAGAGCACCAAAACCGTTACTATAACGGGTGCAATTTTCGCATTTGACCATATGAGCAATACTAAAATCACCGCAAGTGTCGGCAGCGTACGAAGCAGTACAATAACGGGATTTATAAACGCACGCGCGGCAAAGTTTAGCTTTGACAGGACCGCGGAAACTAACGCAAGCGCAAACGAAATCAGAAAGGCTACAACCGTTCTTAATACGGTATTTAAAAATGCAAGCCAAAACGAAGCCTCTGTAAAACATTCAAAAAGGCTTGCAAACGTATCGCCAAAAGACGGAATTACATAATCGTTACCGACGGCGTAGTAAGCTATAATCCATGCCGCGCAAAGGGATATAACCGCAAACAGCGTAAAGATTATATTTAGTTTTCGCGATTTAACAAACTTCACTTTAATTCCGTGTACGCAATATCGTTATTTTTTAAAATTGATTTAAAAGTAAGCCCGGGAACCTGAGCAATATTTACAATGCCGACTTTTTTGCCTTTGAGCATATGCAGATTGCTTTGTGTAATCTCCTTCCCGCTGTTTGACAGCATAAATAAATTACCGTGAGTAAGCGTGCCGAGAAGCTTATATCTGTCCCCTTTACCCAAAAGCTTTACCGCAATGTTTACAGGTAAAACGCATATATCGGCATTCTTATTTTCGTCGGTGTTTGCGACATAGCTTTGTATTGTCTGTGCGTCCACAACATTGTATTCAAACTCGGCGCCGCCGAAGCTTTTATTTTCAGACAGCAAGTTTGCAATGCCGAGCGCCGGTGCGCCGTCGGGAGCATATACATTTACTTTACCGCTATATATTGCAGACCCGAAATTTTTATCGTCTTTAAAAAAACTTTCTTCAGGTGTGCCGAACGGCGTTTCGCTTACGCTGTTTAAAGTCTGCATAAACCCGATAATTTCACTTTTACAGTCGCTTGAATAGACGAAATCAACACTGCAATTTTCAATTACCGCCTTACTTAAATTTTTTGCGTTAAACGTGGGAGTCATACCTTCGCTCAAATGATTTTTTACGGCTTCTACTATTTTGTTTGAGGAAACCTTTTCGCTAAGTAACCATTCTTTTCCCTTTTCCAACTCCGCAATAAAGTCGCTTATAAAACTATACTCGCTTATAAGGTTTGATTTTGCCACTACAACCGCCTGCGGATAACCGCTTTCTCCCCCGTATATCTGTTGCAAATTGCCGGAAAACTTCAAAGTTTCAATCGCATTGACCTTTGTGCTTGCCGCAGGCTCGGGCATAATAAAATAATCGATATCTTCCCTCACGCCTACTTCCGCCGCAGTAACGCCTACAAGCGTGACGTACCTTTTATCTTGCACATCCGTATCACACCCCGTAACGCCGAATGCAGACAAAAAAATAATTGCTGCGCACATGGCGCTATATAAAAATTTTTTCATACCTTCTCCTTTAATTTTCATCTATTGTTTTAACATATTTGAGAAAATTTTACAAGCGTTTGCATATACGTGGAATAATTTGACATACTCATTTTATGAAAAAGTTTTTGTTTTTATTTACGGCGACATTTCTACTTGTATCCGCAGCTTTAACAGGTTGCGGCGTTAAAAACGACGATGGCAAAAGCACGGAAATACCCGCCGAAAATTTGCACGAACAGACCGACGATACTACCGAAGACAAAAATTCGGAAGAGAATAACTTTGGCGGCGGATTTAAGTTTATTCCGCGCGACTTGGGCGGTTCGGCAGTAGGGTTTTACGGTGAGTTCGACGGCGGAGAAATATTTATAATCAAGTTCGGTAAAAATCGCAAACACAAGGACGGCATTTTTCCCCGTCCGCCCGAAAAGCCAAACGTTGCCGAAGATAATTTAAACGACAATTAATTTTAAACTATTTTTACTCGGTTGACAAATTTAATACGTTTTTCTTGCATTTTTCATATAAGTCGTTTATAATACGAGTATGAAAACTTATAAATACAAGTTTACAAGGCTAATTAAAATTTTCATATACGTCGGACTTGCACTGTCAGCCGTCGCGCTTGGCTTTAACACTTATTCGATTTGCGTATATGATTTTGCCTCGTCGCAAAATATAGTATATCCGATACTGCAATATTCTTTGATGTATTTTGTTGCGGTTTTGCTGTTTGTCGTGCTTTTAAGCCTGTTGATTTCGTCCTATTACCGCATAGACGGAAAAACTTTTAAAACAAGCTTCGGTATAATAAAAAGCAAGTATGACGTAGACAAAATTCAAAGTATATTGCTTGACAGAAACACAAACAAGCTCAGCGTATATTTCGACGAAAATACTTTTATCGTTATAGTCGTAAAAGAGGAATGGTACGAAGAGTTTATAGGAGACCTTTTGCACGCCAACCGCAATATCGAGTATTCAATTACCTCAAAGGAAAATGACACCGACAAAAAAGCATAATTAAAATACAAGCCCCTCACGGTTGACTGTGAGGGGTATTTTTTTGTTTGGCATATTTTTTTAGAGCTTTAAATGTAAAATTTTCCCCGTTATCTTTTAGCATTGTAAGATAATATTCAAGCTTTTTTGCAGTTTCGGGGTTCATTCCACCTCTATCTGTTTTAGTTAAAAAATATTCAAGCGGACTTGCGTCGGTATATCTTTCCTTTAAATAGGTCTTGCTTGCGGCAATTCTGTCGCACACCATTTCCACAAAATATTTAGGCGGCATTTCAACGTAAATCTTATCTCCGTCGGCAAAATCCGTCCAGTACTCGAAGTGGTGTTTGTTTCTGCCCTTATGGTGCAGCCACGCTGCGGAATAGCCCAGCTCTTCACGCTCCTTTGCCTGAGGGCTGCGGTAACCTTGATAATATTTTACGCCCGACCAGAACTCCGCAAAAGAATATTTAGACAAATCGTGAGTTAAACCCTGCCGTATAAGTCCGCATTTGAAACACAGCTTTCTGACTAATCTTCTGTGCTTGCCGACCGTGTGCAAATGTTTGAAAAAATTGATAGACATATTTAAACTTCCACTTCCATTCCGTCATAGGCTGTTATTACGCCGAACTTTTGTGAAAGAGCGGCAAGTCTTTCTCGGGTAGGGTTTGAATTGTGCGAAAAATGCGTTATTATAATCTTGGTTTTTTCGTCTATTATCTGCAAATCTTTGAGAGCGTCTTTCATTTGCATATCGTCATATATATTCATATGGCGCGAATTTTCATTGCTGGGGTTGTCGGCAAAGGTGCAGTCAAACGCTACCACATTTGCCTTCGCGCCGTTGGCTTTTAAAAATTTGAGCACCTCGATATCTACCTTATATGTGTCGTAAAAGTGCAAATAGCCCTTACCGTCTTTTTCGACGTAATAGAGTAAGCTATCCTCTTTTGTCCTGTGATTAGAGGGAATAGAGATAATTTTATAGCCGCACTCCTCAAACACGCAAAAAGGCCGTATTTTTTTGAACTCTATAGACGCGGCAACTTCAGAACGCATTTCGCGTGCGGTACACTCTTTAAATACTTTTTCCACCTCTGCATTGCCGAAAATTTTCAGCTTTTGCTCGGTCAATTTGGCGTACTTATAGCCGTGCAAGATAAAATCGTGCGCATAAAAATGGTCCATATGCGAATGAGTTATCAATAAAAACTTCAACGCGGAAAAATCGACGCCGTGCTCAAAGCTGTGGTAATATGCCTCCGGCGGGAAATCCACAGAAATTTTACCGTCTATTACCACCTGCGAGCGAGTGCGCACCTCTTGTTTGCCCATAGACCTGATTTTTTTACAGACAGGGCAGGCACAGAACATTGCAGGAACTCCTTCGGCAGCGCCTGTTCCGAGAAATTGAATTTTCATTTTACACTCCTCGCTTATAATTTTTTATATGGCATTGCCCCCTTGTCCAAAGGGGGCATAATACATTATGTTTCGTAAATTATAGTTACGGGTCCGTCGTTGAACTGCTCAATCTTCATATCTGCGCCGAAAACGCCTTTCTTGACAGTAATGCCGTAGCCTTCCAAAAGTTCGGCAGTGTATTCGTAGAGCGCGTTTGCGGCTTCGGGGCGTTCGGCTTGAATGAAACTTGGACGATTGCCGTGAGAACAGTCGCCAAGTAGAGTAAATTGGGATATGAGCAAAATTTCTCCGCCCACGTCCTTTAACGATTTATTCATTTTTCCATCGTCATCCTCAAAAATGCGCATTGCCTGAATTTTTTTTGCCATAACCTGCGCCTGCGCTTTGGTGTCGCCGACCTTTACGCCGAGATACACGGCAAGACCAAAAGCAATTTCGGATATTAGACTGCCGTCAACGGAAAGCGAAGTGCGCCCGACCCGTTGAATTACGGCTTTCATTATTTGCCGACTCTCGACATATATTCGCCTGTACGGGTATCGATACGGATAATTTCACCCTCTTCAACAAACATAGGCACCTGCACGGTTGCGCCGGTTTCGACTACCGCGTTCTTCATAGCGTTGGTTGCGGTATTGCCCTTTACACCCGGCTCGCACTCGGTAATTTTAAGCTCGACAAAGTTTTCGGGTTCAACGGAGAATGCCGTGCCGTTGAGCGACTTAACGGTTACCATATCGTTTTCCTTAATATACTTCAACGCCTCTTCTACCTGCGATAAGTTGAGCGTAGTCATCTCGAACGAATCGGGATCCATAAAGTAATAGAACTCGCCGTCCGTATATGAGTAGGTCATCTTTCTCGTTTCGACCTGAGCCGTTTCAAGCTTGGTTGTGGGGTTGAACGTAATGTCCGAAAGAACTTGTCCCGTTACAACGTTCTTAATAGTAGCTCTTACGAATGCCGCGCCCTTGCCGGGTTTAACGTGCTGAAATTCTGTTACTGTGTAAACACCCTTGCCGTTGTACTCGAACGTTGAGCCCTTTCTGATATCGCCTGCTAAAATTGATGCCATTTGTATTCTCCTTAAACTATTTATAAAATAATTAATTTTTTATTTGAATCGGTAAGTGAAATAACTTTACCGTCTTTTAACATAACAGTGTCCTCTATCCTGATACCGAAGTCACCTTCAAAATAGACGCCGGGTTCGTCGGAAAAGACCATTCCGTTCTTTATAACGTCGGCACCCTTGGGGGAGATAAAGGGAAATTCATGAATGTTGATACCAAGCCCGTGACCGAGCGAGTGAGTAAAGTATCTGTCAAGGTCAAACTCTTTCAAGTAGTCGCGCGCGATTGCGTCAATCTCTTTCCCCGTCATTCCCTCTGTCGCTTTTGCTTTTACAAGCATATGCGCAATCAGAACCTGCTCGTATGCCGCCTTGAAATTTGTATGCTTGCCGTCGTCCCCGAATAAAAATGTTCTTGTACAGTCCGAACAATATCCGTTGAATTTGCAGCCGTAATCTATGAGTATAACGTTGCCGAATTGCAGCTTTGCGTTGCCCGTTTCGTGATGAGGCACGCTTGAATTTTTACCGAAACCGACTATCGTGGGGAAGCTTGTTCCGCTTGCGCCTGACTTTCGCATAAGGTATTCAAGCTCGGCGGCAACCTCGTTTTCAGTCATTCCTTCTTTAATACGAGGCAGCAAATCCTCGAAAGCTTTGTCGGTAATTTGACAAGCCGCTTTTATATTTTCTATCTCGTAATCCTGTTTTATCGACATTAAGCCGTCGAAAGCTTTGCCGCTGTCAACAATCTTTAAACCTGCGTCTAAAAACTTTTTATAGTCGGGATAGCTTGTCGAAGAAAGCGGAATCGCAACTTCTGTATAGTCTTTTAAAAGGTTTTCAAGCGGCCCTTCGTATTTTTTCACCTCGATTTCGCTACCTTCCAGAAGCCTGTGACATGCTTCGAGGTATCTTGCGTCGGTATAAAATATCGATTTCTCCGCGTCGGTCAAAACATAGCCGAACGAAGTCGAAACACCGGTAAGATACTGTCTTAAATCGGTGCGTTCAGTCAAAACCGCTTCGGCTTTAACCGCGTTATAAAGTTTTCGTGCGTTGGTTGTGACCATAAGACCATATCCTATTTTAACAAAATTATTTCAAAATGTCAACACTATTGTAAATGCCTTTCATTATTTGCGCGTCGCGTGCCTGCGTACCTGCCGACTCGCTGACAATATATGGCTGCAAATTTAACTCTTTAAGTGCTATTGCAAGGGGTTCAAACTCGGGGCCGTACTTATCGTCGTCAAACGTCAGATGCTTGATTTCCCCCTTTCCGCCGTACATTATCTTTGAAAAGTGAACGTGAAAATTTTTTACCCTTTCGAAACCGAGTTCGGCTATCATATATTCAAGACGACTTTTATAGTCGTCTTTGGTTTTTAAACTGCCCTGTTCTCTCGCATTGATATGTCCGAAATCTATTGCGGGAATAAAGCATCTGTCTATTTTACAAAACTCGACAACTTCTTCCAATGTTCCGATTTGCGCGGCTTTGCCCATGGTTTCGGGACAGAATTTCAAGTTTTCAAGGTTGTTAAGATAAATATATTCCGTAAGAATTTTTAAGCGCTCAATCGTCTTTTTTACAGCCTCTTCACGAGTTACCTTACCCTGTGCGGCAGGGTGAAACACAACTCTCTCCCCACCCATCAACGCAACGAACTGCGCGCTTTTAAGAACATAGCCGTAAGATTTTTGCGCCGCCTCGTCATCCGGATTTGCAAAATTTATAAAGTAAGGCGCGTGCACGCTTATCTCTATTCCGCTATCCTTGAACGCTTGACCTATTTTTATTGCCTTGTCCTCTGACATAAGTATGCCTCTGCCAAAGGAATATTCAAAACAGTCTAAATTTAATTGTCTGCAAAATTCAGCGGCCTGTTCGGTGTGTTTATAACCTGCCTCGTAAAAAGCTTCGCTGTTGCCGCTGGGTCCGAATTTAATCAACTTGCGCCTCTACGTCTTGGATTTCTTCTTTATGTAAAGTCTGCATATCGCTTTCAAGCTGAGCGCGAAGTTCCTCCGCGCTTTCAAACTTTTTAATGTCGCGGATATAGTCGGTAAATTCCACGGTAATTTCTCTGTCGTACAAATCCCCTTCAAAGTTTTGAAGATGAACTTCCAATACAGCGCCCTCCTCGTCGAACGTCGGGCGCGTGCCGAAGTTTGCGATACCGAGATAATCATTGCCGTCGATTGTGCATTTTACGTCATAAACGCCCTGCTTAATTTCAAACTTGCTTTCCGGATAAGCAATATTCATTGTGGGATAGCCGAGCACCTTTGCGCCCCTGTCCGCACCCTTTACGACGACGCCCGTGACGGAAAAATTTCTGCCGAGAAGCGCGTTTGCAAGTAAAACGTTGCCTTCTTCAAGCTTAGCTTTAATAAGCGAAGTGCTTACCTTGTCTTCTCCGTAAACAATATCCTTGACGGACATATACCAAATTCCGTTTTCCTCGTCGTCGGCATAGGTTTTGAGCGTTGCCGCCTTACCTTTTGCGCCGAGTCCGAAACGGAAGTCTTTGCCGCTCATCAAAGCCTTAATATTAAGCTTATCGTCGAGGTGCGACAAAAATTCAAGCGGCTTTATCTTTTTAAAGTCGTCGGTAAAATCGACTTTTAGTATAAATTTGACCCCAAACTGTTCGAGAAAGTTTGCCCGTTCGTCGAAAGAATAGAGCTGTTTGCCGCCTTTACCGTCGGAAAACAACATTACGCCCAAATCGAGTCCGTTTATTTTTGCTTGTAACTTGGCTTTTTTAAGAAGTTCGACATGACCTATATGCAGTCCCTCGAAACAACCGAGTACCAATAAGCACGGAAAATCGTAATTATCCTGTCCGAATTTGACAATCTCTAACATAGTTTTGTCCTCACCTTTAAAATTGAATGTTTAATTTCAGCAAGTCCGTAAAAAAATCCGTCCTTGTAAATTTTGTAAATACCGTCGGGTTTATCGCTTTCAACGCTTAGTCCGTTAAACAGCTTAAACGCCTGCCTTTCCGTCGGATAAATGCTGTCGAAAGACAACACGCTTTCCGTTGGAATTATACTTTTTTCTATGCTCTCTCTCGTCAAATTTGCCGTGCAAACCGAATTACCAAGCGTAAAAACTCCGCTTTGAGTTCTGGTAAGCGCGCTCATTATAGCGCACGTCGACAGCCTTTTGCCCAAATCCCTTGCAATAGAGCGGATATACGTTCCGCCTCCGCACTCTATTTCAAAAGTATAACTGTCGTCGGATATATTCTCTTTCAGTTCCACCGAATAAATTGTAACTTTTTTCGGCGGAATATCAAACTCGACGCCTGCGCGTGCAAGCTCATAGCCGCGCTTACCGTCAATATTTTTCGCGCTGTATTTCGGCGGTATCTGCATTATTTCACCTACAAACTCGCTTAAAACCTCGCGAATTTGTTCCGCCGTCGGAATATGACCTACATTGTTTTCAACATTTCCCGTTGTGTCCAGAGTATCGCTGTCGCAACCGAATTTAAACGTTGCCAAATATTTTTTCTTTTTATCGAGAAAGTAATCGAACAGCCTTGCCGCGTTACCTATGGCAACGGGAAGAACTCCGTCCGCCATAGGATCGAGCGTTCCCATATGTCCGCAGGGCATACCCGTAAGCCGTTTAATTACCGATACTTCCTTTGCCGAGCTTGCGCCGCAAGCCTTGTTTACGTTTATAAATCCCGTCATATGTTTTGATATACCGCGTAAGTGAGTCTGTCAATAACCTCTTCAAGCGAGCCGAACAACATACAGCCGCTGGCAAGAACGTGTCCGCCGCCGCCGAATGTGCTTGCAACCGCATTGACGTTTACTTTGCCCTTGCTGCGAAGCGATACTTTATACTGTCCCTCGCGATACTCCATTACAGATGCGGCAACCTGTACGCCGTCGACCGTAAGAGGAAAATCAACAAAGCCTTCCGTCATGCTCTTTTCCGCACCCACGCTTTGCAAATCGCTTAATGAAATAGTAATAATTGCGAATCTGTCGTCAAGCAAAAAACGCATTTTACTCATAACTTTGCCGTACAAAAGCGCGCGTTGCTTGGGTTGACGAGTAAACATTTGATAGTTTATTAGGTTACAGTCCGCACCCTTTTCCCGTAAAAACGCCGCAAGACGATATGTTTCTGGAGTGACGTCGGAATGAGTGAAATTGCCGCTGTCGGTTATAAGCCCCAGCATTAACAGGTTTGCAATATCGTTTGTAACCTGCCAATCCGAAACTTTGAAAAGCCGAGTTACAATTTCGCAAGTTGCGGTACACTGCGTTACGCAGTTATATTTGCCGTATCCGTCGTTGGATATATGGTGGTCGATATTTACCGTTACTCCCTTCATTTTGACATAGTCGCGTTGATATATGCCAAGCCGCGCCACGTCCGCACAGTCCACCGTAACAAAAGCGTCAAAGTCGATTTCGGGCAAATGCGTTTTGATTTTAGAGACGGCAGAAAGAAATAGAAACTTAGTCGGATCAAACTCGTCGCAACACATATACGCGGTTTTGCCCAGGTTTTCAAGCGCCAAAAGTAATGCAAGTCCACTTCCTATCGCGTCTCCGTCGGGACGGATATGACAAAAAATTGCAACTTTTTCGGCTGAATTTAATATTTCTGCTATCTCTTCAAGACTGTTATTTTTCATCTTTGTCAAGTTCGGAAAGAATTTTATCAATCTTTTCCCCGTACTCCATACTTTCGTCTTTAATAATTCTTAGTTCGGGTACGGTTCGCAAATGCATTATTTTTGAAAGTTCGTGGCGGATTATGCCCGAGTTTTGTCTCAAAATTTCAAAGCTGTCCGCCGCACGCTCTTTGTCCGTGTCGTATATGCTTATATAGACTTTCGCAGTCTTTAAATCGGGGGCAACGTCTACGCTTGTCACGCTGATTATTGCCGAAAGTCTTGAAAACTCGCTGCGCATTTTCAAAGAAATTATATTTGAAATTTCTTTTTGAAATTCTCCGCCGAGTCTTTCACCCCTTAAACCTTTCATATTAGCTCCTTTATTTAAGGCGGTCAATCGCGTATCTCTTCAATTAGATAGCACTCGATTATATCGCCTATCTTTATGTCGGTAAAGCCCTCGATAGAGCAACCGCATTCAAAGCCCGCAGCGACTTCTTTTACGTCGTCCTTAAAGCGTTTGAGCTGCTTTACGTTGCCTTCGACAATCAATATATCCTCGCGGTAAATTCTCAATTTGCCGCCTCTTTGAATTTTGCCGTCAAGCACATAGCAACCGGCAATGTTGCCGACGCCCGTAATTTTGAAGGTCTGACGTACTTCGCACTTGCCGAGCAAAATTTCTTGATATTTGGGAGCGCGCAAACCTTTGAGCGCCGCCGTCATATCGTCCAATAGCTCGTAAATTATTCTGTAAGTTCTGACGTCTACCTTGCTGCGCTCGGCAAGAACCTTTGCCTTGGCGTCGGGACGAACGTTAAAACAAAGTATTATTGCCTTGGCAGACTCGGCAAGCATTACGTCTGTTTCCGTAACCGCGCCCGCCGCGCTGTGTATTACTTTTACCTGCACTTCGTCGTTTGAAAGTTTTAATACCGACTGTTTTACCGCTTCTACAGAGCCCTGAACGTCGCCTTTGATAATAAGATTGAGGTTTTTAATCTCGGCGTCGGGCATATCTCCAAATGCTTCGACAAAGTCTGTTTTAACGCGCGACTTCATCTTTTCAAAGCTTATCTTGTCTTTACGCTCGGAAAGAACCTGCTTCATAAGCTCTTGCGAGACGGCGTTTATAGTTTCTCCCGAATTGGGAACTTCTTCAAAGCCCAAAACGTTTACCGCAGTCGAAGGTCCTGCCGATTTAACAATTTTACCGCTGTCGTCAATCATTGCGCGAACCTTACCCGTAGTAAGTCCCGAAATTATATTGTCACCCGTGTGCAGAGTTCCGTTTTGAACGAGCACCGTTGCGACGGGACCCTTGCCTTTATCAAGCCTTGCCTCTATAATTATACCGCGCGCCTCTCTGTCGGGATTTGCAAGCAGCTCCTTCATTTCGGCGGCAAGTATCAAGCTTTCAAGAAGGTTGTCGATACCCTCTCCCGTCTTACAGGATATGGGGCAAACTATCGTCTTGCCGCCGTAGTCCTCGGGGAAAATTTCATAGCGCATTAAATCCTGCTTGATTTTTTCAATATTTGCGCCCGTCTTATCTATCTTATTGACTGCAACTATAATTTCTACGCCTGCAGCCTTTGCGTGGTTGATCGCTTCCACCGTCTGAGGCATAATGCCGTCGTCCGCGGCAACTACCAAAATTACTATATCGGTTACCTGTGCACCTCTTGCGCGCATTGCGGTAAACGCTTCGTGTCCCGGAGTATCGATAAAGGTTATGCCCTTGTCGCCGACTTTTACCGTATATGCGCCGATATGCTGCGTAATTCCGCCGGCTTCTCCCGCCGTTACCTTGGATTTACGGATATAATCCAAAAGCGAAGTTTTGCCGTGGTCGACATGCCCCATTACTGTAACTACGGGAGCGCGAGGAACAAGGCTTTCGATTTCTTCGACAGTGTCTGCCTGCTGCTCGATGAGTACGTCCTCAGCCGTCTTTTCGGGCTTATATTCAAGTTCAACGCCGAAATCCGCAGCAATAAGTGCAGCCGTATCGTAGTCGATTGACCCGTTTATGTTGTTTATTATACCCTCTTTGAAAAGGCGGTTTACAATGACGCTTGCCGTGACGCCGATTTTTTCGGAAAGCGTCTTAATGGGTATATCGTCTGTCGTAACTATTGCGTGCTCGATTTTTATAGTGGGCGCAGCTTTTTGCTTGTCTTTCTTTACCCTTAACTTTCTGTAACCACTCTTGTTCTCGTCAAAGTCCTCGACAGTTGCGCCCTGCTGTTTTACAAGCGCGCGCTTTGACAGTGTCTTTTTATCCTTTTCAATATAAGTTTTCTCAAAACTCTTTTTCTTATCCGCACCGAAATTCTTTGCCTTGCCCGTCGGAGCAGGAACCGCCGAAGGCGCAGGCGCGTTGAACCTGGGCGCCGTGCCGGGGCGTTGCTGCGCGCCCGTGCGATTGGGATAACCGGCGTTGCCGTTTGTATTATTTCTCGGAGGACGGGAATCGCGGTTTATAAACGTCTTATTTTCGCCCTTGGGTTGCTTGGGACTATATTGCGAAGTGGGAAGCCTGCCCGAGCCCTGCAAATTTTTAGCATTTTCCTGATATGAAGCTATGCGCCTTGCCGTGCTGGGAGGCAATGCCGGCTTTGCAGGTTTCTGAGGAACTTCGGCAGGTTTTTTGTCGGAAGTTTCCGCTTTGCGAACGGGTGTCTTCTCCTCGCTTTCTTCAGCCTTTTCAAGGTTCGCCTGTTTTTCGGGCTGTTCGGCAACTGCAACTTCTTTAACCTCGGTCGGTTTAGTTGAAGGTTTATTTTCTTTTTCGGGCAAAACAGACTGTTCGGGCGCGGTAGCTACTTCTTGCGCCCTGTCGCTGTTTGCCGCGTTGTTTACACTTTCTTCAACGCTTACGCTTTCTTCGACAGCTTTTACTCGTGCGGATTCCTCTTCAAGCTTTTTAAGTTTTATAGCCGCCTGCAAATCATTAAGCTTTTTTAATATTTCGGAAGCCGACTTTTCTGCCGACGAAACTTTTTTCGAAAGTTCGGCGGCAACTCCGCTAAGCTTATTTATATTTTCAATATTCTCATATCTTGCCATATTTTAAAAACTGCCTCCGCAATACAATTCGTAATTTTCCTCTTGACTATCCAAAATGGCTTTTGCCAGACTTTCATCGCGTATAGCCGCCAATTTACAGTCGGGCTTGTTTACCGCAACGTCAAATCCGCTTTTGCATATAAGCAACGGGCAATCGAACCTATTTTTGAATTTGAGCGCCAGCCGCTTTGAATTATTTGCCGCGCCTCCGTCCATTATCAAAAGATGAACCCCGCCGCGCAGCGTGGAAATTGCACCCGAACCGAGCGCTATCTTTCTCGATTTGATACAAAAACCAATAAAAGTTTCAATTCTGCTTTTTGACAAAATACTCCTCCTCGATAGCGGTATAAATTTGCTCGTCAACCGCACAGGAAAATACTTTATTTAAAAGCCGTTTGTTTTTTAATTTTTTTATACACTCGATATTGTCGCAGATGTACGCACCTCTGCCCGAGGCTTTGAATGAAAAATCAATAAAAATTTCTCCCTCTTTATTGCGCACTATTCTCAGCATCGATTTTTTATCGATTAACTGTCTGCACGCAACGCACATTCTGAGCGGCGTCTTTTTATCTTGCATTTTAACCCTTTAATTACTCTTCGACGTTTTCCTCTATATCGGTTATATCCGTCAATAAATCGTCGTTTTCGTCAAACTCTTCTTCGCTGCCCAAATTGAGCGATGATGCTACCGACTCGCTTTTCACGTCTATCTTCCAGCCCGTAAGTCTTACCGCAAGTCTTGCGTTTTGTCCGTCTTTACCGATTGCAAGCGAAAGCTTATCGTCCGGAACGACGGCCATAGCCGTCTTTTCTCCGTCGAGCTGAGTTACGGAAATAACCTTTGCGGGAGATAGAGCCTTTGCAATAAATTCAAGCGGATTTTCGCTCCAAGGAATTATATCTATCTTTTCTCCGCGCAGCTCCTCGACAACGGCGTTTACTCTTGCGCCCTTGTTGCCTACGCACGCGCCGATTGCGTCAACCCTTTCGTCTTCGGAGTAAATTGCGATTTTCGTTCTTGCTCCGGCTTCGCGGCTGATTTCCTTTATTACCACAGTGCCCTGTTTGATTTCGGGTACTTCCTCTTCAAACAGCTTTCTTACAAGTCCGGGAGCCGAACGGCTTACAAGCAACTGCGCGTTTCTAGCGCCGCTCTTTACGCGCTTTACAAATACTTTAATCTTTTGGTTCACAACGTATTTTTCACCGGGTACCTGATCGGAGGGAAGCATAAGTCCCTCTATCTGTCCCTTGCCGATTTCTATATAGACGTTTTTGCCGTCAAGCTTTCTGACAACGCCGACTAAAAGCTCGCCTTCCTTGTCGGAAAACTCGTTCATAGCTCTGTCGCGCTCGGTTTCGTGAAGTTTTTGCAAAATTACCTGTTTGGCGGTTTGAGCCGCGATACGGCTGAAATCCTTGGGAATAAGCTTTTCACGAACCTTGTCACCCAGCTTATAGCTCTTTTTCAAAGTACGCGCGTCGTCGAGCGAAATTTCGTTTTCGGGGTCGGTTACTTCTTCAACTATAGTTCTTACAGTGTAAAAATCCATAGTGCCTTTTTCATAATTAGTCTTGATTTCAACCGTTCCGACAGCGCCTGCGTATTGCTTTTTACAAGCCGATACAAGCGCGTTTTCAAGAGCTTCTAAAAAAATCTCCTTAGGAATGCCCTTTTCCTTTTCCAAATCCTCAAGTGCCAAAAAGAATTCTTTAAAATCTTTACTTGTCATTATCTATCTCCCGACTCAGTCAAATTTAATTGCTTTGTTGATTTTTGCTATTTTATTGCGGCTTATTTTAAGTTCTTCTCTTTCGGTCTTTATCGTTACCGTATTTTCGTCAAACGCAACAAGCACGCCTTCTATAAATTTTTGTCCCTTTAACGGTGCAAACAGCTTTACCTCGACTTCCCCCTGCAAGTTCCGCTCGAAGTCGCGTTCTGTTTTGAACGGCCTGTCAAGCCCCGGGCTCGACACGTTTAGCGTATATGGCAAATCGTAGGTCGGGTCAAGCTCGTCAATGGGATCGAGTATCGCATTGTGAAACCTTTCGCAAGTGTCGAGGTCCACGCCCGTCGGAGTTTCTATATATACCGTAAGAGCGCAAGACTTGTCGTTCCACTCCAAATCGACAATTTCAACGCCCATAGGTTGAGCGATTTTTTCCAAAAAGCCGAGTATCTCCGCTAAGGGTTTAATTTTCATAATTCCTCTTTATATAACTATTGAGTGCCTGTCAAAGGCACTCAATCTTAAAATTACGATTAAGGTTAGCCTTATTTTAACACATATACTTTTAAATTGCAAGCGTTTTGGCAAATTATTGAAACTTTGGCAAAGATTTTTTAAGTTTTATAAGCTCGATAAATATTTTTGCCGTAGTCAACGCGTCGTCGGTTGCCCTGTGGTGATTGAAAGTTATGTTGAACTTTTCGGCAACCGTATTTAATTTATAGTTGGATAAAAACAGCAGCTCTTGAGAAAGCGGAATTGTATCTATGAGCTTGCGCTCTAAAATATAGCCGAGGTTTGCACAATAATAATCCACAAATTTATAGTCGAACCCGACAATGTTATGACCGACAAGCACGCTGCCTTGACAAAACTTGAAAAAGTCGGGCATTACCTTTTCATAAGTGGGCGCATCCTTTACCATATCCTCGGTTATGCCCGTAAGGTTAATAATTTCGTCGGACAGCTTTTTTTGCGGATTTATAAAAGTAGAAAAACACTCGCAAATTACGCCGTTTTCTATTTTAAAAGCGCCTATTTCTATTATTTTATCCATATTTCCCGTTATGGGAGAGGAATTAAGACCTGTGGTTTCCAAGTCGAAAACTACAAATGTTTGCTTTTTTAAGCACTCGGGGACCGCGGTATTTGCAAACAAATCGGTCTGTTGCATATCCGTATATTGTACGGGTTTAACGGTATTATAGTATCTCGGCACAGGTTTGGACTGACGTTTTTCGGGTTTAAAGCCCTCGGGAATTTTGCCGAAATCGATAAGCTTTGCGGTATAGCGCAAATTGCCCTTAAATTCTTCGTTTAGTCCCGTACATACTATGCTGTCGCCGACTTGCAGGTTTTGAATTTTTTCTATGGTTTTAAGCCTCGGAAAGTAAGTTATCTGCGCAACGGCGGTGTTGTCGTTGAGTGTAAAAATATAGTACTTTTTTTCTGCTTTTTTTTGATTTACATAGCTTCTTTCGCGTATATCCTCGATTGTGCCGCAAACAATCACTTCGTCCTTGGCAATGTTCAAATCACTGAGATAAGTAGCGTGCGACAGCAGCTTTTCTCCCTCTAAAAAGGAAAAATCCTCTATTTTAAATGTTCTGACAGGCATTTCGAACTCCGGCTCGTCATGGTACTCTTCAACTTCGATTGACTCGATATCTATGCTCGAATCTATGATTTTGCCGTAAAATTCACCGCAAAAGTTGGATTTTAGATATTTATTTAACCTGTCGCATAAATCGACGGGGGCAATTTCTTTGAGTACTTTTATAGTGTATTCAAACGCACCGTCCAACTTTTTTACCGAAATATCGCTTTCGTCAAGCGTTGCGAAAACCGCCTTGTTGTATGCTTCGATTGCCGAATATATCTTCTTTTTAATCATTTCTTCATCGGGCGCAAGCTTTGAAATTTCAACTTCGAGCCCGAAGTAATCGGGTACGTATTTTTTTAATATTTTTTCGGCTTGAACTTTGTCGGCGGCGGTAAAGCTTATATCAGTAACCAGACGCACCCTTACAAGCGATTTTTTTTCAAGAGTAATCGAGCTGATTATTAAGTTTTTGAAATTGGGAGCGCACGCCATCAATTCACTTATTATTTTTTCCGTCATTTAAAAGTATGTCTATCTCCTTAAAAAACTCGCTCTCGGCGGCTTCGCGCGGTACTTTGCGCGTTTCTTCTCCCTTGAATATCAAACAGTAGTCGCTTGCGCCGGCTATACCCAAATTGCAGTCCTTTGCCTCTCCCGGGCCGTTGACGACACAACCCATAACGGCAATTTTTAACGGAACATTATAGCTTTCGACATAAGCCGCCACCTTTTTTGCGAGCGACATGGAATCCCAAAGGCATCTGCCGCAAGTAGGGCAGGAAATCACGTTGACATAGTTATTGTCAAGTCCAACGGCGCGAAGCAGCCTTTTTGCTGCCAATACTTCCTTTACCGAGTCGTCGGTTATAGATACGCGCAGCGTGTCCCCGATTCCGTCGATAAGCAGAGTGCCCAAAGCCGCGCAGGATTTGACCACGGCCATTTCTTCTGTTCCGGCTTCGGTCACGCCTATATGAAGTGGATAATCCGTTTTTTGCGAAAGCAATCTGTACGCCTTTACGGTTAGCGGAACGCTTGAAGCTTTAACCGATATAACAATGTCGTTTACGCCGTATTTTTCGAGCTTGGCAACGCTTGCAAGCGCGCTTTCAACCAAAGAATGCTCGTTCTTGCCGTATTTTTCGAGGTATTCGCGCTCGACGCTGCCCGTATTTGCTCCGACGCGGACGGGAATTTTATGTGCCTTTATACAGTCGGCAACGTATTTTATATTTTCTTCTCCGCCGATATTACCGGGATTTAAGCGAACCTTATCGGCGCCGCTTTCTATTGCGAGCGCAGCGAGCTTTGCGGAAAAATGTATGTCCGCCACCAGAGGTGTTTTTATATTTTGCCGTATAGTCCTAATTGCCGCGGCGTCCGCTTCGTCGAGAACGGAAACCCTGATTATCTCGCAACCGCAATTTTCAAGCGCGGAAATTTGCGAGAGAACGGACGCAATATCAGACGTTTTCGCAGTGCACATTGATTGAATTTTGACGCTTGCGCCGCCGCCGACAGCTACGTCTTTGACGTATATTTTTTTTGTTGTTTTTGACATATCGTTATAAAGCGCAACAAAACCGTTGCAAAATTATTGCGACGGTTCGGCTGTTAAAAAATTATTTTTTATTGTCCATAATTGCCTGAAGTTCGCGCATAAAGCTTTCCACATCCTTGAATGAACGGTAAACGCTTGCATAGCGGACGTATGCGACTTCATCGTATTTTTTCAACTCTTCCATTACCATTTCACCGATTTGCTTCGATGAAATTTCCTGCTCCATAGAGTTATAAACTTTTTTAACTACTGCGGAAACCATTTCGTCTATCGCTTCAAGAGAAACGGGGCGTTTTTCGCACGATTTTATTATGCCGTTTTTTATTTTGCGCGCGTCAAAAGCTTGCCGCAAGCCGCTTGACTTGACTACGAGAACGGGTGTGTCCTCGATAGTTTCGTAAGTCGTATAGCGCTTACCGCATTTTACGCACTCTCTTCTTCGGCGTATAGTCCTGCCTTCGTCGGCAGAACGGCTGTCTATAACTTTGCTGTCCTCACAGCCGCAAAACATACACTTCATATTTACCTCTTGTACTGCTGTTTATTTGAAATATTTAACGCCGCTTTCGAAAATTTTCATATCGAAATTGCCGTCAAAGTTTTTATAAAGGTTTACGCCCTTTCTCTCGCTGTGTCCCATTTTGCCGAACACTCTGCCGTCGGGTGAAGTTATACCCTCGATTGCCCACATACTGCCGTTGGGGTTGTAGGGGGATTGCATAGTGGGTTTTCCCGTTAAATCGACATATTGCGTAGCGATCTGTCCGTTCTTTTTCATAAGCTCGAGCTCGTGGAGCGGAGCGACTATCTTGCCCTCGCCGTGAGATACGGGTACTGCGTATATTTCTCCCGTTTTGCAAGCCGATAGCCAGGGGCTTAAATTTGAAGCTACGCGAATATTGACCATAGTCGAAACGTGGCGCGAAATGTTGTTGTAGGTAAGCGTGGGAGAATTTGAAGTAAGCGGACAAACCTTGCCGTAGGGAACAAGCCCAAGCTTGATTAACGCCTGAAAACCGTTACAGATACCGAGAACAAGCCCGTCGCGTTTATCCAAAAGCTCGCTTATCCTTTCGGATATGGCCGGATTTTTAAACGTAGTTGCTATAAACTTGCCCGAGCCGTCGGGTTCGTCACCGCCCGAGAAACCGCCCGGAAATGCGATAATATTTGCACTGTCGATAGCTTTAATTATTGCTTGAACGCTCTCTTCGATGTCGCGCGCGCTGCGGTTTTTTACAACAAGGATTTGTGTTTCGGCGCCTGCCGCTTCAAACGCCCTTGCAGTGTCGAGCTCGCAGTTGGTACCGGGGAACGCAGGAATAAACACGCGAGGCTTTGCCGTTTTGACGGAAATGTTTCGATACTTGCCGCCCGAGCTATAGTCGCAGTCGGGAACGTTGCCTTCGGCTTTTGCCGTAGAGGGGAACACGCCGTCAAGCTTTTTAACAAACGCCTCTACCGCTTTCGAGCTTTCGACTTTTTCACTGCCGAGCGTAAAGCCGCTTGCGCTTGTCTTACCGAGATACACTGTTTGTATGCCGTCAAATGCGCTTATGTCGTCGCACGAAATTATTATATCTCCGTAACGCTCGGTGAACGCTTCGTCATAGCTGCATTCAAAGTCAAACCCGAGTCCGTTACCAAAGCAAGATTTTGCAACGGCACAGGCTGCACCGCCCTGTTCTACGACGGTTGCAAATGTGACTTTTTGGGCTGCAACCGCGGCATATATGGCGGTGTACAGTTTTTTAAGAGCTTCAAAGTCGGGAATTTGCGCGCTGTCTTTGGGTATGGGCAAGAGATATAATTTTTGCGCTTTTTCTTTAAGTACGTTGGTTATAAGTTTGCTTGCCTTTGCAGGAGCCAGAGCAAACGAAATGAGTGTGGGCGGAACGTCGATATCCTCGAAAGTGCCGCTCATACTGTCCTTTCCGCCTATTGCGCCGAGCCCTAAATTAATTTGAGCATACAGCGCGCCGAGCAGCGCAGACAAGGGCACGCCCCATCTCTTTTTATCGCTTCTGAGGCGCATAAAGAACTCTTGCAGAGTCAGCCTTATATCCTCGAACTTTGCGCCGCTTGCAACAACCTTTGAAACCGAAGTTACTATCGAGTAGATAGCTCCCGTAAAAGGGGACGACGACATGAGGTCTGGATTATAACCGTAAGCGGAAACGGTACAGTCATCCGTTTCCCCTCCCGTTAACAGCGCGGCCATTGCTGTCACGGGAGTGAGCTGGTATTTGCCGCCGAAGGGCATAAATACGGACTTTGCGCCGATAGTTGAGTCAAAATTTTCCGAAAGACCCTTTTTTGAGCAGACGTTGAGTGAGGAAAGATTTTTAATAAACTTATCCTCAAAGCCCAGCTTTTCGGTCGACGAGAAATAGTTTGTTACGTTTTCGGTAATTTCCGCGTCGGTAACCTGTTTTACTCCGTTTGTATCAAGAAAATCACGCGAAATATCCACAATAGCCTTGCCGCGGTGGTACATTTTCATTCTTCTGTCGTCAGTGACCTTAGCCACTACCGTTGCGGTAAGATTTTCTTCCGCTGCAAGCGCAGTAAATTTTTCAACGTTTGCCGCGTCGATTACGACAGCCATTCTCTCCTGCGATTCGGAAATTGCCAGCTCGGTGCCCGAAAGCCCCTCGTACTTTTTAGGAACTTTGTCAAGCTCTATAATAAGTCCGTCCGAAAGCTCTCCTATAGCTACGGATACGCCGCCTGCGCCGAAGTCGTTACATTTTTTTATAAGCGTGGTTGCGTTTTTATTTAAAAAGAGGCGTTGAAGCTTTCTTTCGGTAAGCGCGTTGCCCTTTTGAACTTCCGCGCCGCATGTCTGAACCGACTTTTTATCGTGGGCCTTTGACGAACCCGTCGCACCGCCGCAGCCGTCGCGGCCCGTTTCTCCGCCGAGAAGAACTATTACATCCCCCTCTTTGGGCTTTTCACGATAAATCATATCGGAAGTTGCACCGCCGACGACAAAGCCCGTTTCAAGCCTCTTTGCCTTATATCCGGGGTGGTAAACCTCGTCTACCTGTCCCGTAGCAAGACCTATCTGGTTGCCGTAAGACGAAAATCCCGCTGCCGCGGTCTTTGTAATTACACGCTGAGGAAGCTTGCCGGGAATAGTATTTTCAATGGGCTCGGTAGGATCTGCCGCGCCCGTAATACGCATTGACTGCAAGACGTATGTTCTGCCCGAAAGAGGGTCGCGTATAGCACCGCCGAGACAGGTTGCAGCACCGCCGAACGGCTCGATTTCCGTAGGGTGGTTGTGCGTTTCGTTTTTGAACATTACGGTATATTTCTGTTTTTTGCCGTTCAATGTTGCGTCAATCTTTATCGAGCAGGCGTTTATTTCGTCAGACTCGTCAAGATTGTCGAGCTTGCCCTCTTTTTTAAGCTTTTTAACGGCAATAGTTGCAATATCCATAAGACAAGGATATTTGTCCGAACGTTCCGCATACAGCTCGGCAAATAAATTTTGATAGAGCTTTAACGCCTTTTCAACGTGAGCGTTGTTGCCGTTTATCTCAATATTTTTTATTTCGGTTGCAAAAGTTGTGTGTCTGCAATGGTCGGACCAATATGTATCTATAACTTTAATTTCCGTTTCGGTGGGGTCGCGGCGTTCCTTAACGAAGTAATCACGGACAAAAATCAAATCCTCCTCCGACATTGCAAGCCCCATTTTGGCGTGATATGCCCGAACTTCCGCGTCCGTATAGTTTATAAACCCTTCCAACTGCTTTACATCGTCGGCAACGACCGTTTCGTGAACGAGCGACTGCGGCTTATCAAGCGCAACCTCTTCGCTTTCGACGGGATTTATAAGATGATTTTTTAGTTTTTCAAGCTGTTTGCCGTTTACACCCGAAACAGCATAAACCCGCGCGCATTTGATGAGCGGACGCTCTTTTTGCGTTAAAAGCTGAACGCACTGCGCCGCGCTGTCCGCGCGCTGGTCGTACTGACCAGTGAGATAAGCAATTGCAAATACTTCGTAATCTTCGGAAAATTCGACCGTTTCATAAAATACGTTATCGACGGGGGGCTCGGAAAACACGCAGGGAACCGCCGCCTCGAACTCTTGCTTAGTCAATCCCTCGACGTCGTATCTCAAAAGCTGACGAACGTCTTTTACGTCTATTTTAAGGAGGTTTTGTGCGTCCTCCTTTATTTTTTTTGCCTGTAAATTATCCTTTTTTTCAACAAAAATTCTGTAAATCATCTTAATAACCTTAAAATTAACCTTCGCGGTATTTGACGCCTATATCCGTCCTGTAAAACATACCGTCCCACTCTATTTTATGCGCTGCATTGTAAGCTTTTCTTCGCGCTTCTTCAACGTTTTTGCCCTTTGCCACTACGCCCAGAACTCTACCGCCGTTTGTAACGAGCTTGCCGTCCTTTCTTGCAGTGCCTGCGTGAATTACAGTTACATCTCCGATATCTCCTATTTTTATCTCTTTACCTTTGACGTAGCTCAACGGATAACCGCCGCTTGCAAGTACCACGCAAACGCAAGCGCCGTCCTCCCACTCAATCTTAATATCCGCAAGCCGCTCTTCTGTAACAGCCTCGAATATATCCATAAGGTCTGTCTTTAACATAGGCAGAACGACCTGAGTTTCGGGATCGCCGAAGCGTGAGTTATACTCCACCACTTTCATACCCTTGTCGGTACGCATAAGTCCGAAATACAGACATCCTTTAAAGGTTCTGCCCTCGGCGTTCATCGCATTCATGGTGGGTATCATTATCGTCTGTAAAACTTCTTGTTCAAGCTCTTTTGTCCAGAACGGGCAGGGAGAAAACGTACCCATACCGCCCGTGTTAAGCCCCCTGTCTCCGTCGCTTGCGCGCTTGTGGTCGCACGAGGTTATCATTGGAACTATCGTCTTGCCGTCGGTAAACGCAAGAACGGAAACTTCTTCACCCGGGTTGTATTTAAGCCCCTTTAAATATTCTTCTACCAAAACAACGTTACCTGCCGCACCGAAAGACTTGTCAAGCATAATTTCTTTCAAGCCCTCTTCCGCCTGCTTCAACGTTTCGCAGACAAGCACGCCTTTGCCGAGCGCAAGTCCGTCGGCCTTCAAAACTATGGGCGCGCCCTTTTCGCGAACGTATTGCAGTGCCTTGTCATAGCTGTCAAAAGTCTGCGCCTCAGCCGTGGGAATATTGTATTTTTTCATCAAATCCTTTGAAAAAGCCTTGCTCGACTCTATTATTGCCGCGTTCTTTCTCGGTCCGAAACAGCGCTTGCCCATAGCCTCGAGTTCGTCGACAAGCCCAAGCGCGAGAGGGTCGTCGGGGGCGACGACGTAATAGTCTATTTCAGGGTGTTCTTCGGCAAATTTTTTTACCGCCTCGATATTCATGTAATCGACGTCAACGTTTTCGGCTATCTCTGCGGTGCCGGCGTTGCCCTTCATACAGTAAAGTTTTTCAACGCGCCTGCTCTTTTTCAAAGCAAGAAGAATTGTGTGTTCGCGTCCGCCGTTTCCTATTACAAGAACGTTCATATGTACTCCAAAAAAATTTTTATCAGTGTTTGAAATGTCTGTCGCCTACGAACACCATTGCTATACCTGCGGCGTTGCAGGCATCAACCGAAGCCTTGTCCTGAACCGAACCGCCCGGCTGAATTATAGCGGTTATACCTGCCTTTACACACTCTTCGACGCAATCGGGGAAAGGGAAAAATGCGTCGGACGCCATAACAGAGCCCTTAGCTTGCCCTCCGGCGTGGGCTATTGCCTGTTGCGCCGCCCAAATTCTGTTGGTCTGTCCCATGCCTATGCCCGTCGTCCTGCCCTGCTTACCAATTACAATGGCGTTGGATTTTGTGTGTTTGACTACTTTCCAATTGAAAAGTAAAGCTTCAACCTCTTCCGCCGTAGGCGCACGGTCGGTCACAACGCCAAGCCCGTAAACCGTCCTCTGCTTTCCGCCGGGCGTCGTTTCGGTTTGAGAAGAAGCCTTTGTTTTAAATAAGTTCATATCTTCGTCGCGGATAAGACTTTCATCGTACTGCTGAACAAGAAGTCCGCCGTACACCTTTTTCATGTCGTAAGCCGAAGCCGCGCGCTTTGTTGAAATTTCGTCAATCTGCAAAAGTCTGATATTCTTTTTCTGTTCGAGAATTGCCAAAGCCTCATTTGTATATGAAGGAGCCATTACAATCTCTATAAATATTTTATTTATTTCGTTGGCGGTAGCCTGGTCCACAGTGCCGTTTATTGCAAGTATTCCGCCGAATACCGAAACGGGGTCGCTCTCGTAGGCACGCATATATGCCTCGTGTACGCTCGTTCCGGTGCCGACACCGCAGGGATTTGCGTGCTTGCAAGCAACCACCGCAGGGGTCGTGCCGAACTCCTTTAAAAGTTCCAACGCGCCGTTGGCATCGTTGATATTGTTGTAGGAAAGCTCTTTGCCCCAAAGCTGCTTTGCGCTTGAAAGCGAGCCTATACGCGTAAACTGCTCTCTATAGAAAACAGCTTGTTGCTGAGGATTTTCTCCATAGCGCATATCCTGCGCTTTTTCGTATGCAAACGTAACTTCATCGGGGAATCGAATGCCGAGCTGCGACGCGAGATAGTTTGATATAAGGCTGTCGTAAACCGCAGTGTGTGCAAAAACCTTGTATTGCAGATATTTCTTTGTTTCGAGAGTAACTCCGCCCTGTTTTAACTCTGCCAATACTCTGTCATAGTCCTTGGGGTCCACTATTACCGCGACGTCCTGATAGTTTTTAGCCGCCGCTCTTATCATTGTAGGACCGCCTATATCGATATTTTCGACGCATTCGGCAAAGTCCGCACCCTTCTGCAAGGTAGCTTTAAAGGGATAGAGGTTTACGCAGACAACGTCGATAGTGTTTATGTTGAGCTTTTCAAGCTGAGCCATATGCTCGGGATTTGAACGCATCGCAAGAAGTCCTGCGTGAACATTGGGGTGCAAGGTCTTTACTCTGCCGTCAAGACACTCGGGAAAGCCCGTAATTTCGGAAATACCTATTACATTCAAACCTGCGTCCTTTAACGCCTTTGCGGTTCCGCCCGTAGATATTATTTCGAATCCGTTTTCACAAAGCCCCTTGCAGAACTCTACAACTCCCGCTTTGTCAGATACGCTGACAAGCGCACGCTTCTTCATTTCCATACTTTCAAACCTCCGAAAAATATATAATTTTTTATAAAATAGTTACTTCTCTGCCGTTTTTGATTATTTTGCCCTCGCAAAGCTTTCTTACGCAATAGGGCAACAGCTCGTGCTCGACCTCTAAAACCCGCTTTTGCAAGCTTTCGGCGGTGTCACCGCTTTTTACCTCTACCGCGCGCTGAGCGATTATCGCGCCGCCGTCTGGAATTTCGTTTACGAAATGCACCGTGCAGCCCGTAACCTTTGCGCCGTATTCCAAAACAGCGCCGTGCACTTTAAGTCCGTAATATCCCGAACCGCAAAACGAGGGAATAAGCGAGGGATGAATGTTTATTATTTTATTTTCAAACGACTTTATGAAGCTGTCCGGAATAATTTTAAGCCAACCGGCAAGCACTATGTAGTCAACCCTGTTAATATTGAGAAAATAAGTAAGCTGATTATACAGAGTTTCAAGGTCGGGATAATCGCTTTTTGCAAATACACCCGTAGATATGCCGTGCTTTTGCGCCCTTTCGATTGCGCCTATTCCCTGCTTGGAGGCAATAAGACAGCTTATTTCACAGAACTTGTTTTTTTCGTTGGCGTCTATTATCGACTGAAAATCAGTACCCGAGCCCGACGCAAATACGGCTATTCTTTTCATTTGAGTTTGACACCCTGACCCTTTGTAGTAACTCCTAAAATCACGCACTCCTCGCCCGTCTTTTCAAGCTGTTTGATAGTGGCGTCCACGTCCTTTTTATCCACGCAAACCACCATACCTATACCCATATTGAACGTATTGTAAATTTGGTTGTCTGTAAGCGAAGCGCGTTTTTGCATTACGCGGAAAATTGCGGGAACTTCATATGATTTGGTGTTTATTTCACAGCCTATGCCGTTAGGAAAAATACGCGGAATGTTCTCTATAAAACCGCCGCCCGTAATGTGAGCAATACCCTTGACTTTTACCGCTTTTATTAGTTCGAGAATGCTGTTTACATATATTTTTGTAGGGGTGAGCAATACGTCAATAGGGCATGCGCCGAGTTCTTCGTCAAACTTTTTCAAAGTTTCAATGTCCTCTCCCCACAGTTTTCTGACAAGCGAATATCCGTTTGAATGTATGCCGCTCGACTTTATGCCGATGAGAACGTCTCCCTTTTTAATTGTTTTGCCGTTAATTATCTTTTTCTTGTCGACTACGCCTACGGCAAAACCTGCAATATCATAATCCCCGTCGGGATAGAAACCGGGCATTTCCGCCGTTTCTCCGCCTATTAAAGCCGCTCCGGACTGACGACAGCCCCTTGCCACACCCGAAACTACCGTAGCGACCTTTTCGGGGCTTAAAGCACCCGTTGCAAAGTAGTCCAAAAAGAACAGAGGCTTTGCGCCCTGACAAACTATATCGTTGACGCACATTGCAACCGCGTCAATACCTATCGTATCGTGTTTACCCGACAATATGGCGTATTTAAGCTTGGTTCCGACGCCGTCCGTGCCTGCAACGAGAACGGGATTTTTAACGTCCTTAGGCATCTGAAAAAATCCGCCGAACGAACCGATATCTCCCAAAACGCCCTCTGTATACGTAGACTTAACATGGTCTTTCATTAGTTTGACCGCTTCGTAACCTCTCTCTACGTCAACGCCGCTGTCCTTGTAAGAAATTGACATAACTTTTCTCCTTAAATATTAATTGGGGCGGGAATATGCCTTAGTTTAAGGCGTTTCCACGCTATTCAAACTTCAATTTATCCGTTTCGTAATCTTCAAGCGCATAGGGATACTCCCCGTTGAAGCAGCCGAGGCAAAAACCTGTTTTCGAGCCGCCGCAAGTAGCTAAGAGCTGGTCTACCGTGAGGTACTTTACGCTGTCCGCACCCAAACTTTCGCAAATTTGGTCTTCATTTTTATATGCGCCTATAAGCTGCGAATAGGTCTGAATATCTATTCCGAGATGACAGGGGTGCTTTATTATCGGAGAACAAATTCTGATATGCACCTCTTTCGCACCGGCGTTTCTGAGCATCTTTATTATTTTGCGCATTGTCGTTCCGCGCACAATAGAGTCGTCTATTAATATTACTCTTTTACCCCTGACGTTTCCGCGCAGAGCGTTCATTTTAACGCTCAAACTGTTTTCGCGCTGTCTTTGGTCGGGCTGAATAAATGTTCTGCCGACATAGCGGTTTCGTGCCAGCGCCTCTACAAAGGGTATTCCGCTCTCCTCCGCATAGCCGCGCGCCGCGACGTTTGCCGAATCGGGCACGCCCGAAACGAGATCGGCTTCGACGGGATAATTTTTAGCAAGCAATTTGCCAGCCTCTTTTCTTGACTCGTACACGCTGTAACCATCGAGAACAGAGTCGTGACGGGCAAAATAGACGTACTCGAAAATACACATTCTGCTACACTCGGGTACGCCGTCCATCATATACGAGTGTATGCCGTCGCTGTCTATGACGACTATTTCACCCGGTTTTACGTCGCGCAGATAGTTTGCTCCTACCGCGTCAAGAGCGCACGTTTCGCTTGCCACTATTACGTCGTCGTCGACTGTGCCGAGGCAAAGCGGACGGATACCGAACGGGTCGCGCACGGCAATAAGCTTGTCACACGTCATAATTACAAGCGCATACGAGCCCTTGAATTTGGCACAGGCACGCTTAACACCCGTAAGTATATCTCCGTCGGAAAGGCTGTTTATATATATTGCAATTACTTCGGAATCTATGGTAGTCTGAAAAACTGCGTTCTGCGCGATGAGTTCGTCGCGCAGATTTTTGGTATTTATAAGATTACCGTTGTGAGCAACCGCCATTCTGCCGCATTTGCCCGTAAATACGACGGGCTGGGCGTTCAAAAGCTGGCTTGCGCCCGTAGTCGAATAGCGAACGTGGCCTATTGCGATATCTCCCTCGGGCAAAGAGTCCAAATTGCCGTCGGCAAACACGTCGGAAACAAGTCCCATACCCTTGTAGTATGAAATTTTATCGGCAAACGCAACAGCTATACCGCTCGACTCCTGTCCCCTGTGTTGCAGAGCGTAAAGCCCGTAATAGACGGTATGCGCAACGTTACGGTTTTCCTGCGAATAGACGCCGAAAACGCCGCACTCTTCATTCATACTGTCAAAAGGCGCCTTTTTTGTTCTTAAATACATAATAACCCTTAATTTTAATTCTTATTGATTCTTTTGAAGATCTCCGCATAGGCGTCCTCTACCCCGCCCAAATCCCTGCGGAATCTGTCCTTATCAAGGCTGACGTGCTTGGTGGTATCCCAACTGCCTGCTTCCCAGAAGCGGCATGTATCGGGGGAAATTTCGTCTGCAAGTACAATTTCACCGTGGAATCTGCCGAACTCAAGCTTGAAGTCGATTAAATCGATATTTAGCTCCTTGAAGAAAGCTATCATATTTTCGTTTACGGCAAAAGCCATATTTTTAATTGTTTCGATTTCCTGCGCGGTGGCAAGATTGAGAGCAAGCGCGTGATAATCGTTGATTAAAGGGTCGCCGAGGTCGTCGTTCTTATACGAAAACTCGATTGTGGGAGCAGAAAATTTCGTTCCCTCCGCAACGCCGTATCTCTTTGAAAAGCTGCCTGCGGCAACGTTTCTTATAATTACCTCCAAAGGAACTATTTCAACCTTTTTTACGACGGTATTTCTGTCGTCGATTTCCTCGACAAAATGCGTTTGAATACCCTTCTTTTCAAGCATTGCCATCATGAGATTACTCATTTTGTTGTTAATTACGCCTTTGCCTACAATAGTACCCTTTTTAAGCCCGTTAAATGCGGTTGCGTCGTCCTTGTAAGACACAATTACATAATCGGGATTTTCGGTTGCGTAAACCTTTTTTGCCTTGCCTTCGTAAAGCTGTTCCTTTTTATCCATTTTTTTTAACTCCTCAAAAAAATATTTAGTCCTTTTAGGGCATCATTTGTTTAAAATAATTGAAATAACCGCAAGATATTACTTACGGTTATAATAAGACTACGTCAGATTTGCTCCAACTCGATTTGCAGAGCATTGTCGTCGCTATTGATTTTTTCGCGCATTTTAAGCTTGTATTCCAAAAGTTTTTCATCTATTTCAGGATATTTTACACCCAAAATCTGCAGTGCGAGCAGCCCTGCGTTTTCACCGGCGTTGACGCCTACGGTAGCAACCGGAATACCCGAGGGCATTTGCACTATCGACAGAAGGCTGTCCAAACCACCCATCATATCCGTCTTTACAGGCAACCCTATTACGGGCAGAGTAGTATTAGCCGCAATAACTCCGCCAAGGTGTGCGGCTTTGCCGGCTGCGCAGATTATAACCGCCGTGCCGTTCTTTTTCGCGTTGATTGAAAACTCGTGCGCCTCTTCGGGTGTGCGATGAGCGGAAATAACCCTTGTTTCGACCTCTACGCCGAAGCTTTTAATGACGCTGACGGCAGGTTTAACTACGCTGAAATCAGATTTACTGCCCATTAAAATCGATATCTTAGGCATTTTTCTCTCCGTATGTAATAGTTATTTTTTACCCATAATGTAAATATGGTGTTGTTGTATATTATAATTACCGTGTATATTGCCGCCGTAAATTTTTACGCCGTCATGCTTGTAAAGGCGCAGCGCGACGAATACGGTGATACCGGTGAAAAGCCTACGGGGGACGGCAAACTTATACTGTGCGCTATGCTCGGCGGCGCGGTTGCCGTATATGTATGTATGTTTCTTATGCGGTACAGGCTTAAAAATATGCTGTTTATGATACTTATGCCCGTAATAGGTGTATTAAACGTGTACTTCTTTTTCCTTGCTTACCGTTCGGGACTCAGTATATTTGTAATAAACGCCTCCGCTTTCGGACGCTTGCCCGTAGCTATACCATATTTATAAAGTTTAATCTAATTATAACACAACATATTGATAAAGCAAAGTGTTTGAAAAGAATTTTCAGAAAATTTGTAAGTAAAAATTTAGCATTTTTTTGCTTCAAATACTTGACAAATTTATTTAACGCAAAATCTCCGCCGATACGACGGAGATTTTGTAACTACTGTTATTTTTTATCGTGTTTGCAGTTGGAAGTACAACCGCTGCACGCCGAGCAGTCACAGCCGCAACAGCCGCCTTTTCCTTTGATTTTTTTATAAATCAAATACCCTGAAATGACTAAAACGGCAACGGATACCAAAACAATGACCGCAATATCTATTGGATTCATTTCTTTTTCTCCTTATTTTTTAAAACTATTACTACAGAAACTGCTACAACCGCCGCAAGCCATATAAACACCGTCCACCACCAGCTGCCCACAGTATAGACCGCCGCACCGACGACGTAGCTTGCAACTAACCAAAAAAGCAACGTCCATTTGAATTTACCCTTTTGTAATTCCGATTTTGCAGTAGCGCAAGCTGCAAAACATGGAATAGTTGTCATATTGAACGCAATAAACGCTATTAAAGCCGCAATAAACTGTTGTTGAGGCACTTGAGAACTTTGAGTTATTACATCTATAAGCCCGACAAGCTCCTGCACCCCGTCTTGAGTACCCGAGCCGGCATATGCGCTTATACAAATTGCAAGCGTAGTAAAAGTTGCAATTACGTTTTCCTTTGCAACAAGCCCTGTAATTACAGCCACGGCAAACACCCAGCCGAATTCCCCAAGCTGCGAACCGAACCCGAGCGGAGTAAACAGCGGCTGTAAAAGCATTCCGAGTGAGGCCAAAATTGAATTTTGCATTTCTTCGTCGGAAAGATAATTCCAATTCCAGCTGAGGTGTGAAAGCAGCCAAATTATTACCGTCGAGGCAAAAATTATCGTAAACGCCTTTTTGATAAAATGCTTGGTCTTATCCCAAAGATGCAGCATAAGGTTTTTGAAACCCGGCATACGGTACGTCGGCAACTCCATTATAAAGGGCGGCGTATCCCCTTTTAGGCTTGTGTTTCTCATTAATAATACGCAGACAATAGCCGCCGCTATACCTAAAATATACATACCAAAAGTAATTACGTCGGCATTACCTACGCCAAACGCCGCAACTATTCCGCCTGCAACCGCCGTGAGTATCGGAAGTTTCGCGCCGCAAGAGAAGAAAGGTATTACGCGAATTGTTGCCGTGCGTTCCTTATCGTCTGCAAGCGTTCGGGTGTTTACGGTTGCGGGTACGGAACAGCCAAAGCCCATAATCATTGGCATAAATGCCCTACCTGATAGTCCGAAGCGACGAAAAATTCTGTCCAAAACAAACGCAATGCGAGCCATATAGCCCGTATCTTCCAAAATCGAAAAGAACAGAAACAGCACTAAAATTTGCGGCAGAAAGCCAAGCACGGCAAATATGCCGCCCAATATGCCGTCTCCGACAAGCCCCACAGTCCACTCCGCCGCACCGGCGTTTTGCATAAGAGTTACCACTCCGCTCGAAATATGGTCCAAAAATAAATTTAAAAAATTTGTAAGCATTACGCCAGGAGAGTAAACTGTGCCGTCATAGAATACAGCAAGTATTTCAACTCCGAAATTGTTGTATACTGTTTCCCCGTCCTCTTCAACGGCAAGTCCGCACTCGACAAGAGAGGGCATCCAGGCGGTACTATCCCCAAAGCCGTTTAAAAACAGTAAATTTTCAGAGAAAGTCAAGTGAAATATTGCAAAAAGCACCAACAAAAATATGGGAATTGCCCATATCCTATGCGTCAACACCTTGTCGATTTTGTCCGATTTGGTTAAAGTTTGCCCGTTTTCTTTGCTCTTCGCAACGGCAAGATTTTCAGATATGTAAGAATACCTCGCGTCGGCTATTGCCGCCTCTAAGTCGACGTTGCCGAAACTTTCGACAATTTCCGCCGCGCCGCTTTTTTCAAGCTCTATTTCGTCATTTTCAAGCAATTTTACGGCATGAAACAACGGAGATGAATTGTTTTCGCGTCTGTAAAAGTCTACGGCTTTATCCAGATGTTCATCCATTGAACCCTTCAATATTGTAGTTCCGACGCGCTTATTTTGCATCGACTCCGCCCTGTCCATAAGTTGCTTTAATCCACTGCCCTTTAAAGCCGAAATTGCAACTACGGGTACGCCAAGCTGTTTTTCAAGTTTGGATAAATTTATCTTGTCGCCCGACTTTTCCACTTCATCCATCATATTTAACGCAATTATTACGGGAATATCAATTTCTAAAATTTGCGTGGTAAGATACAAATTACGTTCCAAATTGGTAGCGTCGACTATGTTTACTATTGCGTCCGGTTCGTCGCTTAATATAAAATTGCGCGCAATTAACTCTTCCGGCGTATATGGAGAAAGTGAATAAATACCGGGTAAGTCTACAATTTTTATCTTTTTACCGCCGTCTTTATACACGCCTTCGCGCTTGTCTACCGTTACGCCCGGCCAATTACCTACATGCGCAGTCGAACCCGTTAAGGCGTTGAAAAGAGTAGTTTTTCCGCAATTAGGATTTCCTATCAAAGCAAAAGTTTTCATAAAACTTCCACCTCCACGCAGGCTGCTTCGCTTTTGCGTAACGTCAGCTCATAACCTCGAACGGTAATTTCAACGGGATCACCAAGCGGCGCTTTTTTGCGTAGTATAAAGCTCGCACCCGGTGTAACCCCCATATCTAAAAGCCTGCGTCTTACCCTGCCTTCCCCGAAAACTTTAATAATTTTTCCGCTTTCGCCGACAGTAAATTCACTTAACATTTTTGTCATTTCTTTCTCCTTTTTTAAACTTAACTATGGTTTATTTTTTAAATATGTTTTTAGGTTCGGTAAACCGAACCTTCAAGAAACCAAAATTTTTCCGGCAAGCGCTTTGTCAAGGCAAAGCCTGCCGTTCAAAACTTTGACTATTACGCTTCCGCCCGACGAAGATAACAATGTAATTTTTCCGCCGACCGTTATACCCAACTCGTTTAAATGTCTTTTTATTTTATCTTCCGCAGATACGCGCCTTATTTTTAGTTCTCTATTTGTAGGCGCAAATGCTATAGGCATATATTCATCCTCCAAAATTATTAACCTTGGTTTATATTATATACCGAAAAACAAATAAAGTCAACAAAAAATTAACCATAATTTAGTTTTTTGGAAAATTTTTTATTGCATTGATACGATACAAAAATTATCGTCGCCACATTGCTTTTAAAGCACCCGAGCTGCTAATATAAAAGCCTGACCGTTTGGAAGTTTATACACCACGTCTTGCCCGTCAAAACGCATTTCCCCCTCAAAATAATCCTCTATAAGCGGCTTTATTTCCGAAATCAAATCGCTTGCGGAAACATATGCTTCAGCCTTTAAAATACTGTCAAAAGTTGTTTCGTGATTCATCATTCGTTCTCCTTCTGTTTTAACTTATGCACATTTGAGCATATTTATATTATACCCCAAAGTCTGAACACACAGCAACAAAAACTGTTCAGAATATGGGATAATTTTTTGTCGAAGGAACTCTTTTTTATGAATAATTTGTCGAAACTTCCCATACGACTTAAAGAACTTATGCAAGAGAAAGAAATTAACGCAGCTAAACTTGCAAAAGATTTAAAAATAGAGCAATCTGTTATCAGTAAATTTTTAAAAGGGCAAAGGCTGCCGTCGCTTGCAACTTTGGTAAAGCTGGCGGATTATTTTAACTGCACTACCGATTATTTGTTGGGCGAAACGGACATTTTGGACGACCGCGCTTTTAAGCAACGTCCTCCTTTTGAAGAACAGTTAAGTTATTTGCTTAAATACTTCAATAAGACAAAGTACAGACTCAAGTTTGACGCCGAAGTTGCAGAAGATACCATCAATAATTGGCATAAGGGTAAATACGAGCCGAATATCGAAAATCTTTTGAGGTTGAAAAAAGCGTTTGACTGTTCTTTGGATTTTATCATCGGAAGAGAAATTTAAAAGCTCGCGTCTTAAAGACGCGAGCTTTTAAATTTCAGACGGGACAAGCGGAAAGTCAACCCAGAAAGTCGAACCCTTTCCGACTTCGCTTTCAACGCCGAAATCGAAATTATGATTTTCCAAAATTGCCTTTACTATGCTAAGACCAAGCCCCGTACCCTTGACGGGGCGGTTGTGATTTTCCTTTACACGATAATATCTGTTCCAAATTTCGGCTATTTTATCCTTTTCTATACCCTTGCCCGTATCCCTAACAGAAAATTTGACGCGCTTGCCGTCCATACTCGATTTTAAACTTATATATACCGTTTTATCGGCGCCCGTATAATTGGCGGCGTTACCCAAAAGATTATACAGCACCTGATTTATCTTTTCTTCATCGGCGCGAGTGTATAAATCCGGGTCGATATCTATCATAAAGTTATAGCCCTGACTTTCCTGCAAATAGCCGAATTTATTTACAATTCCGTACACTAATTCTGTCAAATTAAATACTTTTAAGTTGAATTCTGCTATATTTGCCTGTAATTTGGAAACGCTTAAAACGTCGTTTACAAGCCCTGTAAGCCTGTCTGCCTCGTCGATAATTACCTGCAAGTGCTTTTCGCGCTTTTCCCTGTCATCCCCCGAAATTTCTTTAATCATCGAGGCGTAAGCCTTTATCATTGTCAAGGGAGTTTTTAAATCGTGCGTGACGTTTGCAAGAATTTCGCGCTGAAAATCTTCGCTCTTTTTTACCTCGTCGCGAACATAATTCAAAGTATCGGACAGAGCTGCAAGCTCTTTATAGTCGACGTTGACAAATTCCACGTCGTAGCTGCCGTTTGCAAATTTTACCGCCGTATCAGACAGAGTTTGCACACCCTCAGTAATGTTTTTAGAAAAGATATAGGATATTAAAAAGGCAAGTAAAAATATGCTGACGCCTATTATAAGCAGATATAACTGCAGCGTACCTACCGTGCGAGTGACTATCGTTACCGAGTATTTTGCAAGTATATAAAACGGCTGTAATCCGTCGTCAACCTTTAAAGCGCAGCTTACTTTATTGCCCGTTCTGTAAGTCAAAGAATAGCCGTCCTTTTCGTCGCCTATCCTGTTCATTACCTCCTTATAAACGTCCGGCGTCCCCTTGTAATCGCGAGGAAAAAACACACGTCCGTCGCCGGCAATAAGATATACGTTTACGCCGTCCTGCCGCGCCTCTATAAGTCCGTCCTCGAATTTTACGGGATTGAACTTTAAAAGCCGCCCCATATCGAAGCATACCGCTTCTACCTTGCCGCGCGCCTCGTTTTCGAGATTTATCGCAACGGTAACATAGAAAACAAGTTCGACAAGCAGTATAAGCAAAAATGCGAGCATACAGAAATATCCCCACATTGCGCGGCTTACGCTCTTTAATTTTTTTAGCTTTTTAGGCTTTGCGTTGCCACCGTCATACCTCAAACTTATACCCCAGACCGCGCAAGGTTACTATAAATTTTCTGTACTGTTTCAGGTTGGAACGCAGCATCTTTATATGTGTGTCTACCGTTCTGTCATCTCCGTAAAAGTCAAAGCCCCACACGTCCATAAGCAATTTTTCGCGCGTGAGAGCAATGCCCTTATTCTTTACGAAATAGAATAAAATTTCGTACTCCTTGGGTGTAAGTTCGGCTTTTTCCCCGTCGACAAACACGTTTCTGCCCGCCATGTCTATAGTAAGCCCCTCAAACGTTACAACGTCGCTTGAAACGTCCTGAGCACCGCGCTTCAACACTGCGTGTATGCGCGCCATAACCTCTTTTGGCGAGAACGGTTTTGTAACATAGTCGTCCACACCTATCTCAAACCCAAAGAGTTTATCGTACTCCTCTCCGCGCGCAGACAGCATAATCACGGGAATATTTTTAAACTTTTTAATTTCTTTTACCGCAGAAAATCCGTCCAACTTAGGCATCATTACGTCCATAAGAATTATGTCAAAGTCATTTTCACGGCACAGCTTTACCGCCTGCATACCGTCCTCCGCCTCGTACGCGGTTCCGCCCTCGAACTCGACGTATTCCTTCAACACTCCTCTTATCATCTCTTCATCGTCAACTATAAGTACTTTCATAACAGCCTCCATATTAATTGTAAACCGCCTTAATTAAATTCAACTAATATTATAATGAAATATTTGTGAAATTTCAAAATTTATCCGTATCTTCCACTTTTTAGTATTTTACCATAAAAAAATTTTTTAGTCAATATGCAAAAAAGTCTTGACAAAGCCCTTATTCAGTGATATTATAATAAAGCAAACATTTGTTTGTTTACCGCTATCGGGTTAAAGGCGGTAAAAGGGAAATACTATGTTGGACGCAAATAAACTTGAAATTTTGACAGAAAGCGCAAAATATGACGTGTCCTGCTCTTCCTCCGGCTCTAATCGGGTAAACAGGGGCGGCGGATTGGGCAACGGTTCCGTCGGGGGATTATGCCACTCCTTTACCCCCGACGGAAGGTGTATTTCTTTGCTTAAAATTTTGATGAGCAACGAGTGCATATACGACTGCGAGTACTGCCCAAACAGAAAAAGCGCAGACGTACCGAGAGCGAGAGTTACACCCGACGAAATTTGCGAGCTTGTAATCAACTTTTACAGAAGAAATTATATCGAGGGGCTTTTTCTATCTTCCGCAGTGTTCGAAAACCCAAACAGGACTATGGAGCTTTTGTGCGAAACCGTAATTAAGCTTAGAAAAGTATATAATTTTAACGGCTATATTCACTTGAAGGGCATTCCTCACGCCGACGAAACGCTTGTATTTAAGGCGGCGCGGCTTGTGGACAGAATGAGCTATAACATAGAACTGCCAAGCGAAAAATCGCTTAAAATGCTTGCGCCGCAAAAGACAAAACAGAGCCTATTGCTGCCCATGAAGAATTTGCGCGACGCAATTACCTATGACAAGGAAAACAAGGTGCGGCAAAACAGAGTTTTACCTGCCGGTCAGACTACGCAGATGATTATAGGCGCATCACCCGAAACGGACGGACAAATTTTGCAGCTTACCGAGTCGCTATACCGAAATATGGGACTGAAAAGGGTCTACTACTCCTCATACATTCCCGTCGTGCAAAGCAACAAGCTTCCTGCCGTAGGCGCAGGACTGTTGAGGGAACATAGGCTGTATCAAGCCGATTGGCTTATAAGATATTACGGCTTCGACGTTGCGGAAATAGTCGGAGAAGGTGAAAACTTATCCTACGAATACGACCCGAAATGCGCCTGGGCACTGAGAAATATGCACCTCTTCCCCGTTGAAGTAAATACCGCGCCGCTTGCAACCCTGTTGCGAGTGCCGGGCATAGGCGCAAAGAGCGCATACAAAATTATAGAGGCACGAAAATTTTCAAAGCTTGATTTTGACAACCTTGCAAAAATGCGCATAGTGTTGAAGCGAGCAAAGCATTTTATAACTTGCGGAGGCAAGTTTTACGGCTCGGAAAGCTTGTCGCAGGTTCAGACCGCACTGCTTTTGGACGGAAAAAACGAAGTAACCGAGCAGCTTAGTATGTTTTCGAACTCGACTGTCGCGCTGTCGGCACTGACGGGGGAAGTATAGAGCGCTTTTAAATACACAAAATAACCGAGATGAAAATTTTTATTTGTGACGGAACGTGCGACAGTTTCTTTTCGGCGGTTTTCGACGCGTATTTTCAAACCGATTGTATAATTACGTCCGACAGCGAAGTTCAGCTTGCGCTCGACAGCCAAATTGTGAAAGTTGAAACCGACCTCGAAAAAAGCCGACGCATACAGCGCGGTATTCAAAGGTACGACGTTGAGGGCGTGCCCGACGTTGTAAGCGTGCTAAGGAGCTGCGACGGACTTAAAGAACAGATTGCGTTCGAGTATATAAAACTTGTTTTCGAGCGCAAGGCGGCGATTAAAAAGGCGTACAACCTGCCGCAGGTAATTGAATTTAACGATATTTTATATAAAGTTACGGGAGAAACGCACCGTATGAAGGGATTTTTACGGTTTATGGAAAGTTCGAGCGGCGCACTGTACGCACCCTACTCCCCCGACAACGACATTACCGACTTGCTTATGCCGCACTTTGCAGAAAGATTTGCAAGCGAAAAATTTGTCATTCACGATTTAAAGCGAAAGCTTGCGGGTATGTACGACGGGCACAGTTGGGTTATTGCGCACGTCGGGGAAGCCGAAGTGTATCTTTCGGAATACGAAAAGACGTTTGAAACGCTTTGGAAATGTTATTACAACGCCGTAAACATTAAATCTCGCCCGCACGAGAAACAGATGAAGGGCTATATGCCCGTACGGTATTGGAAATTTCTGCCTGAAAAAAATTAACCGCGCGAAATTAAAATCGTGCGGTTTTTATCATTTTTCATACTCGACAAGCTCGTCAAGCGATACGTCAAATATCTCCGCCAAAACGCAGAGCGTATAAATATCGGGGGTACTGTACCCCGTTTCGTAATTTGACACGAGGCTTTTTTTACCGTTCAGCTTTTGGGCAAGTTCGTCCTGAGTCATACCTAATTGTTTGCGATAGAATTTGATATTTTCAGCGATTTTTGTCTTCATTATACCTATCAAATGTACAAATTGAATGTATAATATACGCGAAAGTTCAAAACTTTTGTACACGCAATAATTTAATTTAAAAAACTAATTGAAATACGCTGCGCACCCATACTACGCAGCGTATTGTTTTGATTGACTTTTTTATTTACACCTTAACTTTTTTAGCTAATTTTTTAAAGAACTCCGAAAGGTAATTATTTTCAAAATTTTCTATCGCGCCGCTGTCGGCTGCGTTTGTAAGTTCGGGGTCGATGGGTAGCTTTGCGACGTTTGGTATTCCGTATTCCAGAGCGAGCGCGTCAACCTTGCTGTCACCGAAAACGCTTATGTGTCTGCCGCAGTCCGGACACTTAATATAGCTCATATTTTCCACTATTCCGAGTATTGGTACATTCATCATATTTGCCATATTTACAGCTTTTTGAACTATCATACCAACTAAATCCTGCGGAGTTGTTACTACAACCACGCCGTCTATAGGAATACTTTGAAATACCGTTAGCGGCACGTCACCCGTGCCGGGGGGCATATCTATAAACATTATGTCTACGCCCGTCCATATTACGTCCGTCCAAAATTGCAAAACCGTACCCGAAATTAGCGAGCCGCGCCAAACAACCGGCTCGTTTTCGTTTTCCAAAAGCACGTTCATCGACATAATTTGTACTCCGCCTTCGGTCACCACAGGCAAAATGCCGTTTTCCGACCCTACGGCGTGTTCGTGCGCGCCGAACATACGGGGAATTGACGGCCCTGTAATATCGGCGTCCATTACCGCGGTTACTTTGCCGCTGTTTTGCGCGGCGGCGGCAAGCAGGGCGCAAGTCATCGACTTGCCCACGCCACCCTTACCGCTGACTACGGCAATAACTTTTTTTATATCGCTCATTGCATGGGGCTTTTTTATCAAACTTTTAGGCTTGCGCGAAGAACAGTTCTCGCCGCAAGAGGAACAATCGTGCGAACAATTTTCCGACATATTTTTCTCCTTTTTTCAGATTATAGTTTAAATTATCGGCTTAAAATTGTCAAGCTATTACCAATTAAAGTTAAAAATATGGTTTTTAAGTAAAAAAGCTTGCAAATTTTTGCACTTAATGCTACAATTATTTAGCTGTGCTAAGTGGGGAGTTTGCGGTGCCCTGAACCTGCAATCCGCAATAGCAGGACTGAACGTCTTTCCCGACGAAGCATGTGGAAGGCTGCGCCTTATAAGGGGTGTTGATTTCAAGGTCTTATGCAACCGACAACTGCGAACCGTGTCAGGACAGGGATGTAGCAGCACTAAACAGCCCGTTCGGTGTGCCATAAGGTTGCTTTGGCGGAGCTACCTGTAAGGTTTACGCTTCGGCTTGTTTCGGCAAAAAAGACTGCACAGTTTATTAAAAAATTACCTCTCACAAGTTCTTGCGAGAGGCTTTTTATTACTTTTTAAACATTATTCTTTCGCTCTTGAACATAAATGTAAGCAGTACTACAAAACCTGCGGCAATCACGAGGTTAGATATTATCGACAGCCATATGCCGAGCAGCGACGAGCTGAACGACATTATCGACGCCATAGCTAATCCGCTGCCTAATAGTGGTATGAGATAATAGCCGACCGCAGGAGTAGAGCCGAGAAGCATAGTTCCCATACCCAGCAAAATTACCACAATCATAAGCGGACTGATAAATGCCGCCGACTCTTTAACGCTTTTTGCAAGAGCGGAGATAACCGAGAACGCCGATATGAGAGCAAGCACTACCGATATAACTATTGCCAAAATCAAAAAGTAGTCACCTACGTTATACATAATTGCAGTATCGACGCTTATCATTCCCTGCATTAGATTTGGCAACGCAAATATTATGCCAAGGAAGCTTGAAATACCGCTAAGTAGCGCAAAACAGCTTAAACTTATGATTTTACCAAGCGCTATTTCGCTGCGCTTTACGGGCGTTATAAGCATAGTTGCCATAGTTCCGCGCTCCTTCTCTCCTGCTATCGATTCAGGCGCAACCGACATACAAGCCGAGGCAAGCAACGCAAACATAAGCGTAGGCACCATTATTGACAAGATTTGAGAAGAAACGTCGCTTGATTTAGCCAAATCAAATTTTTCAAGCGCGTTATTTATTGTGAATGCCGACGTATTTATTCTGTTTAAAAACGCCATCGCAAGATTATAAGCCGTGAATGAATTGGTCGAAGCCGAGTTATAGTACATCTTTACGTCGGGCGTGGGCGTCGAGCCTAATGACGTAGTAAAATCTTTGGGAAATACAATGTAAATATCCAGCTTTGAGTCCGTAATAAGCTGTTTTGCGTCCTCTTCGGAAATATTATCAGTTTGAAGGCTGAATGCCTCTTCCATTACCGACGAAAGACTGTCAGGCATATTTATTACATATGCGGTGGGCTTGTAGTCCTTGTTGGTTTCCGTCATATTCCCCACTATACCACCCATAAGAGAGTAAATTACATATATAAGTATGCCCGGCAAAAATATAGTAATAAGCATGCGCTTATCCGTAAAAAAACGTTTAAATTCTTTTTTTACTATCGTAAGTAAACTTTTCATACTCTGTACTCTCCCATTACGCTGGCATATAGGTCAAAAAATACCTGCTCGATATTCTTTTCAACGGTAAGGTTTTTAAGGGTATCAAGCGCAACGAGCCTTCCGTCTATGATTATACCCACCCTGTCGCACAGCTTTTCCACAAGGCTGAAAATGTGCGTCGAAAGTATTATAGTCTTGCCCTGATTGCGCAGTTCCTGCAAAAAGTCGGTCACTACCTTTGCCGTCAATACGTCGAGTCCGTTGGTAGGCTCGTCGAAAATTAAAAGTTCTGGGTCGTGAACTATCGATATTACAAGCGATATTTTTTGCTTCATACCCGTCGAGAGGTTGGCAATTTTTACTTCGGCAAATTTATCGATACCGAATTTTTCAAACAACTCTTTTTTGCGCGCGTCGCGAATTGCAGGATCGACGCCGTACAAATCACTGAAAAAGTCGTAGATGTAATTGGGCGTAAAAAAATCCTCCAATTTGAGTTCGCTGGTTAAAAAGCCTATCTTTTTCCTCACCTCTCCGTCCTCGGTAACGATATTTTTACCGCTTACGGTAGCATTGCCCGAGTCGGGCTTTATCAGTGTTGCAAGCATACGAAGAGTTGTTGTTTTACCTGCGCCGTTTGGGCCCAAAAGTCCGAAAATTTCCCCCTTATACGCTGTAAAACTCAACTTATCCACGGCAACTTTTAAGGGCTTATCCGTCTTTTCGATATGTTGCTGCTTGCGCGAAAGTTTAAAAGTCTTTGTCAAATTGTCAACGACCAAAATTTCTTGCATAGTATTCTCCTATTGATTTTCTAAATTAATTATATAATAAAAATCGGCGTAAATAAAGTAAAATTTACCTTTGTTTTTACAAACTTCCTGTAAAATTTACAAGAAAAAAGACGGGTTTTAACCCGTCTTTGATCACACGTTAAAATAAGTAAAGTGCAATACAAGACAAGTTACCGAAAGCAATACGAGATATAAGCTAAACCACTTGTAATTTGCCTTTTTTATTACTTTAAGCATTACCTTTATTGCAAATAGTCCTGCTATTGCCGAAACTATAAAGCCGAGCGCCACACTCCAACCGAGGGTTGCGCCGCCGTCAGTAAAGCTTTGCTGAATTTCCCCGTCTTTCAGCCCCATTACAAGTTCGACTAAAAAACTGCCGAGTATGACGGGTATGCTCATTATGAACGAGAATTTGGCAACTTCCTCGCTTCTGCAACCGGCAAGCGTGCCCGCGCATATTGTGGAGCCGCTTCTCGATATACCCGGGAGCACGGCAAGAGCCTGTGCAAGCCCCATAGGAATTACCGTTTTGAAACAGAGCGGCAAAGTATTTTGCCTGCGCTTTACTACCATTTCGGTCACAAAAAGAACCGTTGCGGTAATGAGGAAAAACACGCAAAGTATTATTCCCATATACTGCGGACTTAGCAAAACCGCGTCTAAATCCAACAACTTGAACAGTATTCCTGCCAAACCGGCAGGAATTGTTGCAAGAATTAAAAATCCGAGCGTATGAAAAGGTTTTTTAAATAGATCGAGAATATCGCGCCAGAATATGACGCAGACTGCGACAAGCGTTCCAAGGTGTAGAATTATAGTGAAAAATAGAGCTATATCGCTTTCGCTTATCCCAAATATACCTTGAAAAAACGCTATATGTCCCGACGATGATACGGGTAAAAATTCAGTTAATCCCTGCACTAAGCCGAGAATAACCGCCTGCCATATTTCCATAAAAGACCTTAATTGCCGCTGTTGTTATTATTGTTGTTATTATTATTGTTGTTATTATTATTGTTTGTGTTGGTATTATCGTTTTTCAGGTCAAGTAAGTCTTGATATCTATTCTGATAGGTAGTAACAGTTTCGTCTGTCTTGTATTCCGTGATAATTTGCGTTCTTCTTGTCGTTGAAATATCGGAAATGGTATTTTTCTTTATCATTTCATAGAACAAGTTTTCAAACGTGCCCTCTTTTTCGATATTTTCAGCCCAATTGGGGGAATACTGATTGCCGCCCTTATTGTCGAACGTATAAGTTACATATATAAGGTGCCAGCCGTAATCGCCCGCGCAAACCGCATACGAACCTGCGCCGTTATTTATAGCCTTGTGAGTTGCGTGCTCGAATTCTTTAATATAGCTGGTCTTTCCTGCCTCTACAGAATAGCCGAGATACTGCGAAAGAACGGAAGTATCGGTGGTATAAGCGTATTGAAGTTCGTTTACCGCACTGAGAACTTTATATTGATCGCTTTCGCTGTAAAGTAAGTTTGCCCTGTTGTAAGCCTCGTCCTCGGTAAAATTGACTTTACCTTCGGCATAAATAAAGTTTTCGTAATTAATTTTATCTTTTCCGTTCTCTTTGGTATAGAGGCTGTCGGCTGTAAGATTGTAGTAATTTGTGTTTGGAGTTATGGGGGATACAATGTTTTCGCCTGTAACAAAGTTTACATAATTCATAAACTCGTCAAGCATTTCGTCTATATCCAACTTTTCGGGAACGAGAACATAATCGTTTTCAGCCTTGAACACCTTGCCGTTGTAGGCATATTTTCCGGCGTATTTTTCAATAGTTTCGTATCTGTAAGTGTTTTCAAAGTTGTTTTCGAAGAAAAGCCAACCGCTGTCGCCGTAATAATCTACGCCGGGTACGGCATTTTCCTTGTGGTAAGCGTATTCCTTTTCTCCGTTGAACCAAGCCGAACGTTGATCGGTAGTTTCAATATTGCGCAAAAGCGCGTTTCTTGCAATATAGTAATCCGCCTTGTAACCGCCGTCTGCCTTTTCATCTTTATAAACGGTCTGCATAGCGGTAAGCTGCGCGCTTTGAGAAGAATTGAAGGGCAACAAGATGTTGTAGACAAAGCCGTAAGTCCCCGTTTCTTCGGAATCGGGAGAATACAGTATAAACGAAGAATCAGACATATCGCCGAGAGCCGAAGCAAAGCTCGACTCGGTCGCATACTGCTCGGTCTGCAAATTGAGAATGTCGTTGTAGGTCGAGTCTATAAAGGAATAGTCGTCCTTTTTAATAAACTCTTCCTGCTCGGTTTCGTAAATTTCGTAATACTTATTTATAATACGCTGCTCGAGCTGAGACTTATATTCATCTTGAATATAGTTAAGCGAAAGAATATCCCTTAAATTTTCGTTCTTTTTATCGACGAGATCATAGGACGAAGAAGCGAGCGAGCTTATAAAGCTGTTATACGCCCTTATTCTTGTCGAGCGAGTAGAACCGTCGAGCACGTCTTTTTGATATGCGCCGCTCTGAGGAAGCAAATACCCCTCGTATCCCGTATAAACGTTGTAGTCGAGTTCTCCGTCTTTGTCAACGGGGAAGAAATTTTCCTTTTCGGTATCCACACCGCCGGGTGTGGTTCTTTTGTCGCTGCCCGTCGTGGACGAGTCTTCGTCAAGAATATTTTTTTCATACGAGTCAATCGCGTTGTTCAACGAAGAATACAGCGAATAAGTTGCAATTTTAACATCGTCGCTGTCCTTGCCGCCCAAAAGATACTCGTACTTTTCAACTTCGGTTTCTTTGCTCTCGTACTCTGAGATAACCTGCTGTGCAGTGAGATTTTCACTTTCAGCCTTTTCCTTCAAAAGATACATTGTCGCATACTGCGTGAGTACGCCGTTTTCAACAAGCCCGTTCATAAGCATGGTAAATACCTGCTCATAGGAAAGACCGCTTTGAATATACGAGTAGCCCGTATTTAAAAAGTATGCTACAAGCTCCCTCTTTATGACGGTAGAAGTACCTACGGTGTTCTTATACGCGTCAAGCTCCTTGTCCAAAGTTACGGCATTGGATACGTTGATTTCGGCTATTACCTGACTCATATCCGCCGCGGCGTTGGCGGAAACCAAGCCGCATCCGCCGAGTGTTGCAGAGAGAATTACCGTGCTTGCAATTACTCCGCTTATAAGTTTTTTCTTGCTCATATTGTCGCTCCGAAAAATTATATACAAGTATAAATTTTAAACCGCAATACGCGATTTTATAAAATACCAAATATTATTATATAGTATTTTAAAAGTTATGGCAAATCTTTTTTGTGAATTTTAGTTAAAACTTACGGCAAATTTTAAAAATTTTGTCATATCAAGCATCGTTTTTGTCGGAGTTTGCCGCGGTTCGAAGATTATAAGCGGCGCTTTTGCCATCGAAAGCTTGACTCTGCCTCTATATCTGTCGAGTGCGGCGCGCAGTCTTTCGTCGCTCAAGGAGTTTAGCGAGGGAAGCTCCAACGCCCCCTCCGTTCCGTCTACGCTTATCTTTTTGACGTTGAATTTCGACGCAAACGATTTTAATACTGCAATTATCAACAGATTTAAAACCTCGTCCGGCATTTCACCGTAATTGTCCTCGATTGACGCTATTACGCGTTTATAGTCTTCAACAGAGCGGATTTCCGCAATCTGCTTATAGCAATCCAGCCTGCCGGCGCTGCTCTCGATGTAAGCTTCGGGAATGTATGCCGTTGTCTTTATTTCAAGCTCGGTTGAAAGCTGTTTGTCACCCGTAAGCTCCTCTTTCAAAAGTTTTGAATACAGTTCGTAGCCGACCTTATCCATATGACCGTGCTGTTCGGCGCCTAGCACGTTGCCTGCTCCCCTTATTTCGAGGTCGCGCATTGCAATTTTAAAGCCCGATCCGAGTTCGGTAAAGCGCATAATTGCTTTAAGTCGCTCGGTGGCGTCGCTTGAAAGCACTTTCGAAGCTTTGAATGTAAAGTACGCCTGAGCAAGCCGCGCGCCTCTGCCCACCCTGCCGCGAAGCTGATATAGCTGAGATATACCCAGTCTGTCGGCGTCGATTACGATTATCGTGTTTGCGTTGGGTAAATCGATTCCGTTTTCTATTATTGTAGTGGTAACCAGTATATTTTTTTCTCCTCGATAGAACGAGAACACCGCGTTTTCAAGCGTATCCCTGTCCATTCTGCCGTGAGCGTAACACACCTTGCCTTCGGGAATAATTTCCGCAATTCTACCTGCAAAAGTCGAGATACTCTCCACCCTATTGTAGAGAATAAACACCTGACCGCCCCTTGAAATTTCGCGTATGCACGCGTCGCGGATAAGCGGCTCGCTCTCCTCTACGACGTAGGTCTGAACCGGAAGCCGCTTTAACGGCGGGGTATTTATAGTGCTTATATCGCGTATACCGGCAAGCGACATATGTAGAGTGCGCGGAATAGGCGTTGCCGTCATAGTCAGACAGTCGATATCTTTTTTGATATGCTTTATTTTTTCCTTATGTTCGACGCCGAAACGTTGTTCTTCGTCGAGCACAAGCAAACCCAAATCGTAAAATTTCACATCGGACGAAAGCAGCCTGTGCGTACCTATTACAAGGTCTATATTACCTTCGGCAAGCTCCTTTAAAATTTTAGCCTGCTTTGCAGGGGTTTTAAAGCGATTTAACGCCTCGACCCTAAGCCCGAACTCTTCAAACCGTTTCAACGCGGTATTATAGTGCTGTTCGGAAAGCACGGTGCTGGGGCACATTATTGCCGCCTGTTTTCCGCCCAATACGCAAAGATACACCGCGCGAAGCGCAACTTCGGTTTTGCCGTATCCGACGTCACCGCAAAGCAACCTGTCCATTACCTTTTTCGAGCACATATCCGACTTGATTTCTTCGATGGAAGTAAGCTGGTCGGGGGTTTCTTCATACTCAAAGGAATTTTCAAACTCCTCCATCATTGCCGCGTTTTCGGGAAAACAATAGCCGCGCTGCGCCGAGCGCTCGGCATACAGCTCCTTTAAATCGAACGCCAGCTTGCGTATAGATTGTTTTACTCGCTCTTTAATTCTCTCGAAGTCCGCGCCGCCTATCTTGGAAAGCTGGGGATTTGCGTCCCCGACGTATTTCGAGAGAATGTCCATCTGCTCGACGGGAATGTGCAGCACGTCTCCGCCCTTGTACTCAATTGACAGATATTCCTTGATGCCGTCGGTAGTTTCTATCTTTTGTGTGCCGATAATTCTGCCTATGCCGTGCTTTTCGTGTACGCAGAAATCCCCTATCTCGGGAGCGACAAACATATCTCCGCGGCGCTTTCGTATGCGTTTTGTTACCGACTTTGTATAAAGATCGCCGCTTCCGATTACCGCAAGCTTATTTTCGTGAAGTATAAAGCCGTGGGCAAGCTCTTCCGAACTTATCGCAACGCCTTGAAGCGCTTCGAGCCTGTCGGGCACAGGATATACGGGCAAGTACTCGTCGCTCAGTGTGGAAGAGAGTTTTTCGTACCTCTGAACGTTGCCCGTGAACGCAAGCACGCGATAGCCGTTTGAAAGCCAACCTTTAACGTCAACCACAAACTGCTGCATTGCGTTGAGATAGGACGGGGACGGCGTAGCTTTGAGATTGAAGGTTTTAAGCGGTCTGAAAAACATAGTGCTCGAAACAAAGTTCTGTACCGCGAGATTGCGGAAATTTTTCAAGCCGTCGAAAAGTATTTTGGGTTGAATTAATTGATTTTGGGAGAACGAAAACGCTTCTCCCCCCTTTTTAAGGTCGCTTACGCGCTCGCAATGCTCCCTATACAAGCCTTCGGCTTTGTCGGATATATTCTTGCATTCGTCAAATATTACGAGAGTGTTATTGTCGATTATCTCGAAAATACTGCGCGTCGAGCAGAGAAGCGGCATTAAAAAGGAAGCGCCCGTGAACGCCGTGCCGAGCGACATTTTTTCGGTAATGTCGTCCGCAATTGTCTTGGCACGCTCGTATGACTGTGCTGTATTGAACTTCTTTATTTCAGAGGACAGCACCTTTACTATGCTTGCCGCGTCGGTCGGCGTACAAATTACGTCGGTTGCGGCGCACACGCAAATTTCGTCGGCTTCCTGCAATCTATCGCCGCTGATCTCATCATATGGACGTATTCTTTCGACGGTATCTCCGAAAAAATCGATGCGAACGGGATTTTCGCTGTTTACGGGAAAAATATCCAAAATGTCACCACGAACGGCAAAACAGCCCCGTGTGTCGACTGAATACTCGCGAGTGTAGCCCATTTTTACGAGTTTTTCGGGAATAGAAGCATAGTCCAGCTCGCAATTCTTTTTAAAAGTTATTACTTCGACCCGTTCTGGAAACAACTGCATTATTGCTTCGATATCGGTTATTATTATATCCGTGCCGTGCGTAAGCTCGTATATTGCCGATATTCTTTTAAACAGCGCGTCTTTGGACAGTGCGTCTTTATATAAAATTACCTCGTCCTTAGCAGGCAACAGCGTGCATTTTCTGCCGGAGAGAGTTTTGACGCTTTCATATGCCTTTTGCGCAAATATAGGGTCGGAAGCGACATACAAAACCTGCCCCGCGTAAAGCGAGGCAAGCAAATATTTATGCGCGTCGGAAAGACCAAATGCCGCCGTCGGCGTGCCGAGGCGGATTTCGTTTTGCAGAGCGAGATATTCGCCCCCTAAGTTTTTAAATGAAAAAAAGTTTTTAATCAAGTGATTTTACCCTTGATTTGAATTGTCAAGCATTAAATTCCGTCATTACGTTTGCAACGGTTTCGCCTTTTGCGATTTTTATTGCCGCCTCCGCCGCCCTGCCGCAAGCAGAAATGAACAAGTCGTAGTCCTCGCGCCTTACTTCGGAAAGAACGTAATTTATTATGGGTATGTTAACCGCGTTGTCGCGTATGCCTATTCTTATGCGTGTAAAGTTTTGCGTGCCTATCTCAGCAATGACCGAACGCATGCCGTTGTGAGTACCTGCGCTGCCCGAGGGGCGTATTCTTATATTGCCCTTGGGAATATCGTAGTCGTCGTATAAAACTATCAAATCAGAGGGCTCGCACTTGTACTTGGCAAGAAGCTGTTTTACCGCTCTGCCGCTCGCATTCATATAAGTTACGGGACGGGCTAAAATTATCTTTTCTCCGCCGACGTTGGCTTCGGCAACAAACGCCTCGCATTCCTTTTTTTTGAATTTAACGCCAAGCTTATCCGCCGCGTCACCGACCGCAATATAGCCCATATTGTGAAAAGTTTTTAAATACTTTTCTTCGGGATTGCCTAAACCGACTATTATATGCATATTTTCCTTTTAAAAGAGCCGCGGCTGCGGCTCTCGATAAATTTTAAATTAGTCGTAAATTTTCGACATGGACCTGTCCATATAAACGTTTTCTATTGCGGCGGCAAATATAGGCGCCGTAGAAATCATTTTAAATATGGGCAACATTTTTTCTTTGGGTATGTTTATTGTATCGAGCATTGCAAGCTCGGTTATGGGAGAAGCCGCAAGGCGTTCTATCGCAGGCCCCGACAGTACCCCGTGCGAGCAGCAGGCGTAAATTTCTTTTGCGCCGGCTTCCTTTAAAGCCTTTGCGCCCTGTACAATAGTGCCTGCGGTATCTATCATATCGTCGACCATAAGACAGTTTTTGCCTTCTACGTCGCCTATTATGTTCATAACTTCCATTACGTTGGCTTTGGGGCGGCGCTTGTCGATTATAGCCATTTTGGCGTCCATTTTTGCGGCAACCTTTCTTGCGCGCGCTACCGAGCCGATATCGGGGGAAACTACGACAAAGTTGTCGTCCACCTTGGGTTTGAAATAATTATAGAGCGTGGGACCGCCCACAAGATTGTCAAGCGGAATATCGAAAAAGCCCTGAATCTGCATGCAGTGCAAATCCATAGTGAGAACTCTGTCCGCGCCTGCGCTGGTTATAAGATTTGCAACAAGCTTTGCCGTTATCGGCTCGCGCGAACGTGCCTTTCTGTCCTGACGCGCATATCCGAAATAGGGAATGACGGCTGTAATTCTGCCGGCGCTTGCCCTCCTTGCCGCGTCAATCATAATCAGCAATTCCATAAGATTTGTGTTTACGGGATAGCTTGTGGACTGAACGAGGAACACGTCCATACCGCGGATTGTTTCGTTGAAGCGAACGTAAATTTCACCGTCTGAGAAGTGAGTTACTTCCATTTCTCCGAGCGACGTATTTAACTTTGCGGCAATCTTTTCAGCAAGCGGTTTGTTGGAATTTCCCGAAAAAATCTTAATTTCGTTTCCGTGACTAATCATTTGGTATATCCTCCGAATTTTCGTTTGTGTAAGGAAATTTACCTTCCCTCGATTTTATTGTATAATTATAATGCAACAATGTCAACCGTTTGAAATAACTCAATTGTCATTTTTACGTTTGGTGCGCTCGCGCATTTCCTTGAAAAAAGTTGACAAAATTTCGGCGCACTCCTTCTCCATTACTCCGCCCTCGACCTCTATGGTGTGATTTAACAGGTTGGACTTAGACAGCTCGTCCGTCATAGACCTGCCCTTAGCCTCGTACGCGCCGAAATAAACTTTTTTAATGCGAGCGTTGAGCATTGCGCCCATGCACATGGGGCACGGCTCTAAAGTGACGTAAAGCTCGCACTCGGGAATGCGCCAGCTATTTAATTTTTTACAAGCCTTTTCAATTGCCTCTATTTCGGCGTGAGCGGTTGCAATCTGCTTATGCGTGCGCCTGTTGTGACCGCGAGCTATTACCTTGCCGTCGAGAACGACCACCGCACCTATGGGAACCTCGCCCTCTTCGAGAGCGCGCCGCGCGCATAAAAGCGCGGACTTCATAAATTTATCAGCCATATTTTTCCGTAAAATCTTTTAAAATTTTAAAACACTTTTTTAAATGTCCGAGCTTTTCTATCGGATGAGTCAATTTATCCGAGCCGCACTCGATTGTGTACGCCGGAATTTTAAGTTTGGAAATGCACCAATCCTTATATCCGCCGGCGGAACCGTAGACGCGCTCTATTTTGTAACCCGTCGACCGGGAAATTATTTCCGCGCCGCGATAGTCGCCCTTACCGCCGTATTCCCAATAAATTTCTTCACCTTTGGTATGAAAACTGAAAGTAACGAAAGGTCTTATTTTTAATGTGAAGTCGCGCAAAGCGCCCGTTTCGGATTCGGAAAAAGGAAAATCTCCGATACAGTTTTCCCCGCCGCGGTATGTGACGTTGCTTCTGCCGCTGCCCCAATCGGCGTCGAAATTACAGTTTAAATCGACCCCTCTGCCGTTTGCCTTCCAAAGCGGAAATTCGCTTTGACAGATACCTGCGCCGTCGGGATTTAAAAGCGGAATTATCCAACCGCCGCCGCGATGTAGTTCAACGTCTATATGTTTGAGCGCAAGTCTTGCGGTTATCCACTCCCGCGCGTGAACGGCGTAGACGGCTATAAACTGCTTACCGTACTCGTCCCCGACGTGAAATGCGTAAATTTCTCTGCCGCGCGCAGAGTAGCCTATGATGCACTTCCGCTTTGAATAGCTTTGGTAAAACTTTCTCACTTCGTCATAAATCACACTCTACAATATGATTTGAAAAATGCAATTATACTACTTGTGATACTCGCTGCCGCTGTTAATCATAAACGCCCTGTATACCTGCTCGCAGAGTATTACCCTCATAAGCTGGTGGGGGAACGTCATATCCGAAAAAGAGAGCATACAGGCGGAAATATGCTTGACTTTCGGGTGTAAACCGTACGAAGAACCTATAACAAAAGTTATCTCGTCCCCTCTGTCGCAAAGCACTTTAATTTGACTTGCAAGCCCCTCGCTGCTCAGCTTTTTACCCTCGATACAGAGTGCGAAAATATAGCCCTTTGCGGCACGGATTATAGCTTCGGCTTCGTCCTCCAAGCTTTTACCTTCGGCAAGTTCTTTTATTTCCACCTTACAGAACCGAGAAAGCCGCTTGACGTACTCGGCAACCGCCTGTCTGTAAAATTCTTCTTTAATTTTTCCGACGCAAACTATATTTACTTTAATCATACAACAAAAAACGAAAGCACCCACATAAGACCGAGAATGACTATGCCGACAGACGCGTAAATAAAGAAATTTTTGACCTTTGCTCTATCCCCCTTTTTATAGGGTTTACGGTCGAAACCAAGCCATATTGCCGCCCCAATCAAACTTAACGCGGCAAATACCTTTACTGTTACCATAGCTTCGAAAGGCATCATAAGCTCCCCTGCCCGGTCGAAAAGATTGCACGCCGCAAGTATGACAATCAAGGCGTTGTTTATAAAGTGCATTAGAACGGACGGCAAAATCGAACCCGAACGCAGTGCCAAAAACGCAAAGGCGCAACCTGCAAGAAACTGATATACCGTCTGTTCGGGAGAGGCGTGGAAAAGGGAAAAACAAAAGCCGACTATAAACACTGTTCTTATACTGCCGAGTTCCTCTTCACATGTGTTTAAAATTACGCCACGGAAGAGAAATTCTTCAAAAACGGCAGGCATAACCGCCATTACCAACAGCGCAAGCACCACATATCCGCCCGTCAGAGTAGGGAAATATGACGAAGCCTCCTGCGGTTTATAACCCATAAGCTTGAAAAGCTCTAAAAACACCCCGTCCAAATCAGAGGCAAAAAATATCAAGCCGAATATCAACAGTACGGCAATGGCGTAATATTTGGGATTGCACTTGAAGCGAAGCATTTTTTTGGGACTGACTTTTCTGACTTTAAGCGAAAATATAACCCCCAAAGTCATTGCGACAGGCGCGGCAAGATATCTTAAATAGGTATAGGCGTCCGACCCCTCCGCTATTTGACATAAACTTATTATAAACGCAACCACGGCGCTTATTATAATCATTAAAATGGCGGACGCGCTGAAAGCCAAACCGCCCGCTTCACACAGGGGAGGGTTTACACCTGTCATCTGTCCGTCGTTGAAATTTTGTGAATTTTTATCGTTTTTAACGTCAAATTCCTGTTCCATAATTTAATTATACAGTAAAATGCGATTTTAGTAAATTATTTAATTTACTTTTATTTAAAAATATTATAATATTTAAGTATGCGAAAGATTAACACGGCTATTATAGAGGAAAAAATTTATAACCTTGCCATGAGGTCGGGAGTAAACCTTACTCCCTCTTGCAAGGCGGCTTTGAAAGAAGCCTGCGAAAACGAGAGCGGCGCGGCTAAGTTTGCCCTTTCTACTCTTTTGGAAAACAGCCGCATAGCCGTAGAAGAAAATATGCCCGTGTGTCAGGACACCGGGCTTGCCGTAGTTATGCTTGAAATCGGGCAACAGGTATTTTTGGAAGGTAAACCGATTGGGCAAGCCGTGAACGAAGGCGTGCGCCGAGCTTACCGCGACGGATATTTCAGAAAATCGGTCTGCGACCCGATAACGAGAGAAAACACGAGCGACAACACCCCCGCCGTTTTACATACCGAAATTGTCGAGGGCGACAAAATTGCAATTACATTTTTACCAAAGGGTTTCGGCAGCGAGAATATGTCAAAAATGTATATGCTAAAACCCTCGCAAGGAGTTGACGGAATTGTCGAGGCAATAATCGAAACCGTCAGATGCGCCGGTTCAAGACCCTGCCCTCCCGTGTATGTTGGCGTGGGCATAGGCGGAAGCTTCGACTATTGCGCGTACCTTGCAAAGAGGGCGTTGACCCGTGAAGTCGGCGCACATAACCCCCGTAAAGAAATTGCGGATATCGAAAAACGCGCGCTTGACGGCATTAACAAACTTGAAATCGGCTGTCAAGGGTTCGGAGGCAATACTACGGCTTTGGGCGTTAGCTGCGAATATGCGCCTACGCACATTGCGGGTTTGCCCGTTGCCGTAAATATACAGTGCCACTGCGTGAGATGCGAAAAGGAGATAATATGAAAAAAATTTGTCTGCCTTTGAGTAAAGAGGATATAAAAAACCTGAGTGCCGGGGACAGCGTCAGCCTTTCGGGAATAATTCTGACAGCGCGCGATTGTGCGCACAAGCGCATTTTCGAATTGTTGAAAAATAACGAAAAACTGCCGTTTGAAATTAAAGACGCGGTAATATATTACGCCGGTCCCTGCCCCTCGAAACCCGACGCCGCTTCGGGAAGTTGCGGCCCCACCACTTCGGCAAGAATGGAAGGATTTGCCCCCACTCTTCTCGATTTGGGACTTACAGCCATAATCGGCAAGGGAGAAATGAACGCCGAAGTACAGGCGGCTTTAAAGCGCAATACGGGCGTATATTTTGCTGCTATAGGCGGCGCCGGAGCGCTGTACGGCAAAGCAATTAAGTCGTGCGAGTGCATAGCCTTCGAAGATTTGCTGTCGGAAGCCGTGTACAGGCTTGAAATTAAAGATTTTCCCGTAGTTGTTGCTTACGACTGCTATGGAAATTCAATCTATTAATAATAATTTTTACACCGTTCCGTCCGAAAAAAAAGTCAATATATATTTAAAAAAAACATTAAAATATTTGACATTAATTTAGTAAACACTTATAATTTTAATATAATTTCAAAGGCAATGATTGGGACAGACGTTTCAAAAACCCTTTTCAGAGAGAGAAATCCGAAAACGGCTGAAAGGTTTCTTATAGGGCGGAAGCGGTATTCACCCATGAGCCGACGGGCGAAAGTGTTCGAGTAGTCCGCTCCGTTTTTCCGCGTAAAGGAATTTATGAAGGCAGTTTTACTGCGAAATCAGGTGGTACCGCGAAATTTTTCGCCCTGTGCTTTTGCACGGGGTTTTTATTTTTTATTTGGAGATGTAAAATGCAAGACAAGATTAATGAAATCGAACAGAGCATCGACAAAGCCGTTCAGGACGTAAAGTCGAGCAAAACTTTGCAGGAAATCAAGATGAAGTTCCTTGGAAAAACGGGAACTATTTCCGCGCTTATGAAAAATATGCGCGACGTACCGGCGGACGAGCGACCCAAAATGGGTAAACTTTTGAACGCGCTTAGGGAATGGTGCGAAAATAAGTTTGACGAGCTTGAAAACAGAATTAAAAACCTTGAATTGAAAAAGAAGTACGCGGACGAAAAAATCGACGTTACTTTGCCGGGTAAAAAGCCCGAGGACGGTGCTATTCACCCCAACACGCTTGTAAAACGCGAACTTATTTCCATTTTCGCAGGTATGGGTTTTGAAGTGTTCGAGGGTCCAGAAATAGAGAACGACTACTACAACTTTACCGCGCTTAACACCCCGTCAGACCACCCGGCAAGAGATATGCAGGATACCTTTTATATTACCGAGGATTTATTGCTGCGCACACAGACCTCCGCAGGACAGGTGCGCGTTATGGAGAACAAGAAGCCGCCCATAAAGATTTTATCGCCGGGTAAGGTTTACAGAAGCGACGACGACGCAACGCACTCGCCCATGTTCACGCAGATGGAAGGGCTTGTGGTAGACAAGGGAATTACACTTTGCGACCTCAAAGGTATGCTTGACGAATTTGCCAAAAAGATTTTCGGAGAGAACATAAAGACCAGGCTTCGTCCCTCCTACTTCCCCTTTACCGAGCCTTCGGTCGAAGTGGACGTTAGCTGCTTCGAATGCGGCGGCAAGGGTTGCAGGCTGTGCAAGGGAACGGGCTGGATCGAAGTACTCGGCGCAGGCATTGTAAACAGGCGCGTTTTGGAAGGCTGCGGCATTGACCCCGACATATACTCGGGTTTCGCGTTTGGAATGGGTGTTGAAAGAATTGCAATGCTCAAATACGGCATAAACAATATGAAGCTGTTATTTGAGGGTGACGTGCGGTTTTTAAAACAGTTCAAGGCATAAGGAGATTGATATGAAAGCACCTTTAAGTTGGTTGAAAGATTACGTTGATATAGATATCAGCGCCGAGGAATTACAGGCAAAGTTGTTTTCCTGCGGCTTTGAAGTTGAAGAATTGATTGAAGTAGGCAAGGACGTTTCGGGCGTGGTTGTCGGTGAAGTTATTGAGTGCGAACCCATTGAAGGCACGCACTTGCACGTTTGCCGGGTTGACTGCGGAGATAAGGGAACTTTTCAGATTTGCTGCGGCGCAGATAACGTTAAAGTAGGAATCAAAGCGCCCTGCGCTTTGGTTGGAGCTACCGTGTACGCTACGGGCAAAGACCACGTCACTATCGAAGGCGTTATGACAATTAAAAAGGGTAAACTTCGCGGCGTCGAATCGTTTGGCATGCTTTGCTCGGGCGTTGAACTTGGACTTAACGAGGACTTATATGAAGGCGCAGGCTATTGCGGACTTCTGTTATTGCCTAAAGACAGCAAGAACGGTTGTGACGTTAAACCCATACTCGGACTTGACGACTATATTTTCGACATAAGCGTTACGGCAAACCGCCCCGACTGTCAAAGTATTTTCGGCATTGCGCGCGAAGTTGCAGCTGTGCTTGACAAGAAATTGAAAGAGCCCGATTACAGCTATAAAACGAAGCAAGTCAAGAGCGATATTATACAGATTTCGGACATTGCCCCCGATATATGCCCCCGTTACATAGGTCACTATGTAAAAGACGTAAAGTGCGCTCCCTCCCCCCGTTGGTTGAGAAAGCGGCTTGCGTTGTGCGGTTTACGCTCTATTTCGAACGTTGTCGACATAACCAATTTCGTACTTTTGGAACTCGGTCAACCAATGCACGCTTTCGATATGAGAACGCTTTCGGACGGAAAAATAGTTATACGCAGAGCGTTGAACAATGAAAAAATAGTTACGCTTGACGGAAACGAGTTCGAGCTGAACGAGGAAAACCTGGTCATATGCGACGGGGAAAAGCCGTGCGCGCTTGCCGGTATTATGGGCGGACTCAACAGCGAAATTAAGGATGACACCACTGAAGTTTTATTCGAGGCGGCAAAATTTGCGCGCGACAGCGTGAGAAAGACCGCAAGGGCGTTGGGACAGCACTCAGACTCCTCTGCTCTGTTTGAAAAGGGAGTAAATGAATACACGACCGAGCGAGCAATGGCAAGAGCTTTACACCTCATAGACGAGCTCAATTGCGGTACCGTAACAAGCGTGCATATCGACGTTAAGACTGAGTATTCGCACACCGCCGAAAAACAGATGACCGCTTCCATAAGCAAAATAAACGCGTTGCTCGGCATTGACGTGCCCTCAAAGGACATTGTAAAAATTCTTAAAAACCTTGCTTTCGGGGTAAAGCTTGACGGAGATTCGCTCAACCTTACCGTGCCCGGTTGGCGCGAGGATATAGACGGTTATCCTGATATTGCAGAGGAAATTATACGCTTTTACGGCTATGAGAATATAAACGGTACTTTCCTGCCCTCCGCCTCGATTACAAACGGCGGTTTTACGGACGAGCAAAAAGCTGAAAACAGGCTTATAGACTGCCTTGCCTCCAAGGGACTTTATGAAATTTCGAGCTATTCTTTCTATTCCAAAAAGGATTTGGATATGCTGCATTTCCCCGAGGACGCAACGGAACGTCGTGCTATAAGAATATTAAACCCCATAAGCGAAGATTTATCCGTTATGCGCACCACGCTTGCCCCCTCTATGGTAAACGTTATTGTCAGAAATTTAAGGCGCGGAAACATGTCGGGCAAGCTGTTTGAGCTGAGCAAGGTTTATCTTGCCGATGAACTGCCCCTTGCAACCTTCCCCGACGAACAAAAAAGACTTGCGATAGGTCTGTGGGGCAAGTGCGATTTCTTTGATATTAAGGGCATAACCGAGGTTGTAGCCGATTGTCTTAATACAAAATTCGAGTATGAACCCAGCGAAAAACCCTTCCTCCACCCCGGAATATCCGCCAAAATTTTGTGCGACGGAACGGAAGTCGGATATTTGGGATTGATTGCACCCACGGTTGCCGAAGAGCTTGCGCTTGAAAGGGCGGTTTACGTTGCGGAGCTTGACTATGAAGAGCTTAAAAAACACGCAAACGCGTTTAAATTTACTCCGCTGTCGAAATTCCCCACAGTCAGCCGCGACCTTGCGTTGACCTGCGATATTAATACCACCTGCGCGCAAATTGAAAAGGAAATTTATGCGGCGTGCAAGTTCGTTACCGAAGTCAAACTGTTTGACGTATATATAGGGGAACAGGTTGAAAGCGGCAAAAAATCCATGGCGTTTAAAATTACGTTTACACCCAACGACGAGCCCATTGAAAATAAGATAGACGGCTTTGTTAAAAAGATTTTGAATAACCTTAAATTTAAACTTGACATAACGTTGAGGTAAAAGACATACTAAAAGCCGCTTATCCTTTTGGATAAGCGGCTTTTTATCTACTTCCTTCGGGCACCAATGCCGCGCCGCCGCCTGCAAGCGAGGCTTGAAGGTAGGTTTCGGGGATTTTACCCGTAATTACACTTTCGCATATCAACACTTCGATAGTTGAAGCAAGATTGGTACTTTTCGACGGTAAAATTATAGAGATATCCGACACGATTTCAAGATACAGCGAGTGTTTTGTTTGATTTATTCCTGCATCGACAAACTTTGATACAAACCTGCACTCTACGTTGCTTATCGGTATAATTTTGATATTTATTTTCTGACCGAAGCCGGCAAGCGCCTCAACCCCGGTGAGCGCGCCTATGGGAACCATAATTCCCTCCTCGCTCATCTTGTTCAAATTCTCCTGCGAAAGATACGCAGTATCCCTCGCTATGCGGTTGATTTTAAGACTGTCGGTAGTAATGGAAGTTACGTTGCCCTGTTCGTCGCGGTCGATATAAATCAAGTCCTCGTAGCGCATAGTGTCGTTTAAAGTATAGTAAATTGCGTCGTTGACGGCTACGGTCGTAATGGAACGTATCGTTGCCTCGCTTATAGATATGAGCACGCGCGTAACGTTGCGCTGGAAATACACCAAAACGACTATTATCAACAGACAGATTATAAGAATAATTACCTTAAAACGTTTGAACTTTCTATTTTTTGCGCCCTTCATATAAATATTGTATGTCAGTTGCGCTTGGTTCTTGATTTAAAAATTAAAGCCATTAAAAATGCGAACACAACCGCCGCTGTAACACCTGCGCTTGCCGCGCTCAAAGAGCCCGTTATAGCAGAAAAAAAGCCCTTTTCCGCACCCTTTATCGCGCCGTTTGCAAGTAGATAGCCAAAGCCGGAAATGGGCACGGTAGCACCTGCGCCAGCAAACTCGACGAGAGGCTGGTACAGACCTATTGCCGTAAGAACTATGCCCGCAAGCATAAAATATACCAATATTTTACCTGCGGTAATGTCGGTAAAATTTATTATTATCTGAGCGATAAGGCATATTCCACCCCCTACCGCAAAAGCCTTTAAAAACTGTAAAAATATATCAAGCATTTCCGCTTCCATAATCAGACCTCCAACTGCACGGCATGGCTTATGCATGGTATGCTTTCTCCCTGACCTGACGACACGGTGGAAAGTAAAGCTCCCGTAGCGGCAAAAAGTATGCGCTTATATAGCCCCGCATTCATTTTAGTGAGAATGTACGAGTTTAACACCGTAGCCGAGCAACCTGCCCCGCTGCCGCCTTGAAATTCTTTTTCGATAACTTTATAGACTATTTCTCCGCAATCGACGTGGTTTTCAGAGATGTCATAGCCCTTTTCCCAAGTCAAATCCTTGACGATGCGACTGCCCAAAGCGCCCAAATCACCCGTCAAAATCATATCGTAGTCCTCGGGATTGGTGCCCGTATCCTTAAAATGCTGAATTATGGTGTCTGCCGCGGCAGGGGTAAATGTCAATTACGGACAAAAGAAAATTAAATAAAAATAAGGACGAACGCCTTTTTTTGCGTTCGTCCGTTTTGACTTTTATAATTGTTTTTTACAGAGGCTTAAAGCCGACTCGATTACCTTATCCATATCGTAATACTTATATTCCCCGAGCCTACCGCCGAAAATAACTTGTTTTTCCTCGTCGGCAAGCGCCTTATACTTAGCGTAAAGCTCTCCGTTTTTCTCATCGTTTACGGGATAGTAGGGCTCATCGCCGAGTTTCCACTCCGAGCTGTATTCGCGGCTTATAACCGTCTTGGGCTGAGTTCCGAACTCGAAAAATTTATGCTCGATAATACGCGTAAACGGCGTTTCCGCGTCGGTATAATTGACGACGGCGTTGCCTTGGAAATTGGGCTTATCCAAGACCTCGGTTTCGAATCTTACGCTTCTGTATTCCAAAGCGCCGTACTTAAAACCGAAGTAAGCGTCGATTGCGCCCGTATAAACTATTTTGTCGGCAAGTTTATCGAGCTCGTCCCTGTTTTCGAGATAGTCGCAATTGAGGCGGACTTCAATGTTTTCAAGAATGTTTTCAATAAGCTTAGTATAGCCGCCCATAGGTATGCCCTGATAGAGAGCGTTGAAATAATTGTTGTCGAAAGTAAGCCTTACCGGCAAGCGTTTGATTATAAAAGAGGGCAGCTCGGTGCAAGGTCTGCCCCACTGTTTTTGTGTATAACCCTTAATCAATTTTTCGTAAATATCCGTTCCTACAAGCGATATTGCCTGTTCTTCAAGATTTTTGGGCTCGGTTATTCCGGCAGCTTCGCGCTGGGATTTGATTTTTGCCTCGGCTTGCTCGGGCGTAACTACCCCCCACATTTTATTGAACGTGTACATATTGAAGGGCAGCGAGTACAGCTCCCCATTGTAGTTTGCAACCGGAGAGTTTGTGTAACGGTTGAACTCGGTAAACTGCGTTATATAATTCCACACTTCTTTATTGTTGGTATGGAAGATATGCGCGCCGTACTTGTGTACGTTTATGCCCTCTATCTCCTCGGTATAGATGTTGCCTGCAACGTTGGGGCGCTTATCTATAACCAATACTTTTTTGCCTTTTTTGACCGCCTCGTGCGCAAAAATTGCGCCGAACAGTCCTGCTCCTACAACTAAATAATCGTATTTTTTCATAATTAATATTATATCACTTTATTACTTTTTTGTCAATAGCGGCAGGTTGGTTTTTGTGTGATTTGTCAATCATTTCGGATAACATTTTTGAAATTTTTTTGAAAAATTTTTAGAAAGGTGGTATACACGACTTTCTGCATCAAAAATGCGCTCTCATAGAGCTTCCATTATAACCTTTTCAGTAGAAAAAGTCAAACGCTCTATGAACGGGCGCATGAAAAATCTCTCCGCTCTCGTCGGAGTCCGTTTTTTGCTTTTTGTAAATCTTTAAGCGGCTTTCTTTATAAATCGGATTCTAAATTCGGTGTCGGTATCGTCTCTAAAACCGCTCTTCCGATAATCTTCCAAAAGCTCCGCTCTCTTTTCTAACGGCGTGAGCCATACTCTCTTGCCTTCTCGATTCTTCAAAGATGAATGCGGTCTGTTATTGTACCGGTCTAACCATTCTCGCATCTTCTCTTTGAGTTCGTCATAGGTCGAGTATGTGAGATAGTTATAAAAGCTCTCTTGGTCGCTGCGGTGCGAGCGTTCTACTTTGCCGTTGTGTCTCGGAGTAAACGGCTTGATGAGCTTGTGTTTGATGCCGAGCTTTGCTAAAAATGTATCGACGGCGCACACCGTCGTCTTCTTCGCCACCTTCGGCGTAGTAAACTCCGTGCCGTTGTCGGTCTGCACTATTGCCGGGAGATAGCCAAAGTATGTAAATGCTCTCTTCATAAAGTCTATCGTCGAGTGTACGCTCTTCTCTTGGTAGGGATAGATAAACCGCTCTCTCGTAGCTTCATCTATCATGGTATATTGATAATCCCTCTCGCTTGCAAACTCGCCGCGCTTACACTCTCTCGGCACATACTTTATATCCATTTGCATCTTGATTCCGAACATCTCCGGAGTGTTGTACGGTTGCTCGATATACTTCTCGACTATCTGTTTCGGCGGTCGGATTCCGCTCTTGACTATGCGTATTTGACGTTGATATTGATGATTTCTTTCGGACGGACTACCTTGGCGTCAAACAAGATAGCCACGATATTCACTCCTTGCAAGCTCTATCTCGCTGTCATACACGCCAAGCTCGGCAAGTTTATCAAGCACGGATTCGATGAGTTCCGTCATTTCTTTCGTGTCGTATTTTGACGAGCCTATGAAGTATTGATAGATGTTGAGCGTTTTTCCGTTCACGACGCGCTCTCCAACCTTACGAACTACTCGGAACGATTTTTTGAGCATAGGCTCGGCTTCGGGGAGAGCCAAAAGATAATCATAAGAGATATTCGCCTCTTCAAGCATGATGCAATAACATTCTTCGCTCGATACCTTATTTTTTCTCCCCGACATCGCCATAGCCATTTTTCCGAGTAACACCCACAAAAGACGGTTTTGTTCGAGACTGCGTTTCGACCGATACGGCTTAACTTCAATCTCCAACTTCTTCTCCGTTTGTTTCGTTTCTTCAAACGCGAGACGAGCCGCGCTTTTGTCGATGCCGGAGACGACATACGAGATAACGACGTTATTATTTTCGTCCGTCATTAAATAGGTCTTGTCCGCCGTATATTTACTCATCAAACTCTCCTTGTTCTATCGCTACTATAAGCCTATCGAACTGCGAATCGGACAGGTCGTTTATTCGGAGTTTTTTTCCGTACATCTCGATAATCCAATCCGTAAGCATGTCGATTGTGATGCCCGTATCTTTGATAGCTTCGTTTACTTGCGCCCACTTCGACTTTGTTCGCGGTTGCGATGCGCTCTGCTGTCTTTGTGCGCCTTGCGTTCTCGCGCTCTGCTGTTTGTTGTTGCTATTAGGCGGCGTAGTCGCGCCTTCTTGACTTCTGTCGTATTTCGTAGAGTCTTTTGCAAAGTAAACATCTGCGCCTATTCCGAGAGCCTTGCAAGCCACCGAGAGCGCGTCTGTATAGGCTTTCTTGTAACACTCATCGTCCGTATACACACCGCCGCTTTCCTTCGCTACAAACTTACTTCCACCCACCCCCGGAATCGCATCACTCCATTGACCGTCAACCTTGACATAGAGTTCTATCTCTACATTTGCGATGATTTCACCGTTTGCGCCGTTGTCAAGCCATTCCCTTACGATTTTAGGTTTCCAGCCGATACCGCAAACGCCGAACTGTTCCGTGAGCGTTTTGATTCTCCACATAGGATTGATGTCTGTCATGCCGTTGAGCCGTCCGCCCGTTATGGGCTTTTTTGCATTATCCGGCACCTCGCGGACTTTGTTATATAAATCAAGATTCTCCATTGGCTACCTCTTGCAGAGACTTCCAAAAATCACACTTTGTACAGCACAAGCAGTAGTCCGCGCATTTTTTGTCTACGCCCTTGCGAGATTCGATAAAGTCTCCGCCGTTTTGATTTTTCCATTCTTCCGCCGCCGCCATAGAGTCGAGAACGCGCAAAGCAGTCTTTCTCCCCTTTTTCATAACGGCAAAGGTATCTTTGTCATGCCACCGGTCCTCTTCCGAACAAAGCGGAAGTTCCGCATCGGGCTTTTTTTCGTACAGAATAATCTCGTCGATTTTGGAGCGAAGGTATTTATCGATTTCGGCAATCTCTTCGTCGGAGACCGTAAATTCTACCTTGACTACGGGCGACTGCGGATATTCGTGGTCGTGCTTTGCTTTCTGTTTGCTCCAATCTTTGAGAATCGCGTAGAACACTACGCTTTTGCAAGGCAAGCCGTTTTGTTTGAGCAGCCAAGCATAGCCGAGTCCTTGCTTTTTCCAATCGTCGTAGTCTTTGTAGATTGCCTTCCAGACGCTCGCCGTCTTATAATCGACCACTTCGGCTTTGTCGATGTCGTAAAGGTCTATCACGCCGCTTATAGTGTAGCCGTTTTCGAGCTCCACGACGAGCTTTTCTTCCGCGAACTCACTCGCGCCGGCGCTGTATTGTTCGAGTATAGAGTGGACGGCTTTCCCGAATAAAAGCCATATCATATCCGAGCAGTCTTGCTCGATGTCTTCGTTGTATCTGCGGTTGAGAAGTATCTCGCGCACCGGTTTCAAAAGCGTGGTTATGGAGTATCTCTTCGGCTTGATTTCGTACTTGTCTTCCGCCATTCTTACAAACGGCATCGGAAGATTTGCGTTATTGGTTATCTTCATTTTTCACCTCCGCCGCCGTAGCTTTTTCCGCCTCCGCATCTGCGAGATTTTTCTTTGCGCTTACGAGACTGTCTTCGAGTTCTTTTACGGCGCACACACTCTTTGCGATGTCTTCTGCGTACTTACAGACTCCTTCGTAGTCGTTCGTGTTCATCAATCCGTTGCCGATGTCTTTCATCTTTTTGACGATGCCGGTCTTTGCGAGATTGAGCTGTTCTTCCAAAACAATGACTCTTTCCTTGTAGTAACTCATCATGCTTACCTCCAAATTTCGGAGGTTTTCGGAGTCTCCGACTCTCCCAAAATGTACTCCACATCGACAACCGCCGCATCGGGCAATTCGTCGAAATGTTCTTGAATGTATCTGTGCGCCGTAGTCATCGTGCGACGGTTATCCCACAAAAACGGGTCATAACACATCTTCTGTTGTTCCGGGCGTATAAGCAAGACGCTACTCTCCCCGAATCCTTCCATTCGGAAAAGCTGATGCTCTTTGAGCGTCTCGCCTTGCGTCTTGATAGCGATTGCCGCGATTCTCGTTGCCGCATCGCGTATTTCTACCATTTTTACCTTCATAAGAATTTCTCCTTGACATTGAAAAATTTTTATGATATGCTTTGTGAAAAGGGGCATATCGTTCCCTTACTTCAAGACTTCACTTTTTCTGCGTGGTGGCGGTAGTGGAGTCTTTCTCTTTGGCTAAAATCTCATCGTACTGCTTTTTGAATCGCTCGTAACAATGATTGACCCAAGCCGTGATGTCCTTATAACCGCACTTTTGAAGTGCGCCGCTATTGAGTAAATCTTTCGCTTCCTTCGGAAGTTCTGCCGTCAAACGGTATACATTACTTTTGTGCTTGCGCTTTTTGGGCGCGACCGTCATTTGTAAGTAGACCTCGTGCGGCTCGTAGATGTCCTCAATCGAACAATCAAGCTCACGCAAAAGCGCTCTCATCATCTCCGGCACCGGCAAACACTTATAATTCTCGAAACGGCTCATCATAGGCTCGTCCGTTCCGATTGCCTTACCGAGTTCTTTCTGCGCTCTGCCTTTCTTGATGCGGATTTCTCGTAACTTCGGCACTTTACACCTCCTTCTAAATTTCGCCGTACTCTATACGCTTTGACAGTTGCTCTATAAGGTCGCGCTTACAGTCTGGACGAGCAATATTTAACGGGCAGAATTGACAAGCGCGATGCAAAACCACGCACGCACAAACCGCTTCTAAAAGTTGTTTTTCTGTCATTTTCATGTTTTTTTCAACCATACGCGACTCCTATTTGTTTTCTTCGATAGTGAGACCGAGCGTCTCGGCTATCCTTCTGCCCTTCTTATCAAGGCTGCGGAGTTGATATAATCTCTGCCGAAGTAAATCGTTTTCGGCTTTCTTCGCCAACTTGACATACGGGCTTTTCTTTAACTCTTCGATTTCGGCTTTTACTTCTTCAATCGACTGCGTAGACCTTGCCATGTTGCCCTCCTACTTTTTGGAATGTTTTGCGATGTATTCTTTGAGCGCTACTCGAACTACCGTACTAAAATCAAGCTCGCCGTCTTGTTCGATAATCTCTTGGATTTTGTTGTAGGCATCTTCGCCTATCCAAAGACCGACATTGACCTTGCCGTTACGGACTTTCTTTCTCGTCTTCGCCATGATTGCACCTCCTTTAAGAATAAAAAAATAGGTCTGTCAATCAAGACAGACCCTTCTCGAAAGGTACTTTCAAAGCCACATAAAAAAGGCTTGTCGTGATTAACAAGCCTATTGTATAATATCAGGCAGGTTGGTTTTTGCTTTCGGAAAAGTATTCTCGCGCGGCGTCATACGAGTCCTTGAATTTTAAATGAATTTCGATGCCGCCGTCGGCTTGAATAAATATGTTTTCTATCAATTCAACCACAACTTCACGGGTGAGAACGGCAAGCCCCCTATGCTTTTTAAAAACCGAAATAAACTCGTTGCCGCCTCCTTTGCCGTCTTTAACCTTTTCAAGTTGGGCTTTAAGCCTTTCAACAGTTGCTTCAAGAGTATTTACCGAGTTTTCGTATCTTTCTTTAAGTGCAAAATACTGCTCTCTGTCAATAATCCCGTCCTTATAATCGGGATACAAATCCAAAATATTGCCCTTTATCTTTATAATTTCACGCTCGCATTTTTTTAGCTCGTCGTCAATTTTTACCGCTGCTTTCCGTGTTTTTTGCGAGGCTTCGATCAATTTAGTCAACCTGTCGAAGTCTACCGCTACGCCTATATATTTATTGAGAAAGGCAAGCACTGTTTTTTCGAGCTCGTCGCTACGAACGGCGTGCTTTGAACAGCTTTGCCGCGATTTTTTATATGTGGAGCACACATAGTAGTCGTAAGTTTTATACGGCTGTTTGACCGTGCGCTTTTGATAGCTCTGCCGCAATCGGCGCATTTTATAAAGCCGGAAAATACCGACAGAGTTTTGCTTGTCGGAGATATGCGAGTATCCCTTGCCAATAGCGCACGAGCCTTTTCGAAGTCCTCTACACAAATTATTGCCTCGTGCGTGTTTTCCACCCTTATTCTGTTCTGTTCGGCTACGGGTTTGCAGACGTGAAGCTTGTGGCTTATTACCTCGTTCTTTTTCTGAACAAGATTGCCTATATACACCTCGTTTTTAAGAATTCTGCGGACGGTTGTGTCGCACCAAAGAGTGCCGCTTTTTACGCAATTCAAGCCGCTGCGCACCTTATAAGCCGACGGGTTGGGGATTGCTCGCGCGTTGAGTTCGCGAGCTATGCCCATAATGCTGTGCCCCGTTAAAAACTTTTGAAAAATTTCGCGCACGGTTTGTGCCGCCGTTTCGTCAATTATCAGACGACTGTGGTCGCCGGGGTCCTTTTTATAGCCGTAAGCTGCAAATGAACCTATAAACTTTCCCTGCCTGCGCCGTATATCCAAAGCCGAGCGAACCTTTACGGAGATGTCGCGGCAGTACTCGTCGTTTATGATATTTTTAAACGGCACTATTACGTTATTCATAGACTGGGGATTTGCATAGCTGTCAACCCCGTCGTTAACCGCTATAAAGCGCACGTCGAACAGTGGGAACACCGTTTCGAGATATTTGCCCGATTCGACGTAATTTCTGCCGAAACGTGACAAATCCTTTACAACAACACAGTTGATTTTTTTACCCGTGACGTCCGCAAGCATTCTGCAAAAGGAAGGTCGCTCGAAGTCGGTGCCGCTCCAACCGTCGTCAATATAGTAATCGGAAAATGTAATTTCGGGATTATCGTCGACAAACTTTTGCAAAATTGCGCGCTGTGAGGAAACGCTTTCGCTCTCTGCTCTGTCCCCGTCCTCTCGCGACAGACGGATATACAGCCCTGCTCGCCACTTGGGTTTTAGGCTGTATGGCGCTGTATTTTCGTTGTTGTATTTGCTTGTTCTTGCCATATGTACTGTTGCGGACATATGCATAACCAAACGCGACTATAAGTAGCCGCATTTAATTACTTTATACTTTAACACATTTTAATTATAGCGCGGCTATATTTTGCTTGCAAGCGCGTTAAATGCGTTTTGAGTTGGCAATTTTTGCCAGCAAATCTTCTATTGTCGGCGCGTCGGACTGCTTTGAAAATTTGACGCGAACGCGCGTATCGTTAATTTTGAAGTCAAGCTTAACGTCTTGCCATTCAACTTTATTTAAAATTTCGTCGAATTTATCGTGATTTTTTCTCATATCGAGAATTTTTCCCATTATCTAATTTTAATATACACAATTAAAAAGGAAGCAATTAAGCTTCCTTTTACTGCTCGCTTTTTTACATAAACGTAAAATCCGTAAATATACAGTCGACGCCTAAGTCGAAATAGTTGTACATAACAATGGGGTCGTTATAGGTAAAAACTGCGACATATATTCCGTAGCTGTGAAATATCTCCACCCACTTCTTTGTCACATTTCCGATTGATAAATAGAAAACGCCGTTTTCTACGCACCATTCGCTTATCTTTACAATGTTGTCGTCGTTTATGGGAGAAGTACTGTCGTAATACTCCGCATATAGAAAATTGTTGAAGGAACAGTATTCTTTGGCAATATTGAACATCTCTGTTTTAGAGTTGGGCAAAATTTCAAGTATCAATCTGTCGTATAAACTTGCCGTCGAGTCGATTTTACGCAAAACTCTGTCGATTTCACTGAATAGAATGCGGTAGTTTTCGTCAATTTCCGCGTTGTTGCCGTAATACACGCTAAGCACGTCCAAATCAACCGTAACGTCGGAATACTCGTTGACTAAATTTAAAAAATCGTCCAAATCCAAAGGAGTATAGCCCTCGGTTGCTCTTGCCTTAAATTGCTCGTAAGTATAATTTTTGGGCCCAACATCATGGTCAACAACGATTTTATTATCAAGAGTTATATTGATATCCGCCTCGAAAAACCTTTGCCCGAGATTATAATAGTACTCGAATGACTGCTTTGAATTTATATATGCTTTCCCGTTAAGTCCGCCAAGACCGTAGGCAATTGTCTTATAATCCTGTGGGCCGCTGCCCTCTTTATTTTCATATACTGCGTTCAACGTAATGTCTGGTATATCGCTTTCCGCTGTAAAATAAGTTTTTATAAGCGGCAATGGGTCTGCGCCGTTATAGCCTACATAGTAACCGATAAATTCCCAGCCTGCAAAAGTTTTACAGGACGCGTATCCCACTATCTTGCTTATATCCAACGTTTTAAAGTCGCTCAAAGCATACTGCCTTACAAGCAGATTATCCGAATAAAACAAAACGTTTATCTTTTCAAACCGCGCGGTTATTATTTGGCTTTCAAAAACTTGAACATCCAACCTCTGAGCTGTTTTTAAGCCGTCGCTCCACTCGACAAACCTGTAGCCATTGTCGGCAACCGCATAAACCAACGTGCAATCGTTACCCGCCTCGACAGTCTGTATAAGATTTCCATATACAAAACCGCCCTCGGAAGCAACATAATTTACTGTCACATACTCTATCTTTTCAAAGTGCGCCGTCAGCGTTTTGCTTTCTTCTACTTTTGTATCCGTTCTGTACGGAGATGTTAGGCCGTCGCTCCAACCTGTAAATCTATATCCCTCGTCGGCTATCGCGCTAACCTGCGAACAATCGCTGCCGACTTCGACTGTCTGTTTCAGGTTGCCGCAGATATAACCGCCCTCGGAAGCAACATAATTTACTGTCACATACTCTATCTTTTCAAAGTGCGCCGTCAGCGTTTTGCTTTCTTCCACTTTTGTGTCCGTTCTGTACGGAGATGTTAGACCGTCGCTCCAACCTGTAAATCTATATCCCTCGTCGGCTATCGCAAAGATATACGAGCAGTTACCGCCGATTTCTATTGTCTGATTGGTGTTGCCTATTATATAACCGCCGTCGTCGCAAACGTAGTTTACGGTAATTTCTTCTTTTGCGCACGCGCAAAAAAGACAAGCACCGAAGATTAGAATTATGAAGCCAAACAATAATTTTTTCATTAATTCCCCTAAATTGCCGCCCCTTTGTACTGCTTCATTACTTTACAAATTGCAATACTTATATCATCACTCAAATAATAGTTATTTGCATTATCCGAAATACTACGCACGAAACGGACAAGCTCCATTCTCAGCCCGTCACCTTCGTTCTCGTAGAAGTAACGTTTGTTTTTTGTCAAATCTTCAAACCTTACCTCGAAATATCCCGACTTCCACCAAGGCGCAGGGACATAAATATAACCGTCCGTTCCGGAAATTCTCAAATCCCCCTCTGATTTGACCCCGACACCGACGTTTACTGTTGCAACGGCGTCCTTATATTTTAACGTTGCCTTAGTATAGATATCTTTAAAGTCGTCTGAATTTAAGGTTAAAAAAGATATACTTTCATAGTCGATGCCCAAAATTTTAAAGACGGGCAAAAGCGCGACAGCACCCCAACCCGTAAAGCTCGAATAGTATTTCGTAACTTTCAACCATTCCTTTACCTCAAGACTTGTACAGGTTGCGTCTATATTTTTAATTTCTCCGATAATTCCGCTCTTTATCAAAAGCACAAGCCTTTGAAAGGGCAAACCGTACGCTGTTTTTATCGAATCGAACAAGATAAGTTTCTTTTCTTCGGCAAGCCTATAAAGGCTTTCGGCTTGCTTACCGTCCAAAGATATCGGGGATTCGCTTATAACGTGTTTGCCTGAATTAAGAGCGCGACTTATATATTCAAACCTGTTTTCCGGACGCACGGCAACATATACCGCGTCATTTTCCGCAAGCAATGCGTCATAAGTTTTATAAGCTTTATCGGCTTTTAAAACTATGTCTGCCTCGTCGGAATATAGTCCGCTTATCTCTAAACCGTTTACTTTTTTGGCTTGTTCAATCAGCTTATATACAGTGGGGTCGCCGCCGACTACGCCTAATTTAATTGCGTTCGAAGCCCTCAATTGACTGCTTGAAATGCCCTCCGTCCTCGGAAGATAAATAACTTTACAATATTCGTTTAAATAGTCGAAATGCCCCTCCCAATCGGAACCAACGGCAAAAACCGATACGTTATTTCTTATTATATCGTCTATCTTCTGCCCCTCGTATTCTTCCGGAATTACCTCGTCGGCAAGTCCCGTACGACGAACCGCCTCCATACGCTCCATAAGGCTTTGACTTACGTTTATTTTGCCGCGCGTAATATCAAAATTTTCGGTTGTCACTCCGACAATGAGATAATCACCCAATGCTCTTGCGCGTTTGAGTATGTTGATATGCCCTTGGTGCAACAAATCAAACGTTCCGTAGGTTATAACTTTAATCATTGTTTATTTTCTCCGAGCGTAAACCTTTTGTCAAAGCGTCAACCAAGAGGTCATAGTCCGCGTCATTCAACGCGCCCATATGCCCTACCCTGAACACTTTATCTTTCAAATTACCACCGTTCGGACAGAGCCATATTCCGTACTCATTCATTAAAAGCTCAAACAATTTGTAAGCCGATTTGTTTTTATCATTCAAAGTAAGCGAAGTAACCGCATTGGACGGGTTGTCCGAAAAAATATCAAGCGGCAAGTCTTTTATTGCGGCGCGGAAATACTCGGCTTTGTGTCGTGCTGCCGCAATCTCTGCCGCCGCGCCGCCCTTTGCCGCAATCTCTTTAAAGCGATTGTTTAGCTGTAAAATTATGCCAACTGCCGGAGTGAACGGAGTTTGTCCGCGCTCCCCGTCCTTTAAGTATTTTTTTAAATCGAAATAGAAGCTTTTTTGTTCATTTGCTAAAATTCTGTCAACCGCCCTTTGAGAAAAGCACATCAAAGACAGCCCAGGAGCAAGCGCGAGAGCTTTTTGCGAGCCTGTTATAACGACGTCTATTTTGTGCTTAGTCATATCAAGACTATCGCATAAAAAAGCGCTGACTGCGTCGACAATCAACAATAGACCGTTGCGTTTACAAAAATCAGAAATCAACCGCAAATCATAAAGCACACCCGTAGACGTTTCGCAAAGGTTTACGATAAACGCAGTATAACCTCCATTTTCAAACGGCAACAGTTGCGCATCTGTCAATGTTTTGCCGAAGTCGCAATTTATTTGAGTATATGGAATTTCATACACAGAGCATATCTCACAAAATCTTGCTCCGAACGATCCGCCGTTGACAATCAGCGCCCTGTCGTTTTTATTGAGCGTATTAATTACAGCCGCTTCCATAGAAGCCGTGCCCGAACCGGTCATAAATACTGCGCGCGCGTTTTCGGGGGCGTTCAAAAAGCTTTTGAAAAGCCGCTCGTTTTGTTTCATAACAGCGGAAAAATTTTCCGTACGAAAGTACGGAATTTGTTCCGAACCGATATTTAATGTCGACTGTCCCATCATTACGGGACCGACTGCAAAATTCAGCATTTGTATCACCTATAAAACAAATTTTTCAAATAATTCGTCAAACTCGCGCGTTGTAAGGTTCAAATAATGAGTATAAGGTCTTTTAGTATCGAAAAAGCATTTGCCGTGAATGCTGCCGCCCTTATCTTCGGGTATCTGCATATAATCGTTAAATTCTTTTTTTAAAACCTCGTCGTAATGCAAGGGAATGTTAATCTCTAAATTTTCGAACTTGCACTTAGTAGTTTCGGCAAACAAATTTTCAGACCAAACGTTTTTTTCATAGCCGGGCAAAAACGATATAAGCGCAACCCTGCCGCCGGAATACTTTTGCGAAAGCTTATCTATCTTTTTTATTTGTTTTTCCACTCCGTGAATTAAAAAATAACCTGTAGAAATTACTTTTTTAATAAATTTTTTCAAAAATCCGCCGTAGCGATTATCCAGCTTAAATTTAATTAATCTTTTTATTAATTTAATTTTTTTGGTTTGCTTTTTATAAAGCTTCAAATTGTCGGGAATTTCGTCATAGGGAAAAATATCTATAAATATGCCGAGATTTTTACCTCTTTGCATATTGGCATAATCGGAAGGGATAAAGCAGGTTGTATTACAGTTTCTTATCTGTGCGTGCCCGTAAAAATAATTCTTTTCAGTTTTGCAGCTTTGAAGAAAAAAGCCTTCCGGCAACAACTCCTGTCCTATTTCAAGGAATTTTTCATAGTCGGAACGCGGCATCATCAAATCGATATCGTCGTCCCACGGAATAAAGCCGCCGTGCCTTACAGCACCCAACAAAGTTCCGCCGGAAGCAACGTATTTTAAATTATTTTGTTCGCAGATTTTTATAAAAAGCTCTACCATTTCAAGCTCGGCTTGCCAAACCTGTTTGCGCGCGGCGCTTACCTTAAAACCGCAAATTATTTCGTCATCTGTGTTTAAAATTTTTTCCATAGTACTTTTAATAATATTATTATGCGTTTGTCTACAAACGCATAAGGGGTGCACCCCTTGGATTTTTTTTATTTTTTTATGAGTGATTTTAGATTGTCGATAAAGTATGAGTCACGCAATGCAAAAAGCATTAAGACGTAAACGACTACGCCTACAACTATTTCCAAAATAAGATACCACACGTTCGGCGGTAAAAAATAATTTAAAGTAAAGGTCACCGCACCCATTACCACCGAAGCCAAAATATACTTAAAGGAATTTTTCAAAAGCTGTTTTATTTTGAAAAACGACCTTGCATAGACCATATACAAAATAGATATTACAAGTTCGGCAACAAGTGAAGCTATGGCGGCGCCCAGAGATTGCCAAAGGTAAATCATAAACGAGTTTAAAATTACATTTATTACCGCGCCTATACCTAAAAACAGCGCGCTTATTTTTCTTTTACCTATCGGAGTGTAATAGTTTGATCCGTAAAAGTCGCTTATAGTTATTATCGGCACAAGCCAAGCCAATATATATACCAATATTACGCACTTTTCGTAACCTTCCCCAAGATACAGCGGAATTGCCGTTCTTGCGATCGCAACCATTCCGAACGCCATAGGCACGGATAACATCGCACAGAATCTGCAAGACTTGTTTGCAAGCGACTCGGCTTCGGGCAACTGACCCCGAGAAAAGTAAAGCGCCATACGCGACTGCATAATTAAGTTTACTGCAGTTATCGCGGCAAGCGGCATTTTGACAAGCTTTTCCGCGTATTCGTAATATCCGTTTTCAAACGACGAGCCCGTAATTAAACCTATCATCGTTTTATCGACTACAGTGTAAATTTCGACGGCTACGGTAGGCAAAAAGTAAATAACACAGCTTTTAAAATGTCTGAATGGATTAACTTTGCCCGATATTTTACCTTTAATATTGAAAAAAATAAAAGGTATGGTAATTAAGTATTCGGCAAGCGTCATCGAAACAACTATAGCGGCATAATAATTTAAATCCTCTTTTTGCTTAACGAACAGTACAATGCATACTATGTAAGCAATTTTAGAAAAAACGCTTGCTACGGCTATGATATTGAACTTTTCGATACCCTGAAAAAACCAATTAAAATTAAACGCAACCGCAATGAGCGTTATCGAATAAATTATATACAACAGCCTGTCGGCAACGTCGAGAACGCATATAAACAGCACATAGTAGACTATCAAGCATGCCGCCGTCAAAATAGCCTTCATTATAGTTACTTCGACGGCAAACTTTTTTATATAATCCTTATTGTCGCGATTTATCGAAATTTCTCTCAATGCGAACGTTTCGATACCGAGATTTGCAAAAAGCACAAAGTAGGAAACTATGGAAGCGACATAGCTGCATATGCCTACTCCGTCCGGCTCGAGTATTCTTGAAACGTAAGGCGTGATTATAAGCGGAACCAACAATGCAACTATTCGAGCAATTAAACTGAAAATATAGTTCTTTTTTATGCTTTTCGGCTTTTCGGGCTCTGTCCCCCGTACTATTATATTGTCCTTATCGTCTATTGTTACGTTCTCTTGCTCTTCCAAAATTTTTTACCTTATAACAAAAAATTAGACTTTAATTTCGTTGACTTTAGCTATGTGCTCTTTAGGGTCAATCATCTTGCCGTAAACGCCTCTGTTACCGTCCTTTAACGCACGTTTCAACAGAGAAATTCTCAGCTTTCGATAACCCTTGAACTTTCTTTTTATAAGCGTGGAAATAATTCTTAGCCTTACGGTAAACTTTACATATGCAACTGCCCAAAACTTCCAAAATGAATTACGCGAAAATTCTTTTGCAAAGAGAATTCTGTTTCGGTACATATAGTATTCTTTCCACCAGGCGCTCGGGTTAAATGTGCCAGAAGCAAACACGTCCCTATGATTTATAACGGCGGATTTTACAACTATCATCTTATACTTTCTTGTAAGTCTGTAAGTATATTCCGTATCGTCGCCGTAAATAAACAAACCGCCGTTGGCTATGCCTATATCTTTTATAGCGTTTGCCGAAACCAGCGGTCCGACAAAGGCATTTGCGTCGATTTCGAACACTTCGGGAAAGTTTTGAAAATATTCTATTTTTGCGCTGTCTTTGAAAAGCTTTTTTGAAATTTGTTTATGATGATATGTCTGATAGGCACCTAAATCAACGCCGAATATCGCAGGACAAATGCAGCCGACGTTGGGATAATTTTCATTTTCCAAAAGCTTTTTTAAGCAATCTTCCTTAGGGAACGCGTCGTCGTCCATAAGCCAAACCCAATCGGGCCCGTACGCCATTGCTTTACTCATACCGTATTCAAAGCCGCCTGCGCCGCCAGTATTTTCATTTAAATAATGCAACTCGACCTTTTCGGACTGCAATGCTTGATTTTTTAATTTATTCTCGTCGTCGCTGTTATTGTCTACAATTATTATTTTAAAAATATCATAACTTTGCCTAAGCAAGCTTTCTATACACCGCGTAAGAAAATGATTACTGTTATACGTTACGGTTACTGCGATAATTTTTTTCATAAGACCTCTTTTTTAAGCAGTTCAATGATTACAGCCTTATATTTTGCCTGACTTATTTCCAAAGTAAACTCGCTTTTAAATGCAGCCTTACATTCTTCTTTTTGCTTTTGCGAATAAGGTTGATCGGATAATTTTACTATCTCGTCGGTAAATTCCTGCGGTGACTGTGCAAAGTACAAATATTTTTTCATACTTTCATAGCCTATGAATGCGTGCGCCGTGCCAATTACATTCAATCCGTGCGACAGAGCTTCGGAAACCTTTACCTTCATACCTGCACCCACAAATATCGGCGCAATATAGAACTTGGCGTATTCCAGATACGGAGCAAGGTCGTCGGGAGTATTGACAAACACACAATTAGCAGTTTCGTTACATAATTTTATAAATTCGTCAGACGGTTTTGAACCGGCAACGACAAATTTAAGCTCGGATTTATATTCTTCACAATACGGCGTCCACACATTTTTAATAAACCACACTATGCCCTCGACATTGGCGGCATAGTTTAACGAGCCTGTGGCAAGCGCGTATTCGAAATCAAATATTTTATCAAATTTGCGTTCGTTTAAGGAATGCATACATATAGGCACAATAATGCATTTATCGCTTAAATCGAGCTTATAAAGCGACTGCGCACGTTCAAAGTCGTTTTGCGTGAGAAAAATAATTTTATCCGCCGAATTAAGACATCTGCGCTCTCTTTTTAAAATTGCGCGTTTATTTAATGTTGCCCGCAATTTTTTATAGTCGAAATGCTTTGCCTTGGAAATACTGCAAACAATATCGTACTCAACGTTATGAGCACGAACGACGGTTTTTAAATTTTTTTCCTTTGCCCACTTGACGGCAAAATCTATATTTGAAAACTCGATAAAAGCCAAATCATAATTTTCGGGTTTCAAACGTTTTTTTATTTTTTTCCACGAAGCGTACGAAAAAGTAGGTACGCCCCTGAAAATATTTATCAATCCTTTAAAAGGATTCTTTTTTTTAGTTAAAAAATAGTGGTTTTTAATATTAAATTGCGGAAAACTTTGCAAATCAAAGGGCAAACCGACATAGTCAATTTCCGCAAATGCGCTCAAACTTTCAAGCGATTGAATTATAGCTTTGCCGCCTCCGTAGAACTTAGAGGGGCTTTCAAACGTAATATACAGAATACGCATTTATTACACCTATTTTAAGTCGAAATTGCCGTTTAACTTGTTTAAAACCATAAGACTCCCGTCTACGGTAAGTTTTTCTTGATATGCTCCCTTGCCCGTCAAACCGAGCAGCAGATAGAAAGGCATTATCGACGTATATGCTATCAATTGTTCGGAAACAAATCCGGTAATAAAATATCCCAGCGCTACATACAGCGCTATTCTGCGCCAAATTCCGTCCTTAACTTTATAAACTTTATAGACTGAGTATGCAGCTATAAACACATAGAGCGATAACCCCATTAGCCCCATGTTGCCTATCAAAGTCAAATAAATATTCTCGGTACCGACGTCACCGCTGACGCCGTATCTTCCGAAACCTTCTCCAAAGACAGAAATTTCAATTGTATCGAGCGAGTCGAGTATCGAAGTGATATGCCCGATAGTAGACCCGTCAAAAATAAACGCGACAATCTTGTCCCAATTGAACACGGCAAAAATTAACCCAAATATAGCAATTACAGATAGTATAGCCAAATTGCGCCTAGTGGGATTCAACACGAAAAATGCAAGTGCAGAAAATAGAAAAACTACTATAATTGCGCGGGTATGAGTTAAATAAATTGCAAAGAGAATTAAAAACAGAGCTATAAAATACTTGAGTCTATATTTGTTTTTAAAGAAAATTAATATAAAGTAATACAATGACGGAATAAAAAGCGCGTATCCGGCAGTCAAAGGTCCCATCCATACACCGACAAGCCTTTTTACCGAGAAAAATTCATCACCGTATTGCCCGTAAAAGTTGCCGGGGAATCCTTGTACCAAGCGGTGTGCCTGTCCCTTTATATCGGTATAAAATTCCGTTATACCCACCGTATTGCGCCAGAAATCCTTTGTCCCTATCGTCTTGTCAAGAAAATACTCTACAATGCCTATGCACGCGCATACGACAAGAAACGGCATATATTTTTTGGTAATGTGGTTGATTATTCTCGCGTCGTCCTTTATTCCGTAGCCTATACATATAAATCCGGGTAAAAGCACAACTCCCCTTATGTTTTCAACAATGTTCATAACGCCTTTGCCGTTTACAAGAGCAATAATCCCCGAAAACATAACGCAGACAAAGAATAACAACACCGCCAACAAAAGTTTTTGGGGGAGTCTTACAAACAATACTACATATGCAAAAAGCATTATGAATATTATTTCTTTTGAATAGATAAGCAGTTTAACGAAAGTCGAGCTGCCGCTGATTTTATAAATAAGAGATAAGGCAAAATCTTGCACCACTATAAAGTAGAGCAAGAAAATAATTAAAATATAAAATAAATTTTTGTTTTTGCCTTGATTCATTCTATTTAACTACTTCAAACTATTGAAAACTTCTATTATTTTTTTTGCACCGACTTTCCAAGAATATGAACGCACTCTTTCCATTACCGCTTCGTCGTTTATAGTTTTTTGTGCGTTCAACGACAAGTCAATGCTTTTAATGAGGTCCTGCAAATCATTGCTTTTAAAATAAGTGACGCAATCACCAAGCACTTCGGGTAGCGATGCGGCATCCGAAGAAACTACGGGTGTTCGGCAAGCCAAGGCTTCGAGAGGCGGTATCCCGAAGCCCTCGTACTTGGAGGGAAACACAAACAACTGCGCTCTGTTATAAATATACGGCAAATGCTCTTCTTCTATAAATCCGGTAAAATGAATTCTGCTCTTTACGTCTTCGGCTATTTCGTCCATTAAAGTTGAATTCTTCCAGCCGTCGCGACCTGCCAAAACTAAATCGGCGTCGGTTTTGCCCTCTTTTACAATTTTGCAATATGCCCTAAGCAATAGAGCAATGTTTTTTCTCGGTTCTATCGTAGATAACGAGAGAATGTATTTGCGCGGCAAACCGTATTTAAAATCAAGCGCCGCGTCCTCGGCAAAATCTTCTTTAATATTCAAAAATTTATCCGAAATACCGTTATAGGTAACGACTATTTTGTTCTCGGGAATATTGAATTTTTCTATTATTCTGCCTTTAGAAAATTCTGAAACGGTAAGTATTTTAGCGCTCTTTTTTATTTCGTTTTTTAAGCCCGCTCTAAAATACAGCCTGCTTTTGACATTCATTGTTTCGGGACAGTCCCAACAGCATAAATCGTGTACCGTTACAACTGTTTTCTTTTTCTTTTTTAAAAACAACGGTGACGGAAATGCCGGAAAAAAATATATATCCGCTTTATAGCGATTGAGAAATCGACACAGCCTGACTTGATAAAAACGAAGTTTACCGCAACGCTTTAAAACTTCCATTTTTATGTTAGCTCTGTCTTTCAAGTCGGCAAAACCTTCAAAAATGCGCTCTTTAAATACTAACACATAATCATTTTCGCTATATTCTACAAGTTCGCGACTCATCTCTGCAGCATATCTTTCAATTCCCGAAAAATTATCCGCAAGCGATGTCAAATCAATCAATATTTTCATTGTTTTTTTTACTACTTTTGACGTTTTTGGGATTATATTTTTTTATTAAAGGTCTAATCATCTTCATATCGCGCCAATAGCGCTTGAAAAGTCTTTTGGGTTCTTTTAGCACCCTATATAACCATTCAAATCCGTGGTCGCTCATCCATTTTGGCGCACGCTTAACTGTTCCAGCCTCAAAATCAAGACTTGCGCCAAGCCCTAATGACACAGGCACGTTAAGATTTGTAAGATATTTAGCAATAAATTTTTCCTGCTTGGGCGCGCCTAATCCTACAATAAGTATATGTGGCGTTGTTTGACGGATCATTGAAAATATTTTTTCAAGCTCGTCGGCGTTATTTTCAAAACCAAACGAGGGGGAATATGTTCCGACAACGTTCAGTCCGGGGAACTTTAAGGTCAAGTTTTCAGCGGCTTTTGCCGCTACTCCCTCCTTAGCCCCCAAAAAGAACATAGAATAGTTTTTTTCCGCCGCCATTGCGCACAATTTGGGAAAAAGATCGGAACCGGAAATTTTTTCTTTAATAGGTGTCTTATATTTTTTTGAAATCCAAATTAAAGGCTTGCCGTCGGTTAAAATTAAGTCGGCATTTTTATAGACCTCGCGAAACTCCTCATCCGTTTCCAACTGAACAATATGGTCAACGTTAGGCGTTACCACATATGACGGCTTTCCGTCCTTAATAAGATTATCGATTGCGTCCAACGCCTCGTCTATCGTGACGTTGTCAATCTCCGTGTTCATAAACTTTATGCGCATAGCAGCCTCTTTAATATTTGTCAAATGTTTACGACAAGCAAGCTTCCCTTACCGAACAAAGTGACTTGTTCGTTACTTGCACAAAACCAGGTATCTCCGGCAGAAGTCGTATAATTTTTATATGAATCAGATATCGTAACGCTTCCCTCTAAAATGACGTACGCCTGAAAACTCGATTGAGTTCTCGGCATAGTACATTCACCGTCGATATAATATTTGTTGACGGTAAAATATTTACATTGCCCTATCAACATCTTTACATACTCGGACCGCGTTATAGCCTCGTACTCATATACTTGCGGCACATATTTATGCATATCCAATACGTCAAGCGCTTTATCTATATGAAGTTCACGCTGTTGCCCGTTTTTATCCGTTCTGCCATAGTCGTAAAGCCTATAAGTTATGTTAGACGATTGCTGAATTTCACATATAAGACAACCCGAACCTATGGCGTGAACAATGCCGGCTTTTAAAAAATATGTTTCGTTCTTTTTAACCGGGATTTTGTTTATTACCTGTAAAAGGGTATTGTTTTCTATTCTTTGCCTTATTTCTTCTTCAGTAACGTCGTATTTAAATCCAACGTAAATATATGCGTCCTCGTCCGCGTCGAGAATATGCCACATTTCGTTTTTGCCGTACTCTCCCTCAACGCTTAAAGCATAATCGTCCGCAGGATGCACCTGTATCGATAAATTATCCCTTGCGTCGATAAATTTTATCATTATGGGAAATTTATCGTAAGTTTGAGCCTTCCAGCCGAGCTTTTCCGTTCCGATAGCAGCGATATATTCGCTTAAAGTTTTACCGGCATATTGTCCGAAAGCAATTTTCGACTCGTCGTCGCTATGCGCGGAAAGTTCCCAACTCTCCCCGATGACGTCTAAGTTACCAACGTCCTTACCAAACACGTCGCGGATTTTTGTCCCGCCCCAAAGATTGTCTTTAAATACGGGTTGCATTTTAACAAGAAGCTCTTGAGGAGGATTAATTTTCCCACATTTAATAAGCTTTTCGGTATAAACTACGGTAAGAGTTACTTTCCCGCTGTTTATAAGACGGTATTCTCCTATATCGCTGATATTAATGTTGCTGTACTGTTTGTAATCTTTATCTTCGGAAATGCCCTCAAAATGCGCGTTACCCTGAGTGATAAAAAGATTTATGATAGTATTTTTCTTGTTTTTTATAACGCAGCTTTCGTGCTGATAGATATTTAATACTTTAACTTTACAGTCCTCTGTCGAACCCACAATTTGCTCAGAACCCCAGGTTTCGTATTTATTGGGCTGGTTGTCAAAATATTTTTTCTTATTGGTATAATAGTGACTTGCAATATCTTTAACATCCGCTTCGCGTGCGCTACTTGTAATATACACTGCGTCACGAGTATTGACAATAGCAATATTTTTTATGCCGTTGGCAACGATAAGCTGCTCGTCCACCATGTTTACTATTTCAATACCCTTACACTTATTGGTAATTGTATTTTTATTGTTACGGACGGATTTTACATAATAGTTGTAAAACGATGAAATATCAGTAATTCTTGTCCAACTGAATTTAGCTTGAATCAAACTGTAATTTGTTGTAACAATAACCTTGTTCAAGCTTTTCAGATACAAGTCGTCAATTTCAAGGTTCTTGACTTCACTGCTGTCTATTTTTAAAGTTTTGTATTTTTTTAAAATGCGTTTGTCATAGCAATCGATAAGCACGGAAGCTTTTGCTCCCATTATGCCGCAGTCATATAAACTGTTTTTAGTTTTTTTGCCGCCGAAAACACAACATTTTCCGTCTATATTCACATAATTGCATTCCGACGTACCCTCTACGGTTTTACTTACTACAGCCGAAAATTTACCGTCCTTAACTTCCTCTTTTAACTGAGTAACAGTAGTTTTGTAGTCGCCTTCGATTATACTGTCGGTCGATACAATTAAAAGCTCTTCATCCGGTTCGCATTTTTCTATATAAAGAAATACGGCAAGCGCCGTTTTTAAAGGCTTGTCCTCGAGTATAAAACTGTATTCTATACCCTGAAAGACTTGAAGCTGCCCACGCGCGACATTTTCGTATCTTTTATTTGTAAGTATTATGAACTCGTCACAGTGAGGCACATTTCTTAAAATGGTCTCCTGAAACATAGATCTATTTTCCCTTATCGGCATAAACTGCTTGGGAAACTCTTTTCTCGAAAGAGGCCAAAGTCTGTCGCTGCTGCCGCCGGCTAAAACTAAACATTTCATTTTTTACTCCGCTGTTACCAACGTCAACAGATAACTTTTTATGCTTTTAAGATTTATTTTTGCCTGTTCGGCGCTGTTCGCCTTTGCGCCGAAATAAAATTTTATTTTAGGTTCGGTACCCGACGGGCGCGCACAGCACCATGCATTATTTTCAAGCTCGAAATACAAGACGTTGCTTTTAGGTAATTCAAGCTTGAAAGTTTTGCCGCTTTGAATTTCTTTGCCTGTGCAAGTTAAATAATCCCTAACGGCTATCACGTTAAATTTGCCGATAGCCGACGGCACGTTATCCCTTAGGTTTGCCATAATGCTTTTTATTCTATTTGCGCCGTCGACGCCCTGCAAAGTTATGCTTTCCAAATCTTCGGCATAATAGCCGTATTTTCTATAAATATTTTGCATTTGGTCCCAAAGCGTCAAGCCTTGCGATTTATAGTAAGCCGCCGCTTCACACAGCGCCATTACCGCAACCACGGCGTCTTTGTCACGAGCATGCGTACCTACAAGACAGCCGTAGCTTTCTTCATAGCCGAATTCATATTCAAACGCGCCTTTTTGAGCGTCCAATTTACCGTTATTTTCAGCCTTAGCTTGCTCGAAAAGTTTAATTTGTTCGCCGATATATTTAAATCCCGTCAAAACTTCCTTGACAGTCAATCCGTACTCGGCCGCGATAGCGTACGCCATTTTAGACGAAACTATTGTTGTCACAAGCGCGCCGCACTTCGGATTTTCGGGCAGCAACCCTTTCAACTTTCTTTGAGATAAAATATATTCTGCAATCAAAAGTCCGCTCATGTTTCCGGTAAAAGAAACATATTCTCCGCTGACTTTGTCTTTTGCGTAAATACCGAGCCTGTCCGCGTCAGGGTCGGTCGCAAGTACTATATCGGCGTCAACCTTTTTTGCAAGATTGAGCGCGTATAAATAGGCGTCTTTATCCTCGGGATTCGGATATTTTAATGTGGGGAACCTACCGTCGGGCTGTTGCTGCTCGGGCACCACATATACTTTTTTAAAACCGAGTTCACCGAGCACTCTGCACACTGGCACGTTGCCCGTACCGTTTAAGGGAGTATAAACGATAGTAAGCTTATCGGCATAACGTTCGATAATTTCCCTGTTTAACACTAAATTTTTTAAAGCGGCTATATACTTGTCGTCGATTTGCTTACCGATTATCTCAATCAATCCGCTATTTTTTGCCTCGCTCTCGGGAATGCGTTTGATAGACGCATAGTCGTCGATTTTATTTACTTCCGAAATAATCGATTTATCGTAGGGAGCAACTATCTGTCCGCCGTCCGACCAATATACTTTATATCCGTTATATTGAGGAGGGTTGTGACTTGCGGTTATTACAATGCCGGCAGTAGCATTAAGCTCGCGGACAGCAAACGACAACACGGGCGTGGGTCTTAAAGACTCGAAAAGAAAAACCTTTATGCCGTTGGCGGCAAATATGCACGCCGAATCACGGGCAAACTCCTCGGACATTATTCTGCTGTCATAGGCAATTGCCACGCTGCCGTTTTTTGTTTGTGAATTTATAAAGTCGGCAAGCCCCTGAGAAGCTTTTCCAACGGTATAAATATTCATACGGTTAGTTCCCGCGCCTATAACGCCGCGCAATCCGCCCGTACCGAAATCAAGCTGCTTAAAAAATCTGTCCTCTATTTCTTTTTCGTCGGTTAAAGCGAGCAATTCTTGCTTTGTCTGTTCGTCAAACGTTTCGCTTGTACACCAATCGTTATATTCTTTTCTATAATCCATTACAGCAGTTCCTCTCTGCCTTCCTCTTTGAGTTTATCAACTATTTTTTTTACGTCTTGTGCCCGCTCTTTCGAACAAACCATTATGCAGTCGTCCGTTTCGACAATTACCAAATTGTCAACGCCGACCGCAGCAATCAATTTTTTATTCGAATAAGCCGTTGTGTTTTTCGAGTCAAGAAGCAACACGTCGCCAACTTGGATATTCCCGTCATTATCCGCCTGCCTTACAGCGTCGAAGGTATCCCAGCTTCCCACGTCATTCCAACCGAATTCTCCGGGCACAACCAATATGTCGCTGCATTTTTCCATTATTCCGTAATCAACGGAAACAGACGGTATTTTATGATATATTTCGGCTATAAGCTCTTTTTCATTGCTATTGCCGAATGCTTCGGAAATTTTTAAAAGATGAGTATAGACTTCGGGCAACAGCTCGCTGAACTTTCGCAAAATAGTTGAAGCTTTCCAAACGAACATACCGCTGTTCCAAACAAAGTTTCCGCTTCCGATATACTCGCTCGCTTTTTCCAAAGAAGGTTTTTCAACAAATCTTTTAACGGGTTTAGCAATATCAATACTGCTTTTATCATACTCTATATAGCCGTAGCCTGTCGACGGAAAGGTGGGATTTATACCTATCGTAACTAATTTGTCCGTCGTTTCCGCAGCTATAATTGCCTCTTTTAAAATGCCCGCAAACTTTTTATCGTCCCTTATATAAGCGTCGGAAGGGGTAATTACCATTATTCCGTCACCGTATTTATGCAAAATTTCCATTGCGGCGTAACCGATACAAGCAGACGTATTTCTTGCTGCAGACTCGGATAAAATGTGATTTTCAAGCACTCTATGACCGACGCATTTAATCATCAAATCTTTTTGAGCCGCATTGGTAACTATAAAAATATCGTTTGAATTTGCCACGCCTGTCAACCTTGCAATTGCTTCGTTGACCATAATTTCCCTGCCGCTTAAATTTAGCAGTTGTTTAGGCGTATGCTTCCTTGAAAGCGGCCAAAAGCGCGTACCGCCGCCGCCTGCCATTATAACCCCGTAAACTTTCACTTTTTAACCCCGGTTTGATTGATTTTTATGCCATATGATGTAAGATTTGGAGAATATTTCAATCAATATTCATTATAATATAATTCCGCAGAAAATGCAAGTATATTGATTGATTTATAATTGCATTTTAAGTTTGTGTACATTGCGGAATTTTAGACAATTTTTCACATTTTCCGTTAAAAAAATCAAGCGCCGCCAAAACCAAAAAGTCCGCACCTCCTTTTATATTTTGTGTTAAAGTATTTCGGGTATGACGACGCCGCAATTTTGTCCTATTATAACACTTACGGGCGCCATTGCCGCCCCCATATTATTGACGTCGGTTACGCCGAAATCACATACCTTACCCATAGTTCCGTTTACAATTTTTACACCCTTTTTCTCGTTTGAAATAATGCACGCACCCGCGCCCGTTACCGTCCACTGCGCCTGCGGCGGTCTTGTACAACCGAGTTCGAGGGGATATCTGTACTGTCTTTCAGCCGAAGCAAAATGGCTACCCGTTGCCGCAACGGCTCGCTCGATATACCCTGCGTTTACAAGCATAGAGGCAAGCAATATGCTTTCGCTCATAGTCGAACAGGCGGAATATACACCCAAAAAAGGAAAGTTGAAGTCGCGCGCGGCAAAGCTTGCCGAAATTATCTGGTTCAATAAATCGCCCGAAAACATTACGTCGATATCACTCTCGCTGTACTTACCCTTTTCAATGGCAAGCGCGATTGCCGTTGACAGCATTTTACACTCGGCTTTTTCAAAGGTGCTTTCCTCGTACATATCGTCCTGCAAAGTAATGTCCGCAAACGAACCGAGCACCCCTTCTTTTTCCTTTGAGCCGCAAACTGCCGCAAACGACGTTATGCGCGGCGCGTTTTTAAAAAATACCGTATTGCCCTTTCTCATTACACAAACAGATATATCAATCCGACAAGAACGCCCGAAAAGACGCCGAACACTATGATTGCGCCGGCTACCGTGAACATTTTTGCCGCCATTCCGTATATCCAACCCTCCGTTTTAAATTCTATTGCCGGCGAAGTTACGCTGTTGGCAAACCCCGTGATGGGAACTATCGAACCTGCCCCTGCGTATCTGCCTATTCTGTCATAGACGCCGAGCCCCGTCAAAAAGCAACCCAGAAAAATAAGAGCAACCGAAGTAAGCCCTGCCAGCTCGTCACCCGAAAAACCGATGTACTCGAACATATACCTTATAAACTGACCTATACAGCAGATAAGTCCGCCCACACCGAAGGCTGCCGCACAATTTTTAAAATGCTGCGTAGGCGGATCCTGCGTTTTGACGTAATTTAAATAATTTGCATTAAAATTATCACGGGATTTGCCTGTCATTTTTTACGCCCCCCTCTTTAACCGTTTTATAAAGCGTTTCGCGCTCGTCCCTGCGCGAAAAATCAAAATCTTTTTTCATTGATGAAACATCCTCTCGTTAATTTTCAGCGTTACCTTTTCGGGCATAACACGGGATACAAACCTTAAAACAGTATTCTTTACGCCGCAAATTTTTATAACGGGTGGCTTGTCCGTCGTAAGCAAATTGTATATCATTTCAGCAACGTCCGAAGGCGGCATACCGCTTTGCTCCATATTTGCAAGCGCAGCCACGGCGCGGTTGACGTTGCCAGAATAGGACTTATTTTCCTCGTCGGGATAGACCTTTCTTTTAAATGTAAAGTTGGTTGCAGTACCGCCCGGCAAAAGCCCCGTAACCTTGATGTTGTAGGGCTTCAACTCGCAATATGCCGCGCGGCAAAGCATTTCCAGCGCAGCTTTAGAAGATGAGTAAAAGCAGTCGAAGCTTATGGGAAAATCTCCGCCGAGCGAGCCGACAAGCACTATTCTTCCGCCCTTGTTTTTGAACAGCGGAATTACAGCCTGCATACATTGCAGCGCGCCGAAATAGTTTACGTCGAAAAGATATCTGTAATCGCTCTCCTTCGCGTATTCGATAGGCGCCGCCATTGAAAATCCTGCACAGTATATCAAAGCGGAAATATTATATTTTTCAGAAACTCCGCGAATGGCGTCGGACAGCGCCGTTCCCGCCGCCGCGTCCGCGGCTATGTTATGAACCTTCGAGTTTTTACAGGGTGTGCGTGAAATGTTTACAACGTTCCAACCCCTATTCACAAGCTTTTGACAGGTTTCAAACCCTATGCCCGAACTGCCGCCGACAACGACGGCAGTCTTTTTTAAACTGTTCTTTTCCATAACACTATTTTGCGAAAAAAAGAAAGTAATATACTTGCAAAATATGCGCGCTTTATTTTACCCGAAACAGAGGTCGAGAATCATCATAAGCGCAAACCCGAAAATTATTCCCACCGTCGCTTTGACTTTGCCCTGTGCGAAGCTTTCGGGAATTAATTCCGAACAAACTACGGCTATCATAGCGCCCGCGGAAAATGCAAGCGCCCAGGGCAATATGCCGTTTACAGCCGTAACCGCAAGCGCGCCTATCACTCCCGCCACTATTTCAACCGCACCCGAAAATTGCCCTATCAAAAATGATTTGCCGCGCGAAAGTCCGTTTGCCCTCAACGGGAATGCCACGCACATACCCTCGGGAAAGTTTTGAATACCTATACCCACGGCAAGCATAACCGCCGCAACCGCCTCTACCGTCTGCCCGGACGCGAGCGCGCCGAACGCCACGCCGACAGCCATTCCTTCGGGGATATTGTGCATTGTAACCGCAATACACATAACGGCGCAACTGCGTTTTTTTAAATTTCCCGAAAACATATTCAGCTTGTTTATGACTATGTCGGTTATGATTATAAGCGCACCGCCGAGAATAAAGCCAAAGGTAAGAATTAAAAAAGAAAACTCTCCGCCCGTTTCGATTGCGGGCAAAAGAAGCGAAAAGAAAGTCGAGGCAAGCATTATACCGGCCGCGCTCGACATCATAAAAGAAAAGGCGTTTTGGCTTACGTTTTTATAAATAAATACGAGTGACGCACCCAGCGCGGTCATTGCCCAGGTAAACGCCGTTCCAATCAACGCAAGCTGCCAGCCTGAAAAATTATAAAGCCAATCCATTCCTATGTACTTCTCCAAGTAAAAATCAGTTAGTACATTATATGAAAAAATTCCCGTAGGGCGTGACTTGCCACGCCCTACGGGAATTTAATATTTTATTTTTAATTTTCGAGCGGCAATTTTTTGTAGCGGTTTTTTGCGTCGCTTATTTGTTTTGCCGCATACAGCGCAGGCGTATCGAGCAGCGAAGTCACCATACGTTGAAGCAAACAGCACGTTACCGAGCGTCTGTTCCATTCCGAAAACAAATAATCGTTCCGATAAGGAACGATTTTAGGGCAGACTACGCCCGTACTTCTCCTTAGTTTTGTTTTTTTCAGTGCAGGAAAAACCTTACAAGCTTCATATAAAATTTTTTAAAGGGTTGGTAGCGCATAGGCAAATCGATGAACGTCTTTTTATCGACTATACTTTTATAGTGCGTGAAGGTATCGAAGCCGGTTTTGCCGTGATACGAGCCGAGTCCGCTCTCTTTATAGCCGCCGAACGGCATATAAGAGGTTGCAAGATGAATTACGACGTCGTTTATACAGCCTCCGCCGAAACCGAGCGTGGTTGTAAACCTTTTGATTGCCTTTTTGTTTGAAGAAAAGACATACAGCGCAAGCGGCGCGTCATGCCCGGAAACGTAGTCTATAACCTCGCTATCGCTCGAATACTCGATGACGGGCAATATGGGGCCGAATATTTCTTCTTGCATAACAGCGTCGGTAAAAGCCGCGTTGTCGAGAATTGTAGGTTCGATTTTTAGAGCGGTTTGGTTGCACCTGCCGCCGTGCGCCGTTTTTTCGGGGTTTAAAAGATTTAAAAGGCGCAAATAGTGCTTTTCGTTGATAATTTTGCCGTAATCGGGATTTTCAAGAGGATTTTCCCCGAACTGCAATACAATCTGTTTTTTAATTTCCGCAACAAGCTTCGAGTGTATCTTTTTAGAACAGAGTATGTAATCGGGCGCAACGCAGGTTTGACCGAGGTTTAAAAATTTGCCCCAGACAATGCGCTTTGCCGCAAGTTTGATATTTGCCGTTTCATCGACTATGCAAGGGCTTTTGCCGCCAAGCTCCAAGCTTACGGGCGTAAGATTTTTTGCGGCGTTTTCATAGACGATTTGCCCGACGCGCTTGCTGCCCGTAAAGAAGATATAGTCGAACTTTATTTGCATAAGCGCGGTGTTTATTTGCGAACCGCCGAATAAAACCGCAACATATTCCTCGGGGAATACGCTGCCAAGTACCGTTTTAATAGCTTGATTTGTGTTTGGAGAATATGCGCTAAGCTTCAATACAACCGTATTTCCCGCCGCAACGGCCTCAATTAACGGGTCGATAGAAAGTAAAAAAGGATAGTTCCAAGGGTTCATAACAAGCACCGTGCCGTAGGGCATAGGTTGACGGTAGCTCTTTGAAACGTACTGCGCAAACGGCGTTTTTACCCTTTTGGGCTTTGCAAATTTTTTTATGTGCTTTAATATGTACGAAAGTTCGCTGAGCACCAAGCCCGTTTCACACATATAACTTTCGCTTTCGCTTTTGCCCAAATCTTTTTTTAACCCCTCGTGAATAAGGTTGAGATTTGAGCTTATTGCCTTGTACAATTTTTTCAGATGCTGAATTCGATACTTTACGTCAAGAGTCTTGCCCTCGGCAAAAAATTTGCGCTGGTTTTCGACCAAGCTTGCCAAATCAATCGATTGCATTTAACCCTCCTATCTTCAAATACATTTTTTTAAGCTTCTTTCTGTCCCAAAGCACGGGCACCGGATACAGAGGGTTTGCCTCCCTTTCGGCATAGCGCGAAAGTTCGTCCAAATCCTCGGGGTTTAAAGTCAGCGTTTGAGGTATTCCCATATCAACATTCATACGCTTTATTTTTTCTATTACCGCCTTAGCGCCCTCCGAATAGCCGACGGTTTTGGGAACAAGTCCGCAATATACCGCTATTTTCCACAGCTTTTTATGCGCCGCCTTTGCGTACTCTTCAAGCACTAACGGCAAAATAACGGCATTAGCCAGCCCGTGCGGAGTATTGTACTTGCCGCCGAGCGCGTGCGCAAGCGCGTGAACGTACCCGACGTATGATTTTGAAAAAGCCCTGCCTGCCCTGTGTGATGCAATAAGCATATTTTTACGCGATTCCGCCGTCTTTTCGAAGTACGATTTTTCAAGATTTTCAAAGACGAGTTTAATTGCTTCCAATGCGTCGGCTCTCGTTTTACGGTTGCCGCTCTTGCCTATAAACGCCTCGATTGCGTGAGTCAGCGCGTCCATACCAGTAGTAGCGACGACGTTTTGAGGCAAAGTCATAGTAATTTCTTCGTCCAAAACCGCGTATTTCGGAATTAGAGGAAAGTCGTTTATAGCATACTTATGACGGGTTTTCGAGTCGACTATTACCGCCGCAAGCGTAGTTTCGCTGCCCGTGCCCGCCGTTGTGGGAACGGCTACAAGCAGGGGAATTTTCTTTCTTACTTTTAAAATGCCGCCAAGCTTGCCCAAAGTTTTTTTAGGCCTTGCAACAAGCGCGCCAACACCTTTTGCGCAATCCATAGGGGAACCGCCGCCAAAAGCGATAAGACAGTCGCATTTACCCTCCCTGTAAATTTTCAAAGCGCCGGCAACGTTGTCGGTAGTGGGGTTTGCCACCACCCCGTCAAAAACGGCGTACTGCAACCCTTCGGCAACAAGCTTTTCTTCAAGCAAAATAGTAAGCCCGAGCGAGCGCACGGTTTTATCCGTTACGATAAGCGGCTTTAATTTGCCGTTCTGTTTTAAAACAGTCGGAATATCCTGCACTTTATCTATTATTTTCGGGTCTTTATATGGCAAAACGGGCAAAGCCAATTTAAACACGCCCTGAAATATCCGACAATACGCCTTTTTAAATAAATTCATTTTCTCTCCTCAAATGTTATTTTTTGAAATATACTTGTAATATTCGTCTAAATTTTCGGATATCGAATCAAGGCATTTATAAAAAATTTCCCTCTCGCTGTCGGTAAGGTTTTTGCCGCCTGCAAGCACTGCGTTGTGAGCCTTTTCGTTTATAAACACCGCCACCTTTTGCCCCTCGGCGCTCAGCTTTATCAGCGAGTTGTATTTTTGCGTATCGCACTCGACATAGCCCTTTTCCCTCAACAAGTCAAGCGCACGCGAAATTGCCGCCTTGTCCTCTAAAGTCACCCGGCAAAGCTCGCTTGCCGTAAGACCGTTGCTGCTTTCCGCAAGACTGTAAAGACACATAACGTGTATGGCTTTAAGATTGTAACCGCGCATTTCATGCAATTTTATTTTTGATACCAGCTTGTTGAGCCTGAGTATAGACGTTGTAAAATTTTCAAATCTTTTTTCCATTTGCCACCTCGCCAAACAACTCAAATTGTTGAGTTATCAACAATTTTATTTTATATTTATTTTTGATTTTTGTCAAGAAAATCCCGTTGAATTTTCAACGGGAATATAATGTCGTCTAAAATTTAACTAAGCCGCACCCTTTTGCAGTACTTGGCAATCACAGCTATACTTACTGTCATCCGTATAGATAACTTGCGTTATGCTGTCCGCCGTAATTGTGCCGGATTTAGGGTTTTTGACAGAAAGTATGTTGCCGCGAACGGTTGCGTCGACTTCGGAATATTCAAAAGAAAAATCGCAATTTTCCATTTCGCAGTCGATAAGTTTCAGACCCTTGCAATAGCAGAGCGGCTGGGTGCCGATAATTTTACAGTTGATAAGCGTTAGGTTTTCGGAATACCAGGCAAGATATTCCCCCTTTATTACCGAGTTTTTTACCGTGACGTTTTTAGTGTGCCAAAATGCGTCCTTAGTGTCGAGAATGCTGTTTTCTATAGTCATATTTTCGACGTACTGGAAGGAATATTTACCCTTGAAATTTACCCTGTCAAGCTTGATATCCGAGGCCATTAAAAATAGATATTCGCTCTCTATACTACTGTCGATTATGCTTATGTTTCTGCTTTTCCAGCCAAATTCGGGGGAAACTATCATGCTGCCCGATATAGTAATTTTACTGCACTCGCGCAGTGCCTTGATACCTAAAAGATTGCTTTTTTCAATGCTTACGTCGTTTGTGTACCAAAGCGCGGCACGGCATTTATCCGTCATCGTAACTTCGTAAAGCTGCACGCCGTCGTCGTGCCAAAGCGGATAGCGAAGGTTCATAAAACAGGCTTCAAGCCTTACGTTTTTTGCCTCTTTTAGCGCCGATTCTCCATCCTCCACCCCGTCAAAAACACAGTTTTTTAGCAGCACGTTTTCAGCCGCATACAAGTCCCTTTCGAGCGGAAATTTTTTATTTTCGATAATTTTCATTTGTTTCATAACTTTATACTATTATAGCGAAAAAACAACGCTATGTCAAACACTTGTTCAATAATAATGTATCGCCAAACAAAAGAGAGCAAGCAAAGCGCTTACTCTCTTTTACTGCTTAATTTATTAAATTATTTGCCGAAATATCTTTTTAAAAGTCCAGCAAATCCTGCGCCGTGTCGAGCCTCGTCCTTTGCCATTTCATGAACGGTATCGTTTAGCTTGTAGAATAAAAGTGTTAAAAACTCAATAAAATCAGCCTAAAAACAGGGTAAAATCATTGATTTTGCCTTGTTTTCTGCTTTTTTATGTGAAAGTTAATTTCCACTTTACTGAATTTATCAAATCAAAGAAATTGAAAAAGTCCACTAAATTCACACTTTGGAGAACAATTTTATGTCAAAAAACAATAAAAAAGGCATTTACCAACTCCCCAACGGCTTATGGGGTTTTAGAATTTCCATTAATATCAACGGAAAGAAAACAGATATAAAAAGAACAAAAGACGAATTCGGGCAACCACTCAAAACCGATAAGAGCGCAATCAAGGCAAGGGAAACAGCTATCAGATTAGAATACAGTAATTTCTATAAGAAAGCCGACAAGCCCCGAATGACTGTTAAAGACATTTACAAAGAGTATTGCAAGACAGGCAGAGCAGGTAAAGCCTACGCCACTATTAAAAAGCAAGACAGCCTATGGAAAAACCATATTGAAAGTAAATTCGGAAAACGTTACATAGACGATATAAGCGTATCGGAAATTACCGACTATCTTACACACCTTTACTATGACGAGAGCAGAGCCTTTAAGTATGTAGAGAGCTTTTTAAAAATGTTTTATCTAATCTTTGGGCAAGCATATTCAAGAAATTATCTTGATATTGAAATTTATAATACGCTATGCGTAAACAAAAGCACAAAGATTTCTATGCCTAAAATGAAAATCGACGAGGACACTGATATTGTAGTTTTCAGTCAGAGCGAATTAGACAGCCTTGACAGCTATTTTAAAGGCACTAATGCGGAAACGGCTTATATGCTTGGTAGATACTGTGGAATGCGTATAAACGAGTGCTACGGGCTTAAATGGAGTGATATAGACTTTGAAAACAACTCTATAAGAATTGAAAGACAAATGCAGTATCAGGACGGACTTATTAAGTTAGTACCGCTTAAAACCCGAAACGCAAAACGCACAATTTTTATGAATGAAAAACTGAAAGAGTATTTACTCAAAGCCTACGAGCAATACCAACAGGCAGAGAAAACACTCACAGCCCAAAGAAAGCAAAATCAAACAATGATTGTGAATACAAACGGCAACTTAACCGCTTCCGTAATTCTTGTAAATACTCTTCCCAACGGCAAAATTCAAACTGTAAACTCTATGAAGTATCACGCCCGAATGATTAAACAAACTTTGGGAATTAGCTTTAAATTCCATTACTTACGCCATACATACGGCACGCGACTTGCCGAGTTAAACACCCCTACTCATTTACTCTGTAAGCAAATGGGACACGGTTCAGGGCGTGTTACAGAGCAATACTATCTTGCCGTATCAAAGAACGGCATAGATATTTTGAAAGATAAAATCGATAATTTATAAAAGGAGTATTTTAATATGATTTTCTTGCTAATATGGCTTGCAGGCATTTATTCTATTGTTTGGATTATTAAAAATTATAAATAACAAAAGGAGTAACATTATGATTATCGGAATAATTATTTTACTAATTATATTCTTCTTCGCTATCCACGACATACATATTTAATTACGAAACAACGGCGGTTGTTTTAACAACCGCCGTTATTGCAATTATTTTAATCGTCAATATCATTCCACCAATAATCAAAATACGCTATTCACAATCCAAAACTAAATATTCTATTAAACTATGCTCCTACACCGCAAAAAGTATAGGGGTTATGGTTTATAAAATACAATTAAGTTTAAAAGTTGTAATATAAATTAGATAATTACACGTAACGCCATAGCAAAAATTAATAGCATTACGGGAGCAATAATTTGTATAAGCAAATTTTTTTCATTTTTTAAATTTAATATGCAGAAAACAAACGATACAGCTGAAAGCACTAATATAATAACATAACACGCTATATGATTCCAAAGTGGCGAAACTATTACATAAAAAACTCCTGTGAAAATAGCAAAAATAAAAGCTACAAGTTTATATGTATTGTTTTGCTTTTCATTACTCGTATTTTCTGTTTTTACAACCGTTATAATCGGTGTATTTTGTACCTCAGGTTGCTTATCCGTTATTACATTTTCATTGACGCTTACATTAGTTGTTGACTGTGTAGGGCACTGTTTTACCGATTCAGAAATTGCGACCATAATAGCAGATTTCACAGTACTCAGTTTTGATTTGCAATGATTATTTTGAATTGGACCGACACCAAAACAACTTGCAACAATTAATATTTCTGTTTCCTGAGCCGATTTAGCATTAATATAAACATCAACTGTTGCAGGATTGGTTATCTTATCAGTTGAAAATGCCCCACCAAAGCTCCCCATTGTTACTGTACCAGCCGAATAACCATTATCTGTTTCCTTAATTTGAAAATGTCCTTCTTCTAATTCTCGAATTGTGCCTAACATCATTGCCGCTTTACGAAAAGCGAGTTCAGATTGCATTTTATCCAATTGAACAATTAGACTTTCTTGTGCCTTTGCCATTTAAAAAACCTCCAAAAAATTTTTTGATTTTCGGGGCAATAAAAAAGTGCCGCACAATTAGGCGGCACCCCGAACACTACCTACCTAATTGCTACGACACAACTTTCCAATGCAGGAAAATAAGGTGGTACATATTCGCATAGTACACCCTGCAATGGAAATAATTAAGTTGTGTCGTAGTAGAATTATCTTACCATAATCTTAATTAATTGTCAATGCTTTGGTTTATATCGAAAAGCGGAAAGCCGAACGGCTTTCCGCTTTTCGCAAAACAATAACAATAACAAAAAAATCAAGTTATTGAAAATCAACTTTTATATGTAAGTACCTATCATATTATTCCCCCTTTAAGCCTAAAAACCATATTTACCGCTTCCAAAGTTTGAAATTTGGGTTAAGTCCATAAGCACCTATAATCACTTGCTTCGAAAAATGAAATACATCTAAAAAAATGTAAATCCACCTATTGCTTTCGGTCAGGATATATTAGAAAGTGCGACAGCACTTTACTAATACATCTATGGCAGCGGAGCGGTGTAGCGGTGAGCGAAGCGAACAGCGCCTTTTCACTCTTAAAAAATAAAAGTATGATTTTCTTGACTTATTGAAAAACTTATGATAATATAAATTTAGGATAGTTACCACGATTTATTATATAATTATGTATATATATCTAATTAGTTACTTTCATCTAATATATTCTAAAAAATATTTTTGTTCTTTTTTAATGTATTATTTCAGTAATTTATTTTATTTTTTGTTTATTTGTTTAATCGTGCTACTTATCCTAAATAACAAAAAAAGGAGATTTTTAAAATGGTTAATCCAGAGATTGCCGAAAAAATAAAAACAAACTTTGTATTTTTAGAAAATAATTTTAACAATGGAATTAAAGAGTATAAAAACTTTCGTGAAGTGTGCAAAATTTTAAATATTGATTATAGTAAAGCCAACTCAGATTCAAAAACTTCTATTATAAATGAATTAAGACGATATTGCGACTGTGGACGAAATGAAAACTCTTATAGCTTTATAATTAGAGAAATTTATATTAAAGAAAAAGAACCTGAAAAACAAACAAGAACCTACCACTCCGTTTATGCTGATACTTTCTATTGTGTAATAGTTAAAATGATACACGATAAAGGTGATTTGAATGCTATTATTAACAACGAGTTGGTTAGTGATAGATATTATCTATTTAATATGTTTGGACTTACTAATGATTGGTTTTACAAACCAAAAGAATTTGATAAACTTGATGAAGATATCTATAATGAAGTCAGAGATAGTTGTTTTGAGATTGCATATCAGGGATTTAAACGTGGATTAGATTATTTAGCAGAAAAAGGTAAAATAGTTTACTCTAAATGTTCATTAATTCACTATCTTGATAATTCTACATACACAAAACGACCCGCAACCGAAGATGAAGAAATCATAATTCAAGATTTTAAAAGACAAATATTAGAATCAAGTTTTTGCAAATCCGAGCAAGCTTTTGTACAAGAATATGGCTTTGATTGCTTTAAAGAACTATTAAATAAAAACCTTAGAGAATATAATCTTGAATATCTATCCTCTGTTTATAGAATAGCTTTAACCAACAATGTTGAAAATGAATATAAAAATATTTACGGCGAAATGGACACAAATGAAATTCAACAATTCATTTATGAAAAGCGATTAGAAGTAAATAAAAAAATATTAGCACAATTACCTGCAAAAAATAAATATGAGTTTGATAATGCATACACTCATAGCACTTTCAGAGGACACAATTATAACGAGCGAAAAAATGATATTATTGAAGCCATAGGAAAGAAAATAAGAAAAGAAACAGGAAAGACTATGATTAGTCGGCAAGATATTAGGGATTATTACTTTGAAAGAAGAAATGAATTTGCCACGAAAATTATTGAAATTACATAGAAAAAATAAAGGGCTTAATAAAAGCCCTTTTTTATTTATTATTACAGGAGAAAAAAATTATGAACCTTTCAGTCAACTACTTTATCAGACCGCCATAGGTTAATGAAAAATTTATTGATACAGCAATAAAAAATTTACACAAAATTTAATTCACACAATTTAACACATTTTCAGAACACTTAAAATCCGATTCACACATAATTCACACTTTCCACTTTTTCAATTTCCACTTTTAGGGTAATTTACAGTAAAGACTAAATTGACTTTCCACTTTTATTCCACTAAAAAAGAGAGTAAGTATTTCTACCTACTCTCTTCAATTGCTTTATATAAATTAAAATTATTTTCCGAAATATCTTTTAAGCATTCCCGCAAAGCCTGCGCCGTGTCTTGCTTCGTCCTTTGCCATTTCGTGCACGGTGTCGTGAATAGCGTCATATCCGAGCTGTTTAGCAAGCTTGGCAATTGCAAGTTTTCCCTCGCAAGCGCCTGTTTCGGCCGCTGCACGAAGTTCGAGGTTTTTCTGAGTCGAAGGCGTTACCACTTCACCCAACAGTTCGGCAAATTTAGCCGCGTGCTCTGCCTCTTCCAAAGCGTAGCGCTTGTAAGCTTCGGCAATTTCGGGATACCCCTCGCGGTCTGCAACTCTTGACATTGCAAGATACATACCGACTTCGGTGCATTCCCCGGCAAAGTTTGCGCGAAGCCCTTCCATAATTTCTTCGTTTTCAACTTTGCCGTCGCCTATAACGTGTTCGCAAGCAAATTTAGCCTCTCCGGACACGGGAACAAACTTTTTAGCTTTACATACGGGGCATACGTCTACGCCGTCTTCAACTATCTCACCACAAACTACACATTTTTTCATAATTTAAATACTCCTTTTATAAGCGTGCCGTTTTGCACAACTTTATGGTACTAATATAACATACCTTTTTTGTAATTACAAGAAAATTAAGTGAAAATTTTATAAAATAATTAAATTTAACAGCTCGTCGCAATCTTTTACAAACGTTTTTGCACCCACCTCTTCGAGCTGCTTTAAAGTTCTGTATCCCCAAAGCACCGAAACGCAGTTTACGCCTGCATTTTTTGCCGTTAAAACGTCTGTTTCTCCGTCTCCGACAAACAGACATTCTTCGCGCCGTAATCCAAAATTATTTATAATTTCAAGTGTTACTGAAGGGTCAGGTTTGAGCGGCACGCCGTCGGTTTGACCCAAAACCGCGTCAAAACGATATTCGCTTAAAAACTTTTGATATGCGGAATTTACGCCGTACTGAGGCTTGTTTGAAAGAATAGTAAGCTTTATATTTAAGTATTTCAGCCTTTTGAGCAGCCCGTCCACGCCATCGAACAGCCTTGTAAGGCTGTTGTCGCACTGCGCAAAATATTTGTTATAATTGCGGTACACCTCTTCGACTAGGCTTGAGTTATCGACTCCGACGGCGCGTTCAACAAGTTTTTTTGCGCCGTTGCCTATAAATTTTTTAGTGTCGTCAAGCGAAATTTCGGGAAGAGCCGACATTTTCAAACAAAAGTTAAGCACGGCTTGCAGGTCGGGAAGCGTATCAAGCAACGTTCCGTCTAAATCGAAAATAACAAGTTTGTACATTACATTTTTTCGGGCGCGCCTATACCCAGCAACGAAAGCGCATTTTTAAGCGTGACGTGCACCGCCTCAGTAAGTGAAAGACGGAAATGTTTTGTTTCCCCCTCCGCCGAGAGTATTTTGCAGTCGATATAAAACTTATTGTACTTTTGCGCGAGGTCAACGGCGTACCTTGCTATAAGCGAGGGCTCGTATTTTTCCGCCGCGTCCTTGATTGTTTGAGGGAACGTCGAAAGCTGCTTTATTACCTCGTACTCCTGTGCATTAGGCTGGTATTTTTCAGGCAAAGCAAAGCTTTTACCGCTCTTTTCAAGCACGGAATTCGCACGCGCGCAAGTGTATTGTACATAGACGCTTGTTTCCCCGTCAAAGCTTAAAACTTTGTCGTAAGAGAATGTTACGTCCTTGATTTTGTTGTTGTAGAGCGCACCGAAAATTACCGCGCCAAGCCCGACGGTTTCCGCAATTTGACGTTTATTTTCAAGCGCGGAATTTTTTTCGTCAATTACGGCGTAAGCCTTTTCAACGCACTTGTTTATTACGTCCTCCAGCCAAACCACACGGCCGTTTCGGGTTGACATTGCGCCGTCTTCGAGCGATACCATTCCGTAAGCAACGTGAACCAAGTCCTTTGCCCAATCCTTGCCCATAAGCTCCAAAACCTTAAAAAACTGCTTAAAATGCAAATTTTGCTGATAGGCAACGACATACAGGCACTTATAAAAATTATAGGTATTTTTGCGGTAAATTGCCGCCGCAAGGTCGCGCGTGGCGTACAGAGAAGCTCCGTCCGAACGCAAAACAAGGCAGGGCGGCATGCCGTACGGCTCGAGGTCGACTATCTGTGCGCCCTCGCTCTCTTTTAATAATCCCTTTTGTTTAAGCTCGTCGATTACGGGCTGCATTTTATCGATATAAAAGCGCTCTCCGGCGTAGCTGTCAAAGGATATATTAAGCTTTTCGTAAATTGTATTTACATAATCTATAGTAAGCTTTTTGAACCACTCGAAAAGTTCGTTTGCCTCGCGGTCGCCGCTCTCGATGAGGCGGAAATAGTTGCGCGCCTCCTGTTCCATAAGCTCGTCCGCCTCTCTATTGAACCTGACGTACAGCTCGTTGACAGCGTGTATGCCGCCCTTGTCCACCTCTTCGCGGTTGCCCCAGCGCTTGTATGCGCTTATAAGCTTTCCAAACTGCGTACCATAGTCCCCGAGATGGTTGATACCCACTACGTTATAACCGAGAAATTTATATATTTTGTAGAGCGCGCCGCCGATAACCGTTGTCGAAAGATGCCCGATATGGAACGGTTTAGCCACGTTTACCGAGGAATACTCGACGCAGACCGTTTTACCCTTGCCGACGTCGGAAGAGCCGTAACGGTCGCCCTCGCTTAAAACCCTGTTTAATACCGAGGAAACAAGCCCCGCTTTATTGATTTTAAAGTTGAGATAGCCGTTTACCGCAGAAACTTCGCTTATTACCTCGTCGCAGACAAAGCTGTTTTTAAGCTCTTCGGCTATGGCTACGGGGCTTTTGCGGAAAGCTTTCGCAAGTTTGAAGCAGGGCAAAGCATAATCCCCCATTTGAGAATTGGGAGGCAAAGCGACGTCCGCCGCCGTTATATTTTCAAGGTTGAGTTTATTTACAATGTATTCGCGATAGTCCATAGGTTTATTTTAACATACAGCCAAAAAATTGGCAACTTTACCGCCTATTCGTTTTGATTTTTTTGAGAATTATATTATAATATAGAAGCTTGAAAAAATATTTAAGGACGATAAAATGAAATTAGGTGTCGTAGGACTGCCAAACGTTGGTAAGTCAACGCTGTTTAACGCAATAACACACGCAGGCGCGGAAGCCGCAAACTATCCATTTTGCACCATAGAACCCAACGTAGGCGTGGTAGCCGTTCCCGACGAACGACTCGACAAGCTTGCAAACCTTTACGCAAGCAAAAAAATTACCCCCGCCATTGTCGAGTTTGTAGATATAGCCGGACTTGTAAAGGGCGCCTCACGAGGGGAAGGTTTGGGAAATAAATTTCTTTCGCACGTCAGAGAATGCGACGCGATAGTTCACGTTGTGCGCTGTTTCGAGGATGAAAATATTACCCACGTCAACAATAAAATAGACCCCATTTCGGATATTCAGACAATTACTTTGGAGCTTATTCTCGCAGATATCGAGGCGGTAAACAAGCGCCAAGACAGGATTAGAAACGTTGCAAGGGGCGGCTCTAACAAGGAAGCAGCCGCCGAATTTGCTTTTTTGGAGAGATTGGAAAAGTTTTTGAGCGAGGAAAAGCCCGCCCGACTGTTCCCCCTCTCCGACGACGAAAAGCCGATTATGGAAAACCTGTTTTTACTGACGGACAAGCCCGTAATTTATGCGGCTAATATTTCCGAGTTCGATATGGGCAAGCAGGACGACGAGATCGAGCTTGTGAAAAAGGTCAAGCAATATGCCAAAGCCGAGGGCAGCGAGGTATTGGTAATTTGCGCCAAGACCGAAGAGGAACTTTCGGTTATGGAGCCCGAAGAAAGCGCAATGTTTTTGCAGGAGCTGGGGCTTGAAGAAAGCGGACTTAACAGACTGATTAAAAAAAGTTATGCGCTTTTGGGGCTTATTTCCTACCTTACCGCAGGTGAAAAGGAAACTCGCGCCTGGACTATCGTAAACGGAACCAAAGCGCCGCAAGCGGCAGGAAAAATCCACACCGATTTCGAAAAGGGCTTTATCCGCGCCGAAGTAGTTGAATGGCAGACTCTCTTGGAGTGCGGCGGTTATAACGGCGCACGCGAAAATGGCAAGGTGCGTTCGGAAGGCAAGGAATACGTCATTAAAGACGGGGACGTGGTGCTTTTCCGCTTCAACGTTTGATTTATTTGAATTTTTCTATAAAAAAAAGCTCGGCTATGCCGAGCTTTTAAATTTTATTTAAATTACTTCAATTCAGCGAAGTACTTAATTGTTCTTACCATCTGCGACGTGTAAGAATTTTCGTTATCGTACCAGGAAACAACCTTTACAAGAGTCGTGCCGTCGCCGAGAGGCATGCACTTCGTCTGAGTAGCGTCGAAGAGCGAACCGTAGGACATACCGATGATATCGGAAGAAACGATTTCTTCTTCGGTATAGCCGTATGAAGAAGATGCAGCGGCTTTCATAGCTTCGTTTACAGCCTTAGCGTCCACTTCTCCCTCGCAAACTGCGATAAGCTGGGTAAGAGAACCGGTGGGAACGGGAACGCGCTGTGCGCAACCGTCGAGAACGCCGTTGAGTTCGGGAATAACAAGACCGATAGCCTTAGCAGCGCCCGTCGAGTTGGGAACGATATTGCATGCCGCAGCTCTTGCTCTTCTCAAATCGCCCTTTCTGTGGGGGCCGTCAAGAACCATCTGGTCGCCGGTATATGCGTGAATAGTCGTCATATAGCCCTTCTTGATTTTGCAGAGCTTGTTGAGAGTATCAGCCATAGGCGCAAGGCAGTTCGTTGTGCAGCTTGCAGCCGAAATAACGGTATCGCTTGCTTTAAGAGTCTTTTCGTTTACGCTGTAAACGACCGTAGGTAAGTCATTGCCTGCAGGTGCGGAAATAACGACTTTCTTTGCGCCGGCATTGATGTGAGCGGACGACTTCTCTTTTGAGCAATAGAAGCCCGTGCACTCTAATACGACGTCAACGTCGTGCTGCTTCCAAGGAAGGTTTGCAGCGTCTTTCTCTGCATAAATTTTGATTGTTTTACCGTTTACGGTTATGCAATCTTCACCTGCCACAACAGAATCGGCATACTTATACTTGCCCTGAGCCGAGTCGTACTTCAAAAGATGAGCAAGCATCTTGGGGCTTGTCAAATCGTTGATAGCTACGATTTCATAGCCCTCTGCATCAAACATCTGTCTGAAAGCAAGACGGCCGATACGTCCGAATCCGTTGATTGCAACTTTTACATTTGCCATAAAATTAAATTCCTCCGAATTTTTATTTATATTTTTTTAAAGCAAAATTATTATATCAAATAACTTTGTTTAAGTCAACAATTTTTAAATATACGGATTTGTCAAAACCCATCCTTAATATTATAACCCATTAATTGCATAAACGCAATACTTTTTTAAAAAAATTTTTAAAATTGACTTGAAATTTACCGTATTATCATTTATACTTATATATGGTAATAAAACTATTTGGAGGTTTTTATGGCATTAGTTTCGGCAAAAGACATGCTTGAAAAAGCAAGAGCAGGTAAATATGCGGTTGGTCAGTTCAATATCAATAACCTTGAATGGACAAAATCCATTTTACTTACGGCGCAAGAACTGAATTCCCCCGTTATTTTGGGTGTTTCAGAGGGCGCCGGCAAATATATGACGGGATTTAAGACGGTTGCGGCTATGGTTTCGGCTATGATAGACGAGCTTAAAATTACGGTTCCAGTTGCGCTTCATCTCGACCACGGCACCTACGAGGGCTGCTATAAATGTATAGAGGCAGGTTTCTCTTCAATTATGTTCGACGGCTCGCACTTCCCCATCGAGGAAAATATAGCAAAGACAAAAGAACTTGTAGAAGTTTGCAACAAAAAGGGACTTAGCCTCGAAGCTGAAGTCGGCGCTATCGGCGGCGAAGAGGACGGCGTTGTAGGCAAGGGTGAGTGCGCAGACCCCGAAGAGTGCAAAAAAATTGCGGATTTGGGCGTCACTATGCTTGCCGCGGGTATAGGCAATATTCACGGTAAATACCCTGCGGATTGGGCAGGTCTAAGCTTTGAAACGCTTGCCGCAGTTAACGAAAAGGTCGGAGAAATGCCCCTTGTGCTTCACGGCGGTACGGGTATCCCCACAGATATGATTAAAAAGGCAATTTCGCTCGGCGTTGCTAAAATCAACGTCAATACAGAGTGCCAACTCTCCTTCCAGGCAGCTACGAGAAAGTATATCGAAGAAGGCAAAGACTTGGTCGGCAAAGGCTTTGACCCCAGAAAGTTGCTTGCCCCCGGTTGCCAGGCTATAAGAGATACCGTAAAAGAGAAAATGGAAATTTTCGGAAGTATCGGCAAAGCGTAATATATTTTTAATCCCCCCCTCTTACCCTGCGGTGAGAGGGATTTTTTTGTATGAATTTTAAAAATACGGACATACTCTGTTTGTATGAAAAGGAAAATATCTTTACTCTTACTTTTGTGCGTTTTGGTTTTGACGTTTTTATGCGCTTGCGACCCCGAAATCGCAAAAGGCTCGGTTAAGTCGCTGACTAAACCCTATATAACAACCTATGAATGCGTTGAAGCAAGGCTCGGCAACCAAAATTTATTGGAGAAATACGACTTCATTAAAATTACGCTTTTAGACAAGGACGAGCTCGAAGTTAGCTTCAAACCCAAAAAGGGAGAAAAAAAGGCGTTTAAAGGCGCGTACAGCGTCAACCCGGAAACACGCGAGTTTTCGGGGGAAATAGGCATTTTCGGCATGACTTTCAAGGAAAAGACAACTATCGAAAAGGGTCGCTTTACTATTTATAAAAACATTTTAACAATACCGCTTATTATGAAATTCGAGGCTGTTTAAAATAAATACAAAAAGAACTTCGCTGCTACGAAGTTCTTTTTATTTTATATATTCAAATCAAACTCAACTTTGCCGCTGTCGGTATGATATAGCGCGCCTTCAACGCGCAAGCCGTCAACCTCGACAATACTTTGCCGTATCTTGCAAACGCATAGAACAATACAAAACAATATGTAGTTTTGACATCTAACACGGGGCCCAAACAACCACAATTAATACCTTTTTCGACAACTCGTTCAATTCTGTATTCAATTTAATGTCATCATATATTTTTACTCTCCTATTTCTCACCGTAAGGCGTATTGCAAGTTATTATGCCTAACGGACGAACCATCCAGCCTGTTTTAATTACTATATCGCCTTTCAACGAAGATTTCAACCCTGTAATTACTATTATTGTTGACTTTGGAATGAATTTAGAATAAAATATAGTCAATCAAATAATTGATTGAGGTTTGTTATGAATAAGTTTTTTAAAAGAATTTTACCTGCCACAATACTTGCAACTTGCTGCACAGTTTCGGTTTTTTCAATGACTGCGTGCAATGAGGGCAAAGATTACTCGGAAGATTTTGCTAAACTGCAACAGCAGATTGACGATCAGAAAAATCAAATTAATGATTTACAAAACGAAAACAATTCTTTAAAAGACCAGATTTCTAATATTACACCCGGCGGCACAGATTACACCGAAGAGATAGAAAAACTGCAACAACAGATTGAGAGTTTGAAAGGTCAAAACGGCAGTAATTTGGCTGAGATAGCTAAACTTGAACAGCAGCTTGAAAATCTTAAAACCAACAACGAGAATAATCTTGCCGAAATTGATAAACTGCAACAGCAGATTGAAGCGCAAAAGAAACTTATTGAAAGTTTGCAAAGTGCTACTTCTACTCAACCAAAGATATTTCCATTAGGTTCTTCGTTGTAATAATGAGTTCCTTTAATTTGAACACAAAAACTTTGTAGCGGTCGTCTGGAAAATTCGGGATTAGACACAAATTCAAACGTCCCATCAGTATTAGGCCATTTATCGTCAGCAAAAAAGTTGGTATTAATTTTTCCATCAGACAATAAAAAATTTTGCAAAGTAGTAACTGCCGCTTTATCTTCAGCCGAATGTTTAGGATGAGTTTTAAGATGTCTTTCTACTTGTTCCATGTTAATTTTTGACATTTGAATCACCAATGATTTAATAAGTTTTAGTTAAGATTTACTACTTCTGCTCTCTACCAGCCCTAACAAATATAAAAATGCAGGAGCAGGCATACGATATATCTTTTTATCGCCATACAAAAACTCTCCAAAGTCGTTTGCGCGTTTTGTTATTACCAAGTTGGGAAACTGTTCGTTAGCCTGAATTACAATCTCATCGTCTTCTGCAATTTTAGCCTGATCTCTATATTTTACCTCAATCATTATTGGACGGAATCGTTCCGATTTAACAACTATGTCAATTTCTTTATCTTTCTTATCTCCCCTGAAATAACCTACAGTTGCCG